>ERZ1034901.4-NODE-4-length-239257-cov-17.175404_pt1 | contig 239257 bp, 211 predicted proteins | sample MGYA00520628_ERZ1034901 | MGnify/ENA primary metagenome ERZ1034901 (study PRJEB33766, sample SAMN09781783) | gut metagenome | biome: gut microbiome | host: Homo sapiens | place: Madagascar | study: EMG produced TPA metagenomics assembly of the PRJNA485056 data set...
CAAGCTTTCCGATGTTCACACTTATCGGTTCGTTGAATCTGATTTTTAAAGAACTGCGCTGCGTTTGAGCAGCGAAGGATTTGAATCATATAGAAGTCAGATCCTTTTGTCAAGAGCTCAGGAAGAAAATTTTTAAATTCACTTCAGAGCTGCTTGTTCTTTGCTGCCTCGTTTCCGAAGCAGGATGCGAATTATGAGGATGAAGAATCGATTTGTCAAGAGTGCGCGAAAAATATTTTTCCGTTCCTCGATGCCGCCTCGAGCTCCTCATGGGTATTGAGGTTGGCGAACGCCGAATCGTCCGGGAAGGAAACAACTTCAGCGCCGAGGGTTTTGTACCAGAAGCGGAGCCGTCGTTCATCAGCCTCAATCGAGGCTTTTGCAAGTCCCAGGCACTCCGTCCTCACGCAGGCAACCGCACTCTGATAGCGCCCTGATGTCTGCGCGACGAAGGCTTTCGGATTTCTGCCGTCGCGAAGAGCAAGCTCCTCGGCTTCGGAAAAGCGCTCTACGAGATTCCCCGGAAGCCAGGGCGCATCGCAGGGAGCGGTAAGCACCCACTCAGTCTGAATGAAGCCGGAGGCGTATGCGGCATCAAGCGCTGCGAGCGGCCCGGGGAAATTCTCCGTCCGGTCATGAACAACATAGGGCGAAAAAGCCCTGAAGGATTCCGGATCGCGGTTCGCGGAAATAACGATGCGGGAAGTCTGCGGTCCGAGGCAGTCGACCACCCAGGCAATGAGCGGGCGGCCATTCATCTGAAGGAGTGCCTTATTGGCGCCTCCCATCCGCGTGGCTCTTCCGCCCGCAAAGATGAGTCCGGTCACATTCTCCTTACGTATTGCACCCATTTCGATCCTTTTCGATGATTTCCTCAGTGCCGGTTCACAGGCTATCCTTCGCAAAAGCCAAAAGCCTTTTGATTAATGAGGCAGCGAATGACCGATTTCATCAGCATCGAGAAAGTCTACGGCATCCTTGAGGATGCAATCGCACCGGAAGCTTCGGTTGAAAGCTTTCCGCTTGAGAAGGCGCTCGGCCGCGTTCTGGCCGAAACGCTCACCTCTCCGGGCGACGTTCCGCCCTTCAATAATTCCGCCATGGACGGGTTCGCGTTTAACCGTGCAGAACTCGAAAAAGGCGCATCGGTTCGTCTTCTCGTAAAGGGCACTTCCTATGCAGGAACTCCCTGGATGGGAACGCTTGCTTCGGGTGAAGCCGTCCGCATCATGACGGGTGCGGCGACGCCTGAAGGCGCCGACACCGTCATTCCTTTCGAACGCACGGAAACAGTTGAAGAAAACGGGAATGCCTACGTCGTCTTTGAGACCAGCCGCGTGCGGCCTGCTGAAAATGTCCGCCTTCGCGGCGAAGAACTCCGCGCGGGAGACGCCGTCATGGAGCCAGGCATTGTGCTCACGCCCGCTTATCTGGGTCTCGCCGCATCACTCGGCCGCGCAGAATTAAGCTGCCGGAAGCTCCGCGTTGCCGTCTTCTCAACGGGCGACGAATTGGTGGAACCCGGCACGGACGGAACACTGCCTCCGGGAAAAATCTGGAATTCGAATTCTTCCGTCATCACGTCGCTCGTGCGCACCTGGGGAGCTGAAGCCGAAGACCTCGGCATTCTTCCCGATGACCCGGTGGTCATCAGGAAGGCGCTTTCAGAAGCCGCGGCCCGTTCGGACTTTCTGATTGCGAGCGGCGGCGTCGGCGAAGGCGAACACGACTACACCTCGCGGGTGCTCGCGGACATGGGGAGCGGAATCACTCACTATCACGTCAGCATGCGCCCGGGGAAGCCTTTCTCCTTCGGCCGCGTTGCCGGCGAACATGCCTGCTGGTTCATGGCGCTCCCGGGGAACCCCGTGGCGGCAGCCGTTTCGGCGCAGCTCTTCCTGAGGCGAGCGCTCCGGCTCGCCGCCGGCTCCACGGAACCCCTCGGACTGCCGGAGTTTCCGGCGATCGCCGCCAGGGACATCAAGGGACGCACCGGACGAACGGATCTTGTAAGAGGACGCGCAGACTTTGTTGACGGGGAAATGCGCTTCACGCCCGCGCATTCCCAGAGCTCCGGCATGCTGACGACGCTTGCCGGCATGAACGCCATGGCAGTCCTTGATGTGAATACGGACCGCATTCACGAAGGCGATGCGGTCCGCTGTCTCAGGCTTCTTTCCTGACCGGTCAGTTTTTCTGACTCTTTTTGCGCTGGAGGCTCATGCGCTTCCAGCGCCCGCCCGGAGCCCGCGCGGCAACTGCCTCGCCGAGCTCCCGGTCGCGGCGGCGTTCGTGCCTCGCTGCTTCAGCGAGCGCGAGGTTCCTGCGTTCCGCCGCTTCGGCAATCCTCACCTCCTGCGCATCCTGAGGATCCATGAGAGGCACCTGAAGCACCGCTTTTTCCGTCGGCGACGTCTCAGGCTCCTCCTTCGGTTCCTGTGGGCATGAAGGCGCCTTCATCGCCGATCCGTGTCCCTCCGCCCAGCTGATCGCATTTTCGAGCGCGGCGGCCTCCCGGGGATCAAGCTGCGCGGGAACAATCACTTCACCCGTCAGGCTTGTAATTCCGCGGTATCCCACGCCCATCATGAAAATGCCGTGATGGCGCCCGTAGGTGCGGTCTTCATGCTGATGGCCGTGAAAGGCCCAGCGCACGCCCAATGCTTCCGCAAGCCGGTCGATCGCGGCGAAGCCCTTCCTGTGGCAGGAAGGCGCCTCGTGCGTAACGAGAATATCCGCGCTCTGGCGCATCAGGTTCTGGTAGACCGACGGAAAAATCGTCGTTCGGTGACGACGCGGCAGGCCGCCCCGCCACATATTGCCGAGACCCACGCGCCGGATGAAGCTCGCCGGGCAGAAATAATTGGGCGCATCGTCCGGCATCCAGACCTGACCGCGAAAAACGCCGCCGAGTCCGGCAATTCTCAGGCCCGCCACATTGGCCACGCGCCCGTGGAGATTGTGAGCGGCAAGCGAGCTGCGCCAGATGTTGTCGTAGATCGCGTCCGTATCCGAATCGTGATTTCCCGGAATCCACCAGACGGGACAAACGCTCAGAGCCCCTGCGAGGACGACCTCGAGGGGTGCCGGCGGCTGCATGTCGCCCAGAATGACGATCGCATCAGGCTTATGCTGAAGCGCAGCTTCGTTGATGTGGTCAAAGGAACCGTGCGGATCGCCGCAGAAGAAAATCTTCGGCAGCGTTTTCGGAATGCCGGCTCTGCGATGACGACGGGGACGACGCCTTTTTCTTCTGATTTCTTCTGTTGCCATTAATCCCGCGAGCCTGCTTTCGTACTCTCCTTATAGAGAGCGGCGATGCGTTCGGCCTCGCTGCTGACCTGATCGCGCAGTTCCTGAGGTTCAAGAACCTCAACGCGCGACCCCCAGCGAAGGATTTCGCCGACGATTTCCGTCGGATCAGAATAGGGGACCAAAAGCATCAGAGAACCGTCATCGAGCTGCTGCACGCGCTGCTTCGGATGCCAGGCTTCGCGGAGAACGTAATGCGCGGCTCTGCCGTCAAAGTGCAGCCGTGCAGTCTTGATCTCCTTGCCGTGGAAGATACCGTAGCCCGCGTCGAGCTCTCTCGCTACGTCGTCAAGCACCATGCGCTTAACGCTCGTAGTCAGAATTTCGGCGCTTTCGATGTTTTCGATCTGGAAGGTTTTGAGCTGCTGCGTGAGATGGCAGAAGGCGTCGACATACCAGCGGTTGCGGTAGTGAACAAGCCTCATGGGCGAGATTTCACGCGTTGAATGTTCATCCGTACGCCACGAATAGTAGGAAATCCGCACGCGGCGCTTTTCGCAGAGCGCGCACCCGATCGTTTCGAAAGTGGCGGGCTCCTGGAAAACCACGCGGCGCTCAACAACGCGCACGCGGCGCATGAGCTCCCTCGGGGTCGTTCCGCCGAGCGTGAAGAGCCCGAGCACGCGCGACCTCAGGGGCGGCAGCTCCGTTGCGAGCGCAGAGGAGCGGTCCACCTCGAGCGCTCCGAGAAGGTCGTAGGTCGAGGTGAGAACGAAGAGCTCCTCGGACGAATACCACTGCTTTTTCGCAAGGCGCGAGGCAATGATGTTGGGCCGGGTGGTGTCGTTGCCCTTGGCGGGCATGGCCTTGCCGCCCTTCCCGATGCGGAGCTTTCTTTCCTCAGAGGTCTGCAGAGCGCCCGAGGCGTAGTAGTAGCCGTTGTGGGCGCGCGAATAGCGGATCGGAGCATGGAGCTCGTCGCGCATGTACTGCAGATCGCGCTTGATCGTGGGAGCGCTCACCTTGAGAAGAAGCTCGAATTCCTCGAAGGCAACATAACCCTTCTCGGTCAGCAACTTGTCGATGATCAAGCGGCGCATATTGCTCTTCATGAACGTAAGCTCCCTTTAGGTAGGCGTCAGATGAACTGTGCAGGGAAACATATCCTGCATTTTGAGAGGGCTTCCGATGGCGCTTCTTTCAAAGCGCCGCCCGGAAGGGATCTCCCGCAGGGAATTCCTCAAAGCCGGGGAGAACCCGGCCGAGAACATTCCGGTCGAAAACATGATGAAGCCGGATAAATCCGGCCTCAGGTGCTGATCATTCTACCGTATGACGAGAAGCTCCCGAGATCTGAAGGCTCCTCAAATGATCCTGAAAAACACCACATTGAAGCGTCAGGGGGTCTCGAGCACCTCAACGCCCTGAGGAACCCTGAACTGAAAGCGCGAGCTCTCCGGGTGCGCGCTCGCAAACCGCGTGAAGACGATCGTCGTCGTCTGGCCGAAGCTGTCGTAGAGGCTCAGAACCTCGGGGAATCCGGAACTGCCGAACTTCACCTCCACGCGCTCAAAGCCTCCCTGAGGCTCCTCGGGCGTCAGCGTGATCTGATCCCCGGAACTTTTTTCCGTCCAGCCGGCCGGGAGCTTTCCCGATCCGAAAAGGAGCGCCGCCGGCGTCTGAGCGAGCGCATCACCCGCAGGCTTCACGGTCACCTGCATCAGATCCTCGTCGTAGACCCAGATGGTTTTCCCGTCGCTCACGATTCTCTGGCGCCAGGGCTTTTCGTAAAGCCAGTCGAAAGCGCCCGGGCGCAGGAAGGCAAAGGTGCCTTCCGCGGCATTCGCAACCTTCCCTGTTCGATCCCGGGTTTCCTGGCGAAAGGCGCCTTCGGCTCCGGATACCTCGGCGAGGAACTTTTCGAGCACGGCGCTCCCCTCAGCCGCAAGGGAGACACCGGGGAGAAGCGACCCGAGCGCGGCGAGAAGAAGCGTGCGGCGCGGGAGAAAGAAGTGGTTCGTCATCAGAAGACGCCTCGAAGAAATCAATTGCGGTCGGGCACAAGAATCGTGCGCTTGCCCATGGATGAAGGCTTGCTCACAAGGCCAGCCGATTCCATGGCTTCAAGAAGATTAGCGGCTCTGTTGTAGCCGATCCCGAGGTGGCGCTGCACAAAGGAAATGGAGGCGCGCTTTTCCTCGAGGACGAGCGCCACCGCCTTGTCGTAAAGCGGATCGCTTTCGCCCGAACGCCGTCCGCCCGCATCTCCGGCATCTGCGCCTCCTGCGTCCTCTTCCGTTTCGGTAACGCCCGACACATAGGAGGGAGAACCCTGTTTTTTGAGTTCCTCAGCAACGCGCGCGACTTCGCCGTCCGCCACGAAGCACCCCTGGATGCGGGTGGCGCCTGGCGTGCCGGGGCGATGGAGCAGCATGTCGCCGTTGCCGAGAAGCTGCTCTGCGCCCGATTCGCCGAGAATCACGCGGCTGTCGGTCGCGGAAGCCACCTGGAAGGAAATGCGTGTGGGAACGTTCGCCTTGATGAGAGACGTCACCACATCAACCGACGGACGCTGCGTGGCGAGAATCAGGTGAATGCCCGCAGCGCGCGCCTTCTGCGTGAGGCGCGTGATCTCACCCTCGACTTCCTTCCGGTTCGTGAGCATCAGGTCGGCGAGTTCGTCGACCACGCAGACGATGTAGGGCCAGGGCTCGAGATTCTCCGCTAGCGGATCGTCCTTCGCCGCCATCGGGTCGCGAATGGGTTCGCCCCGGCGGTTCGCGTCCGACACCTTTTCATTGAAGCTCGAGAACTGCCTCACGCCCACGCGGCTCATGACGGCGTAGCGCCGGTCCATTTCGCCCGTGAGCCACTTGAGCGCGGCGCTCGCCTTATTCATGTCGGTGACGACAGGCGTCAAGAGATGCGGAATGCCGTTATAGAGCGAGAATTCGAGCATCTTCGGGTCGATCAGAACAAGGCGGAGCTGCGTGGGGTCGTTCCTGAAGAGCATCGAGAGGATCATCGCGTTGATGCCGACCGACTTGCCCGAGCCCGTCGTGCCGGCAACGAGGAGATGCGGCGTCTTCGCGAGATCCATGACGAAGGGCTTCCCGGCGATGTCCTTGCCGATTGCCAGGGTGAGCGCTGAACGGCTCTTTTCAAAGGCTTCGCTCTTGATGATTTCCTTGAGGCGCACCATTTCGCGCACGGGGTTCGGCACCTCCAGTCCCACGTAGCTCGTACCGGGAACGGAGAGCACGATGCGCACCGCCTGCACGCCGAGCGCGCGGCGCAGGTCGTCGCGAACGTTTTCGATCTGAGAGCCCTTCACGCCGGCGCCGGGCTCGAGCCAGTACTGCGTGATGACGGGCCCGGGCTGAGCGCCCATCACTTCCGAATCGATCCCGTAGCTCTTCAGCTTCGCGACGATGAGGCGGCTCGTCATCTGGATCGTTTCCTCATCGGTGCCGCGCCGCGCGGGATCAGCGTCGTCAAGAAGCATGAGGCTCGGCCGCTCGGAAGACGAGGAAGTCTCCTTCGGGCTTCTCGTCGTCAGCACTTCCTCGGGGAAGAGCGATGCCCCGGAATTCAACGCTTCGGACGTGGGCTTCACAATCTCGATTTCCTGGGAAAGCGCTGAAGGTTCATAAACCGGAATGTCGACCCGGGGACTTTCCGGCGCATTCTCTCCGGTCTCAAGGGTCATCTCTTCCCCGGGCTTCTTGCGGCTCAGACGGGAAAGAATCCGCTCATCAATAAAGCGTCCTATTTTCTCCGCCGCATCGGTCCAGGAAAAATCCATCAGGAGCGAAATGCCGATGGCGGAAAGAAGGAGAAAGACGACGAGCGCGACCCCCGCGCCGACATAGTGCATGACGGCGTATGCGAGGGTATTGCCGAGAATGCCGCCCGGATCTCCGGGAAGCGTCACGGGGGATCGGGCTATCCGCATGGCTTCGAATGCCGTCGACCCGATCATGAGGGCGCAGAGGCCGAAAAAAGCCGTGAATTTAGGGGGATTGATGCGCTCCGGGTTGGTCTCCCCGCGCTCGGCTCTCAATTTTGAGCGGAAGGCGAAGAAGGCAACCATCACAAGACCCAGCACGAACCACCAGGCGGAAAGCCCGAAAAGCCCCAGCAGAAAATCCGCGCACCAGGCGCCCCAGACGCCGCAGAAATTTGCAGGCGTCCGTGCGGTCGCAACCGAAAAGGCCGGATCGTCGGGAGAATACGTGCCGAGCGCGAGTGCGAGGAGAAGCGCCGCGGGTACGGAGAATGCCCAGCTTCTCTCCCAGAGAAAGCGCGCGAGTCCGATGAAGGCTTCTGCAAAGCGCTCTCTCATTTCGCGGCGCGCCTGCGCCCTGCGGGCCTTTCTTTCCGCATCGGCCTCAGCGCGCTCAAGCGCCTCCACGGCCCTCGCGGAATCGAATTTTTCTTCCTCCGCCACGCCGGACTTCGAATTTTTCGTGCCCTTTGCGCGGGCGTTCTTCTTCGCCATCGGTAAAAAGATCCTTTCTCAATCCGATCTTTGATTGTACTTTGGGCAACCGCAATTTCCCGCAACACCCGCGATAATGGGAGTACAACTATTTCATTTCCCGGACGGCTGAGAAGCGATGCCGTCCGAAGATCCCAGAAGGAAAAGAACATGTCGAACATTCAACACGCCCGCGTCATCATTCTCGGCTCCGGTCCGGCTGGCTGGACGGCTGCCGTCTACGCCGCCCGCGCCAATCTCGAACCGGTCCTCATCACCGGCATGGAAGCGGGCGGCCAGCTCATGACGACGACGGAGGTCGACAACTGGCCGGGCGCCGCCGAAGGCATTCAGGGGCCGGAGCTCATGGAGCGCCTCCAGAAGCAGGCCGAGCGCTTCGGCACCCGGGTGGTCTACGACCTCGTGAAGACGGCGGATCTTTCGAAGCGCCCCTTTACGCTCACGACCGATATGGGCGAAACGTGGACCGCGGACGCCCTCATTCTCGCGACGGGCGCCTCCGCCATGTACCTTGGTCTCCCGAGCGAAGAGGCTTATAAGGGCAAGGGCGTCTCCGCCTGCGCCACCTGCGACGGCTTCTTCTACCGCGGCAAGCCCGTGGCTGTTGTGGGCGGCGGCAATGCCGCCGTCGAGGAAGCGCTCTACCTCGCCAACATCGCGAGCCACGTGACGCTCGTTCACCGCAGAAAGACTTTCCGCGCCGAACCGATTCTCGTCGACCAGCTCATGAAGATGGTCGGGGACGGGAAAATCACGCTTGAACTCGATCGCGAGGTGGCTGAAGTGCTCGGAAACGGCAAGGCCGTCACGGGTCTGTCGCTTAAGAGCACTGCCGGCGAAGCGCCGAAGGAAGTCGCCGTTGAGGGCGTCTTCATCGCGATCGGCCACCGCCCCAATACGGACGTCTTTGCCGGGCAGCTGAAGCTCATGAACGGCTACATCGTGACGGCCGGAACCGGCAACTCCGCCGCCACCGCAACGAGCGTTACGGGGGTCTTTGCCGCCGGCGACGTACAGGATCCCTTCTACCGTCAGGCAGTAACCTCCGCCGCTGCGGGCTGCATGGCGGCGCTTGACGTTCAGCGCTTCCTTGAAGCCGAAGACGCCATGAAGCGCTGATCAATTCATTTTTCAGATCCATCAGAAAATGGCTCAGTATCACGATCTCTCTGATCTCAAGAAGCTCTCGCGCGACCTCAAGGCTCAGGCCAAGGCCGCCGAAGAGGCTAAAAAGAAGGCGCTTGCCGAATCAAGGAAACTGAATGAAGCGGGCGACGCCTTCCGCGCAGCGATGAAGGAACTCGGGGTGAGCCCGAAGGACGTCACGCGCGGACGCGTGGTGAAGCCCGTTCTGAAGCCCCAGCCCGTTGCCCGGCAGCACGAAGCCGAAAAGCAGGAAGTGCTCGAGGCTTCTCTTTCGGACGAATGCGATCCGGTGGTGTTTCTCGAGAGCGAGGACGGCCTCATGTTCCGCCGTCCCGACGTGCCGCCTGAAATTCCAAGAAGGCTCTACCGAGGCGAATGGACGGTACAGGCCCACATCGACCTTCACGGTCTCTTTGTCGACGAGGCGCGCGAAGCGGTCGCGAGGTTCCTGCGGAACGCGCAGATCCGCGGCGACCGGTGCCTGAGGATCGTCCACGGCAAGGGCTACAACTCCGAGGGCGGCCACAGCGTCCTGAAGGAAATGGTCCGCCGCTGGCTCAAGCAGCGCTCCGAGGTGATGGCATTCGTCCAGGCGCCGCCGCACGACGGCGATGCGGGCGCGGTCATCGTGCTTCTTGACCAGAAGCGGCGCTTCACGCCCTGATCAGCACTCAGAAGGAGATCCGCATGATTGGTGAACCCGTCTTTGCCGCACTCGCCCAGAACACGGCGCTTGTCGATGCGATCGGCATGCTCGGGTTCGCCCTTGCGGGCATCCTGGCCGCCCAGGGCCGCGGCGTCGACCCGGTGGGCGTCTTCATCCTCGCCTTCACGAGCGCCTTCGGCGGCCTCACGATCCGGGACCTGCTCCTTGATCTGAGACCCTTCTACTGGGTCGAGCACGAAGCGATCACGTGGCTCATTCTCGTCTTCACGATCTTTGCGCCGGCAATCGTGAAGCGCTTCTCGCGCTCCTTTGCGCACGAGCTCTTTATCTGGGCCGATGCTGTGGGCCTCGGAGTCTTTTGCGCCTCGGGGACCCTCCTTGCCTGGGAAAAAGGCATTCCGCCCTTGTCCTGCACCCTTGTAGGCGTGGGTACGGGCATTCTGGGCGGCGTCATGAGAGACGTCCTCCTCAACCGCATGCCGGCTGCGCTTTCCGACAGAAAGCCCTACGGGCTCGCCGGGTTCGTGGGCTGCTGGCTCTGCGTGATTCTTCTTTCCGACGGCGTGCGGCCCGAGGCGACGGTCTACGTGACCGCAGCCACGATCGTTCTCTTCAGGATGTTCACGCTCAAGGTGAACTGGGAAATCCGCTACCGGTCGGAACTCGCTAAAAAGATCTTCCCCGGGAACGGCCCGGTGTCGCTTGCGCGGATGCTGAAAGGGCGCAGGCGCACGGGAGAGAACGGAAATTCAGCCGCGTCCCGACCGAAGGAAGCCCGGCGCGAAAAGACCGTTCGACGCGAGGACGCTCCGCGCGAGACCCCGCCCCGCTATTCCGCCAATGTGCTCCCGCAGCGGCGCGACTACCCAAAGGAAAAGCCCGCCAACAAACCGTCGGCAGGCTCTTCGGAGAAGCCCCGCAAATAGAGCTCGCAGGCGCCCGGACCAACCGGGCGCTTTTTATTGGGATCAGACCGCGGCTTCGCCGGTTTCGCCCGTACGAATGCGGATCACCTGCTCCACGTCGAAGACGAAGATCTTGCCGTCGCCGATCTTGCCGGTATGCGCGGCGCGGCGAATGGCTTCAACCGCCGTTTCCGCGATATCGTCCGCCACAACCGTCTCAACCTTGAGCTTCGGCAGGAAGTCGACGATGTACTCCGCACCGCGGTAGAGCTCGGTATGACCTTTCTGGCGGCCGAACCCCTTCACTTCGGTGACGGTGAGGCCATGCACGCCGGCCTCGCCGAGCGCTTCCCGGACGTCGTCAAGCTTGAAGGGCTTGATTACGGCGACGATCTGCTTCATTTCTGATTTCTCCTTTCGCGAAACAAGCAAAGGCCGGGCTTTTTCGGTTTGCGAAAAAGATTCCGGCCTTTCCTGGTCCAATGAGCGCCTTTTAAAGACGGGTGCTCGTCATGGGACGATTACTTGTCAGCCTTCTTCGAGGCAGCCTTCTTCGTCGTGGTTTCGCCCTTGGCAGCCTTGGGAGCCTCGGCAGCAGCCTGCGGCTTCACTTCAGCGGGACGACCGACGCGGTACTCGTAGAGCGACACGTCCTTCACGCGCACGCCGAACTTCGGATCGTTGTTCGGGGAGTGCCACACGTCGCGCTTCTGGCGCCACGCATTGATGAAGGCGATGACGTTCTGCGGCATCTTGGGCGAGTCCGAGAGTTCATTGATCGTGAACTGCTGACCGCCAACAAGGAAAAGCTGCAGCTGATGGATGAACGGTCCTTTTTCTTCAACCTTTGCGGGTTCCTGATTCTCTGCCATTTGTCTGGATTCCTAATTCGGTCGTGCGATGGGTCAGGGAAAATTAGCCCGAACCAGAGGTCCGGAATGCGAACCGGCGCACGTGTGGGCGTGAACTTTATCACGCCTGATGCCCGCGCAAAGTCGCGCGCGGGCTAGAAACATAGAACTTTACAACGAAAGTGCCTCTGCTGTCTCGTTGGCGAGCCGTTCTGCTAACGCACTGTCGGAAGCTTCGACCATGATGCGAAGGAGCGGTTCGGTGCCCGAGGGGCGGATGAGCACGCGCCCGCGGCCTTCAAGCGTCTTTTCGGCATGCTCAACCGCAGCCATGAAAGCGTGATTCGACTTCCAGTCGTAGCCTTTTTCAATTCTTTTGTTTACGAGGCACTGCGGCAACAATTCAAGGTCTTCGGTCAATTCGGCAAGTGTTTTCCCGGTCCTTCGCATGGCGGCAAGAATCTGGAGCGCGCTCACAATGCCGTCGCCCGTAGTCTGTCTGTCGAGTGCAAGAATGTGGCCGGAGGTTTCGCCGCCGAAGCGCCAGCCGCGCTTCAGGAGCTCCTCGAGCACGTAGCGGTCGCCCACCTTGGCGCGCACGAATTCAAGGCCGAGCTCCTTCACGCGCTTCTCAAGACCATAGTTCGACATGAGGGTGCCCACGACGCCGAAGACTTTCCCGCGGCTCATGCGGTCCCTCACGAGAACGTAAAGGAGCTGATCTCCGTTATAAACATTCCCCTCAGCGTCGGCCATGATCAGTCGATCGGCATCGCCGTCGAGACTTACTGCAATCTGACACGAGGTTTTTTTACACCTAATGGATAGGTCTTCAGTATGTGTTGCGCCAACGCCACGATTGATGTTGAAGCCGTCCGGTGAAGCGCCTTCGGCGACGACATCTGCGCCAAGTTCATGGAAAACATCAGGCGCGACGTGGTAGGCCGCACCGTTGGCGCAGTCGACATAGATCCTCATGCCCTTGAGATCGATCTCCTCGCCGATCGTCGACTTGCAGAATTCGATGTAGCGGCCTGACGCGTCGTCAAGACGCCGGGCTTTGCCGAGGTCCTTCGATTCCACGCAGGAGAAGCCTTCGTCGATCTCCTTCTCGATCTCAAGTTCCCACTCGTCGGGAAGTTTCTGACCGGCGCCTGAAAAGAATTTGATGCCGTTGTCGTCGTACGGGTTGTGGCTCGCGGAAATGACGACGCCGGCCTCCAGCCTCAGAGCGCGCGTGAGGTAGGCGACGGCCGGGGTCGGAATCGGGCCGCAGAGGACGACGTCCGTCCCTGCAGCGGAGAAGCCCGCCTGAAGCGCGGCTTCAAGCATGTAGCCCGAAACGCGCGTGTCCTTGCCGATGAGAACTGTGGCTCGCCCTGTGGGGCTGTGGCGCTTCAACACTCTGCCCGCCGCCTGGCCGAGCTTCATCACAAAGTCGGGCGTGATGGGAAGCTTTCCCACCTTGCCGCGAACGCCGTCCGTACCGAAATAACGCCGGTTCATAACGAATCCTTTACTGACAAAAAAGTTGCCGGAATATTGAAGCCTGAAGTTGGAGAGAAGTCTCTCAGGAGCGTCCTCGCGCGTCAATGCGGATATCCGCTTGCCCGAAGGCTTTGAGAAGGGCCAGTGCATCCGCGGTCTCCCTCACGTCGTGAACGCGCAGGATCCGGGCGCCGCGCTCTGCGGCAAGAAGCGCTCCGGCAACGCTCGCCGCGGCGCGCTCATGCGGATTCCTTCTTCCGGTAATGCGCCCGAGGCTCCCCTTGCGCGAAAGCGCGGCAAGGAGCGGCCGTCCGGCAGAGAGAAACCGCCCGGATGCGGCGAGCACCTCGAAATTCTGCTCGAGCGTCTTTCCGAACCCGAAGCCCGGATCCCAGGCGATGCGCCCGGGTTCGACTCCCTGAGCCATCAGTGCCTCCTCGCGGCGCCCGAGGTATCGGAATGCGTCCTCAACCACGTCCTTCTCCGGATCAAACGGCCCCTGATGCATGATGACGAGCCCGAGCTTCGTGGAGGCAGCAGCCTCAAGAGCCCCCGGCATTTCAAACGAGCGCACGTCGTTGAGAATTGCCGCGCCGGCTTCTGCCGCCTCGAGCATGATTTCTGGCCTCGAGGTATCCACCGACACGCAGAAGCCTTCCTTAGCAAGTGCCTGCACCACGGGAATCACCCGGGCGCGCTCCTCTTCGAGCGGCACCTCCGCCGCGCCCGGACGGGTGGATTCGCCGCCCACGTCGATGATCCGGGCGCCGTCGCTGCGCATCTTTTCCGCCCAGGCGAGAGCGTCAGGGAGGGTATTGTGTTCGCCGCCGTCAGAGAAGGAATCCGGGGTGACGTTGAGAATCCCCATGATGACGGGCTCATCCCTCAGATCAAAATCAAAGGGGCCGCAGCGCCAGAGCTCTTCAGTCATTGCTCATCTCCGAAAAAGGAACAAAAAAAGACCGCGTCCGCCCGAAATCTGGGTTTTCGGTTCGGATGCGGTCTCGCTTTAAGGCTTGATTTTCACTCCGGATCAGCCGGCCTTGCCGGAGTCGTCCTTTCCGGCATCCTGAGGCTTCTCGGATTCGTCAGTTTTCCCCGGAGCATCGGTTTGAGGCGTCTCCGCCTTGGGAGCTTCAGGCGCCTCCCTCGCTTCAGGAGCGTCACTCGACTGAGGGGCTTCAGGCTTTTCAGCCGCAGCCGGCTCGTCATCCTTCGACTCGGTCTTGAAGGGCGGCAGTTCCACGCCCGAAGAATCCTTCGGCGGCGTCGGGAGCTTCCCTTCCATGATCTCGTCGATCTGCTCCTTATTAATCGTTTCCCACTGCAGAAGCGCCTGCGCCATGACTTCCATCTTGTCGCGGTTTTCCTCAATGAGACGACGGGCAACGGCGTACTGCTCGTCGATGATGCGGCGGACTTCCTCGTCAACAGCCTGCATGGTGCGCTCAGAGACATGCGTCGTCTTCGTCACCGAACGGCCGAGGAACACTTCGCCCTCGTTTTCCGCATAGACCATCGGGCCCATGCGCTCGCTCATGCCGTAGCGGGTCACCATGTCGCGCGCGAGCTGCGTGGCGCGCTCGAAATCGTTCGAAGCGCCGGTCGTCATCTGGTGCATGAAGATTTCCTCGGCGATGCGGCCGCCGAAGAGAATCGCAATGCGCGTGAGGAGATACTGGCGGTTGTAGGCGTAGCGGTCCTGCTCAGGGAGCTGCATGGTGAGGCCGAGCGCGCGTCCGCGCGGCACGATCGTCACCTTGTGCACCGGATCGGATTCAGGCAGAAGCCTTGCCACAACAGCGTGGCCCGATTCGTGATAGGCCGTGTTCCTCTTTTCGTCCTCGGTCATCACCATGGCGCGGCGCTCAGCGCCCATCATGATCTTGTCCTTGGCGTTCTCGAAGTCCTGCATGGAGACGACGAGGCCGTTCCTGCGGGCGGCGAAGAGCGCCGCCTCGTTCACGAGGTTGCCGAGATCGGCGCCGGAGAAGCCCGGCGTGCCGCGCGCGATGACCGCCACGTCGACGTCCTTGCCGACGGGGATCTTCTTCATGTGCACGTTGAGAATCTGCTCGCGGCCGCGAATGTCGGGCATCGGCACCACGACCTGACGGTCGAAGCGCCCCGGGCGCAGCAGCGCCGGGTCGAGCACGTCGGGACGGTTCGTGGCGGCGATCACGATGACGTTCGCACCGGTATCAAAGCCGTCCATTTCGACGAGCATCTGGTTAAGGGTCTGCTCGCGTTCGTCGTTGCCGCCGCCCAAGCCGGCGCCGCGCTGGCGGCCGACCGCATCGATTTCGTCGATGAAGATGATGCAGGGAGCGTTCTTCTTCGCGGTTTCAAACATGTCGCGAACGCGCGCAGCGCCCACGCCAACGAACATTTCAACGAAGTCCGAACCCGAAATCGTGAAGAAGGGAACGCCCGCTTCGCCGGCGATCGCCTTCGCAAGGAGCGTCTTGCCGGTACCCGGGGAGCCGACGAGGAGAACGCCGCGCGGAATGCGGCCGCCGAGGCGCTGGTACTTCTCGGGGTCCTTCAGGAAGTCAACGATTTCCTGGACGTCTTCCTTCGCCTCGTCGCAGCCCGCCACGTCGCGGAAGCGCACGTGGTTTTCCTGCTCTGTGATCATGCGCGCCTTCGACTTGCCGAAGCTGAAGGCCCCGCCGCCGCCGGCACCGCCCTGCATGCGGCGCATGAAGAAGATCCAGACGCCGATCAGAAGGAGCATCGGGAACCAGGAGACGAAAATGGTCGTGAGGAACGAGGGCTCCTCTTCGGCCTTGCCGTAGACCTGCACGCCCGACTTTCTCAGGTCGTCGACCATCCAGAGGTCGCCCGGGCTCGTGAGCGTGTACTCAGCGCCCTGCTGCGGCGTAACGATGATGCGGCGGCCCTGAATGTCCACGCGGCGGATCTTGCCGGCCTTGGCGTCATCCATGAACTGGGTGTAGCTCGTCGTGTCGAGCGACTGCGTCGAATTCGTCTCGAACTGGCGGAAGACCGTAAAGAGCACCACCGCGACGAGAATCCATACGGCAATGCGGGCAAAAGACTTGTTGTCCAACTTTGAACTCCGGTCGCAATTAGCAACGACGGGACGGAGAGGTCCCCCCGCCTGAGGTCCGGAACGTCCTTCCGGGCGGAAGTTCGCCGGAACTCAGAAAATTGCGCTTGTTTCTTATCTTTGTTTCCATGGGCTCCGTCCGGATTTTTGTGCGGCGCCGCCTTCCATTTAGAGAAGCAGTACCGTCCGAAGGAGCAGAAAGGTTCAGCAATTGTAGCCGCGGGACTATTTCCCTACCCGTGGTTCCCCCGATTTTTGGCGAATGGACGCCCGGGAAAAGGAAAGCAGTTATTGCGGATTCTTCGGCGTCTTGAGCTCGCGGGACACAAGATAGACCTCTGCCGAAGTGTCGCGCGAGGCGGCAGGCTTCTTGGCGGCGACCTTTTTGAAGACCTTCTTCAGAGCCTCGACATACTGCGAATAGCCCGATCCCTGGAAAGCCTTCGTCACAAAGACGCCGTGGGGCGCGAGGTGCTCGACGCAGAATTCAAGCGCGAGCTCGTTGAGAAGCAACGACCTCGCCGCATCCGCCGCGGCGATGCCTGAAAGATTCGGCGCCATGTCCGAAAGGACCACGTCGACCTTGTCTCCGTTTAGAATCGCGGCAAGCTGATCGGCCACCGACTGTTCGCGGAAGTCGCCCTGCAGAAAATAGACGTCCTCAATGGGATCCATCGGCAGGATGTCCATGGCGATGATGCGCCCGCGGACCTGACCGTTCTTGTCGATGAGCTTTTCGCGCACCACCTGCGTCCAGCTTCCCGGAGCCGACCCGAGGTCGACCACCGTGAGGCCCGGCCTGAGGAGATGCTCCTTTTCATTGAGCTCAAGGAGCTTGTAGACGGAGCGTGCGCGATAGCCTTCCGCTTTGGAGCGCTTCACGTACGGATCATTGATGTGCCGTTCGATCCATGCGCGGTTGGATCTGAGTTTTTTATTCGAAACGGGCATTCTTGCCCTCCAAAAAGTTTTCTTTCTCGGATGCCGCCTTTTTACACGGCATCCGGCATTAGTGCTGAAATTTTATGAGTGAAATTACCCTTTCGCGCGACGCGCGCCTCACGCTGCGCTCGCAGGCGCATCATCTCGACCCCGTCGTTCTTCTCGGCGCCAACGGTCTTACCGAAGCCGTCATGAAGGAAATCGACCGTGCTTTGAAGTCCCACGAGCTCATCAAGGTGAAGGTCCCGACCGACGACCGCGAGGAACGCGAGGCGATCTTCGCGAAGGTTGCCGACGAACTCGGCGCCGCCCGCGTGCAGATGATCGGCAAGCTTCTCATCCTCTGGCGTCCTGCCGTAGATGAGGACGATGCCCCCTCGGCCGAAGAGTGGATCGCCCGCGCGGCCGCTGCCGCCCGCGGCGAGGACGCTCCGGCGCCGAAGGCGAAGAAGGTTGCCTCGAAGAAGCCCGGCGAAAAGAAGAAGAAGGCTGAGCCCCAGCCCCGCCGCCGCGCCCGTCCGAAGACGAAGCGCACGACGAAGAAGGCTGCGCTCTCGAATTAATGCCTTCCCAGTGAAGTCCTGATCCAGGGGGCGCTTGCGCCCCCCACTGGCTCAAAACGGGAGATTCCCCTCGAAGGAATCTCCCGTTTTTGCGTTCGAGAGATCGCTTCCCTCTGAAAAGTCTTCAGCAGAAACCCTTCAGGGAGAAAGCGCGCATTATTTGTACTCGACCTCTTCGACCTCGAAGGTGACCTGGCCCTTCGGGGCCATGAACTTCACCGTGTCGCCCTCGCTCTTGCCGATCAGCGCGCGGGCGATCGGGGAGGAAACGGAAATGAGGTTCTTCTTGATGTCGGCTTCGTCGTCGCCCACGATCTGGTAGGTCACGCTCGAATCCTCGTCTTCGTTGTAGAGCGTCACCGTGGCGCCGAAGACGATGCGGTCGCTCGCAACGGTCTTGGGATCAATCACCTGGAGCGCCGGGATCTTGCCTTCAAGCTCGGCAATGCGGCCCTCGATGTGACCCTGCTCCTCGCGGGCGGCATCGTATTCCGCATTTTCCGAAAGGTCGCCCTTTTCGCGGGCTTCGGCAATGGCGGCCACGACGTTCGGACGAGCGGTCTTCTTCAGATATTCGAGTTCAGCCTTGAGCTTTTCAGCGCCCTTGGCAGTGATGGGGATACGGTTGAGCATGGTTCTTCCAGGTTCAAAAAAGCGTTCGGGATCTGCACCGGATCTTCCTTCCCCGAAAAAGGCGTACGTGAAGGAGATGCCCCGTGCAGACAAAAGTGAAGGGCGGCACCGCAAAGAAGCACCGCCCTTGGAATTGAATTCGTTCGAGGGAGGATTTTAGCAAATGGCGCTCAGGCCGGCTCAAACGGAGCGTCATTCTCCGCCTGAACCTTCTGCCCGAGTCTCTTATTCGTCCGTGTAGTTTTCCGGGTTGAGGCGGCGCTCCACGAGTTCAATAAAGATGTGAATGCACTTGATGTGAAGCTCCTGCACGCGGTCGGCGTAGCGTCCGCCCGGCGTGACAATCGCCACGTCGGATAGTGCCGCCATCGGATTCCCGGGCCTGCCGGTGAGCGAAATCACCTTCATGCCCTTCGCGCGCGCAGCCTCCGCGGCGCGGATCACATTAGGGCTCGTCCCCGACGTGGTGATCCCGAGGAGGACGTCCCCGGGCTGGCCCACGCCTTCGACATAGCGAGAAAAGACTTCTTCGTAGCCGAAATCGTTCGCGACGCAGGCGAGGTGCGAGGCGTCGGCAATCGCAGTCGCGGCGTACGGCCGCCGGTTCCTGCGGTAGCGCCCCGTCATCTCCTCGGCAAAATGCATGGCGTCGCAGAGGCTTCCGCCGTTGCCGCAGGAATAAATCCGATGACCCGCGCGGATCGCCTCAGCCATCATTTCCCCGGCGCGGTCGATTTCCGCGAGCATTGCCTCATCGGCAAGCAGATTGTCGAGCGCTTCGCGCGCTTCTGTAAGCGCTGCCTTCACGTGCACGGAACTCATGCAGATAACCTCTGAAAGGAGTTGAAAACTTCTGTTGAACCGGAAAGAAGATCAAAGCCGGCGCCTGTCCTCCACGGCGCCCGCGATCGAGGCGAGATCGGTGTACTCGATCTCAAGCCCTGAGGGAAGCCCGCGGGAGAGCCGCGTGATGCGAAGGTCCGGCCAGCGCTTCTTCACGGCGCCCATCAGATAGTACGCTGTCGCGTCGCCTTCGGGCGTGTAGGACGTGGCAACCACCACCTCGCGCAGACCGTCCTCTCGAAGCCCGAGCTCAATGCGCTCGAGAAGCTGCGGAAGCCCGATTTCAGCGGGCCCTGCGTTGTCAAGCGGCGAAAGCCTCCCCGAAAGCACGAAATAGAGCCCGGGCCAGGAGAGCGACGCATCGAGCGCCATCTGGTCCTGCACGCTTTCGACCACGCAGATGAGCGAGCGGTCGCGCTTTTCATCCGCGCACACGGGGCAGAGCTCCGCCTCGCACCAGGTGCGGCAGAGCCGGCAGCGGCGAATAGCCGCCGTGCCTTCGAGCGCCTTTTTGAGGGCCTCGAGCTTCTCCCTGCGCTCGGGCGCAAGAAGAAAGAAGGCCGCGCGCTGCGCGCTTCTCGGTCCGTACCCGGGCAATTCCTCAAGCGCCTTAATGAGTGCGGATATCGCGGGAGAGGTTTCGATCGCCATCCTTATCCTTCCTTCGGAATCTTCCGGGCGTCAGAGCCGCTCAAAGCGCATCTTGACGTCCTGCGGCGCGCCCCAGTAGGGAGCGCTCGTGACGAGAATATCCGCGCCCGCTTCCGCGTAGAGCGCCGCATTCCTGGCATTGACGCCGCCCGCGGCGGAAAGCCGGACATTCGGGGATTCCGCACGCGCGGCATCGGCAAAGGACGCAAAGTCCTCGGGCGAAAAGCGCTCGCACTGAATAATGTCGGCGCCGAGCCGCACGAAAGTCATGGCTTCTTCGGGACTTCCTGCCTCAACGGCAATCTTTCTTTCCGGACTTCTCGCCTGCAGCGCCCTGAAGGCGGCTTCGAAGTCGTCGCAGAAAACGCGGTGCTGATCAAAGACGAGAATCGAATCCGAAAGGCCGAAGCGGTGCACGATGCCGCCACCTGCGAGGAGACCGGCAAGCGCAATCCGCTTTCCGCCGGGCCAGTGCTTTCTCGTGCCGGCCACCTGAACCCTCGGGCTGACGGCGCGGGCGGCATCCACCATTTCACGCGTGCGGGACGCTATTCCCGAGGCGTATTCCATCACGCACTGCGCGACCTTGTACCCCGCGTGAAGGCTCTCTGCCGGTCCCTCGGCCGTGAGAATCGTCTCTCCCGCCGGGAGCAGGTCGCCCTCGCAGGCGCTGAGGCAGACGGAAGCGCCGGCACGCGAAAGCACCGCCGCCGCAATCTCCGCACCGGCAACGATGCCCGGCGTTTTGAATTGAGCCCGAATGCGTCCCGGCACGCTGCCGATGCCGAGGCCGACGGTTGTCAGGTCTTCGTGCGGACAGTCGTCAAAAAGCAGGGCGTCAGCAAAATTCTCTGGAAAAAGCGTCATAAGGACTCCGGAGCAGAAAGAGAAGAGGAAAAAAGAAAAGCCCCGCAGCGCTTCAGCAATCCGTCGGGGCTTTTTCTCTTCTTAAAGGGACTCTTTTTCCCCTGATCAGAAGGGAAGCTTCATGCCGGGAGGAAGCGGCACGGCCTGGCGCATGGCCGCCTCGCTCTTTTCGCGGCAGACGGCTTCGGCGTTGTTGATGGCGAGAACAATCAGGTCCTCGAGCATTTCGATGTCTTCGGGATCAACCACCTTCGGGTCGATCTCAATCTTGCGGCATTCATGCCCGCCCGTGATCGTGGCCTTCACGGCGCCGCTCGCAGCTTCGCCCGTGAATTCCATCGCCTTCAGATCTTCCTGAACCTTGGCGAGCTTCTGCTGCATCTTCTGGGCCTGGGCCATCAGACCGCCCATTCCGCCCATGCCACCCATGTTGCGCATTGTGTTTTCTCCAGAGTAGAAATTTTGGTGCCGGGAAAGACTGAAAGCACTTCCGCTTCAGTCCTTTTCCGCCATCTCCTCCGGCGTGAGCGGCCGGATGGAATCTTCATCAATTTTGCCGTTGAAGAGCCGGACGATTTCCTGCACGACCGGATCGCTCTTGAATTTTTCAATGAGCTCCCGCCGCTCGGCTTCCTTTTTCCGGCGCTCGGCATCCGCCACGGTTGAACCGGCCTCCACCGTTCCGGCGAGGAATTCCACCCGGAAGGGGCGGCCGAGCCACCCGCTGATTCTCTCCTCAAGGAGCTTTTTATTGTGCTCGGTGAGAAGCGACTGCACGCCGAGGCGCAATTGTACGCGAGCGTCCGTGAGCGAAATCACCTGCGACTGCGAAGCAAGCGACTTTAATGGACCCGTCAGGCCCGCTCCCTCGATGATGTCCCGCCAGCTGAGAGAGGCAGAAGGCTGCCTCCCGGGGAGCCGCTCAGCTGGCGCCGGGCTCTCCCCGTGCGCTCTCCGGCACCTCCATCCAGGGCGGGAGGTTGTCCGGAACCGGACCTGCCGCCGGTTTCGGGGGCGGTGCTGGCGTCGGCGCAGGCGCGGGTTCCGGCATCGGGGCCGGGCTCGGTGCTGGCGCGGCGGGAGCCGCAGGCGCTGCCTCCCGTGCCTGAGAAGCTTCAGTGGCGCCCTGCAGGGCCTGAAGGGGCTTCGCGCCGCCGTCGCGCGCAGCGGGCTTCATCCGCGACCCCGCGGGCCGGAAGGCGAGCATGCGCAGAAGCGTCATCGTGAAGCCCGCATATTCGTCGGGCGCGAGCGCGAGGTCGTTTCTGCCGTGAAGCGAAATCTGGTAGCAGAGCTGAATTTCCTCGGGGGTGAGCAGGCCCGCAATCTCCGCCATTTCAGCGTAGCCCGGGTCGTCTGCCGCAACGGCGCTCGGCACGCGCTGCAGGAGCGCAATCTTGTGGAGCATGCCGGCGAGCCCGCGGAGCGCCTCGCCAAAGGAGACGCTTTCGCGCTGCATGTCGTCGGCATAGCTCATCATCTTCGGGGCGTCGCCCGCAGCGAGCGCGCGGAGAATTCCGGCGAGCGCATTTTCCGACGTCATCCCGAGCATTGAGCGCACGGATTCGGCCGTGACGGAGCCGCCCGAAAAGGCGATCGCCTGGTCGAGAAGCGAAAGGGCATCGCGCATCGAGCCCCGTGCGCCCTCGGCAATGATGCGAAGCCCCGGGCGTTCGGCGGCGATTCCTTCTTCCTTCAGGATATGTTCGAGATGCTCGACGATCCCGGAGGGCGTCATGTTGCGCAGGCTGAACTGCAGGCACCGCGAAAGCACCGTGACCGGAACCTTCTGCGGATCCGTCGTCGCGAGAATGAACTTCACATACTCGGGCGGCTCCTCAAGGGTCTTCAGCATCGCATTGAAGGCCGTGTTTGAGAGCATGTGCACTTCGTCGATCATGTAGACCTTGTAGCGGCCTTCGGTCGGCGCATACATGGCGCGCTCAAGAAGCTGCGTCATGTCTTCGACGGAGCGGTTCGAGGCCGCATCCATCTCGATATAGTCGACGAACCGGCCCTCATCAATCGCGCGGCATGCCTCGCAGACGCCGCAGGGGTGCGCGGTGACGCCGCCCTTGCCGTCGGCGCCGCGGCAGTTGAGCGCCTTGGCGAAAATGCGCGAGATCGTCGTTTTGCCGACGCCGCGGGTGCCGGTGAAGAGGTAGGCGTGGTGCAGGCGCCCCTCAGTGAGGGCGCGCGTCAGCGCCGTGACCACGTGGTCCTGGCCGACGATCGACTCAAAGTCATGGGGGCGCCACTTGCGCGCAAGTACCTGGTAGCTGCTCATGGGATGAGGCTCATTCTTATTGCTTCTCAGGCGCACATTCTAGCGAATGGGCCCGGGCGGTCCGCTCCGGGACGCTATGGCGGATTTACCAGATACGAAAATGGCGAGCCTTATCCTCGGCACTGCACGCACACCAGTATGGCTGCTTCGTTCCCGACCTGACCAGGTTTCCGGGGCGCGCATGCGAGGGGACCCGCCAAGGCGCGAGTATAGGGAAGATGAGCGGGATTTGCAAAAAATTACTTCTCGGGACCCATGAAACAGTCCTCCCGCTAGAGAGGCATCTTCCCGAGGTGATAGTATTCACGGCATCACTTCATAGGGGCCTGCCGGCGCTTTTCCAGAAGGCGTTTTCCGTCGAGAGTTCTCCCTCTCCATACGCCATTTTTCTGCTGCCGGCCCTGAATGGCCTGTCAATTCTCTGCCTGACTGAACCTCCCCCGAAAGGGAATCCCTGCCGAATCCCTCACGGAATCGCGGTTCTGACGGCAAAGCGACTTTTCACGAGCCCGGCCTCCCTTCTGCCGGTCCGTTCTTCCTCGCGAGGAAGACGGAGCGTCATTCATTAAAACGGGAAGCATCAGGCGAATTTATTTTTTCCCTGGAGACATCCATGAGCGAAATTCTTCACATCACCGACGCCGACTTCGACCAGACCGTCAACAGCGACACCACCGTGTTCGTCGACTTCTGGGCCACCTGGTGCGGTCCCTGCCGCATGCTTGCTCCCCGCCTTGAGCAGGCTGCCCAGACCTTTGACGGCCGCGCCGTCATCGCCAAGTACGACTGCGACCAGTCGTCGGGCAAGGCTGCCCAATACGGCGTCCGCGGCATTCCGACCATCATCGCCTTCAAGAATGGCGAAGTGATTGACCAGCGCACCGGCGCCTGCGACCAGGCGACGCTCGACGCCTTCATCGAAAAGAATCTCTAAGATTCTCTTCCCTGCCCGCCTCAGTTTGAAAGGGACGCCCTTCAGTCCGGCGTCCCCCGGCGGGCATCTTCTCCCCGCCGGGCCGATTCCCGCGGGAGAAGCATCAGAGCGCCGCGAAGCCCGGGGTCCCCGAAGCCTTGTCGGGGAAGCACGCAAAGAAGCTTCCGGCGCTTCGGACCTCTCATTCCTATTACTCAACACTCATCCGCTGATGATTTTCTGAGTCCCGGCGCTTCACGTCCGGCATGCCTGCCGGCGCTGCAAAAGCGCCTCATGAATTCATAAACAGCGGCGGAACATCCACCAACCCCATGCATCTTTCCGACCTCAAAGCGCTTCACGTTACGCAGCTTCTCGACATGGCTGCCGCCCTCGAAGTCGACAATGCCCAGCGCATGCGCAAGCAGGAGCTGATGTACGCCATTCTGAAGAAGAAGGCGAAGCTCGGCGAAACCATCTACGGCGACGGCACGCTTGAAATCCTCCCCGACGGGTACGGGTTCCTGCGCTGCCCCGACACGAGCTATCTCGCGAGTGCGGACGACATCTACATCTCTCCCTCGCAGATCCGCCGCTTCAACCTTCATACGGGCGACTCGATTGAAGGCGAAGTCCGCATCCCGAAAGAGGGCGAGCGCTACTTTGCGCTCGTGCGCGTCGACACGGTGAATGACCTGCCGCCCGAGGCGCTCAAGCACCGCATGCTCTTTGAGAACCTGACGCCGATCTTCCCGAATGAGCCTCTGATCCTCGAGCGCGACATGCGGGGCGACGAAAACCTCACGGGCCGCATCATCGACATGATTGCGCCGATCGGGAAGGGCCAGCGCTCCCTCATCGTCGCGCCCCCGAAGTCGGGCAAAACGGTGCTCCTGCAGCACATCGCCCACGCGATTGCCGCCAACTACCCCGACGTCGTCCTCATGGTGCTTCTCGTCAACGAGCGCCCTGAGGAAGTGACGGAAATGCAGCGCACGATCCGCGGCGAAGTCGTTGCCGCCACCTTCGACGAACCGGCCGTGCGCCACGTTCAGGTGGCCGAAATGGTGATCGAGAAGGCGAAGCGCCTCGCGGAATCAAAGCGCGACGTCGTGGTGCTCCTCGACTCCATCACGCGTCTCGCGCGCGCCTACAACCAGGTGATTCCGTCCTCGGGCAAGGTCCTCACGGGCGGCGTCGACGCCAATGCGCTCGAGCGCCCGAAGAGAATCTTCGGCGCCGCGCGCAAGATCGAAGAGGGCGGCTCCCTCACGATCATCGGCACGGCCCTCATCGACACGGGTTCGCGCATGGACGACGTGATCTATGAGGAATTCAAGGGCACGGGCAACAACGAAATCCACCTCGAGCGCCGCATGGCCGAAAAGCGCGTCTACCCGGCCATCAACCTCAACCGCTCGGGTACGCGCCGCGAGGAGCTGCTTCTCAAGCCCGACGTTCTCCAGAAGGTCTGGGTCCTGAGAAAGTTCCTCTACGACATGGACGAACTCGAGGCGATGGAGTTCCTTCTCGACAAGCTGAAGGCCACGAAGACCAACGCCGAATTCTTCGACGCCATGAAGAAATAAAGCACTTCCCGCCCGGTGGCGAGGCTTCCCGCCGCGCCCCCCGAAGAAGAGCGCCCGAAAGCAAAAACGCCGCTTCTCTTCCGGTTTTTACCGGGAAAAGCGGCGTTTTCCTTTGCTTCGGGCGCGGCCCCGGAATCAATGTCCGAGGTGCTTCAGAATATGCGCCTTCACTGTTTCGTCATCGGTTGAGGTGAGCTCAATCTGAGAGAAGCCCGCCTCTCTCAGGCGATTCTCGATTCTCGGATGAATCGCCACCGCAACGCCCGACGTGATCCAGTCGCGCGCGCCCGCAACAGGGCGCACGGCATGCATGAGAACGTCGACCGCGTCGGTGCTCGTGATGTAGACCACGGGCGAAGGTCCCGCTACGGCGAGCTGCAGACGACGGAATTCCTGCGCATCGAGTTCGAGCGGCATGCGCACATAGGCGCAGAGGACGACGACGTCGCTCCCGATGCTTCTGAACTGCTCGGGGAGCCACTCGCGTCCCGTCTGGCCGCGAAGGAACAGGACGCGCGACGGAGCGCCGTGCGCCTGCACGATGGGCCAGAGCGCTTCGGACCCCGAATGCTCCGCATCGCCCTCGGGGTAGATGAGCTTCACCTTGTCGCCCCAGGCGGCGCGGATGACGCGGGCCGTTCCTTCGCCCACGGTTGCGAGCGTGATGTGCTCGGGCCACTCCCGCACCCAGTGCGCGACTGCCGTCACCGCTGCCGGACTCGGAAGAACCACCATCTCAACATCGTCGAGGTTCGAGAGCCGCTCCGTGATGAGATCGGTTTCCTGCGGGAGCTCAATCCTGAAGGCAGGCCAGCGCCATACGTTGTCCGACAGGGCTTCGAGCTGATCAGCCAGGCGATTGTTGGCTTCGCCAGGCCGCATCAGAATGACGGGACGGCTCTGAGCCGCATCATGCGCATTCGAAAGAATCATTGCAGGCAGGCCTTGAGATATTCCTCGGCGCCCTGGCGGCGGAGGTCGGCGACGACCTTCGCGGCAAGCGCTTCCGGATCAGAAAGAGGACCGCGGGCTTCGGAGAAGACCGCTTCGCCGATGTGATGGTTGCCGACGAGCGCGCGCAGCCACAGCTCTCCGTTTTCAACAACGGCGTAGGCGGCGAGCGGAACCTGGCAGGAGCCGCCGAGGGCGCGCGACACGGCGCGTTCGGCAAAGCAGCAGGCGCGGGTTTCGGGGCTGTTGATGAAGGAAAGCGCTTCTTCCATCTTCTTGTCGCCCGCACGGATTTCAAGCCCGAGCGCGCCCTGACCGGGCGAGGGAAGGCTCACTTCGGCCGGGATGATCTGACGGATGCGCTCAGAGAGCCCGAGGCGCTTCAGGCCGGCGCTCGCCATCACGAGGGCGTCGTATTCGCCTTCATCGAGCTTGCGAAGGCGCGTGCCCACGTTGCCGCGCACCGGCAGAACCTTGAGGTGCGGATAGCGCATGCGCAGCATCAGCTCGCGGCGCAGGCTTGCCGTGCCGACGCGCGCGCCTTCGGGCATTTCGTCGAGCGAAGCGTATTTCGGGGAGACGAAGGCATCCCTCGGGTCCTCGCGTTCGGAGACGGCGACGAGCTCAAAGCCTTCGGGGAGCTCCATCGGCACGTCCTTCAGGGAATGCACCGCGAGGTCGGCTTCGCCATTCTGCATGGCAACCTCAAGCTCCTTCACGAAGAGACCCTTGCCGCCCACCTTGGAGAGCGTGCGGTCGAGAATCTGGTCGCCGCGGGTCGTCATGCCGAGGAGCTCCACCGACGCACCCGGATAGCGGTCGCGCAGAAGCGCCTGAACATGAAGAGCCTGCCACATGGCAAGGGGACTTTCGCGGGTGGCGATGACGCAGCGGTCAAACTGGGACATGATGCTTTCGTGAACTCTTAAAGAAGTGTGCGGGAAGCGGTTCCTCCGGGAAGCCATGATTGCTGATCATCTCCGGAGAAAGCGCTCTGAAAATCTTTCAAACGAAGTTCCATTCTAGTTTGCGCCCTTTTTTTCGTCCTTAAGGATATCCGCGCTCGCCGGGCTTTCAGGAGAGGTTCGGCCGCTTTCCAAAGAATCCTCGACTTCTTCGCTTGCACTCTTTCGGCGCTTTAGGGATAATTGCCGGTCTTCCCAGTTGGCACGTGGGCCGGCATGCCCGTTGTAAGACCTCCCCAGGATTGGAGGCGGACGCGCAAGGCCGCCAGGGCGACCGACAACAAAAAACTAGGAAAATTCTTCAAAATGAAGCCGAATATTCATCCCGAGTACCGTCCCGTCGCTTTCATCGACCTCTCGATCAACAAGACGTTCATCATCCCGTCGTCCGTTCAGACGCGTGAAACCACGGTGATCGACGGCGTGACCTACCCGCTCTTCAAGCTCGATACGTCGTCCGCCTCGCACCCGTTCTACACGGGCGCCCAGACCCGCATCGTCGAAGCGGGCCGCGTCGAGAAGTTCCGCGCGAAGTTCGCCGCCAAGAAGCAGGCGCTCAACACCGCTGCCGAAGCCGCCAAGTCCGCCAAGTAATTCGGCCGACGCCCCCTGGCAGGAGCCTTCCTTCGAAAAGGCTCCGCCTCAGGCGCTTCCCGCAGGATGAATCCGCAGAAGGCTTTCTCAGAAAAGCCTTACTGCGGACGCAAAGAAAAGGAGAGATCCACATTGTTGGGCTCTCCTTTTCTTTGCGTTAACAGAAGCCTGCCATCCGCAAAGTTCGGCTTCGCTGCCGCAGCTCTGCAGTCGAGGATACCCGGAGAAGGGAAGCATTCCCTGCCGCCGGGGAACTCCTGAAAAAGGAACTTTCCGCATGCTCACTCAGCGTCCAACACCCGCCTTTCTATCGCAGGAGGCCGCCCGCAGACTGCCGCGCTTCGCGCTCTTTCTGCTCCTCGGCGCATTCATTCTTTCGGGCCTCTGGTCGCAGGATCTCTGGACGCTGCGCGATGCGGAAACTTTCGGCATCTCCCGGTCGATGCTTTCCGAGGGGCTCCCAGCCTGGCTTCTCCCGGAAGTTTCCGGGATGCCGGTATCGGAGGGCCCCGTGAGCGGCTGGGTTGCCGCTCTCTTTACCGCACTCTTTTCCAGCCTCGCGGGCGAAATCGGGGCCTACCGGCTCGCGAGCCTCTTCTGGTTTGCGCTCACGACCGCTTCTCTCTGGTACGGCGCCTACCGGCTCGCAAGACGCAATGAAGCTCAGCCCGTCGCCTTCGCGTTCGGCGGACAGGCGGAGCCGAGAAACTACGGGCGCGCGGTTGCGGACTGCGCCGTTCTTCTTTTCGTTGCAACCTTCGGCATCGTTGCCCGCCAGCATGAACCCATTGCGGGAACGGCGCTTCTTTCCTTCGCAGCGCTCAACTTCTTCGGCATTGCGATGACGCTGAAGCGCCCCTTTGCGGGCGCCTTCCTTTCGGGACTCGCCTGCGGCTTCGCCGCCATCACCTCGGCCGTTACTGCCGGCTTGTGGCTTCTCTGCGCAACAATCATCGTTCATGCATTCGCCCGCACGTTCCCGGGAAGCCGCGACCGGCGCATTCTCTCTGCGCTTGCCGGCACAGCGCTTCCCGTCGTCCTCTGGGCGGGTGCGGCTTTTCTCCTCTATCCGGAAGCGGCCGCGGTCTGGTTTGAAAAGTGGGCAACCCATCAGGCGGAATTCTTTGATCTCGCGTCCTCGCACACCGTGCTATGGCTCCTCAGGACAAGCGTCTGGTTCCTCTGCCCCGCATGGCCTCTCGCGCTCTGGGCGCTCTACAGCTGGCGCCGGCAGCTCGACCGCTCGCAGATTCTGATTCCTGCCGCACTGGTTCTGACCGCTGCGGGCGCGGGGCTCTTCACGGAAGAAGGCGCGGCGGAACTCCTTCTCCTCATTTCCGTGCCGGGCCTCATGACGCTCGCCGCCTTCGGGCTCATTACCCTCAGGCAGTCGAGGGAAAATCTCCTCGACTGGTTTGCCATTTCGGTCTTCTCGGTAACGCTCATCGCGCTCTGGCTCTACTGGCTTGCCTCGATGCTCGGGTTCCCTCCCAAGATGGCGCATTCCATTGAAATGCTCTCACCCGGGTTTGAACCGACCTTCGGCTGGGGCGCGCTCACGGGCTTTGCCGCCTGCGTGATCTGGGTGGTCTTTGTCGCCTGGCGCCTCACGCACCGTCCGATCGTCGTCTGGCGCGGTCCCTGGCTCTCCGCTGCCGGCATGACCGCTACCGCCATCACCTTCCTCGGACTCTGGCACCCGGCAATCGACATTGCCCGCTCCTACAGGGCTCCGGCGCTTCAGATTGCTTCTGAAGCGAAGCGCCTCACGGGCGATGCGGGCGAGGAGTCTCCCCTCATTGAAGGGAGTCTTCTCTCTCCCGGCATCCGCACGGTTTTCACGCTCCATGGCGGCATCCGCTTTGCCCCGGCGGGCGAAGGCGCAAGGCTGAGACTCGTGCGATACCGCGGAAGCGACGTCCCCAGGGAAGCGCTCACGGCTCCCATTTCGCGCCCCCATACCGATGAAGCCTTCACTCTCGTCCCCGGACGCAACCGCTAATTCTCGTTTTTAAAGCGTCATGCCGCAGAATCTTCTTCCTCCCGACATTTCGTTCAAAGCGCTCCTGCGTCTCGCCGGACCGATCTTCGTCGCCAACGTCGCCATCATCGGCAGCGGCACGATCGACACGATCATGGGCGGGCAGCTCGGTGCCGAGCACCTTGCCGCCATTGCGCTCGGCATCGCTGCGACCATTTCCGTTCTCATGGGCCTTGTGGGCATTCTCCAGGGTCTTTCGCCCGTTGCCGGCCACCACTACGGCGCCCGCAAGATGACCGAAATCGGCATCGACCTCGGTCAGGCTATGTGGCTCGTGCTCGGCTTCTCTCTCGTCGGCGTCCCCATTCTGATGGCGACCGACTTCTGGATGGAGCTCGGCGGCGCCAAGGGCGAGGTCGCCCGGATGGCAACCCAGTACATGTTCTGGACAGCGCTTGCGCTTCCCGGTTCCATGGCGGCGCGAACCTTCATTGCGGTCAATGCCGCCGTTTCGCGCCCGCGCGTCACGATGTGGGTGTCGCTAGCCATGCTCGCCCTCAAGGCCCCCCTCAACGCGGTCTTCATGTACGGGCTCTTCGGCCTCCCCGCGCTCGGGGGCGGCGGCGCCGGCATCTCGTTCTTCATCCTTACTTATCTCTCCCTCATCGCCTACTGGGTGATCTGGAATAAGGACAAGTTTTATAAGAAGATGCACGCCCCGGGCTTCGTGCGTCCCGAGTGGAAGCGCCTCTGGAACCTCCTCAAGATCGGCGTCCCGATGGGGCTCTGCACCTTCTTTGAGGTTTCGAGCTTCACCCTGATGGCGATCTTCGTCTCGCGCCTTGGTCCCGACATCATGTCTGCGCACCAGATCGTCGCGAACCTCACTTCCATGTGCTACATGGTGCCGCTCTCGCTCGGCATCGCCACCTCGGTCCTCATCGCCCAGTCGCTCGGCGCCCGGTGGCCTTCAGTTGCCTATGAGTGCCTGAAGCGCACCCTGAAGCTCATGGTAACGATTGCCGTTGTGATGTCCGTGCTTCTCTTTCTCTTCAGGAGCGTCATCCTCTGGCTCTATACCAGTGAAGCGGAGGTGCACGGGCTCGCAATGTCGCTCATTCTTTTCGGGTGCTTCTACTACGTCTTCGACGCGATGCAGTCCGTTTCCGCTTTTGCCCTTCGCGGCTACCGCGTGACGGTGGCGCCCATGATCATTTACGGCGTCATGCTCTGGGGCGTGGGTCTGGGACTCGGCTACCAGTTCGCCTTCCATGGCGAATGGGCAGGCGGCCCCTACGGCGTCTTCGGCTTCTGGGGAGCAACGGCGACCGGGCTCTTCCTCACCGGCATCAGCCTCACCATCATGGCGCTCTGGGTGGGCCGTCAGTTTGCGAAGGACGACTCCCACAGTCCCGATGAAGTGAAGGCTGCCATTCTTCAAGCAGAATCCCATAAGCCTCAGCCCTGAGGCTTCATCACCTTCAGAATTCTCTTTCAAACGGATCTTCCCTTGCCGGGGAGATCCGTTTCCTTTTGTCTCAGGATCAAGCACCCGTCATCCGGAAGGATCCCCTTGTGTTATGTTGGGGCATCCTCTTTTTGGCAGCAGCACTGCCTGAAACTTCAAGGGCAATTCATGTCCACGATTCTTTTCCCCAGCCCCATCTTCGGCCCCGTGCATTCCCGGCGCCTCGGCATTTCGCTCGGCATCAATCTTCTTCCTGCGGACGGCAAGATCTGTTCCTTCGACTGCATTTACTGCGAATGCGGCCTCAACGGCTCACACCGGCCGCATCTCAAGATGCCTTCGCGTGCGCTCGTGCGCTCGGAACTCGAGGGAAAGCTTGCTGAAATGGCCGCGGCCGGCCAGAAGCCCGATGCAATTACCTTTGCCGGAAACGGAGAGCCCACGGGTCACCCGGAATTCGCGCAGATCGTGGACGACGTGATCAAGCTTCGCGACCGCTTTGCGCCCAAGGCCAAAATCAGCGTTCTCACGAACGCCTTCCATATCCTCAAGCCCGAAGTCTTTGCCGCCCTCCAGAGGGTCGACAATGCGCTCCTCAAGCTCGACACCGTGAACCTCGAATACATCGAGTTCGTCAACCGCCCGCAGGGCCGCTACGATCTTGAGCGCCTCGTTGAAAAGATGAAGGCCTTTAAGGGCGACTGCATGATCCAAACCATGTTCATGAAGGGGTCCTGGGAAGGGAAGTCCGTCGACAATACGTCGGAGCGCTTCGTGGGACCGTGGCTCGCTGCCGTGAAGGCGATCCGTCCGAAGCTCGTCACCATCTACACGATCGACCGCGAGACGCCGGACAAGAGCCTCGAGAAGGCAACCCATGAAGAGCTCGACCGCATTGCCGCAAGGCTTCGCGAAGCCGGGCTCGAGTGCACGGTGAGCTACTGACCGCTCGCGCATTCCCCGAAAAATTCAAAAGTCCGAATGCAAAAAAAGGCTTCCCCGGAATCTGATCCGCAGGAAGCCTTTTTGTTGGCCCTGACGCGTTATCGAAGCGTCAGGAAGAGCAGCGCATTACTGCGCGTTCGTATAGCGGTGCTCACGAAGCGCCGCAACGCGGTCTTCGATCGAGGGGTGGCTCGCGAAGAGCGAACCGATGCCGCCCGAGATGCCGAAGCCCTTGACGTTGCCCGGAAGCTCATTGGGGGCAATGCCGCCCAAGCGCTGGAGCGCATTGATCATCGGCGTGGTGGAGCCCATGATGTCCGCGGCGCCCGCATCCGCGTGGAATTCGCGGTAGCGGCTGAAGGCGGCGACAACCATCGAGGCGAGGAAGCCGAGGCAGATGTCGAGCACAAGCGAGGTGACGTAGTAGCCGACGCCCGGCGCATCGTCTTCGTTGCGAAGGATCTGGCGGTCGACGACCCATCCGATGATGCGCGAGAGGAAGACGACGAAGGTGTTCATCACGCCCTGAAGGAGCGTCATCGTGACCATGTCGCCGTTCTTCACGTGCGAAAGTTCATGCGCGAGCACAGCCTCAACCTCTTCACGGTTCATGAGGTTGAGAAGGCCCGTCGAAACGGCGACCAACGAGCTCGAGCGCGAGGCGCCCGTGGCAAAAGCGTTGGGTTCGCCGTCGTAGATGCCGACTTCAGGCATGGGGAGCCCTGCCTTCTGGGCTTCGCTGCGGACAACGTCGACGAGATAGCGCTCAACCGGGGTCTGAGGGTTGTTCACGTCGATCATCTGCAGGCCCATCGACATCTTCGCCATCGTCTTGGACATCAGGAGCGAGATGATCGAGCCCGAGAAGCCCACCACCATCGCAAAGACGAAGAGCGTTCCGAGATTGAGCGACTTCCCGCTCATCGTCCCGAAATTGATGCCGAACACCATCTGGATCACCGTGAGAATCACGGAGAGCATGATGAAGATGGCGAGATTAGCGAGTATTAAAAGGCCGATGCGTTTGAACATGGCTTTCTATTCCTTTCCTTAGCGTCCTCTGGAGACACAAATGCTTTTGTGAGAGATGACGAGCGCCGCTTCTTAGCATTCTTGGGGTCGGCGCCGCAGGCATCCAGTATTTGGCGTGCGGATGCGTTAATGGTGATTTTACGGATGGGGAGAAGGAATTCCCTTAACCGGCTTTCTCCCCTTTTGTAACAAATGCGCGGGAGATTCTTCGAGTTTTTAGACCGCGCGCTTCTTGTCCTCAATGCGCCGCGGGGAGAAACTGTCCCAGGCGCCGCAGCCGAGGCAATGCCAGGAGAAGCTCGAAGCCAGGAACCCGCACTTTCTGCACTGGTAGCGCGACCACCGGCGGGCGTTTTGTTCGAGAAGCCCGGCGATCATCTTCGTCATCTCGTCGTCGGGATTCCCCTTGAGCTTCATCTGCATCATGGCGTTGAAGGCTGAAAGGCTCGGGTGCTCTTCGAGGAAGCGCCTCGCGATCTTTTCGGCCGAAGACACGCCCTGCCAGGCGGCGATGCGCGTGAGCGTTGCTTCCATGACGTCGGCAGTGCCGAGCTTCTCCGTCACGTCAAGGAGAAGCGCGAGGGCGCCCGCCTGATCGCCTTCCGCAGAAAGCGCGTCCGCGAGGTGACCGATGACGAGAGGCGCATAGTCGGGGCTCTTCTCAACCACATCCTTCCAGTAGCGGATCGCTTCCGGGGTCGACCCTTCCGCCATTGCCACCTTAGCGACCGTAATGTCGACGCGGGGCGTTGCATCCTGGTAGCGCAGAAGGGGCGTCACAAGGAGACGCGCTTCCTCGAGGTTCTTATGCTTCAGCGCGAGATCGATGCGCTCGCAGTAGAAGTGGGCAATTTCCTCGGCGTGATTTTCACCGGCCTGGGTTTCCAGGAGCCTGGCCGTTTCCGTGGCAGCCGCCCATTCGTGTTCCGTCACGTAGATCTTCAGGAGTTCGCGAAGCGCATGAAGGTGCTCGGACGGTACGCTAGCGAGCTTCCTGTACGCCGCTTCAGCACGATCGAAGAACCCGGCGCAGAGAAAGTCGCGGGCAAGCTCCTTCAAAGCGAGCGCACGCTCTTCGTCCGGAAGATCCGCGCGGTTGTAGAGATGCCGGTGAAGCCGCACAGCACGCTCGAATTCGCCGCGGCTTCTGAGGAGGTTCCCGAGCACGCGCTCGAGTTCGGTCAGTTCCGGGTCCACGCGCACGACTTCAATGAAGGCGTCGATGGCTTTGTCGGGAGCCCCGTCCAGAAGGAGCGCCAGACCCCGCGAGCAGACTTCCGGGACCTTCGCCGCTTCGCCGCGCTGCCGCTGATCCCAGCCGCGGCACCACCAGCCGGCAAAGAAGAGAACCGGAACAAAGATCAGATACCAGTAGTCGAATTCCATCGCGCGGTGCTTCCCCGAAATTAATCAGCGTACGGCACTGAATATCGCCGCACGAAGTCAAAGAGAGAAATTTTACTGCGCTCCGGAGTTTCCGGACTTTTTGAGAATCGTTCTTCTCTGCGTGGATGTCATTTTTCAAACGCCGGATGGGAAAACGGCGCACTTCCCTTCATAGGAAATGCGCCGTTGGCGTTCTTTTGATCCTGACCCCGGGGAACCCGAGGCTTCAGATCAGGTCAATCTCAAAAGCGTGAGATTAGAACGTATGCACAAGGCCGAGGTAAACATTACCGACCTTAGCTTTGTAATCGCTGACAGTCTTCGCGCCTTCACGCGTTTCAAGTTCGTCAGCCGTAGCTTCGGCATAGCCGCCGCCAACGTAGATCTTGGTGCGGGTGCTGAGCGGATAGCCATAACGGGCAGCAAGGCCATAGTACTGACCGTCAAGATCCTTGCATGCAACGCCCTCAACCGAGTAGTCCTTCAGAGTAGCGTCAACATAATACAGACCAACCGTCAGTTCACCTTCGCCAACCGGGGCCACCGTGCCGAGGTGCAGGCCATAGCCTTCAAAACCCTTTTCCGTACGAACAACCTTGACGTAATCTTCATCGTTCAGATCAATGCCGAGATCACCGAAAACGTCACGTGCACCCGAGAAATACTGGGCTTCAGCAAACACCTTCGCAACGCCGAAATCATAGTTACCACCAACAAACACGAGATTCTTATCATCAGGCTCGTACTTATCGGCAGCAACGCGGTTGGTCGTCGAATACTTCGTCAGTTCGTAGCCGACAGCAAACTGGGCGGGACCATATTCGCCGCTGACGCCAACGGAGAGATAACGATCAGCCGTGGATTCGCCTTCAATGTGCGTCGTCTTATCCTCGTTCACGTTATCCATCTTGAAGGAATACTGCACGACACCCTGAAGGCCAGCAACGCGCGGCGTGGCATAGGTGATCATGTTGTCATAACGGTCGCTGGAAGAAAAGCCCCAAACAGCATTGTCGCCGCCGTCGAAAGATTCGACGTAGCTGAGCATGTCATAGGTGCCGGCCGACGAACCAATGCCGCCCATGCGGCCAAAAGCGAGTTCACCGAAGGGGCCGTAAACCGTCAGAGCAGCTTCACGACCGAAGAGGCGATCATCCTGACCCATCGTGCCGTCATCGGTGTTGATGCCGCCTTCGAGCTTGAAGCCAACCTTGTAGCCGTTGCCGAGGTCTTCAACCCCCTTGATGCCCCAGCGGCTCGGCGTATCAATGCCGGAAGCCATCTCGAGCTTGTTGTCGCCGTCAACAGTCTTCGATCCATCGAAGTTCTTGACATCGCTGTAGGTATAGGAAAGAGCCTGGTCGATGGCGCCGTAAAGCGTCACATCAGCAGCCATGGCGGAGCCGGCAAACGCGCCGAGGACGGCGAGCGCAGCAAGAGTCTTTTTCATTTTCAGAAATCCCATTTGAAAGCCCGCCGGCATAGTGCTCTGATGGCGAAATGCTTCGGCGGACGTGAAACGAATGCTCTCAGGCATTCGCAGCACTGGCGTAGCGGACTTCTTGCACAAGACCGGAACGCCGATTGAACCGAGGTTCATCATAGGTAGAACGGAGGAGCTATTCGATGGGCAATTTCGGTAAATGAGAATTTTTCTCGATTTTTCAACTACCTCCTAGTTGTGATTTTTGTCGGATAGAAGCAACAGACGTAACAGTCCGTCATCGCCCGGACGCGTAAGAGAAAAGCCGCACTCCCTCGAAAAGGAATGCGGCTTTCAGGATGTTTTTCCGAAGAGATCCTTATTCAGTGAATGAAGGATCTCCCGAAAATCATCTTTGGTCAGACATCAGATTCGCGGCTCTTGTCCACGCGCTCCCTCAGGCCCTTGCCGGCCTTGAAGAAGACGGTGTAGCGGGCGCGCACAGCAACTGCCGAACCATCCTGAGGATTGCGGCCGACGCGCTCCGGACGATATTTCAGTCCGAAGGAGCCGAAACCGCGAATCTCGATGCGGCTGCCTTCAACCAGCGTGTCGGCCATCGTATTGATGATCACGGCAGCGGAATCCATGCAGTCGCGCTCGCGAAACGTCGGAAGACGTCCGTAGAGCTCAGCAAGAAGTTCGGATTTGGTCATGGAATTACCCATGGTTGCCTCCTCTGACTCTGATTACTTCTGCTCGAGCTTGGCCTTGAGCAGAGCGCCAAGGTTCGTCGTGCCCGTGGCGGAGCCGGCGTCAGCGTTGACGCGATCGAGCGCAACGCGGGCTTCAGCGGCGTCCTTAGCCTTGATGGAGAGCTGGATGCTGCGGTTCTTGCGATCAAGGCTGATCACGGCAGCTTCAACTTCCTGGCCGACGGAGAGAACGGTCGTGGCGTCTTCAACGCGATCCGTGGAGATCTCGGAAGCGCGGAGGTAGCCTTCGACGTCGTTGCCGAGGTCGATCACGGCGCCCTTGGCGTCAACCGACTTGACGGTGCCCTTGACGACAGCGCCCTTCTCGTGTGTGGAAGCGAACGTGCCGAACGGATCGCCGCCGAGCTGCTTGATGCCGAGGCTGATGCGTTCACGATCGGTGTCGATGGCGAGAACCATGGCTTCGACTTCGTCGCCCTTCTTGTACTGGCGGACAGCTTCTTCACCGGACTCGTTCCAGGAGAGGTCGGAGAGGTGAACGAGGCCGTCGATGCCGCCCGGGAGGCCGATGAAGACGCCGAAGTCCGTGATCGACTTGATCTGGCCCTTGACGCGATCGCCCTTCTTGTGGGACTGAGCGAACTCATCCCAGGGATTCGGCTTGCACTGCTTCATGCCGAGGCTGATGCGGCGGCGGTCTTCGTCGATGTCGAGAACCATGACTTCGACTTCATCGCCGAGCTGAACAACCTTGCGCGGATCGACGTTCTTGTTCGTCCAATCCATTTCGGAGACGTGCACGAGGCCTTCGATGCCGGCTTCGACTTCAACGAACGCACCGTAGTCGGTGATGTTCGTGACCTTGCCGAAGAGGCGGGTGCCCTTCGGATAGCGGCGGCTGATGCCGATCCACGGATCTTCGCCGAGCTGCTTGAGGCCGAGGGAGACGCGGCTCTTTTCCTTGTCGAACTTGAGAACCTTGGCGGTGATTTCCTGACCAACCTGAACGACTTCGCTCGGGTGGCGGACGCGGCGCCAGGCGAGGTCGGTGATGTGGAGGAGGCCGTCGATGCCGCCGAGGTCAACGAACGCACCGTAGTCGGTGATGTTCTTGACGATGCCCTTGACGATGGCGCCTTCCTGGAGCGTCTCGAGGAGCTTGGCGCGTTCTTCGCCCATGTTGGCTTCGACGACGGCGCGGCGGGAGACGACAACGTTGTTGCGCTTGCGGTCAAGCTTGATGACCTTGAACTCGAAGGTCTTGCCTTCGTACGGCGTCGTGTCCTTGACCGGACGGGTGTCGACGAGCGAACCCGGGAGGAAGGCGCGGATGCCGTTGGTCATGACGGTGAGGCCGCCCTTGACCTTGCCCGTGACCGTACCGGTGACGAGTTCGCCGGATTCGAGAGCCTGCTCGAGGTTCATCCAGGCGGCGAGGCGCTTGGCCTTGTCACGCGAGAGGATCGTATCGCCGTAGCCGTTTTCGACGGACTCAATGGCGACGGAGACGAAGTCGCCCGGCTTGACGGTCACTTCGCCATGGTCATCCTTGAACTCATCGATAGGCACGTAGGCTTCGCTCTTCAGGCCGGCGTTGACGACGACGAAGTTGTAGTCGACGCGGACGACTTCAGCGGTGATGACTTCACCCTGACGCATTTCCTGGCTGGCAAGGCTCTGCTCAAAGAGCTCAGCGAAGGATTCGGGCTTGTTGGTTTCGTTGGACATTGTGGAAAAAATAATGTTTGGAAGCACGCCGCATCCCTGAATCTCTGGATGCAGGAACGGGCGGAGTTGATGGAAAAATACGGGCGGCAGTCCGCTAATCCGGACACCACCCGAAGGAAACGTTTATGTTACAGCAACTTAGCGAGCGAGTTGCCACCAGTCGAGCACTTTTTTAACGACCTCGTCAATCGTCATGTCGGAAGTGTCGAGAAGCCTGGCATCCTCTGCGGGCTTCAGGGGCGCCGCGGCGCGTTCCCGGTCGCGCCGGTCGCGCTCCTCGAGGTCGCGCGTAAGCGCTGCCCGGTCGGCCTTGAGCCCTCTTGCCTCAAGCTGCCTCGCGCGCCGCTCGGCCCGCACGGCAGCGGATGCCGTCATGAAAATCTTGAGGGGCGCCTCAGGGAAAACCACCGTCCCCATGTCGCGTCCGTCAGCAACAAGCCCGGGCGCTTCCGCAGCATTCCTCTGGAGATCAAAAAGCGCCTTCCTCACGCCCGGAATGGCGGCTACCTGAGAAGCGGCAACCCCCACCTTTTCCGTACGGATCGCCTCCGTCACATCGCGGCCTTCAAGCCAGATCCTCGAATCGCGGAAAAGGGGCCTGAGGTTCCTCGCAACCGCCTCTGCCGCGGGACCGTCGGCGAGATCAATGCCGGCTTCCAGGGAAGCCAGTGCGGCAAGACGGTAAAGCGCTCCGCTGTCGAGATAGTGGAAGCCAAGCGCCCTCGCAGCGCGTTCGGCAATCGTTCCCTTGCCGCTCGCGGCCGGTCCGTCAATGGTGATCACTGGTACGGTCATTCTTTCCCTCTCGCTAAGAAATCTGCTGCTCTCCGGCCTCATGCCGGAACGACGATCTTCGTTTTGGCCGGATGCCGGACGGCAAAGTTCCTCATGAAGTCGGCGAGCTTCACCGCCCCTTCAATCGGCATGGCGTTGTACATGGAAGCCCGGATGCCGCCCACGGACCGGTGGCCCGCCAGATTAATGAACCCCTCTGCCGCGGCTTCCTTCACGAATACGCTCGTCAGCGCCTCATCGCGAAGGCGAAAGACCACGTTGACGCGGCTTCTCGAACCTTCGGCGACGTGCGACACATAGGTGTCGGGAAGTTCGCTGATGACGCTGTAGAGCTGCGACGCGCGAACGAGCGCGCGGGCATTGAGCTTCTCGAGTCCGCCTTCGTTCTCGATCCACTCGGCCATGAGGTTCGCGACGTAGAGCTGAAAAACGGGCGGCGTATTGGGAACGCTCTCCGTACGGCTGTAGACGCCGTAATTGAGGAGCGTCGGCACCTCGGCAGTCGCCAGTCCGAGAAGATCGCGTCTGAGGATGACGACCGAAAGCCCGGCGATGCCGAAATTCTTCTGCGCGGCGGCCCAGATGAGGCCGAATCTGTTGACGTCAACAGGCCTCGTCATGAAGTTGCTCGACATGTCCGCCACGAGCGGCACGTCGGGCGCGTCCGTGAGCATCGGAGGCGCCGGAAATTCCACGCCGTGGATGGTTTCGTTGTCGCAATAGGCGCAGTAGCTCGATTCCGGAAGGACTTCGAGCTCTTCATTGGCGGGCGCTCTCGTGCCCGACCCGGAATAAGCGGTCTGCACGCGCCCGAACCGGAGCGCTTCCTTTGCGGCCGCCTTGCTCCAGGCGCCCGTGATGATATAGGTCGAAAGCGTCCCGGCGCCCAAAAGATTCATGGGCACCATCGAAAACTGCATGCGCCCGCCGCCCTGACAGAAAAGGATGTCGTAATTGTCGGGCACCTTCAAGAGCGAACGGATCCGGGCCTTCAGGTTCCGCATGATCTCCGCAACCTGCGGTCCCCGGTGGCCGGCCTCGAGAATCGAAAAGCCGAGCCCCTGATAGTCGAGAAGCTCCGACTGGATCCGCGAGAGCACCGGCTCAGGCAGCATCGCCGGACCGGGAGCGAAATTGAAAGGTCGTTTCATGTAGACCCCCATCAGACTCAAGCCCGGCAGAAAGACCGGGCTTGATCGTTGAGTGCTTGGTGAATTAAGGCTTCAGCTTGCCGGCTTCGTCGCCTGCATCGGACTTCTCGTCCTCTTCGGCGTCGCCGGAATCTTCGGCATCATCGGCCTCGAGATCCTCGGACTCCTCTTCCTCAGAAGCATCGTCCTCGGGGACATTCTCGATATCGAGATGCGTCACCTCGTCCTCATCCTCTTCGCCCGTGCGGTCGATGCGCTCAATGGTTGCGAGCGTGTCTTCGCCCATGCGGATGAGAATCACGCCCTTCGTTATGCGGCCCCGCACCGGAATTTCGCCGGCACGGGTGCGGACAACCTTGCCGCCCGTCGAGAGCAGCATGATGTCGTCCTCAGGCGTCACGATGAGCGCCGCAACGAGAGAACCATTCTCCTCAGAGGTGCGGATGGCAATGCGTCCCTTGCCGCCGCGCCTCCTGATCGGGAAGTCCGAAATTGCCGTGAGCTTGCCGAATCCCTTCGAGGTCGCCGTCAGCACGAATTTGTCGGAATCCGCACAGGTCGCGAGCGCAATCACGCTCTGGCCTTCGGCAAGGCGGATGCCGCGCACGCCGTGGGCGCCGCGGCCCATGATGCGGATGTCCGTTTCCTTGAACCGCGCGCAGAAGCCGTCCGTATTGAAGAGGAAAACGTCGTCTTCGCCCGACGTGAGCGAAACGCCGATCAGATGTTCGCCTTCATCAAGGATCGTGGCGCGCACGCCCTGCTGCAGACGAACGGCGCTCGCGAATTCTGAGAGCCTCGAGCGCTTCACGGTGCCTGTATTGGTCGCGAAGAGCACAAACTTCTCGTCGTCAAAGCCCTGGATCGGCAGAATGAAGCTGATCTTCTCGCCTTCATCGAGCGGAAGAAGATTCACGATCGGACGGCCCCTCGAGCTCGCCTTCCCTTCGGGAAGATCAAAGACGTCGATGCCGTAGACCTGGCCCAGGGTCGAGAAGCAGAGAATGATGTCGTGCGTATTGGCGATGAAGAGCTTTTCAATCGCGTCGTCGGCAACAGTCGCCTGAACGTTTCTGCCGCTGCCGCCGCGCTTCTGGGCGTTGTAGTCGGAGAGTTCCTGACTCTTCACGTAGCCGCCGCGGGTGATCGACACCACCATGTCGCGGCGCGGGATCAGATCGCGCTTATTGAAGTTGGGGTCGCCCTCGAGATCCACGGTCGAGCGGCGTTCGTCGCCGTAAGTTTCTCGAATCGCAAGAAGCTCCTCGCGGATGATCGCCGTCACGCGTTCGGGCTTTCTCAGAATGTCGATGAGATCAAAGATGCGCTCCATCATGGCCGAATAGTCGGCAATGATCTTTTCGCGCTCAAGTCCCGTAAGGCGGCGCAGGTTCATCGACAGAATGTTGTCAACCTGCGTCTTCGTGAGATAGTAGAGCCCGTCAGGCTGGAGACCCCGCGAGGCTTCGAGTCCTTCGGGATCGGCGTCGCGTCCGTAGCTCCTCGCCCGCTCCGTAATGTCCTTTGCAAACCCGAGCGGCCAGCCGCGGCTCATGAGCGACGTCTGCGCTTCCTCGACGGTCTTCGCCGCGCGGATGAGGCGGATGAATTCGTCGATGTTGGCAAGCGCGATCGCCTGGCCGGCAAGAATGTGGCCGGCTTCCCGGCTCTTTCTCAGACGGAAGACCGTACGGCGCGTCACTACCTCGCGGCGGTGCGCGAGGAAGTAGGTGATCATCTGCTTCAGATTGAGGAGCATCGGCTGGCCGTCAACGAGCGCGACCATGTTCATGCCGAAGCTTTCCTGCATCTGGGTGTTCTTGAAGAGGTTGTTGAGCACAACCTCCGGCATGGTTCCCATCTTGAGGTCAATCGCAATGCGGATCTGGCGCGTCGATTCGTCGCGCATTTCCGAAATGCCCTCGAGCTTCTTCTCGCGCCAGAGTTCATGCATGCGTTCGTAGAGAACGCGCTTATTGACCATGTACGGGATCTCGTCGACCACAATGCGGGTGCGGCCGTTGCCGAATTCCTCAAGGTGCGTTCTCGCGCGCATGAGGACGCGTCCGCGGCCGGTGCGGTAGCCCTCATGGACGCCGCTGATGCCGAAGACGATGCCGCCCGTCGGGAAGTCGGGAGCAGGCATGCGTCGGATGAGGTCGTCGATCGTGCAGTCAGGGTGCTCGAGCGCATGCACGCAGGCGTCGATGGTTTCCTTCAGGTTGTGGGGCGGAATGTTGGTCGCCATGCCGACCGCGATGCCCGAAGAGCCGTTGACGAGAAGTTCCGGGAGGCGCGTAGGCAGAACCACGGGCTCCATTTCGGAATTGTCGAAGTTCGGGATGTAGTCGACCGTATCTTCATGAAGGTCGGCGAGCATCTCCTCGGCAATCTTCATGAGGCGGACTTCCGTATAGCGCATGGCCGCCGCGCTGTCGCCGTCGATCGAGCCGAAGTTGCCCTGACCGTAGATGAGCGGGTAGCGCATGGAGAAGTCCTGCGCCATGCGCACGATCGTCTGGTACGCGGCGCTGTCGCCGTGCGGGTGGAATTTGCCGAGCACCTCGCCCACCACGCGGGCGGCCTTCTTCGTTGGCGAATTCCAGACATTCCCGATTTCCTTCATCGCGTAGAGCACGCGGCGGTGAACGGGCTTCAGGCCATCGCGCACATCAGGAAGCGCACGCCCGACGATGACGCTCATTGCGTAGTCGAGATACGACTGGCGCATCTCATTCTCAATGGCTACCGGGAGAAGCTCCTGGGCAATGGCATCGCCCGAGGTCGGGGAGGACCCTTCGGGCTGACCTTCCTCTTCGTTGATCGCCTCACCCTCGTTCTTCTTGTCTTCGTCCATCAGCTCACCTGTTAGCGATGCGCCGCTTCGATGTCAGCGCACAAAAGGCCGCGGGCGCCTCGAGGGCTCAACCGCATGCGCAACATTTGAGAGCATGCATGCGGGAGCCGGCCGCCTGCGGCAATATGAGAAACGAGTTATTTTATCAGCTTCCATCCATTTTCCATCCCGCACGGACGGGCGTTGAGAGAGCCTCTCCGGAGTCTCTCCGGCGCCTTCGCTCCCGCCGCAGTTTTCCTTTCCACTCGAAGAGAAAAGAAGTGCTCAACGCAGATACGATCATTGAGGCCCGCTGGGTCATTCCTGTCGCCCCGAAGGGCGTCATTCTTGAGAACACCTCCGTCGTGATTGCCGACGGCCGGATCATCGATCTGCTTCCGATTTCCGAAGCGCGCACGAAGTACAGCGCCCCGGAAGTCGTTGCCCTTCCGGAGAGCGCGCTCCTCCCGGGGTTCGTCAATCTGCATTCCCATGCCGCCATGAATCTTGTGCGCGGCCTCGGCGCCGACCTTCCCCTCATGGACTGGCTCACGAAGAAGATCTGGCCCGCCGAAGGAAAGCTCATGAGCCCGGAATTCGTGCGCGAGGGCTCGTGGCTCGCGGGGCTCGAAATGGCCGCAGGGGGCGTCACGACGACTTCCGACCACTACTTCTTCCCGAAGGCTGCTGCTGAAGGGATCCGTTCGGCGGGTCTTCGCTGCGCGGTCTCCGGAATCGTGATCGGCTTCCCCTCGGCCTGGGCGAAAAACGACGCCGAATACCTTGAAAAATCCGAGGCGCTCATCCGCGAATTCGAAGGCGACCGCTTCATTCACGCCACCATTGCGCCCCATGCGCCCTATACGGTGTCGGATGAGTCCCTCAAGGCCTGCGCGGCGATTTCAGACCGCTACGGCGTGCCGATTCACATGCATGTGAACGAAACCGCGGGAGAAGTAGCCGACAGCCTGCGCGATCACGGCGAACGCCCGATCGAGCGCCTTCGCCGCTGCGGCCTCCTGAACGACCGCCTCATTGCCGTGCACAGCGTGCACGCCAATGACGACGACATCCGCGCGATGGCGGCTGCCCGTTCAAGCGCCTGCCACTGCCCGTGCTCCAACCTGAAGCTTGCCTCGGGCTTCGCCCCCGTCGCGAAGTTCCTCGCCGCAGGCATCAATCTCGGCATCGGCACCGACGGCGCAGCGAGCAACGACAAGCTCGACATGCTCGGCGAAACGCGTTTGGCGGCCATGCTTGCCAAAACCGTTGCGGGCGACCCCACCGCCGCCCCCGTCTTCGACATGCTCGAGGCGGCGACCCTCGCGGGCGCTCGCGCGCTCAGGTGGGACAGTGAAATCGGCTCTCTTGAAAAGGGCAAGGCAGCCGACATGTTTGCAATTTGTCTCAGCACTCCGGAGTCGCTTCCGGTTCAGGACCCGGCCGCACAAATTCTTTATTCGGCCGGACGCGAATGCATTACGCATACCTGGGTGGACGGAAGCCTCATCATGGAGAAGTCCCAGAAGACCGTTTATCCCGATTCCCAGGCGCTCGAAAGAGCCCGGTCGCTCGCCGCCAAGTGGCAGAGTCGAATTTGATATTCCGATTCAGCTTGTCTGCCGCCGGGCATCCGACGATGCGCCGCGGCACGACAAAACATCCGGGATTAAAACACGCTTCATTGATCTCAGTGCAAAGCTCCTCAAGGTGCTTTGTCTATAATGAGAGATACTCAAAACTATTCCCATGCTGATCCTTCCCGCCTCTCTGAAATGCAGCAAGCGGTTCAGGATCAGCTTGATTTCCCACTGCGGGATGACCAGTCAGTGCCGTCTAAAGAAAGGACAGGCATTCTTCCTCGTCCTGTTTCCTAAAAGGATCCTCAAATGAAGACTTCCGCGAAGCTTTGCGGCATTGCCGCCGCTCTTCTTCTCGCTGCTTCCTTCAATGCTTCTGCCGCCGAAACCGTGAACCCCTACGTTCATTCCTCCTCCGGCCAGATCGTGAAGAACAGCACCGATCTTTGCTGGCGCACCGGCTTCTGGACCCCGGCTCTCGCCGAGGCGATGGGTGTTGACGGCGCCGGCTGCGCTTGCGATGCCGACATCCTCGACAAGCAGGCCTGCACCGCTGTTGAAGCCCCTGTTGCCACGAAGTCCGCTGAAAAGGTGACCTTCTCGGCCGACATGCTCTTCAACTTCGACCGCGCCACGCTCAAGCCCGAAGGCCAGGCCGTCCTTGACGACCTCGTCTCCCGCATCGCCGGCGTTGACATCGAAGTCATCCTCTCGACCGGCTATGCCGACCGTCTCGGCAAGGCCGCCTACAACGAGAAGCTCTCGCAGCGTCGTGCCGACGCCGTCAAGGCCTACCTCGTTCAGAAGGGCGTTGATGCCGCTCTGATCAAGACCGAAGGCAAGGGCTCCGCTGACCCGGTCGTCAACTGCCCGAACCCCTCCAAGGCCGGTCAGATCAAGAACTTCCGCGCGCTCGTTGACTGCCTGCAGCCCAACCGCCGCGCCGTCGTTGAAGTCGTCGGCTCCCGTCCGGCGATGTAATCTTCCTCAGATGCCCCATGCATCTGTAGGCTGATCGCAACAAAGCCCCTGTCTACCGGCAGGGGCTTTCCTTTATGGGAAAAAAGAAAATCATGATCCCCGGCCTCTTTCTTTTCGACCTCGACGGAACGCTCGTCGATACCGCGCCCGATCTCGGCGGCGCCGTGAACGACATGCGCACTGCCCGCGGGCTTGAGCCGCTGCCGCTCGACCTCCTTCGCGAGCCTGCCGGCCACGGTGCGCCGAAGCTCCTCAAAGCGGCCTTCAATATGGAAACGACGGATCCGCAGTACCCGGCGATGCGTGCAGAGTTTCTGAGGAACTACGCCGCGCGCGGCGTATCCCATTCGCCGCTCTTTGCCGGCATCCGGGAGCTTCTTGAGGCGCTCCGTGAAATGCATGTTCCCATGGGCGTCGTCACGAATAAGCCGCAGGAACTTGCCGACAAGGTCTGCCGGGAACTTGATCTCAGGGACTTTATGGAAGTCGTGATCGGTCTCGGCCCCGAAGGCACGAAACTGAAGCCTGCGCCGGATTCGCTTCTTCTGGCGCTCAGGCAGACCGGGATTCCCGCGGAAAAAACGCTTTATGCGGGCGACAACACCAAGGATGCGCTCGCCGCTCAGGCGGCAGGAATTCCTTTTGCCTTTGTCGCCTGGGTCTGTCAGCAGGAACTTCCTGATGAAGCGCTTTATGAATGCGCTGCCCGGACACCTGCAGACCTCCTCACCTGGATGCTTCGTCGGTGAGCTCCGCCGGGGGAGCGTTGATTTGTTGTGTAAACACCCCTCGGTTACGTTGCGTTTCAGACCATTCCTGCACCAGCAGGCGTCTTCAGGGTATGATTCGCGTCACCACATCCGGGGGCGCCTTGGTTTCGACGAGGATACTGACGCTGTCCGGTGCATGCCGAGGTGCAGTCACCTCGTAAATCCGCTGCAATCAATTAAACGCCAACAACAAGCGTTTCGCTCTCGCGGCTTAATCCCGCGGGATGCTGCACTGATTTGACTTTGGGTCAGGCAGGGCAACCTGCAGCAGCATCAAATTACAAAGCCTAGGTTCGCCGGCTGTCGTCGACGGCGTTCCGAAACTTAGATGACTGGGCAGCCGCTGGCCCGCCGATTGGCAAAACGGTTGTCGAGATCCAAATCATTCGGCTACGCATGTAGATCCGCCAGAAAACGATTTTCGGACGCGGGTTCAACTCCCGCCGCCTCCACCAATTTTTAAAACCGCGACGCGCTTGAAGCACGCCGCGGTTTTTGCATATTGGAAAACCCGGGAGACCTATCGAATACCCGGCTTTTAGCCTTCCGGAGCGCCGCATCGGCGCCGCGCCTCCCCTTAACCGCCCTGCGGATTGCTAGGATTAAGAAGCGTCTCAACATTCTTCTGAGACGCTTTCCCTTGAGTACCCGATTCTTGACTTCTGAGCGAAGACCCCCGATGCCCACAGAAAATACCTTTTCCGCGCTTCAGCCTGCCTTTGACGCACTTGCGCTTATCTTCCTCCAGCCCGAAACGCTCGGCGCCGCCGCACAGCTCCCTCAGGCAGCCGAAGTTGTTCTCGAAGCAGGAGGCAATCTTCCCCAGACGCTCAGCAGCCGGCTCGACGAAATTGCCGCCCGCACGCCGGTTAGCGACCTCGCGCTCGCTCAGGCCTATGCAAAGCTTTTCCTCGGCGTGGGCGAGAAAACCATTCCGCTTTGCGAAAGCGCATGGACGAGCGCTCAGCACCTGCTCTGCCAGGGAGCGGAGCTTGAATGCCGCCGGGTCTATGAGGATGCCGGCCTCGAGCTCGCGGGCGGCTCCGTCGTCCCCGAGGATCATCTGGGCCTCATGCTCGGGTTCCTCGCGGTATCCGCGCTTCGCGGCGATGCCCGGACGGGGCTCGATTTCTATAAGACGCACGCCGCTCCGCTGATTCCGGCGATTGCCGACGCCATCCGTCAGCGCGGCGAGGATGCCGGCCCCTATCTCGATGCCGCAGACCTCCTTGAAGGCATTCATCAGGCGCTCGCGTGAAGAACGCCTCTCGAGGACCAGAACTAAAAAGGCCGCCCTGAAGGATTCTCTCCCGGGCGGCCTTTCTGTTATGCCTTGAGAAGAAGTGCTCAGAGCTTCAGCTCATAGGACTCCACATCCATATGGGTCGCAATGTAGCGGATCTTGGGCTTTGTGCCCGCCTTCACGTTCATCGCCCTCGCCTGAGCAATGAGCTTTTCCATTTCGGGCGTGGGCGACTCGTAGTCGACGAGCGTCATCGCGCCGATGCCGCAGGCTTCAACGCAGGCGGGCTTCAGGCCCTTCGACGTGCGGTGCGTGCAGAGCGTGCAGTGTTCCGCGCGCCCGGCCTTGTGCTTCTGCCAGGGCTCGAGGTCGCGGACCGCCAGCGGCACCTTGTCGCCGTAGTAGCTCGTGACGCCGGAGGTATTGAACTGCGGGACGCCGTAGGGGCAGACCCTCGCGCACATCTGGCAGCCGATGCATTTTTCCTCGTCGACGAGCACCTCTCCCGCCGGCCCCTTGTGGATCGCCTTTGCAGGACAAACCTTCATGCAGGCGGGGTTGTCGCAGTGCTGGCAGGAAGCGCGGAAGTAGTTGATGACGTTCGCCTTCGCGTCTTCAAGACGCTGGATCTTTTCATAGAAGATCCCGGGCGCCACCTGATTTTCTTCCTTGCAGGCAATGGCGCAGGCATGGCAGCCCACGCACTTGTCGATATTAACAATGATTCCGTAGCTCGACATGTCTTTCTCCTTTAGGCGTTCTTCGCCGCATCAGCCTTGACGACTTCGACGCAGACGTCGTTGCAGCAGGGGTAGCCCGAAATCGGGTCCCAGCCCTTTCTCGGAATAAGACCCTGGGTTTCCTGATCGCCGCGCCAGCCGTACTGGGCGTCGACCATGCCTTTCCTCGCAAGGATCGTGACGCGCACGCGGGCGCGCACCTTGTCCTTCGAGTAGGGAGAAATAATCCAGACCTTGTCGCCTTCCACGAGATTGCGGGCGGCGGCATCGGCCGGATGCATGTTGATGTAGGACTCGGGCTCGAGCTCGAGAAGATACGGCTGATCGCTTCTCGTCTTCGAGTGCGTGATGTAGGGACGACGCGTGCCGTTCAAGAGCTTCAACGGATACTTTTCGGTCGGCTGCGGGGCCTTCTCGTAGACGGGGAGTCCGGGGAAGCCGTGCTTCGCCTGAACGGACGAAACGAATTCGATCTTGCCAGAAGGCGTTCTGAAGCCGGGCTTGCCGTCAAAGCGCAGGATGCCCTTCGCATACTTTTCCGTCGCAGGCTTCGGGAACCATTCGCAGACCTTCACCGCCGGAAGCATCGCCTGACGTTCGGCATAGCTCGTGCCCCAGCCGTTCAGGATCGAATCGCAGGCCTTAACCGGGTCGCCGCCGAAGAAGAGGTCGCTGTCGCCCGTCACGGCCGCACCGATCGTGAGCGCAATCTTCCAGTCTTCCCAGGCTTCGCCGAGAGGCTTCACGGGCTTTCTTGCGCTCACGGCGCGCCCATGGACGCCGAAGGGCGCATAGCGCTCGAAGTTCATTGCGGCCGGAAGCACCAGGTCCATATCGTGGTGCGTCTCGTCGCGGTAGAAGTAGTCGGTCGCGAACGAGAAGTCGAGCTTTCTGATCGCTTCCTGATACTCGGCCGGGCTCGGCCAGATGAGAAGGTTCGTGCCGAAGCCGGCAAACGCCTTGATGCGGCCTTCCTCCACCATTTCGGGGAGCTTGTTCGGGCTGCAGAGCACCTGCATTTCGTTCCAGACGGGAGCGAATTCGCGGTCGATGCGGCGCGCCTTCTGTTCGGGCTGATTGAACCAGGCCTGATCAATGAAGGTCTTCGTATAGCCTTCGTCCCAGCGGATGTAGTCCTCGGGCCAGTTGTTGAAGGTCGAGCCGCCGGCATTGTCGACGTTCCCCGTGAGGGCCATGAGGAGCGAATACGCGCGCACGTTGTTGCAGCCGTTCCCCTGATGCGGGATCGACTGACCCGGGAGCATCATCGAGGAGGGGCCGTCGGCGAACATGCGCGCCGCCTTCACCACGTCCTCAGCAGGGACGCCGGTTTCCTTTTCAACATACTCAGGCGTAAAGGCTTCGCAGTACTTGACGAGCTCTTCATAGCCCGTGCACCACTTGTCGACGAACTCGCGCTTCACGAGTCCTTCCTTCACGAGGACGCGGATCATGCCCCAGGCAAGCGCGCCGTCGGTGCCGGGCTTCACCTGCAGGTGAATGTCGGCCTGTTCGGCAACCTTCGTGCGGCGCGGATCGGAGACGATGAGCTTCAGACCGCGCGCCTTCTGCGCGAGGAGATTCCTGAAGAAACCGTGGGGCGAGGCCCAGGAGCCGTTCTTGCCGACGATCATGCAGCACTTCGTCTTCGGGCTCGGACCGCCTGCGATTTCTGCGCCGTAGGAGAGCTCAAGCGCATGCACGTATGCGAGGTTGCAGGCCACCGAGCTTTCGCAGCAGTAGTTGGGGCTGCCGAAATAGCGCGCGAGACGCATGACGGGAGGACGGGGCTCCTTCGGGTCGCCGCAGTAAAAGAGCACGCGGTCGGCGCCGTTCTTTTCCTTCACGGCATTGAGCTTCTCGGCGATCGTTTTGATCGCCTCGTCCCAGCTGATGCGCACCCAGCCCGGATCAGCCGCACCCTTGGGCGCCGTACGCTTCATCGGGTAAAGGAGTCGATTGGGGTTGTAGAGCCTCTGGAGCGTCGAAATGCCCTTCGAGCAGAGGAAGTGATTCGGATGTTCGTTCCAGTTTTCAATGCGGATCACGGTATTGCCGCGCGCCTTGAAATGGATGCCGCACATCGGCATATGGTTGCAGGAATCGCAGATGGTCCAGCCGGACCAGTCGGTCTGAGATTCCTGAGAGGCAGCTGCACGAACGGCAGGCTGGAAAAGCGCGGCAGCAAAGCCCGCGCCCGCACCCTTCATCAGGGCGCGGCGTGAGACGGACAGGGTCATGTTGTTCTCCTTGCGCTTTCTATTTTTGTTTTGAAAATGCGCAATTTTTGAAATGGGTCCTTTTTTATCCTAGGAGAACTTAAGGGGCACTTCTATTCGTAAATATCCTAGAGCCGCTAGCGATTTAAACGTGCTATGGATCCGGCCGGGTAAACAGTTCAGCCGCGTGAAGGCGCCAATGCAAATTGCGAGCAAATGTTTGAATTTCGCCTCTTTCTCTCGCCAGACCGATAATGTTCTACACACATATCCCTACCGAAACAGGAATTCTCTATGGCGAAAGTCCTCAAATTCACCGCATGCGCCGCTGCGGTTGCCGTAGCGCTTTACGCCGGCGCCGGCTACGTTGGCGTCCCCTATGCGACGCGCACCGTTCTTGAAAAAGTGGTGTCCCAGGAGCTCGGCCGCGAAGTAACGCTCTCCGACGTTTCCTTCAATCCCTGGACGCTCGTTTATGAGCTCAGGGGACTCTCGATCCCGGAAGCGGGGAGCGACCCGCTCCTCAGGCTCGACCTCCTGCGAGTAGACGCCTCGATTCAAACGCTCTTCAAGCTTGCTCCCGTCATTGAGGAAGTCACCATCGACGGCCTTCGCATCAATGCCGTCATGAATGAAAAGAACCGCCGGGATGTCGAGCGGCTGATGGGCAAATCAGGAACATCTGAAAAATCAGGCAGCGCTGAAAAGAAGAGCGAGGCCTCCTCCGGGCTTCCTCAGTTTGCGGTCTACAACATTTCCGTCACGAACAGCTCGCTCAGCTACCGCGACGACGCGCAGAAAATCAACCAGGCGCTCACCGACCTGACGCTGAAGCTCCCCTTCGTCTCCACGATGGAGAGCGCTTCGGAGAGCCTCGTGACGCCTGAGCTCGCGTTTAAGCTCAACGGTTCCCAGATTGAGGCGACAGGCTCAACGAAGCCCTTCGGCACAACGCTCGAAGCGCGCCTCAACTTCAAGGTTTCCGCCCTCGACGTGGCCGAGCTTGCGCGCATTGTTCCCGCACTCAATTCCGACAACCTGCGCGTCGCCGATGCGAAGCTTTCTTCCGACCTCACCTTCGTCTTCCGCAATCCGACAGGCGGGAATCCGGCAAAGATGCTTCTTTCGGGCACAACCTCTCTCGCGAACGTTTCCGTCACCCAGAAGGAGAGTCCGATCGTCACGCTCCCCAAGGCCGAACTCAACCTCAACGAACTTGACCTCGTGGACCAGCGCGCCGTCGTGGAAAACCTGACGCTGACGGGGCTCAGGCTAGACGTGAGAAATTCCAAAGCGGGCATCAACCTCCTTACGGCCGCTCAAAGCGCTGCCGGCGGAACGGCGGAAGCCAAGCCTGAGGAAAAGAAGGAGGCTGCCCAAGCAGCGTCTTCTTCCTCTCCCTGGACCTGGAAGGTAGTGGCCGCCTCGCTTCGCGACGCCAATATTTCCTGGACCGACTCCACGCTTTCGCCGGCCGCCAAAATTACCGTTGCGAATCTTGATGCCTCTGTAAAGAACCTCTCTTCGGACGTTGAGAAGCCGGGCAGCTTCTCCGTTTCGGCTGAACTTCTGGGCGGCAGGATCGAAGGCTCCGGCACCGCTCAGATTTCGCCGCTTGCCGTCTCGGCTGCGGCCAAAGGCACGAGGCTTTCCCTTAATGCAGCCGCTCCCTACATTACGAAAGCGCTCGGCGCAGACGTAAGAGCAGGCATTGCCTTTGACGTCAAGGCGGATCTGAAGGGTTCGGACGTTGCCGCCTCAGGCACTGCTACCCTGAACGACTTCACGCTGAAGGAAGGGAAATCAACGCTCGCGTCCTTCAAGACGGCAACGCTCAAGCTCAATTCCGTCGACACCGCCAGGCGCTCCGCCGATGTCGCGCTCGTCTCGCTCGCGAGCCCCGTCGTCAATGCCGTCATGACGAAGTCGGGCATCAATTTCGCGAAGCTTGCGGGCTCCGGATCGGAGTCGAAGACTCAGACTGAGGCAAAGCCAAGCAGCAAGGCTGAAGCGAACTCGCCCGCCTGGTCGTGGAAGGTCGCCCAGGCCTCCGTCACCAACGGCACGCTCAACTATCGCGACGAAAGCATCAGCCCCGTCGGCACGGCATCCATTCCGAAGCTCAATCTGACGGTCAAAAATCTTTCCTCCGCCAAGGGAAACCTCGGTACGGTCGACTTCTCGAGCGGCCTGGGAGGCGGCAGCCTCAACGCTGCGGGCAAATTCGGCATCTCCCCGGTTGCAGCTGATATTGAAGTCAAGGGCAGCAAGATCGGCCTCAAGCCTTTCTCTGCCCTCATGACGGGCTACGCCGGCATTGGCGCCAAGTCCGGCACCTTCGATGCGTCCGGACGCATGAAGCTTGCCTCCCAGAAGGAAAAGACCATTGCCGGCTGGAAGGGCGACCTTTCCCTCTCGACGCTTGATCTGACGAACAGCAAGGGCACCGGGCTCATGAGCTGGAAGAAAGCCTCTCTTACGGGGCTCGAGGTTGAAACCACGGAACCCATCCACCTCGTCGTCGCCAAGGCTGAAATCGATCAGCCCGCGCAGAAGCAGGTCGCGGCCGTGAAGGAAATCGCCGGCATTGCCTCCCTGATTTCCTCCCTCACCGGAAAGGACAAGACTGCTCAGAAGATCGAGAAGTACAGCGAGAAGATTCCCGACAAGATCACGCTTGAAAACGTCCGCTATGAGAACGGCAAATTCTCTGCCGAGGGCGTGAGCGCAGCTTCCGTCGGCGGCATTCTTCTCAACAAGCTCTCCGAAGCCATGAGCGAAAAACTCGGCGGAAGCTCTTCCGCGACCAGTACGACAAAGTAGCTTGTGAAGCCAGCCTGCAAGCCAGGCAAACTTACCGCGGGGGAGTCCTGCTTCAGGATTCCTCTGCGGGAGTTCAGCATGAAGACGGGCTTTAGCGCCGTACCATCATTCATACCATCAATAAAACGCCGCCGAAGGAAATCTGAGGCAAACGACGACGAAAGGCATCGTGCTGAAAATGCCTGAATAACAGAAAGCCCAGACTGCTGAGAAAGCAATCTGGGCTTAGGAATTGGTGCCGGAGAAGAGATTCGAACTCCCGACCTTCGCATTACGAATGCGCTGCTCTACCAGCTGAGCTACACCGGCAACTCTCAATCATCGGCCGTTTCGAACCGGCCTTGTGATCGGAGGAGACGAATTATGCAGAAGTGAATAGCTTGCGGCAAGAATGTTTTACATATTTTTACATTTAGCGCTTTTGCCGTGTACATCTGCATTCGGGATAGCGCAGACGTCTCCTATGTGTTCGAAATGTATCCGCAGGCCTCGGACGCCATATGGCGCCGACTAAAATCTCAGAACTTTCCCCGCCTCTCATTACCTTTCTCTCTTCGGAGACACCGTTGACCGATCGATTCTCTGCGTCTCTTCCCGCGCCGGCAGACACCGACCATCTCGGCGCCCTCCTCGCCGATGCCCTGCGCCGCGCGAGTGCCGGCATTCTTGCCAGGGGCCTCGCCCTGCGCCTCGAAGGCAATCTGGGGGCCGGAAAGACGAGCCTCATCCGTGCGGCGCTTCGCCGCCTCGGCTGGGAAGGCGCTGTGAAGAGTCCTACCTTCACGCTGCTCGAGACGTATCCCTGCGGCGGACTCACGATCAATCATTTCGACTTCTATCGCTTCGAGGAGCCTGAGGAATTCGAGGACGCCGGCTTCCAGGATGAATTCCGTCCCGGCGCTGTATGCGCTACGGAATGGAGTGAAAAAGCCTTCCCGTATCTTCCGCCCGCTGACATCACAGTTGCGCTCTCAATTGAGGGTCTGGGCAGACAGGTCGAGATCACGGCTCAGTCGCCCCTCGGCCGGGAAATTCTTGCTTCGCTTTCGGAATCATGGAATTCGACCGCCGCCGCCTGATATCCGCCGCTGGCGGAACGCTTCTCCTCTCGCTTGCTCCCTGGCAGATCGCGAGCGGCGCCAAGCTTGTCAACGTCCGCATGTGGCCGGCGGAGGAGTACACGCGCGTCACGATCGAAACGGACGAACCTCTGAAATTCAAGCACTTTTTCGTGCGCTCGGCTTCGCCCCTGAGGCTCGTGATCGACATTGAAGGGCTTGCGCTCACCGAGCGCATCAAGCGCCTCATCGCCGACGTAAAGCCGGACGACCCCTACATCAGCGCCATGCGAATCGGGCAGTTCAAGCCCGGCGTCGTGCGGCTCGTGATGGACCTCAAGACGGACGTGAAGCCCGAAGTCTTTCTTCTGAAGCCCTTCGCCAACTATCAGTACCGTCTCGTCTTCGACATCTACCCGGTGCACCCGAAGGACGAAATCGGCGCAATCCTCGCGGGCGCGCAGGATGGGAATCTCCTCACGGATTCTCCGCTTTCGTCCGCCGATTCCGAGGATCCGCTCGCCGACGTGCTCGCGGGGCTCGCGAATCCGGATGCCCCGAAAACCCGGCCGGCGCTCTCTGCCTCCAAGGGCAAGGATGGGAAGGAGACGAAGAAGCCCGCCGCAAAGGAAACGCAAACGCCCTCAAAGACAGCCCCAGTCAAGAAGAACCAGAACGATGATCAGATCATCATCGTGGTCGACCCGGGGCACGGAGGTGAAGACCCCGGCGCCATCGGACGTCGAAAGACGCAGGAAAAGGTCGTCGTGCTTCAGATCGCAAGGCGCCTCGCAAAGCTCATTTCCGCCGAACCCGGCATGAAGGCCGTGCTCACGCGCAATTCCGACCACTTCGTGAGCCTCGGCGGACGCGTGGCGATTGCCCGCCGCGTCAAGGCCCACCTTCTGGTGAGCATTCATGCCGACGCCTGGGTGAAGAGCAACGTGAGGGGATCCTCCGTCTTTGCGCTTTCCCAAAAGGGCGCCACCTCGGCGGCTGCGCGCTGGCTCGCGAAGAATCAGAACGAATCCGACCTGATCGGCGGCGTCAACATCTCCACCGTCAACAAGCAGGTGGCGAGCGTGCTCGTCGACATGACCTCGGCCTGGACGATCGGCTACAGCCTGGGGCTCGGCACTGCCGTGCTTCAGGAGCTGCGCGCCATCAACAGGCTTCATAAAACGGCCGTGGAGCAGGCAGGCTTTGCAGTGCTGAAGGGTCAGGGCATCCCGTCGATTCTCGTCGAGACGGCATTCATTTCGAACCCTTCGGAAGAGCAGCTTCTCAAGAACGCGGATCACCAGCAGAAGCTCGCCCGCGCAATTCTTACGGGCATCAAGAAGCAGCTTGCCGCCGATACGACGCTCACGCGCCAAGGCTGATGCATTCCGGATCCTGCGGAGCTTCCTCAGCTCCCCGGAGATGCTCGACCGAAATCCTCCGCACCATTACAATGCGGGGGAAGCACAATCCGACGCGGCGCCCCCGTGCCGAAACGCCGTAGAGGCCCCTTCTGCAAGGAAGGACAGGCCTCCGGTTTTTGCGGGCGCGCCCCTCATCCACCTTGGAGTGAAAACGCAATGGCTCTTGTTTCCATGCGACAGCTGCTTGATCATGCGGCTGAAAACGGTTACGGCATTCCCGCCTTCAACGTCAACAACCTCGAACAGGTTCAGGCCATCATGGAGGCGGCGAGCGAAGTCGGCGCTCCCGTGATCATGCAGGCCTCGGCAGGCGCCCGCAAGTATGCCGGCGAATCGTTCCTGCGCCACCTCATCGAAGCCGCGGTCGAAGCTTATCCTGACGTTCCCGTCTGCATGCACCAGGACCACGGCCAGAGCCCTGCAGTCTGCCAGGGCGCCATCCGCTCGGGCTTCACGTCCGTCATGATGGACGGCTCCCTCATGAGCGACGGCAAGACCATCTCCACCTACGAATACAACGTCGACGTCACCCGCCGCGTGGTTGAAATGGCCCACTGCATCGGCGTGTCCGTCGAAGGCGAAATCGGCTGCCTCGGCTCGCTCGAAACGATGCGCGGCGACAAGGAAGACGGCCACGGCACCGATGCCAAGATGACCCGCGACCAGCTCCTTACGGATCCGGACCAGGCTGCGGAATTCGCCCGCATCACCCAGATCGACGCGCTCGCCATTGCGATCGGCACCTCGCACGGCGCCTACAAGTTCACGCGCCGCCCCACCGGCGAAATCCTCTCGATTGACCGCGTGAAGGAAATCCACGCGCGCCTGCCGAACACGCACCTCGTGATGCACGGCTCCTCCTCGGTCCCGCAGGAATACCTCGCGGAAATCCGCGAATTCGGCGGCGAAATGCGCGAAACCTACGGCGTCCCGGTCGAGGAAATCCAGAAGGCGATCCAGCACGGCGTCCGCAAGGTCAACATCGACACCGACATTCGTCTCGCGATGACGGCCGCCATCCGCCGCTACCTCGTTGAGAATCCCTCGGGCTTCGACCCGCGCGGCTACCTGAAGGCCGCCCGCGCCGCCGCCAAGGCCCTCTGCCGCTCGCGCTACCTCGAGTTCGGCTGCGAAGGCCAGGGCGCGAAGATCAAGCCCGTTGCGCTCGACAGGATCGCGGCCAAGTACGCTGACGGCACGCTTCGTCAGAATGTGCTCTAACGCCTGAGCGAAGCCACTGATTCATGACGGCGCACAGTTCTCCCATTTGAGACTGTGCGCCTTTTTTCATTCCGAATTCATCCCATGACAGAACCCAAAGCAGAATCCGCCGAAAGCCTCAAGGGAAAGCGCGGCTTCAGAAGACTCATCAACGCCACGCGCTACTCCTGGCAGGGAATCCGCGCGGGGCTCAAGAATGAGGCTGCCTTTCGCGAGGAATGCCTTCTCGCCGTCATTCTGATTCCGATCGCGCTTCTTCTCCCGGTAACGCTCCTCGAGAAGGTGATCCTCATTAATTCCGTGCTCTTTCTTCTCCTCACGGAAATCCTTAATTCGGCAATTGAAGCGGTTGTCGACCGGATCGGCATGGAAGTGCATCCGCTCGCCGGCCGGGCAAAGGACATGGGGAGCGCAGCAGTGCTTTTTGCGCTCATCATGGGTCTCGTTGCCTGGGGCTTCATCGCGCTCCCGGCGGTCCTCAGACTCTTTTGAGTTTTCTGCGTCCGCGCAAATTCTTCTAAGCAGTTTTCACGGTGGTTTCGGGCCTGAAAGCGCGCCTGCGCCATTAAAATTCCCGCCATCAGGATTTTTCTTTTCTTCCTTAGGGAGGCAACACTAATGCCCGGTCTTTCCAAGACGAACATCCCGTCCCTCAAGCAGATATACAGCGGCAAGGTCCGCGACTGCTACGCCGTGGGCGACGACAAGCTGCTGCTTGTCGCCACGGACCGCATTTCCGCCTTTGACGTGATCCTCGGCGATCCGATTCCCGGCAAGGGCAAGGTCCTTACGGCGCTCACGAACTTCTGGTTCGAAAAGCTGAAGGACGTGATCCCCAATCACCTCACGGGCATCGCCCCTGAAACGGTCGTGAAGCCTGAGGAAATTCCGCAGGTTGCCGGCCGCGCCGTGGTCTCGAAGCGCTTGAAGCCGATTCTGATCGAGTGCGTTGCGCGCGGCTACATCATCGGCGGCGGCTGGAAGGACTACCAGGCGACGGGCGAAGTCTGCGGCATCAAGCTCCCCGCCGGCCTGCGTCAGGCCGAAAAGCTCCCGGAACCCATCTTCACGCCGGCTGCGAAGGCTGAACTCGGCACGCACGACGAAAACATCTCCTACGAACGCGTCGTTGAGATGTACGGCGAAAAGATCGCCTCGACCATCCGCAACGCCACGCTCGAGCTCTACAAGCGCGCGAGCGAATATGCGCTCACCCGCGGCATCATCATTGCCGACACGAAGTTTGAATTCGGCCTCGACGAGAACGGCAACGTTCTCCTCATGGACGAAGTTCTCACGCCGGATTCGAGCCGCTTCTGGCCTGCCGACGACTATCAGATCGGCACCTCGCCCAAGAGCTTCGACAAGCAGTTCATCCGCGACTGGCTTGAATCCCAGCCCTGGGACAAGCGTCCGCCCGCTCCGAAGGTTCCCGAAGACATCATCGAGAAGACGGCCGACAAGTACCGTGAGGCGCTGCGCCGCCTTACCGGCACGGATATTGAGCCGTAAATCTCCCGGGCGGAACATTTTTCCGCCTCAGTTCATGGGGAGCGTTTTCTAAAACCGCTCCCCAGCAGCCGGCAGAAGCGTCGGCCCATTTCAAGTTTTCTCCTGTGAAGAGGCAGGGAACTTCAGCGGGCGGGCCTTCGGTCGGCTTTTCGATTTTTATTCTTCTCTAGAGATTCTGAATAATCATGGCAGAGTGCACCAAGACCCCGCTCGTCGGCATCCTGATGGGCAGCAATTCCGACTGGGACGTGATGAAGAACGCCGCCCAGATGCTCAAGGACTTCGGCGTCCCCTTTGAAGCCCGCGTCGTGAGCGCGCACCGCATGCCTGACGAAATGTTCGAGTACGCTGAAAAAGCAGCCGAACGCGGCATCCGCGTCATCATTGCAGGCGCGGGCGGCGCAGCGCACCTTCCCGGCATGCTTGCCGCCAAATGCACGCTCCCCGTCTGCGGCGTGCCGGTGCCGTCGAAGTACCTCCGCGGCGTCGACAGCCTCCATTCGATCGTGCAGATGCCTAAGGGCGTGCCCGTCGCCACCTTCGCCATCGGCGAAGCCGGCGCCGCCAATGCCGCGCTCTATGCCTGCCAGATCCTTGCGCTCAACGACACGGAGCTTTCGCGCCGCCTCGCGGACTTCCGCATCGCGCAGAACGCCAAGGCCCGCGCGATGACGCTCCCCCTTGAAACGCTCGACTGAGGACCCTGTCGATGACTGAGATCCGCACACTTCTTCCGGGCGCTCAGCTCGGCCTCCTCGGAGGCGGCCAGCTCGGCCGGATGTTCTCGGAAGCGGCTGCCCGCATGGGCTACCACGTCGTGGTGCTCGAACCCCATGCGCCTTCGCCTGCGGGCGAAGTCTCCTCGGCTCAGATTGCCGAGGGCTACAGCTCCGAAAAAGGCCTGGACGAGCTTGCGCGCCGCGTTCTCGCCGTCACGACGGAATTCGAGAATGTGCCGGCAGAAAGCCTGAAGCGCCTCGCCGACGCCGGCGTCATCACGGCGCCGCACGCCGACGCCGTTGCCGCCACGCAGGACAGAAACGTCGAAAAGGCCTTCATCGAAAGCGCTGGCGTTCCGACCGCTCCCCACAAAGCCGTCCGCACTTTGGACGACGTGAATGCTCTTGAGGATTCCCTTTTCCCCGGCATTCTGAAGACCGCTCGCCTCGGCTACGACGGCAAGGGCCAGGCCCGCGTCGGCTCCCGCGAGGAAGCGCTCGCCGCCTGGGAAAAATTCGGCCGCACCGAATGCGTCCTTGAAAAGCGCCTTAATCTCAAAACGGAAGTCTCGGTCATCATCTGCCGCAACCCGCAGGGCGAAACCGTCGTCTTCCCCGTCTGCGAAAACCATCACAGAAACGGCATTCTCGCCTACACCGTGATGCCCGCCAGAATCGACGAAGCGCTCGCCCGGAAGGCGCAGCAGTTTGCGCGCCAGATTGCCGACGAACTGAAGTACGTGGGCGTTCTCTGCGTCGAACTTTTTGTTCTCGAGGACGGCACCGTCCTTGCCAATGAACTTGCCCCGCGTCCGCACAACTCAGGCCACGCGACGATTGAAGCCTGCGCCACCTCGCAGTACGAGGAGCAGGTGCGCGCCATGGCGGGACTCCCCTTGGGCGACACCACGCAGATTGCTCCCGCGGTGATGCTGAATCTTCTCGGCGACCTCTGGTTCGACGAAAAGGACAACAAGACGACGCCGCCCTGGGAAAAGCTTCTTGCGCTTCCCGGCGTCAAGCTTCACCTTTACGGCAAGGAAGAAGCCCGTCACGCCCGCAAGATGGGCCACGTCACGGTGCTCGGGCGCACGCTCGACGAAGCGCTCGCCCGCGCGCATGAGGCAGCCTCTCTCCTCGGGCTTCCTTTCTCCGAAGAGCTCGCGCAATGACCGTTCCCGCAATTGATCAGAAGGCAATTGCAGAAGCCGTCCGCATCCTTGATGCGGGCGGCCTCGTTGCGATGCCGACAGAAACCGTCTACGGACTTGCAGCCGACGCGGACAACGAAGAAGCGGTTCTTAATACCTACCGCGCGAAGGGCCGGCCCACCGACCACCCGCTCATCGTCCACGTTGCCTCGGCCGAGGATATCCCGTGGTGGGCCGAATCCACCCCGGAAGCAGAGGCGCTTGCGCGCCGCTACTGGCCCGGGCCCCTCACGCTCGTTCTCAAGAAGAAGCCCCGCTGCGGCCTCTGGGTAACGGGAGGCCAGGACACGGTGGCGCTCCGCTGCCCCTCGCACCCCTGGGCGCATGCGCTCCTCAAGGCCTTCGGCGGCCCGAAGCACCGCGGGCTCACCGCCCCCTCGGCCAATTCCTTCGGCCGCATCAGTCCTTCCTGCGCGCGCCACGTCGCCGACGACCTCGGCGTCAAGCCCGCAGGCAAGCTCGACATGATTCTTGACGGCGGCACCTGCGAATACGGCATTGAGTCGACAATGCTCAATCTGTCCTCCGGACGACCCGAGATCCTGCGTCACGGCGTCATCACGCGCGAGATGCTCGAGGAAGCGCTCGGCTGCGAAGTGCCCGACGCCGGAAAAGATGCACCCCGGGCATCCGGACGCCTCAAGAGCCACTATGCGCCGAAAACCAAGGCGGAGCTCCTTCCTGAAGAAGAACTCGTTCTCCGGGCGAAGTCGCTCTCTGCCGAGGGACTTCGTCTCGCCATCATGGCGCCCGAACGCCTGAAGACAAGGCTTCCCGAAGCCTCAACCTTCATCTCTGCACCCGACAGCGCCCTTGCCTACGGCGCATTCCTTTACGAAGCGCTCCACGAGCTCGATGCCGCGCACGCCGACCGGATCCTCATTGCGGCGCCTCCGTCGACTCCCGAATGGGCGGCCGTCGACGACCGGCTCGGGCGGGCAACAGCCTGAAGCGCGTCAATAAACTTGAACACATTTCTTTTTTCGAGACATCCATGATTCAGATCTACGGCATTCCAACCTGCGGTTCCGTAAAGAAGGCAATTGCCTGGGCCCGTGAATCGGGAGTGGAATTCACCTTCCACAACTTCCGTACGGAAGCGCCGACGGACGAACTCCTCTCGGGGTGGCTGAAGGACATTCCGGCAGCAAAGCTCGCCAATACAGCCGGCCCGACGTGGCGCAAGATTGATCCGGAAATCCGCGAAGCGGCCAAGGCCAATCCGGACATGCTCAAAACCCTCATGCTTTCGACGCCGCTTCTCATCAAGCGGCCCGTGATCGTCTGGGCGGACGGCTCGGCCACCTCGGGCGTTGATGAAGCGCTCTGGAAGACGAAGGCCGTCTGACAGGCACCCGGACATCCAAAGGGAAGCGCCCTCCGTGCTGAAGGAACTCAAGTTGTCGCTCGCGAACCCGGGACCTGTGCTCCCGTTTCTCGCCCTGGTCGCCGCTACCGGCTTCTGGGGGAGCTCATTTCTCACGGTTGCCGAGGCGCTTTCCGAAACGGATCCCTTCACGCTCGTCTTCATGCGCTTCTTCCTTGGGACGCTCGTCCTCGCGGCGATCCTTCGGAAAACGCTGCGCGCAATCCCTTTACGCACCTGGAAAATGGGAGCTGTGAGCGGCCTCGTCATTTACGGCTCCTATCTTTTCAACTGCGCCGGGCTCATGACGACGATGAGCTCGATGGCGGGATTCCTCACGGCGCTTTACGTGCCGATCACGCCGTTTCTTTTCTGGCTGATTGTCGGGAAGCGCCCCGACGTTTTTGCCTTTCTCGGTTCTGGAACGGCATTTCTCGGTCTGGTGCTCCTTGCCGACCCTTTTTCACTTTCGCCTGAAACCGGCCTGGGCGAATGGATGATCATCCTGTCGGCATTTCTTTCCGCGCTTGAAATCATCCTGATGGGTCGCTTCGCGCCCTTCTGCAAAGCCGCGGAAATCTGCTTCACGCAGCTTTTCTTTGTTGCCCTCTATTCCGGCATCGGGTCGCTCGCCGCGCACGCGACAATCCCGTCCCTTACGCCCACGGTGTTTTCCACCGGACTCATTCTCGCCGTACTCTGGCTCGCGACAATTCTTTCCTGCGCGCAGTTTCTCCTCGCCTGGGGACAGAAATTCGTTCCGCCCGCTCAGGCCGCCGTTATTTTTTCTCTTGAAAGCGTCTTTGCCGCCATCATCGGATGGCTTGCAGGCGAGCGCCTCGGGTTCTGGGGCTTTGCGGGGGGCGGTCTGATCGTCGCAGGCATCCTGCTCACGGAATGGAAGCGCCTTCTTGCATCGAAATAACAAATGACGAGCGAACTTCCCATCGGCATTCTGGACTCGGGATTCGGCGGCCTTTCCGTCGCGCGGGCGGTGAGAGCCCGGTTCCCGGGAGAGCGCATCCTTTTTGCCGCCGACTGCGCCTATGCGCCTTACGGCGACCGGGATGAAAGCTACATCATGGAGCGCCTAGAACGGATCATCGGCTACCTGACGGGGAGAGGCGTCAAGGCAATCGTGTTTGCCTGCAATACGGCAACCGCGGTCGGCGTGAAGACCTTTCGCGAGCGGCTCTCCATTCCCATCATCGGGATCGAACCCGCCGTTTTCCCTGCCGTCCGCCATACGCGGCGCGGCGTCGTCGGGGTTCTCGCGACCACGACGACCATCCGGAGCCGCAAATACGCCGAAGTGCGCGAACGCGCACTCGAATGGGCGGCCGTCAGCCGCCCGATGAAGGTGGAGGTGCTCGACATGCCCTGCCCCGGGCTCATGGAGTGCGTCGAGCGCGGGGACTTCTCTTCAGAAAAGCTCGAGGCGCTTCTCGAGAAGTATGTCGATCCGCTCGCGCGTGCAGGCGCCGATGAAATCGTCCTCGGCTGCACGCACTATCCCTTTCTCGCGAACGCGATCAGCAGGCACGCAAAGGGCGCGCACCTCATTGATCCCGCACCGGCCGTGGCCGAACAGCTCGGCAGGCGCCTTGCCGACCTTGACCTTCTCGCGAAGGAAGATCCCGATCGGAAAAAAGATCTGAACGAATTCCGGGCAACCGGAGCCGATCCCGCCCGCGAAGGCGTTTTGAGGAGCCTCTGGGGAAAGGATGCGAGGCTCCTCGCTCTCTCCGCCTGAATCAGGAGCGGAAGGCGAGGCGCTCGTCGTCGTCCCCGCAGACGTAAGGCATCATGCGCTCGCGAATCTCGTCGGGGATGGGAGAGGAAACAAAGTTTCCTTCCGTATCGAGACGGACGCAGACCATCGTTTCCACGCAGCGCAGCCGCAGCTCCTCGCCCTTTGTAATCGTGAAGGCGAATTTGACCGAGCTTGTGCCGAGCTTCTCGATCCAGAGACGCGCCGTCACGTCCTCTCCGGGGCGAGAAGGCGACACGAAGTCGGTGTGCACGCCCACAACCGGGAACCCGACGCCGAAGCGGCGGATTTCAATGAAGCCCACCTTCAGGACTTCATGAAGGTAATCCTCGTGAAATTTGTTGAGAAGCACGTAGTAGGTCGGGTGATAGACGATGCCGGCAGGATCGCAGTCGCCGAAATGGATGCGGATGGTCTTTTCAAAAACCTGATGAGCCATGATTGAATCGAAGCGTTTGTAAAGGAAAGAAGAAGGGAATCAGATGCGCGAGGAGAGCGAACGGAGAATGGCGCGGACGGGACTCGCCTCAACGCCCTTGAGCGGGAGCGGGAGCGCAATCAGCTCGTATTCGCCTCCCGGTACCTCGGTAAGGTCAAGGTTCTCAAGAATCGTCATTCGGTTCGCGAGCGCAATTCTGTGAGAAACGAGAAGTTCGCTTTCAGCCGGATCAACGCTCGGGGCGTCGGTGCCGACGAGCGCTGCGCCTTCCTCAGCAAGCCGCCGGATGAGCGCAGGGGAAAGCGCTCTGAAGTCGGGCGTCCAGGCAGCAGGGCGCTTAGCGCGCGTCTTGAAAAGAATGCGTGCCGGGAAGGTGTTCGCCGTGAGCGCCTCCGGTCCGATCGCGTCGGAAGATGCCTCATGCGAGAGATCAATGACGAGCGCGCGGCCGATGAATGTCTCGAGCCTCAGGGAGGCGACGTCGTCCGCGGCGCTGTCGAGGTGGAGCGGCGCATCCGCGTGGGCGCCGTCATGGGGCGTCAGGGTGATTTCCGAGACATTCGCGCCGGCGCCATCCTCAAGCCTTGAGATCCAGCGCACGGCAAAAGGCGTATCGCCCGGAAATACCGGAGTACCGGCATCAAGCGGCGGCGTGATGTCCCAGATTCTTCGCTTCTGCATGGTGCTTTGCGACCTCTCACAAAAGAAAAGGGAAAACAAAAAACGCTTACAAGAAGCGTGCCGACGATTTTAGGTCAGAGGACTGAAAGGCTTCCTATACTGCCATGCACGTTTTTTCGGGGGCCCCTGGGCGCACGCACTGCGCTCGGGACCGTTCTCCCGACTTTAGAGGACTTGACTCATGAAGAACTCTGATTTTCTAAATATCCTGCAGTCCCGGCGCTCTCAGGGCCCGAAGATGCAGAAGGCTCCGGCTCCTTCCGAGGAGGTTCTTGAGGCCGCCGCGCTTGCCGCTCGAGCCGCGCCTTCGCACAATCCTGCATTTCCTGTGCACTTTGTCGTCGCCGATTCCCGTGAAAAGCTCGCCGACATCTTTGAAGCCGCCCTCGGACCGGATGCCGATCAGGCCATGCGCGAGCGCGCGAGAAGCAAGGCGCTCAAGGGCGAATGCGCAATCCTCGTGATCGGCCCGAAGCCCTCGCACGACACGCCCGCCTGGATGGACCGCGAAAATCTGATGACGGCGGGCGGCGCGCTCACGAATTTCCTCAACGTCCTCTGGGCGGAGGGGTTTGCCGCCAAGACTGTGACCTCGCGCGAAATCACGGATCCGCAGGGACTTTTCGACCCTGAGACCGAAAGACTTCTCTGCTTCATTCTCTGCGGCACGCAGGCCGCTCCCGCAGAGCCGCGCCCCGCTGCCCCCTCTATCCTTTCGCGCTGGTAGAGATCGGCCGATCCTCCTCAAGGATGTGGTCCGCGATCTCGGCGATTTTCCGCACCGTCACGGGCGCACAGCCTTCGGCCTTGTTGTTGACGGCAAGGTAGCTCTCCTGTCCGCTCCTTGCCGCCCGAACGATGAGGGATGCAATCAGCGCCCGGGTCGCCGGGTCGGCCGCATGAATGGCGTCAAAGGGCGTCCATGCGGCCTTCGCCGTATCGTAAAAGCGATGCGCCGCAAGCGACCAGCGGACGATGAGAGGCCCCTTCAGCTTCCAGTCGCCCGCATCCTCGCCCTCGGCATCCATGAAGCGGAGCGCCTCTGTCTGGCGCCGGATGCCCGGCATCGCGGGATGGAGCCCGATCACAGGGCGCACGCCCGCCTCTCTCAGACGCTTCATCATGCGGGGCGTCAGAAGTTCATAGTTGCGGAATTCCGCCGCAAGAAGAAGCCCCGCACCCGGCGCCTGAAGCGCATTGAGAAATGCCCCGATTTTTTCAATGAGCGCCACTCTTGACCCGGTGGTTCTTAATTCCGGATGAGGGAGCGGAGAAAACTGGAAGACGAGCGGCCCGCATTTTTTGCCGAGCCCCATGCGCACGGGGCCGAGAAAGCGCTCCGCCGCCGCATGCACATCGAGAAAGAGCGGATTGGGGCCCGTGGGGATCCCCCGGTCGTTGCGCAGGTACGGGTCCGTGACATCCCTCGGCGCCTTCACGAGAAAGCGGAAGTCTTCGGGCACCTGCCTCGCGAAGGCGGCAAAAGCTGAGGCCGAAAGCGGCCGGTAGAAATTCCTGTCGAGCCCCACGGTTCTGAATAAAGGCGAAGCGCTGTAGGCGGCAAGGCCTTCATTCGCAAGATGCTCGAGGCCGCTGCCGCGGCTCCAGACGATTCCGCGCCAGCCGGGGAAATTCCAGCTCGAGGTGCCGAGACGGATGGATGAAGGTAGCCTTTGCATCATTTCCCGGAGCGCAGCGTCTGCCGGCTGCGGGAATACCGGGGCGCTCTCTGGCGGCGCATCATCAAAGAGCCCGGAGGAATTCTCGGTCATCATGCTCGAAGCCCTCAGAAAAAAGTTGGGCGACAGCGCCTCAGCCCGGGGAAAGCCGGGTTTTCGATCAGAAAAGCGCGCTTTCAACTATATCCGCACGGCGCCTGAAATGGCCTAAAATCAACAGATTATTCCTTCACTTTGTTTCTCTTTGGTTTTGAATGACTTCTATTGCTGAATCGCTTCTTTCACTCGACCCCGCAATGAGCGGCGCCGCCGACGAGCGCCTCGTCTGGGTCGTGGACGATGACGACGTGAGAGAGTCGCTCTCATTTGCGCTTCAGCTGCGCTACAAGACCGCCTCCTTTCCGTCGGCGCTTGCATTCCTTTCGCGCGCGGATCTTGACCGCCCGGGATGCCTCGTCATTGCCGACGACATGGCTCAGACGGCTTCCGGAAGCATTCAGGACGAACTTGCCAGACTGAGAAGTCCCGTATCCGTCATTTTTCTCACAAAGGAAACAGACCTGCGAACCGCAGTGAAGTACCTTCAGATGGGCGCCGTCAGCGTGCTCGAGAAGCCCGTCGACCCTGAGGAGCTCGACCATGCGGTCGACCTTGGTCTCGAGCGCTCCATTCTCCGCGACCGGCGCTACCGCCTCGAGCGGCTCTTTGAAACGCTCTCCCGCCGCGAGCGCCAGATCTTCGTTCTCGTCTGTCAGGGTCTCCGGAACGGCGACATTGCCGAACTCCTCAACCTCTCGCAGCGCACGGTCGAAGTTCATCGCGCGCACATCAGCAGGAAGCTCGGCAACGCCTCACCCATCCGGCTTCTCTACGAACTCACCCAGACGCTGGGCGGGAACATCATCAGCGCCGAATTTGACGGCCTCGATCCGCAGAAGCTCGCGAACGCCATTTCAGCGGGCGAAGCGAACTGACTTTCGGGCGGAATACCGGCGCGCATAAAAGAAGGCCGCCCGGAAGACTAGATCCAGAGCGGCCAATCCCACTATATCGGGCGCCCATCCTTTGACCCGGGCGCCCGTTGGAGTCAACTCAAATCGGTTAGTAGCCCATCATGCCGCGATGATGCATGCGCGGACCATTCATGGGGCAGTCGGGGTTCCCCGGAACGCCGTCCATGCCGGGGCAGCCGGGACCAAAGCCCTGGAAGCCCTGCGGACCGCGATAGCCGCGGTGCATGCCGTGGCCGGCGTGCTGCTGCTCAAAGCTCTCGAGCACGTACTTCTGCTCGGGAGAGAGCACCTTGAAGAGTTCCGTACGGGCGGCCGCAGCCTTCTCAAGCAGATCCGCACGGACCTTGGCTACCTGGGCGCGGCGCTCGAGGCGGCTCTGTTCATCAACCGCGGGCTTGTCGAACTGCACGCCCGGCATCATGTCAAGCGCCGTACGGGCGTCGACATAGGCCTTCCAGGCGCCCTGCTGTTCGGGCGTAATCGTTACGAGGCGAGCCACGGCTTCCCAGCCTGCTGCCTGATAGTCCTGCGAAGCATAGCCCGCGCAGGGCATGCCGTCGCGGAACTGACCATCATGGTGCCAGGGACCGGCGATGGCGGCGGTGCCGACGCAAAGCGCTCCGACTGCGGCAAGCGATGCGATGATCTTGTGACTCTTTTTCATGTTTTCTACTCCTCATGGTGCCTGACCCGGACAATCCCGGATAAGCGCGTTCTCAAGCGCGCCGTATCAGGGAAGCGCCTCTTGATGAGATGATTGTGCCCGAGCTTCTAGGAGAAACCTCTTACCAACCTTGACGGTCTGTAAGGAGCTATTTCGCCGCCAAACCGGCAAGACGCCTGTTTTCACTCAGTTGCGGGATCCGCATTCACCGCGAATCCCGCTTCGGACAGGGCTTCAGGAAGAGAATCCCGTCGCGCCGTGCTCCGGGATTCCGGCCTCTCCGAGCCGCCAATAGTTTTTACTCTTTAAAGGCCTTCCCAAGATCAATGGCAAGCGCGCGGTAGCCCATCGACCCGCGGATCTGCATTTCAAACACAGGATCCTTTCCGCCGCGGCGGAATTCCGTTAGAACAGGGTTCACGCCCGTCTTGTCCTGAACGCCGATCGATGCCCAGTAGACGAGGAGCGAATCCTTGTCGGCCTCATATTCGACCGAGGACGTAATGGCGCTGTAGAGCGCGTGACCGCGGTTCTTGCCGTACTCCCAGATCTGCTCGACCGTTCCCTTCTTTTCGTCGATGCGGTACATCACCGCGCGGCTGTATTTTTCCTTCGGATTTTCCGGCTGCTTGAAGGCGCGGCCGTCGCCGTTGTCGAAGACCGTCACGATGGAAACGCCCGGTTCGGAGAGTTCATCCACCTTCCAGCCCGTATGCTGCGTCCAGGTCCAGTCGAAGTCGCCCTCGCACTTGCCGATGCGGCAGGGGATGGGCTTTCCGTCCTTGTCGACCGGCGTCAGCACCTTCTCGCGCAGCTTCCCGTTCCAGCCGTTGGGTGCGCCCAGGATCCACTTCACTTCCTTGTCTCGTCCGATCTTGATCACCGCGGACTGGTGGCGCGAGGAAATGATGATGGAGTCGTCGGCCTTGTCGTAGTCGACGGAATTCACGTGCGCCCAGTTGCGCCCGGCCCCCGTGCCGGCAATGTCGCCGAAGGCGTGCTTGGCCTCGAGCCTTGCGAGCTGCTCGGCCGAAAGGGTCTTCCCCGACTGCTCGAGGTCGACATTGAGGCAGACCGCGCCCTGGTCGATCGACTTGATGACGATGCTGCGGTTGGGATCGAGAATTTCAAAGAGCCTCCAGTCGTCGACGACGCGGCCCGAGGCATCCACTTCCGCGATCACGTCGCGCACCGTGTGCACGTGCGTGCCGTCGGCGCGCTTCAGATCCGCCGACGAAACGCGAAGGAAGTAGTGCCCGTCAGGCGCCGGAGCCATGGCATGGCTGAAGTCCGCATAGCCGTCCGGAAGAACGCGGTTGAAGATTTCGCGCCCCATCAGGTCGTACTTCACGTAGCGCTGACCGTACCCCCAGGTGAGCGCGCCGTCCTCATTCTGATGGAAGCCCATCATGATGCCGGCCTTATTGAGGCTTCTCGGGTCGTAGATGGCCGAGGGCTGCATGTACCAGCGCACCTCGCCCTTCGTATCGACGATGGCGTTCTGCGGGTAGTTGTTCCACTGAAGCGCGCCGCCCGTCGGATTGTTCCAGACCGCGCGGCTGCCCTTGGGCGACTCAGGAAGCAGATTGTTGATGAGGTAGAGACGGTCGCCGAAGCCCTTTGCGGCCGGGGTCACGATCTTCGTATCAAAGGTCTTGACGGGGCGGCCGTGCGTCCAGGAGGGGTCGAGATACACGGGCGGCGTCCAGATGCGGTAGGTCTCCGTCTTTTCAACCGGACCCCCGGTCGTCTTCTTCGTCCACTTCACCTCGATTTCATTCAGATATTCCGGATAAAGGCCGAAGACGGGAATGCCGCCGTAAGTGCGAAGCGCAGTCGGGCCCACATCGTAGGCGATTTCCGCGCCGCCCTTTTTGGGAACGATGCGCACGTGAGCCTTGAGGAGCACTTCGCCGCCGTTGCGGATGACTGCCGTAAGAGGCGCGATGTCATAGGGATTCACGACGACTTCGCCGAGCTCGCCCTGCCGCTGAAAATTAACCTGGGTTCCGCTCGGGCCGCCCACAGCGAGCACGGCCGAAGGCGCTGCGATCAAAAATGCGGCGCTCACGGCGCAGGCAATGCGGCAAAGTTCATTTCGAGTCATGACTAGGCTCCTCTTTCTGAGAATGAAGTCCGGCGCGCAGCGAATGCATTCATGCATGAATGCAATGCGCATTCAACCGGATGTTTCCATTATCGGGGGCGAGCCTTCCCGGAATCTGAAGAACCCGAATGCACGAAGGCTTCTTCTCTCAAGACTTTCACCAAGCGGGTTTCTCCGCCTGAACCGTCCATCGGGGGAATACGCTGGAAAAAACGCCCTTCCGGGAAACCTCTCAGAGGATTGAACGCACTAAAATTGCGGGATTTTCTCGAACCCTGACTTTTGCCGGATGAGTTCCCTCAACCCCGGCGTACGTCATCGAACCCAAGATTTTTCTTTCTTCATCGAGACTTATCCGCCATGGCGCTTAATCCTCTTACCGCTCTTTCCCCGCTCGACGGCCGCTATTCCCGCCAGTGCGACTCCCTGCGCGGCATCTTCTCCGAATATGCCTTCATGAACGCGCGCGTTCGCGTTGAAGTCGAATGGCTGATTGCGCTTTCCGAAGCCGGCTTTGCGGAACTCCCGCACCTTTCGGACCACGGGAAGGCGTTCCTGCGCGGCCTTGCCGACAACTTCTCTCTCGAAGACTGCGAAGCCGTCAAGACGATTGAAAAGACCACCAATCACGACGTGAAGGCGGTCGAATACTGGATCAAGGGCCAGGTCGAGCATGACGACGAGCTGAGAAGCGCCGCTGAATTCGTGCACTTTGCCTGCACCTCGGAGGACATCAACAACACGAGCCATGCGCTGATGCTCATCAGGGGCCGTGCCGAACTCGTGGCCTTCCTCAGGCGCATCCACGGCATCATCGCGAACTACGCGCACGCCTGGGCCGATATTTCGATGCTCTCGCGCACCCACGGCCAGACGGCTTCCCCGACGACCGTCGGCAAGGAATTCGCGAACGTTGCCGTCCGTCTCGCCCGCGTGATTGAAGCGATCGAAAACGTGAAGATCTACGCCAAGATGAACGGCGCCGTCGGCAACTACAACGCGCACCTCATCGCCTACCCGGACTTCGACTGGGAATCCTTCTCGAGGAAGGTTGTCGAGGAACGCCTCGGCGCCACCTTCAATACGCACACGATCCAGATCGAGCCCCATGACTACATGGCCGAGCTCTTCATGCAGATCGAGCGCGCCAACACGATTCTCATCGACTTCGACCGCGACGTCTGGGGCTACATCTCCATGCACTTCTTCCGCCAGAAGCTGAAGGAAGGCGAAGTCGGCTCCTCGACGATGCCCCACAAGGTGAACCCGATCGACTTCGAGAATTCCGAAGGGAACCTCGGTCTTGCCAACGCCGTTCTCGGCCACCTCGCCGGGAAGCTCCCGATCTCCCGCTGGCAGCGCGACCTGACGGACTCGACGGTGCTTCGCAACCTCGGCGTTGCCTTCGGCTATTCCTTCGTGGGCTACAGCGCCCTCGAGCGCGGCCTCGGGAAGCTCCAGGTGAATGAAGCCATGATCGCCCGCGATCTCGACGCCGCCTGGGAAGTCCTCGCCGAAGCCGTTCAGACCGTGATGCGCCGCTACGGCGTTCCGCATCCGTATGAACAGCTGAAGGCCCTCACGCGCGGCAAGGACGGCATCAACGAAACCACCATCCGCACCTTCATCGAAGGCCTCGAGATTCCGGCCGACGCCAAGGCGCGCCTCATGGAGCTCACGCCCGCCACCTATATCGGCAAGGCCCGCGAACTCGCCCGCCGCTGCTGATCACTCTAGAGGGCTTCTCTCCGGAGCGTCATTCGAAAGGCGCTCCGGGCAAGACGCCTGAGCGAAAAAGGCAGGTCATCCTTCCCGGGTGCCTGCCTTTTCTCTTTCTGCTTTTCTCAAACTCAGGCGATGACGGCCGTTGCCTTCACGAGCGCCCAGACCGGAAGCCCCGGCCGCAGCCCGAGCGCAGCGGTCGACTCTCTCAGAATCCGCGCGAGAAGCACGTCCCTGCCGCCGCGGCTCCTGAGCTTCACGATCTGATAGGCGTTCTCGGGCCCGCAGGGCTCGCCGATTTCCTCAACTGCTGCAGGAAGCGCATTGCGGATGGAAAGGTTCTCGGGCTTTTCGAGCGCAATGCTCACGTCCCTCGCGAGAACCCGGAGGCGAAGCTTTGCGTCTTTGGGGACATTCCCGGCGACAGCGTCCAGAACCCAGCCGTCGGTACGGATCATGGCGGAGCGCCATTCGGACGAAATGCTTTCGACCGTGCCCTCGAGCACCACGGCCGCACCTTCCTCCATGTCCACGGGAAGCCTGACGTTGCCGAGCACTTCAGCGAGGGGACCGGATGCCCGCACATGGCCCTCGGCCATCAGAACGAGATTGTCGGCAAGCCGAGCCATCTCGTCGGACGAATGCGTCACGTAGAGGATCGGGACCTGGAGTTCATTCTTGAGCTTTTCAAGCCAGGGAAGAATTTCACGCTTTCTCGCAAAATCGAGCGCCGCGAGAGGTTCGTCCATGAGAAGGATGTCGGGCCGCAGGCAGAGCGCCCTGGCAATAGCGCAACGCTGACGCTCGCCCCCGGAGAGTTCGGAAACGCGGCGCTTCAGAAGATGACCGATGCCGAGAAGCTCAACGGCTTCATCAAGGCGCTTTCTGCCGTCAGGAACCTTCGTGCGCTCGAGCCCGAAGGTAAGGTTCTTTTCAACATTCAGGTGCGCGAAGAGGCTCGCCTCCTGAAACACATAGCCGAGACTGCGTTCATAGGTCGGGCGGAAGATGCGCTTCGCGTCGTCCTGCCAGACTTCATTGCCGATCCGCACGAGTCCCTCTGCGCGCTCAAGACCCGCGACGCACCGCAGAACCGTTGTCTTCCCGCAGCCCGAGGGTCCGAAAAGCACCGTAATCCCTTCGCCCGGAACCTTGATGTCCGCTTCCAGCGTGAAGCCCGTGCTGCGGGCAAGATGAAGGCGCACTTCGCCGAAATGTTCCTGAGTCATGCTGACCATCCCTCCCGTCAGGCCTCTGCCGTTCTCTTGTTGAGAAGATTGAGCGTCATGAGAACAATGAAGCTGAAGATGAGCATGCCGCCCGCAAGCACATGCGCCTTCGAGTATTCCATCGCCTCAACGTAGGTGTAGATCTCAGTCGAAACCACCTGGGTTTTCCCCGGAATATTGCCGCCGATCATCAGCACGACGCCGAATTCGCCGATGGTGTGCGCGAACGTCATGAGAACGCCCGTGATGATTCCGGGACGCGCAAGAGGCATCACCACATGGAGGAAGGCGTCGAACGGCCGGCAGCGGAGCGTCGCCGCCACTTCCATGGGACGCTCGCCGATGCCTTCAAAAGCTGTGACGAGGGGCTGCACCATGAAGGGAAGCGAATAAACGACTGAACCGATGACGAGGCCGGAGAAGCTGAAGTTGAGAACGCCGAGACCGAGGGACTCCGTGAGCGCTCCCAGAGGACCGTGAGGTCCGAGCGCTACGAGTATGTAGAAGCCCAGAACGGAAGGAGGCAGCACGAGCGGAAGCGTCACGACGGCATTCACCGCCGAACACCAGCGGCTTCTTGCACGCGCGAGCCACCAGGCAAGCGGGAGACCCAGCACGAGAAGTATGCAGGTCGTAACAAAGGCAAGCTCGAGAGAGAGCGCGACAGGCTCGAGAGAAATGCCGTCAACGAGGTCCAGAAACCATTCCACGATTTGAGCCCCTCAGTGATCCGGGCAGAAAATAAGCCTAAAGCGGCTTCCCGGAATAATGAAAAGCCGGAGAGAGCCTGGGAAGGCCCCCTCCGGGTAAAGTAGGCGTCCGTCTCAAGAACGCTGAAAACTGTACCTCCGGCAAAGCAGCTTGCCGGAGAAATCAAACGGTTACTTAGCCGTGCCGTAACCGTAGGCGGTACGAACGTCGGTCGCTTCCTTGCTTTCCTTCAGGAACTTGAGGAAGCGCTTGGCGCCTTCATTCTTTTCACCGGCCTTGAGGAGCACCGCATCCTGCTTGATTTCGCTGTAGAGCTCCTGCGGGATCACGTAGCCCGAACCCGAGGTGAACTTGCCGCCCTTGAAGCACTGCGAGAGAGCGATGAAGCCCGCTTCGGCATTGCCCGTCTTCACGAACTGGAAGGTCTTGCCGATGTTGTCGCCGAGAACGGTCTTCGGCTCGGCAGCCTTTTCGAGGCCGAGAGACTTGAGCGTCTGGTAGGCGGCTTCGCCGTAGGGCGCGAGCTTCGGATTCGCGATGGCAACATGCTTCACGGCGGCGGAATTGATCACGGAAGCAACGTCGTTCTTCACGAGGTTCGCGTCGGACGACCAGAGAACGAGCTTGCCCACCGCATAGGTGTAGGAAGTGCCGGCCACGCCGTAGCCTTCCTTGATGGCCTTGGCCGGCGTCTTCGCGTCGGCGGCAAGGAGAACATCAAAGGGAGCGCCGTTCTTGATCTGCGCATAGAAAGCGCCCGTAGCGCCGAAGGAAAGCACAAGCTTGTCGCCCGTCGCCTTTTCGTAGATCGGCTGAAGATCCTTCGCCGGGGCGGTGAAGTTGGCGGCAACCGCCACATGAACTTCCTCCGCGCTCACGGCAAAAGCAGCGGAGGCAGCGATGGCGGCAGCGGCCGCAAAAACAAACTTCTTCATTGGATTCTCTTTTTCAGAAATCGGGGCTCTCCCGGGCAAAGCCGGTCGAGAAATTCATGACCGCAGGCGCACGGAAAGCGCCCGATGCCGGGGGACTGAAGGTGACGAAGCGCTATTCATTTTTGAAACAGCGTTCGTTATTCCTTTGCAGAATAGCGATGTTGTGACAGATAATCAAGTTCTTCCTCAACCTGTTTTTCTGGATCCCGATATGTCTGAAGAACCCGCTGACCCGTCCGTTCTCGCCGGCATTCTTTCCGAGCAGACCGACAAGCGCATCGACATCCTTCGACGCATTGCAGATGTGGGATCCATTTCGGAAGCCGCGCGAAGTGCAGGCGTAAGCTACAAGGCCGCCTGGCAGGCGATTGATACGCTCACGAACCTCGCGGGAACCCCCCTCGTGGAGAAAGCCGTCGGTGGCGCCCACGGCGGCGGCACGAAGCTCACGAAAACCGGCCGCATGGTGCTCGATCTCGCCGACGAACTCTCCCGGGCGCGCCGCAGCGTGCTCGACCGCTTTGCGCATATTCAGGATTCGCCCGAGAAGAATGACGGGAGCCGCCTCGCGCGCGTCACAGCCGCGAGCCTTCAGACTTCCATGCGCAATCAGTTCCCGGCAACGATTGAAACGCTCAAGATCGGCTCCGCCCTCGTGAAGCTCATTCTTCGCATCGACGACACGCACCTCATCCGCGCCTCCGTCACGAAGGAATCCGCTCAGCTCCTCGGCCTGCGCCCCGGCATGGAGGTCCTTGCGCTCGCCAAGGCCACATCGATCGAAATTTCCGCGGATTTCCCGGATGAAAATAATGACGCCCGCTCGCACGCCAACCTTATCGTGGGCGAAGTCATCCGCAGCGAGCGCGCCAATAAAGGCGGCGAATGCTCGATCCGCCTTCCTTCCGGGCTCGTCATCGTCGGGTTTGCGCGCTCCGGGCACGGCCTCAAGCTTCATCAGAAGGCTGTGGCGTCGCTCCCGCCCTCCGTCATCGTGATCGGCCTCGCCTCCTGAACGCAGCAAACGCGACGAGCAGCCAAAAGAGTTCAGAAAAATCGAACAAATCGGCCGGATTATTTGGCTGATTGATGATTATCAAATTCTTAAGCCCCGCTCTTACACTTGGTTGCATATCATTGCAGGCTAGTAAAAATGAAGGCTTTATTGCTTCATTTTTTCTGCAGCTTCCTTTACAGGCGCACGCCAGACCCGAATCGTTTCAGGAAGCTGACCGATCCCCTAATAAAGACAGGTTTACAAAATGAAAAAAGATAGCCCCTGGTACCTTGCTCTCTGGTGCGTTGTCGGCGTTGCTATCGGCATCGTGTTCGTCGGCGTGCTCACGTCTGTTGTTCACTGGGCCGGCACTGAAAAGTTCTGCGGCGAATTCTGCCACTCGATGGACGCCACCTACGTTGCCTATCAGAAGGGCGACCACTTCCGTACGGCTTCCGGCGCCACTGCCGGCTGCTCGGACTGCCACCTCAAGAATGAATCGAACCACTTCGCCGGTCCGATCGACTACACGGCTCTGCTGATCGACAAGGCCATCGCCGGCTCGAAGTCGCTCTTCGGCGAAATCGCCGGCCACCTCAACACCCCGGAAAAGCAGATTGAAATGCGCCAGGAAATGGCTGAAGCCGTCCACGCTCAGATGATGGACCGCAACTGGGCCTCCTGCCGCGGCTGCCATGACGTGGCCCGCATGTACGATCCGAAGCGTCCGATGCTCGGCGAAATCCATCGCCACATGGGCCCCGAGGCTAAGAATGTCGACTGCCTCGCCTGCCATCCGACCGCCGGCCACAACTACGGCTACATCCTCAAGTTCGACACCGCCAAGAAGTAATCGCTTCAAGGCTCGTGCCTGAAACCCCAAAAGCCCGGATCCTCACTGAGAGGCGCCGGGCTTTTTGTTTGCCCGGCGATCTTGGCCCGTGCGGCCCGGCGCGCCTTAAAATCTGCTCCATCATTCCTTCGCGGGGATTGTCCCCCGCTTTTTTTGCATGAAGCACATGGCCAAGACCATTTATCGCGGCGACTATCGCGCGCCGACGCATCTCATCGACACCATCCGGCTCGAATTCGACCTCAACGCCGAGGAAACGCTTGTCAAAAGCACGCTTGAGGTTCGGCCCAATCCCGAATGCACTGAAAAGGATCCGCCGCTCTTTCTGAACGGCGAAGACATCTCGCTCGGATCCGTTTCGCTCGACGGCCGTGAACTCAAGGACGGCGAATACAAGATCGAAAGCGGCGGCCTTGCCATTCCCGGCATCAAGAGCGCTCAGAAGCTCGAAATCGTGAATACCTTCAGCCCCAGAGCCAATACCGCGCTTTCGGGCATCTACGCTTCGGGCGTCAACCTGATGAGCCAGTGCGAAGCCCAGGGCTTCCGCCGCATCACCTTCTTCGAGGATCGTCCGGACGTTCTCGCCCGCTACACAACCGTCATCCGCGGCTCCACGGAGGACTATCCCGTCATGCTCTCGAACGGCAACCTGACCGACGACCGCATGCTTGAGGACGGCCGCCGCGAAGTCACCTACGTCGACCCGTTCCCGAAGCCCTGCTACCTCTTTGCGCTCGTCGCCGGCAAGCTCGTCTCGCGCGCCTCGAAGTTCAGCCTCAAGGACGGCCGTACGGTGGATCTTTCCGTCTGGGTTGATCCGCAGGATCTCGACAAGACTGAACACACGCTTGAAAGCCTCAAGCGCGCCATCCGCTGGGACGAGGAACGCTGGGGGCTTGAGCTCGACCTCAACGACTTCAAGATCGTCGCGACGAACGACTTCAACTTCGGCGCGATGGAGAATAAGGGCCTCAACATCTTCAATTCGCGCTGCGCGCTTGCGAACCCCAAGGTCGCGACCGACAGCGACTACCTGCGCATTGAGGGCGTCGTCGGCCACGAATACTTCCACAACTGGACGGGCGACCGCGTCACGCTTCGCGACTGGTTCCAGCTCACGCTGAAGGAAGGCCTCACGGTCTTCCGCGATCAGGAATTCTCGGCCGACATGCTGGGAGAACCTTCTGCCCGCGCCGTGCAGCGCATCCGCGACGTTTCCGTCCTGCGCGCGGCGCAGTTCATGGAGGACGCGGGCCCGATGGCGCACCCGATCCGTCCCGAGAGCTACCAGAACATCAACAACTTCTACACGAGCACCGTCTACGAAAAGGGCGCGGAAGTGATCCGCATGCTCCAGACGCTCCTCGGCCGCGAAACCTTCAGAAAGGGTTTCGACCTCTACATCGCCAAGAACGATGGCCATGCCGTCACGTGCGAAGCCTTCATCAACGCCATGGCCGAGGCTTCCGGGCGCGACCTCTCGGAATTCACCAACTGGTATTCGCAGGCAGGCACGCCGCGCGTTACCGTCCGCAGACACTGGGATGAGGTGAATCACAGACTCACGCTGAGCGTTCGCCAGTCGACGCCCCCGACGCCCGGTCAGTCCGTAAAGAAGCCTTTCCTCATTCCCTTCCCCGTGGCCTTCCTCAACAGCCGCGGCGAGGAAATGCCCGTGCAGCTCGCTGATGAGGACGAAGCCCCCGCAGCCGGCACCCGCATGTTCGAACTCACGGACGAAACGACCGAATTCGTCTTCGGCGGCCTTGAGGAGCAGCCCGTCGTTTCGCTCAACCGCGGCTTTGCGGCCCCCATCATTCTCGATGCCGGCCTCTCGCAGGAAGAGCTCGCCTTCCTCGCCGCCAATGATCCGGATCCCTTCAACCGCTGGGATGCCATGAACCGGCTTCTCATCGACGCCGTTCACGCCCAGACCCGCGCGCGCCTTCTGAAGACGCCGGAAGACGTTTCGCCTCTCGTCATCAGCGCCGCCTCGAAGATCCTGCGCGACGAGAATCTCTCCCCCGCCTTCAAGGCCGTGGCGCTCACGATGCCGGGCGAAAAGCTCGTTGCCGAAGAGGATCCGCTCATTGACCCGCATGCCGTTCATGCCGGCTGGATTGCCGTACGTCAGGCGATCGGCGAAAAGAACATTTCCGCCTTCCTTGAAACGGCGCAGGCAAACATCGTTGAAGGCCCCTACGAGCCGACCCCCGAAAAGGCCGGAAAGAGGGCGCTGCGCAACCTCGCCCTCGGCTATGCGCATGCAGCCGGCTCTCCGCGCGCCGCCATCATGATCAAGGATCAGTTCATGACGGCCAACAACCTCACGGACAAGCTCGCGGCGCTTCACATGATGGCGAACTCCCAGACGCCCGCCAAGCAGGATATGGAGGTCGACGCCCTCAAGGCCTGGTATCACGAGCCGCTTCTCATCAACAAGTGGCTCACGATTCAGGCGACCGCTCCCTCGTTCCCGGGCGAAGCACGCGTGCTCGAGCGCGTGCGCGAGCTGACGCGCTGCCCGTTCTTCTCGCTCAAGAACCCGAACAACGTCTATGCGCTTCTTCTCGGGTACTTCCAGCAGAATCCGTCCGAATTCCATCTCGCCGACGGATCGGGCTACGCTTTCTGGGCCGAAATGGTGCTCGAACTCAACCGCATCAATCCGCAGGTTGCCGCCCGCGTGGCGCGCTCGCTCGACAACTGGCGCCGCTACACCCCCGCACTTGCCGAAAAGATGCATGCCGCCCTCGAGTCGGTTGAAGCCAAGCGCAGCGAACTCTCGCCCAATGTGGCCGAAATCATCGAGAAGGCGCTCGGCAACCCGCTCTGACCTTTCTTCCCTTCATTCTTCCTAAAGGAAACATTGTTGTGACTCCCCTTTCACTTCAGGAATTCCTCTCGCGCGAGGAAGCGCTCGCCGGTTCCGACCCGGTTCTCACCCGTCTTCTCATCGGCATCTCCGAGGCCTGCAAGGAAATTTCCGCCAAGGTCCGCGAAGGCGCCCTCGCGGGAGTGCTCGGCCTTGCCGGCAGCGAAAACGTGCAGGGTGAAGAGCAAAAGAAGCTCGACATCATTTCGAACGACATCTTTGTTGAAGCCGTCGCCCGCACCGGCGCCGTCTGCGGCATGGTGAGCGAGGAGGTTCCCGAACCCATCGCCGTCCCCGAGGAACTCCCTCTCGGGCCCTATCTCGCCTGCTTCGACCCGCTTGACGGCTCGAGCAACATCGACATCAACGTCTCGATCGGCTCGATCTTCGCGATCCTGCCGGCCGAACGCCCGAAGCGCGTCCCTGCGCCTCAGGACTTCCTGCAGCCCGGCAGAAACCTTACGGCGGCCGGCTACTGCATGTACGGCCCGCAGACGATTCTTGCCCTTACGCTCGGCCGCGGCGTCTTCCTCTTCACGCTCGACGACGTGACGGGCACCTTCCGCCTCACGAAGGAAAACGTGCGCGTTCCGCGCGAAGCCAAGGAATTTGCGATCAACATGTCGAACCAGCGCTTCTGGGAAGCGCCGGTCGCGCGCTACATCTCCGAACTCCTTCAGGGCAAGGACGGTCCGCGCGGCAAGAACTACAACATGCGCTGGGTCGCGGCCATGGTTGCCGAAGTGCACCGCATCCTGATGCGCGGCGGCATCTTCATGTATCCGCGCGACTCGAGAAACCCCGAGCGCGCCGGCAAGCTCCGTCTCCTCTATGAAGCCAATCCCATGTCGATGCTCATGGAGAATGCGGGCGGCGCCTCCACGAACGGCCATGAACGCATCCGCGACATCGTCCCGACGAGCATCCACGAACGCGTGGCGGTGTTCCTCGGCGCTGCCGAAGAGGTCGAAACCGTGACGGGCTACCACAAGGCCTAACCCAACCAGCCCTTGAGCCAAATTGAAATGCCCCGCTGAGATTCACTCAGGCGGGGCACTTTTTTTGCTTCAGCGTTCAAGCATCCGTTTTACGGCAGGCAGTCAGAAGAGTTCGCCGAAAAGTTCCTTCTTCTTCTTTTCGTCCTTCACTTCGCCTTCGGTGGCGGGAAGCACGTTCGAAACCTTCTTGTCGATGTCGAGAAGCCTTTCAGAAACGGCATTGCGCTGCGCGGCCTGCTCTTCCTTCAGCTGGTCGCGCAGGAGCGCAAGCTCGCGGTCCTGCTGGTCGCCGCGCTCCTTCATGAATTTATTGAGCTCCTCGGTCTTGGCAACCATCAGGGCTTCGAGCTGATCCATGCGCGCGCGCATGTCCTTGCCGAGCTCCGTAATGCGGCTCTTGTCGGCATCCTCCGCCGCCTGGCGGGCGATGCGGGCTTCCTTATGCGCCTGTCGGATTTCCATCACGACGCTCGCCTGCTGCCAGATCGTGTAGATCATGAGGAGCGCAATGATGGCGGCAAAAGCTACCACGACAATGATGCCGAGCGGCGCGGTGATTTCGGTATAGACGAGATTGACCGTCGTTTCCTGCGAAAGCGCCGACCAATTGATGATCAGAAACACGGCAAGAAGCACGAGGATGAGCATCATGCCGAGAGTGCGAAGCTTCACGTTGAACTCCATTGAATTTGGGCAAAAAACGGGCGTCATACGGCAGAGCCCGGCGCCTTCCTATAATAACTCGCAAGGCATTCTGCCCGATTCCCGCCAATTCTGAAATTTGTGTGAGCCCTAAGCCATGAAGACCGATCCTCGTTTCCCGCGCCTGCATATCGTCGACCATCCGCTCGTCCAGCACAAGCTCTCTCTCATGCGCGACAAGCGCACGAGCACGCGCGACTTCCGCGAGCTCCTCTCCGAACTCGCGCTCCTCATGGGTTATGAGCTCACGCGCGATTTCCCCGTTGCGCTCGAAGAGGTTGAAACGCCCGTCGCCCACTGCTGGTCCCCGATGCTTACCGGCAAGAAGTGCGTGATCGTTCCGGTTCTGCGTGCCGGCCTCGGCATGTCGGACGCGCTTCTCACGCTGATGCCCTCCGCGCGCGTGGGGCACATCGGTCTCTACCGCGACGAGAACCATCGTCCGGTGGAATATCTCGTGAAGCTACCCGCACAGCTCGACGGGCGCACCTTCATCGTGGTCGACCCGATGGTGGCTACCGGCTACTCCGCCGCTCATGCCGTGGACGTGCTTAAGAAGCGCGGCGTGCCGGGCGAAAGCATCCGCTTCATGGCGCTTGTCGCTGCACCTGAAGGCGTCGAGGTCTTCTCGAAGCTCCATCCGGATGTGGATCTCTATGTGGCGGCCCTCGACGAGCGCCTCAACGAGAACGCCTACATCGTTCCGGGTCTGGGCGACGCCGGCGACCGCATTTTCGGCACGAAGTAATCCAGAGGCCTGAAATTTGCCCGAACGCCTCCCTTCGCAGGGAGGCTTTTTTTATGCTTCTTCACCATCCGGCGAGCTTAATTTTTTGAACATCAAAATTCAGTACTAACCCTGATTACGGCGTTACTATAAGGTTTAAATAAGCAATTTCATACGTATATACGCTTATTTTTTAGCTAAGAAGCAAGATACATGCCGTTTCGTTCTGCTATATCTATTGACGAAAATCAAATAGCATGAGGCTCCGACAGCTCATCATTCGCTCAAAGAGATCCGAATCCCATGTCCGGACAATGCTCCAGGACATTTCCCCTTTTTCCAACTTCTAGGACCATTCGAAAATGGCGACTGATAAAGAAAAATATTCCCATACGCCGACCGCTACGGACAATGTCTGGGGCGTGGGCCTCAAGGATGCCAAGCGCCAGAGCAAGTGCACTGCCCGCCTTGACGTGGCGCAGTCCGTTACCGGCCTCATCCTCGGCATCTTCCTCTTCTGCCACATGGCCTTCACGGGTTCCGTGAACTTCGGCAAGGACCTCTTCGCCAACCTGATCGCCACCTCCGGCGGCGTCTGGCTCGACGGCGCCGACCATGCCTGGATGCACGTCGTCTTCGTCGGCTTCATCTTCCTCTGCGTGATCGTTCACATGTTCTGCGCGCTGCGTCGCTTCCCGACCTCCTACAAGCAGCTCCACGACATCCGCTCGCACGTCAAGCTCGTTCATCACGAAGACACGACCCTCTGGTGGGTTCAGCTCATCACGGCCTTCTGCCTCTTCTTCCTCGTGTTCCCGCACCTGATGAGCATGCTCGTCAATCCGCACGGCTTTGACCCCAACCTCATCGGCGTCCACACCTATCACAACGGCCTCCTCTACACGTTCATCTTCCTCGTCTGCACGGAACTGCACGGCATGATCGGCCTCTATCGTCTTGCTGTTAAGTGGGACATCTTCGCGAAGAACCCCGAAACGAAGATCATGGACCAGCGCGCCGGCAGCGACCGCACCGGTCTTCGCAAGGGCATGCTGATCGTTGCTCTCCTCATGATCGTCGGCGGCTCCATCACGATGTGGACCAACTACTCGATCGGTGCTGAACAGATCGCCAACAACGCTGAAACGCAGCGTTATGAGTTCTCCGAAGGCGCCAGCTGGTACAACCACGCCAAGTAATCCTTCGTAAAGAACAGCTCGTCGTTCTCCTTTCGTCTCCTCTCAGAAGGAGGGGACGAGACGATGCAGAAACAAAAGCTCCCGTAAGTCGTTCCGGCTTGACGGGAGCTTTTTTATGGGCTTTCAGTGCCTCAGGCCGCTTTAACAGGCTTCACCGCCCGCTCAAGCCACCGGCGGCAGCGGTCGGAAACGCGGGGCTTCAGGAAGGCAAGCCGCGCCTCATTGAAGCGGTTGAGATCGTCGGCAAGGTCGCCGAAGGGCTCGGGGAGCGTTCTCGTATCAATCGGCATCATCGTGAGCGCATCGAACCTGAGGAATCTGCCGAATTCCGTTTCAATGTCCTTTTGGCAGACCATCAGATTCTCGACGCGGATCCCCCAGCGTCCGGCCCGGTAGAGCCCGGGCTCGTCCGAGAGCACATTTCCGGGTGCGAGCGGAATCGCCCGGGCGCGCGGCGAGATGGTGACCGGTCCTTCGTGGACATTGAGCACATAGCCGACGCCGTGTCCCGTACCGTGCCCAAAGTCGAGCCCCTCCGACCAGAGGTCGATTCTCGCCGCCAGGTCAATGCCGGCGCCTGTCGACCCTTCGGGGAAGCGGAGCTTCAGAAGCCTCAGCATTGCGCGGGTCACAAGACCGCAGTCGTGCTTCATTTCCGCCGTCGGCGCGCCGACGGGCGTCATGCGCGTAATGTCGGTCGTGCCGCATTCATACTGGCCGCCCGAGTCAATGAGGAGAAGCCCGTCGCCTTCGAGGCGCGCCCCGCCTTCAGCAGGCGTCGCATAGTGCGGAAAGGCTGCATTCGGCCCAAAGGCTGCGATGGTGGGGAAGCTCTCATCAAAGAATTCATCATCCCTGGCGCGCCATGCATGAAGCATACGGGCGCAATCCGCTTCCGTTAACCGCTCGCCCTTCGTCAGGCGCTCATCGAGCTCGGCGTAGAACTCTGCAAGCGCCACCGCATCGCGTTCATGCGCTTCGCGAATGGCTGCGATTTCTTCCGGACTCTTCATGCATTTGAGCATCATCACGGGAGAGGGGCCTGAGACGCGCCGTTCCTCCGGAATCAGCCCGAAAAGCGCTGCATTCGTGTGTTCCGGATCCGCCAGGATCCTCAGTTCCTTCGCCCAGCGCCCGAGCACTTCGGGGAGCTTCTCAGGCGAAGCGAGAGAGATGCCGTCGTCCATGAGCCGCTCCTCGGCGCCGGGAAGAAGTCTCTCAGGATTGAGGAAAAGCACGGCATCTTCTTCGCTGACGAGCAGGTTTGCGAGGAAGACCGGATTGCAGGGCACGTCGCCGCCCCTCAGATTCGTGGTCCAGGCGACGTCATCAAGGAGCGTGAAAAGCGCCGCAGAAGCGCCTGCCTCACGGATGCGCGCTCTCACGGCAGCAAGCTTTTCCGCTCTCGACCTTCCCGGGCGCTTCATTTCCCTCACGGAAGAAAGACGCGGGAGCGGCCGCTCAGGCCAGAGCACCTTCCAGTCGGGGAAACTCCCTCTAAGCTCCAATCCTTCCTGCGCGAGCTTGTGAGATAGCTTCTGCGCAAAGTCTGCCGGGAGGAGCTCCATATCTGCGCCGACGGCATTTCCGGGAACAACGTGTTCTGCGAACCACCCGGCAATCATCTCAACCGGTTCGCGGGTGAGCCTGAGAAGAGATATCTCTCCGGGGAGCTGAACCCCGGCCTGCTCCCAATAACGGCTGTCGGCAAGGAGCGCCGCCGCGCCTTCGGCAACGAGAAGCGTGCCGGCGCTACCGGTGAAGCCTGAGAGCGCCTGACGGAGCTTCCAGTCATCCGGAACATACTCGGAAAGATGAGGATCCGCCGTCGGAACAATAACGCCTGCGAGACCAAGACGGCTCATCTCTTCTCGGCAGCGCTGCAGGCGCTCGAGCGCCTCCTTCTTCGAATTCATAGGCACTCCAAAATTAAAAGGTTCCGGGCAATCAGAAAAGCTTGCGGATCATGACGGTGACGGGGAATCCCACGTGCTGCTCGCTCTCGCTGTCTTCCCCGATATCAAGCGTCACCACGCGCCAGCCGGCATCGCGCAATTCGTCAAGCGTGGCGGAGACGCCCAGATCCGCACACGCAAGAGGCGTTTCCTTCATGCGGGAAAGCACCGTCACCGGGCGTTCCGTTACGCAGGTCGCCTCTGAATGATAGGGCGCATCAAGAAGGGGATCCCGCGAGACGGCACTGCCGTGCCCGCCGCGCGCAGTCATTCCTCCTCCCGTTCCCCCGGGCGCGGCGCAGCCGGAAAGAAGGGCTGCGCCCGAAAGGGCGAGAAGAAGCGCATTCACTTTAAGTTTCGTCATGGCGTCACGCGGGAGAAGCTGAATTTTGTCGATTCTAAGCGAACCGTTATTCGCTGCGCGGCTTGCGCGGCGGACGGGCCCCGAACTTTTTCTTAAAGTTTCCGGATTTACGGAATTTGCCAAACTTCTTTTTCCCGCCGTCATGCTTCATGCCTTCGAGGGGCGGCGTACTCCCGTAAACCGTCCGCATGCCGGTACGGTCGAAGTCTTCAGCAGGCGTCGTCTGCGCAAAGGAAAGCGTCGTCGGCTGATCATTTCCCCAGGCGCCCGAGCTCTGCCAGGAAAGCCCGGAGGGCTTCTTAGGCTGACGCGGACGATAGTGGATGGAGTTGCCGAAATTGTCGTCATCCTCAAACCCATCGTCTGCCGGGAATCCCTGAGCGGGCTTCGGCTTCGCAAGACGCGGCGTCTTCTTCTTTTTAAAGAAGTCCCTGCGGCGTCGATTCCCGCCGTCCTCCTTTTTCTCCACGACTGCAGGAACCGGAGATTCTCCGGCTGGAGCAGCATCGGTGAAGGGTTCCTGCGGACAAGCTTCGGAAGGAAGCGCCTCCATGGGGAGATCCTCCCTTTCCGAGGGGCCGCGGCGCTTCTTGAAGGGCGTGCGGAGATTCGGTCCGCCCGCCTTTCTGAACTTCTCGCGGCGCTTCCTCGGCGCTCTTTCGCCTTCTTCCTGAGGGGGCGGGAAATTGTCAGCGGCGAGGGGCACCGTCAGCGCCTCATCCCGGAATTCATCCCGCTCGGGCTGTGCCGGCACGTCCTTCACGAGGCGCGTCCTGCGCTTTTGGTTCTGGTTCTGAGGCTTTCTCAACCGGGTTGCGTTCGGGTTCCGGCGGCTGTCCTTAAAGTCCTTCGTTCCGCGGCCGAACTTCTTCTGCCCCGGACGCTTTGCGCCGGGCTGAACGGGAAGAATGCCTTCCATCTCAGGCATAGGCTCTTCCCGGCGGCGCTTCGACTGTCGAATGGTGCCGCGCTTGCCGACCATCTGATGAGTGAGCTTTTCGCCGCCCTTCATGGCCCGGCGCATGCGGTCCTGCGCGGCGCGCAGCTCCACCGTATTGGAAGAAAGCGGCTCGGTAATGGTCACCGTGGGCTCATGCGCTTCGCTCGGACGATAGTCGGAACGAATCGTGAGCGTGCGCCGATGAGGCTGAGGCGCTTCTTCCGAGACGTCCTCGGCCTCAGAGTCGGCCTCATCGTCATCTTCGTCATCCTCGTCGTACTCATCGTCCGCGTCGTCTTCATCGTCGAAGTCCGAATCGAGCGATTCATCGGCCTCGTCTTCGAAGAAGCCGTCATCCTCGCCTTCGCCGTCCTCAGACTCTTCAGAGTCATCGTCCTCATCCAGATCCGAGTACTCACCGGATTCGTCTTCCTCCTCAGGGAGATCATCCTCTTCCCAGTCGGCAGAATCCTCATCCTCGGCCTCTTCCCATTCGAAGTCGTCATCTTCTTCAGCGGCTTCAGGCTCTTCGGGCTCTTCAGCTTCCTCAGTTTCTACCGGACTTGCAGATTCTCCGGGCTCTTCGGGCGTCTCGTCTTCCTGCGGCTCCGCCACGGAAAGCGCCTCAACCGAGGCCGGCTCCTCTGAAGCTGCGGACGGTTCTTCCTGCTCATCAGCCGATGCCGGTTCTTCAGAAAGAGCCGTCTCTTCCGTCTCTTCCTGCTGGGCTCCAGACTCACCTGCGGAAACTTCCGGCGCCGCCTGAGCCTCCGCCCGCAGCTTATTGCCGGAGCCGATGTCAGAGAGCGCAAGAATTTGCCTGATCGTTACCCCGGGTGCGATTTCATAAGAACCCGGAGATTCCGGAAGTTCGGGGGCTGCCGGAGCTGAGGCAGCAGCTGCGGCTTCCTTCTTCCGGGGAGTCTTTCCGACCTTGGCAAGCGCCTCTCCGAAGGCCGAGAGGAAGGCTTCCCCGGGATGCGACTCCCGCGGCCGGCAAACTTCATAAGCGGCGTCGGGAATTTCAGGAAGCACGATATCGGCTTCAGGCGCCTCCGCCGTTGCTTCTGCAGGATCCGCGTTGAGGCGCTCCCAGACAATGCCGAGGCGCTCCTCGCTGCTTATGCTCATAACAGCGTCCCGCCGCTCGGCGCAGTCTTCCTCCGTTTCCATCAGACCATCAGGGAAGCCGGAACCCTTCTTCTGTCGCAGGACAAAGCGCAGGTCTCTGGCAAGCTGAGCGCGAAGCGAGACAAAGGTGTTGAAATCCTCGCGGTGGATGTAGGTGCGGACTTCGCCGGGATGATCCCGCAGCACGGCAAACGCCGCAATGCGTTCATAAACCGCAGGAGACCCCTGCAGATTCATGACAAAGACGTATTCGAAGGTTCCCGGAGGAATGTGTCTGAGATCCTCGGGCGTAGCAACCAGGACGCGGCTCTTTGTTCCCCGGGATACCGATCTCGAGACGCCGGTCCAGCCTTCCGAGAGGAGCTTGTTGTTGATGATGCGCAGATTCAGCTGACCAAGCGCCTCTTCGAATTCAGTAGCTCTGGCGCGATGCGGAACGACGACCAGAATCCGGGAGCCCTCCGGCAGCTTCGAGATGTCGGTCCAGAAAATACAGTATTTGGTCGCTCTCGGAACCAGGTCGAAGCGTTCGAAAATTTCGGGCGGCTGATACCGCGCGCCTTCATGGAAAATCCGGCAGCCGGGAACGATGTCCTCTGCAGCCTTGACGATTCCGGCGCTCCAGAAGTTGGAGAGAAGGCAAAGCGATTTAAGCGCCCCGGGGGGAAGTTTTCCGAGAAGCGCCTTCAGCCGTTCGAACTCATCCGCGTTGACGGCAAAGTACTCGAAATACGCCACGATGACGCGCTCGACGCTGTCGAGCCGAAGGCCGAAATCATCTCCGACGCGCTCAAGGAATCTCGGGGGACCGGCGACGAAATCAACGCCCACCAGCGCACGACGCCTGCGGTTGAAGTCCTCCCCCGGACGCGCGGGAAAGGTATTGACGCGCGACGGATAGACCATTGCATCCATGCGCCAGCAAAGGCGCGCGGCAATGTCGAGTCCCGGCGTAATGATGAGGGTGCGCGGAGCGCGTCCGCGCTCGAGGCCGGAATCATTCTCGGGATTGAGATACTCGGCCATCGCCAGAAGGGCAGCCGTCGTTTTGCCGCTTCCGCCATGAGCGCAGATCAGATGCGGATGACCAGCGCGGAATTCGCGCAGAAGCAGAGCCTGAGCCGGCAAAAGCGCAGACCAGTTCCATTTCTTAAGCTTCTGCTGAAAAAAATCAGCCAGATGGAATTTCGAGAGGTTCACGATGGTTCCAACCTTGAGCCCTCACCGGCTGAAAACCCCCTTCGCTCACTCAATGGAAGTGAATCGGGCGAGGGCCGTCCGGGAGGCATGCAGTCCGAAGACACCCGGAATATCCGCTGCGCCGGAAACTGCATGAAGTCAATGAATTCTTTAAAAAGCCCTCCGGCAGAGCGGCTTATCGCTCTCGCAGGCATTCCGCCCTTCAGGCAAGCGGAAGGAGAAGCGCTCATGGCCTCCCGGGCAATGTATTTTTTTGGGCGCGCAGGGGAGATGCTTCGCGCGCTTAAGGGATGAATGAGGCAATCGGGGAGGATTTCTCGATGCTCATGGAGACCCTCTTTGTTGTCCCTGCCCGCTGCAAAGCGCCTGACAAAGTCAGAGCGTCCGAATCCGGGGCTGCCGCATCAATCCTCTGGTGAAGATGCCGTTCGGGATTCTAGCAAATCCGCATTCCTTTCCCTCGCTCTCTTCAGGCCATCCTGCGAGCAGGCAAAATGGAGGCTGGAGCGGCGAATTTCTCTCCGCTCGTTTTTCCCTCAGCCAAGGAGCCTCAGAAATGCCTCTCAAGGATCTCATCATCGAAGACGTCGTCGTCGGCACCGGTCCCGCAGTCAAGGCGGGCGACCCCGTAAGCGTGCACTATACGGGCCGCCTCGAGGACGGCACGGTTTTTGACTCAAGCGAAGGCAGAGGCCCGCTTGACTTCACCTGCGGCATCGGTCTTGTAATCCCGGGCTGGGATCAGGGCCTCATCGGCCTCAAAAAAGGCGGCAAGCGCCGCCTTTCCATCCCGGCGCATCTTGCCTACGGCGAAATGGGTTATCCGGGCGTCATTCCGCCCAACGCCGACCTTTATTTCGACGTCGAGCTGGTCGGCATCGGGTGATTGAGCGCCGGCGCCGGAACGCCGTATCCAGCGAGGAGTTCCGCCGCCTCGCAGACGGGGAGTCCCATGATGCCGGTGTAGCTTCCCGCGACGGACCGGACGAAAAGGCCGGCAAGTCCCTGAATGCCGTAGCCGCCTGCCTTGTCGTAGGGTTCGTCCGTCATCACGTAGCGCCCGATTTCCTCTTCCGATATCGGGCGCATCGCGACGCTTGAAAGCACCACAAGCGCCCTGTAGTCCTCGCGCGAGCGGCCGACGGCAACGGCCGTTCGCACTTCATGGGTCCGCCCGGAAAGCGCCCGCATGAAGCGGGCCGCTTCCTCGCGGTCCCTCGGCTTGCCGAGAATTCTTCCGTCAAGGCTCACCACCGTATCGGCCGCGAGCACCGGTGCATCCATGCGGGGATCTGCGAGCTCATTTCTCGCCGCAATCCCGTCCATCAGCTTCGTAACTGCGGTTCGAAGCACGTAGTCTGCGGGAGTTTCGCCGGGAAGCTCTTCTTCATCGCCGGCAAACCAGCCTCTCGGCTCGGATGGGTCTGAAAGCACCTGAGGCTCCCAGCCGTAAGCGCGGAGAAGCTCCCGCCTGCGCGGGCTCTTGCTGGCAAGGTAGATGAAGTTCTGCATGGCTCTGTCTCTTCCGGAAGTTTCAGGCCCGGTGGTAAGGATGGCCCGCGCCGATCGACCAGACGCGGTAAAGCTGTTCCGCAAGGAATACCCGGGCAAGCGCATGGGGCATCGTCATGGCGGAAAGCCGCATGAGGCGCTTCGCCTTTTCCTTCACTTCGGGCGCAAGTCCGTCTGGACCGCCGATGACGAAGACAACGCGCGAAGATTCGCTCATCCAATCATTGAGCGCCCGCGCGAACTCCGTCGTTGTGAAGTCCTTTCCGTGTTCGTCGAGCACGACGACATAGTCGTCCTCCTCGAGCGCCTCGAGAATGCGCCCCCCTTCAAGCTGCATGAGCTTTGCGGGCGTCTGACCCGCACGCGGCTCCGTACGGATTTCCTTTAATTCCACACGCCACGAACGCGGAAAGCGCCCGAGGTAGCCGCGCACAGCATCCTGCGCCCAGTCGGAAATATGCTGCCCGACAGCAAGAATCAGAACGCGCATGCCTTATTAAGCCTGCTTTTCAGCGCGGTGCGGCATCAGATGCGGAGCGCACTCCGACTTCTGCGCTTCAATGAAGACTTCCTTGCCGCCCCAGATTTCCTCGAGGTTGTAGTAGTCGCGCACATTGGGCTGGAGCACGTGAACAACCACCGTTCCAAGGTCGACGAGGACCCATTCGCCGGTATCCCCGCCCTCAATGCCGAGGACTTCGCCGCCGGCTTCCTTCACGGCGCCAGAGACAGCGTAGGCAAGCGCGCGGGTCTGACGGTTCGAGGAGCCTGACGCAATGATGACGCGCTCAAACTGGTCGGTCAGCTTTTCGGTATTAAAAATCTTGATGTCGCGCGCCTTGACGTCTTCGAGCGCCTCAATGGCGGTGGCGACAAGCTGATTGAGTTCCATAGGTTCTGCTTAAAAAATAAGGGAAAAGCGGCATGCCGGAAGCCGGCGCACCGGTATAAAAAAATCTTCAGCGCGCGCCGTAGAGCGACGCCGAGCGAATGTAGGCGGCGACCTCAAGCGGAAGCCACCCGTCGACCTTCTTCATTGCCTCGGCAAAGGGATACGCACGAATGACGCGGCGGATTTCCGTCGCGCTCGCCTCATGCGGCGCCATGTCGAAAAAAGCGATCCTGCCAGCAGGCGCTTCGGTGAGTTCTTCCGCACTGGTCATCCGGTCTTTCGCCCATGCGGCGACCTGAGGGGAAGCCTCAAGCGCCTCGCCTCCGCGCCGGCAGACGGCAAGATCGGCATATTGAGCCAGTTCCTGCCAGTTCTTCCAGGTGTGAAGGTTCTTCCACTGATCGCCGCCGAGAATGAGCACGAGCGGAATTGAGGGGCCGAGCCGTTTTCTCAGCGTCCTCAGCGTCACCCGTGTATAGGTGGGACCGAGCCGCATGAGTTCGAGCGTTTCAATTCGAAAGCCCGCCATTTTATCCAAAGCGAGCTCGAGCATGGCGAGACGCACCTCAGCCGGAGAAACGAGATCCTTCTGCCAGGGATTCCCGGCAGGCAGGAAATCCACCCGCACCAGCTGGAGCGCATCCTTCGCCGCTCTTGCCAGAGCGAGATGTCCCTCATGAACCGGGTCGAAAGTGCCGCCGAGAAGTCCGATGCCGCGGGGTATCACAATCCAATGCTCCCTTAAGGGTTGCGCGTGAATGAGGCGAACCCGCGATCGACGCGGCCGTCCTTGAATTTGAGCCCCACCCAGTTGAGTTCAAGCTCCTCGAGGCCCCTAGCATTTTTGAGGAAGCGCTGGCTGAACCAGAATTTCCATCCGAAGCCGTCTTCATGGGAAGGCTTTCCGATATGTTCGGCAACTTCCTTTTCCGTCATGCCGAGCCCGGTGAGGCCAAGTCGAACCGGAAGATTGCGGGCTTCAAGCCTGCCGCAGGTGCGCGGGACTTCACGCTCGTCCTTTACCCATTCAATCTGCGCCTCGGTGATGTCGCTCGACGCTGTCGCGATCAGCCAGACGATCATCGGCCGGCCGCCTTCGGTGCCGGTAAAGCAGGCGAGGTCGCGCTCGAAATAGCCCGCGCCTTCGCGCAGTCTTGCTGCGCGAAAGCGCTCTGCCACATCCCTGAGGCCGGTGCTTCCCAGAAAGAAGGGCTCCCGGCCGAACTGCACAAATTCGCCGACGGGTTCCGTGAGCGTTGCCGGCGCATCAAGCGTGGTCGACGGATAGCCGAAGGGCGACGCCACTTCAGCTCCGGCGGGGGCCGCAGCAAAAAACGCAGCAATAAGAGCGGACGTGAAGAATGGCTTGATCATTTCTCAGTAAGCAGGTATGAGAGACACCTACCATATCATTTCCCGCCCGCTCTGAGGCGTATGGAGTTGTTAACGGTTAGCGGCCGATCGCGCGCCAGCCGATGTCGGAACGCATCTGCATGCCGTCAAAGTGCACGCCGCGGGCGAGTTCGTAGGCGGTCTTCTGCGCTTCGGCAAGGGGAGAGCCGAGACCGACGGCGCAAAGAACGCGGCCGCCGGAAACGATCGTGCGCCCTTCCGGATCCGTCTTCGTGCCGGCGTGGAAGACGCGGGCATCGGGACCGTTTGCCGGAAGGCGATCGATGACGGCGCCTTTTTCCGGATGCTGCGGATAGCCGCGGGCGGCGATCACCACGCCGAGCGCGCTTCTCGGATCCCATTCGATCGAGGCTTCATTGAGCTTGCCGGCAATGGCGGCTTCAACCACCTTCGCGAAGTCGCTCTTGATGCGCATCATGATGGGCTGCGTTTCCGGGTCGCCCATGCGGCAATTGAATTCGAGCGTGCGCACGTCAGCCGTGCCGTCGGCGCGGCGCTTGATCATGAGGCCGGCATAGAGGAAGCCCGTGTATCGCACGCCTTCCTTCGCCATTCCTTCCACCGTCGGGCGGATGATCTCGCGCATCACCTGATCATGAATGTCGGGCGTCACGACGGGAGCCGGAGAATAAGCGCCCATGCCGCCGGTGTTGGGACCCTGGTCGGCGTCGAGAAGGCGCTTGTGGTCCTGGCTCGTCGCAAGGGGGAGAATATGTTCGCCGTCAACCATGACGATGAAGGAAGCTTCCTCGCCGTCGAGGAAGTCCTCAATGACGACGCGCGCGCCGGCGGAGCCGAACGCATGGCCTTCGAGCATGGAATCGATCGCAGCGTAGGCTTCGTCGAGCGTCATGGCGACGACGACGCCCTTGCCGGCAGCAAGACCGTCGGCCTTGATGACGATCGGAGCGCCTTTCTTTTCCACATAAGCGCGGGCCGCCTTCGGGTCCGTGAAGGTCTCATAGTCCGCTGTCGGAATGCCGTGGCGCTTCATGAAGGCCTTGGCAAAATCCTTCGAGCTTTCGAGCTGCGCGGCCGCTTTTTCCGGCCCGAAAATGCCCAGACCGGCAGCTCGGAAGGCGTCGACGACGCCGGCGGCGAGAGGCGCCTCGGGTCCGACAACCGTAAAGGCAACGCCTTCCTTCTTCACGAATTCAATGAGTTCCTCGTTGCCGGAAAGGGCAACGTTTTCGAGCTTGTCGGTAAGTGCAGTGCCGGCGTTGCCGGGCGCCACAAAAACCTTTTCCACGCCGGCGCCCTGAGAAAGACGCCAGGCCAGAGCATGTTCGCGGCCGCCGCTGCCGATGACGAGAAGCTTCATTGCAAAATTCTCCAGAATTTCAATTGGGAAGAACCGGCAAAGGAAAACGCCGGCCTCAGAGGATATTTTCCCCGCTATCCGGGCTTAAAGCACCGGCAGGGGACGATCTTTTTATTAGAAAAAGGCCGGAATGCTTAACTTCATTCCGGCCTTTTTTTAAAGGCGTTCAGAAAGTCTTCCGGGCTACAACGGTCCCGGGAGTTTTCCGTCCCCAGGCGGGCATTACGCTTCCTCAGGGAGCTCGAAATCAGCCGAGGTGTAGACCTGCTGAACGTCGTCGAGCTCTTCGAGGGCATCGATCAGACGCTGCATGCGGGCAGCTTCCTCGCCTTCGAGATGTGTTTCGTTGAGGGGCTTCCAGGTGATTTCAGCGACTTCAGGCTGCATGCCGGCCGCTTCAAAGGCCTTCTGCACGGCATCAAACTGTTCCGGAGCGCAGGTGACTTCGATCGAGCCGTCATCCGGATCCGTGAGGACGTCGTCGGCGCCGGCTTCAAGCGCAACTTCCATCGCCTGATCTTCGGTCACGGAGCCCGGAGCGAAGAAGAAGTCGCCCACGTGCTTGAACTGGAAGGAAACCGAACCTTCGGTGCCGAGATTGCCGCCGTTCTTCGAAAGGATGTGACGGACATCGGCAACCGTACGGACGCGGTTGTCGGTCGTGCAGTCGATGATGAGCGCAGCGCCGCCGACGCCGTAGCCTTCGTAGCGGACGTCTTCGTAGGAGACGCCCTCGAGCTGGCCCGTGCCCTTCAGAATGGCGTTCTGGATCGTGTCCTTAGGCACATTGCCCGCACGCGCCTTGATGAGCGCAAGACGCAGACGGGAGTTCGACTCCGGTTCGCCGCCGCCCATGCGGGCAGCAACGATGATTTCACGGACGAGCTTCGTCCAAAGATTGGAGCGCTTGGCGTCCTGACGGCCTTTGCGGTGCTGAATATTGGCCCACTTGGAATGACCCGACATTTTGTATCAACCTCTTTACAGGGAATGGGTAGAGCGCTGGGCCTCGGCTGCGGTCGCGCGAGGAGAGGCCTTGCCGCCCGCTGGCATTGCTTTCTGGAAGAGCCCGGGCGGTGCAAAACTTGGACTTCCGGATGAGCAGACAAAACGCGCGTCAAATCCGGAGAGAGGCGTATTTTAGAGCATCCGAATGCTTCATACCCGAGTTTTCACCGAGAGATATGCGTTAGGGACCAGCCGGGATCCCGCCTGGATCTCCCGAAGGCCGCTGCGCTCACTGACGAAGGCAATCTCCCGGGCTTTGCGGCGCAAAACATTGTCGTTGATTCCTCATTTCTTGGTAGAACTCATCTTCAGACTCTACCTCCAGCGGCTTTGCTTCTTTCCGGGAATAGCACGCCGAAATTCCTGAGAAACAAAGTATTCAGGCATCCAAAGCCACAATGCATCCTTTACCGAGGATCAATTTTTCAGAGCGGCTTTGCACGGAATACCTTCTATAGGGGTATTTAATTGGTAGTATTTTTGGCAGAATCAGACCGACCACTGAAGTATCGGTTTGAATCCCTTAATTTCTCCAGAAATATCAATATGACGCAGTTCTCTCAATTGAGCGACGCTGATTTCTGCGCTGCGATCTTTGATCATGTCCGCAGCATGAGCAAGGATCATGAAGGCGTGACCCGTCAGGGTTACGGCCCCCTTGAAACCCAGGTGCTGGATTATCTCGAAGGCATCGGCCGCGAACTTGATCTTGAAATTGCCAAGGATGCCGCGGGAAACGTCTGGATGACGCTCCCCGGCCGAGACCGCACGCTTCCGGCTGTGGTCTCGGGCAGTCATGCCGACTCCGTTCCCCAGGGCGGGAACTATGACGGGCTCGCCGGCATCGTGGCGGCGCTCTCAGTTGCGCGCCGCATGCGCCGCGAGGGCGTCACGCCGCTTCGCGACTACCGCGTTCTCATGATGCGCTGCGAGGAAAGCTCCTTCTTCGGGAAGGCCTATGTCGGCTCTCTCGGCATGATGGGGCGCCTCAAGGAATCCGACCTTGCGCTCAAGCACCGCACTTCAGGCCAGACGCTCGGCGAATGCATCGCCTCCTGCGGGCTCGATCCGAAGGCGCTCACCACGGGCAAGCCCGTCATCGATCCGAGCCGGATCGCCGCCTTCTTTGAGCTCCATATTGAACAGGGACCGACCCTTACCAGTCAGAAGGATGCCCGTACGGGCATTGTTACCGGCATCCGCGGCAACATCCGTCATAAGGAAGTAAAGGTTGTCGGCGAAACGGCGCACTCGGGCGCCGTCGACAAGCAGTACCGCCACGATGCGGTGATGGCTGCGGCGCGCCTCATTTCACGCATGGACGACAAGTGGGACGAATATCTGAAGCGCGGCGAGGATCTCGTCTTCACGGTGGGCGTCATCAAGACGGCGCCGACCGCCGCCATTTCCGTCATCCCGGGCCTCGTCACCTTCACGATCGACATGAGAAGCCTCTCGGAGGCCACGTGCCGAGCCTTCCACGACGACCTCGTTCATGAAGCTCAGAAGCTCGCAGCGGAACGCGGCGTACGCTTTGAATTTGATGCGCCGCTCTTTACGGCCCCTGCACATGTGAACGAAGCGCTTGCCAACCGTCTCTGGGAGAGCGCCCAACGCGCTCATCTCCCCGTCATGCGGCTTCCCTCGGGCGCCGGCCACGACTCAGCCATGCTCGGCAATTGCGGCATTCCGGTCGCCATGATCTTCGTTGCCAATCAGAACGGCTCGCACAATCCCCATGAAGCTATGGAGCTTTCCGACTTCATGAAGGGCGCGGATCTTCTCTGGCACACCGTAATGGACTTCGACGCCGCCTGATTCATTTGGACGCCCGGATGCAGCTGTCTCCCAAAAGCCGCATCCGGACAAGGACTCTAACCATGGAACATCGGAAACCCAGCGTAGTTGTCGTGGACGACTATCCGCTCTTCCGCAAGGGCATTGCTGATGCGCTCACCACCAATGCCAACTTCCAGATTCTCGGTCTCACCGGGGATGAGAAGACGGCGCTCTCGCTCATCGGCCTCAAGCCCGACATCGTCATCATCGACCTGGACGCCAAGGGCTTTCAGCCCCTCAATCTGCTGCGCCTCATCAAGTACCGGCAGCCATCCTGCCGCGCTGTAATGCTGATGAGCTCGCCCAACAGCTCCTCAAACCTCATGCAGGCCATTCGCCTCGATGCCAACGGCTACCTCCTGCGCAACATCCCGATCGACGAGTTTGTCGATCAGATGAAGATTGTTGCCCAGGGCGGCATGGCGGCTTCGGAAAAAATCACCTCAGCCCTTGCCGAGCACCTTCGTTCCGGCACGATTGAGGAGTCGGAAACCAACGTCACGCAGCTCCTAACCAAGCGAGAATTCGAAGTGCTCTGCTGCGTCGCCTCGGGCCTCTCCAACCGCGAGATCGCTCAGTACCTCGAAATCACGGACGGCACGGTCAAGGTGCATGTAAAGCATCTCCTCAAGAAGCTTCACTTCCGCTCCCGCGTTGAAGCCGCCGTCTGGGCGTCGGAACGCGACTATCGCATTCCGGAAGAGAAGCTCGCGAAGATCGGACTCAGCGGTTCGCCTAAAACCTTCCGCCGCATGTAGCGTCACCCAGGGGTGATTTGCAAATCCAAATGCCCGGGCGTCTGTCGTCAGACGCCCGGGCATTTTTTTAGCGCCGTCTTTGGAGAACGGCATTCCCCAAACAGCGAACGGGGACCCTTCCCTAAAGAAGGATCCCCGTTTTATTGCTTCAGTGCCGATCCGGGAAAAGCTCCCGGATCAGTCGGCTTGCATCAAAGCGTCCTCACAGTAGTTATGTGTCTTTAGATGTAGCCGTAGAGCTTGCCGAGCACCCAGCCCATACCCGTGGCGGTGAGAACACCGATCAGGCCCGGGAGGATGAAGGAGTGGTTGATCACGAAGCGGCCGATGTGGGTGGTACCCGAGCGGTCAAACTGGAGAGCAGCCAGGTCGGACGGATAGGTCGGCAGGATGTAGTAGCCGTAGCAGGCGGACGAGAAGGCAACCACGAGTCCCGGAGGCGTACCAACCTGAAGGGCGACCGGCACGATCGTCGCAACAGCAGCAGCCTGAGAGTTCACGAGCTTCGACACAAGGAGAAGCACGAGAGCGTAGGTCCACGGAGCTTCCTTAACCCAGTCAACCAGGATCACCTTAAGGTCAGCAAGGTGAGCCATGAACATCGTATCGGCCATCCAGGCAACGCCGTACACAGCAACGATCGCGACGCAGCCGGCATGGAACACCGAACCCTTCGAGATCATGGAGGCGCGGACGCCGCAGAACATGACCATCAGAGCGCCGGCGGTCAGCATGCACATCTGAATCAGCTGGGTCATGCCGAGGGCCTTCTTGCCGACCATCGGACGGAGGCTGGGCTCAGAACCGAGGAGAGCAACGAAAGCGATCGTGAGGAGGAAGATCCAGAGGGAAGCCCAGGCAGTCTTCGGGAAAACCTTGCCGACGAGGGTCGTGTTTTCGCCGTAGACGTACTTCTTCTGTTCCGGATCGGAAATGAGCTTCTGGAAAGCTTCATCCTTGTCGAGGTCCTTGCCGCGGAAGGACGAATAGGTCGCTTCAGCGAAGAGGCCGACGATGGCGGCCGGGATCACGATCGAGAAGAGCTGAACGAAGCCGAAGGGCTTGCCGCCGACTTCATAGCCGTCGAGCAGAGCGATCATCGAGACCGCAGCCACAGCGGCCGGCGAGCAGATCACGCCCATCTGAGCAGCAATCGTCGAAGCAGCCATCGGGCGTTCCGGACGAATGTTGTTCTTAATGGCAACGTCGTAAATAATCGGGAGCATCGTGTAAACGACGTGACCGGTACCGCAGAGGATCGTCAGGAACCAGCAGAGGTACGGGGCGACGTACACGACGGCGCGGGGGTGACGGCGCAGAACGCGTTCAGCGATCTGAAGGAGGCAGTCAAGGCCGCCGGCAGCCTGAAGGCTGGCGGAGCCGCAGACCACGGCCAGAATCGTAAGAATCACGTCGACCGGCGGCTTGCCCATAGGAATGTGGAAGCCGAAAATCAGCACCATCAGGCCGATACCGCCGATGAGGCCGAGGGCCATACCTCCCTTTCGGGCGCCGTAGAACAAGCAGATCAAAACTATGATCAGCTGTAGCCAAAAGTCATATCCGAGCATGTCTTTTCTCTCTTTAGAGTGAGGACGAGGGCATTATCGGCCCCGAATCTCAAAAAAGGGGTAGAAAACTGCTCTACTTTTGACTAAGTACAAAAATTTACAAATAGGCGGATCAGGGTTTACATTTCATTCTGCTTCATCCTCCGCTGATTGTTTTTTATCTCAGACATCCGCTCCCAGTAAGGCTTCGGCTCATTGCACCGGCATGCCGAATTGTTTCAGAAGCCTCTTTTTCCGCCCCATTTCTCTTTACAAAACTCCATCGGGAGCGCACCGCCTTCCTGCTCTCAGTAGTACCTCCAAAAAAATACGAGTTTTCACGGAACCCGCAATTTCAGCGGACTTGCGAAGATCCATGCAAGCGCTAAGTCTCTGCGCTTAGCATTCAAAAATTCGGCATGCGTGCATACCAATCTCCTGCGCGCTCCCTCCGGTACCTATTTCTCCCTCTGCCATGCAACGAACTCTCTCCTGCTGCGCCCTTCTCCTTGCTGCCGTCCTGACCCTTTCCGGCTGCGGAGAGGAGAAGAAAGCCGCGGCCCCCAGGCAGCCGCTCCCCGTAACCACCGTTACGGTGCAATCGAAAGATGAGGTGCACTGGCTTGAAACCATCGGCCAGGCAGAGGCCGGCGCCGCCATCAATGTAACGCCTCAGGCAGGCGGCCGGATTCTTCATGTGAACTACAGGGAAGGCGACTTCGTCAAAGCCGGACAGGTTCTTTTCGAGATTGACCCGTCAAGCCTCAGCGCGCAGCTTGCTTCCGCGGAAGCCTCCCGGCGTCAGCTCGAGGATGAACTGAAGCAGGCCGATCGCGAATACCGCCGCAATGCCGAGCTCCTCAAGAGCGGTGCGGGAAGCCAGAAGGACTTTGACGATGCCAAGAGTCTAAGAAGCCAGAAGCAGGCCGCGCTCGCGCAGGCGAAGGCCAATGAGGAAGACGCCCGCATCAGCCTCTCCTGGACCCAGGTGCGCGCTCCCGTTCAGGGTTATGTCTCGAAGGCGCTCTTCAACCCCGGCGCCGTCGTCATCAAGGACAGTTCCGTACTCGCCTCCATTACGCAGAAGGACGACATCCGGGTTCTCTTTGCACCGTCGGACCGCGATCTTGCGGGCGCCGACATCACGAAGGAAACGCGCGTGAGGGTCTTCCGCACGGACGGGAAGGAAATTCCCGCAGCGCTCGACTACATCGCGCAGACCTACGGCGCCGATACCGGCACGCGCACGCTGCGCGTCAGGGTGCCTTCGGACGCAGGGATCCTGCCCGGCGAATTTGTCCGCATCCGCTATCAGACAACGATCGACCGCAATGCATGGCGCGTGCCGCAGCGCGCCGTCAAGCAGCTTCCTGACGGTACGTATGCACTCTTTGTCCTGAAGGACGGCAAGGCCCTCCAGACCGCAGTAGAGGTAGGTCTCTGGGAAGGGAAGGACTGGATCATCCGCAAGGGACTTGCGGACGGCGACAAGGTGATCACTGATCAGCTCATCAAGCTCCAGAACGGCACTCCCGTGACCGAGAGGGCTCCGGCCGCTCAGCCCGAGAAAGCTAAGAATTAAGGCGCTCACATGCTCAGTCAGTTCTGCATCCGGCGCCCGATCTTCGCCACCGTCCTCTCGCTCTTCATCGTCCTCGCGGGTCTTGTTGCATTAAGAGTCCTTCCGCTCTCTCAGTACCCCAACATCACGCCGCCCTCGGTTCGTATTTCGGCCACTTACGACGGCGCCGATGCCGAAACGATCGCCCGTACGGTAGCCGCCCCGATTGAGGACCAGCTTTCCGGCATCGAAGGGCTTCTCTACTACACGACAAGCATCCGCTCGAACGGCGACATGTCGATCATGTGCGTCTTTGAGGTCGGCACCGACCCCAACGACGCGATGCTCGAAATCAACAACCGCGTCCGCACGGCTGAAAGGCGTCTGCCCTCGAGCGTGCGCGACCAGGGCGTTTCCGTGCGAAAGCGCTCCGACGACGAGCTCCTCATGATGGCACTCTATTCGCCCGACAAGTCCATGTCGGCGTCGGAAATGGCGGACTACGCAACCCTCAACATTGTCGACGAGCTCAAGCGCCTGCCGGGCATCGGCGACGTGAACGTTTTCGGCAACGTCCAGTCCGCCATGCGCATCTGGCTTGATCCGGAACGCATGACTGAGCTCGGCGTCACGACAAAGGACGTCGACGACGCGGTTTCCGCTCAGAACGCCCAGCGCGCAGTCGGCCGCATCGGCACGTCGCCGACGCTGCCGGATCAGCAGCTTTACTACAAGATTTCGACGCCGGGGCAGCTTCTCACGCCTGAGGAATTCGGCGAAATCGTCATTAAGAGCGATTCCGCTCACGGGCTCGTGCGCCTGCGAGACATCGCCACTACTGAAACCGGCAAGCGAAGCTATGAATTCCGAGTCGACATGAACGGGCAGCCCGGCGTCAATGTCGGCGTCTATCTCCAGACGGGCGCCAACGCCATGTCGGCAGCAGCAGAAGTGAAGGCGCGGATCACCGAACTCGCTCAGGAATTCCCGCAGGGCAAACTCGCCTACGTCATCACGAACGACACCACCGTCTTCGTCGGCGCCTCTCTCAATGAGGTCTACCACACGCTCGCCGAAGCCGGTCTCCTTGTTCTCGTCGTCGTCTTCCTCTTCCTTCAAAGCTGGCGCGCCACGCTCATTCCCATGCTCGCCGTGCCGGTGTCGCTCATCGGCACCATGGCAGGTCTCTGGCTTTTCGGCTTTTCGCTCAATACGCTCACGCTCTTTGCGATGACGCTCTCCATCGGCATCGTGGTCGACGACGCCATCGTGGTGCTCGAGAACGTCGAACGCCTGATGCGTACCGAAAAGCTTTCGCCCTTCGACGCCTCCATCAAGGCAATGCAGGAGGTTTCCGGCGCGCTCGTCGCCATCGTGCTCGTTCTGTCCGCGGTCTTCATCCCGGTGGCATTCCTGGGCGGCATTGCAGGCGAACTCTATCGACAGTTTGCGGTGACGGTTTCCGTTTCCGTCGTGATTTCGGGCTTCGTCGCGCTGACGCTCACTCCCGCACTCTGCGCCATTCTGCTCAAAGACACGAACGAGAAGCCTCTTGCCTTCTTCGTCTGGTTCAATAAGGCGCTCGCCCGCTTCACCGTCCGCTTTCTGCAGCTTGTCCGCCTTGCCCTCAAGCATCGCATTCTTTCCGCGATTCTTCTCGTCCTCACCTGCCTGGGCGCCTGGCAGCTTCTCGAGCGCACCCCGACATCGTTTGTGCCGCGCGAGGACCAGGGCATCGTGCGCATGGCGATTCAGCTGCCTGAGGGTTCTGCCTTCCCGCGGACTGAAGAAGTCGCTGAAGGGTTCCTTGCGAAGATTCAGAAGCTTCCGGGCGTAAGCAACGTCGTCACGATGATGGGCTTTGACACCCTCGGCAGCGACATCCGCGCGAATGCCGCGACCTTCATTCTCCAGCTCAAGAACTGGAGCGAACGGACGATGACGGCGGAAGACTACCAGCAGGAGCTCTCCAAATGGCTCCGCGAAAGCCCCGATGCCCGCGGCGTGGCAGTGCTCCCTGCGGCAATTCCCGGACTTGGTTCCTCGAACGGCTTCTCGGGCTATGTGACGGCCCACGGTTCAGACAATCCGCTCCTTCTTCAGGAAGTTACGGACGGCTTCATTGAAGAGCTCTCCAGGCGTCCGGAACTGACCGGCCTCAGAAGCTCCCTCGTTGCCGACAGCCCGCAGCTCATGCTTCATGTCGACCGCGACCGCGCCTATGCGCTCGGCGTGGACGTCGACGACGTCTACAGCACGATCTCGGCGCTCCTTGCCTCCGACTACATCAACGACTTTACGCGCAACGGCAAAACGTACCGCGTGGTCATGCAGGCCGATACCAAATTCCGGTCGCTCCCCTCCGACATCGGCCGCGCAAGCGTGCGCTCCTCCTCCGGAAAGATGGTGCCGATCTCGACCATGATCTCGCTCGAGCGTGTTTCTGCTGCGGAGTCGCTTGCCCGCATGAACGGCTACCTCGGCGCCCCGATTATGGGGGCGGCCGTGCAGGGCCTGAGTTCGGGCGACGCCATCCGGATCGTTGAGGAAACTGCCCGCGAGTACCTTCCCCCGGGGTACCAGGTCGAATGGACCGGACAGGCCTTCCACGAAAAGCGCATCGGAGCCTCTTCCGCGACGGCCTTCGGCTTCGGTCTTCTCGTGATGTTCCTCATTCTTGCGGCGCTCTACGAAAGGTGGTCGCTCCCGATTGCCGTCGTGCTTGCGGTTCCCTACGCGTTCCTCGGCGCCATGACGGCCATCTGGCTGAGAGGCACGGCGAACGACATTTATTTCCAGATCGGTCTTCTCGTCCTCATCGGCCTTACGGCAAAGAACGCCATTCTGATCGTCGAATTCGCCGCCCAGAAGATGGAAGAGGAAGGCAAGGGTCCCTTTGAAGCGGCAATTGAAGCCGCAGGCCTCCGTCTGCGCCCCATCCTGATGACCTCGCTCGCCTTCATTCTGGGCGTTCTGCCCATGGTCACCGCCACTGGAGCGGGCGCGGCCGCGCGTCACTCCATGGGCACCGGTGTCTGCGGCGGCATGCTTGCCGCAACCTTTATTTCAACCATCTTCGTGCCGGTCTTCTTTACCTGGTTCGCGAGGAAGAGAAAGAAGGCCGTCAATCCGAAAAACTGATTGACCGCAGGCCGAAAAAAAGCCCGGGCATCCATTGCGGAGCGTCCGGGCTTTCTTTTGGAGAACTCAGGGCTTTATTTCTTCTGGAAGAAGTTCTTCACTTTATCGAAGAACCCCTGAGACTTCGGATTGTGCTTGTCGCCGCCTTCCTTCAGGGAGGCGTCGAAGTCGCGCAGCATCTTCTTCTGCTTGTCGGAAAGATTGACCGGCGTCTCGATCTCGATGTGGAGATAAAGGTCGCCCGGCTGATGCGTGCGCAGATTCGAAATGCCCTTGCCGCGCAGACGGAAGGTCTTGCCGCTCTGCGTGCCTTCAGGAAGCGTGATGCGGCTTTCGCCGTCAAGCGTCGGCACCGTCACTTCGCCGCCCAAGGCAGCCGTCACGAACGAAATCGGGAGCTGCATGTGCAGGTCGTCGCCGTCGCGCTCGAAGATGTCGCTCGGACGCACGCGGATCTCAATGAAGAGGTCGCCCGCAGGGCCGCCGTTGACGCCGGGCTCGCCCTTGCCGCTCATGCGGATGCGCTGACCGTCATTGATGCCGGCGGGGATGTTGACCTCGACCACCTTGGCGGAGCGCTTGAAGCCCGTGCCGCTGCAGTCGGGGCAGGGATCAGCGATCACCTCGCCCGTGCCGTGGCACTGCGGGCAGGTCTGCTGAACCTGGAAGAGGCCGTTGCTCATGCGGACGACGCCTGCGCCGTGGCAGGTCGGGCAGGTCTTCTTAGACGTGCCCGGACGGCATCCGGTGCCGTGGCAGCTCGTGCATTCATCCCAGGCAGGAACGCGGATATCCATCTTGCGCCCGTGCGCAGCATCCTCAAAGCTCACCTCCAGGGTGTAGCTCACGTCGTTGCCGCGCATCGGCTGCGGTCCCTGAGGACCGGCGCCGCGACCGCGTCCGCCTCCGAAGAGGTCGGAGAAGATGTCGCCGAAGGCGCTCTGGAAGTCGCCGGAATTCATTCCGCTGAAGCCACCGAACCCGCCCTGACCGAAACCGCCGGCGCCGGCGCCTGCTGCGCTCGGATCAACCCCGGCCTTGCCGAAGCGGTCGTAGGCAGCACGCTTTTGCTCGTCGGACAGAATCGCATAGGCTTCGCCGATCTGCTTGAACTTTTCCTCAGCCGCCTTGTCGCCCGGATTGCGGTCCGGATGATATTTCATGGCAAGACGCCGATAGGCCTTCTTGATGTCGTCCTGGGAGGCTCCGCGATCTACGCCGAGCACCTCGTAATAGTTCTCTTCCGCCATGTCGATGTCGTTGATTTCAAAAAGCTGAGAAAGGGCCGGCTGGTAAAACTAGCCGACCCTTCTCGTAATGGAAGCGCCTTTGCTGCGCCTGGAGTTCCGTTTACGCCCCCGGAGGCATCTCCGGGGACCTGGCGGAACGGGCCGAACCTGAAGGATTACTTCTTCACGTCCGTGAAGTCGGCGTCAACGACATCGTCGTCCTTCTTGCCGGCTTCAGCGCCCTGCTGCTGTTGCGGCTGAGCCTGAGAGGCAGCCTGAGCAGCCTTGTTCATCTTTTCGCCGATCTTCTGCGCGGCGGTCATCAGACGTTCAACAGCCTGATCAATGGCGGCCTTGTCCTCGCCCTTGACCTTCTCTTCAACGTCCTTGATGGCGCTCTCGCAGGCAGCGCGGTCAGCGCTTTCGACCTTGTCGCCGAAATCCTTCAGGGTCTTCTGAACCTGAGCAACGGCGGCGTCGGCCGTGTTGCGGGACTGAGCGAGCTCGAAGCGGCGGTGATCCTCTTCCTTGTTCGCTTCAGCATCAGACACCATGCGCTTGATCTCTTCCTCAGAGAGGCCGGAGCTCGCCTTGATGGTGATGTTGTTTTCCTTGCCCGTAGCCTTGTCCTTGGCGGACACGTGCAGGATGCCGTTGGCATCGATATCGAAGGTCACTTCGATCTGCGGGAGTCCGCGCGGAGACGGCGGAATGCCTTCGAGGTTGAACTCGCCGAGGAGCTTGTTCGATGCGGCCATTTCATGCTCGCCCTGATAGACCTTAATGGTCACGGCAGGCTGATTGTCTTCCGCGGTCGAGAAGACCTGCGAATGCTTCGTCGGAATCGTCGTGTTGCGCTTGATCATCGCGGTCATCACGCCGCCCAGGGTTTCAATGCCGAGGGTAAGCGGAGTCACGTCGAGAAGGAGCACGTCGCGGCGTTCGCCCGTCAGAACCGAACCCTGAATGGCTGCACCGATGGCGACCGCTTCATCGGGGTTCACGTCCTTGCGGGGTTCCTTGCCGAAGAATTCGCGGACGACTTCCTGAACGCGCGGCATGCGGCTCATGCCGCCCACGAGGATGACGTCGGTGATGTCGGACTTGGAGGCCTTCGCATCATTGAGCGCCTTCGAAACCGGAGCGATCGTGCGCTGGACGAGGTCCTCAACGAGGCTCTCGAACTTCGCGCGGGTGATGCTCATATTGAGGTGCTTCGGACCCGTGGCATCGGCCGTGATGTAGGGGAGGTTGATCTCCGTTTCCTGACGGCTCGAGAGTTCGATCTTCGCCTTTTCAGCAGCATCCTTCAGGCGCTGCAGGGCGAGGACGTCCTTGCTCAGATCGGCGCCGGTGTCCTTGCGGAACTCATTGATGATGTAGTCGACGAGGCGCTGGTCGAAGTCTTCGCCGCCCAGGAACGTATCGCCGTTCGTCGAGAGCACTTCGAACTGCTTGTCGCCGTCGATGTTCGCGATATCAATGATCGAAATATCGAACGTGCCGCCGCCGAGGTCATACACGGCGATCTTGCGATCGGCCGTGCCGCCCTTGTCCATGCCGAAGGCAAGCGCCGCGGCAGTCGGTTCATTGATGATGCGCTTGACGTCGAGGCCCGCAATGCGGCCGGCATCCTTCGTCGCCTGACGCTGGCTGTCGTTGAAGTAGGCAGGCACCGTAATGACGGCTTCCGTGACCGGCTCGCCGAGGTAATCCTCAGCGGTCTTCTTCATCTTGCGAAGCACTTCAGCAGAAACCTGCTGCGGAGCGAGCTTCTTGCCGGCAACTTCAACCCACGCATCGCCATTGTCCGCACGGACAATGCTGAACGGCGCAAGCTTCAGATCCTTCTGGACTTCCGCATCGTCGAAACGACGACCAATCAGGCGCTTCACGGCGAAGAGCGTGTTCTTCGGATTCGTGACGGCCTGACGCTTTGCGGGAGCGCCGACGAGAATCTCACCGTTTTCCATGTACGCAACGATCGAAGGCGTTGTGCGGGCGCCTTCACTGTTCTCGATGACCTTGACGTGATCGCCTTCCATGATGGCGACCGCGGAGTTCGTCGTACCAAGGTCAATACCGATGATCTTTGCCATGTTTAGTGGTTCCTTATGGATTGCTCGATTCCCGACGCGCCCGACTATGAAGCACGCTCAGGAACCAAGCGCTTGTGAAATCTTTCCGGAAGGCCTTCCTCCTCGCGGGAGAACTGCCTTCGTTCATTCGCTCTTTAATGCCTATATGGGGCCGGTCCATTCTTTTTCAAGGGCCGGTTTGCAAAAAATCTTTTCATAGCTTCCGGGACGCTCCGGGAGGCGTGCTCAAGAAAGAAAATGCCCTGCAGGGATTGCTTCCCGACAGGGCATTCTCAAAGCGATTGCCTCTCCGTTACTGGGCGACGCTCACCATGGCCGGACGCAGCACGCGGTCGCCGATGCACCAGCCGCGCTGGAAGACCTGGACAACGTCGCCCGACTTCATGCCTTCAGGAGCCGGCACCATCGTGATCGCCTGATGATGATGCGGATCGAAGGGAACGCCCTTCGGGTCGATCGGCTTCATATCGGAAACGTCAAGCGCATGAAGGAACTGGCGGTAGGTCGCTTCCATCCCCTCGCGATAGGGGCTGTCGGGCTGACCGTCCGTAGCTTCGAGCGCCTTTTCAAGGCTGTCGACGACAGGAAGCAGGTTCTTTGCAAACTTCTCAATCGCGAACTTGCGCGTCTTGATGAGTTCCTCGTTTGAGCGGCGGCGGGTGTTTTCAAGCTCCGCCATCGCACGCACGTAAAGGTCGTAGTGCTCAAGAACCTTGGCTTCGGAGAGCTTGAGCGCGGCCTGAAGCTCCTCGACCGTAGGCTTTTTCGCTTCGGCAGGCTTCGCTTCAGCCTCTGCGCCGCAGGCGCATTTCGTCTGAGGCTCCGCATCATGGCAGCCGCAGCCGCCCTGACCGCACGAGCAGCCGGCTTCGTTCTCTTTCTTGGCAGATTCGTTCTGAGCTTCAGTCATTTCAGTTTTCCTGTAGAAAGCGTCCGGATGGGGGCGCCCCGGCGCTCCTTCAGTTCAGGAAGCGCGGACATTGCCGCCCGTCCGGCAGATCTGGTTTTCCTCATATATGGGGACGGCGCGACCCTTTTTCAAGACCGCGGAACCCTGAGGAAAACGCCGAGATGAGGTGCTCTCTTAAATCCAGCCCGAGAGCTCGCGCCGGGCAATGGCCGCATAAGCGTCGACGGCCTCGTCGCTCTCATTGAGGGCGGGAATGTAGTGGAAGACCCCGTTCGGGTTCGCTCTGAGGTAGGCGCCGCGAAGCTCGTCTCCGATTTCCTCGATGGTTTCAAGGCAGTCGGCGGCAAATCCGGGGCAAACCACGTCGATGCGGGGGAGTCCCTCGCGGGCAAGCTTTTCCACAAAGGGGAGCGTATAGGGCTGAAGCCACTCGTCGCGGCCGAAGCGGCTCTGAAAGCTCACCGCCCATTCGTTCCCGCGCAGATTGAGCCGTGCGGCGAGCGCCGCTGCCGTTTCATGGCACTGCGCTTCGTAGACGTCGCCGAGCGCCGTGCTCTTCGCGGGTATCCCATGAAAGCTCATGAGGAGGCGCCCGCCCGCATCCATCGGACGCCCGGCCTTTTCCCAGAAGCGCTCGATGTGAAGCGCAAGGGCCTCAATGTAGTCGGGCTCGAGGTGATATTCGCGCACCGTCCGAAGTGCGGGAACATTTCTCATGGAGAGCACCGTTTCGAAGACTTCGTCGAGACAGGCCGCTGAAGTCTGCGCTGCATACTGAGCGAAGAGCGGCATCACGAGGATGCGCTCAATCCCTTCCTTTTCGACGAGACGGCGTACGCAGTCCTCCACCGCAGGCTTCCCGTAGCGCATTGCCCAGACAACGCGCACGCCGTCGCCGAGCCTCTGCTGGAGCTTCCGGGCAGTCTTCTTCGTATGGACGATGAGCGGAGAACCTTCCTCCGTCCAGACGCCCTGATAACGCTTTGCGGACTTCGCCGGCCGAACGCGAAGGATGATGCCGTGAAGAATCGGCCACCACTTCCACTTCGGAAGCTCGATCACGCGGCTGTCAGACAAAAATTCCGCCAGATACTCCCGCACGGCGCCAGCTTCGGGAGCCTCGGGCGAACCGGTATTGATGAGAAGAAGCGCGGTCTTCGGATGCTGAGAGGTAAGGGCGGAGTCTTCCATAGGATGCCTGAGGCGCTTGGGTCAGGCGGCTCCGGACAATTGCGTCCGGCTCTGCCGCCCTGAAATTAAAACTTCAGAATGCTTTTTAACCGCAGACCCGTGCGGGCCCCGCAGCAAAAGCGAATGCGTCTCGAATTTTCCGCTATCGACCTTAAGGTCGCCTTGTGGGCTTCAGAGCGCACGCGCGAGCGATTCCTGACGCACGCGGCGGTGACGCCACATCCAGAGAATGGCGCCGCCCAGAAGGCTCATCCAGAATTTCCCGAGCACCTGCCCGAAGAGATAATCAAGCGACCCGAAGGCGAGCGTGAGGAAGATCATGCTGTCAACCACGGAACCCACGAGACCGGAGACAATCACGGCCGTCGAGGGGAGCTTCTTTCTCATGGGCGTATAGACCGCAAAGTCGGCGAGCTCAGAGAAAAGGAAGGCGGCGGTGGAGCCGAGCACGACGGAGGGTTCGGCCAGGAAGGCCGAAAGGAAGGCGCCCGCAACGATCGCGGCAATGGTCCAGCGGTTGCCGAGGAGATTCTGCACGGCATCGCGAAGCACCAGAGCAAGACCGGCGAGCATCACGGCCGAAGGCGACCAGACGCCGGGCCAGACAGGTATCAGGCAGGGTCCGTTCGGATCGCAGACAAGACCCACATTCATCACCACCCAGTTGCCGAGCGGAATGGTGAGAATAAAGAGAATCAGGGTGATGAGGCCGTACTGGAAGTGCCGGCTGGAAAACGCCCGGGGGCTCATAGCCATAGCTTTGCTCCTTGAGGACGCACCCTCCGGCAGATATCCGGCGCACGTCCAAAAAGAATTAAGGGCGGCACCCGAAAGACTGCAGGCTTTAGCAGCCGGTGCCGAAGAACTTCATCACGCGGCGCGGGAGGTATTCGAGATCGCCCGGGAATCTTCCGCCTTCGGGGAAGCCCACGTGGCCGCCCTCCTTCGGAAATTCACCCAATACGGACGAACTCATCTCTGCGGCCGTGGGGAGCGCCCAGGCAGGCAGAAACGGGTCATTTTGCGCGTTGAGAAGAAGGAGCGGAACTCTCACCCCCGGCAGATACTGCTTTGCGGAGCATTTCTGCCAGTAGTCCATGGCCGATTTGAAGCCGTGAACCGGAGCCGTGTAGATGTCATCGAAATCATACAGAGTTCGGCAGCGTCTGATGACCTCAATGTCAAAGAGATCCGGGTAGAGACGCGCTTTTTCCTCAAGCTTGAGCTTCAAGGTCTTGAGGAACATGTCCGCATAGAGCGTGTTGACGCCCTTGCTGATGCGCTCGCTTCCGGCCACCAGATCAATCGGAGCGCAGATCGATACGGCCCCCTCAACGAGACCGATTGCATCTTTCCCAAGGTCTCCCAGGCACTTTGAGAGCTGATTGCCGCCGAGGGAGACGCCCACGGCGTACATCTTCGCCCGGGGGAAGCGCCCGTGAACGGTTTTAAGCACCCAGCTGTTGTCTGCCGTATCGCCAGCGAAATACGCGCGGGGAAGCCTGTTCATGAGACCGCCGCAGGTGCGGAAGTGCGCGACCACGCCGCGCCAGCCGATCCGCACGCATTCGTGCATGAGGGCTTCAGCGTAGTGGCTGTCGCTCCCGCCCTCAAGTCCGTGAAAGTGCACGAGGACGGGCGCAGCCGGATCAATCGGCTCGGGCTCCGCCCAGTCCCAGGCGACGATGTCGTTGTCGGGCGTGGTGACGATTTCCCGTCGATAGGTCACCTTCGGGCGCGCGGTGATGCGCGCCGGGATGACGGTCTGCAGGTGGCCTCCCGGGCACCAGGACGGAGCACTGTAATCAGACTCGGAAATAGGCATGACGAGGTAAGAAGCAAGAATCTTGAACGGGCGTTCAGAAAGAATTTTTGATTCTAGCCCGCTGCTGTCGGTTTGCTTCTCCCTGACACAATCTGTTGCGGTTGGCGCATCCCGCGGAATGCCTACTGCCGCTGCGGTCCGTCATTGCCGAAGACTTCCCGCCAGAGGGCCTTGACGGCTTCGCGCTCCGCTTCAACCATGTCGAGAGGAACCCTCGCAGGGACGCCTTCGCCGGCATTAAGCCGGATCTCGTGCTGCAGCGCCCGGTAGCGGCGATAGGCGAGAACTGCGCTCGCCGCGGACGCCTCATTGATGAGGCCGAGCCGCGCGCACATTTCGAGAAGCAGGATGTTGCCGAAGTTGTTGACGAGCTCCGGAAATTCAGCGCTCCAGCCGAGCACGAGGTACTGCACGATGAATTCAACGTCCACCATGCCGCCGCGGTCGTGCTTCAGGTCGAAAAGACCGCTTGAATTCGGATGGCCCTCGAGCATCTTCGCCCGCATGGCGCTCACCTCAACCTTGAGCGCGTCGCGGTTGCGCGGTTCCCTGAGAATTGCCACGCGCTCGGCCTCAAACTTGCGGCCGAGATCCGGGTCGCCCGCGACAAAGCGGGCGCGCGTCAGCGCCTGATGCTCCCAGAGCCAGGCGCCGTTGCCGTCCACGTTGCGCTGATAGCGCGAAAACATGTCGAAGGAAGAAACGGCGAGTCCGTTCTCCCCATTGGGCCTCAGTCTCAGGTCGACGTCGAAGAGTTTCCCGGACGAAGTCTGCACGGTGAGCGCGCTCATCATCCGGCGCACGAGGCGGCTGTAAAGCGCATCCGATTCCGGATCGGGATCGTCGCAGAGGAAGACGAGATCAAGGTCGCTCTGGTACCCGAGTTCCTTTCCGCCGAGCTTCCCGTAGCCGATCACGGCAAATTTCGGCGGCTCCTCCGGGTGCCTCGGCAAACTTGCCCACGCAAGATCAAGCACTTCCGCAATCACGGCATCAGCGAGCGCGGAAAGCTGGTCGGCAAGGCGCTCCACGGCGAACCGCCCGTCAAGATCCGCCACCAGCAGGCGGAAAACCGCCCCGTGGTGCGCGTCGCGCAGGTAATTCATCTGCCGCTCCTGGTCGCCTTCGGCAGACACGAGCTGCTCATGGAGGTTCTCCTGCCAGCCGCTCCAGTCGACCGGGGTGAAGTCGTCCATTTCCGAACTTCTCGAATCGACGAGCTCATCGAGCACAATGGGATGACGCACGACGTAGTCCGCGCTCCAGCGGCTCGCCGCGAGCACGCGGCCTACGCGGGCAGCCGCGGAAGGATACTGATAAAGGAGCGCCGCATAGGTCGAGCGCCCGGCAATCGCCTCAAGGAGACGCAGGTAGCGCGAAAGCTCCTCGGCGCTCGAAATCACGCGGGTGCCGGACCGTTCAATCCATTCGGGACACTTTTCGACAACGAACTGCACGAGGCGGCGCATGCGCGTGCGCGCCTCTTCGGAAAGGACGAGCGCGCGCCTGCCGCTCACGAGCGAAAGAATGCGCGAGGCGAGCTCGCCGCTTGAGTCGCCGTAGCCCAGATCGCCAAGCAATTTCTCGAGCATTTCGGGCGCTCTCGGCGACCCGTCCGCCCAGCCTGCCGGCCAGCGATCAGCATCCTTAGCTTCCGATTTTTCGGCATTCACCTGAAAAACGCCGTCGAAAGTCTTCGCCACATACTCGCGCACGCGCTCGATTTTCGACCAGAGCTCAGAGGGTTCCATGCCGAGGAGGCCGGCCGCGCGCTCGAGCGTCTCTCCCTCACGCGGCAGCCACTGCGTCTGCTGATCGTCGACGTACTGCAGCGCATGTTCGACATCGCGCAGGAATACGTAGTACCCGGAGAGCGTATCTGCGGCTTCCGCCGAGAGGGCGCCCGCACGGGCGAGCGCCTCAATCATCGGGAGCGTTGAGCGGCCGCGCAGCGTCGCATCGCGCCCCCCGCGGATCACCTGCAGCGTCTGAACAATAAATTCGATTTCCCGGATCCCGCCGCGCCCAAGCTTTACGTTGCAGCCTTCCCGCGAACGCGCAAGCTCCCTGCGGTCCGTTTCCGCGCGCACGAGTTCATGAAGCTTCGTAAGCGAGCTGATGGCGCTGAAGTCCAGATATTTGCGGAAAACGAAAGGCTGAACGAGGGAGCGGATGTAGCGCGATTCCGTCTCGAACTGCTCGGGCGTCGAGAATACCGGACCGCTCACGATCCGGCCCTTCAGCCAGGCAAAGCGCTCCCAGTCGCGTCCCTGCGTGTAGAGATATTCCTCGAGCATGTCGGCCGAACAGACAATCGGACCGGCGTCGCCGTTGGGCCTCAGGCGCATGTCGACGCGGAAGACGAATCCGGGGCCCTCCGGGTCATTCAGGGCCGGAATGATCCGGCGCGCGAGCCGCGCATAAAACTCGTCGACCGTCACGGAGCGGCGGGCATTGGGAAATTCCGCCGTCGGCCGCGTTTCGCCTTCGTCGCCGTAAAGAAAAATCAGGTCGATGTCGGAAGAGACGTTGAGCTCGCGTCCGCCGAGCTTGCCCATGCCGACGACGAGCAGATCCTGCGGGATGCCTTCGGCATTCATCGGCACGCCCCAGCGCTCGGCGAGCTCGCGCCCGTGAACGCGCACCACGGCCTGGATGGCTTCTTCCGCAAAGATGGTCATCGTATCGACCACTTCATGGAAGCCGCAGGCGCCCGTGGCATTGCGGCCGATGAGGGTCAGCATGATGTCGCGGCGAAGCTTTCTGAGCGCGAGCGAGAGCTGCGCGCTGTCTGCTGCCCGGAGGATCTCCCCGCGGATGCGTTCGCGCGACCAGGGCTCTGAAGCGAGCGACTCAAACCGGGCAAGCTTCTCCGCCTCATCGTCGCCCGGCACCATGGCCTTGAGCGAACGCGATGCAAAGAGCGAAAGTTCGGCAGCTTCCCTCAACGTCGGCCTCGTCATATTTTTTCTCCTTCTGGCAAGAAGCGCGTGTATCTGCAATTCTACGTTTCGATTTGTCAAACCTTGCGTGCGCGGCGCCGTGCTAACGTTTCAAGTGGCATTTCCCTCAACCCTGAAGCGATTCTGCAGTGCGCCCCGAATCCCCCTATCGCGAAGCTCAGAACGGGCATTCCTCCTCCCTGAGAAAATGGCTCGGGAGAGCGGGCTGGTTTTTGCTCGCGATTTGGTTCATAGCCGGTTCAGCAATCGTTTTCTCGCGCTGGTTCTTCACAACGCAGTTTCCGAAGCACCTCAGCCAATATGAGGCGATGCTCGGCGAAGCAACGGGCATTGACGTGAAGGCAGGCCGCCTGGAAACGGGCTTCACGCTGCTGCGTCCCGTCATCACGCTCGAGGATGTCGCGCTCTCGCGCAGAAACGGACCGGTGTCGCTCCATCTGCCGAAAGTTCAGGCCGAACTTGCCTGGAGCTCCATCTGGCATCTGGAGCCCCGTCTTCAGACGCTCATCATCTCCGCGCCGACATTCAATGTCAGGCGCCTCACGGAAAAAACCTTCGATATCGGCGGCTTTACGCTCGATATAAGCGGCGCGGCAGCTTCGGATCCTTCCGGCGAAGAATCCCATAAGACCGACATTCCTGCCCTCAAATGGCTGCTGAGCCAGGGGCGGATCCTGATCGAGAACGGAACTTTCCGCTACACGGACGAAACGTTGCCTGAGCCGCTGCCGGTTACCGTCAACCGCGCGAACATCGCTTTTGAACAGCGTCTTTTCGATTACCGGGCATCGCTTTCGGGCATTCTCCAGACGGACGGCGTTGCGAGACCCTTTGATCTGCGCGCACGGCTAGAAAAGAACATTTTCTCCGAGAAAGCGGATCCCTTCACCTGGAAGGGAGAGGCCTACGCGGACTTCGCACGCGTCGATTTTGCCCGCATCATGCAGCGCATAGGCTTCGCAAACGTCGTGCGCACAGGATCGGGCGCCGCACGCACGTGGATCAGCTTTGATTCCGGCCGCATCACGCGGCTCCTCTCCGACATCAACCTTTCCCGGGTTCGCGCTCAGATTGCGCCGGAGCTCGAAAAACTCAATCTCTCGAGTCTTTCGGGCCGCATCGAATTTTCTGAAGATGCCGGCGGAATGCACTTTCGCGCCGATCGTCTTGCCTTTCAGCATGGCCTCAACGGCTTGCGCTTCGGACCGGCCACGATTACCGCCGACTGCGCGAAAAACGCTGCCGAGGACGTAAGTTCATGCAATTTCGGTGCGTCTGAAGTCTCCATCGGAACGCTCGCCAAAATCGCCTCATCGCTTCCGCTGCCTCACGACGCGCTCGACTTTCTCTCCGAGCGCCCGATCTCCGGCATCCTCCAGGAAGCGAGCGCCTCATTTCACAGCGACTATAAAAATCCAAGCAACTGGAGCTTCGCAGGGGTCTTTCGCGGCATCACGGTTCCTCCGGGTGAGGACGGGCTCCCCGGCATACGGAACCTTTCCGGCTCTGTCCGCACGGATACCCCCGGCGAATTCGACATCACGCTCGACATGCATTACGGCGCGCTCTATTTTCCGGGCGTCTTCAGAAATCCGCAGCTCAACGTGACGAGCCTTACGGGCCGGGTAAAGGCATCCATTCACTCGGAAGTCAATCTGGCCTTTGAAGACATCAAGGTCGCCAACGACGATCTCGCCGCGCGGGCAGAAGGGACCTGGAAAAATTCCGGCGGCGCGGGCTCGATCGACATTTCGGGTTCGGTCGAGCGCGGCATCGGCGCCTCCGTCATCAAGTATCTTCCCAACGTCATCGGCGATCCGGCGCTCGACTACGTCGAGGCCGCAATCATGGGCGGCCGGATTACGGGGGGCAGATTCGTCGTCCGCGGACCCCTGAATGCCTTCCCCTGGGACGGCTGGAATCCGGCCGAGGGCGAATTCCGGATTGAAGGCGATGTCGCTGACGGCTCCATGGACTTCATGCCGACGCGCGAAAGAACGAAGGACGGCAAAGCCTGGGTCCGGGGCGGCGAATTCCCGGTGCTCACCCGCGTCGGCGCGCATCTCGCCTTTGTCGGCAACCGGATGACCATTACCGGAAATTCCGCGAGGTGCGGAGCGCTCTCGGCAACAGACGTCAAGGTTGAAATCCCGTCCTTTGTTTCCAATCCGCCGCTCCTTACGGTTGACGGGAAAATCAATGGCGATTTCGGTGAAGCGCTCGGCTACCTCGGGAGAGCCGGATTCCTCGCTGATCTGATCGGGAAGCCTTTTGAGGAATCCCGCGGAAGCGGCGCAACTGAGGCCGTCCTTTCGCTTCGGGTCCCGCTCGGAAACGGCACTACCGAATATTCGGTCGACGCCGCGCTCTCCCAGGGCACCTTCGCTTATCTGCCGTTCCTCCCGGAGGTGAAGAACCTGTCGGGCAGGCTCACCGTGTCCTCGAAAGGCATTTCAACGCCTCAGGTCTTCCGCGGCAGCACTGCCGCCGGCCCCGTCACGGCATCAGCACAGTCGGACAAAAACGGCGTCACGCTCGACATTCATTCGGCGGCAATCCCGGAGGACCTCCAGAGGCTCGTAGATGCCGACTGGGTCACGCCCTGGTTCGGCGCGCTCTCCGGGAAAACTGAAGTCCGCACCCGCGCCACGATTCCCTGGGATTCGAAGAAGCCTCTCAGAATTGAAGGTGACTCGTCCCTTGAAGGACTTGCGAGCGAACTTCCCGAACCTCTCGGAAAATCAGCTCAGGCAAAAATTCCCGCCAGATTCACCTATGAACACGACGGGACTCATGCCTCGCTCTCAGTCTCAGCGTCGCCCCTCATTAATCTGAATTTCGGCTGGCAGGGAGAGAAGCTCACGCGCGGCTATATTGGCCTCGGCGCACCGATGCGCAGCGTTGCTTCGGGTCTCGAAGCCGCAATCCGCACCGACAAGCTCGACCTCACGCACTGGACCGGGCTCTGGACGAAGCTCCAGAAAACGCCGGCAGCGCCGCAAAAGGAAGCTTCCCCGGCGAGCGCCGTACCGGACATTTCCAAGCTTGATTTTTATGCGGGGAACGTCACCTGGAAGGACCAGTCGCTCGGCACCATTGACGGCGTCTGGCGGCAGCTTCCGGGACTCTGGCATCTGCGGGTTCACGGCGACATGGCAATGGGGCAGGCCGAATATGCCTATGAAACTTCGAATGCCGCGCCGAGGCTTACGCTCAAGCTCAACAGCCTGCGCCTTCCGGAAATTGCTGAAGACAAGCCGGAATCCGTCCCGACAGGCACCGGCACTCTGCCGCTTTCGGCTGCAGTACCCCCTGAAAATCATTCCGCTCTTGCCGGCGCGCTCGAAAAACTTCCCCTGCTGCCGGATCTGCGCATTGTGATCGATGAACTTGTCTACGGAAAAAGAAACGTAGGCAAAGTCGAGCTCTCCGCAGACAACCGGATTGCGCCGGAGGGCGGGCGCGACTGGACGCTCAACGCGCTCACGATCCGCAATGCAGGCGGCACGCTTACGAGTTCAGGCCGCTGGCACCGCGTGAGCATGGACGATCCCGGGCGTTCCACGATCAATTCCGTCATCGATGTCCGGGACGCCGGCAATGTTCTTTCGAGCCTCGACATCAAGGGCGTCCTTCGGGAAGCGCCCGGCGAAGCGAAGATCAATCTTTCCTGGATCGGCCGACCGAGCGGATTCAACCTTCAGACGCTCTCTGGCGAGGTATCCGCGCATACGGGTGCCGGGCAGCTCCTTCAGGTTGAGCCCGGCGCCGGCCGGCTGCTCTCGCTCCTTTCGATGCAGCACCTTCTCAGGCGGCTCACGCTCGACTTCCGCGACGTCATCTCACAGGGCTTCCGATTCGATTCCTTCTCCACCAGTTCCGAAATAGAGAACGGCGTCATTCACGTGAAGCGCACCACTGTCGCCGGAAGCGCAGCAACAGTGGTGACCTCGGGCGACGTCGATCTCGTCAACAATATCCTTGACCTGAAGGCGCTCGTTCTCCCGAGCATCAACGCCGAAGGCGCCTCGCTCGCGCTTGCCATTGCCAATCCCGCCGTCGGTCTCGGCACGCTCCTCGCGCAATGGGTGCTGAAGGACCAGATCTCGAACTTCCTCTCTACGGAATATGAGGTGAAGGGTTCGATCGACGACCCGGCGATCGAGAAGATTCCCTTTGCGCAGCGTCAGGCGGGATCCGGCACGCCGCAAGTGAATCACTGAAAAAAAATCATGTCAGATTCTCCAGCCATTCTTGCTCTCACGCGCCGCATCGCGTCGGGCGCGCCCGTATTTCTCTTCTTTTCGGGGAGCTGGTGCGGCGCCTGCCGCGCAATGAAGCCAATCTTTCTCGAAGCTGCTGAAACGCATGCGCGAGAAGCTGAATTTGCCGTCGCCGACATCGAGGAAGCAAACTATCTCGCCGCCGACTGCGGCGTTTCGTCGCTTCCCGCCATCGTCTTCTTCAAAGACGGCGACGATGTAGACATGCTCTCAGGGCGATTCTCCAGAGCAGAACTCGAGACTTTCATTTCCCGCATGCTTCTCTGATCTGCGCTCAAATGCCGCCTTGCTTCGGCAAACCCGCGCCGACTGCAGGATAATGTCGGGATTCACTCATTCAGACGGAAAAGAAGTGTTCAGTCCCTTCAAGCTGATGACTCCGATCGTGTGGCTTACGCGCCTTCTCGTTGGCGCCTATCCGCACTGGCAGGGCTGCGCCCCATCGCCGAAGCAGCGCATTTACTTCGCCAATCACACGAGCCACCTCGATACCATCGTGATCTGGGCCTCTCTCCCCCCGGCGCTTCGCCGGCACGTACGCCCGGTCGCAGCTAAAGACTATTGGGAAAAAGGCCTCCTCAGACGCCGCATCGCGCTCGATGAACTCCACTGCGTGCTGATCGACCGGCGCCGCACCGAGCACACGAACCCGCTCGACCCGCTGCGCGAAGCCCTGCGTCAGGGAGACTCCCTCATCATCTTCCCGGAAGGCACCCGGCGGCCCCAGCCGCTGCCGAGTCCCTTCAAATCCGGCATCTGGCACCTGATGACTGAATTCCCGAATGTCGAATTCATCCCGGTCTACATTGAGAACCTGCACCGCGCAATGCCGAAGGGCGTCCTGATTCCCGTACCCACCGTCTGCTCGGTGCGCTTCGGGGTTCCGGTCGAGCATTCGCCTCAGGACCTCAAGGAAGATTTTCTCAACCGTGCGCGCGACGCCGTTATTGAACTTTCAAAAGCATGAGACTCGGATTCACCATTCAGGAGGCGTACACCTTCCTCTTCTTCGGACTGGTGCTGCTCGCGGCGCTCGGCACCTTCTATGTTTCCTGGGCGCTTGACCGGGCAACAGAACCCGAACGCCAGCAGAGGCTGCGCGCCGTGAGTTCGCGCCTGCGCATGGCCTGGTGGCTGATCGTCGTCTTTACGATCGCTTTTCTTCTCGGACAGCCCGCGCTTCTCGTCTTCTTCGCCTTCATCAGCTTCTTCCTGCTGAGGGAATTCATCGCCATTACGCCGACAAAGCCCACGGACCACTATGCGCTCGTGGTTGCGTTCTATCTGGCGATTCCGCTTCAGTACCTTGCGATCGGGTTCGATCAGCCCGAGATCTACACGCTCTTCATCCCGGTCTACCTCTTCCTGGTGCTGCCGGTGATCATGGCGTTTTCGCGCGACACGGACCGCTACCTCGAGCGCGTCGCCAAGGTCCAGTGGGGCCTCATGCTCTGCGTCTTCTGCCTCTCGCATGCGCCGGCAATCGCCATGCTTGATCTGACGCGCTACGGCTCCTCCGGCCCGCTTCTCATGCTCTTCTTCCTGCTCGTGATCTTCGTCTCCGACCTCACGAGCTCGATTGCGAGTTCCATGCTCGGCGGCAGAACGCTGCGCTTCAACATGAACCGCACGGTCGTCGGCAACGTGATCGGCGGCTTGGGCGGCATCATCGCGAGCGCGCTCATGTTCTGGATTACGCCCTTCCGCTTCTGGCAGGCGCTTCTCATGGCGCTTGCCGTCGTGATCGCGGGCGTTCTCGGCGACATGGTCTTCAACTGCGTCCGCCGCAGCATGGGCGGCGAACGGCTTGCCGGCGAAGGCGACATCTACATCACGCGCGGGCTCCTCGCCCGCCTTGCGCCCATCACTTTTGCCGCCCCCGTCTTCTATCACCTGACGACGATCTTCTTTATTACCTATAAGGACGTCTTCTAAGAAGCCATTGCGCAGAACGCAAAAAAGCCCGCTTCAGGGAATTCCTGGAGGCGGGCTTCTTTTTTTGCCCCGGGAACCGGACGTGCGGCTTCCTCAGGGTTTAAAGACCATCAGCGGCGGCGCTGCTGGCCCTGGGGCGCCGGAGCGCGGCCCTCAATATGACGGAAGGTAATGCGGCCCTTCGTGAGGTCATACGGCGAGAGCTCAAGCGAGACGCGGTCGCCGGCGAGAATGCGGATATGGTGCTTGCGCATCTTGCCGTTGGTGTAAGCGATAAGTTCGTGACCGTTGTCGAGCTTCACTCGGTAGCGGGCGTCCGGGAGCACTTCCAGGACCTGACCCGACATCTCAATGAGATCTTCCTTTGCCATATGAATCCATGTGTATGGGGAAACGTAAATCCCGGCATCCTGAGGCTGAACCTCTCCCCTCCGGGAGAGCCCGCCCATGCCGGACATGCTTCTGCGCCGCAGCCATTCAAAAATGAATGAGTAATGCGGCAAGCAACATCTTCGAAGCGCAGGATTTTACACCTACCATTTGCAAATCTGCGATTCTTGGGCGAATTTTTCGCTTTCTTCCATCCAAAAAGCTCCCTCGCACCGAAATGGCAGTAATCCTCCTTAAGAACTAGAAAATCGCCGCGGGGTAATATTCTTTTCGTACCCCTCGGGCTTCGAGGCATTCCGACGCCCCGGAGCGCACGATTCGGTCAGCTTTCCGGCCGCACCATGCAATTTCCAAGCGCCTCACCAGGAAGCCAAGCGGCACACCCTCAGAAGATTTGGCGGGTACGGGTCTTGCCTCTAAACCCCATGCGCAGGACTCCTGCACCATTGTCTTTTCTGCAAAAGCAATTTATCGGAGCAAAGGAATAATCCTATGAAGTCAGTCCTCGTTCTTTACCACAGCAATTCCGGCCACACCGCCCGCATTGCGCGCCGCATCTGGGAAACGGTCATTGCCGAAGGCAATCAGGCTGATCTGATGTGCGTCATGGAAGCGGATCGCGAAGGGCTTGACTGGAACAAGTACGATCTCGTGATCGTCGGCGCTCCGGTTTTCTACGGCAAGTTCAGCCGTCAGCTCGTGGCCTTCGTCAATCGCTTCAAGTCCGTTCTGGATGCCAAGGCGACGAGCTTCTTCTCGGTCTCTGTCGTCGCCCGTACGCCTGCCAAGTGCACGCCTGAAGGCAACGTCTACACGCGCAAGTTCCTCCAGGGCAATCCCTGGAAGCCGAAGGATGCGCACTGCTTCGCCGGCAAGGTCGACTACCCGAACTGGGGCTGGCTCGACACCAAGATGATCCAGATGATCATGAAGATGACGAAGGGCCCGACGGAGCCGACCGCCATCATCGACTACACCGACTGGAAGGATGTCGAGGACTACGCCCGCCACTGCCTGACGCTTGAAGCCTGAGAATCCTCTGGCGCAGTACGCCCTTGAGGCGTGATCCCCGCAAATGCCGGTTTTTCTGATTCGGGTTATCCCCGAAGAGAAGACCGGCATTTTGCATTCTGACGGGGCGTTTTTGTCGCTCCAATCGACTACACTGCGCTCCACCCTGATTTTTCTAAAAATTGCCCATGTCCGATTTCCTTTGGTACGGCGCCTATCCTGCCGGCATTCCTCACACCATCGATCCTGACAGCATTGCAAACATCCCGGCGATTCTCGATGCTGCGGCGAAGAAGTTCCCGAAGCGCACGGGCTACACGAACCTCGGCGCCAACCTGAGCTACGCCGACGCGGCAAAGCGCTCCAAGGAATTTGCGGCATATCTGCAGTCGCTTCCTGAATTGAAGCCCGGCGACCGCGTCGCCGTCATGATGCCTAATCTCCTGCAGTACGTAATTGCGGTCTTCGGCATCCTGCGCGCGGGCATGACGGTCGTGAACATCAACCCGCTCTATACGGCGCGAGAAGTTCACCATTCGCTCAAGGACTCAGGCGCCAAGGCGATCGTGATCATCGAAAACTTCGCCCGCACGCTCGAACAGGCCCTGCCTGGGACGAACTGCACGCGCTTCATACTGACCGGCGCCGGCGACATGCTTTCCTTCCCCAAGCGCGAGATTGTGAATTTCATGATCCGCCATGTGAAGAAGATGGTCCCGGCCTATACGCTTCCCGGGGCGGTGAACTTTCGCGATGCGCTTTCGATCGGTCGATCCGCAGGCTTCAAGCCCGTGGACGTCAAGTCCTCCGACCTTGCCTTCCTTCAGTACACCGGCGGCACGACCGGCGTCGCCAAGGGTGCGGAGCTCACGCACCGCAACATGATCGCCAACGTCCTGCAGGTGAGCGCCTGGATTTCGCAGCGCTTCCATGAAGGCGAGGAAACCGTTCTCACGGCGCTGCCGCTCTACCACGTCTTCTCGCTCACGGCGACCATGGTCTTTACGCACTGGGCCGCCGAGATGGTGCTCATCACGAACCCGCGCAACCTCGATTCCCTTGCCGGCGAATGCGTGAAGCACGATGTCTCCGTCATCATCGGCGTCAATACGCTTTTCGCTGCGCTCCTTCGCAACCCGGTCTTCAAGCGTGCGAAGCTGAAGCGCCTCAAGCTCACCTGCGGCGGCGGCGCTCAGGTCCAGAAGGTCGTCGCCGAAGAATGGCTCGCCCAGACCCAGTGCCCGATTCTTGAAGCCTACGGCCTCACGGAATGCAGTCCGGCCGTCTGCGGAAACATCCCGGGCGCTCCCTGGGACGGCTCTGTCGGCGTACCGGTTCCGTCCACTGAAGTTTCCATCCGCGGAGACGGATTCCGCGATCTCGGATTCTGCCCTGAGGGCGAGGATCCCACGCCTTACACCGGCGAAATCTGCGTGAAGGGCCCGCAGGTGATGCGCGGCTACTGGAAGAAGCCCGAGGAAACCGCCGGCGTCATTCGGGACGGCTGGCTCAGAACCGGCGACGTCGGTCACATGGACCATCGCGGCGTCGTCTACATCACCGACCGCAAGAAGGACATGATCATCGTTTCGGGCTTCAATGTTTACCCGAACGAAGTCGAAAACGTCATTGCCGCCATGCCGGGCGTTCTGGAAGTGGGCGTCACCGGCGTCTCGTCGCCTAAATCCGGCGAAACGGTGAAGGCCGTCATCGTGAAGAAGGATCCGGCGCTCACGGAAGAAGACGTAAAGAACTGGTGCCGCAAGGAACTCACGCGCTACAAGGTTCCTCACGTGATCGTCTTTGTCGAGAGCCTCCCGAAAACGCCAGTCGGGAAGATTCTCCGCCGCGAATTGAAGGATCTCTGATCCCTTAAACGCTGAAGCTTTCAGAGAAACGGCCGTGCGCCTCAGATAGAGGCGCACGGCCGTTTAGCTTTAGCGGGTGAACAAGCCTCGCCGCTCAAAGACCTCAAAGGCCTCTGAGCGGATGCAGATTACTTGCGCACGGGAAGAACCGGCTTTTCGCCGCAGGCGCCGACGAGGGCGGCAGCCGTGAGGAAGACCAGCTGAGGACCGAGCTGCGTGTCGACCTTCTCGAAATACTCCGTCACGGAGTGCGCATTCACGCCGCGGCCGCCCGAGCAGAGGCAGGTCGAGGGAATGCCGAGGCTCATCGGCGCATTCGCGTCGGTCGAGGAGCACATGTACTTGGTGAGCTCAATGCCGAGCACCTTCTGCGCGGAGCGCGCCGTCTGAAGGACCGGGCAGTCGTCCGGACGCATGCCGGCAGGACGGTTGCCGATCTGGGTCTTCGTGAGCTTGAGCTTCAGGCTCTCGTCCGTAATGCCCCAGAAGTCGTTCTCTTCCTGAACGGCTTCCTCAAAGGCCTTGAGCACGCGGGCTTCGAGCTTGAGGAGCTCCTCGTTGCTCACCGAGCGCATGTCGACCTCTACCTCGCAGTGCGCTGCAATGGTGTTGACCGTCGTTCCGCCCTTGATCGTGCCGATGGTATAGGTGGTCTTCGGGTCAGCCGGGACCTTGAAGCACCCGACCTTGGCGCCGGCGCGGCAGATGGCGTGAATTGCCGACGGGCAGCGTCCGAATTCCGCATAGGAGTGGCCGCCCTTGCCGTCGATGGAAAGACGCCAGCGATGCGAACCGGTAGCGCCGTTGAGGACGCGGCCCACATCGGTCGAGTCGATGGCGATGAAGCCGTCAATGTGGCGGGAGCCGTCAAAAAGGGCCTTGGAGCCGCGGATGTCGCCGTTGCCTTCCTCGCCCACGGTGCCGACAAAAAGAATGTCGCCTTCGGTCTCGATTTTCTGGTCGTTGAACATGCGCAGAATCTGCAGAAGCGCACGGAGGCCCGAGCAGTTGTCGCCGATGCCCGGAGCGCGGTAGATATTGCCCTCGCGGCGAACCTTGACGTCGGTGCCGGCCGGGAAGACCGTATCCATATGCGCGCCGAGGGCGAGCACGGGGCCGCTGCCCTTGCCGGGACGACGGCCGACGACGTTGCCGATCGGATCAGTCACGACATCCGTGAGGCCGTAGGCGCGCATGAGTTCAGCCACGCGCTTGGCGCGGACTTCCTCATGGAACGTCGGCGCCTCGATCTCGCAGAGCTCAATCTGCTCCTCCATGGCGCGGTCGACCTCGCGGGCGGCCTGCTCCATGGCAGCCTTCACTTCCGGCTTCTCCGCAAGCTTCTTCACCTGAGCGAGCACCTCTTCCGAAAGGGGCGGAATGTTCTGAGTCATTGAAATCTCCTCCTTCAACGATTTAAGAAGAAAGCCTGACAATCAGGCTTCCTTCGAGCTATTGTTTACAGTGGCTTCAATGCGGATTCTCTTCCCGAGAGCCTCCACGCATTCGCCTCCGCGGAGCTTACGCCCGCGGCGGCTTTCCGGTTCGCCGTCGACGCGCACTTTGCCTTCCTGAACAAGCACCTTGGCTTCGCCTCCGGTAGAGGCGATACCGGCAGCCTTTAGAAGGGCATCGAGCGTGATGTATTCACCGCGCAGCGCAAACGGCGCTTCTTTTTCCTGTGTCATAAACCTTTCTTTTGCTGAAATAGTCGCATCCTCTTATCTCACGTCAAGGAAGCTAAGACAGCAGTTTCTTGAAACCGTGACAGAATGCCATCTCTTAATTATCCAAGAATGCAGGACCCGAATTAACCTTAATGGGAAAAACCCTCAAAGAGCCCTGCGGGATTCATTTTCATGCTTTCCTCCATTGCGATCGTTCTCGGGTACCAGGTCGTCGGCGAACTGATCAGCCGCCTCACGGGCATCCCTGTTCCGGGGCCGGTTATCGGCATGGTGCTCATGCTGCTTTCCTTCCTCATCAAGGACAACCTGATCGGAATCGTACGCCCGACCGCAGGCGTGCTGCTCTCCAACCTTTCGCTTCTTTTCGTACCGGCCGGCGTAGGCATCATGCGCCACGGCCAGCGCTTCCTCGATGAGGGCGTCGGCATCATGGTGACGCTCGTTCTGTCGACCGTCATCGCCATGCTCGTAACGGCCTACGTCATCATCGCCGTCGAAAAGTGGATGAAGATCAAGGATGAGGATTAACTGACATGGAAGATCTTTTCCTCAACGCCTTCGCCCACCTCGAAAAGAACCCGGCGTTCTGGCTCTGCCTCACGCTTGCGCTCTATGTTTTCGGCCAGCTCGTTTTCCGCGCGGCGAAATTCAACCCCTTCGCGAGCCCGATCATCATTTCGGTCGCGATCCTCATCACGCTGCTTGTCGTCACGGGCATCCCGTACGACACCTACTTCGCCGGCGCGGGATTCATTCACTTCCTGCTCGGACCGGCAACGGTTGTGCTTGCGGTCCCGATTTATGAACAGCGCTCCAAGCTCGCTCGCCTCTGGCTCCCGCTCTCGCTCGGTCTTCTTGCCGGCTGCACGGCAGCCATCGTTTCCGTGATTCTCATCGGCAGCGCTCTCGGCGTCTCGTCGGCAACGCTGATGTCTCTCGTGCCGAAGTCGGTCACGACCCCGATCGCCATGGGCATTTCGGAGAGCATCGGCGGCCTGCCCGACCTCACCGCAGCACTCGTCGTGCTTACCGGCATGACGGGCTCGATCATCGGACGTCCGCTCTTCAAGCTCCTCAGAATCCGCTCCGAACCGGTCTGCGGCTGCGCGCTCGGCCTCTCCGCCCACGGCATGGGCACGGGCGCCGCGTTCCTGATCGGTCAGAAAGCGGGCGCCTTTGCCGGCCTCGCGATGGGCGTTTCGGGCATCATTTCCGCCTTCCTCGCTCCGCTTCTTGCGTTCCCGATCATGCATCTGCTCGGCCGCTAACAGGCGGGACGACAAACCTTCAGGAAAAGCCGCTGCGTTCGACTCTGAACTGCAGCGGCTTTTTTCTGCTTAAAAATATTTCGAGAGCGCCTCCACTGCCTCCCGGGCAGTGCGCCAGCTGCTTCTTCCTGCAGACTGTCCGAGATAGACCGCCTCGAGCTCCTCGCGGCCCTGTCTGCGGGCGGCTTCCGTCAAAGGGCCCATCAATGCCTCAGGCGCCGGCCAGGCGGGAAGCCTCGGCTCATAATCCTGAAGCGCATCAAGAAGCGGCGACCGGAGCGCCCGCACCAGCCGCCCGGTATAGAGCCTTGTCAGCGTAAGGTGCGCCGCCGTCGTCCAGATGAGCACATTCCGCACGTAGGGACTTGCCAGCGACTCGCGGGTCGAAAGAAAGGCTGTGCCCGCCATTACGCCGCTCGCCCCCGCGAGAAGCGCTCCGCAGGCCTGCGTGCCTTCAGAGATGCCGCCGGCAGCAATTACCGGGAGCCGCGTCGCACGCGCCGCAGCCGGCACGAGGCTCATGAGCCCCGTGAGCACCTCGTCGGAATCTTCAAAATTGGATCTCGGTCCGGCCGCTTCCGCACCCTGACAGATAATCGCATCCGCTTTCGCCGCGCGCAGCACCTTGGCTTCGCGAAGCGTGGTCGCCGTGCCGATATTCATGATCCGGGCATCGAAGAGCGCTTCCGCCTCAGGCTCGCGAAAGCCGCCTGAGGTTGAAATGACGGCTGCGGGCTTCGCGGCAAGAATTGCCTTAAAGCGCTCGTCGAAGGTCTCATGCTCGCGCGCCGACGCGAAATCGTAGAACGCTTCACCCTCGGGCGAGAGCGGATCGGGAAGCCGAAGCCCCTTCAGGACTTCCGCAAGGCCTTCGGCGAGCTCGCGAAGATCCTGAGGACGATGCGTGACTTTCGGGGGAATGCGGATCTGAATAGCGAAGGGCTTATCCGTCAGGCTGCGGATTTTCTCTGCCGCCTTTTCGATCTCAGAGACCGACATGCCGCCCGTCGGAAGCACGCCGAGTCCGCCGGCAGCGCTCACGGCGGCAACCAGTTCCGGCCCGGCCGTACCCGTCATCGGTGCAGAAAGCACTGCGCGCTCGATGCCGAGGCGCTCCGCAAACGCCTTTGCCCGCTGCTGCGCCTCTTCAAGAATGCCGATCGATTCCGACGTACTCGTCATTTGTCCCTCGTTAAAATCAGCGCCGGTTGAAACTTTTTTGCCGGCACCAGAATTCTAGGGTGCTCTCTCTTTTCAATGTCTAAAGAAAAAGTCGTCGTCGGCCTCTCCGGAGGCGTGGATTCCTCCGTCAGCGCCTGGCTCCTCAAGGAGCAAGGCTACGAAGTCATCGGTCTCTTCATGAAAAACTGGGAGGATGATGACGACAGCGAATACTGCTCCTCGCGTCAGGACTTCATTGATGCGACGGCGGTGGCTGATGTGATCGGCATCGACATCGAGGCCGTCAATTTCGCGCGCGAATATAAGGAACGCGTTTTCTCCGACTTCCTTCGCGAATATTCCGCCGGGCGCACCCCGAATCCGGACATTCTCTGCAATTCCGAGATCAAGTTCCGGGCGTTTCTCGATCACGCCATGCGCATGGGCGCAGACTGGATCGCCACGGGCCACTATGCGCGCGTCAGGCGTGAGAACGGCATGACGGAGCTTCTTCGGGGCGTCGATCCGGGAAAGGACCAGAGCTACTTCCTCCACCGCCTCTCCCAGGAGCAGATCCGCCGCGTGCTCTTTCCCGTGGGCGGCATGCTGAAGACGGAAGTGCGCCGGATTGCCGACGAAATTGGTCTTCCCAATGCGAAGAAGAAGGACTCAACCGGAATCTGCTTTATCGGCGAACGTCCCTTCCGGGAGTTCCTCAACCGCTATCTCCCGACCAAGCCCGGCCCCATCAAGACGCCCGACGGGAAAATCGTGGGCGAACATATCGGCCTCTCCTTTTATACGCTCGGCCAGCGAAAAGGCATCGGCGTGGGCGGCCAGCAGGACTCCACGGGCGAACCCTGGTTCGTCGCCGCAAAGGACCTCAGGACCAATACGCTCTGGATCTGCCAGGGGCACGATCATCCCTGGCTTCTTTCCCACGAACTCACGGCCGTTCACCCGAGCTGGATCTCAGGCGCCGCTCCGGATCCGTCGATTCCCGTTACGGTGAAGACCCGCTACCGCCAGAAGGACGGCCCCTGCCGGCTGGGCTCCGTCACGCCGGACGCGTTCGAACTTCTTTTCGACGAACCCCAGTGGGCGGCTACGCCCGGTCAGAGCGCGGTGCTCTACCAGGGCGACGTCTGTCTCGGCGGCGGCTTCATCGATGTTGTTGAGCGCTGAACCGGAAGAAAAATCGAAAGCGCTTCAAGAAAAACGGCGGGAGCCCTTCAGAGTTCCCGCCGTTTCTTTATCGGACTTTTCTAATTATTCGCTCTTTGCTTCACCGGCATTTCCCGCCCTGGGCGAAACCTTGCGCAGTTCAAGCTGAGCCTCATGTTCCGCGCGCTTCTTTCGCGCGATCAGGTGCCCGATGACGACGACCACAGCAGCGCCGCCGATGCAGAAGGGATAGTGCGCCATGAAGCTGAATTCAGGCCAGTGCGTAGCCACATAACCGTCGGAAACGATCATGCCGCCCGCGATCCAGCCGAGCAGGCCGCCGCCGAAGTAAATGATGATCGGGAAGCGGTCGAGGAGCTTGAGCACGACCTGGCTGCCGAACACAATGAAGGGCACCGAAACGATGAGGCCGAAGATGACGAGGAGTGTCTGGTGCGCCTCATGAGCCTGCTGAGCAGCGCCCGCAATGGCGATCACGTTGTCGAACGACATGACGAAATCGGCAACAATGATGGTCTTGATGGCCCCGAGAAGCCTGGAGCTCCCCTCAATTTTTTCGTGCGAATCGTATTCCGGGATCAGGAGCTTGACGCCGATCCAAAGCAGAAGGAGCGCGCCCACGACCTTGAGGAAGGGCAGATCGAGAAGCATCACCGCAAAGGTAATGAGCACCACGCGCAGCGCGATTGCGCCTGCGGTACCCCAGAAAATGCCCTTTGCGCGCTGCTCATGCGGCAGGTTGCGGCAAGCCATGGCGATGACGACTGCGTTGTCGCCGCCAAGGAGGATATCGATCATGATGATCTGTCCGACTGCCCCCCAATGCAGATTCACCAACAGATCCCATAAATATTCCACGGTGTCTCCCCTTAAGTTGGATTTTTTTGGACTTGAGATTTTAAACGTACAGGTTTACACCTGCTCTAATTTCTTACGCCCGTTACATCTCATTTTCCGGCAGCTCCACCTCGCCGCGAAGAACCTTCTGAATCGCGGACATGCTGAATCCCCGGGTTGCCAGGTATCGAACCATCTTTTCGCGTTCCTTCCAGTCCTTCGGCGGCTCGCTCCAGCGGCGGTTCCATATCCGGAGCGCCCGCACCTCTTCGGGCTCCTCAAGCGCCGACATGGCTTCTTCAATGGCTTCATCGGAAACGCCGCTCATGCGGAGTTCCCGCCTGAGGCGCATGTCGCCCATGCGTCCGGCGCATGACCGGATCTTCGCTTCCGCATAGCGTTCATCAGAAAGGAGCCCCATGCCTTCGAGCTTGTCGAGCGCCGCAGTAATTTCCTCGCGGGTTTCCCCCTCGAGCAGCCCCTGAAGAAGCTTTCTGCCGAGCTCGCGCCGGGAGTATTCGCGCCTCGAGAGCGCATCCACTGCGCGCGTGAGAATGTTTCTGACGGGTTTGGGCTTCCTCCCGCCGCTGCGCCGCCTGCGCTCGGCTTCAAAAACCTCCGGATCCGTACAGGTGTCGCGATCCACCTCTACGACGGTGCCGTCATCGCGCATCACGTCGAAAGCTGCGATATCTTCGGGCGACGTAATGATGCGGGGACCCGCAGGATTTCCTTCCTGCGCTTCCCCAATGCCTGCAGCCGCTTTCCCGGCAGCTCTCTTCCGCCGGGCAGGCTTTTCCGCTTTCTGCTCTTCTTCGCTGAAGGGGTCAGATTCAAAAGCCGGCACGCTTTGCGGAAGTTCAGGAGGCGCCGCCGCAGAGGTTTTTATCCAGTCAGGAAGCTTTGCGGGCGGCGCGCCGAAAGGCCCGGGCGCCGGAGCAAACACGGGTTCGAGCCCGAGCGCATCCTCCAGATCGCCGAAAAGCGACTCCTCGTGCGGTTCGGCAGCCTTTGCTGCCGCCTTCGGCGTATGGAACGGCGATGCACCGGACTTCGCGGGCTTCTCCGGCTTCGACTGCGCCGCTTCCGGCACGGGCTCCAGATCTTCGTCCGTAAAAATAACTTCCATCGGCATGAAGAGGCCCCCGCTTTGCTTAGGCGGAGGCCTCCGGAATGTGTGTCTGAGAAATTAAATCACAGATCGTCATCCACTTCGCGGGCGGGCGGAACGTCGTCAGCATCCGCTTCTTCCGTCGGCATGTCGAGCGCCTGCATGTCCTCATCATCCACGGAGGTGATGCTCGAAACATGCGCACCCTTAAGCTCGCGGATCTTCTTCTCGATCTCCTGCTGCAGCTCAACGTTATCCTTGAGCAGATCGCGCACCTTTTCCTTGCCCTGACCGAGCCGGTTCCCGTTGTAGGAGTACCAGGCGCCCGACTTCTCGAGCACATTGAGTTCCGTACCGATGTCGATGATTTCGCCGAGACGCGAAATGCCCTGGCCGTACAGAATGTCGAACTTCACCTGCTTGAAGGGAGGCGCAACCTTATTCTTGACGACCTTCACCTTCGTTTCGTTGCCGATCACTTCGTCGCCCTTCTTGATCGCGCCGACGCGGCGGATGTCAAGACGCACGGAGCTGTAGAACTTGAGCGCATTGCCGCCGGCAGTGGTCTCCGGATTGCCGTAGCCGCCGATCTTCATGCGGATCTGGTTGATGAAGATGACGATGCACTTCGTGCGGGAAATGCTGGTCGTAAGCTTGCGAAGGGCCTGCGACATCAGACGAGCCTGAAGGCCGGGGAGCGAATCTCCCATCACGCCTTCAATTTCGTTTTTAGGCGTAAGGGCGGCCACCGAGTCAACGACGACCAGATCGACGGAACCCGAACGCACCAGCGCATCAACGATTTCGAGAGCCTGTTCGCCCGTATCCGGCTGCGAAAGCAGCAGATCGGGAACCTTAACGCCGAGACGCGACGCGTACTGGATGTCGAGCGCGTGCTCGGCATCAATGAAGGCGCAGGTGCCGCCCGTCTTCTGCATTTCTGCAATCACCTGAAGCGAGAGCGTCGTCTTGCCCGAGGATTCCGGCCCGAAGATCTCAATAATGCGGCCCTTCGGAAGTCCGCCCACGCCGAGCGCGAGGTCGAGCGACAGCGACCCGGTCGGGCAGACTTCAATGTTCTGCGGTTCGAGATTGTCGGACATGCGCATGATGGCGCCCTTGCCGAACTGCTTCTCGATGCTGGCAAGCGCTATGGACAACGCCTTTTTGCGCTCATCGCCTTCCTTGCGTTCCACGGGCTGGGAGCGTGCGCCGTTCTTTGTAGCCATGATGTTTGTCCTTACAGAGAGTGTTCGTTTCACCCGTTCAAGTGAAAAATTCTCAATAATTTTTCGAACGAGGATCAAAAGATCATTTTTTGGAGATTATGCACAAAAATGATCTTCTACTTTGTTGATAGTTAGGTAAAATTAATTCGCAGTCGTCCTGCGACAAACGAACAATAGCATTACTTCACTCGAATGCGCAATGGTCTATTTTGTTAGTGGTTACCCTAACATTCGACACAAATAGACGCTTCATGATTTTCTGTCGTTCTGGTTTTCTTTTCTGACGCTCTTGACAAGCGGAAATGATTGGGGCAAAATTCGCTTCCTCAAACGAATGCTCCTGTGCGGCTGATGACCGTCACTTGGGTCGTTAGCTCAGCTGGTAGAGCAGCGGACTTTTAATCCGTTGGTCGTGGGTTCGAATCCCGCACGACCCACCAAACACAGTCAGCAGTCGTTAAGTTGGGAACGTAGCTCAGTTGGTAGAGCAGCGGACTCTTAATCCGTCGGTCCAGGGTTCGAATCCCTGCGTTCCCACCAGGTTTCAATGAAGCTGGTGCAGAAATTTAAAATCTGCGTCATCTTCGGGAACGTAGCTCAGTTGGTAGAGCAGCGGACTCTTAATCCGTCGGTCCAGGGTTCGAATCCCTGCGTTCCCACCAATTTCAAAAAGCCCGCCGAAATGGCGGGCTTTTTGTTTTTCTGCCTCCGGCGTTGTCAGGTAATACCTCAGCATTGCGCGGAATTCTGTCGTGCAGAGGCATCATCGCCGCCGCTTCAGTCTGTAGACTGCATCAAATCCGCTTTTCCCGGAAGCACTTCACTCAAAAACGAGCGCGCTTCCGCCGCAATCCTCTTTTGACCTCATCCCATGATCAAGCTCGAACACATTACGCAGACTTACGTCAGTCCTGACGGAACGGCGTTTGATGCGCTCAAGGATGTCTCCATACACATCCGATCCGGAGAAATCTTCGGCATCATCGGTCGCTCGGGCGCAGGCAAGAGCACGCTCGTACGCTGCATCAACCTGCTCAACCGCCCGACGAGCGGCAGCGTCATCGTCGACGGCCAGGACCTCACGAAGCTTCCCGACGACGATCTGCGCAAGGTCCGCCGCTCCATCGGCATGATCTTTCAGCACTTCAATCTGCTTTCCTCGCGCACGGTCTACGACAACATCGCGCTTCCGCTCGAACTCACGGGAACGCCGAAGGACAAGATCCGCGAGAAGATCACTCCGCTCATCCACCTCGTGGGTCTTGACGAGCATGCGAACAAGTATCCGTCCCAGCTCTCGGGCGGCCAGAAGCAGCGCGTCGGCATCGCCCGCGCGCTCGCGAACGACCCGAAAGTGCTGCTTTCGGACGAAGCCACATCCGCGCTTGACCCCGAAACCACCGTCGCCACCCTGGAGCTCCTGAAGCGCATCAACCAGGAACTCGGCGTCACGATCGTCATGATCACGCATGAAATGAACGTCGTGAAGCAGATCTGCGGCCGCGTCGTCGTGATGAACAAAGGCCAGATCGTTGAGGAAGGCGACGTGATCGACATCTTTGCGCGTCCGCAGTCCGAAACGACGCGCGCGCTCATCGGCCAGGTGATGGCCCGCGATCTGCCGCAGTCGATCGTCGATACGGTGAATGCCTCGCGCGCCCTCAACGGCCGCGACAACGTGCACCTGCTCCATCTTTCCTTCATCGGCGGCGAGGTTACGGAACCCGTCATTTCGCTCGCTTCGCGTGAATTCGGCATCAACTTCAACATCCTGAGGGGCACGGTCGACGACCTTCAGGGCCGCACGCTCGGCACGCTCACGCTCCTTGTCGTAGCCCCGGGCGAAACCTATCGAAAAGCCGTGGAATTCATCCGCGACCGCGGCGTTCTCGTCGAGGAGATCCAGAATGTCTAATACGCTCGTCAGCATGATCTCGTCCTCCTTCCTCGAGACCATCATCATGGTGCTCGTCTCGGGAGGCATTGGCTCTGCGCTCGGCATCCCGCTCGGCATTCTGCTCTTCGTCACCGACAAGAAGTCCTTCATGCCGATGCCGAAGTTCCACTTCTGCCTCGCCATCGTCATCAATGCGCTGCGCTCGATTCCGTTCATCATCCTCCTCGTCGCGATCATTCCCTTTACGCGTCTCGTGGTGGGATCCTCCATCGGTACGGCGGCAGCCATTGTTCCGCTCACCATTGCGGTAGCGCCCTTCATTGCCCGCATTGTGGAAACGAGCCTGCGCGAAGTCGACAAGGGTCTCGTGGAAGCTGCCCAGGCCATGGGCGCCTCGAATGCGCAGATCGTCTGCAAGGTGCTCCTTCCTGAAGCGCTTCCCGGCATTCTCGCCGGCCTCACCATTGCCACGGTGAGCCTGATCGGCTTCTCCGCCATGGCGGGCGTGGTGGGCGGCGGCGGCCTCGGCGACCTCGGCATCCGCTACGGCTACCAGCGCTTCATGCCTGAAGTGATGTGGCCTGTCGTCTTCGTCCTCATCGTGCTGGTTCAGGGCCTCCAGTCGCTCGGCGACTACCTCGTGCGCAGGCTCTCCCACAAGTAAGCTCGGAAGATCACGCCGCTTCATAGAAGCCGCCACTTGGTCCCGGCACAAGCTGCCGGAACCATTGGCGGCTTTCTTTTTTGCCGCGCAAGTTCATCTTCGATGCATTCTGTCTTCTATACACTTTCCTTCAGTTTTCAAACTCATCAGCGAGACGATTGTCATGGCCGATTTGTCGGATACTGCGAAGCGGAACGCGCTCAACGGCATGTTCTGGCAAACATTTAAAACGTCTGCACTGCCCTGTATCGGAGACCCGATTAAAGCCACCAGAATTTTTCACTCCAACCTTGCGGCCATCACCTGGAATAGTCTCTCAACGCTTGAGCAAAACCCTGCAACGCTTCCGCAGACCTCCACAATCCTTGCAGGTCAATCCGTTGGAGGCATCAGTATTGATGATCTCATGCAGGTCAAAAACTTTGCTGACGGCGCTAAAAAACTGATCGAAATGGTTCGCAGCGGCGCATTCAATCTGGACGTTGAGACTGCCTGCGCGCTTCACAAATATGTTGGAAAGGACGAGGCTCTCGACTGGGGAGTCCTGCGCTATTCGAAGGTTTCCATTCAGGGATCGGCGTATCTCCCGCCAGACGCCGAGCTTTTGCCGAAAATCGCAGAAACGGGCTTCCGTTTTCTTCGCAGCCAGATAACCAATCCTATTGAACGCGCTTTTGCGGCATTTCTCTTCATGTCCCGATCGCAGCTTTTCTTTGACGCCAACAAACGCACGTCGGTCCTCATGATGAACGGGATTCTTCTCTCGAATGGGTTCTATCCTGTGACGATCCTTAAAAAAGACAGCGAAGTCTTTTATGCAAAACTTGCCGTCTTTTATGAAACCGGAAACGCTTCCGGGATGATGGAATTCCTCAGTTCTCTCGCCGGGCAAATGTACGGATAACGCCCATTCTTCGAGAACTCCGCCCCGGGCGTTGACGTTTTCGCCTCAGGCGCGGGATAATCGCGAGCTCAATTTTTGCCCAACCGTCCTCAGAAAGACCATGGAAAAGAAGGAACTTACGCCCGAAGAACTCGAGGAGCTCAAGCAGCGCCACATCCGCAGCTTCGTCATGCGCAGAGGGCACATCTCGAACGCGCAGAAGCGCGCTCTCGAGGAAGCGCTTCCGCGCTACGCCGTCGAGTATGAGCCGAAGCTCCTCGACTTCAATGCCGCATTCGGCCGTGAAGCCCCTGTTGTGCTTGAGATCGGCTGCGGCATGGGCGAAACAACCTGCGCAATCGCTGCCGCGCACCCGGAAATCAACTTCCTCGGCTGCGAAGTCTTCGCCGCCGGCGTGGGCGCGCTCGCAAAGCGCCTCGATGAAATGACGCTCACCAATGTGCGCATCGTGCGTCACGATGCCGTTGAGGTCGTGCGCGACATGATCCCGGAAAACTTCCTCGCGGGCGTGCACATCTACTTCCCCGATCCGTGGCGCAAGGCGCGCCACCACAAGCGCCGCCTCGTTGCCCAGCCCTTCATCGGCATGCTCGTTTCCCGCATTGCTCCGGGCGGCTACATCCACTGCGCTACCGACTGGGAAAACTATTCCGAGCAGATGATGGAAGTCCTCTCAGCGGAACCGCAGCTCAGAAATCTCTATGACGGCTTCAGCCCCGTCATGGCGAATCCCCTCTGCGAACGTCCGCAGACGAAGTTCCAGGCCCGCGGTGAAAGGCTCGGCCACGGCATCTGGGATCTCGTCTTCATTCGCCGATAATCCCTGACCTTCCTTTGAAAAAGGCGCCTGCTTAAGGCGCCTTTTTCATTAGAGGCTCAGACCGCCCGCCATTCAATCCAACCCATAGTGGTTGCGGCGAGAATCACAATGCCGAAAATGATGCGGTACCAGCCGAATCCACGGAAATCGTGCCCCGCCACAAACCGCAGAAGCCAGTGGACCACCAGCAGGGCGCTCACGAATGAGACGGCGGTGCCGATGGCGAGTCCGGGAAGATTGTCGAGCACCAGGTCGTTCCTCGCCTTCCAGAGGTCGTAGACCGTAGCGCCGAAAATCGTCGGAATGGCGAGGAAGAAGGAAAATTCCGTTGCCGCCCGGCGGGAAAGCCCCAGCACCATGCCGCCGATAATGGTGGCGCCCGAGCGGCTTGTACCCGGGATCATGGCGAGACACTGCATGAACCCCACGAGAAGCGCATCCTTCCAGGTCATGTCGTCCATCGTGGCGACTCGCGGCTGGGTGCCGAGCCGGGCCTGCCTCCCCTCAATCCAGAGAATGATGAAGCCGCCCAGGATAAGCGCAACGGCAACCGTCAGGGGATTAAAGAGATAGGCCTTGATGACGCCGGCCACAAGCACGCCGATCACCGCGGCCGGAAGGAAGGCCACGATCGTGTTGACCGCAAGCCTCTGCTCCTTTCGATTCGAGAACAGTCCCCTGAGGATCGAAAGAATCCTCGCCCGGTAGTACCAGCAAACCGCGAGAATGGCACCCGACTGAATGGCGACGACGAATTCGTCGGCGCCCGGGGTTTCAGCGAATCCGACAATGTCGCTCGCAATGATGAGGTGACCCGTTGAGCTGATCGGCAGGAATTCCGTAAGGCCTTCGACGATGCCGAGCACGGCAGCCTGAAGTGAATAAAGCCAGTCCACTTGTTAAAAACTCTGAATCTGAGGTTGAAGAGAGTCCGACATTATCCGCGAGAGAAGCCGCCCTGCGCGGCGAGTAGAGCGGCTCCGAAACAGCCGGAAACCAAAGAGCCGTGCGGATGCTCTGCGCTATGATCTCGAACCAGCCGGAGGCGCAATCGTCCCTGCGTCCCCGGCATCCGTACATATCCCCGAAGGAGACATTCATGGCTGAAGACACCAAGCTCATTGACAGCGCTGAAATTGAAGAAATGCAGAACCGCATCGAAGCGCTCAAGAGTGAGGAGGCGATGGACGCGGGCGTGCTCGACGGCTACCTTACCGCCACGGCGCTCAATCCCTTAAAACCCTCCGACGAAGATGTGCTCCCCTTCATCTTCAGCGCATCGGGGGATCCGGAAGCGCTCCCCGACGACGAGCGCCTTCTCGAACTCATCCGCCTGCGCATGCGCGAAATCAAAGCCGCCCTCAATGCCGGCGGCGGCCTTGATCCGGTGATCTTCCCGCTCGTCGATGACGAAGGCAAGGAGATCACGAATGAAGAAGGCATCGAAGCGGTTGTCCCCTGGGCCGCGGGCTTCATGATGGGCGCAACGCAGTGGCCCGACGAGACAACGGACGCTGCGGCGACGCAGAAGGCCCTGATCCCGATCGCCGCCCGCATGGCAACGGAAGACGACGAGCTCGAGGCTGATGCGAAAGCAGTCTGGCAGGCCGCGAGAAACCAATGCCCGCCGGCGAAGGATTTGGGCGAAGCGCTCTACCAGATGGTCGAAAGCGTCTTCCATCTCAAGGATCTCAATGTTCCCAATGAACCCATCCGCCGCGAGGCGCCCCGCGTCGGCAGAAACGACCCGTGCCCCTGCGGGAGCGGAAAGAAATTCAAGCAGTGCTGCGGCAAAAAAGCCTGAAGAGCGCGCTGACTGGCATTTCTAAAAAACAAAGCCTGCTTCCCCGGAAAATCAGGGAAACAGGCTTTTTTCATGCCGTTAAAGGCATGAGCGATGCATCAATGCTTCAGAGGCTTGAAGCGCAGGCGCTTCGGCTTTGCGCCTTCTTCGCCCAAGCGGCGGCGCTTGTCGGCTTCGTACTCGTTGTAGTTGCCGTTAAAGAAGACCACCTTGGAGTCGCCTTCGAAAGCAAGAATATGCGTCGCGATGCGGTCGAGGAACCAGCGGTCATGCGACGTCACGAGCGCGCAGCCGGCGAACTCGAGAAGCGCCTCTTCGAGCGCACGCAGGGTCTCGACGTCAAGGTCGTTCGAGGGTTCGTCAAGAAGCAGAACGTTCCCGCCCGCGAGGAGGGTCTTCGCGAGGTGAAGACGGCCGCGCTCGCCGCCAGAGAGATTCCCGACGAGCTTCTGCTGATCGGCGCCCTTGAAGTTGAAGCGCCCGAGGTAGGCACGGCTCTGCATCGAGAACTTGCCGACCTGGAGAATGTCCTGTCCGCCCGAAACGGCTTCAAAGGCCGTCTTGTCGTTGGGGAGCGAATCGCGCATCTGATCCACCGCAGCGAGCTTCACCGTCGGTCCGATCTTGATTTCGCCTGAATCCGGCTTCTCGCGGCCTTCAATCATCTTGAAGAGCGTCGATTTGCCGGCGCCGTTCGGGCCGATGACGCCCACGATGGCGCCGGGCGGAATGACGAAGGAGAGATCGTCGATCAGGAGCCTGTCGCCGAATCCCTTCGAGACGTGGCTGAATTCGATCACGTTGTTGCCGAGGCGTTCAGCAACCGGGATGAAGATCTCGTTGGTTTCATTACGCTGCTGGTACTCAACCGAAGAGAGCTCCTCAAAGCGCGAGAGTCGGGCCTTCGATTTCGCCTGACGGCCCTTCGGATTCTGACGAACCCATTCAAGCTCGTGCTTGATTGCCTTCATGCGCGCGTCTTCCTGACGCTTTTCGATCTCAAGGCGGCGCTCCTTCTGGTCGAGCCAGGAGGAGTAGTTGCCCTTCCAGGGAATGCCTTCGCCGCGGTCAAGTTCGAGAATCCACTCGGCGGCATTGTCGAGGAAGTAGCGGTCATGCGTCACCGCAACGACCGTGCCGGGGAAGCGGTGCAGGAACTGCTCGATCCATTCGACCGACTCCGCGTCAAGGTGGTTCGTCGGTTCGTCAAGAAGGAGCATGTCCGGACGCGAAAGGAGCAGGCGGCAGAGCGCCACCCGGCGCTTTTCCCCGCCCGAGAGCACGCCGATCTTGGCGTCCCAGGGCGGAAGGCGCAGCGCATCGGCGGCGATTTCCATCTGCGTTGAGGCGTCGGTGCCGGCCGCGGCAATGATCGCTTCAAGGCGGGCCTGTTCCGCAGCGAGCGCATCGAAATCCGCATCCGGTTCGGCATAAGCCGCATAGACGGCATCGAGCTTCGCCTGCGCCTGCATGACTTCGCCCATGCCTTCCTCTACCGCTTCACGAACGGTCTGTTCGGGATCGAGCTTCGGTTCCTGCGGCAGGTAGCCCATCTTGATCCCGGGCATCGGAATCGCTTCGCCTTCATGATCCTTGTCCACGCCCGCCATGATCTTGAGGAGCGTTGATTTGCCCGCGCCGTTGAGACCGAGCACGCCGATCTTGGCGCCGGGGAAGAAGGAAAGAGAAATGTCCTTGAGAATCTGACGCTTCGGGGGAACGATCTTCCCGACGCGGTTCATCGTGAAAACGTACTGTGCCATGTGTTCCTGCAAGAATTCGGCGAAAAAAGCTTCTGTCGGCTCCCGGGCCCTGAAGGTGAAACCCGGGAAGCACTGAAGACGGCTACGGATAATACCGTATCCAAAATTTTATCGCTCTGATAATTTAGGGAATTTTCCCTTATTTTCTGAGTTTTCTGCGGCCGCAGTAGCCGTGAAGAATCCAGAAGCGGCGAAGCCGGTTCACGCGTGCGAGCTCCTCGCGGCGATATTCCCCCATGGCTTCGGGCTGATAGCGCTTCCACTTCTTGTAGGCGCCCGACATGTCCATGGCTTCGAGCTCCTTCACGATCACGCGGGGAAGATGCGTGGTCACCAGGCCGGACTGGAAATCGATCAGCCCGGGCGTGCCGTCGAGACGCATGATGATGTTGCCGCCGCCCCGCAGATCGAGATGCACGACGCCGCGGTCATGCACCCTGCGGATAAGCGCCTCTAGCTTTTCAAGAAACTCGGGCGTAACGCTCGCGGGCGCGACTTTATCAAGCGACCGACCCTCAATGTATTCAATCGCCAGCATGCTCGGTCCAACGCGTACTACATGCTGTGCAATCCCGCTGATGCCCTTCAGCCTTCTGATGGAAACGATTTCGCGCGATATCAGAATGGGGGCTATCAGCTTCCTCACGAACCATGAGCGGCAGGAAAAATCCTTCACCACCCATTTGCACCCGTCAATCTCAACTTCCGTCACCCGGGCGTTTGCGCAGCGTCCCTCGCGCAGAAGACGCGACGGGGCCTCCTCAATCTGAGCGATTGAAATGCTGATGTTGCTGCTTGCGGCCTGCGGCGCTTGGTCCTTACACATCCCTGCTGCTGCTTCCTTGAAGCAAAGAGCGTCCCTGTATCAAGGCAGGAACGCTCTGCTTCAAGGGCAATCTATTGATTGCCCTGAATTCCTGAGTGTTGATCCGTTGCTCAGGGCATCACCAGACCGCTCGAGCCGGCAGCCGGAGGAGCCTGGAAGCCGGGCATGCCCGGAGTCACGATCTGATTGGCGGCTTCGCGGCGCATTTCGCGAAGGCGCTCAACCGTATCCTGAAGACCCTTCTGAGCAGCGGCGCCGTAGCCCGCAACCGCTTCGGCAAGGGTCTTTGCCGGGATCTCGAAGTTGATGGGAATCGGGCCCACCTGGGTCATGATCTGCGCCTCGCCCAGGAAGACGATGTCGCGGCTCTCGTCGCGCGTGCCGTCGACAAGAATCGGCGTCAGCACGCGCAGCGATCCCACGCGGCGATCAGAAATAATTTCCTCGCGCACAAGGCTCTTCGGATCCATCTGAGCGTCGAGTTCGTCCGTTCCGGCCTGAGTATCTTCAGCCATTGCAGCTCCCACAAAGTAGTCGAATCAAAAATTTCGGTGGCCGCCCCTGTGAGGCAGCCGGAATTCTTAATCTTAGCGATAAACCATCACCGGGAAGCGGGAATGCGTGAGCACCTTCTGGGTTTCCGATCCCAAAAGCACAGCAGCAATGCCCTTGCGCCCGTGGCTCGCCATGAAGATGATGTCGCAGCCGTTCTTTTCGGCCTGCTCGATGATCGCTTCCGAGGGCGAGAAGCTCTTCACCATCACGGTCTTATTTTCCACGCCAACGGCATCCGCCACGCGCTTGGCCTCTGCGAGACGCTCCTCAGCCTCAGCAGATACGCGCTCGTCATACTGCTCGATCGACTCAGGGCGATATTCCGCAAGGTTCGTATAGGAATAGGGCTCGATCACCGTCATGATGACGAGCGTTGCGCCAAGGGGCTTGGCAAAGCGGGCCGCGCCCTCAACCGCCTTCACGGAACGTTCCGATCCGTCCGTCGGCACAAGAATGCGCTTGTACATGCTGATTCTTCCTTTTGTAGTCAAAGCGTTCCAGGACGCATCTTCTGCTCAATGCGCCATAACTTACATTTTAGGGCGCGGCAGTGATGTGCGTTCGCCCTTGACGGCGTGCTGAAGCAATTTTTGACCGTTCGACTCCGGCCGCAGCGCTTTCTCTTCTTTTTAAACTAAGCAATTACGCCTATACGCTGCAGAATAAAAAGTCGTGCACAAATTCAATGCAATGATCAATATGCATTTTTATTTTTCACACGGACGCACCTTGAATTTGCATATCATTGCCTTCGGACAAACTTTAGGGAGATTTTGAATCAATTTTGCCTCGCTCTGCTCTCGCACTCCCTGCCCGCCGTGGTAACGTAGCCTCATCCAGATAAAGAGAGGGAGTCGCCCCGAAAAGGATCTTCCCCGGACCAGCGGAAAGTCTCTTTCATCAGGCGCATCTTCTCCCTCCGTCATAAGGAGACACTTCATGCGCATTCTCGTACCGGTTGACGGCAGCACCAACTCCCTCAACGCTGTCTCGTTCATCGCATCGCGCCAGACGCTTCTCGGAAGCAATCCTGATATTGAGCTTCTCAACATTCAGCTTCCGCTCCCGGCACGCGCCTGCCGCCTCGTCGGCCAGGACGCCATCCAGCGCTACTACGAGGATGAAGCGGAAAAGGTATTTGAACCCGCCCGCAAGATCCTGCAGAAAGTAGGCTTCAAGGCCGTTGAATCCTTCGTCGTGGGCGAACCTGCCCCGTCGATTGCAAAGGCGGCGGAAAAGACGAGCGCCGACCTGATCGTCATGGGCTCCCGCGGCCAGAGCGCCATCAAGGGGCTCTTCTTCGGTTCGGTCTCAAACGGCGTCCTTGCTCAGACGAAGTGCCCGCTGCTCGTGATCCGCGGCAAAGCCACCACTGAAGACGATGCGCTTCGCGTCGGCATCGCGGTCGACGGCTCGAAGTACGGCCGCGCAGCCGTACGCTACGCCCTCAAGCACATTTCGCTCTTCGGCACCGGCGCCACCTTCTTCCTGATCAACGTTGTGAGCGACTACGCCGGCGCCGTCATGCCCGACATGGCCGGCATGGCGCTTCCGGCGCTTTCTGAAGAGGAAGTGCTCGATCTGCAGCGCGAGGAATTCAACGAAGCGGTTGAGCCGCTCCGTCCGCTCCTCGCCAAGGCTGCCATCAAAGCGAAGGAAGTCTGCCTCGTCGGCAACCCTGGCGACGAAATCTCGGCCTTTGCCCGCAAGCGCCGGCTCGACCTCATCGTTATGGGCTCGCACGGCTACGGCCGCTTCAAGAGCGCCATCATGGGCTCGACCGCCACGCGCATTGCGGCAACGGGCAACGTGCCGCTTCTCGTCATCCGCCAGCCCTGATGCGGCATCAGCTCATCAGTGAGCGGAGTGCGGCGCCTCAGCCGCACTGATGAAAGCCCGTCGGCTCCATTCCGGAGCGGCGGGCTTTTTCATGCTCTGGAAATGGCGAAGCCATCACGCATATCCGGGATCCCGTGATAAGATCGCCCCCGCCTGACGCAGGGCGGCAGGCCCGGACGACCCGGCGCTCACGCCGTCGTTCGGTCGTTCCAGAGTCTTTTTTCCACTTTTACGATGACAGAATCACTCAGGAAGGGGTCCGCCGTCCGCGAACCTCTGCGCGTCTTCATTGCCGCCGAGAACCAGGCGGAGTGCGACCGCATCGCCCAGCGTCTCACCCGCGCGCTTGATATGAAAGTTGCCGGCAGCGCCACGAGTGCGGCAGAACTCGAAGCCGCCATGCGCTGCGACGCGAAGCTTGACGTGCTGATCACGGACGTCATGCTCGGATCTGACGACATGGCTCCGGTGCTTACGCGCATCAAGCACCTGCGCGACGATCTCGACATCCTCATCTACACCGCCTTCTCTCAGGATCCGTTCGTGATCCGCGCCATCCTGGCCGGCGCCACCGGCTACATCCTCAAGGGCGACCAGGAAGACCTCGTGACGAGCGTGAGGCTTCTGAAGGGCGGCGGCTCCCCGGTGTCCCCCACGGTGGCAAGAAGCGTGCTGCGCGCCATTCATTCGCGCACTTTTGCGCCTCAGCCCCAGCAGCCGCAGAAGCACGAGGCGCCGGAGAACCTTCTTCTCTCGCAGCGCGAAACCGAAATCCTCACGCTCCTCGCGAAGGGCATTTCGTTCTCGGAAATCGCCGACATCCTCTCGATTTCCCACCACACGGTGACGGCGCACATCAAGAAGATTTACCGGAAGCTACAGGTGCATTCGAGAGGCGAAGCGGTCTATGAAGCCTCCTGCATGGGGCTCCTCTCAGACCGCATCGGGAGCTGACTTTGTTCCTCAGACTTCGCCTTCGCGAAGCCAGTGGCCGGACTTTCCGCCCGCTTTTTCCAGAAGGCAGATATCCTTCATCACCATTCCGCGGTCTACGGCTTTGAGCATGTCGTAGACCGTGAGAAGGCCCGCCTGCACGGCCGTGAGCGCCTCCATTTCGACGCCGGTCTTGCCGCAGCACTCGCACTGCGCATAGCAAATGACGCGCGAATGCTCCTGATCGAGCTCAAAATCAACCGCAACGCGCGTGAGCGCAATCGGATGACAGAGGGGAATAATTTCCGCCGTCTTCTTTGAAGCCATGATGGCCGCAATTCGCGCAACGCCGATGACGTCGCCTTTCTTGGCCGTTCCCGCCTCAACGAGCGCAAACGTTGCGGGCGCCATGCAGATTTCGCCGCGGGCGCGGGCAATGCGCTTCGTTTCCGCCTTGGCGCCGACATCAACCATGTGCGCGTCGCCCTTGGCGTCGAAGTGCGTGAGTCCGTTCATATCCTTCTCCTGATGAGAGCCTTGATTCTTTCAGGCAATTTTTCGACACTTCTCTAATGCTTTTCTCACTTAAGCATCGGTCCCCTCCGGGCCATAATGCTTGGAATCTGTGAAAGAAGCCCCGGCAGCCGGATGTGCGCTGCCCGTGGCGAGATTAGCACCCAAACGCGCTCATTGAAGACCGGATCCCAATGTCCCGATTCCTGAAGTCCGTCATTGCCATTGCATCGAGCCTCATTACAGCGGCAGTCCCTGTTTCTGCCTCTGCCGCGAGCGCGCTCGACCTGAATCTTCCGTCGCTCGGCTCCACCGCCGATGCGGGGCTTTCCCCTCAGGACGAATACCGTCTCGGCACGCAGCTCATGGCGCAGGTGCGGGCGGATCCGACCTATCTTGCCGACCCGGAAATCATGGATTATCTCGGACGCCTCGGCTACCAGCTCGTGAGCCATGCGCGCTCGAGCACCTACAACTTCTTTTTCTTTCCCATCCGCGACGACACGCTCAACGCCTTCGCGCTCCCGGGCGGCTACATTGCCGTCCATACCGGCACCATCATCGCCGCACAGAGCGAAAGCGAGCTCGCGGGCGTCATGGCGCACGAAGTCAGCCACGTCGCGCAGCGCCACATTGCCCGGATGATTGAAGGCCAGAGCGGAAACCTCGCGCTCACGCTCGGCTCCATTCTGCTCGCGATCCTCGCCGCTCGCGCCGGCGGAAGTTCGGGCGGCCACGCCGCCGCGGCGATTGCCATGGGCTCTCAGGCAGCCATGATCCAGTCGCAGCTCAATTATTCGCAGAACGCCGAACGCGAAGCCGACCGCATGGGGATCGCCACGCTCTACGCCGCCGGCTTCGACCCGCACGGAATGGAGGACTTCTTCTCGCGCCTCCAGGCGAGCAACCGCTTCTACCGTTCTGCGGCGCCTGCCTACCTTTCAACCCACCCGCTCACGGCGGAACGCATGGCGGACATGGAAAACCGCACGCGGCAGCTCCCCGTCCAGCGGCACCAGGACTCCCCCGACTTCGGCCTCATTCAGGTCCGCGCCCGGGTCCTCCAGGAGACGAGCTGGGACGGCTGGAACAAGGTGAAGAGGGAATTCACCCGGGATCTTGCCGCCGCTTCCGGCAACCGCGCCTGCACGCTCTCCTACGGCATTTCCGTAGCCGAAGGGATGCTGAAGAATACCGACGCCGCCTACCGCGCAGCCCAGGATTCCATGAAGTGCGGCATCCGCTCGGCCATTCTCGAAAGAAACCTCACGCGCACAGCCTTTGACGCCGCAAAAACCCAGAAGGCGAAGCTCGACGCCCTGGCGGCCGCCAAGGCGGCGCTCTCGCGCTATCCGCTCTCCGCGATGATGGCGGAAAACTATGTCGACCTGCTTTATGCGCTCGGCCGCCACCAGGAGCTCATCAACTTCCTGAGAAACGGCACAGCGCTCTCCGACACCTCGAGCGACTACCACGCGCTTCTTGCGCGCTCCTATGAAGCGCTCGGGAAAAAGAGCCTCCAATACATGCATACAGGAGAGATGTACGCGCAGCTCGGCGCCACGGAAGCCGCGGTTTATCAGTATTCGCTCGCGCAGAAGGCCAACGACGGCGACTTCTACACCATGAGCGAGATTGATGCGCGCCTCAGGGATCTGCGCCGGCAGTACGACGACGAAAAGAAGGCTGCCGAACGGTGACGGCGCACCTGAAGCGGCGCAAAAGTCGTCTTTCCGGACGATTCTTTCGCCCGCGGCAGTGTGCGAAAATAGCCCAACTTTTTGCCCCCTTTTATTTTTGCGACGCGGCGCGCCTCTTTTCAGGCGCGCACCGCGCCATTTGTTATGGCTATTGAAGATTTTCTTACCGTTGCCGCCCCTGTCGATGAAATGATCGAAACCGATGCCGTCGTCGTCGGTGCGGGCCCCGTCGGCCTCTTTCAGGTTTTTGAGCTCGGCCTCCTTGAGATCAAGTGCCACGTGATTGATTCGCTTCGCACCGTAGGCGGCCAGTGCATGGAGCTCTACCCGACGAAGCCCATCTACGACATCCCGGCTGTTCCGGTCTGCTCCTCCTATGAGCTCACCGAAAACCTCCTCAAGCAGAACCATCACTTTGCGCCGGTCTTCCATCTCGGCGAAGAGGTGACGGATGTGAAGAAGCTCGAGGACGGCACCTTCCACGTGACCACGTCCGCGGGTTCGCGCTTCCACTCAAAGGTCGTGATCATCGCCGCCGGCGTCGGCTCCTTCCAGCCGCGCCCCCTTCGCGTAAAGGGTATCGAGAAGTTCGAGGGCACGCAGCTTCACTACAGCTGCAAGGATCCCTCGATCTTTGAAGGCAAGAATGTCGTCATCCTGGGCGGCGGCGACTCGGCGCTTGACTGGACGCTCAACCTGGTCGGCAAGGCCGAGAGCGTCGTGCTCGTCCACCGCCGCGACGGCTTCCGCGCGCAGGCTGCTTCCGTTGCCCGCATGAAGGAACTTTGCGAAAACTGGGAAATGCAGTTTGAAGTGGGTCAGGTCACTGGCTTTACGGAAGAGGACGGCAAGCTCACCGAAGTCGCCGTTTCCGGCGCCGACGGCGTCACCCGCCGCATCCCGCTCGACCATCTTCTCGTCTTCTTCGGCCTTCAGCCCAAGCTCGGCCCCATCGAAAACTGGGGCCTCAACCTCGAGCGCAAGCAGATCGTCGTCGACACTGCCCGCTTTGAGTCGAGCATCCCCGGCATCTTCGCCGTGGGCGACATCAATACGTACCCCGGTAAGAAGAAGCTCATTCTCTCGGGCTTCCATGAATGCGCGCTCGCTGCCTTTGCGGCCTGCGACTACGTCTTCCCCGAAAAGCGCGTCTTCCTGCAGTACACGACGACGAGCCCGAAGCTTCACAAGGTGCTCGGCGTCGAAACGCCGACCTTTGACGACTAAAGTCTGAGGGGGCGCGCGATTCGCGCGCTTCCAGAAAAAAAATCCCCGCCGAACCGAAAGGAACCGCGGGGATTTTTTTTGATTTCTGAAGCGGCCGGAATCAGTCGTTCTTCACCGAGATGGTCGGCATGCGGGCCGAATAGTCCTTGCCGAGCTTGGCGACAGCGCCGGCGATCTTCATGGCGATCGAGCGGTACATCTTCGCGGCAGGACTTTCCGGGTCGGCCGCAACGGTGGGGTTGCCGCTGTCGGCCGCCTCGCGGATGTCCGCAGAGAGCGGGAGTTCCCCGAGAAGCGGAACGCCGTAGGTTTCGCTCATGCGCTTCGCGCCGCCCTCGCCGAAAATATGCTGAACCTTGCCGCAGCAGGGGCAGATGAAGACGGACATGTTTTCGATGATGCCGATCAGAGGAACGTTCACCTTCTCGAACATTCTGAGGCCCTTCTTCGCATCAATGAGCGCGATGTCCTGCGGGGTCGTGACAACGACGGCGCCCGTCAGGGGTGAGCTCTGCGAGAGCTGGAGCTGAATGTCGCCCGTTCCCGGAGGCATGTCGACGATGAGATAGTCGAGGTCGTGCCAGTTGGTGAGCGTGAGGAGCTGGTTGAGGGCGCCCGACGCCATCGGACCGCGCCAGATCATCGGCTCATCCTCGTCGACCATGAAGCCGACGGAATTAATCTGAAGGCCGTGAGACTCAAGGGGCTCCATGGTCTTGCCGTCAACAGTCATCGGCTGCCCGTGAGCGCCGAGCATGGTGGGCTGGGAGGGCCCGTAGACGTCGGCGTCGAGAACGCCGACCTTGGCGCCTTCATAGCTGAGCGCGAGTGCGAGGTTCGCCGATACCGTCGACTTGCCGACGCCGCCCTTGCCGGACGAAACGGCAATGATGTTCTTGACGCCCGGGAGGACGCGCTGCGTGCCCTGGACCTTATGCGCAATGATGTTCTGCTTCACGTCGGCAGTCACCGTCTCGGCGCCGAGCTCCTTCACGGCGCTTTCAATAGCGGCCTTCACGGACTCAACGGCAAAACGGGCGGGGTAGCCAAGCTCGACATGAACCACCACGCCGCCCTTGTCATCCGTTTCAATGCCCTTCAGCATGCGGCCGGAGACATAGTCCGTACCGACCACGGGATCGATCAGTTTGGAAAGGCGCTCCTCGACCTGAGAAGTGGAAATCGTCATGGGGGACTCCTCAAAATAAGAAAGAGCCGATTCTGCTGCTCTTTTTGTAATGCCTGAGAGATTCTAATTGGCCTCTCCAAAAGCTTCCTTACGTCGATCGGACTAAGGACGGAAACAATTCGCAAACTTTAAGTCCTCGGATTCGTAGTCAACTGCGGCTACACTCGGCGGACCTGCTTTTATCCCACAGAAAGCATACCTATTCAATAACCGACGGTTTAATTTCACCTACCGGAGCTGACCTTCATGTTCACGCGTCGTCAGATCATTCAAAACGCCGGCCTTCTCATGGGATTTGCCGCAAGCGGAGCTTTCGCCGCCAACGCTTTCGCCAACACCGAATCAACCGGCCTCGTTGTTCCTTTCCCGGCGGGAGGCGGCGGCGACGTCCTCGCCCGCTCGGTTGCGGGCGCCCTCGCTGAGGAGCTCGGCACCAAAATCTGGGTCGACAACCGTCCGGGTGCGGGCGGCACGATCGGCGCCCGCCATCTTTCGCGCGCCCGCGCCGACGGATCCATGCTCGGGTACGTTACGAACGGCATCCTCTGCGTCAATCCGCTCCTTTATCCCAACGTTCCCTTTAATCCGCGCGAAGAGCTTCGCCCGGCCGGCATGATTTCCGAAATCGGCCTTGTGGGCGTTCTCAATCCGAATGCCATCGCCGGCGTCACGGATCTGAAGAGCCTCGTCGCCTGGGCCAAGGCGCACCCGAAGGAAGTGAACTTTGCCTCTTCGGGCATCGGCACGACGAGCCACCTCGCGGGCCTCCTCTTTGCGCGCCGCGCGGGACTTGAACTCACGCACGTGCCTTACCGCGGAGGCGCGGCCGCCATGCTCGACGTTCTCTCGGGCCGCATTCCCTTCATGATCGACGTGGCGCCTAATGCCCTGCAGCACGTACGAAGCGGCAAGCTCACGGCGCTCGGCGCCGCGTCCAAGCAGCGCCTTGCGATCGCGCCCGACATTCCGACCTTCGCCGAAGCGGGCGTCGCCGACGTCGAACTCTCCGCCTGGGACGGCATCGTGCTCCCCAAGGGAGCTCCGGACGAACTCGTCAGCCGCGTCTCCGCCGCGCTCGCGCGTGCGCTCAAGCGCCCTGAAGTTGTTGCGAGCCTCTCGAAGAAGGGCGCCGAACCGCGCCCCGGGACGAGCGCCGACTTCATCCGCTTCATTGAGTCCGAAACTCCGAAATGGGCCGAGCTCGTGGCGGCGATTCAGGCGGAAACCTCGCAGTAAATCGTCTCTTTCCTTAAAAAACCATCTTCTCACGGGCGCCCGGGCGGCAGATAATGTAAATTCTTTGCCGCATTTTTCCTCCCGCATCGGTGCGGGCGCCCGGACCGGCTTCCATCAGGCCGCTGAGATGCGCCCGCGCTGAAATTCTCATCAGAATCTGAAGACAACACATGACTCAGCGCAAACTTTTCGTGACCACGGCTCTTCCTTATGCGAACGGCGCCTTCCATATGGGTCACATCATGGAATACATCCAGGCCGACATTTGGGTTCGTCACGAACGCATGTGCGGCAACATCGTGCATTTTGTCGGTGCGGACGACGTGCACGGCGCGCCGATCATGATTGCCGCCCAGAAGCGCGGCCTTACCCCGCAGGCCTTCGTCGCTGAAATCGCCGCCGGCCGCAAGCAGTACCTCGACGGCTTCCACATCAGCCACGACTACTGGGGTTCGACCGACTCGAAGGAAAACCACGAACTCTCGCAGGAGATCTACCGCCGCCTCAAGGCCGCGGGCCTCATCTACACGAAGGATGTCGAGCAGTTCTACGACACCGTGAAGTGCATGTTCCTCGCGGACCGCTTCATCAAGGGCACCTGCCCGCGCTGCGGCGCGCCCGATCAATACGGCGACAACTGCGAAAAGTGCTCGGCCGTCTACTCGCCCACCGAGGTGATCAACCCCTATTCGACGCTTTCGGGCTCCCGCCCGGAACTGCGCACGTCCACGCACTACTTCTTCAAGCTCTCCGACCCGCAGTGCGTTGAGTTCCTGCGCCACTGGACGAAGGGCACGGGCAAGGACGGCAAGCCCTCCGTGCAGGAAGAAGTGCTCGCCAAGGACAGCGAATGGCTCGGCGCCGACGGCCACCTCGCCGACTGGGACATCTCGCGCGATGCGCCCTACTTCGGCATCGAAATCCCGGACGCTCCGGGCAAGTACTTCTACGTGTGGCTCGACGCCCCTGTGGGCTACCTCGCCGCCCTCAAGGCCTATTCCGAAAAGAAGGGCTTTGACTTCGAAAAATTCCTCGAAGACCCGGAAACCGAACAGATTCACTTCATCGGCAAGGACATCATCTACTTCCACACGCTCTTCTGGCCTGCCATGCTGAAGTTCTCCGGCAAGCCCTTCCGCGTGCCGGATCACATCAACGCCCACGGCTTCATGACCGTGAACGGCGAAAAGATGAGCAAGAGCCGCGGCACGGGCATTTCGCCGCTCGAATACCTGAAGCTCGGCATGAATGCCGAGTGGCTGCGCTACTACCTCGCCGCCAAGATGAATTCGCGCGTTGAGGACGTCGACTTCACGAAGATCGACTTCGCGCAGCGCGTCAATTCCGACCTGATCGGCAAGTACGTGAACATCGCCTCGCGCGCCGCGGGCTTCATCGTGAAGCGCTTCGAGGGCCGCGTGCTTGATTCCGCCATGACGGATCCCCTGGTCGGGAAGCTCATGAGCCGCGTTCCGGAAGTCTCCGCCTTCTACGAGGCCCGCGAGTTCGCCCGCGCCACGCGCCTTGTGATGGAGCTCGCCGACCTCGTCAACGAATACGTCGATGAGAAGAAGCCCTGGGAGCTCGCGAAGCACCCTGAAAAGGCCGAGGAGCTGCACCACGTTTCCTCCGTTGCGCTCGAATGCTTCCGTCTCCTCACGCTCTGCCTCAAGCCCGTGCTGCCCGCCACGGCCGAACGCGTCGAAAACTTCCTCTCGATCGCGCCGCTCGCCTGGGCCGATGCCGCCAAACACCTCTCGAGCGCGGATCAGATCAAGCCCTACCAGCACCTCATGCAGCGCGTCGACATGGAGAAGCAGCTCAACGTCCTCGTGCCCGAAAAGGCGCCGGAACCCGAACCCGCGGTCCCGGGCGGCGAACCGATCGCTTCGGAAGTGACGATCGACGACTTCACGAAGGTTGACCTTCGCGTCGCGAAGATCGTCAAGTGCGAAGAGGTTGAAGGCTCAACCAAGCTCCTTCGCCTCACGCTCGACCTCGGCGAAGGCCGCACCCGCAACGTCTTCTCCGGGATCAAGAGCGCCTACAAGCCCTCCGACCTCGAAGGGCGCCTTACGGTGATGATCGCGAACCTCGCCCCGCGCAAGATGCGCTTCGGCGTCTCCGAAGGCATGGTGCTAGCCGCGTCGGACGCCGCCGACAAGTCGCTCGGTCTCTTCCTCCTCTCGCCTGATTCGGGCGCTCAGCCCGGTATGCGCATTCGCTAAGGAATAACCCGAGATTGCCGCACAAACGGTAATCGCTTTGAGTTAGCGCAAAAGGGCGCGGCCATATGGCCGCGCCTTTTTTCTTAAACTATTGGCCCTCTCTTTTTTCCCTCATTGCCCTCTTTTCTCTCAAAAAAATGAGCTTCTCAAAGCAGGCAGGAGAATTCCTGCACCATCTGCCGCTCGCGCACTTCCGGCCGGTGCTTCTTGACAGCATCAAGGGCTACAGCCGCCACATGCTTACCCGCGACATCTCTGCCGGCCTCACCGTCGGCATGGTGGCGCTCCCGCTTGCCATGGCCTTCGGCATCGCTTCGGGCGTTCCGCCGGAAGCAGGCCTCTACACGGCCATCATCGCGGGCTTTCTGATCTCGCTTCTCGGCGGCTGCCGCGTGCAGATCGGCGGACCGGCCGGCGCCTTCGTCGTCATCATCTACGGCATCATCGCCCAGTACGGGCTCTCGAATCTGATGCTCGCGACCATCGGCTCGGGCATCATTCTCTTCTTCATGGGGCTCTTCAAGCTCGGAGGCTTCATCAAGTTCATCCCGATTTCGATCGTGATCGGCTTTACGAACGGCATTGCGGTGATGATCGGCCTGCAGCAGGTGAAGGATTTCCTCGGCCTCTCGATTGCCAAGATGCCGGCCGACTTCTTCGAGATGATTCTCACGATCATCGCGCACATCAAGACCTTCAATCCCTGGGCCTTCGGCATTGCGCTTACGAGCTTCCTCGTGATTTTCTTCTGGCCGAAGGGCTATTCGATGAACGGTCCGCAGTGGAAGCGCTGGATCGCGCATCTGCCGGGCACCGTGGTCGTGCTCATTCTCTCGACCGTTTTCGTGAGTCTCTTCAACATCCCCGTTGAGACGATCGGCAGCAAGTTCGGCGGCATCCCGCAGGGGCTCCCTGAATTCCGCCTCCCGGAATTCGACTGGCAGAGCGCCAAGCAGCTTTACGGCGCCATGCTGACCCTCGCCGTGCTCGGCTCCATTGAAAGCCTCCTCTGCGCCCGCGTTGCCGACACGATGACCGACGACCGCCACGACCCCAATCAGGAACTGATGGGTCAGGGCGTCGCCAACATGGTCGTGCCCTTCTTCGGCGGCATTCCCGCCACCGGCACCATCGCGCGTACGGTGACGAACATCAAGTCGGGCGCCTTCTCGCCCGTGGCCGGCATGGTCCACGCCGTGACGCTTCTCGTCGTCATTCTCGTCGCCGCTCCGCTCGCCGCGAGCATTCCGCTTTCCGCACTTGCCGCGATCCTCGTCTTCGTTGCCTGGAACATGGGCAACTGGAAGGAATTCGTGCGCCTGAAGCGCATGTCGCTTTCCTATAAGGCCACGCTTCTTCTCACCTTCTTCCTCACAGTGATCTTCGACCTTACCGTGGCGGTCGAATTCGGCCTCGTCGTCGCCTGCATCTTCTTCCTCATCCGCATGAACAACATCACGGTTGTGGAACCCGCGACGCTGCCCTTCCACATGCCCGAGACAGTCGAAGCCTGGCACATCCGTGGCGCGCTCTTCTTCGGCTCCATCTCGAAGCTCGAGCACGTCACCGATCCGCACCGACTCATGGCCGCGGATTCCGCGAAGATCGTCATTCTCGACTTCACGGATCTCGTCAACATCGACAATTCCGCGATGGACCAGATCGAGGTCTTCGTGAGAGCGCTCCACCGCCATCATCACGAGCTCATCATCGCGGGCGCTTCCGGCCATCCGCTGCGTCAGCTTGAACGCACGGGCATTGCGCAGGCGCTCGGCCCCAATCTCGTCCCCGACATGGAATTCGCCATGGCGCGCGCCGATATTGTCCTTGCGGAACTCGCTGAGGAAGAAAAGAAGGAAAAGGCAGAACTTCAGGCCTGATTGAAAGACTGAAGATTGAGCGCCTTAAGGCCGCCCGAGATCCTCTCCGGGCGGCTTTTTCGTATTTAGAAGAGCGTTCCCTGGGTGCCGGGGAGCTCAATGCCCTCAAAAAACTCCTTCCATTCGGCTTCGAGCTCTTCGGGCGTCTTTCCCTTATCAGTCGAGGGCGCCTCCTCATAGACCATGAAGGAACGATCGTCATTGCGGAGATAAATAGCACTGTAGGACTCCGCCTGCTGGATCTGAATGAGAAAGACCTTTGCAAGCTCAAGCGATGCGAGAAGCCACACGGTGAGCTGCTGCTGATCCGCCTCGTCGCCCATCAGGTCTGTGAGACGAACATAGTCCTTCCCCTGAAGCATCCTCAGAATCCCCGTCATGTGCTCTCTCACCGAGAGCTCCTCCCGCGTCACGTGGTGGTTCGCGTAGAGCGCGGCATTGGCTTCCACCGCTTCCCAGGCAAGCGAAAGCTCTGCGGGCGTAATAACGGGAAGATCCTTCACAGGAACATCAAAAAAGCCCCCCGCCGGAACAAGAAAATCCCTGTCCAGGCGCGGAAGTTCATCGAGAAGCCTTGCCGCCTCCCGCATGCGTTCGTATTCGAGGAGTCTCCGCATGAGCTCGGCTCTCGGATCCTCGGCTTCCTCGCCCTCAGTGGCGTCGGGACGTTTGGGAAGAAGCATCCGGCTCTTGATCGCCATGAGAGTCGCCGACATCACGAGATAAGCAGATGCGAGTTCCAGATTCGTGCGGCGGATAAGTTCCACATACGCCATGTACTGTTCCGTGAGCTTTGTCATCGGAATGTCCATGACGTCGAACTTCTGGCTGCGGATGAGCCAGAGAAGAAGGTCAAGAGGGCCTTCGAAGCGGTCAAGAATGACTTCCAGCGCGTCGGGAGGAATGTAGAGTCCCTCCGGAAGCTCCGTCATCGGTTCGCCGTAGAGGCGCGCAACGACCCGCGCGCCCGGGCGGGACTCTTCTCCCGCAGGCGCCTTTTGATTCGGATCCGGATTCGATGAAGGAGCTTCTGTCATGACCCGGGAATGATAAAGCCTCCGTCCGGATGCGCTCTTCGCGCATTCGGAAACGGAGGCTTTACCTGGCTCTGAAAAGGAGCAATCAACCCTTCAGCTGGAACTGAATCGGGAAGCGCAGGCGCACGGTTCCCTTCGGACGGCTCCAGAGCGATTCAGCATCCGACACGGCGCGCATGGCGGCCTTGTCGAGGAGCGGATGCCCGGCGGATTTATAAATCGTGAGCTCAGTCAACTTGCCGCTCGGATTGACGATGAACTGCACGACGGCCGTACCCTCGATGCGGAACATTCTGGCCTTGCGCGGATAGTGGAGCGATTCCTCCACCGCACGCTTCACTTCAGTGAGGAACGGATCGTCAATTTCACCGTAAACCAAAGTGGAGATGCCGTTTTCCGCATGGGCGGTCTGAGCGCCGGCCGGCTGCGCAGCGGGCCCCGGAGCAATTGCCGCCGGCGCGGCTGCTGCCTGAGGCGCGTCTGACTTCTTAGCCGTCTCGACGGGCTTCGACTGTTCAGTCTTCTGCTTCTCGGTCTTCGGCTTTTCAACCCGCTTTTCAGGCCTGGGCTTCGGCTTCTCGACCGGCTTCACCACTTCCTTCTTGACAGGCTTCGGCTTCGGCGGTTCGGGCTTGGGCTCCGGCTTGGGTTCGGGTTTGGGCGGTTCCGGCTGAGGTTCAGGTTCCGGAATCGGCTCTGGTTCGGGTTCAGGCTCGGGCTGAGGTTCCGGTTCCGGCTCGGGTTCCGGTTCAGGAATAGGCTCAGGTTCCGGCGGCGGCGCTTCGGGTTCCGGCTCCGGCTCAGGTTCAGTCTCCGGCTCCGGTTTGGGTGCGGCTTCAGGCTGCGGTTCGGGAGCAACCTCTTCCTGAGGCGCTCCGCCCCCGGAAAGCTGCGCGAACGAAAGCGACACCGACGCCACCTGCCCGGAGGGCTTGTAGGTGAGCGCCGGCGCACTCCAGAAAATCACCCAGATGAGCGGAGCGTAGACGCAGCACGCCAGAAGAAACGACTGAACGTTGCGTTCAGTGTCCTTCTTTTTCTGTTGCGATGGTGAAGTTTTCATGGTTGTTCGCCTTGAAGAGGTCAATCACCTGAATGAAGCGGTCGAATTTCGAGTCCTTGTCGATGCGAAGGAGCACGCGCTGGTCGCGCGGCATATGGGCAATCACATCGTTCAGCTCATCGAGCGACATCTTTTCGCCGTCCCAGAAGAAGTCGCCCGCAGCATCCACCTGAACCAGCTTCGGATGCTGGTCAGCCTGCTGAGGCGTCGCCGCAGACTTCGACTTCGGCAGATTGATCTGGATCTCGCCCTTGGCGATGAAGGTGGAAATCGAGAGCACCATTGCCAGCAGCACCAGCATGATGTCGATGAAAGGAACGATGTTGAGCGGTTCCTTTTTCGGGATCTCAATCATTTACTGCTCCTCTTTTGCGCTCTTCCAGCGCGACGAAAGGACATTGATCTTTCTCTGAAGACCGTTGTAAATAATGAGGGTCGGGATCGCGACCGTGAGGCCCAGAGCCGTCGCCTTCAAGGCGAGCGAAAGGCCCGTCATGATGTCGGAAGCATTGATGTTCCCGGACTGGCCCATGTCGTAGAAGGTGATCATGATGCCGATCACGGTGCCGAGAAGACCCACGTAGGGGGCATTTGAATAAATGATGTAGAGCGTCGTCAGATTGTTGGTGAGCGCTTCGTCGTACTCATCCTTAGTCGCATAGTCCGAAGGCCGGCACTTCTTCATGAACATCAGGCGTTCAATCGTGAGCCAGATGGTCACGAAGCCCATCAACCCGAGAATGATGAAGATCGCGTAGTCAACGCTTTCCTTGAGGAATTCCATTTTTAAACCTCAGACAAATGGAAATAATGCGGGGCGTGGAAGCGCTCCCGTTTCGCGGAAGCGGCCCGACCGGCTTTTGGCCAGTCGAGCCGGGGATTAAAAGATTTCATCAAACGCTTGCGCGCTTATCAGAAAGAGTAGGTGTAGGAGAGCCAGAGATTGCGGCCGTCAAGGTAGTCGCGATAGGCATTGGCGTAACCGCTGTGGCTCGTATTAGGCACCCATTCGAGCCCCACATCCGTCACGTTGTTGAGTGCGACCGCAAACGTATGGTTCTTCGCCCAAACGTAGGACGCACCAATATCGAGAACTGTGTAGTTCTTGTATTTATTAATATCGGGGCCGCCCTTGGTGTTTTGATTCTCCGAATCAAACTTCGACGTCGTCTTAATGTACGCATTGAAGTTCTGATAGTCGTAATCCAGACGTGCCGTAAGCGAGTGACGCGGCAAATCGTTCGGACGCTTGCTAGCAGGCCACTTTCCTGCTCGAGGAGTCAGATCCCCAGACATAACTTCCGCATGCGTATAGGTGTAGCCACCCGTGAAGCGGAATCCCGAAAAAGATGCCGTATTCAGGAGAACTTCTACACCTTTCGATCGCACCTTTCCTCGATTAATGTCCTGCATGTCACCAGGTGTATTTTTTCCCGCCGGATTGATCTCTTCCGTATCGAGCTGATTCTTGAAATCCGTCCAGAAAACACCAACCGTCAGGTTAAATGCACTCGGCACAGCAAGAGTTGTGGAAAGCTCATAACTCCAGCTTTCCTCGGGCTTTAAGTCAGGATTCCCGTGCAGGTTGTATGTTTTACCGCTCGATGTGTTGGTACCGTAGATCCCATCGTAAAGCTTTCGGATCTGAGGAGTCTTATAGCCATTGGAAATGCCGCCCTTAAAGCTAATGAGCTCAGCAGGCTTATAAACGACATACGCACGCGGAGAAAAATGTGCACCAAAGATATCACTCCAGTGCAGACGTCCGCCCACCGTAGCAATCCACTGCTCGTTAATAAAATATTCGCCCTCCGTAAAACCCGAAAGGATTGTCTGATCCATATCGAACTTTTCGGCGGCATCATTGTCTTCAAACGTCTCAAATTCGCCTTCGAGACCGCTTGAAAGCATGAGATTGCCGTTGGAGCCGAAATCAATTGGGCTCGTAAGCTTCGTATTGAACGTATAGCTGCGGCTAGCCTTCATAGGACTACCCGTTTTTGTCGTCCAGGGCGCTTGACCATCGTTATCACTGGTAAGCGTTTTTACCTGCTCGAGCGCGTTGTACTGGAAATAACTGTCGAGAGTTCCAATGTCGTATTTGCCTTGGTGCCCCACCACAGCGTTGTACTTATTCCACCATCTATACGTCTGAATGCTCTTCCCGCTGGTATTCATAGCGCCACCCTTGTATCGGGTATAGTCGCCATCGATGTAAACATCATTCGACGGATTCAGCGTCATATCGAGTCTTGCACCGACATTACCGGTAAAGCCTTCCGTCGGCGAATGGCCAGCATAGGGATTCCCTGAGGTCACCCCGGGCTTTTTAAGACCTGACGCATCACGACTCAGATACTTCGCGCGCAATTGGAGTGACAGTGCATCTTCCTTGATCGGCACGCCAAGATAAGCGCTCGTACCCCAACGGTTGCCGTAGCTGTCGTCATCATCGAACTGAGTGCGTTCAATCGAGATCGACCCCGTGAACTTATTCGGGTGCTTCTTCGTGATGATGTTCACGACGCCGCCCACAGCGTCCGAACCCCAGACAGTAGACGCAGGACCGCGGATCACTTCAATGCGTTCGATGGCGCCCACGGGCGGCATAAAGATTCGCCCCGGATCAAAACCGTTGTTGATCATGCTGCCGGAAGTGTTCTGCTTGCGGCCGTCAACGAGAATCAGCGTATAGGAGGAGCCGAAGCCACGGATAGAAATGTCGGCTGCGCCCATCTTATTGGTGGAGATATCCACGCCCGGGACGTCGCCGATAGCGGAACCGAGGTCCGTCACCGGCTTCGTTGCCAGTTCCTTTTCCGTAATCACTGAGACGCTGGCGGGCGCCTCACGCGTGTCCTGCGCATAGCCGGCAGCGGAAACAACAGAGGTATCAAGAGTAGTGTAGTCGTCATCGGCGGCGAAGGCGGCAGACACAGCCATCGCAAGCGGCAGCATGACGAGCGCTTTGCGGTTGTAGTTCATTCTTTTAGGTGCATGGGCAAGGTCGCGCTTGAGAAAGTTCGGTAGCGTAATGCCGTTCCGGCAGCGGACCTTATGGTTGATGTGCATTGGCGCGTCTGAAAGTCCTAGAGACCTCCGGCCGCGTCACGTTCGAATAGTACATAAATGTAAATGAGTCTTATTCTCTTGTAATAATCCATTTCAAGATTTAGTTAGATATCACACGAAATTTAAAACTCTTAAATATCAATAAGGTAAATCCCTAATCCACTTTCTGTTTACGATTGCGAATCATTATCGTTTAATTGTAATTAAATGTAATGATTTTGATTTTTATCCTTTTGATCTATGCCAAAAGGCATGTAAACATCTATCGCTCTCGTCTAGGCGGAAGGCGGATCTCATCCGCCTTCCGCATTTCCCGAATCAAACGACTGGGACGCGGGATGCCTGCCGCGAGGTATCCCGGCCTTCATCAGAAGGCGTACGTGTAGGAGAACCAAAAATTGCGGCCGTAGAGGTAGTCGCGATACAGATTGGAATATGACGTTCCTCTCTTACTCGGCACTGCGACCCAGTCGTAGAACTCTTCATCCAAGAGGTTGTTGACTGTGAAGGCAAACTTGTGATTCTTGAGGAGCGTGTAATTCAAACCCAGATCAAAGACGCGATAGTTTTTATATTTATCAAAGGCCGGAGTGCCCCTTGAAGAGACATTGGGCGTGTCGTACTTGGCCCTCATCCTCAGGAAGGCATTGAAGTCCTGGTTCGTATAGTCGACTCGAGCAGTCACAACATGCCGCGGCAGAGAGCTCAGAGGCTGACCATTACGCGATCCGGAAGCAACTCTGGAATCGGTGTAGGTGTAGCCGCTTGACAGGCTGAATCCATTGAATTTCCCCGTCTGGAGCAGGAATTCCACGCCTCTTGCGCGAACTTTGCCGATATTGATGCGTCTCTGCGCATCAAGCTTCTGATTCTCAGGATCGGTCGCTCCTGGGGGCAGATAATCGAAGTATTCGTAGTCGATCTTGTTTTTGAAGTCCGTGTGGAAGCCCGTAAGCGTCATGTCTAAGACATGCCCTAAGCGCCAATTGGCTGAGAGTTCGTAATTCCAGCTCTCTTCAGGCTTCAAGTCGGGATTGCCGAAACGCGGATAAGCAGTATCAGGCTGATTGTTGATTTCATAAGCGCCGTCCATCAGTTCCTTCAAGGCAGGAACCTTGTAGCCGCGGGAGACACCGCCCTTGATGCTGAAGGCATCCACAGGCTTATACACAAGATAGGCACGGGGCGTGATTTCACCGCCGAAAATATCGCCCCAGGTATATCGAGCGCCGATCGTGGTAGACCACTGATCATTGATGAAGTATTCGCCTTCGGCAAAGCCAGAAACCTGCGTCTGATGCAGTCGGTTCCCGGCGGTATCCGTCTTGAGATACACACTGGGAGCATCCTCGAAATTACGCCACTTACCAGGAGAATCATCTAGGAACGTGGAATACATAACCTCCACGCCCGTGGAAAGCATCATGCTTCCCCAGCCGCCGAAATCCATTGGCTTTACGAGCTTGGACCCCAATACATAAGTGGCAGACTCCAACGCAATATCGCCGGTTTTTTCCAGGTTGCTTAACTGGAAGTAGGTGTCCGTCCTGCCAAAATCGTAGTTGCCCTCATGCGCGATCGTCAGGTTTTCCTTATTGGCAAACCACAAAGACTTGACGCCCGCCGACGACGTGCTCATCGAGCCGCCCTTGAAGCGGAAAAAGTCGCCATCGATATAAAAATTGTTCGCCTCGTTCACGGTGTAGTTGAGGCGTCCGCCAATGCTTCCCGTGAAGCCTTCAGAGGGCGAATGGCCGGCATAGTTGCCATTCGGCACTCTTAAACCAGCAGCGCTCTGCTGATAGTACCGACCGCGCAGCTGCAGGGTCATCGTGTCCTGAATAAGCGGAATGGAGAGATAGGTGTTGGTCGCCCAGTTGTTGCCGTACAGGTCGTCATGTTGCTGGAGCGTTCCTTCAACGCCGACGCTGCCGGTGAATTTGCCGGGGTTCTTTTTCGTGATGATGTTCACCACGCCGCCAACGGCGTCCGAGCCGTACACGACCGAAGCCGGGCCGCGCAGGACTTCGATCCGCTCAATGGCTGCTGGGCTGGGCATGAGACTCCCCGTCGGGTCCATGCCGTTCTTGAAGAAACCGTCATCGGGATTCTGACGCTTACCGTCAATCAGGATCAGGGTGTACTTGGATTCAAAGCCGCGCAGGCGGATCGTGTGCCCGCCCATCTTGGTCTGCTCAATGTCGACGCCGGGAACGTCCTGAATCGCCTCACCGATATCGGCGACGGGGCGGGTTGAAAGATCCTTATCCGTCACCACTGAAATGCTCGCAGGAGCATCGCGCGTGTCCTGGGCATAGCCCGCGGCGGAAACGACAGAGGTGTCGAGCGTCTGATAGCCGTCATCGGCTGCAAAAACGGCGGAAACTGCCATTGCGAGCGGCAGCAGGGAGAGAGCTTTGTAGCGGTAGTGCATTTTTTAAGGGCGAATACGGGCCGCGATCCCGCCTTCGGAGGATCGAAAAATCACTCCTGGCGTCAGGCCTCAAGGTTGATCACGAGGACGCATTCATCAGCACTCTCCCTTTGCTTCTGAAGCGTTGCCCCTGCATCGTAAACGCAAATGAATCTTATTCATTCACACTTCTCCGCACAGCCATTGATACCGCCCTGATCGTTTTATTTATTTTTTCATATAAATCATTGAATAAAACCGTTATTTAGGAGCAACACACAAACGAGAATAATTACCATTTATTTGTAATTAATTGTAATTTTGTTAATTCTCGTTCACAGTATTTATGCAGAATGCGTCGAAACAGCACCTTGTCCGAGGGATTACCCGGCATCGTTTTCAGCACATTCATGCCCAGATCAACCGCCATACTTCTGACGTTTACGCTCATCGTCGGCCTCCTGTCGCTTCTCGTCGGCGCCGCGGACGTTTCGTTCATGTCTCTCCTTTCGGGAGACGCCGAAAGCCTTGAACTTCTTCTGATTTCCCGCTTGCCGAGGCTCCTTGCGATCCTCTGCACGGGGGCCGGCATGAGCATTGCCGGCCTCATCATGCAGCAGCTCTGCGCGAACAAGTTCGTTTCGCCGACCACTGGCGCCACGATTTCGTCCGCACAGTTCGGGATTCTCATTGCGCTCCTCTTCATGCCGGATTCCACGATCTGGTCGCGCGCGGCATTTGCCTTCGCCGCCGCAATCATCGGCACCTGGATCTTCGTCTGGTTCATTCTGCGGATGCCCATGAAGGATCCGGTCATGGTGCCTTTGGTCGGCATCATGTTCGGCAACGTGATCGGCGGCATCACAAGCTTTCTCGCCTTCCGCTTCGACATGACCCAGGCGCTCTCGACCTGGCTCGTCGGCCATTTTTCACTTGTGCTCCGGGGCAACTACGAGCTCGTCTACCTCGTTGTGCCGCTGATCGCCATTGCGTGGATCTATGCCAAGTGGTTCAACATTGTTGGTATGGGGCGCGATTTTTCGAAGAACCTGGGCGTCAACTACACCTTCGTTCTCTTTTCGGGGCTTTCCATCGCCGCGATGATCACGGCTTCCATCGTGACCGTCGTCGGGAGCATTTCCTACATCGGCCTCATCGTTCCCAATCTCGTCGCGATCTTCAAGGGCGACGACCTGCGCTCGACACTCGCCGATACGGCGCTCTTCGGCGCGCTCTTCGTGCTTTGCTGCGACCTGATCGGGCGCCTCATCATCCTGCCCTACGAGCTTCCGATCGAACTCATCATCGGCACGCTCGGAAGCCTCATCTTCATCGTCCTCATCTTCTACCGCCTGCGCTTCGGCCGCCGGTCGCTCAACAAGGACCTTCTCATGAAGCTCTTCGGCTTTGAAAAGAAGACGCCGGTCTGCACCTCGGTGAACGGAGGCGCCCGATGATTGCCTCGATTTCGTCGTCCTTTTCGTCGCCGCGCCTCAGAAAGCTTGCGCTCGCGATGACGGCGCTCGTTGCGCTCACGCTTATTGCCGCAGCGCTCTACCAGTTCGCCTTCGTGAACCCGAAGTTCTTCAGCTACGCGATGGAGCTTCGTGCGCCGCGCCTCATCGTGATGCTCACGGCCGGATTCTCGATTTCCGCTGCAGCGATCGTCTTTCAGACCATCATCCGCAACAACATCGTGACGCCGTGCCTGCTCGGCATGAATTCGCTCTACCTGCTCATCCACACCGCCGTCGTCTTCTTCTTCGGCTCAGGGAGTCAGTTCGCAACGAATCCGGTGATGGCGTTTGCCGTCGACATCGTCCTCATGGGCGTGATCGCGACCTTCATTTACTACTCGATCTTCAAAAAGACTGGCGGCAACGTCCTCTATGTGCTCCTTATCGGCACGGTTCTGTCGACATTTTTCTCGAGCATGCAGAATTCGCTCACGCGCATCATGGATCCCAACGAATACGATGCGCTCCTCAATACGCTCGTGGCTAGCTTCACGAACGTCAACATGGCCTGCATCATCCCCGGGATCCTCATTCTCGTTCTGATCGCCCTCTGGCTGAGAAAGGACATTGCGATCCTCGACATCATCAGTCTCGGGCGCGATCAGGCGATCAGCCTCGGCGTCGACTACGAACGCGTTCTGAGGCGCCTCATGGTGGGCGTAGCGCTCTACATCGCCGTCGCCACGGCGCTCGTCGGACCGCTCTCCTTCCTCGGCCTCATCACCGCCAATGTCGCGCGTCAGGTCTTCACCACCTACCGCCACACCTACCTCATTGCCGGCGCCGGCTTCGTCGGAATGCTCATCCTCTGCGCCGGCCAGTTCGCCGTCGAGCACATCATGGTCTACAGCGTTCCCGTGAGCGTCTTCGTCACGATCGGCGGCGGCCTCTACTTCCTCTACCTCATCCTCACGCAGAAATAACCCGCCATGCTCACCATCAGGAATCTCCGCAAGACCTACGAAGATGCGACTGTCGTCGACGACGTCTCGCTTGAACTCCCGCATGGAAAAGTTATTTCCATGATCGGCCCCAACGGCGCGGGCAAATCCACCGTGCTCGGCATGATTTCGCGCCTCGTTGCGAGAAGCTCCGGCGCCGTTGAGTTCAAGGGAAAGGACCTCGACAAATGGGAAAGCCGGGAGCTCGCGAAGCACCTCGCCATCCTCACGCAGGCCAACAACGTTCAAATGAAGCTCACGGTCCGCGAACTCGTCGCCTTCGGGCGCTTTCCTCACTCGGGCTCGAACCTGAGCCGGAAGGACTGGGAGATCGTCGACCGCTCGATCAACTACATGGAACTCGAGGACTTTGCCGAACGCTTCATCGACGAAATGTCGGGCGGTCAGCGCCAGCGCGCCTTCATCGCGATGGTTCTCGCTCAGGACACCGAATACGTGCTCCTTGATGAACCCACCAACAACCTCGACATCTACCACGCCACGCAGATGATGAAGCTCGTGCGCCGGCTTTGCGACGAGCTCGGAAAAACCGTGATTCTCGTGCTTCACGAAATCAACCTCGCCGCCTTCTATTCCGACTACATCTGCGCCTTCAAGAACGGAAAAATCGCCGCCTGGGGAACCGTGAACGAAGTGATGACGCCCGAGCAGCTCAAGCTCATCTACGGCGTCGACTTTCAGATTCACGAGATCGACGGACGTCCGCTCGCGATCTTTCACTGACACCGGTTTTTCATCCAAGCACTCCCTGAAACAGAGGAAGCCACACCACCATGTCCATGCTCTTCACCCGCCGCACCCTCGGCGTCGCCGCGCTCTCTGCGGTTTCCCTCGCGCTCCTTCCGGCCTCGCCCGCCTTCGGCACCGAAACCGTTGAAGTGAATTCCCTCAACGGCAAGAACCAGCCCGTCAAGGTGACGGTGCCGAAGGATCCGAAGCGGATCGCGATCGCCGACTACGCCGTTCTCGATACGCTCGACCACTGGGGGCTTGCCAAGGACCGCATCGTCGCGATCACTCAGACCACCGCGCTTCCCTATCTGCCCGAGTACTTCAAAAAGTCTCCGAAGATGAGAAACATCGGCACCCTGAAGGAAATCGACTTCGAGGGCCTCATGGCAGCCGAACCCGATGTCATCTTCATTTCCGGCCGCCTTCAGAAGAAATACGACGAGCTCTCCAAGATTGCCCCCGTCGTCTACATGTCGATCGACCGCACGAAGGGCACTTTTAAGAGCTTCTCGGACAATCACATGAACCTCGCGACGATCTTCGGAAAGGAAGCTGAGGCCAGGGCCGACATCGCGCACTTTGAGGGCCGCATTGAAAAAATCCGCAAGGCTTCCGAAGGGAAGACCGCCATCGTGAGCCTCGTTACGAGCAGCCACGTGAACCTTCTCGGCAGCCAGGCCCGCTGCGCCATCATCAGCAATGAATTCGGCTTTAAGAACGTCGCTCAGGACGCCAACGCCAACCACGGCAACGAAGCCTCGTTCGAACTGCTCCTCAAGCTCAACCCCGACTACTTCTTCGTTCTCGACCGCGACTCCGCCATCGCCCGCCCGGGCGCGAAGCTCGCTCAGGACGTACTGAAGAACGAAATCGTCGACCGCACGAAGGCGAAGAAGGAAGGACACATCGTTTATCTCTCTCCGGCTGCCTGGTACCTCGCCGAAGGCGGCTACACCTCCCTCGAAATCCAGTTTAAGGATGTCGAAAAAGCCCTCGACCTCGCTCAGTAACCCTTCGAAGAGAACACTCATGAACCTTACCCGCCGAAACCTTCTTGCCGCAGGCGCAATCCTTTCGCTCCCGGGCTTTGCCTCCTCCGCTTTTGCCGCGGAAACGGTAACCGTTCCCTCACAGACGGGCGACGTTGCCGTGCCGGTCGATCCCAGGCGTCTTGCAGTGCTCGACATTTCCATTCTTGAAAACCTCGCCTACCTCGGCCTCTCCGACCGCGTGGTCGGCTCCGTGACGCCCGGCACCGTGACCTGGGCCAAGGCGCCCGCGGGCGCAAAGCCCCTCGGCGGCATGAAGACCATCGACATCCCGGCCGTAAAGTCCGTGAATCCGGATCTCGTCTTCATTTCCGGCCGTGTTGCCCGCGCCATCAACGAATTCAGGAAGGCCGCACCCACCGTCTGCCTCGTTCCCAACTATCAGACGGGCGCCTGGCAGAGCTTTGAAGGGAATCTCCGCTCCCTCGGGCGCATCTTCCGGAAGGAAAAGGAAGCCGACGCCGCCATTCTTGCCGCGAAAAAGCGCGTCGACGTCATCGCGAAGAAGGCTGCCGGCGAAAAGATCGCCATTCTCATGATGGTTGGCGGCCGCATCGGCGTCCTTCCGGACAACGGCCGATGCTCGCTCCTTACGAATGCGCTCGGCTTCTCGAACGTGAAGCCCCCGCGCACGGGCGACGCTCCCAAAAAGGCTGCTCCCAAGGGCAATCCGCCCCCGAAGCCTACTGCTCAAGAAATCGCCGCCATGAACGAAAAGAGCTTTGCGGAACTCGCTTCGCTCAAGCCCTCGCGCATCTTCGTTCTCAACAAGGACCTCGCGGTCGGCGCGAAGGAACCGAAGCTCTTCGCCGACGCCGTCAGGGGAAATGCCGTCTGGCAGGGGCTTGATGCCGTCAAGGTCGGCCGCGTCACGGAACTCACAGGCCCGGCCTGGTACCTGGGCGAAGGCGGCGTTGAGAGCATGAGCCGCATGCTGGGCGACGTTGAAAAGGCGCTCGGCATCTAAAAGCCGCACAACCTTTCTTTTTCAAATCCCATTTCCCGAGCCGCCGGCGGATGCCGACGGCTCCTTTTTTTTCGTTTTCAAGCTCGAAAAAAAAGCCTTCGCCCGACATGATGCGCATGTCGGAAGCGAAGGCTCAGATGCTCGGGCATCAGGCCGGAGCCTCCTCATTGAAGAAGCCCGGCTCAGCCGTCATTACGGACGGTACATGAAGGCTTCAACAGCCTTCTCGAGGTCCGCCGGACGTTCATTGCCGGCAAGGCCGTTGTCGTAGGCATAAGCCGCGACAGCAGCGCCGATCTTGACCGAGACCGGACGGATGTCGTCGAGCGACGGATAGAGCGAACCCTGCTCAAGGTCGGCATCCGTGACGAGCTCAGCCAGCTTCTTCGCAGCGACGAGGAACATGCCGTCAGGCATCCACTTCGAGCGGCTGAAGACGGCGCCGAGGCCGAGGGCCGGGAAGACGTAGCTGTTGTTGCCCTGACGCGGAACAAAGGTCTTGCCTTCGTATTCGACCGGCGCGAAGGGCGAGCCTGAAGCGTAGAGGGCCTTGCCCTTCGTGACGCGATAGGCTTCCTCGGCCGTGCATTCGGCGCGCGAGGTCGGGTTCGAAAGCGCGAAGATGATCGGGCGTTCGTTGAGCCTGGCCATCTCTTCGAGCACTTCGGTCGTGAAGGTGCGCGGCTGAGCGGCGACGCCGATGATGCCGGTCGGCTTGATCATCTTGATCGCTTCAACGAAGTCCGTGCACTTCGCGTAGTCGTGCGCAAAGGGCTTCTTGTGAGCAGCAAGCTCATCCATGCGGGACTTCGTGACGAGGCCCTTCGAGTCAAAGAGCGCGCAGTGCTTCAGAGCTTCCTCGCGGGTCATGCCTTCGGAGACGAGCGCGTCGGCGATGAGGTTCGCAATGCCGCAGGCCGCTTCGCCGGCACCGAAGAAGAGGAACATCTGATCGGTGAGCTTCTCCTTCTTGATGCGCATGGCGCTGTAGAGGCCCGAAACCACGACGGAGGCAGTGCCCTGAATGTCGTCGTTGAAGCAGAGGATCTTTTCCTGGTAGTCCGCAAGGAGCTTGAAGGCGTTCTGGTTGCCGAAGTCCTCGAACTGGATGAGGACATTGGGCCAGCGGCGGCGGGCTTCGGTGATGAATTCATCGACGAGCGCGCGGTATTCCGGACCGCGGCTGCGGGGCTTGCGAAGGCCGAGGTAGAGCGGATCGTTCAGGTATTCCTCGCGGTTCGTGCCGACGTCGAGCACGACCGGGAGGGTCTTGGCGGGATCAATGCCGGCGCAGGCGGTGTAGAGCGCGAGCTTGCCGATAGGAATGCCCATGCCGTTGATGCCCTGGTCGCCGATGCCGAGAATGCGTTCGCCGTCGGTGACGACGATCACGTCGACTTCCTTGTTGGGGGCGCGTTCAATCACGTCGCGGACGTGGCCGGCATGCTGGTAGGAAATGAAGAGGCCGCGCGGATAGCGGAATATGTGGCTGAAGCGCTGGCAGTATTCGCCCACGGTCGGCGTGTACACAACCGGCATGTATTCGGCCGTGTAGCGCGTGAGGAGACGGAAGTAGAGATCTTCATCCGTCGCGTGGAGGCTGTCGAGCACGAGCGCCTTGTCGATCGGCTTCTCAAAGCGGTCAAGGATTTCATGCATGCGCTCGACCTGCTGGTCATTGGTCGAGACGGCCGTCGGAAGCAGGCCGCTCAGTCCGAGCTCCTCGCGTTCCTTTTCCGTAAAAGCAACACCCTTGTTGGTAAGCGGGCAATGGAAAACAGCCGCGCCGGTGTGCTTGCAGCACTGGGTCATGGGGACACCTCCATTTGTCGTCCGGTCAATCGGACGGACTCAAGTCGTGGTCAATTGCCGGCTTAAATCAGCTCAAGCCGGCATCTTTTCATTCGTCCCGGCGCGGAAGGCTCTTTTGAAGAAAAGCCTCTCCGCCGCCGGAGAGGGAGTAGATGCAACCATACCCCTTTAAGGGATGCGGTGCATTTCTGCTGATTGAAATTTACCCTTATCGAAAAGGATATTCACGAATTATTTTTCTATCAACGCCCTAGAGAAAACCCCTGATTCAAGGCAGGGTTCCTCCCTATCTTTACTTCTTTTGGCCTAAGTCTTTCAGCCGCTGGCCGGCTTCCTTAGCCACTTCCGTTTTCGGATAGGTGCGGATGATCTTGTTTAATGTATTACGTGCCGCCGTGATGCTGCCGCTTGCCGCCTGGGAGCTTGCGACGAGCATCATGGCATCGGGCGCGCGGGAGCTCTTCGGATATTCGCGAAGGAGCTGATTCTGGGTCGAAATGGCGGTTTTATAGTGCTCAGCCGCAAAAGCGCTCGTGCCCCACCAGAAAATGGCGTCGGGACGATAGGGCGACTTATCCCAGCGGGTTGAGAACTCCTTGAAGGCCTTTTCGGCATCGAGGAACTTCCCCTCCTGGAGGAGCTGAACCGCTGCCTCATAGGCGTTCTTTTCGTCGGCCTGCACCTGAACGCTCTGTCCGTCAATCACCACCATCTGGGGCTCAAAGACGCCGAGACGCTTGTCCACGGATTCATAGAGCGTGCGGGAATTTCTCTTTTCCACGGCGAGCTGATTGGTGAGCTCTTCAACGCGGCCCGTGAGCTGGCGGTTCTGCTCCCTGAGAGAGGTAATTTCGTTGGCAAGCTGAAGCTGCCCCGATCGCACGGAGTCGATGTCGGACTGCATCTGCTTCACGGTTTCGCGAAGCTCGAGAATGGCCCGGCGGGCATCGTCGTCCGCAAAGGCGAAGGCCGAACCCGCGAGCGTGAGCGTGAGGAGCGCAGCTGCCGTACGACGGGCAAGGGGAGTGAGCGAAAGAATCATGTTGGTCGGTCAAAAATAAAAATGCCGGCGTCCGCTCCCCGCAGAAGCGAGGGAGAGCCGCCGGCCGGATGTCTGAGAGCAGGACTCAGAGGTCCCATCGGGCATTACTTGGTCTGAGCGCCCGTACCTTCCGGATAAACGATGTCGGCACGGCGGTTCTGAGCCCAGGCTTCTTCCGTGTGGCCGGTAGCGACAGGCTTTTCCTTGCCGAAGGAAACCGCCTCAACGCGGTCGCCCGTCACGCCGAGGAGCTGCATGCGCTGACGCACGGCTTCAGAACGCTTCTGGCCGAGCGCGAGGTTGTATTCGCGGCCGCCGCGTTCGTCGGTGTTGCCCTGAATGACGATCTTCACGTTCGGATGTTCGGCAAGCCACTTGGCGTGCGCTTCAACGATCGCAGCGTACTCGGGCGAGACTTCATACGAATCGAAGGCAAAGTAGACCGAGCGGTGCGAAAGCGGATTCGAGGGATCCGTGAACGGATCCTGCACCGTCTGCTGCTGAGCGGCCTGATTGCCGGCAAGCGTGCCTTCCTTGGCGCCCTCGTCGAGGGAAACGGAAGAGCAGCCCGAAAGCAGCGCAGCGGCTGCCGCCGCAGCGGCAAGAACCTTCCAAGCGATAGTCATTTTGTTGAGCTCCTTAATTGAAATAAAAGTATTTTTCATCCGTCTTACTGCAGGATCGGGCCCCATGCAGGTTCGCGGATGTTGCCCTCGCCCGAAAGACGGGTGGAGAGGCGTGCGTCGGCAGAGCAGGTGCCAAGAATGCCGCGACCGGACACTTCCGTGGCGTACACGATGAAGCGGCCGTTGGGCGCGAAGGACGGCGACTCATCGCGTTCCGTATTCGTAACGAGAAGATCCTGCCCGGTGGCAAGGTCCATCACCGCAACGCGGAAGCTCGAGTCGATTCGCGAAATGTACGCCATGCGGGCGCCGTCAGGCGAAATATCCGGGCTGATGGCGTAGTTGGAACCGAAGGTAACGCGCTCGGCATTCCCGCCCGCAACCGGCTGCCGGTAAATCTGAGGCGTGCCGCCGCGGTCGCTCGTGAAGTAGACCCAGGCGCCGTCGCGCGTGAAGACGGGTTCCGTATCAATGCCGTAGCTTTGCGTGAAGCGGCGCAGACCTGAACCGTCGACTCCGATCAGATAAATCTGCGTGAGGCCGTCGCGCGAGAGCGCCACCGCGAGCGTGCGCCCGTCGGGCGACCAGGCGGGAGCGGAGTTGTTGCCGCGGAAGGCCGCCACCGGGCGGCGCACGCCCGTCGCGAGCTCATGCACGTAGACAATGGGCTTGCGGTGCTCGAAGCTCACGTAGGCGAGCTTCTTGCCGTCAGGCGACCAGGAAGGCGAAATGATGGGCTCGGGCGACTGAAGCGCCGTTCTCGGCACACCGCCGTCGCTGTCGGTGATGATGAGTTCGTAGCGTCTTTCGGCAAGCTGCGCCACATAGGCGAGCTGGGAAGCGAACATCGGACCTTCGCCCGTGAGCTTTGTGTAGATTTTATCCGCGCAGCGGTGCGCCGCCATGCGAAGGAGATCCGTACCGGCTGTGTAGCCCACGGAATCGAGCTGCTCGCCGCTCACGGCATCAAAGAAGAGGCAGCGCACATCCCAGCGGCCGGTTCCGATGCGCTGCACCGAACCCACCACATAGACCGTGGCGCCCGCCTGCGCCGCGCGGGCGAGGCCCTCGGGCTTCTCAAGATTCTCTGCGGGATCCGCCGGGCCGACATCCACGAGACGGAATGCGCCGGAACGAAGCAGATCCGCTCCGATCACTTCAGCCGGATCAACCGGCGCAGCGGCCGCGCCCTGAAAAGGTCGAATGGCAATCGGCAGCTGATTCGCGCCGACTCCGGTAATTTCGATGCGCAGATCTGCGAGCGCAGGACAGGCGCCGAAAACGCCCGCGGCCATGCCGGCGCCGATCAGCGCGCGGCGCGTGAGGCGCATGGATTCGCTCAAATCTTTCACAGACTTTTCTCCGAAAGCTACTTTTGGACTGCGCAGAGCGGACGCCCATGCTTCAATGAAGTCTAGGCACGAGCGATGTTTCCCATGAACCCCGCGCAAAAGAAGTCAGTCCAATATACGCGAACGGGCACCGCCCTGCGATGATGCCGGCGGCGCCCAAATGAAACAAGCAATGATTAGTGGCGGAAGTGGCGTTCGCCCGTGAAGACCATCGCAATGCCGCGTTCATTGGCGGCGTTGATCACTTCCTCGTCGCGAATGGATCCGCCCGGCTGAATGACGGCCGTGCAGCCCGCGTCCACAACGACGTCAAGACCGTCGCGGAACGGGAAGAAGGCATCCGAGGCGGCCACGCTGCCCGTCAGGGAAAGTCCGCCTTCCTCAGCCTTGATCATGGCGATGCGGGCGCTGTCGACGCGGCTCATCTGACCGGCGCCGACGCCGAGCGTCATGCCGTCGCGCGCGTAGACGATGGTATTGGACTTCACGAAGCGGGCAACATTCCAGGCAAAGAGCAGATCCGTGATCTGAGCCTGCGTGGGCTCCTTCTTCGTGACGCAGCGGAGATCCTTCTCGGTCGCGAGCTGGATGTCGGGCGTCTGAACGAGCAGGCCGCCGCCCACGCGCTTGAAGTCGAAGTCGTTGTGAGCCGTGCCGCGGGCGATCTTAAGAAGACGGAGGTTCTTCTTGGCGCTGAAAAGTTCGAGCGCGCCTTCATCAAATTCGGGCGCGATGATCACTTCGGCGAACTGGTGGGAAACCTTCTCGGCGCAGGCGCGGGTAACGGGGCCGTTGAAGGCGATGATGCCGCCGAAGGCCGACTTGCTGTCTGTGAGGAAGGCCTTCGCATAGGCTTCTTCGCAGGTGGGCGCAACCGCAACGCCGCAGGGGTTTGCATGCTTGATGATCACGCAGGCAGGAGCGTCGAAGGAGCGCACGCACTCCCAGGCCGCATCGCTGTCGGCGATGTTGTTGTAGGAGAGCTCCTTCCCCTGGAGCTGCTCGTAGCCGGCGAGAAGACCGGGCTCGACGTTCTGCTCGCGGTAGAAGGCGCCCTGCTGGTGGGGATTTTCGCCGTAGCGGAGATCCTGAACCTTCACCCACTGGCGCGTGAGCACGGCCGGGAACTTCTGGGGCTTCGCCTCCGCGTCGAGGCTCGTGAGGTAGTTCGTGATCATGCCGTCGTAGCGGGCGGTGTGCGCAAAGACCTTCTTCGCGAGCGCAAAGCGCGTGGCGGAGGAGACTTCGCCCTGAACCTTGATTTCGTCGAGGATCAGCTCGTAGTCGGCAGGATCCACAACCACGGCGACGGACTCGCAGTTCTTCGCCGCCGCGCGGATCATCGTCGGGCCGCCGATGTCGATGTTTTCAATCGCTTCCTCGAGCGTGCAGTCGGGGCGCGCCACGGTCTGCTCGAACGGGTAGAGGTTCACGCAGACGATGTCGATCGGATCGATGCCGTGCTCCTTGAGCGCCGCCATGTGTTCCGGAACCGGACGACGGGCGAGGATGCCCGCATGGATCTTGGGGTTGAGCGTCTTCACGCGGCCGTCGAGCATTTCGGGGAAGCCCGTGTAGTCGGCCACTTCCTGAACGTCGATGCCTTCGCGGGCGAGAAGCTTCGCGGTGCCGCCGGTCGACAGGATGTGATATCCCGCCTCGACGAGGCCGCGGGCGAACTCGACGATGCCCGTCTTATCCGAAACGGAGAGGAGTGCTTGCTTGCGCATGTCTACTTTTCCTTAAATTTTCTGGAAGTCCCCCGCGCAGGAAGCATTCCATGTTCCTGGAGCTTCTTGCGCAGCGTATTCCGGTTAATGCCAAGTAACTGGGCTGCCGCGCACTGATTGTTGGCGCACATCGACATGGCATAGTCGATCAGCGGGCGCTCCACGGCGTGCACGACAAGATCGTAAAGGGGATGCGGGTCCCGGCCTTCGAGCCGGGCGAAATAAAGGTCGAGCCTGCGGACAATGACTTCCTCGAGATCGTTCTCATCCCCGGGGAGCCTTTCCTCCACGGGGTCGCCGCCTGCGGACGCATCTTTCTCGGGAGCGTCAACGGAATCGTGCAGGTCCTTCGGGATCATCGGTTTTCTGAAGTGCGCAGAGTCTCGGGTTCGCGCGCAATGCCTTCAAGAAAGGCGCGCACGAGGTCGGCCTGCCGCTCAGCGTCCTCTTCGCGAAGGATCTCGTCGAGCGCCCTTCTGGCGCCGCTGAACGGTTGGAGATAGCGGGAAAGATGCTTGCGGAAGGTGCGCATCGCCCGCGGGCCCTCATAGTAGTCGAAATGGCGCTTTCTGTGATCCAAAATGATCCGGAGAAGTTGTTCCGGATCAGGCGGAGAGAAGCTCCGGCCGTGAAGCGCCGCACGGATTTCAGCAAATATCCAGGGCCGTCCGATCGCGGCCCGCCCGATCATGAGGCCGTCCGCCTGAGTAACCCTGAGAACCCGCCGGGCCTTCTCTCCCGAATCAATGTCGCCGTTGGCGGCAAGCGGAATCGAAACCGCCGCCTTCACCCGTGCAATGGTTTCGTATTCGGCCTCCCCGCGGAACCCGTCCGCCCGCGTGCGCCCGTGCACGGCAAGGGCCGCGATGCCGCAGTCCTCCGCCATCCGGGCGATACGCGGCGCATTCTTATGTTCGCGGTCCCAGCCCGTTCTCATCTTGAGGGTCACCGGGATCTTCACGGCGCCGGCGACAGCCGACAAAATTTCCCGAACGAGCTTTTCGTCGCGCATGAGCGCGCTCCCGCATTCCGCGGAAAGCACCTTTCGCGCCGGGCACCCCATATTGATGTCCACCACGTCCGCGCCGTCCGCTTCCGCCGCCCGGGCGGCCTCGGCCATCACGGCAGGGTCGGCCCCGAGAAGCTGCACGACGTGGAGTCCCGATTCCTCTTTTTCCACCCAGCGGGTGAGGCTTTTCTCCCGCTCGCGCAGATCCTCGCGGCTTGCCGTCATTTCCGCCACGGCATAGTCGCAGCCGAAAGAACGAGCGAGCTCCCGGAAGGGAAGATCCGAATAGCCCGCCATCGGGGCGAGCATGAGCGCCGGGGACGCGATTTCATGAGGACCGATTTTCACGCGGGATCTCCGGCAAAGAGCGCTTCCGCGCGGGAAAGCTCCCCGGGCGTGCCGACATTGGCCCAGCGCCCGCGGTAGAGCTCTCCGGAAACCTGTCCCCTGTCGATCCATTCATTCATCCAGGGGAAAAGCTTCGCACGCTCGTCCGGAAGGCCTTCAAACATTGCGGGATGATAGAGGGCAAGACTCGAAAAGGTGAATTTTTCTCCTGTCCGGCAAACTTTTCCGTCAGCGAGACCGAAATCGCCCTTCGCGTGAAACCCGGGATTGGGCACCAGCACAAGATGCGCAAGGCCGCCCCCGGGCGAGAGCGTCCCGGCGCGGCGCACGAGCGTTGAATAATCAAAGTCCGTCACGATGTCGCCGGCAACGGCGATGAAGGGTTCGCTCCCTAAAAGCGGGAGCGCCCGGACAATGCCGCCCCGGGTTTCGAGCGCGTCTTCCGCAGAAAACCCTTCAACCGACCAGTGAAGCTTCACGCCCAGGCGGCTGCCGTCTCCGAGTTCGGCCATGAGGATCCTTGCGCCGTGCGCGGCATTCACCACGATTTCCGTGATTCCGGCCTCTCTGAGCGCAAGAATCTGGCGCACGGCCATCGGAATGCCGCCGACCTCAATAAGGGGCTTGGGCAGAATCTGCGTAAGGGGCCGCATGCGACGGCCTTCGCCGGCCGCAAAAAGAAGCGCGCGCATTTCCGGTCAGAACGTGTAGCCCGCGCTCTCGCGCACGCCGGCAAGTTCATCAAGGAGGTGCTTCAGGGGCGAAAGCTCCACATAGCGCCCCGCCGTCTGGCGCGCATACTTCATGAAGCGCGGCGTATCTGCGAGGTACTTGGGCTTCCCGTCGCGGTAGTTGATGCGCGCGAAGATGCCGAGCACCTTCAGGTGGCGCTGGAGCCCCATGAATTCAACGCTGCGGTAGAAGGCGCCGAAATCCATCGGTACGGGGAGACCCGCCTTTCTCGCCTTTTCCCAATAGCGGATCGTGATGTCGAGGACGAAGGATTCGTTCCAGCTGATGAAGGCGTCGCGCAGGAGCGAGGCGATGTCGTACGTGATCGGGCCCTCGAGCGCATCCTGGAAGTCGAGAACGCCCGGGAGCGGGTCGCTCATCATGAGGTTGCGCGGCATGAAGTCGCGGTGCACGTATACGACCGGGTCGGCGAGATTCACCTTGAGGATCGCTTCCCGGCTCATCTCCCACCATTTCTGATGCTTTGCATCCCATTCAACGCCGCAGTGGCGCCTCACGTACCACTCGGGGAAAAGCTCCATTTCGCGCGTGAGAACCGCCCGATCATAGGGAGGAAGCACGCCGCGGCGGGTCGCCGCCTGCCATTTGACGAGCGCAGTGGTGGCCGCGTCCATGAGCTTCGCCGCATTCTCTTCATTGAGAACGTCGAGGAAGGTTTCGCGCCCGAGGTCCGAGATGACGGCAAAACCCGATTCCAGATTCACCGCAAGGATTTCCGGCACGTTGAGTCCCGCATCCTTCATGAGCTTCTGCACCCTGATGAAGGCAGGAAGGTTTTCATGCTGAGGAGGCGCATCCATCACGATGCAGGTGCCGCCGTCCGGACGCGTCATGCGGAAATATCGCCTGAAGCCGGCATCGGAACTCGCAGGAGCCATCGACTCCGGGTCGAAGCCGAGCTTCGCTGCTTCAGTGGCGAGCCAGGCCTTGAGCGCATCGTCACGTTCTGTCATCAATAAATCTCCCGCGGATGGGTTGGCAACAAAAGAAAACCGGAATCCCGATGCTGATAAAATCCGAGCACTATTCGTCCCTTTTGCTCCTTCAAGTTAAGGGAGAAAAACGGACGCATTCAGGAAAGTCGACCATTTTAAAGGCCTCTTCCGAGGCCTGCAGTCTCTCATGTCTCTGCCTCCCGTCCGCGCAATCGTGCTCAGCGTGGCCTCCGCGCTTGCCGCTTTTTCCTTTTCTGCGCAGGCGGCTCCCGCTTCAAGCGCTCTGCGGCTTGATCTTGAATCCGTTACCCGGCTCGACCCCGCTCGGGCGAACCCGGGCGAAGATGCCGTCAGCATCGTCTACGCGAACCGGATTGAAGGCAGCCCCGACGACGAGCTCAATCTGATCGGCGACGCGGAAGTGCGACGCGGCGGCGCCGTAATTACGGCCGACCGCATCAGCTACCGCCAGAAGACGGATGAAGTGACGGCAACCGGGAACGCGCACATCGCCCGCGAGGGCGCGAGCTTCTCCGGCCCGAGCATGAAATTCCGCCTCACCTCGCGCTCGGGCTCGATGGAAGACGCCGAGTGGGAATATGCGCCCCGCAATCTGCGCGGCTGCGCAAAGAACGTCAAGTTCCTCTCGGGCGACCGCACGAACTTTGAGGACGTGACGATTTCGACCTGCAAGCGGGACGACGAGGCCTGGTTCATCAGCCTCAACGACCTCGAAATCGACGAATACGACCAGACGGCTTCAGGCACGGGCGCCGTGCTCCATTTCCTCGGAGCTCCGATTCTCGCCTCGCCCTGGTTCTCGTTCCCGATCAGCACGGAACGGCGCTCGGGGTTCCTCACGCCCACCTACGGCATGAGCTCCACGCGCGGCGTCGATATTGCAGTTCCCTACTACTTCAACATCGCCCCCAACTACGACTACACCTTCACGCCCCGCGTCATGACGAAGCGCGGCGTGATGCTCGGCAATGAAGGGCGCTTCAAGTACGACAACTTCGAAACCCAGGTCAACTTCGACTACCTCCCCGACGACCGCGTCTATGACGACTCGCGCTGGGGCACCCGCATTCAGGCGGAGTACAACCGCGAGAAGCTCGCCTTCCGGGCGGACTACAACCGCGTCTCTGACGACGACTACGTCACGGACTTCTCGGGGAGCATCCGCGAGTCCTCGGAAGCGATTCTCCCGCAGGACTACAGCCTCTCCTGGACCGATACCTACTGGAATTCGACGCTGCGCGTGACGAAGAACCAGACTCTCGAAATCGAGGGCGTGACGACGATCGTTCCCTACGAACGCGTTCCGCAGGTGGTCTTCAACGGCTACGCCGCCGACTGGCGCGGATTTGAACTCACAACCATGGTCGATGCGACGAAGTTTTCCCATCCTTCGCGCATCGGCGGCACCCGCGTCGTTGCGAGCCAGGGCGTGAGCTATCCCTTCCGCGGAGCGGGCTGGTTCGTAATCCCCAAGGCCGAATTCATGGGCGCCTGGTACCAGCTCGACAACATGAGCCGCGACGCCTACTACCGGAACAAGACGCCGAGCCGCTTCACGCCGACCCTGACCCTTGATGCCGGACTTGAGTTCGAGCGCGATTCGAGCTTCTTCGGCAAGAGCGCCTATCAGACGCTCGAGCCCCGGGTCTACTACGCCTATACGCCCTACCGCAATCAGGACGACATTCCGGTCTTCGATTCCACCGTCACGGACCTCTCCTTCGCCACGCTCTTCACGCCGAACCTCTATTCGGGCTACGACCGCGTGTCGCAGGCCAATCAGCTCACTGCCGTCGTCTCGACGCGCTACATCGACAAGGCGAGCGGCCTCGAACTTTTCCGTGCGAGCGTGGGTCAGCGCCAGTACTTCTCCGATCAGGACGTGCACTTCATTCCGGAAGAAAAGCGCAGCGACCCCTACTATCAGGGCATTACGGAACCCAACGCCAACGTCCGAAGCGACCTTTTGGGCAGCGTCGGCGCGCGCCTCACGCGCTCGCTCTATGCGTCGGCCAATCTGCAGTACTCGTCCTCCCTCAACCGCGTGATGAACGTGAAGACTGGCCTCACCTGGCAGCCGAAGCGCATGTCGACGATGGGGCTCTACTACCGCTACAACTATTCGGCCAACGAGCTCACGGACGACAACAACATCAAGCAGATCGACTTCCAGATGCAATGGCCGATCTCGGGGCGCCTCTACGGCCTCTTCCGCTACAACTATTCGCTTCTCAGAAAGAAGCCCATCGAAATGATCGGCGGCGTGGAATATCTCCACGACTGCTGGACGCTGCGCGTCGCCGCTCAGCGCTATACGACTGCCGCCAATGAGGAAGAATCCAACTTCTTCTTACAACTCGAGCTTTACGGCCTCGGTAGCATTGGCATTAATCCGCTTTCAGAACTGCGCCGCAACATCCGCGGCTATCAGACGACAGGTCCGCTTCCGGGCGCGACCGGTCCTTACGACTTCTATGAATAATTCCAAGCTTCTTTCCGCGATTGCCGTTTCCACGGCGCTTGCCTTTGCCTCCGGCTTCGCTTCTGCTGCGAGCATCATGGACGGCGCGGCGCCGAGCGGCCCCGTCTATACGGCTCCTGCTCCGGCCGCGGCGCCCGCACCCGCGGCTGAAGCCGCTCAGTCGGCGGCTCCCCTTGAAGCGGGCGAACTCGACCGCATCATCGCCGTCGTCAACAACGACGTCATCACCGAACACGAACTCGAGCAACGCGTGCACACGGTGGCGATCAACCTGCGCCGCCAGAATATTCAACTGCCTCCGATGGAGCTCCTGCGCGCGCAGGTTCTCGAGCGCCTCATTTCCGAACGCGCGATTCTGCAGCGCGCCCGCCAGACGGGCATCCGCGTGGACGACCAGATGGTGAACGCCTCCATCGAGCAGATTGCGCGCCAGAACAACCTTACGGTTGAAGAACTCCGTCAGCGCCTTCTTGCCGACGGCGTCACGTTCCCGGCCTTCCGCAATGAAATCCGCGACGAAATCACGACGCAGCGCCTGCGCGAGCGCGAGGTGACGGAGAAGATCGAAATCTCCGAGAGCGAGATCGATGCGTACCTCGCCGAACAGGCGGGCTTCAAGGGCGAGGATACGACCGAATACCACGTCGAGCACATCTTCCTTCCGGTCGGTACGCCTGAAGAGAACGACAGCGTCCGCGCCGCCGCTGAGTCGCTTGCCGACCGCGCGAAAAAGGGCGAGGAATTCTCTTCCCTCGCCGCTTCCTTCTCGCGCGCCGACGATGCGATGCAGGGGGGCGAGCTCGGCTGGAAGACCCTTTCCGACCTGCCGACGCCCTTTGCTGAGGCGATCCGCAAGAATCCGAACGAAACCTACTACGTCTTCAATTCCCAGCGCGCCTGGCATGTGCTCAAGGTCTCCGGCAAGCGCGACGGCGTGCAGGCCAAACTCGGCGGCGGCCCGGTCGAGCAGACCCACGCCCGCCACATCCTGATGTTTGTTTCCGACATTACGCCGGAAGCCGACGTCATCCGGCGCTTGAACGACATCCGCTCGCGCGTCGAATCGGGTGAAGCCGACTTCGCCACGATGGCGCGCCTCCATTCCGTCGACTCGACCGCGACCCGCGGCGGCGACCTGGGGTGGCTGCAGCCCGGCGATACCGTGCCCGACTTTGAGGCGGCCATGGCGAAGCTCAAGCCCGGTCAGGTTTCCGAACCCATCCGCACGCCCTACGGCTACCATCTGATTCAGGTGGTTGAGCGCCGCACGGCGAAGGAAGGCAACCCCGAACGCGTTCGCGTTGCCGCCCGTCAGGCCATCCGTCAGAAGAAGCTCAACGAAGCCAACTACAACTGGGAGCGCGAGCTTCGCGACGAAGCGTACGTCGAAATCCGCGATCCGCAGCTGAAGGAAGCGCTTCGCCGCTGATCTTCGAGCGCTTTAAGCTGCATCCGGCCGCTTCTTCGAAAAGAAGCGGCTCACCGGAAAGAGGACGGGTTACAAGCGCCGTCCTCTTTTCTTTTATTTCGTTGAGAATTTTTCCGAAATGCGTTCATCCATCAAGCCTCAGGCGATCACCACCGGAGAACCGGCCGGCATCGGTCCGGAAGTCTCCGTCAAGGCGGCCTGGAAGTCGTCGAGCCCCGTCATCCTGGTCGGCGACCGGGACATGCTTCTTGCAGAAGCCCGCCGCCTCGGACTCCCCGAGCCTCCCGCCCAGGTGTCCTTTCACCATGTGCCGCTCGCGGAAGCGCCGGTCCCGGGGAAGCTCTCGCTCAAAAATTCCGCTTACGTCATTGAAACGCTCTCTGCCGCGCACCGGCTTTGCACGGAAGGCGCCGCAGGCGCCGTCATTACGGCGCCGGTCCAGAAGAGCATCCTCATTGAAGCGGGCTTTCGCTTCACGGGACACACGGAATTCTTCGCTGAGGCCGCAGGCGTTCCGCGCGTCGTCATGATGCTCGTCTCCTCACCCCGAAGGGACGCCCTCAAGGTTGCGCTCGCGACGACGCATCTGCCGCTGCGGGCGGTCCCCGACGCCATCACGCCGGAGCTTCTCGACGAAGTCCTCTCGATCCTCAGGCGAGAGCTTCAGGTTTCCTACGCCATCCCGCATCCGACGATTGCGGTCGCGGGGCTTAACCCCCATGCCGGCGAAAACGGCCACATGGGGACGGAGGAAATTACGGTAATCAGTCCCGCTCTGGAGCGCGCCCGCGACGGCTCTGCGGATATCATTGGGCCCCTTCCTGCCGACACGATCTTCGTTCCCGGCAAAATGGAAAAGTGGGATGCCGTCCTCTGCATGTACCATGACCAGGGACTCCCAACGCTCAAGCACGTGGGCTTCGCCGAAGGCGTCAATGTGACGCTCGGCCTCCCCTACGTGCGCACATCAGTTGACCACGGCACGGCGCTCGATATCGCCGGCCGGGGCATCGCCGACGCCCGCAGCATGACTGCGGCCCTCGAACTCGCTCATACGCTCGCAAAGAACCGTGACTCAAGAATGGCTTGAAGGGCATCGCGCCCGCAAACGCTTCGGACAAAACTTTCTCCACGATCATCACTGGATCGAGCGCATCGCGCGCGCGATTGATCCGAAGCCCGGCGATGAACTCATTGAAATCGGCCCGGGCCAGGCCGCGCTCACGCGCGAGGTGATCGCGCGCGCCGGACGCCAGACGGCTGTCGAAATCGACCGCGACCTTGCGGCGTTCCTGCGCACGCAGTTTCCGGACGGATCGCTCGAATTGATCGAAGCCGACGCCCTTACGCTCGACTGGTCGACTGTGCTTGAAGGAAAGCGCCTGAGAGTCTTCGGGAACCTCCCCTACAACATCTCCTCTCCGCTCCTTTTTGCGCTCCTTCCCGCCGCGCACCGCATCATCGACCAGTACTTCATGCTGCAAAAGGAAGTGGTCGACCGCATGATTGCCGCTCCGGGATCCAAAACCTACGGGCGGCTCTCCGTCATGCTCCAGTACCGCTACGTCATGCATAAGCTTTTCGACGTGCCGCCCGGAGCCTTCACGCCTGCGCCCAAGGTGACCTCTTCGATCGTGAGGATGGTCCCGAAGCCTGAGGAAAAGCTCCTCCCCGTCGACTGGGATGTCTTCAGCGCACTTGTCGCAGCGGCCTTCCAGCAGCGCCGCAAGACCATGCGGAATGCCGTTTCGGACTTTCTCGACGAAGAGGGTTTTGCTGAAGCAGGCGTCCTGCCGACCGCCCGTGCGGAGACGCTCGATGTCGAAGCCTTTGTGAGGCTCGCAAACGCCGCCGCCCGCCGCTGTCAGAACGCCTGATTAAAGCGCATCGAGCATTTCATTCAGCCTTCTGGCCTCGATCCTCTCGTGGCGCTCCCGCCAGTCGGGGAGAATCTCCCCGACCTCGCGCCAGAAAGCCGGCGAATGATTGAACTCCATCAGGTGTGCGAGCTCATGAGCCGCCACGTATTCGATCTCCTCGTCTGAAAGCGCGATCAGGCGCCAGGAGAGCCGGATGTTGTCCTTACTTGAACAGACGCCCCAGCGCGAGCGGGCGTCGGAAAGCTTCCAGCCTTTCGGAAGCCGCTTTGCCTTCGGGATAACGCGCATCCAGCAGTCGTTGATGATGCGCCAGGCGGCCTCCTTGAGAAGCGCGGCGAGAGAAATCCTCACCGCCTCCTCGGAACTCCCCTTGGGAAGCGTCAGCCAGAGCTCATATCCATCGGGGACGGGCACTACCAGATTGCACTTCGCCCCGAGCCGCAGGACGGCCTTTTTCCCTCGATAAGGAATGAAAGCGCCATCCCTCAATTCCAGAGGAACCTTCTTGGCAAGCGGCAGGTTGGCCATCAGCCAGTCCGCAATCTCTCTGAGATACCTTTCCGCCGCGGCCCGGCTCGCATTCCAGGTGGGAGTGCGCACCTCCACGCCTCTCCCCGGGACAATGACGACGCTCATGCGGCGGCGCCCCCCATGGGGTTTGATGACGTACGGTATCCGGCGCCCCCGGATTTCGATGACATGCTCTCCCGGAAGGCGGCCGAGCCAGTCGTCGGTGTCATCCGCCACTGCACCGTCATTCCTCTTTTCTTCCGCAGCGGACGCCTGAATTCCGCCTTGAGAGGGGGCCTCTGAGAGCTCGCTTAGCCATTTCGAGCCAGGGGTTCTAGGACTGTTCTCCGGACCCAACAGTATTTCCGCCATGATGAGACTTTTCTTCATCCACGGCAAATAACCCTCTGCAGCCTTGGAGGCATCCGCCCCGAGCGGCAATTTCAGCGTGAAGGTGCGCTTGTCCGGATCGAATTCCATGTGCGACATGCTCTTCAGCCGGGCGCTGCGGAGAATGTCGATGCGCGCGCAGAATCCCGGGATTTGCGCGATCAGATGCGAATCATCCGCGCCTTTTTCTATCCACGAGTCCGAATAGTGATGCTTAGGCGCCGGAGGCGGCTCATCCCTGACTGCCGCCTCAGCTTTATCCTTTTCAGCCCAGTAAGCCGCTCTGTCGCCCTCGGGCAGGCAAAACGGCTTCTCCTCAAGCACTGAACGTATCCAGTCGCTCTTGTATCGTGCGAGCACGAAGGGATCCGACGCCTCAGGAATGAAGAGGTTGAAGGAACAGGATCTATATTCAGCCCGGATCAGAAAATTCTTTTTGCGCCTTTTGCTGCGAATGACGTTGATCCGATATTTCCTACCGGCAAATTCAACCGTCAGGTACGAGTCGTCCGTTCCCCGGGTAATCGTGGGCACTGCGTTCACATTATTCCTTTGAGCTTCAAAAATCTGTTCCGGAAGCGTCGATCGCTCCTTAACGCACGTGCGCCTCGATCCAGGCTTCAACTTCAGCCGTGACGTCGTGGGGGTCCCGCCCCTTCGTTTCAATGAGGGGCCCCACGACCACCTGAACGGTGCCCGGGATCTTCGCCACGCTGTTCTTGGGCCAGAAGCGCCCGGCATTATGCGCGACCGGCAGAATCGGAAGCCCCATGGCGCAGGCAAACCTCGCGCCGCCCGTCTTCCATCGAACGTGTTCTCCCGGAGGAACGCGCGTTCCTTCAGGGAAAAGCGTCACCCACCAGCCGCGCTTTTCAAATTCGGGCCCCCGGCGCATGAACTGCTCGAAAGCCTGACGGCCCTTGCTGCGGTCGATCGCCATCATGTTCATGGACGCGAGCGCCCAGCCCAAGAAAGGCAGCCAGTGAAGCGACTTTTTGTAGATGAAGCAGGGCGGATGCTTCAGATAGGCGCCGAGCCAGAAGGGATCCCACGCCGACTGGTGCTTAGCGAGCACGACCACAGGCGTGTCCGGCATGTTTTCCAGGCCCTCGGCCTTCACGTCAACTCCGCAGGTGATCCTGAGGAGCCAGAGCGCGAGCTTCGCCCACGGGCGGCAGATCGCCTCATAGCGGCGCTCGTAGCTCATGAAGGGCCAGGTGATGAGGAGCAGGATGGTGAGCCCGATGATGGAAACGGCGAGGAGCAGATAAAAAATCCACCCGCGCAGCGTATGGATGAAGGACATAAGGCTTGATCTCCAGAGTTGAGCGCCAAACGAAAGGCCCGCGCCGCAATGCTGTCGTCATCGAGGCAGCATGCCGCAGCGGGCCTATTGTCGCTTTATGCCGTTAAGGCCTGAAGCAGATTACTTCGCGAGGCGGGCGATTTCCGCAACGCGGTTCATCACGAGGTAGAGGCGCTTCAGAAGCGCGAGGCGGTTGGCACGCAGCGCCGGATCCTCGGCATTCACCATCACGCTCTCGAAGAACGCGTCGACAGGCGCGCGAAGCTTCGCGATCAGAACGAGCATCTCCTCGAAGCGCCCTTCGGCGTAAAGCGCGTCGGCTTCGGGCTCAATGACGGAAAGCTCCTCAAAGAGGCGCTTTTCGGCATCTTCCTTCAGATTGGAGATGTCGATCACATCCTCAACATGGCCTTCGACCTTCTTGAGAATGTTGCCGATGCGCTTGTTGGCGGCCGAAAGCGCCTCGGATTCGGGGAGCGCCATGAAGGCCTGAACGGCGGCAAGACGCTTCGGAATGTCGGCGAGCTTCGCGAGGTTGAGAGCCAGAATGGCATCCGCTTCCTGAGCCGTGGCGCCGCGGTCGCGCAGCATCACGCGCAGACGATCGGAGAAGAATTCAGCAAGGGCCGGACGATTGTCCGTCACGCCCGGCACTTCCTTTTCAGCAGCCCAGGCGGCGTCGATCATCTCGGGGAGGCTCACGTGGAGCTCCTTCTCGATCAGCATGCGCAGAACGCCGAGCGCATGACGGCGGAGCGCGAAGGGATCCTTCTCGCCCGTCGGAAGCTGCCCGATGCCGAAGAGACCCACGAGGGTTTCTAGCTTGTCGGCAAGCGCCACAGCGAGGCTCACGGGCGTAGAGGGAAGCGCGTCGCCCGCGTAGCGCGGCTGATAGTGTTCGCGGATCGCGAGCGCCACGTCGTCGGGTTCCTTATCGTGGTGCGCGTAGTATTCGCCCATGATGCCCTGGAGCTCAGGGAATTCGCCCACCATCAGGGTGCGGAGGTCAGCCTTCGCGAGGGTGGCCGCGCGTTCAGCTTCAGCACGGTTCGCGCCGATCAGATCCGCGATGGCGCCGGCGATGGCGCGCACGCGGAGCATGCGTTCATACTGGCTGCCGAGCTTATTGTGGTAGACCACGTGGCGCAGGCCCTCGACGCGGCTTTCAAGCGTCGTGAGGCGGTCCTGGTCGTAGAAGAACTTCGCGTCGGCGAGACGCGCGCGGACAACGCGCGCGTTGCCTTCGGAAATGGCCTTGCCGCCGTCCTTCGCAACGAGCTGAGAAACAAGGAGGAACCGGTTCATGAGCTTGCCGGAAGCATCGCGCAGCGCGAAATACTTCTGGTTGAGCTGCATCGTGAGAATGAGGCATTCTTCCGGAACCTGGAGGAATTCCTTTTCGAACTGGCTCTCATAAATAACCGGCCATTCCGTGAGCGCGGAGACTTCCTCGAGAAGGTCTTCGGGCATGATGGGCGTGGCATTCAGCGCCTCGGCGCGAGCCTTGAGCCCGGTCTCGATGCGCTCGCGGCGGGCGTCGTAGCAGGGCTCGACGAAGGCTGCGCGCATCGCGGCTTCGTAGCTGTCGGCATCCGCAATCTCAATGGGCTCATGCGTATGGAAGCGGTGGCCGCGCGTCGTGCGGCCGGACTGAAGGCCGAAGAGCACGACGGGAACGACGTCGGCGCCGTAGAGCGCCGTGAGGTAGCGGACCGGACGCACGAAGGAGACCGTCGTTTCGCCGTCGGCGAGCTGATAGGTCATGACCTTCGGAATCGGGAGGTGCTTCACGGCATAGTCGAGCGCCTTCTGAAGGGCGGGCGCGAGTTCGGAACCCGGACGGACGCCTTCGTAAACGAGCTGCTCATTCTTGCCGTCATTGACGCGCTCGAGCTTTTCCACCGGGCAGTCAATGCCGAGCGCCGCCATCTTCTTCTTAAGGGCGGGCGTGGCCGAACCGTCAGCGGCGATGCCGACCTTGACCGGCACGAGCTTCTGGCGGAAGGTTTCATCCGGGCTCACCGCGCGGACGTTCGTGATGTGGACGGCGAGACGGCGCGGCGCACCGTAAACCGTCGTTTTGCTTCCCTCTTCGAGGAAGTGGGCCTCGTCAAGGCTCTTCTGAACGCCTTCGGCGAAGGCTTCCGAGAGCTTCCTCAGCGCCTTCGGCGGGAGCTCTTCGGTCTGCAGTTCAACGAGAAGATTCGTCATTTTCTGTTTGTTCTCCATCAACCGTATCAGCGGGCTTCATGCTTTTTGAGCATCGGGAAGCCGAGGCGCTCGCGCGAGTCGTAGTAGCTCTGCGCAACATTTCTCGAAATGGCGCGGATGCGGGCGATGTAGTGGGCGCGCTCCGTCACGGAAATGGCGCCGTGCGCGTCAAGAAGATTGAATGTGTGGCCGGCCTTCAGAACCATCTCGTAGGCAGGCAGCGCGAGATTGAGGTCCATGAGGCGCTTGGCTTCGCCTTCGAAGTAGTCGAACTGCTTGAGGAGCTTGTCGCAGTCGCTCGCTTCGAAGTTGTACTTCGACTGCTCGACTTCGTTCTGGTGGAAGACGTCGCCGTAGGTGAGAACGCGCTCGGAGCCGTCCGGATCCTTCCAGGTCGTGAAGACGAGATCGAAGACGTTGTCGCAGTTCTGCAGATACATCGTGAGGCGCTCGAGACCATACGTGATCTCGCCCGTGATGGGCTTGCATTCGAGGCCGCCCACCTGCTGGAAGTACGTGAACTGCGTCACTTCCATGCCGTTCATCCAGACTTCCCAGCCGAGACCCCAGGCGCCGAGCGTCGGGTTCTCCCAGTTGTCCTCAACGAAGCGGATGTCGTTCACTTCGGTGTCGACGCCGAGCGCGCGCAGCGACCCGAGATAGAGGTCGACGATATTCGTGGGAGCAGGCTTCAGCACAACCTGATACTGATGGTGCTGATGCAGGCGGTTGGGGTTTTCGCCGTAGCGGCCGTCCTTCGGACGGCGCGAGGGCTGAACGTAGGCGGCACGCCAGGGTTCAGGCCCCAGGGCGCGCAGGAACGTGGCGGTATGAGAGGTGCCGGCGCCGACTTCCATGTCGATCGGCTGCAGAAGCGCGCAGCCCTGCCGATTCCAGTATTCCTGCAGGCGCAGGATCACTTCCTGAAAAGTAATCATTGTCGTGTCCGCGCCGCCCGGCGGGGGAGGCGCAAAAAATAAGAAGGAAATGCCGCAGGAGGCGGCACTCGAGGCAAAGCAATAATTATATTCGCCTCAATCAGGCGTCTGCCGCGCATGAAGGCCGGCAACGTGCGGGCTCTGCGCGCTCCCAGGCACTGCTTCACTGCAAATGGGCGCGCACCTGAGGACAAAGCCTCCTGCCTCAGACGCCCTGAGACTCGCGCTTCAGCGCCGCCCGAGCGGCGATGAAGGCGGCAAGAGCAAGCAGAACGGACAGAATCAGCGCTGCGGCATTCCCGAAGCGGATAAAGGGCGTCGCAGGCCCCTCGCGGAGCTCCACTTCGCGCGTGAGCACATCCTTTCCCGAGCCCTTGGCAAGCGCCGTCACGCGGCCGTCCGGGTCGACAAAAGCCGAAAAGCCGTCCATATTGACGCTCGCCGCAGGCCGGGCGGAAGCCCGGGCGAGAAGCCGCGTCATATCGAGGTGCTGTCCGATCATCATCGGATGGAACCACCCGAGATTCGCCGTCACGAGGAGAAGCTGAGGAGCGCCGTCCGAGTCCTTCCAGAAGGAGCGGAGCACTTCGCCGTCGATGTTCTCGTAGCAGATGAGAACGCCTGCACGGAAGTTCTTCCCGAACTGAAGATTCTTCTGATCCATGCTGCCGGGAGTCAGATCCGTGAGCGGAATGCCGAGCAGATCCACAAACCACCGGAAGCCGGGCGGCACGAACTCCCCGAAAGGCACGAGCTTTCTTTTATCCGTCACCGTGAGGCGCCCGTCGGCAGCAAGGAAGGAGGAATTGCGCCAGCCGCCCGCTTCATCGCGCCTGAAGCCGTTGAAGAGCATCGGAACGCCCTCTGCCGCATCGACAAAGCGAACCAGCGCTTCCTGGTCAGCGGGCTTCAGTCTCAGAATGTCCGTCGTCAAGATGCCTTCGGGCGTGAGAAGAAGCTTCGGGGATTCCCCGGCCGGCCAGGGTTCCTTCATCAGGCTCGAAACGGCGTCAAGACGCTCTGCCGCAGTTGCCCTGCTCCAGCCGTCGACGACCGGGAGTCCGGGTTGAATCAGACGGATTTCCGCACGGCCCGCCGGTTCCGACCAGATCGCAGTCATGCCCCAGAAGCCGAGCCCCTTCAGAGCTACCGGAATTAAGAGGAGCCAGAAGCGCGCCCTGGATTTCCCGAGAAGGAGCACAACGAGCGCTGCTAGGGACGTGAAGAAAGCAAAATTGATGAGATGCGCGCCGCCCAGGGGAGCAAGCCCCTCAAGCGACGTATCGAGGAGCGCCAGCGCAGGCGTAAGCCACGCAAAGTCGGCGAGCCCTTCGCCGCGCAGCCATTCGGCAAGCGTAAGAAAAGCGGCCAGCATGAAGGCGCGCGAAAGCAGCGTCTTCGAAACCCTGGCCGCAAGTCCCGCCGCTGCGCCCCAGAAAAGTGCCAGAAAGGCGGCAAGCAGAAGAAGCCCGAGCAGCGCGAGCGGCATCGGGAGGCGCCCGAACTCATTCATCGAGCGCACCGTCCAGTAGAGGCCGGGCGCAAAGAGCCCGAGCGCAAAGAGCCAGGCCCGCAGGAAAGCAGGCTTAAAGGAGTCCGCTCTGACAATCAGGAAAAAGCCGAGCAGAAATGCCGGAAGTCCGAGCCACGTAGCGTGAAGGGGCGCGTAGGCCGAAACCGCAAGCACGCCGGCAATCAGGGAAAGGCAGGCAGCGCCGAGCGCGCCCGGAAATTTGAAGCGCGTCACGGCACCATCCTTCTCAAATTCGCTCAACGGAAAGGACTTCAACCTGCCGCTCGTCGCCTTCCTCAATACGGAAGCGGAAGCCTTTTTCCTCGATCACCTCGCCCACCTTTGGCACATGTTCGAAGCGGTCCGTCACCAGGCCGCCGATCGTGTCGCAGTAGTTGTCGACGAGCTGAGAGCCGAAATAATTGTTGAACTGATCGATCGGCGTGAGCGCCTTCACGCGCCAGCGGTCGCCGTCGGCCACGATGTTCGTCTTGCTGTCGTCGTGATCGAACTCGTCCGAGATGTCGCCGACAATCTGCTCAAGCACGTCTTCGATCGTGATGAGGCCGGAGATGCTTCCGAACTCGTCGATCACGAGCGCAAGGTGGCTTCTCGTCGTCTTGAAGTCGCGCAGGAGTACGTTGAGGGGCTGGCTCTCCGGAATGAAGCGCGCGGGGCGCAGGAGCGTCTTCGGATCAACCTTGGGATCAATGAGAAGCTTGAGGAGATCCTTTGCGTGAAGAACGCCGAGAACGTTGTCGAGGTCGTCCTCCACGGCCGGAAAGCGCGAATGTCCGGATTCAAGCACCATGCGGACCCATTCTGTTCTCGGCTGCGAAAGGTCGATGGCATCGACCTGCGCGCGGGGAATCATCAGATCCGACGCACGCAGATCCGGGACCTTAAGCGCCCCCTCGATCATGGAATATGCGTCGGCGGCAATGATGCCGTTGGCCCTTGCTTCAGAAAGCGCCTCCGCGAAGTCGTTCTTCGCGGATCCCTCGTCGGATTCCCCGTTGCGGAAGGCGGAAGCTATGCGGTCTAAAAGGCCCTTCGAGCGGCCTGAAGGTGGTTCGCTGGACATTGAAGAAAATAAAAGTACAGAAACTTTGACTATACCGCGCCGCAGGCTCAGTCATGGACCATGCCGATGCGGTCGCTGTACGGATTGGGAAAGCCGAGCCCCGTGAGAATCTCCGTCTCCTTCGATTCCATCTCCTCGGCTTCCTCATCATTGAGATGGTCGTAGCCGCGGGCATGAAGGACGCCGTGAACGAGGAGATGCGCAAGATGATCCCGGAAGGGCTTTTCCTGCTCCTTCGCCTGACGCTCGAGCACTGCCGGGCAAATCACGATGTCCGCCGTCACGACGGGTTCGCGCGTGTAGTCGAAGGTGAGGACGTTCGTTGCATAGTCCTTCCTGCGGTACTGGTGATTGAGCTCGCGCCCTTCGTCCTCAAGAACGAACCGGACGGTGAACTCCCCGTCGTGACCTTCAAGGGCTGCGCGCATCCAGCGCGCCATGGTCGAACGGTGCGGAAGCTGAAAAAGCCCCGCCTGCTGGAGGTGAAGCGTAAGCGCCATGATTAGTTCTCCTCGCGATGATCGTTCCGGCGCGCCTCGCGCTCGGCCTTCCTCGCCGCTTCCTCTGCCTGCGCGGCAGCGTCGTAGGCTTCAACGATGCGGGCAACGAGCGGGTGGCGCACGACGTCGGAGCTCCTGAAGTGCGTGAAGCTGATGCCGCGCACGCCCTCGAGCACGCGCGACGCCTGCTTGAGGCCGGAAAGAACGCCCTTCGGAAGGTCGATCTGCGTGATGTCGCCCGTGATCACGGCCTTGGAACCGAAGCCGATGCGCGTGAGGAACATCTTCATCTGCTCGCCCGTCGTGTTCTGCGCTTCGTCAAGAATCACGAAGGCATTGTTGAGCGTGCGCCCGCGCATGTAGGCAAGAGGCGCAACCTCAATCGACTGCCGCTCCATCAGGCGCTGCGCCTTGTCGAACCCCATCAGGTCGAAGAGCGCATCGTACAGCGGCCGCAGATAGGGGTCGACCTTCTGCGACAGGTCGCCGGGCAGGAAGCCGAGCCGTTCGCCCGCCTCAACCGCCGGACGCGTGAGCACGATTCTCTCCACCGTGCCGCGCTCGAAAGCGTCGACCGCGGCCGCTACGGCAAGATAGGTCTTGCCCGTGCCTGCCGGCCCGATGCCGAAGCTGATGTCGTGCTCAAGAATCGCCCTCAGGTACGCGCGCTGATTTGGGGTGCGGCCGCGCAGATCGCGCCGGCGCGTCTTGAGAACGGGCTCTCCCGCCCCCATTTCGCCCGACTCCATCTGCTCGGTGCGGTAGACGTCGTCGCCCCCGACAAAGTGCCACTGCACGTCGTCGACGGTGAGTTCCTTGCCGGTGCGGGTGACGCGGTCAAGAAGCACCTCGAGCGCACGAAGGGCGCGCCTTGCGGCATGCGCCTCGCCCGTCACGCGAAACTGTGCGCCGCGACGGGAAATCGTGACGTTGAGAATTGTCTCCATCTGGCGGAGATTTTCATCGAGCGGGCCGCAAAGATGCGCGAGCGCCGCTCCATTGTCGGCGGCAACGAAGGAAAGGTGCTCCATCTTTGCGGGCGCCTCATTCATTGCCTTCTTTTTTCCTTCCTCGGGCATGACAGTTCCTTAGAAAAGCGTCTCAGACGAGTTCGCCGCCGAGCGTATGCGGAAAGACTTCCGTGATGCGCACGTTCGCCATCTGATTGATGAGCGACGCCGGGCCGGGGAAATTCACGATGCGGTTGTTGTCCGTCCGGGCCATCAGTTCGCCTTCGCCGCGTCTCGCTGGCCCGAGAACGAGCACACGCTCGATTTTACCGAGCATGCCGCGGCTGATTTCCGAAGCATTCTCATCAATGCGCTTCTGCAGGCGCTGCAGGCGCGCGAGCTTCACGCTGTAGGGCGTGTCGTCGGGAAGCCGTGCGGCCGGCGTCCCGGGACGCGGGCTGTAGACAAAGCTGAAGCTTGCATCAAACCCGACGTCCTCAATGAGATCCATCGTGCGCTCAAAGTCGTCTTCCGTTTCGCCGGGGAACCCGACGATGATGTCGGTGGCGATCGCAATTCCAGGACGCGCCGCCTTGAGGCGCCGGATGATCGACTTGTATTCAAGCGCCGTATAACCGCGCTTCATGGCGGCGAGGATTCGGTCGGACCCCGACTGCACCGGCAGATGCACGTGGGAGACGAGCTTCGGGAGCTTTTTATACGCATCAATCAGACGCTGCGTGAATTCGCGCGGATGGCTCGTCGTGTAGCGAATGCGCTCAATCCCCTCAATCTCGCTCACGTATTCGAGAAGGAGCGCAAAGTCCGCCTCGTCGCCGGCAGGCGTCCGTCCGCGGTAGGCGTTCACGTTCTGTCCGAGAAGCGTCACTTCCTTCACGCCCTGATCGGCGAGCTGAGCGACTTCCACCAGAACGTCGACGAGCGGACGCGAAATTTCCTCGCCTCGCGTATACGGAACGACGCAGTAGGTGCAGTACTTGGAGCAGCCTTCCATGATCGAAACGAAGGCCGCCGCGCCGCTCGCATGCGGTGCGGGAAGCGAATCAAACTTTTCAATTTCGGGGAAGCTCACGTCGACCTGCGCGCGGCCGGTCTTTTCCCTTTCGGCAAGAAGCTCAGGGATGCGGTGAAGCGTCTGCGGCCCGAAGACCACGTCCACCCAGGGCGCGCGGTCAAGAATCTTCTTTCCTTCCTGGCTCGCCACGCACCCGCCTACGGCAATCATCATGCCGGGACGGCACTTCTTCGCCTCGCGGATGCGGCCCAGGTCGGAAAAGACCTTTTCCTGCGCTTTTTCGCGGATTGAGCAGGTATTCAGAATGACGACGTCGGCCTCATCGAGGCTCTCCGTCTTTTCAAGACCCATGCGCTCCTCGAGCAGATCAGCGATGCGCCCGGAGTCGTAGTCGTTCATTTGGCAGCCGAAGCTGCGGAGATAGAGTTTTTTCGCGGTCACGGCTTATACCCGTTGCGTGAAATATGCAGATAAGAAAAAAGCCCCGCACACTGGCAGGGCTTCCTTCGAAATTTGGTGGCGCATCACGGATTCGAACCGCGGACACAAGGATTATGATTCCTCTGCTCTAACCGACTGAGCTAATGCGCCGAAGAGGATGTGATTATGCCGATCACTTTTGAAGTCGTCAAGAGAATGAATCGGATTAGTTACAAATAATTACATTTGTTGCCACAGCTGCCAGAAGTGGTGCGTGGGCCCGTGCCCGCCGCCAACAGAAAGATCATCGGCATGGCGAATGGCGCCCGTGAGATATTCCTTCGCTTTTCTTACTGCCTGAGGAACGCTTTCCGTCTGCGGCAGAAGCGCTGCAATGGCGGACGAAAGCGTGCAGCCGGTCCCGTGCGTATTTTTGGTGTTTGTTCTCGCCGCAGAAAACCATTCCGTGAAGCCGTCCGGCCCGCAAAGACAATCCGCAGATTCCTCGCCCGAGAGATGGCCGCCCTTCACAAGCACCCATTCAGGATGAAGATGCGCCCTGATGTCCTGTGCGGCCGCCGACATTTCCTCCCGGCTTTTCATTTCTCCCCTGGCGAGAAGCTCTCCCGCCTCCGGGAGATTAGGCGTCACGAGGGTTGCGAGCGGCATCAGGCGGCGCTTCAGTGCATCAAGAGCATCCTCGCGCAGGAGTCTGTCTCCGCTCTTTGCCACCATAACGGGATCGACCACGATCCAGCGGGGAGAATGCTTTTCAAGCTGAGAAGCGACCGTTTCAATAACCCCGGCGTCGTTGAGCATCCCGATCTTGACGGCATCGATCTGAAGGTCGGAAAACACTGCCTCAAGCTCAGCCTCAACGAAAGCTGCCGGGATCGGCATGACGCCGCTGACGCCCCGCGTATTCTGCGCCGTGAGCGCTGCGGGGACACCTGCCGCGTAGGCGCCGAGTGCGCTCATTGCCTTCACGTCGGCCAGAAGCCCGGCTCCGCCCGAAGGGTCAATGCCGGCGATCGTCAGTACATTCGGGATTCGTTTTTGCGCGCGTACGTCCATAACTTCTCCAGTACAGCCATCATGCGGCCGGTTGCGCCGGCGCAGCGCCGGGCGAAATCTGCTGCCCGGGCGCCTGCCAGTTCCCGCTCCTGCGGATCAGCGAGCCACTTTTCAACCACATCAAGCGATTCCGCGGCACTCTTCACCTGCACCATGCCGCCGGCGGCAATGCCTTCGCGGATGATGCGCTCAAAGTTGAAGGTCGAAGGTCCGACCACTACCGGAGAACCTGCCATCGCGGGCTCGATCACATTCTGCGAACCGCAGGGCGCGAAGGAGCCGCCCATGATGGTGACGCTCGCAAGGGCGCAGTAAAAGCTCATTTCGCCCATACTGTCGCCGAGGATGACGTCCGTATCCGGAGGCAGTTCCTCGGGCGCCTGGAGCCGCGAACGGCGCACGACCCTGAAGCCGGACTCCTTAAGAAGCGCCTCCACACGATCAAATCGTTCCGGATGACGGGGAACGAGCACGACATGAGTTTTCCGCAGCAGATCGGCGTGCGTCTTCAGGGCTTCGGCAAACATCGCCTCTTCGCCGTCGCGGGTCGAGGCGATGAGGATCACCGGGCGCGTCAATCGTGCGGCGAGCGCTTTCGCCGTCGCCACCTGAGAGAGGTCCGGGCGGATGTCGAACTTGACGCTTCCCGTTACCTGCACATCGACGGCGCCGAGGCTCTCAAGCCTTTCCTTATCCTCGTCGCTCTGCGCAAGCACGGCAGAAAATGAACTGAAGGCCGGCGCCATGATGTCCATGAAGCGCGCAGCCTGCGCGCGGGACTTTTCGCTCTCGCGTGCATTGGCGAGCACCACCGGAATCTGGCGGCGCTTCATTTCACGCATGAGATTAGGCCAGACCTCGGTTTCCATGATGACTCCGAGCGTAGGCCGCGTCTGACGCACGAATTTCTCAACCGCATAGGGCGCGTCATAGGGGAGATAGCACTGATGGATGCGCTCGGGCGCCATGCGCACGAGCTTTTTTCCGGCTTCTCGTCCGGTAGGCGTCATATGCGTCAGAATCACGTCGCATTCGGGCCAGGCGGAAAGCATGGCTTCAAGAAGGGGCTTGGCCGCATTGGTTTCCCCGACGCTCACCGCATGAATCCAGACGCGCGGCCGCTGGGTTCTCAGGGGATAGGTCCCCCAGGCAAAGCGTTCGTCCCAATAGTCTCGGTAGGCCGGCTGCCGGCGCGAACGCCACATGAGATAGAGACTGGCAAGCGGAAGCGCCACAGTAGTAATGGCGCGGTAAAGCCCGGGGGTGATTTTCATAATTCTTTAGTTCTTTATTTTTGTGCGCGCACGCGGCGGGAGGCTTCAAACACTTCGTCGACCGTAGGCATCTGATTCGTGCCGCCCAGGCTCTCGCAGGGACCGTCCCCAATGAGACGGAGCGTTTCCGTAGGCGTTGCAACGAATATCCCGACGCTCGGGCAGCCGAGCGCTGCGGCGAGGTGAGCCAGCCCCGTATCGACGCCGACCATCAGTTCGGCCTGAGCGAGACTCACGGCAACCTGAGAAAGCCGGGCGCGCGGCGCCACTACGGCGCCGGGAATGCCGGCCGCCACACGCTTTGCACGCACCTCTTCCTTCGCGCCGCCCCAGTAAATAACGGGCGTAAGACCCTCGGCAATGAACCTGCGGCCAAGCTCCATCCAGGAATCATCCGGCCAGAGCTTTTCATCGCGGCTCGTATTCACAGCAAAGGAAACGGTCTTCGCATCCGTTTTGACGGAAGGCTCTCCCTTCGCAAGAAGTCCGAAGTGCGGATGTTCCGGATCGATTTCGTAGCCGAGCGTCTCGGCCGCTGCAAGCCGATATCGCTTTACGGCGCCCAATGACTCGGGAAGATCGAGCTTGTGCGCATAGGCAAGAGACGCGAGCGGCTCGCGGATGGTCCCCCACGTATACCCGGTGGACGGCACGCCCGTCCAGCGGGCGACAAGCGCGGAGCGCATGAGCCCCTGGATATCGAGAACGCAGTCGTAATGCTCTGCTGTCAGCTCCCGCTTCAGGGATGCGATTTCCGCACGCGTCCCTGCGCTCAGAAGAGACTTTCGCCAGCGGCGGAAGGCCGTGACGCGCACGGCTTCAACCGCAGGCGCAAGAAGCGGAATGTCCCGGAAGCTCTCCTCCGCCACCCAGTCGATCCGTGCATCAGGGAGCGCCCTGCGGATGTCATGCGCTACGGGGAGCGCATGAATGATGTCTCCCATGGACGAAGACTTGATGATGAGGATGCGCTTTGCCCCTTTCATGACGCACTCGCTTCAGCGAGAGCCTTCTTCGGGTCAAGCCCGCGTTCAGCACTTCTCGAAAGCCGCTTGCCGAGCTCGACGCCCGGCTGATCGAAGGGGTTGAGTCCGAAGAGGTGGCCGAGCATCGTGGTCTTATGTTCGTACATGGCCATCAGCGCCCCCAGGCGCCTCGGCGTCACGGCATCGAGCACGATCGTCGATACGGCGTTGAAGAAGGGGCTTTCCGGGCCGCGCATGACGAGCGCTTCGGCCTGCGCACGGGCATTTGCAAGAAGCACGCGGTAGTGCTCGGCATAACGGTGCCCGGGCATTTCGCTCCAGACGAGATCAATGCTGGTTCTGCCGGTTCCGTCGCGCAGCCACTGGTAGAAGCTGTGCTGACCTTCGTTGCCGTTGGCGCCCCAGACCTCGAGTCCGGTATTGCCTTCAACGAGATGCCCGTCAGGGCCGTGCGTTTTGCCGAGCGACTCCATCTCGAGCTGCTGCAGCCAGGGAACGATCACGCGGAGCCGTTCGTCATAGGGCAGCAGACAGTGGGAGGTGATGCCCATCTTGGTCGCATTCCAGTACTCCATCATGGCGAGAAGCACCGGAATGTTCTCGGCTTCAGGCGCAGAAACCGAATGCCGGTCCATTTCATTGGCGCCCATCAGGAATTCCGTAAAAGCCTCCGTTCCCAGCGCAAGCACGACGGGCAGACCGATGGAGCTCCAGACAGAGAAGCGCCCGCCCACCCAATTCCAGAGACGGAAGCGGTTTTCGGGCGGCAGGCACATGATGTCGGCCGCTTCAGCATTGGCTGACACCACCACCATATGGCGGCTTCTGTCAGCGCCCACAATGCCGTTGTCGAGAAGCCATTGATCAACAGCTGTCGCATTCACCTGCGTTTCGCGGGTCGTAAAGCTCTTTGAGGAAACGACGACAAGGGTTGAACGGGGATTGCAGACGGAAAGAATGCGCTCAAGGAGCACGCCGTCGACGGAAGCCAGAAAGTGAAGCCTGAGATCAGGGTTCGCCGTTCTGAGCGCATGCCAGACAGCAAGCGGGCCCATTTCCGAGCCGCCGATCCCGATATTGATCACATCGGTAATGCGGTCGCCGCGGCAGCCGCGCCAGCGGCCGTCGCGCACGCGCTGCGCAAAGTCAAAGAGGCGCTTTCTTTCGGCAAGCACCTCGTCGTATCGCGGCGCTTCGGCAGAAAACGCGCGCAGCGACGTATGAAGCGCCTGACGATGTTCGCCCTGGTTCACGGTTGCCCCCTGAACCATTGCCCGGTGAGCCTCGAGAAGTCCCTTCTTTTCAACGAACCTCAGAAGGCCGTCGAAGTCCGCGGCGGAAATGCGCTGACGGGAAATATCAAGCTTGATGCCGCAGGCGCGGATTTCCGTACGGTCGGGAGCACTGTCGCGCAGAAAAGGCACGCTCACGGGAGCCTGAGTCTTTTTGCTGGAAGCGGAAGTCATCGGATGGTTCCTTCAGGCAGGAATGGTGATCGAAGGGTCAATGCGCTTCATTTCATCCGTGAAGCGCTTTTCAATGCGCGCAAGCGCTTCCGGCGTATCGCCCTCAAAGCGGAGCACCACAACGGGCGTCGTATTGGACGAGCGTGCAAGCGCGAAGCCGTCCTTCCATTCCACGCGGACGCCGTCCACCGTAATCACATGTTCGGCGTCGTCGAACCTGCATCCGGCGCTGAAGCGTTCAATAAAGCGCCTGGGGGCGCCTTCCTCCATGGGAATCTGAAGTTCCGGCGTATTGACGGCGTTGGGAAGGCTCCTGAGCGTTTCGGACGGATCCTCAGAGCGGGAAAGAATCTCAAGGAGCCTCAGAGCCGCATAGATGCCGTCGTCAAAGCCCGTCCAGCGCTCGTCATTAAAAAAGAGGTGCCCGGACATTTCGCCCGCAAAGGGCGCCTTCGTTTCGCGCAGCTTCGCCTTCACGAGCGAATGCCCCGTCGGGCTGATGGTCGGAATGCCGCCTTTTTGCGCAACCCAGTCGACGAGCTTTCTCGAGCATTTCACGTCGTAGACGATGGGCTCTCCCGGATGACGGGTGAGAATGTCGGCCGCGAACAGCATCATGAGGCGATCGGGGAAAATGATGTCGCCCGTATTGGTGACGACGCCCAGGCGGTCGCCGTCGCCGTCGATCGCGAAGCCGTAGTCCGCACCCGTTTCCTTCACGCGGGCAATGAGATCCGAAAGGTTCTTGGGCTTTGAAGGATCGGGATGATGATTGGGGAAGGTGCCGTCCGGATCGCAGAAGAGCGGGATCAGGTCGACATCGACGCGCGAGAAAAGCGCCAGCATGGTGGGGCCGCCGATGCCGTTTCCGGCATCCGCCACGACCTTCAGACGGCGCTCAATCCTGATGCCGGAGAGCGCCTTTTCAATGTACGGGTCGACGGCGTCGATCACCTCGACTTCGCCGGGCTTTTCCGCCGTGATCCAGTCGCCCACTTCCGCGCGGCGGCGGATGTCCTGAATCTTGTCGGCAAAGAGCGTTACCCCCGCGACCATCATCTTGAGGCCGTTCCATTCAGGGGGATTGTGCGACCCCGTGACCGCAACGCCGGTGCCGTTTCCAAAGTACTTCGTCGCGTAGTAAAGAACTGGGGTCGGAACTGCGCCGGCATTGAGCACCTTGATTCCGGTTGAGGCAATACCGTCAATCAGGGCATTGAGCAGCCGCTCGCCGGAAACGCGACCGTCGCGGGCCACGCAGAATGAGGGGGCTCCCGCTTCCACCGCCAGAGTGCCGAGCACCCGGCCGACAGCACGGACAGCCTCTTCGGTAAGGGTCTTGTCGACTATGCCGCGAATGTCGTACGCCTTGAAAATGGAAGAATCAAGCTGCATCTCTCTATATCTCCGGACAGAAACCGAATGGAAGCGAGCAAGGCCCGTCAAGTCTGAAGAGCCCCGTACCGCTTCTGAAGTAAGCCTTTAATTTTAGCCGGGAGGCACAGCGGGAATTGCCGATCTCGCGCAGGCAGAAAGGCCCATTTACAATCCGGAGAAATTGATTCCGGAGAGGCTCAGCCTCTCCATCTGATCCTGAAGTGCCACCAATGGATAAAGCTCAGCTCAAAAACGCCCGCGTTCTCGTTGCGGGCGACGCCATGCTCGACCGCTACTGGTTCGGAGACGCCGAACGCATCTCCCCGGAAGCTCCCGTTCCCGTCGTGCGCGTGACCCGCACCGAGGAACGCCTCGGGGGCGCCGCCAACGTTGCGCGCAACATTGCCTCCGTGGGGGCATCCTCCACGCTTCTTTCCGTTCTCGGAAGCGACGAAGCGGGCCGCACGATTGAAAGGCTCCTCCTCGAGGAAGGCATTACGCCCCGGATCGAATTCGATCCGGCGCTCAATACGACGGTGAAGCTTCGCGTCGTCGCCCGTCAGCAGCAGCTTGTGCGCTGCGACTTTGAGGCCTTCCCGGCCGAAGAAGTTCTGAAGCGCCACCTCGGCCTCTTCAACGAACTTCTCTCGGAAACCAATGCGCTCGTGCTCTCCGACTACGGCAAGGGCGGGCTCTCGCACATCGCCGACATGATTGAAAGCGCCCGCGCGAAGAACCTCCCGATTCTCGTCGACCCCAAGGGCGACGACTACAGCCGCTATCGCGGAGCCACCGTCATTACGCCCAACCGCGCGGAACTGCGCCAGGTCGTCGGGAGCTGGTCGTCTGAAGCCTCGCTCATCGAGCGCGCCCAGAACCTGCGCCGCGAACTCAACCTTTCCTACCTCCTTCTCACGCGCTCCGAGGAAGGCATGACGCTTTTCGGACCCGAGGGCGAATTCAACGTGCCCGCACAGGCGCGCGAAGTCTTCGACGTTTCGGGCGCGGGCGACACCGTGATCGCCATTCTCGCCGCGATGCTTGCGACCGGCATGCCGATTGAGGACGCCGTCCGGATTGCCAACCGCGCCGGCGGCATCGTTGTCGGGAAACTCGGCACCGCTGCAGTATCCTATGAGGAGCTCTTCGCGTGAGCCTCAGACGGCCGCGAATGACGCCCTTCTGGTTTTTTGTTTCCTTTCCGTTTAGGAATCTGAATGAGCATTCTCGTTACGGGCGCAGCCGGCTTCATCGGCTGCAACAATGTGATCGCGCTCAATAAGCGCGGCGTTACCGACATCATCGCCGTCGACAATCTTGAGAAGAGCGAGAAGTTCGTCAATCTCACGAAATGCGCGATTTCGGACTACTTCGACAAGCGCGACTTCATCGCGCGCGTCCGCGCCGGAACGGCCCCGAAGCCGGAAGCAATCTTCCATCAGGGCGCCTGCTCGGACACGATGGAGCTTGACGGCAAGTACATGATGGAGAACAACTACCGCTACACCCTTGAGCTCTACCGCTGGGCTCAGGAGCTGCGCATCCCCTTCATCTACGCCTCGTCGGCCGCCACCTACGGCGCGCACACCGAATTCATTGAAGACGTCCGCTACGAAGGCCCGCTCAATGTCTACGGCTACTCGAAGTACCTCTTCGACCAGGTGCTGCGCCGCGAGCTCGGGTACCTTCGCGCCCCCGTGATCGGCCTCAAGTACTTCAATGTCTACGGTCCCCATGAGCAGCACAAGGGCCGCATGGCCTCCGTCGCCTTCCACCAGTACTTCCAGTACCGGCGCGACCATAAGGTGAAGCTCTTTGAGGGCTGCCTCGGCTACGCCAACGGCGCGCAGGAACGCGACTTCGTCTACGTCGAGGACGTCTGCAAGGTCCTCATGCACTTCCTCGATCGTCCGGTGTCGGGCGTCTTCAATTGCGGCACCGGCCGCGCCCAGCCCTTCAACGCCGTTTCGCTCTCCGTCGTGAATACCATTCGCGAGAGCGAGGGGCTTCCCGCCTACACGCTTGAAGAAGCCGTGGGAGCCGGCGAAATTGAGTACATTCCGTTCCCGGAAGCACTCAAGGGCAAGTATCAGGCCTACACGCAGGCCAACCTCGAGAAGCTTCGCGCCGCGGGCTGCGACGTTGAATTCCGCTCCGTCGAGGAAGGCACGTCCGACTACATGAAGGTGCTCCTCAAAGAGTATCCGACCGTCGCCTGATGACGCGCGCAGCTTTTCTCGACCGCGACGGCGTGATCAACATCGATCACGCCTACGTCCACGACCGGGAGCATTTCGAATGGATTCCGGGCGTGCTTGAAGCCGCCCGGATTCTCCATGATGCGGGCTTTCTCCTTGTCGTCGTCACCAACCAGTCCGGCATCGGACGGGGCTACTACAGCATCGAGGACTTCCAGAAGCTCACCGACTGGATGAAGGACGAGTTCGCCCGTGCGGGCGCACCCATCGCCGACGTGCGCTTCTGCCCGCATCATCCGGAAAAGGCGCTTCCGCCCTGGCGCATCGACTGCAGCTGCCGAAAGCCCAAGCCCGGCATGATCCTTGCCGCGGCCGAAGCGCTGCAGATCGACCTCAGCCGCTCCATCATGTTCGGCGACAAGCCGGGCGACTGCACCGCAGGACGTCTTGCCGGACTCCCCGAACGCGTGCTTCTCGGCACCGACGGGAAATTTCTGCCCGAACCCTCGCCCGATGCCACGCACGCCGCCCGGGACCTCCTTTCTGCCGTCCGCTCCGACTGGATGGCGTCCTTCATGGAAGAAGCACAATGAGCCTTCGCTGCCCGCCGCCGTCATTTGAGAAGAAGATCTGCACGATGGAGGAGCTTCCTCTTCGTGCGGCGAAACTCCCCAAACCTGTCGTCTTCACCAACGGCGTCTTCGACATCCTTCACCGCGGACACGTCACCTATCTCGCGCAGGCAAGAGCGCTGGGCGCGAGCCTCGTTCTCGCCATCAACAGCGACGCCTCGGTCAGAATGCTCGGCAAGGGCGACGACCGCCCGATCAATACGGAAGACGACCGTGCGGCTGTCGTCGCGGCGCTCGAGTCCGTCGATCTCGTCGTGATTTTCCCGGAAAAAGTGCCGCTGAAGCCGCTTGAGCTCGCTCGTCCCGAGATTTACGTCAAGGGCGGGGACTATGAACCCGAGGACCTTCCGGAGGCAAAGCTTGCCGCCACCTGGGGCGGAAAGTGCATCACGATTACGTTTGAGCACCAGCGCTCGACGACGGCGCTCCTCAAAAAAGTGAGAGCCGGATAGCTCCTCATGAGTCTCCGGAAATGCCAACGGCCTGAAGGATATTCTCCGACAGGCCGTTTTTCATGGATTCAGTCCGCAGGCAATCACCCGATGCGGAAGCCGCGCTTGCGCGCAAAGTGAATCGTGGCGTCGAGGAACCCCTGCTTGCTGCCGCAGTCAAAGCGCGTGCCTTCAAAGCGATGAGCATAAGCGGGCGATTCGTTGAGCATCGAGGCGATGCCGTCGGTGAGCTGGATTTCGCCGCCGACGCCCGGAGCAATCTTCGCGAGGTGGTCGAAGATTTCGGGTTCAAAGACATAGCGGCCGATGACGGCAAGGCGCGAAGGCGCAACGCTCGGATCAGGCTTCTCAACGATGCCGCGCAGACGGGACGTATTCTGCGTCTGGTCGTCAACGCTCACAATGCCGTACTTCTTCGTTTCTTCGGGCGCCACGTCCTGAACGGCGACGACCGACCCGCCGCCCTGCTCCTCGCGGGCGCGGATGAGCTGCAGCGTCGTCGAAACCTTGCCGTCGATCAGGTCGTCTGCAAGGATCACGGCGAAGGGAGAATCCTCCACCACGGGCTGAGCGCAAAGAACGGCATGGCCGAGTCCGAGCGGAACGGGCTGACGGATGTAGATGCAGCGCACGCCCGGCGGAACAATGCCGCGGACGATTTCGAGGAGCTCTTCCTTGCCCTTCATCTCAAGCTCGCGCTCGAGTTCCGGATAGCGGTCGAAATGGTCTTCAATGGCGCGCTTGTGGCGGCCGGTGACGAAGATCATTTCCGTCACGCCGGCGGCGGCAGCCTCTTCAAGCGCGTACTGAATGAGGGGCTTGTCGACGACCGGGAGCATTTCCTTCGGCATCGCCTTGGTGGCCGGAAGGAAGCGGGTGCCGAGACCATTAACGGGGAAGACTACTTTACGGACGGGCTTCATATGAACTCAAACCTTGAATATCGCTGGACGGGGCAGGACATCCGCCAAGCTGATGCCGCTTTAGAATGCCTGCGCACGAGAGATGCGCGCAGGAGCTTAGCGCGCATTGATGCAACTGAGCAAGAAACGGAGGACTTTTCGCATGGCGCGCGAACTTTTCGCGATCGGAGATCTTCAGGGATGCCTTGAAAGCCTGAAGGGACTGCTCGAACAGATCCCGGAAGATGCCGAACTTCTTTTTCTCGGCGACATTGTGAACCGCGGCCCGGAATCGCTTGAAACGCTGCGCTTTGTGAAGAACCTCGGGAGCCGCGCCGAAACGCTTCTCGGGAATCACGATCTTCATCTTCTCGCCGTAGCCGCCGGCGCCGGCAGCGTTCATCGCCGCGACACCATCTCCGACATTCTGTCGGCCCCCGACCGCGACGAGCTCATCGACTGGCTTCGCGCCCGGCCGCTCATGATTGAGCGCGAGGGCATTACTTTCGTTCATGCGGGCATGAATCCCGCCTGGGATCTGCCCACAGCGAGAATGCTCGCGCGGGAAGCTGAACATCGCCTCTCCGGGAAGCACTGGAAGGAAGCGCTTGCCGGCATGTACGGCGGCACGCAGTGGGATCCCAATCTCAAGGGCGAAGCCCGCATGCGCGCGATTCTCAACGGCTTCACCCGAATCCGCTTTGTCGATCGCGAAACCGGCGAGCTCGACTTTGATCAGAAGGAAGGCACGGGAAAGGCGCCTCCCAACCTCATGCCCTGGTTCGACTATCCGCTCAGGAAGACGGCGGGCGCGCCTGTCTGCTTCGGGCACTGGTCGACGCTCGGCCTCATCAATCGCCCCGATCTGATGGCCATCGACACGGGGTGCCTCTGGGGCGGCGAGCTTACGGCGCTCAGAATCCGCGACCGGCGGATCTTCACGGAAAAGTGTCCCTGCTGGGCGGATCCGAAGGCCTACTCCTGAAGTCCGTCTCCAGTCGTCAAAAAAGGCAGGATGCTGTTGAGCGTCCTGCCTTTTGCGTTCTGCGGCGCCGCTTACGCCCGGGCGGCGTCAGCGTGATGCACGCCTGCCTGGCGAAGCTTTTCTTCGCGCGCCTTTTCCTTCTCAGCCGTCGCATCGGGCCAGCCGAGCGCGCCCGCCATGACGCGGGAGGCTTCGAGCGCGAGGTCGCGCCGGTCGCGCCCCGCCGTCGGGATCGGATCGAGAATGGTGACTTCCGCGACGAGCCCCGGAGTAAAGACAATCTGCTTGAGCACCGTCCAGAGAGGCAGGCTCGCATATGCGGGAATAAGCGACGTCCTGCCGTCGAGCGTATAGCGAATCGTTACCGGGAGGAGGTCCGCACCTGCAGGCTCCGCCGCGGCGAAAAGATTGGCATAAAAGGGGAGAAGCTTGTCGCCCGGACCCGTCGTGCCTTCCGGGAAGAAGAGAACGTTGGTGCCTTCCTTCAATGCCGCCGCCATAGCTTCCGCAACCTCAAGAACGGCGCGCTTTCTCGAGCGGTCAATGTAGATCGTGCCGACATGGGTGGTGATCGGCCCGAAGACAGGCCAGCTGCCGATTTCCTTCTTGGCAATGAAGCGCACCGGCAGGATGGAATCCATGAGGAAGATGTCCATGAAGGAAATGTGATTCGCGCTCACGAGATACCCCGGACCATCCTCGCGCACGCCGCGGGCGGCCGCCTCATTCGGAATGCGGCCCTTGACGGCAACCTTCATTCCGAGCACCCAGGGAATGACGGGCGCCAGGGTTTTGATCACCTTTGCGCGCGAACGGGCCTGAAGCACCGGAAGGATGCCGATAGCCACAAAGAAGATGAAAATCGTCAGGAAGAAGAGACAGACGAGTCTTACTGAACCGACAACGTATCGCATGGTTCACTCTAAGCTGGAAGAATCCGAAGCCGTACCGGCCTCGCGGAAAAACTGCTCAAGGATGACGGCCGCAGCCTTGTCGTCAATGCGCTCGCGGCCGTTTGAGACCTCAACGGAAGAAAAACGCTCGTCGACGGTGAAGACCTTTTTCCTAAAGCGCCCGCCAAGCTGCCGGGCGAATCGCTCGCAGCGCGCCGTAAGGGTTGACGGCGTTCCGTCCCCCATGCGCGGCACGCCGACCACGAGGAATGCCGGCTGCCACTCCTCAATGAGCGGCGCAATGCCCTGCCAGCGCGCATCATTCGTCGGCGAATCAATGATCGCCAGCGCCCGCGCCGTACCCGTCAGGGTATTGCCGACTGCCACGCCCGTACGAGCGAGACCGAAGTCGAATGCCAGAACCACGCCCTGAGGAATTTCCATCAAAAGCATCCTTGAAGAAGAAAAATATCACCTGCAGGCGTACACTTTCCGGTTTTCTATTAGAAAAAACCGCGCAAAAGTTCTCTGCCTGAACCGGCGTATTCTAAGCGCGGCACATAAGAAAAACGCTTTCTGACCCAAGCCTCTCGCTCTCATCATGATCGACCACGTCCTCGAGCGCCTTACGACGCTCTTCACTGAAGGCGGCGCCCGCTTCCGCGTCGTCCATCACCCCCAGGCCGGACAGTCCAGCCAGTCTGTTGCGGAAATCCGCGGCACCGAACTCGGCCAGGGCGCCAAAGCCCTCTGCTGCACCGTCAAGGGCAACGGCGTCAAGAAGCACGTCCTCGGAGTTCTTCCTGCCGACATGCAGGCGGACCTCGCAAAGCTCGCCGCCGCTGTCGGCGGCCGCCGCGCATCGCTTGCCTCTCCGGAGGAAGTGATGGAGCTCACGGGCTGCATTTTCGGCGCCGTTCCTCCCGTAAGCTTCCACCCGGATCTTGAGCTCATCTGCGACCCGACGCTCTTCACGCGCTACGACGAACTCGCCTTCAATGCGGGCGGCCGCGACGTCTCGATCATCATTTCGACCGAAGACTTCAAGCGCATCGTGAATCCGAAGATTGCCGACTTCCTGCGGGAAGCCCCGGCGGCGGCCTGATCAGGAGCTCTGTCATGGACTTCTTTTCCGGCATGCTTGCCAATTCGCTCACGCCGATCACGCTCATTTCGGGCGTCGGCCTGATGCTCCTCTGCATGGTTGCCCGATACAACCACACGACGGACCGCATTCGTCAGCTGCTCGCCCGACGCGAAGCCGGCGATTATGAAAACGAACCCGACATCGACCGCGAGATTCACCTGATCTTCCGCCGCGCCAAGTATCTGCGCCGCGCGATGCTCTGCCTCGTGCTCTCGGACGTCTGCTCGGGTCTTCTCGTCGCAACGAACGTTTTCGCGCATCTCTCGAACCTCAACTTCGTCTTCGCTTCCTCGATCTGGCTCGGCTTCGCTCTGGCGCTCATCGTTGCATCGACCGCCTACTTCAGCCTTGAGGTCCGCGTCTCCCTGCATGCGCTTCGCATGGCCATCGAGCACCTTCCGGGCAAGTCCCCGCTGCCCATGGACTAACGGAGGCCTGAAATGATCAACATCACTGAATTCAATCAGTCGCTCGCTCTGGCGCTCGGTCCCATTACGCTCATTTCCGGCGTGGGCCTTCTCATGATCTGCATGACGAACCGCTACAACCACGCGACGAACCGAATCCGCCAACTGATGAAGAAGCGCCACGAAGACGCCTCTCAAGCGCTGCTTCCCATCATCGACGAGGAAATCGATCTTCTTTACATGCGCGCCTCGCTCCTGCGCCGCGGCATGCTGTCGGTTGCGCTCTCCGCACTCCTCTCGGCACTCCTCGTTGCCGTGAGCGTCGGAAGCCGCTTCCTCGGCATCAATCTCATGGTGCTCGAGAGCGTGATTCTTGTAGCCGCAACGCTCCTCATCGTGCTTTCAGCGCTTCTCTTCTCGAGCGAAATCAGCATCTCGCTCAAGGCGCTCAATCTCGCCGTCAAGAACATCCCTCCGGGAGGCGGAAAATCTGAAGCCCTCTGATTGCCGCTGAAATTGCAAAAGCCGGGATCTCCACCGAGGGAGACTCCGGCTTTTTCATTTCGGCGACTGTCCGATCACTCTGCCCGCGTGAGCCGAGCCTTTGCATCTCCCAATTGAGCAAGTTCGTCAATCCCGCTCTCAACTCTGCCGACCGACTGCATGTCGAAGGCTTCGCCGTTCTGTCGGTAGAGAATCACAAAGCTGTGCCTCGGCGGCCAATAAACGACCTCGCCCACCTCATAGCCGCGTATCCCGACTTCCCGGGCCGGCAGCGCCTCGCGGAAGCGATAGCAAAGCTCCCGTCCGTAGAGGTCCTCTAAGTCAAGCGTAAGCGGGAGCTTTGAGTAAAGCGCGCGGGCAGTCTCATTGTTTTCAAGGAGAATCGTCCAGCTTTTTCCCCTGGCTTCAATCTGAATCTTCATTTTGATTGTCTCCGCGGCGCCTGCGCCCTGATGAACAAGCATGTTCGTCACGGCAAACGCCAGCAATTTTCTTCGCTGCATGGTACGTCCCTCCGGGCAGCGCTCAATCACCCGGGTTCAGGGGGCATTAAGCGCCCTGGGCCCATTTCCGAATGTCTCAGCCTAGATTTGCACGGAAGAATCCCGAGAGTTTTTCCCATGGGATCATGCCGGTACGGTCATAAAGATCCGTCCGGTTGGCGCCCTCAATCACGAAGCGCTCCTTCGGCTCGTCCGCCCGCTTATAGGCTTCATCCGTGTAGCAGCGCGAGGGCGCGTCCGCTCCCACAATGAAAAGAATGGGGCGCGGCGAGATGGAATCCAGGTCATTGAGCGGGTAGAAATTCATGAACTTCACATAGGTGGCCGGCGTATTGCGGCGGTCATTCGGTTCATAAAGTCCTCGCGACGTACGGTAGAAATCATTGGATTCCGCGGCTTCGGCAAAGACCGGATCATTCTGCCCGGGGCCATAGACGGGCTTGCCGGAATCCACCGTCTGCCAGCGGGAGGCTGCAGCTTTGTCAAGATCGGATGCCCGAAGCGACTTCGCGCGATCGCCGTTGATCCCCGTGCGGAAGTATTCGCCCATGTCGTACATGCTCACGGTAGCAACGGCCCGGATTCGCGTATCGATTTTGGCGGCAGCGAGCGCGAATCCGCCGCTCGCGCAAATTCCGAGCGCTCCGATGCGCTGCCGATCCACATAGGGCAATGTGCCGACATAGTCGACCGCGGCAGAGAAATTCTCCGTATAGACGTCGGGCAGGATGGAGCCCCGAGGCGTTCCGCCGCTTTCTCCCCAGTAGGACTGGTCGAAGGCTAGCGTCACGAATCCGGCTTCAGCGAGCTTCTGTGCATAAAGAAGCGCAGACTGCTGGCGGACAGCGCCGAAAGGATGGCTGATGACGAGGGCTGCATGCTTTTGCGAACGGTTCAGGCCTTCCGGTGCATAAAGGTTCCCGACGAGTTCAAAGCCGTAGATGTTTTTGAAGCGCACAAGTTCCGACGTGACGGCGCTGCTCTTGTACCAGTTGTCCCCCGCCGGCTTCGTCGTGGCCGCCGGAGCCGGCGCAGCAGCGGCCGCACCCAGCCCCGGAGTCAAAGCCGCGCCCAGCACGGCCACCGTTTTGAGGGCGTTGCGGCGATTGATGTTTGTCTTCATGATGGAATCTCCCATTTTTAGAAATCAATTTCTGCGCGCAGCGGCCTTCAGGTCCTCTGCGGAATAAACGTAGTCGCTCGAAGCCGCGCTCCGGTGGCATGAGAGGCACCGGCTTACCGGGTCCTCGCTCTCCGTAAATGCTCTGCGATCACCGTGATATGCCTGGTATTCCCACTCCCCGTTGCGCAGACTTTCGGGATAAATAGCGCCCCAGCCTTTTTCCTTCTGCATGACGATGTAGCGCCGCACGCCGGCACGCTCTCCGGAACGGGAGTGGTATTCGATGAGAAGCAGCCGTGATCCATAGGGGAAGCTCTCCGCCGTCTTCATTGCTTCCATGACCTCTTTGGGCGCATACATGTCTTCAATCACGCTCCCGCGGTCCGACGTGCGGTAAAGCACCCAGTCGGACCAGTCCCCGGGAAGCGCCACTCGAGGATCTGCTGAAGCCGCGCCCGCTTGAGAAAGAATGGCGCATGCAAATAAAGCTGATGCAAAAAATCTCTTAAAAATCACCTTCAACTCCCGGATGATGTTTTTGTCTGTTGTCCACGATTGCGCAGAACGCGTTCAAGAACCGCCTCTGCAGCATCCGCACGATCGCTGCCGCATTCGCTCCGTATCACCTGCACGAGGCTTTTCATTTCCGCAGCAGAAACCCCCGTATTCATGGCTGCATTCATGTGGAACACCATCTGTCCCGCAGTCCCCGTCATGCCGGCAAGCGCCCCGACGGTTGCAAGCTCCCGGCGCGTATGCGTCAGGTTGTCGCGAATAAAGATGTCGCAGAAGAGGTGTTCCTTGAGGAAGGCATCGATCGCCGGAGCAAAAAGCTGATATCCCGAAGGCGGCGGAATCACGGTTCGTCCGCCGAGCCTGGCGCGCATCTCAGCGCCGTAGCGATCGCGGTCTAGGTCTGCCGGCACGGGCGAGGGCTCTCGCCCGACGGGATCGGTCTTTCCTGCCGCCTGACGCGCATCCATGACGTCCATAAAGGCATGAATGCCGTTGAGGCTCCGAGGGAAGCCCGTATAGGCATAGAGCTGAACAAGCACTTCCTTGATTTCATTCACCGTGAGCCCTGCGTCGAGGCCGTCGTTGAGGTCATCCTTCAATGCAGAGAGGTTCCCGTCCGCCGTATGCGCTGCGATGGCCACAACTGCCTGATCCGCAGGACTCAGCGCTCCATCGGAAGCCGACACTTCGCCGCCCGCAAAAGCGGCCAGTCCGAGCGCGCACATGAAAGCCGACTTCGTCGTCCTTGCGAGCATTGTCATTTCGCTTGCTCCCCGGCTTCAGGAAAGTGATAGTCGTCCGCAGAGACTTCTTCCATCCACGTGACATTGCGGCCGTCCTTCATGTTGGTGAAGGCCATGTGGCTCATTGCGGTCTTCGGCGCAGCGCCATGCCAGTGCTTGAGCCCCGGCGGGCACCAGACGATGTCGCCCGGGTGAACGCGTTCGATCTTCCCGTCCGGAGTTCCGATCAGTCCTTCGCCCGACAGAATGAAAAGGCGTTGTCCGGCTGGATGGGTATGCCAGAACGTTCTGGCGCCGGGTTCAAATGTGACGATGGAAACGCTGTAGGGACTGTCGGCGTCGGCACGGTTAATGCTGTCGTGACGCACCTGCCCCGTGAAGGTCGAATGCGCGCCCGCATTGGAAGGCAGATCCCCGGGGTGAACGATGGTGTGGCTCAGTTCCGCCGCCGCGGCAGGCCCGGCGGCTCCCATGATGCCAGCGGCGCCGACGGCGGCTGCCATTTTGATCAACTTGTGCATTTCTCTCGTCCTCAGAAGTTTCTCGGTGTCGCTCTTCATTCGCGACGAGATGGAGTTTAGGAATCAGCCTGCAGGCAACAGACAGGCAAAATCTCAAATACCTGCTAAAAACTCTCAGGACGTACTTTTATTTATATTCCAAACTATCATTTTGGAAATATGAAATCCTTTCCAGAAACGCTTTATGCCTTTCATTCTTGATTCCACTCGCGAAGCGCTTGCACGCCTTGCAATGCAGCATGCCGGCAGCATCGGCTTCAACCCCACGGGCATTGCCGGATTCAATGTCGTCAAGCGCATCGAACGCGGGGAAAAGCGCTCATTTCAAAAGCCCTATGCCGCGCTCATTTTTCAGGGGCGCAAGCGCACGCGCGTCGGCGACATTGAGCATGTCTACGGTCCGGGCGACGTGGTCGTCACCTGCATTGACTTCCCTTCCTTCACAACGATTGAAGAAGCCTCCATTGAGAAGCCCTTCCTTTCCTGCGTTCTCGAGCTCAACCGCGACCTCATGGCGGAGCTCTCCCTCATGCTTGGACACGCTCAGGCTCCGGACGACCCGGCGGGGCAGCCCTTTTTCGTCACGCGCTGCGAGGAAGACATCGCGCAGAACTTTCTGCGCCTCCAGGAACTCTCTGATGCTCCGGAGAAAATTTCCCTTCTTGCTCCAATCCTGATTCGCGAGCTGCACGCGCGCTTTCTTCTCGGGCCTCAGGGCGCCTGGATCCGCAGCGTCTGTTCCTACGGCACGCACTCCCATCAGATTGCCGCGGCGGTTTCACTGATCAAGGAAAAATTCCGCGAGCCCATTTCGGTCGCGGACATTGCCGGAACCATCGGCCTCTCGGAACCGTCGCTCCACCGGCACTTCAAGAACATGACGGGCTTCTCCCCCATCAAGTACCAAAAAATCCTGCGCCTCTACGAAGGCAGAAACATCCTCAGAAGCGGCAGAAAAACCGTTTCGGGCGCAGCATTTGAGGTTGGATACGCAAGCAGCTCGCAGTTCACGAACGACTACCGCAAATTCTTCGGCCTTTCGCCGCGGGACGATGCGCGTACAGGCTTTGCCGCCTGACGCGCCTTCACTCCCGGTAGCCCCAGAGGAAGTAGATCCCGGTACCTTCCCCCATGGTGCGGCCGACCGTCAGCATCACCGGTCCGATCAGGCTGTCGATGCCGACATAAGCCGAAACCGACTTATGCCAGTCGCGCCCGCCGCTCGTCAGGTCGTCACCCATCACGCTGTTCCAGGCGCGTCCGAATTCCGTCTGCACGCCGGCCCAGACAGGCGCCTCGAGCGGCATGAATTCCGAAATATTTCTCGCGAGCGCAAAGCGCGCATATTCCAGACGGGACCCGGACCAGCGTCCGTAGGGCGATCCCACCATGCGGCTCGCGCCGCCGAGCTGGAAAGCGCCGGAAACGGTCGATCGTCCGATCTCTGCCTCGAGCAGCGCCGTCCATTTTTCCCTGCTCCAGGGAACGAGCACGTTCACTTCAAAGACGTGCGTGCCGCCGCGGCCGTCAATATTTTCGTCGCTCGTTCTCCCCTCGGCCGTCAGGCGATATCCCTTTGTCGGGAAGCTCACGTTGTCGAGCGTATCGAGGAAGAGATGCGCGCCGATATAGGGAGCTTCGTAGCGCTCCTGAGGCGGCGGATCGCGGCCGATCTCCGGCTTGGCCCGCATGGAAATCCAGCCTGCGGAAATGCCGGCATAGCCGAGTCTTGCCATTTCCCAGCCGAACAACACCTGGCTGTCGAACTGCGTCGCGCGCCAGCGTGCAATCGCCTGCTTCCCTTCCGTGCCGTAAATGTCGTAGGACTGGCGTTCAAAGGAAATGCTCGGCTGAATAAAAAGCGGCAGCGTGGTTCCGAGCGGCTGATAGAACTCTGAAAGAAAGCGCTGGCGCTCGCCGATCTGAATTTCGTTGCGCCATTCCGCACCCCAGCTGTTTAGAAGATGCCAGGAATGCGCAAAGAGAAAGTTGAAGGAACTCACCTTGTCGAAATCGGTTTCGAGCGACCCGCCGAAACGCACGCTCGACCAGACGGAATCTTTTTCGCGGGGCTCCAGCACCACGACGGAAGTCCCGTCAGGCCCCGGATCGAGCCGATACGTCACGCTTTCAAAATATCCGTCCGCAAATACGGAGCGCGCTGCGGCATCGAGTTCGCCGCGCGTGCGCACGCTGCCCGGCCGGATTGCGGCGCGCTCTATGGTTCTCTCGGGAGGAATGCGGGAATTCCGGCCTTCGTCAACGAGCACTTCATAGACCCGGGTCTTCTTCTTTTCAGGCGGATCAAAAAGTTCCGTACGGGCTTTATTCCACGCGGCCCATTCAGACTTCGGTCGCGCCAGTTCCTTGAGCCGCTCTGCGGCTTTTCGCCCGGCCTCCTCTCCTCGGGCGATGATCTCCGCGCTTTTCTTGAGATCTGCGGAAGAATATTCCGCGAGGTCGGGCGTAATCAGAATATCCCTGGAAGAGAGTTCGCCCAACGACTTTCTCACATTCTGTTCCGTAAGGAGATTCACCATCTGCGCCATCACGCCGACCACATTCGTGAGCTTCTCCTTATCTGAGAGCGGCGTGCCGACATTCACGGCAATCACCACATCCGCCCCCATTTCACGGGCGAGCTCTACAGGCAGGTTGTCGACGAGGCCGCCGTCAACGAGAAGCTCGCCCTTATATTGCGCCGGCGCAAAAGCACCCGGAATGGACATGGACGCACGCATGGCTTCCCTCAGCGTGCAGTCCTTCTGCATGACGACGCGATAGCCCGTCACCAGATTGGTCGCGGGAGCAGCAAAGGGAACGGGGAGCCTCGAAAGGTCCCGCACCATGTCGAAGGCCGAGGTTTTTCGGGCGAGGAAAAGTTCGAGTTCTTCCGAAGGCACGAAAGCCGCAGGCAGCATCGGCGTTCCCTCGCGGGACATTTCAAGTCCGCTCGACGGGAGGCTCTTATAGTCGTCAAGCTTTCTGCGCCAGTTGACGAGCTGACGGTCCGGCCGCGGACCGAGCATGCGGTCCCAGTCGACGCCGAGAACCGTATCCTCGAGCTCGGAAAGCGTGAAGCCCGCCGCATAGGCGCCCCCGACCATGGACCCCATGGACGTTCCGGCAATCACGTCGATCTTGACGCCGAGTTCCTCAAGCACGCGTATCACGCCCACATGCGCGAAACCGCGGGCGCCACCGCCGGAAAGCACGAGTCCCACGCAGGGCCGTCCTTCAGCGCGGCACGCCGCACGCACCTCGTCAGGCGTTTTTGCATTGGCCGCTCCGGCAATGCAGAGCCCCAGGAGCGCAAGCGCCGCAAGAACGGCTGAGGTTCTTCTTTCTGGCATGGCTCTATCGACTCCTTCTGGCTCAAGCTTGCTGTATGCACCCGGTCCGGGACAAAATTCGCTTCTGCAGGAGACATGGAAAACGTTGATTTCCATGCCCCTCGATTTCCCGAGAATACTCAATAGGATGATTGTATGCGCGTACTTCTGACGGGCGGCATGGGCTTTATCGGCTCCCACACGGCTGTGGTGCTTCAGGAAGCAGGGCACGAACCGGTGCTCTACGACAACCTCTCAAATGCCGACCAGGGCGTCGCCGGGCGCATTGCTGCAATTACAGGGAAGACTCCGAAATTCATTGAAGGCGACATCCGCGACGAAGCGCGCCTCGAAAAGGCGCTTCGCGACGAGAGGATCGAAGCCGTCATCCACTTCGCCGGCCTGAAGGCCGTGGGCGAATCCGTGGCAAAGCCCCTTGAGTATTACGACAACAATCTGATCGGCACGATCCGGCTCCTTGAAGCCATGAGGAAAGCTGACGTCAAACGCCTCATCTTCAGCTCCTCCTCCACCGTCTACGGGACGCCGAAGAGCCTCCCGCTGCGCGAATCCGATCCGACGGGAGAAGCTACGAATCCCTACGGACGCACAAAACTTCAGATCGAGGAGATCCTCTCCGACCTCTGCCGGGCTGATCCTGAATGGAGCGCAATCTGCCTGAGATACTTCAATCCGATCGGAGCCCACCCGTCCGGGCTGATCGGCGAGGATCCGAACGGCATTCCCAATAATCTCCTTCCTTACGTGGCCCGCGTGGCAAACGGGCGGCTTCCCTGCCTCAACGTCTTCGGCGGCGACTATGAAACGCCTGACGGCACGGGCGTGCGCGACTACATCCATGTCATGGATCTGGCGCGCGGCCATGCTGCGGCGCTTCCCTACGCCATGAGCCACACCGGCTGGAAGGCCGTGAACCTCGGCTGCGGCAGAGGCTACAGCGTGCTCGAAGTCGTCAAGGCCTTTGAGAAAGCCTCAGGGCGCAAGGTTCCTCTCAAAATCGGTCCCCGCCGCGCGGGCGACATCGCCGCCAACTGGTGCGATCCCGCGCTGGCCAAGAAACTCTTCGGCTGGGAGGCAAAACTCGGCATCGACGACATGTGCCGCGACGCATGGCGTTTTGAAGAAAAGCGTGCTGAGGAACTCCGGGCCCAATCGAATCAATCCTGAGTTTCCCCAATTGCAAATCGTGGCAGGAGGAAATTATCCACGGACTTATCCACAGACTCCTGCCATGAATAACAACAACTTGCATTGAAAAACGCAAGTTGTTCACACGAAAGTCTGCAATTCTCGGGCTGACTCTTCTGATGCGTTCTGAAGCCCTTCATGCCAGCGAGCGCATTCCTGAACAGAACCTCCAGTCCTGAGTCTTCTCTCCCGGAATATTCCGCGGCCCGGGAAAGAATCCTTTTGGCAAGCGCATGCCGCGACACGTGTTTCCCCTGCGGCGCAAAATGCAGAACTTTCGGCTCGCCGCTGATGAGCGCGCGCTCTCCTCCGCCCATCATCATGGAGGCAGACCAGAAGGCGAGCGCCTCATAGCTTGACGGCAGCCCGAACTGATTGGTCCGCATGACAATGGGTTTTCCGGAGAGCGCCCGCTCGAGTACTTTTTGCGGGAAGCCTGCCCCTGTTGCTTCTGAATAGAGCCAGCCCGCCCGGACAATAAGAGCTTTTCCCCGGGATTTGCGGATGATGCGGAAAACCTCACGCTCCCCTTCGAGCTTTGTGCGTCCATACGCACCCTGAGGCTTCGGCCGCCGGTCAGAGTGAAGCAGCCGACGGCCGCCGCCCGAAAAGACATAGTCTGACGAATAGTGAAGCAGCGGCACGCCCCAGTGCGCCGCGGCAAGCGCGGCTCCGCGGGGAGCAAGCGCGTTTCCGCGAAAAGCGCCTTTCCGGTCGACTTCCGCACGCGCCACATCGGACCATGCCGCCGCGCAGACAACCCAGTCGGGGCGCCCTCCGGGAAAACGGCTCGAGAGGCTCAGGACCGCCGCAGGATCCGCCGCATCCGCCTCTGCGCGCGGTGCGGCAACTACATTCCTGCCGCCGAGCTGCCGAAGCGTCTTCTCAAGCACGCGTCCAAGCCTTCCGGCGCCGCCGAGAATCAGGATGCCGCTCATGCAGAAGCCCTCTCGAAATAAGTCCTGAGCCAGGGGCCGGTAATGCTTTTCTTATTGCGGATCAATGCCTTGGGCGTTCCTGCCGCAACAATTTCCCCGCCTGCCTCGCCGCCTTCCGGCCCCATGTCAATGAGCCAGTCGGCAGCTGCGGCTACGGCCAGATCGTGCTCAATGACGAGCACGGTATTCCCGAGTTCAGTGAGGCGCCTCAAAGCTCTGAGGAGCTTCGCCGTATCTTCAAAATGAAGTCCGGTCGTCGGCTCATCGAGAATGTAGAGCGTTCTTCCCGTATCGCGGCGCGCCAGCTCGGCAGCGAGCTTTACGCGCTGCGCTTCGCCGCCCGAGAAAGTCGCCGCATTTTGTCCGAGCCGGATGTAGCCGAGCCCCACGTCGGCCAGCGTATCGAGCTTGCGGATGATCTGAGGCTGCTGGGCAAAAACGGCGCGCGCTTCATCCACGGTGAGGTCAAGCACATCGGCAATCGAAAGACCCTTCCAGCGACATTCGAGCGTTTCACGGTTGTAGCGCCTGCCGCCGCAGACGTCGCAGGTCACAAAGACATCCGGCAGGAACTGCATCTCAACGCGTAGAAGGCCGTCCCCGGAACAAGCCTCGCACCTTCCGCCCCGGGCATTGAAGCTGAAGCGCGAGGCGTCGTAGCCGCGCTCGCGAGCAGTAAGCGTCTGCGCAAACACGTCCCGAATCAGCGTGAAGAGCCCGGTATACGTAGCTGCATTGGATCTCGGCGTTCTTCCGATCGGCGTCTGATCGACGGAAATGACCTTGTCGAACAGATCGCTTCCCTCAAGCTGCGCAAAGGGAAGCGCGGGCGTTTTCGCATTGTTGAGGAGACCCGCCATTGCGGGAAGAAGCGTATCCGTAATGAGGGTCGACTTCCCCGAGCCGGAAATCCCCGTCACGACCGTCAGCGCTCCGACCGGGATCTCGAGCGTCACATTTTTGAGCGTTCTTCCCGAGGCGCCGATGAGCCTCAGCCATTCGGCTTTCGCGGCCGAAAATTTCCTTGCCTTCGTCCCTTCATCCACGGTTTTGGTCCGCGAAAGATAAGGCCCCGTTACGGAAGCCGGATTCCTCATGATTTCGTCGGGCGTGCCGGCAGCAACGATGCGTCCGCCTTTTTCGCCGGCCCCCGGTCCGAGGTCCACAATCCAGTCCGCAGCGCGCATGACGTCTTCGTCATGCTCGACAATGACGACCGTATTGCCGAGGTCCCGCAGGTCCTTGAGCGTCCGGATGAGCCGGTCTCCGTCCCGCGGATGAAGCCCGATGCTCGGCTCATCGAGAACGTAGAGAACGCCCGACAATCCCGACCCGATCTGTCCCGCAAGACGAATCCGCTGACTCTCGCCGCCCGAGAGCGTATTGGCTCGTCTCGCAATCGTGAGATAGCCGAGCCCGAGCGCCTCAAGGCACTTCAATCGCGGAACAGCCCCCGCGACGAGCTTTTCGCCGATCTCGCGTTTGTTCCCGGAGAGCTTCAGGCCTTCCAACCGTTCGCGCAAGGATTGAAGCGTCATCCTGGAAGCGTCGGCGATGGTGAAGCCCCCGGCTGTTCTCTCTCCCACCCAGACATTGCGTGCGATCGGCCCCAATCCGGTTCCATCGCACGTCCTGCAGGAAAGCGGCCCTCTCGCATCCTGAAGTGCGGCTTGTTCTGGTTCGGTAAGGGCATTCCATTTGCCGTTGAGTTCCGGAATCACTCCCGGGAAAGACGGGTTGAGCGCTTTTGTTTCCGAATTTCCCCAGAGAAGCGCTTCCTGCTTCAACGGATCAATCTCGTTCCAGGGTACGGACGCATCTATGTCGAGCACTTCGGCGGCGGTAATGACCCGCTTCGGCTCCACTCCTTTAAGGACTCCGTCCTCGATCGATTTCGCAGGATCTGCGACAACCGACTGAGGAAGAAAGGAAATGATTTCTCCCGTCCCGCCGCACGAGGGGCATGCGCCTCTGGGACTCGTCGTTGAAAAGTCCGCCGGAGCAAGTTCTCCCGCCGTAAAGTCGCATAAGGGACAGGCATATTTCGAAGTAAAAGCGGCGCTCCAGTCCGAATCCATGTCCTGCGCAAGAACGCGCCCATTAGAAAGCGAGAGTGCATTTTCAATGCTTGAGGCAATGCGCTCGCGGGCATCCGGGCTCACGCGCAGACGGTCGACCACCACATCCAGATCATGAGGCTTCCCGTCTGTCAGGGCTGCTCCATCCGCGTCGTCAAGGCTCAGAACCTCTCCGTCCGCGCGAATGCGCTGATACCCCTGACTCTGCAGTTGGCCGAGGAAACGCCCGGCTTCGTGAGCCTCAAAAACATGCTGACGCTTCACGGGCGCCAGAATCAGCAGTCTCTTGTCGGCGGCATCCACGATGAGGCGATCCGACATATAAGCAACCGACTGCGCCTCCAGCTTCAGGTGATGCTCCGGACAGCAGAGATCCCCCGTGCGGGCAAAAAGAAGCCTCAGGTAGTCCGACACTTCCGTCGCCGTACCGACGGTTGATCGCGCTCCTCCCTGCGTTGTCTTCTGATCAATGGCAATCGCCGGGGGCAGTCCGCGGATTTCATCCACCTCAGGCCGGGGAAGGCGCTCGAGGAACTGCCGGGCATAGGCAGAAAGGCTTTCAACATAGCGGCGTTCGCCTTCAGCATAGAGCGTATCGAAGGCGAGCGAACTTTTTCCCGAACCCGAAACGCCGGTAAACACGATGTATCTGCCGCGCGGAAGATCAACTGAAACGTTCTTCAGATTGTGCGTGCGCGCGCCCCGAATAGAAATGGAATCCATGACTGCTTGAAACAAACCGCTTTTAAGGCACTGGAAAAGTGGAAAAACTATAACGCGGACATTCGGCCCGGCCAACATAGACCGGCAGACAACACCATCGCCCCGCCTTTTCCATGACTCAGTCAGCCCCCTGGCGCATGACGCCGCGCGAGAAAAAGTCGAGCATTTCGCTCGCGGGCATCTTCGCGCTCCGCATGCTTGGTCTTTTCGTCATTCTTCCCGTCTTTGCCATTTATGCGCGAGAGCTGCCCGGAGGCGACGATGAATTCATGGTGGGGCTTACGCTCGGCATATACGGGCTCGCTCAGGGCATTCTGCAGATTCCCTTCGGCGCCGCATCGGACCGTTTCGGCAGAAAGCCCGTCATTATTGCCGGCCTGCTGATCTTTGCGCTCGGGAGCTTCATCGCCGCCTGCTCGGGCTCCATCTGGGGCATTTTTGTCGGCAGAGCGCTTCAGGGTGCGGGCGCCATTTCCGCCGCCGTCACTGCCTTTATTTCAGATTCGGTACGCGAAGAAGTCATCACCAAAGCGATGGCAATGGTGGGAGCTTCCATCGGCCTCACGTTTGCCGTTTCGCTCGTCATTGCGCCGCTTCTTTCCGACCTCTGGGGCGTCCCCGGAATCTTTGCGCTCACCGGCATTCTTGCGCTCGCCGCGATCCTCGTTGCGAAATTCGTTGTTCCCGACGCCCCGCAGCACCTGAGGACAGAAGCGTCGGGCAAGCCCTGGCAGGAAATCCTCTTTGATCGTCAGCTGGTCAGACTCAACATCGGCATTTTTGTCCTTCATGCCTGCCTCACAGCTGTCTTCGTCGTCATTCCGACGCGGCTCCTCGAAATGAATCTGCCTTCCGAGCACCACTGGTGGGTTTATCTTCCCGCCGTAACCGCGGGCTTCATCGTCATGGCGCCGCTCATCATCATGGGCGAGAAGCGCGGCAGAATGGTGCGCATCATGAAGCTCGTGATCGGCTTTCTCACAGCCGCCTTCGTGCTCTTTGCCTACCTCATGCACTCGATCTGGGAAATCGCATTTCTTCTCGGCCTCTTCTTTGTGGGCTTCAATGTGCTGGAAGCGACGCTGCCGAGCCTCATTTCCAAGATTGCCCCGAAGAGCGACAAAGGGCTCGCCCTCGGGATCTACAACACCCTGCAGAACTTCGGCCTTTTTGCGGGCGGCGCTCTCGGAGGCTTCATCGCCCGGGAGTGGAGCGCAGAAGCCGTCTTCTTTACCTGCGCTTTTGCTATGCTTCTGTGGCTCGCCTCAGCGATTGGCCTCAAGGAGCCCAAACGCTCCAGCCGAAAACCTGGGGAAGCCTTAAATTAGCTTTTATTTCACACCATTACCTTTAGTTTTTGTCCGAATATGGCTTCCATCAACAAGGTTATTGTTCTCGGCAACCTCGGCGCCGATCCTGAAGTCCGCTACACCCCCGACGGCGGCACCGCCATCGCCACGCTGCGCATTGCCACCTCGCGCCGCTACAAGAACCGCGACGGCCAGCCCGTGGAAGAAACCGAATGGCACCGCGTCATTCTTTTCGGCCGCGCTGCCGAACTCGCCAAGGACTATCTGCGCAAGGGTAGCTCCGTCCTGATCGAAGGCCGTCTGCGCACCCGCAAATGGACCGACCAGAACGGCCAGGATCGCTGGACCACGGAAATCGTCAGCGAAAACATGCAGTTCGTCGGCGGCCGCAACAATCGTCAGGATAATGGCGGAGATGCGGGCTACGCCCCCTCGAACGACTTTGAATCGTCGCCGCGCCCCGCACCCGCTCGCCAGGCGGCTCCGGCACCTGCTCCGCAGCCTTCTCCTGCCGCAGCGTCTGCTCCGATCGACAGCCTTGACGAAGACGTTCCGTTCTGATCTGAAATCCCATGAAGCAGTGCATGGATGCGCCTAATCTTCACCGGCGCCTCAAAAAGATCATCGGCCAGGTTCAGGCCATCGACCGCATGGTTGATGAGGATGTCCCCTGCGAGGACATCCTCGTGCAGATCAATGCCGCCAAGAGCGCCCTTCATAAAGCAGGACAAATCGTCCTTGAAGGGCACCTGCAGCACTGCGTGCGCGACGGCATCGCCAAGGGCGATGCCGATGCAACCGTCGCCAAGTTTGCAAAAGCAGTTGAGCACTTCGCCCGCATGTCCTGAAAACAGCGGACACCTTGACAGTCCGCCGGCGGAGGCATAAGCTAACCCTAATACCCCATGGGGTATCGTTACTTCCAACAGGCCGCACATTGTGCGGCATGTTTTTTCGCCTTTTTTAATACCTATACGGGTATAGGTAAAAATGTCCTCGCTTTCCTTCATTCGCTCCCTCTGGCAGGATGAGACGCGACGTCAGATCGTTCTGATCGCGGTCTCCGCCATTGCGCTTCTCTTAGGCTTCTTCGACGTCGCGGTCGCAGGCATCGACCTCTCCTGGATCGCGATTCTGCTTTGCGGCACGCCGATCGTCATTGAGGCTGCGATCGGCCTCATTACGCGCTTTGACGTCAAGGCCGACCTTCTGGTGTCGCTCGCCCTCATTGCGTCCATCATCATCGGCGAATATTTCGCGGCGGGCGAAATCGCCGTCATCATGCAGCTGGGCGCTCTTCTTGAGGAAATGACCGTCGCCAAGGCTCGAAAGGGCATTGAGCGTCTTGCGTCCCTCGCCCCTGAAACCGCGCGCGTGGTTTCATCGGGAACAGAGCGCATCATCCCGGCCTCAGAGGTGAAGAAAGGCGAAGTCGTCCGCGTCAATCCCGGCGAAACCGTTCCGGTTGACGGAGAAATCCTCTCGGGCAACACCTCTGTGGACGAATCCGTTCTGACAGGTGAGCCCATCCCGGTGGACAAGACCGCCGGCGACCATGTGATGTCGGGTTCCATCAACCGCTTCGGCGTTTTCGAACTCCGCGCGGATGCCGTGGGCGAATCCTCCACGATCGCCCGCATGGCGAAGCTCGTCGAATCCGCGGATGCGAGCCGCGCGAAAATCGTGCGTCTTGCCGACCGCTGGGCAACCTGGATCGTTGCCGCTGCGCTCTCGATGGCTTTTCTCACGTGGTTCATTACGGGAGAGGAAATCCGCGCGGTTACGATTCTCGTCGTCTTCTGCCCGTGCGCTCTGGTGCTTGCAACGCCGACAGCCGTCATGGCGGCAATCGGCTGCGCCACCAAGCGAGGGGTTCTCGTGCGCGAAGGCGATGCGCTTGAGCGCCTTGCCGAAATCGATCGCGCCGCATTCGACAAGACCGGCACGCTTACCACGGGCGAACCCACGCTCTGCGGCGTAAAGAGCCTCTCGACCGGCTGTTCAGAAGAGGACATCCTGCGCCTCGCGGCTATTGCAGAGAAGCCGAGCAGCCACCCTCTCGGACGCGCCATTATCCGTGGGCTGAAGGACGCTGAACGGGCTCAATTGCCGAACCCGGACGACTTCAGAATGGAAAGCGGCAGCGGCGTAAGCGCGCGGATCGACAACCGTGAAGTTGCTGTCGGCCGTCTCTCCTGGCTTAAGCGCATCGGCGCCGCCGGCACCGAAGAAGCTCAATCCGCAGCCGCAGCTTTCGAAGCCGAAGGCGCCACCACGGTCTTCATCGCGCTTGACGGCACGGTTGCGGGCTTCATGGCCCTCTCGGACGCAATGCGCCCGGGCATTGCCGATGTGATGCACAGCCTTGAAAAACAGAATGTATCGCCGATGCTCATGACGGGCGACCACAGGGAAGCCGCAGAACATATTGCAAGAGAAGCGGGCATTGACGAACGCTTCGTCGATGCGGGCTGCATGCCTGAAGACAAGCTCCGCCGCCTCGAATCGCTCGAGCGCGCCACGATCCGAACCGCCATGGTGGGCGACGGCATCAATGATGCGCCGGCCCTGAAGCGCGCCTGGGTCGGCATCGCCATGGGCGGCATCGGAAGCGACATTGCCGTCAATGCCGCCGACATCGTGCTCGTGAGGGACGACATCCGCGTGATTCCATGGCTCGTCCGGCTCTCGCGCCGCATGATGCGGATGATTCGCTTCAACATCACGCTTGCGATGGGGATCAACTTCCTCGCCATCATCCTCGCCGCGCTCGGCCTGATGGGACCTGTTCTGGGCGCTCTGGTGCACAACGCCGGCTCCGTCCTCGTCATTCTCAACTCCGCAAGGCTTCTGAGAACGCCTGCTGAGGGCGAAAAGAAAGCCTGACCGAGCGAAAAGCGCTTCATAAAGCAGAAAGGCCTCCGGAAAGACATTCCCGGAGGCCTTCTCTTTGAAGGAGGCTGGAAAGCCCGCTTCACTCACTCATGACGCACGGCTTCGATCGGATCGAGTCTTGCCGCTCTTCTCGCCGGGAAGAAGCCGAAGACGATGCCGGTGAGCGCCGAAACCGAGAAAGCGAGCAGATTGATGAAGGGATCAACCGCAAAAGGCACATCCATCCAGGCGCAGAACACATAGGAAGCGCCGAATGCGACCGCCATGCCGAGAAGTCCGCCGAGGCACCCGAGCATCAGCGCCTCAATCAGGAACTGCATGAGCACTTCCCGGCCAAGCGCGCCGATGGCGAGGCGGATGCCGATCTCGCGCGTGCGCTCCGTCACGGAGACAAGCATGATGTTCATGATGCCGATGCCGCCCACGAGGAGGCTCACGCCGGCAACCGCCGCGAGAAGCGTCGTCATGATGCCGGTGGTTGAGGCTACCTTTTCAGCGATTTCCGCGGTATCCATGATCTGGAAGTTGTCGTCGTCGCCCGCAGAGAGCGAACGCCGCTCGCGCATCAGATCCTTCACCGCCTGCTTGAGGCGCTCGCGGTCGGAATTGCCGTCCATCAGGATCAGAAGCGAAGAAACGCGCGTGTCGCCGATCAGCCGGCGCTGCACGGTCTTGATCGGCATGATGACGACGTCGTCCTGGTCTCCTCCCATGGCAGCGGAACCCTTGGTGGCGAGAAGTCCGATCACGCGGCAGGAAAAGCTCCCGGTTCGGATGAGTTCGCCCACCACGCCGTCAGTGCGCCCGAAAAGTTCATTTGCAATCGTGGAGCCGATCACGCAGACGGCAGAGCCCGCCATTTCCTCGGACTCTTCGAAATCACGCCCGTCAGCAAAGGTGCGATTGTCAATCGTGAAGTAGCTCGACGTCGTCCCGGTAATGCTGGTCTGCCAGTTGCGTCCGTTTGCAACCAGCGTGACGCTCTTGCTTACCTGAGGCGCTACGGCTACGACGCCCGCGAGCTGCGTCTGAAGCGCCGTCACATCCTCCATCTTGAAGGAAGGAGCGCCGATCCTTTGACCGGGACCGAGGCGCATGCCGGGACGCAGCATCAGCTGGTTGTTGCCGAAGGATTCAATTTCCGAGCGGATCGCCTCGCTTGCGCCATTGCCGATCGTCACCATCGTAATGACGGCGGCGACGCCAATCACGACGCCGAGCACCGTGAGAAGACTTCTCATCGGATTGCGCCAGATCTGCCGTACGGCAAGAAGAAATGCGTTCCAGATCATGCTTCACCTCCGTCTTCCCTCGCGAGCGTCTGCGTTCCTGCGCCCGGGAGTCCCCGGTCGTCGCGCACGAGATGTCCGTCTCTGAAGATGATGTGCCTGCGCGCAAACTTCGCCATATCGGGCTCATGCGTAACGAGCGAAACCGTAATGCCGTCCGTTTGATTGAGGTCTGTCAGGAGCTTCATGATCTCAATGCTTCGGGCGCTGTCGAGCGATCCCGTCGGCTCATCCGCAAGGAGAAGCTTGGGCTTAATGACGATTGCGCGGGCAATGGCAACGCGCTGCTGCTGGCCGCCGGAAAGCTCTGCCGGCGTGTGGTGCGCCCAGTCGGCGAGCCCCACGCGCTCGAGCGCCGCGAAGGCGAGCTTCTGGCGCTCTGCACGCTTCAAGCCCCGGTAAAGCAGAGGCAGCTCGACATTCTCAAGCGCCGTCGTTCTCGGCAGAAGATTGAAGCCCTGAAAAACAAATCCGATATAGCGGCGGCGAAGCATCGCGCGCTCATCGTTGCTGAGATTTTCCACATGCACGCCCTCGAAGAGATATTCCCCCCAGGAGGGCCTGTCGAGCGCGCCGATGATGTTCATGGCCGTGGATTTGCCCGAACCCGACGGCCCCATGATGGCGACGAATTCGCCCTCATGGATCGTGAGATCAATGCTGTGGAGCGCCGTAAAAGCCGCCTCCCCGGTGCCGTAGCGCTTCCCGATGCCGCGGAATTCAATAAGCGGGATATCCGTCATTCATCAACTCCCCGTCCGGATCATCAGGATTTCTGAGCGCGCTGCTGGTCAACCACGACCGCATCCTTTTCATCGATTTCTCCGGAGAGAATTTCCGTATGCGCGCCGTCCGTGAGTCCGGTGCGGACGGTCACGGGCTGCGGGGCGCCGTCCTTCAGAACATAAACCGTGCGCACGCGTTCAGCCTGTCCCTGGGAGGAATCCTCGCGGGCGGACTTCTGCGCGCCCGAATGACGGGGCGGACCGGGCATGAAGGTTGAACGGGCGCTTGAGGATTCCTTCTGAGCAGCCTCGCGCGGCACGAACCTCAGGGCGGAATTCGGCACAAGGAGCACATTCTGGCGCTGAGCCGTGGAAATGGTTGCCGACGCCGTCATGCCGGGACGAAGCTGAAGATCAGCGTTCTCCACATCCAGATAGGTGGTGTAGGTAACGACGTTTTCCGTCGTCGTGGCGCCGAATGCCACCTTGCGCAGAGTGGCTGGGAAGCGCTTGTCCGGATAGGCGCTCACCGTAAAGTAGGCGCGCTGTCCGGACTTGACGCTGCCAATATCGGCTTCGTCCACCTTCACCTGAAGCTCCAGCTTGGTGAGGTCGGTAGCGAGCGTTAGAAGCTCCACTGCCTGGAGGCTTGCCGCCACGGCGTAGCCGGGCTCCACCGAGCGCGCAAGCACGACGCCCTCAATGGGCGAACGGATCATGGCCTTTGAGAGATCCGTCTCAGCCTGACTGAGAGAGGCCTCTGCATCCACAATCGAAGCGCGGGCGACCTCAACGGCAGCCCTGGCAGTTGCCACCGCTGCCTCCTGCTGATCAAGCTCGGTCCTCGAAGGCATCTTGCCGCCCGAGAGCTTGTTGAGCTCCTTCAGACGCTTATCCTTCACCTCGGCTTCCCGAAGCGTCGCCTGGCTTTCCGCAAGCTTGGCGTTGGCGCTAGCAAGCGTTGCACGGGCGCTCGCCACCTTGGATTCGAGGTTGCGGGTATCGAGCTCAATGAGCACATCGTTCGCGTGAATTTCGTCATTCACGTCGACATTGACCTTGCGCACGATTCCCGAGAGTTCGGAGCCGAGCGTCACCGTACGCGTCGGGTTGAGCGTGCCGTCCGCCGTCACCGTCACGCGGATCTCGCCCCTGGTCACCGGCTGAGTCACATACTGCACCTTGCTCCCGGCCGCCCGGTTCTGCTGCCAGTACCAGGCGCCCCCGCCGGCGACTGCGATCACAAGAACCCAGGGGATCGCACGGACGTACCAGGGCTTATGCACTTCGCCCAAGAGCTCCTTCACGGATTCAGGCGTCTGAGGCGTCTTCTTTTCGTCTGTCATGACCAAATTTCCTTCTTGTTCTTAATTCTTCTGAGCACCGTCTGCCCGTGCAGCATCCACTGCCCAGGCGCCTCCGAGCGCACGGTAAAGACGGATATAGCCCGCGGCGCGATCCGCGCGGTTGCTTAATTCGGATTCCTCTGCGGAAAGGAGCGAACGCTGCGTCGAAAGGAGCATCGTGTAGTCGCCGATTCCAGCTTCATATTCCTGGCGGGCGAGCATTTCGGCAGACCTGGCATGCTCAACGGCACGGGAGAGATCCGTGCGTCGGCGCTCCGCATTGGCAATCGATGCGATGGCATTGTCGGTTTCCTCAAGCGCCGCGAGGAGGGTTGACCGGTAGGCGGCTACATTTCTGTCCACGTCTGCCGCCGCGCTCTCTTCTCCGGCAATCAGCGATCCCCAGTTGAGAACAGGGAGCGAGAGCGCTGCAGCGAGCCCCGCCACGCCCGTGCCGGCCGTCCCCAGAGCACTCACCGTGGCTGCGGTCGTCCCGATGTTGCCCGAGAGATTGAGGGATGGGAAGAAATTGCTCTTGGCGCTCTTAAGCTGCATAACCGCAGCCTCGACATTGAGCCGCGCCGCACGCACATCCGGTCGGTTGGCAATCGTTTCGGCAGGAATCGCAACCGCGGCATCCTCGGGCGGCAGCGGGATGACGCCGGAGTCTCCGAGCTCGAGCTTTTCAACCGGCGTTGCGGTGAGCCGCATCAGCGCATTCCGGTATTCGAAAATGCTCCCTTCCAAAGTCGGGATGCGGGCGCGTGCTGAAGCAAGCTGCACCATGGCGTCCTCGGCTTCCGATGCAGCGCCCGTTCCCGCCTCGAACTGCCAGCGGGAGGTTTCCGCGGTTTCCATGTAATTCGCGAGCGACTTCTTGACGACTTCGAGCTGCGCCTGAGCCGCACGCAGATTGACGTAGGCTTCGGCGACGGCAGCCGCCGTTGCCGCGCGGACATCCTCGAGCGAATAGCGCGACGCGGCGGCAGAAAGCTCTGCCGCATCCGCCTTCCAGAATTCAGATCCGGCGAGATTGAGCGCGAGTCCGCCCGAACCCTCGAGCGAATATGAGTCGCGCGTCGTTCCGCCGGCACGGTTCTTCCCGGCGTTCGCCCCCAGCGAAGCCGTCGGCCAGAGCGCCGCATTGGCGGAAGTGATGCTCGCTTCAGCCGAACGCAGATTTGCCGCCGCTGTTGCGATATCCGGATTGGCTTCGAACGCTTTCTCAAGAAGCGACGTAAGCACCGGGTCCTGCCAGCGCGCCCAGAAATTGTCCCAGGCGGCAATGCTGCCCGTCGGCAGGGAGGAGCGCTGCCAATTTCCCGGCGTCATATCCGCCGTCATTCGATCCAGATCCGGATGCTCAACCGCACATCCGGCGAGTCCGAAACAGAGCGCGGCAGCGATTGAGAGAGACCGCAGACCTGCATGCATTTTTTTATTCTCCGATAGGAATGCTTTTCATTGGGGCAATTGTCTGCTGAAACAGGCGCTCGGAAGCGGGAAAAGCCGCACATTTCAAAACTTTCCGGTTAGCACTTTTTGCAGCTTCAGAGAGGCCTCATTCAGGCCTAAGCGCTTTCTAAGTCGATGGCTGCCAAACGCTTTCGTCAACCGTATTTAGCCGCAAAGGTTTGTTAAGATAGGCGGAACCTTTGTTTAGCATCAGTTGGCACATGTTTAAAAATCCTCGCCGCATTCTGATCATCGACACCGACGCCGAACGGCGCACGCTGCTTGTCGACTATCTTCGTCTGGAGGGCTTTCATGCTCTTCCTGCGCATGCCGTCGAACCCGGGCTTAACGCTGTCGAAAATGAAGCGCTCGATCTGATCATCTGCGACGAAGTCCTGCCCGGCATGACCTGCGAGGCCATGCTCGCGGCGCTCAGGCTCCGCTCTGACGCGCCGGTCCTCATGCTGGCCGATACGAAGGAAGATGCTGAAGCGCTCAAAAAAGCCGGAGCAGACGATGCGATCGTCAAGCCCTGTCCGCCCCGGGACCTTTATTCGCATATCGGCGGCATCCTGCGCCGCACCTCGAGTGCCAGAGCAACGGCAGCTCCCATTGTCGTCGGTCCGATTGTCGTCAACCCCGTGGAGCGGGTAGCCAAGGCCGGCAACAGACCTGTGGAGCTCACCACCACTGAGTTTTCACTTTTTGAGCTTCTTGCCCGCAATGCAGGCGGCCCGGTTTCCAAGGAGGAAATTTATCCGAAGGTGCTCGGACGGTCGATGGGACCATACGACCGCGCCATCGACGTGCATGTTTCCTCAATCCGCCACAAGCTGAGCGCCGTTGTGGGCAAAGCGCTCGCTATTGAAAGCGTGCGCGGCGTGGGATACCAGCTGATTGTCCGTTCTCCTGAGGAACTCCAGAGCCTCTGACGACGGACCGGGAACTCTTAAGTATCACACAATCTCGGGCTTGCGGCCACAGCTTGATTCTGTCTTGCGCTTTTGATCAAGCTCCCTTCAGCTTTTCTCCGATTTCCCGGCATGAAAGTGCAGAATGGTCTGAATCTTTCCTGAAAAATAAAGGATCAGCCATGAGCAACTATTCCACCGAGAATCTGCGCACCCTCGCTTTGGTCGGCCACGGTTCCTGCGGCAAAACCTCTCTGATCGAGGCCATGCTCTACCGCTCCGGCATGATTCCGGAGCTCGGCAGCGTTGAACGCGGCAACACGATGTGCGACAACGACGCACTCGAAAAAGAGGTCGGTCACTCAATCCGCCTCGCAGTTGCGCACGTGGATACGGCCATGGCGGACCTTACGCCTGTCCGCATTCACATCCTCGACACCCCGGGCTACCCTGACTATCTCGGGCAGGACCTTTCCGCGCTTGACGCCGTCAAATCGGTCTGCGCAGTGATTGATCCGACGCGCGGCCCAGAGCTTCTCACGCGCCGCATGATGGAAGCGGCCAAGGAGCGCGGACTCTGCCGCATGATCGTCATCAATAAGTTTGATCTCCCGGATGCCGATCTTGAAAAGTGCCTCGAGGAACTGCGCGAAACGTGGGGACCGGGCGTGCTGCCCATCAATCTCCCGACGCGCAACCGCACGCACGTCATCGACTGCTTCGATCGCGAGGACGGCGACAGCGACATCATGACCGTCGAGGACGTTCATCGCGCCTTCATCGAGCGCGTGGTTGAAGAGGACGACGAAATGCTCGAGCGCTACCTCGAGGAAGGCCATGTCGATCCGAGACTTCTGCACCCGCTCGTCACCAAGGCGCTCCGCGAGGGCCACGTCATCCCGGTCTGCTTCACTTCAGCGAAGAACCTCATCGGCATCCGCGACTTCATGAAGGTGATCATCCGCCACCTGCCGCATCCTGGCGAAGCCAATGAAGCGCTCTTCCAGAAGAAGGACGGGTCGCCCTTCCGCACCTATCCGGACAAGAACCTTCCGGTCATTGCTCAGGTCTTCAAGATCGTGAACGACCCCTTCATCGGCAAGATCGGCGTCTTCCGCGTGCATCAGGGCACGATCAGAAGAGACTCCGTTCTTTATGTCGACAACAGCAAGAAGCCAATCAAGGCGACGCGTCCGCTCATTCTGCAGGGCAAGAACACTCAGGAAACGGATCTCCTTTCGCCGGGCGACATCGGCGCTCTCGCCAAGATCGACGAACTTCAGTACGGCTCCGTCATTCACGGCGACCCGATGGACGGCGGCGTCCGCATGCGTCCCATCAACTTCCCGCGCCCGATGTACGGCCTTGCCATTCGTCCGGCACGCCGGGGCGACGAGAGCCGCATGAACGAAGTGCTCGCGAAGATGCAGAGCGAAGACCCGACAATGTCGGTCGAGCACGATCCGGTCCTCAACGAAACCGTCATCCGCGGCCTCACCGACATGCACGTGCGCTCGATCCTCAACCGCATGCGCGCCAACTTCAAGCTTGAGGTTGAAACTGCGGCCCCCTCGATCCCCTATCGCGAAACCATTTCCGCGCCGGCGGAAGGCCATGCCCGCCATAAGAAGCAGACGGGCGGCGCCGGTCAGTTCGGCGAGGTCTACCTGCGCGTCGAACCGCTCGAACGCGGCAAGGGCTTCGAATTCGTCGATCAGGTGAAGGGCGGCGTCATTCCCTACAACCTCATCCCGGCCGTGGAAAAAGGCGTGCGCGAGGTTTTGGCGACCGGCTTCGTCGCGGGCTACCCGATTGAAGACGTGCGCGTCACCGTTTACGACGGCAAGAGCCACCCGGTCGACTCCAAGGAAGTAGCCTTCGTTGCCGCCGGCAGGAAAGCCTTCCTTGACGCGCTCGCCAAGGCTGCGCCCCAGGTGCTCGAACCCATCGTCTCCGTTGAGGTGACGGCTCCTGAAGCCTACATGGGCGACATCGCGGGCGACCTTGCCAGCCGCCGCGGCCAGGTGACCAACACCGAAGCGCTTCCGGGCGGCGACATCGAGGTGACGGCGCTCGTGCCGCTCGCTGAACTCGAAAACTATGCAACGCGCCTGCACGCCCTCACGCAGGGCACCGGCGCATGGAGCATGGAGCTTTCGAGCTATCAGCCGGTACCGGCGGCCCGTCAGGCAGAGCTCGCTGCCAACTTCAAGCGCGCCGATGAAGACTGATTGACCTGAGGCTTCGGCACGGTGCCTTCATGCATCTTTCCCGAAGCCCGGTCAGCTTCCGCTTCAAAGAAGAGGACGACAGGAAAAACAACTGCCGTCCTCTTTCCTATAATGCGTGGCGATTGACTGAACTTTTTTCGGTCCTCTAGCGAGGACCATGCGATCATGCCCATTTACGCATACAAGTGCACTTCCTGCGGATTTGAAAAGGATTTCCTGCAGAAGATGAGCGACAAGCCCCTTACAAAATGCCCGAAGTGCGGCAAGGACACCCTGAGAAAGGAGCTTTCAGCCCCTGGCTTTGAGCTGAAGGGCTCCGGCTGGGCTGCCACCGACTTCAACAGCGGCCCCAAGGCTGTTCCGGCTGCCCACGTGCATTCGGACAAATAATCCCCGGGAATCCTTTTGCTGCGCCGTAGCTTCCCAATATGCGGCGCAGCTCCAGAAAGCCGTGCCGCGACCACCTTCGCAGCGCGGCTTTTTTCGCGCAACGCATCATGCTCAAGAAATACTTTTCCGCAGGCCTTCTGCTCTGGGTGCCTCTCGCGATCACGCTCTGGGTTCTCGAAAGCCTCATTCGCTGGTCCGACGTCGTCCTGAATCTTCTGCCCCCTGAACTCAATCCCGAGAAACTCATCGGCTTCGAGATCCCGGGGCTTGGCCTTCTTCTCGCGGCAGCCGTCATCCTCATCACCGGCGTGCTCGTCGCCAACATGCTCGGGCAGTGGGTCGTTTCGCGCTGGGAGTGGTTCCTCGACAAGATTCCCGTGGTCCGGCCGATCTATTCGGGCGTGAAGCAGATCCTTGCCACGGTTCTCTCCGACCGGACGCAGAGCTTCAGGGAGGTCGTGCTCATTGAGTTTCCCATTTCCGGCTGCTGGACCTACGGCTTCATTGTGGCGACTCCCGGCAAGGAGACGCTCGAAACGCTCTCGGCCACGGAGATGGTGACGGTTTTCGTTCCGACGGCGCCCAACCCGACTTCGGGCTACGTCATCATGGTCGAGCGCGAAAAGCTCCGCAAGACCACGACCACCATCGAGCAGGCCTTTAAATTCCATGTTTCCCTCGGCGTCATGACCCCTGAAGGCGCTCTCAGGGGAGCGTCCGAAAAGCGCGACGCTTCAGCAGAAAATCAGGCAAAAAAGCCCGCCGGTTAGGGGAAAACGCGCTCGCGAGGCGGTCTTTCGAGCTAAACTCATGCTACGGCTTGGTCCCGGAGCGCTGCCGCTACAAACGACGGAACGCCGGACAACCCCCAAGCGCGACAGATTTCAAGGCAGCTCCCCAGCCTCGAAAGGGTTTGGGGCGCGCTATTTTTTTCATACCCTGCTGGCCCTGCGGCCAGCAACTCTGGGAGCTTTTATGCGAACCGTGTACTCTGGCTTGGTTGATGAGTCCTTCATCGGCCAGACTGTGACCCTCTACGGTTGGGCCCATCGTCGCCGCGACCATGGCGGCGTGATCTTCATCGATCTTCGCGACCGCGAGGGTCTCGTGCAGGTTGTCTGCGATCCGGATCGTCCGGAAGTGTTTGCCACCGCCGACCGCTGCCGCAACGAATACTGCCTCAAGGTCGTCGGCGTCGTCCGCGCGCGTCCTGAAGGCACGAAGAACGACTCCCTGATTTCGGGCGGCGTCGAAGTCCTCTGCCACGAGCTTGAGATCCTCAACGCCTCGGCCACGCCTCCGTTCCACCTCGACGACGAGAACCTCTCCGAGACGACGCGCCTCACGTACCGCGTGCTCGACCTGCGCCGTCCGGTCATGCAGAAGAACCTGCGCACCCGCTACCGCACGGCCATGGCCTTCCGCAAGTTCCTTGACGCCAACGGCTTCATCGACATCGAAACGCCGGCCCTCACGCGCTCCACCCCTGAAGGCGCCCGCGACTACCTCGTGCCGTCCCGCGTTCAGGAAGGGTGCTTTTACGCTCTGCCGCAGTCCCCGCAGCTCTTCAAGCAGCTCCTGATGATCGCCGGCTTCGACCGCTACTACCAGATCGTCAAGTGCTTCCGCGACGAAGACCTTCGCGCCGACCGCCAGCCTGAATTCACCCAGGTCGATATTGAAACCTCGTTCCTCAACATGGACGAGATCCGCGGCCTGATGGAAAAGCTCGTCCGCACGGTCTTCAAGGAAGCGATCGACGTTGATCTCGTTGATCCGTTCCCCGTCATGCTCTACGACGACGCAATGGCGATGTACGGCTCGGACAAGCCCGATCTCCGCATCAGCCTGCGTCTGCACGAAGTGACCGACATCGTCGCCAACTCGGCCTTCAAGGTCTTCTCCGGCGTCAAGTCGCTCCACAACGGCAAGGTTGTCGCGATGTGCGTCCCGGGCGCCGCTTCCATGCCGCGCTCCGAAATCGACACCTACACCGAGTTCGTCAAGATCTACGGCGCCAAGGGCCTCGCCTACATCAAGGTGAATGAGCTCGCCCGCGGCCGCGAAGGCCTCCAGTCGCCGATCGTGAAGAACCTCTCCGACGAAGAACTCAAGGCGATCCTTGAACGCGTCGGCGCCAAGGACGGCGACGTGGTCTTCTTCGGCGCGGATAAGGCGAAGATTGTCTGGGACAGCCTCGGCGCCCTGCGCCTCAAGATCGGTCACTCCGAATTCGGCAAGGAGCACAAGCTCTTCACGCCGGGCTGGAAGCCCCTCTGGGTCGTCAACTTCCCGATGTTCGAGTACTCGGAAGAAGAGGACCGCTGGGTTGCCTGCCACCATCCGTTCACCTGCCCGCTCGACGGCGACGAGGACAAGCTCCTCACGGATCCGGAACACTGCTACGCCAAGGCCTATGACTGCGTTCTGAACGGCTGGGAAATCGGCGGCGGCTCGATCCGTATCCACCGCGAGGACATTCAGGAGAAGGTCTTCGCCGCGCTCAAGATCGGCCCCGAAGAGGCTCGCCAGAAGTTCGGCTTCCTCCTCGATGCCCTCAAGTTCGGTGCGCCTCCCCATGGCGGCCTCGCTTTCGGTCTCGACCGCATCGTCGCCATGATGGTCGAAGCCGATTCGATCCGCGACGTCATCGCCTTCCCGAAGACGCAGCGCGCTCAGTGCCTCCTCACGCAGGCTCCGTCGACGGTTGACGAGAAGCAGCTGCGCGAGCTTCACATCAAGCTTCGCCGCGAACCGAAGAAGGAAGAGCAGTAATCACTCTCTGACGACTTCTTTCAGGGAGCCTCATTTCTGAGGCTCCGCCGGAAGCCCCGCCTAAACTGCGGGGCTTTCTTTTCTTTATTCCCTTCAATTCCACAGCCCGGACACCCTCACATGCAAAGCCTCTGGATGCTTGCCGCAGCCTTCCTCTTTTCGCTGATGGCCGTCTGCACGAAGCTCGGCGCAGAGCACTTCTCCACCTTTGAGCTTGTCTTTTACCGCTCGCTTTTCGGCATGATTGTGATCGCGCTCTGGGTGCTTCTTAAGCGGCAGACGCTCCGAACGCAATTCTTCTTTTCTCATATGAAGAGAAGCTTCTTCGGCACGCTCGGCCTCACGATCTGGTTCTGGACCCTCGGCGTTCTGCCACTCGGCACGTCCATGACCCTCAACTACACGAGCCCGCTCTATATGGCGCTCTTCGTTTCCGTAATCGCGCTTCGAGCCGGCCGCCGTCCGAGCCTTGGACTCCTCGCAGCCATTGCGGCAGGCTTCATCGGCGTGGTCCTCGCGCTTCGCCCGGAAGTGCATGCGGGCGAGGAACTCGCCGCGACAATCGGGCTTTCCTCCGGATTCTTCTCTGCGCTCGCCTACATGCAGGTAAAGGGACTCACCAAAATCGGCGAACCCGACTGGCGCATTGTGTTTTACTTCACGCTTTTCGGAACCGTCTGCGGACTCCTCGGGCAGCTCGTCACTGCGGGCTGGCTCAATCCGATCCGGGCCGGAGACCTCCCCGCGCTCCTCGGCATCGGCGTAACGGCAACCCTCGCGCAGCTTTGCCTCACCCGCGCATGGGGTGCCGGCAACATGCTCCTCACGAGCGCGCTTCAGTTCTCAGCCATTGTCTTTGCCGCAGTGCTCGGCCTCCTCTTCTTTGCCGAACCCATTGCTCCCGCCACTGCCATCGGCATCGCGATCATCATCGTGGCAGGCGTTTCGGCTACGGTGCTCACGAAGCGCACGCCGCAGAAATAAGGCTTCAGCGGATTTCCAGTCTGCCGCCTGAACGAAGAACGTCATTCCAGTCCGTTCCGGGTTCAGGCGGAATACGGACCGTCACCTCGATATCCGGGCGGCTTCTGCGGATGCGGGCGGCCAATTCATAAGCCCCCGCCGCTCCGGCATAAGAACGGTCGTTGTCGCCGCAGATGTGAATCTTCTTCACGCCTTCGGGCACCTCACCGAACTTTCTGAAGCCTGTGAGTGAAATGGCGCTCCAGACGGGAAGCCCCGTCATCTCATGAACGGAAAGCGCTGTTTCGATGCCTTCGGCGAGACAGAGAATCGCCGTGGGCGGGAAGAGCCGGATGAGGCCGTCCTCAATTGCGCCCGGAGCAAGCTTCTTGGGAGATGAAAGAGGCGCCTTGCCGCCGTCGGGCGTCAGAAAGGTTCTGTGAAGCGTAATGATCCCGCCGCTCCCGTCCGTCACTGCCGCGAGAAGCGCGGGGTACCTGCCGGCAGAACGGCGTTCTCCGTTCTCATTCGTTTCCCAGGCCTCAGCCTCCGCTTCCGCACGGAGCATTGCGCTCGCGTCGCAAGTCCCTAGCCCGCGAGAAGCGAGGTACTTCCACTGAGGCGACTCGCGGCTCAGGTTCCTGAGCGGCACGGCCGCATTCCAGCGGGCGAGATTGCGTTCCCTCCTCCTGGCGTTCTTTTCTGCATCCGAAAGTTTTTCCTTGCGAGGATGGAATGCCTCCCGCTGATGCTCAATGCCGAGATAAGCCTCCAGCCAGCGCAATGTTTGCGGGAAGGTTGTTCCCCTGAAGCGCTTCACAAGCTCAATGCCGTCGCCATACCCGCAGCCCCGGCAGTACCAGCGTCCGTCGGGTTCGTTGCGCTCTCCCTTGAGGAGGCTGAAGCGATCCCGTCCGCCGCAAAGCGGGCACGGACGGTTTGACTTTACAAAGTGCCCGGGATCCATCCCTGCAGCGGCGAAAATTTCGGGCCAGCGCCCCTGAGCCGTATGTTTGATGCGGTTGAGGGCAGAGTCCATTAAGGCCGCTCCCGGGTGAAATGAAAGAAATCAGAACGAAATCAGCCAGTGGTCCTGGTCTTTCCAGGGATCAAGCGTATAGCCAACTTCCGTCACAATGCCCTCGGGGTTGAACTGCACCCAGCAGGCCATGTCGAAAGCGCCTTCATCCTTGAAGCGGTACATCCAGGCATGCTGGTTTGAGAGAGCAAATTCGTACTTCTGCGCGCACTTGCCGAAGAGATTCCAGACATCCTTTTCAGTGGAAACGCCCGGCTTGATGAGTGCAAAGTGTTCGCGATCGAGCGCATTGATGCGGCTCACGAGCTTTCCGGTCTTGTCGAGCGTAAGCCACCAGACTTCCTGCGCGGCGCCCTGGCCGGAGTATACGAGCCGCGTACTGCCGTCGGGCAGCGTCACGCGGGCATCGGGGCTGCCGAGATATTCAACAATCTGGCTGTCGCTCTCCCCCATGTCCAGAAGCTGGGGATGCGCGCAGGCAGCAAGAAAAAAGGGAAGAACCAGCGCAGCGCAAAGCGCTCTGCAAAGACGCTTCTTCATTTTGCCTTTCCTTTCGGGAGCGATTCCACCGGAGCAGTCTTCTCGGCCCAGTCGCACTCGAGATCATCAATCAGACGCTTCATCGCGTCCTTGAATTCCTTTTTGCCGACGCCGAGGAGAACGGCATCCTCATAGCTTTCGGAAAGCAGTTCAGCGATTTCGTGCCAGTTTTCCTCGAGCACGCGCACCGACTCCGTGCAGGAAACGGTCGTACCGTCGCAGCGCAGCCATTCTCTCGGGGCAGATATGGGCTTTTTCACTCTGTGTCTCCAGGTTGGCGTCCGTATGTTTTGAATTTCTGAACGACCCGCGCCATCTCATCAGCCGGAATGAGGCGCGGTTCGCCAAGCGAACGAACAATACAGTACTGCCGGGCGAGATTCTCTACTTCGGCAAGAAGCTGAATGGCTTTCGCGAGCGTTTTCCCGAGTGCGAGCGAGCCGTGGTGCTCGAGCAGACAGGCATTCTTCTTCCGGAGCGATTCGGCTGCGCGCACGGCAAGCGCATGCGTGCCGAAGGTCTCGTATGGAACCACGTCGATCGAATCGCCGCCGGCTGCCGCCACCATGTAGTGGAAAGCCGGGATCGGCATGTTCTGGCACGCCAGAGCCGTAGCGTAGGCCGAGTGGCAGTGCGCGACGGCTCCTGCATCAGGCCTCGCGAGGTACACCTCGGCATGCATCTCCCACTCGGAGCTCGGGAGCCTCCTGCCCTGAAATCCGCCGCTTTCAAAATCAATGAAAACGATGTCTTCGGGAAGCAGCGTTTCATACGGGATTCCGGTCGGCGTAATCAGAAAGCCGTCCCGGAAACGCGCGGAGATGTTCCCCGACTTATTGACGTTGATGCCGCGGCTGTTGAGTTCGCGCGCCGTTTCAATGACGGCGCGCCTCAGCGCAAGTTCCTCAGAGTCCTGCATTTGCAATCTGATCCTGGAAGGCTGCAGCAAGGTTGGTGGGCGAAAATACGCCGCGCTCGGTAATGATGCCGGTGATGAAGCGGTTGTGGGTCACGTCGAAAGCCGGGTTCGCCGCCGACTCATTGGGAGAGGCAAGCTGCAGGGTGGCAACCTCGCCCGAGCGGTCAATTCCTCGAAGCGAAAGGACTTCGGACGCTGAGCGGTTTTCAATCGGGATTTCCCGCTTGCCGTCATTCAGCTTCCAGTCGATTGTCGACGAAGGCGCCGCCACATAGAAGGGAATTTCATTGTCCTTGGCAGCGAGCGCCTTGAGATAAGTGCCGATCTTATTGGCAACGTCGCCCCGCCGCGTAATGCGGTCGGCGCCGACGATAACCATGTCGACCGCTCCCTTCTGCATGAGTTCGCCGCCGGCGTTGTCGGCGATGATGGTATGGGGAACGCCCTGCTGCCCGAGCTCCCAGGCCGTGAGGAGCCCCTGATTGCGGGGCCGCGTCTCATCTACCCAGACGTGCACGGGCGTGCCTCTTTCAAACGCGAAGTAAATCGGCGCAAGCGCCGTGCCGTAGTCGACGGTAGCGAGCCACCCGGCATTGCAGTGCGTGAGGATGTTGACCGGACGGCGAAGCTTTCTGTAGAGCTCTGCGATCAGACCGTAGCCCGCGTCGCCGATGGCGCGCGAAAGCATGACGTCTTCCTGCGTCATTGCTTCTGCGAGCTTCACGGCAGCCGCAAACCTTAGGGACGGCTCCCGGGGCAGAAGCGCCGCGAGCATCCGCTGGACAGCCCAGGAAAGATTCACCGCTGTCGGGCGAACATTCTGAATCTGCTCGGCCGCCTTGAGGAGAGCGGCATTTTCAGGATTTTCCTTGGTCGCAAGCACAACAGCCCAGGCGCCGGTAATGCCGATAAGCGGCGCCCCGCGAACGCGCATCACATCAATCGCCTCCACGCAGTCGCGCCAGTCTGAAAGCACGCGCTTTTCAAATCGATAGGGCAGAAGCGTCTGATCGATGATCTCGACGGCTGTGCCGTCATCGAGTGCGCGAATGGTGCGGGTGGGGATGCCATTGACCTTCATACATTTACCTCCGGGGAATCTGCTCGACTGCGGAAAGCGCCATTCCACATGCAGGACTGCTCTCTGGCGAGGAGGACCTGCAGCGGGTCAAGGCTTTACGCGTTTGAAGCAGCGAAGAGCCGAAAATATTCGCAAAAACCGATCCTCCGGCCCCTATATTGCAGTTTAGCAAGCACTTGTCGGAAGGTCTCTCCGGCTACACTCCAGGGCTGACGCACATTAATTTCTAATTTCAGCTGGAATCTTTTGATTTTCA
>ERZ1034901.5-NODE-5-length-202235-cov-24.354219_pt1 | contig 202235 bp, 198 predicted proteins | sample MGYA00520628_ERZ1034901 | MGnify/ENA primary metagenome ERZ1034901 (study PRJEB33766, sample SAMN09781783) | gut metagenome | biome: gut microbiome | host: Homo sapiens | place: Madagascar | study: EMG produced TPA metagenomics assembly of the PRJNA485056 data set...
TTAAAAATATTTGCAATTATGAAATATACATTGTAGAATAGAGCATGTTGATTATATGCTGATTAGGAGGAAGATTATGCAGTACAATGATATGAGTAAAGAAGAGCTTTTAGCTTTAAAGGAAAGCTTGAACAAAGAGTATGCAGAAGCTAAGGCAAAGGGGCTTGCGTTAGATATGTCAAGAGGTAAGCCATCAGCTAAGCAGCTTGATGTTTCATTAGGACTTCTTGATACAATCAATAGTTCATCAGACCTTAAGGCTTTAGATGGAACAGATTGCAGAAATTATGGTGTTTTAGATGGTATTCCAGAAGCAAAGAAGCTTATGGCAGATATGATGGGAACAACACCAGATCATGTTATTGTGTATGGAAACGCAAGTCTTAATATTATGTATGACCAGATTTCAAGAGCATACACACATGGTATTCTTGGTAATACTCCATGGTGCAAGCTTGATAAGGTTAAGTTCTTATGTCCAGTTCCTGGATATGACAGACATTTTGCAATTACAGAAAGATTTGGAATTGAGATGATTAACATTCCAATGTCAGAGTCTGGTCCAGATATGGGTATGGTAGAAGAGTATGTAAGCAAGGATGCTTCTGTAAAGGGTATCTGGTGCGTTCCAAAGTATTCTAATCCTCAGGGATATACATATTCTGAAGAAACAGTTAAGAGAATGGCTGCACTTAAGCCAGCTGCTGAAGATTTCAGAATTTTCTGGGATAACGCTTATGTTATCCATGATTTATATGATGATAATAAGGATGAGATAGCTGATATCATCAGCGAGTGTGAGAAAGCTGGTAACCCTGATATGGTATTTGAGTTTGCTTCAACTTCTAAGGTGAGCTTCCCAGGTTCAGGTATTGCAGCACTTGCTACATCTGCTAATAATATTGCAGATATCAAGAAGCAGCTTACAATCCAGACAATCGGACATGATAAGCTTAATCAGTTAAGACATGTGAGATTCTTTAAGGATATCAATGGTCTTAAGGAACATATGAGAAAGCATGCTGAGTTTATGAGACCTAAGTTTGAGGCTGTTGAAAGTGTTCTTGAAGAAGAACTTGGCGGACTTGGAATTGGTTCATGGACAGAGCCTAAGGGTGGATATTTTATATCATTTGAAGCTATGGATGGATGTGCCAAGGCAATAGTTGCAAAATGTAAAGAAGCAGGTGTTAAGCTTACAGGTGCAGGCGCAACATTCCCTTATGGAAAGGACCCTAAGGACTCTAATATAAGAATTGCCCCATCATTCCCAACTCCAGAAGAGATGAAGCAGGCTGCTGATCTTTTTGTACTCTGCGTAAAGCTTGTAAGTGTAGAAAAGTTACTTGAAAACAAATAATTAAATGAATATAATTAATATAAGCTTGCTTTTTATAAGCAAGCTTATTTAATAACCGGGTATATAATAATCAGATGTTATATATTATGATATAGTTGGGAGGATATACATATGGCTAAGATTGGTTTTATTGGAATGGGTAACATGGGATATGCAATGCTTAAAGGTGCTTTGGCAGCATTTTCACCATCAGATATTATATTTTCATCACCAGACAGAGAAAAATGCGAAAGAATATCATCTGAGACAGGCGTACGATTTGCAGAAAGTAATGCAGAGTGTGGCAATAATGCCAAGTATATTGTGCTTGCAGTAAAACCACAGATGTATCCAACAGTACTTAAGAATATTGTCAATGTGGTAACAGAAGAAAGTGTTATTATATCAATTGCACCGGGAATTACTATTGCGTCTATAAAGAATGCTCTTGGAAGCAACATAAGAGTTGTAAGAGCAATGCCTAATACACCTGCACTTATTGGAGAGGGAATGACAGGAGTATCATATAATGCATCTGATTATTCATTTGACGAAAGAGATGTTATTGATAAATTCTTTAATTCATTTGGAAAGGTTGTTTATGTTGATGAAAAACTTATGGATGGAATAGTGTGTGCAAGTGGCAGCTCGCCAGCCTATGTATATATGTTCATTGAGGCAATGGCGGATAGCGTTGTAAAGTATGGAATAAAGAGAGATGATGCATATAAGCTGGTTGCCCAGACTGTCCTTGGTTCGGCAAAGATGGTACTTGAGTCAGGAGAACACCCGGCAGTACTTAAAGATAAAGTGTGTTCGCCTGGTGGAACAACAATTCAGGCTGTTTCTGCACTTGAAGAGAATGGTTTCAGAAATGCACTTATCAAAGCAACTGACGCTTGCTATGACAAATGTACAAGCATTAAGTAACATTTTTATATAGAAAGGCTGAATATGAAAGAACATATTAAAAGAGTGGATAGAATTCTTAAATATAAGGGTTCAATACTTGATATATATACAGATGTTATAGAGACTCCCGACGGACATAGGGCAGAATGGGATTATATTGACCATAGGGGAGCAGCGGCAGTTGTTCCGGTGTTAGATGACGGAAGGCTGCTTATGGTAAGGCAGTACAGAGATGCACTTGACAGAGAGACGATTGAGATTCCCGCAGGTGGTCTTAATGGCTGGGATGAGCCGACAATTAATGCGGCGGCAAGAGAACTTGAAGAAGAGACCGGATACAGGTCAGATAATCTTACCAGGCTTGTATCAGTTGTGACTGCGGTTGCATTCTGCAATGAGGTGGTAGATGTATATCTTGCAACAGATCTTGTCAAAACAAGCCAGCATCTTGATGAAGATGAATTCATAGATGTAGAAAAATACACACTGGATGAACTTAAAGACATGATATTTGCAGGAACGATACAGGATTCCAAGACAATTTCAGCAGTTCTTGCTTATGATGCCTTACTTAACCGTAAAAAGAATAATTAAGACAAAGTCTTCATATATTGATTCAAAGTACATTTTGATGGATATATATGAAGGCTTTTTTATTGTGGGTAATTAAGAATGTAAGATTTGCCGCATTAATTATTGCGGGAATTATACTTGGTACATGCTTTATAAAAATGTGGCACTATGGCGATGTGTTTTCAACTGAATATTTGATTGTATACATTAATTCTAATGCTGCATATGCAAATGTATGGCAGGAGGTGCTATCTTACAGATTAAGGAAGTTCATAACATTGGCAGTATTCATGATTACCCCATTCAGAAAATTGTATGTATACTGGCTGTGTCTATACAATGGATTCTGCCTTGGAATATGTATGACAAAGGCTGTTATGTATCACGGTGCAGGGGGAGTAGTTATGGTTCTGGTATGGCTGTTTCCACATTATCTGTTATATATAATGACCGTTCTCCTTATGTGTCATTATTTTCTAAACAGAATTGACACTTTAAGAAGAACGGTCATTATTGTGAGTATGTCATTGTTACTTACATTAATTGGAACATTTGCAGAAAGCTACATTAATCCCGACATAATGAAAATGTTTTTAAGCAAGGCCTGCAATATCGTATAAAAGTTTTTCGGACTCAGCCCATCCGAGGCATGCGTCTGTGATTGATTTTCCATAAACACCGTCGCCAACCTTCTGGTTACCCGGCTCAATATAACTTTCAATCATAACACCTTTAACAAGCTTCTTAACATCAGCAGAGTGATGGCAGCTGTGAAGAACTTCCTTGACGATACGGATCTGCTCAAGATACTGCTTACCTGAATTGCTGTGGTTAGCATCTACAATAACAGCAGGATTCTCAAGATCTCTTGCAGCATACATGTTATAAAGTCTTATTAAATCCTCATAGTGATAGTTAGGAATAGTCTGGCCATGTTTATTTACTGCACCTCTTAATATTGTGTGTGTAAGAGGATTTCCAGGTGTATTAACTTCCCAGTTTCTGTATATAAATGTCTGTTTAGACTGGGCAGCAACTACAGAATTTAACATAACTGAAAAATCTCCACTTGTAGGATTCTTCATTCCGGCTGGAACATCAATTCCTGAACATACAAGTCTGTGCTGCTGGTTTTCAACTGATCTTGCACCAACGGCAACATATGAAAGAACATCTGAAAGATACCAGTAGTTTTCAGGGTAAAGCATTTCATCAGCAGGACTAAGATGTGTCTCTTTCATTACATCAATATGCATTTTTCTGATTGCAACAAGACCGGCAAGAAGGTCAGGCTTCTTTTCAGGGTCTGGCTGGTGAAGCATTCCCTTGTAACCTACGCCTGTCGTTCTTGGTTTGTTAGTGTAAACTCTTGGAATAATAATAACTTTGTCTTTAATCTTCTCCTGAACCTTAACAAGTCTTGATGTGTAATCAAGGACAGCAGTTTCATTATCTGCTGAGCAAGGTCCGATAATAACAAGAAGTTTGTCTGATTTGCCGGTGATAACATCAGCAATTTCAGCATCTCTTTCAGCTTTTAATGTTTTTATTTCTTCTGGTACAGGGTACTGTTCTTTGATTTCAGTAGGTGTAGGAAGCTTTGTGACGAACTCGAAACTCATATAATTTTCTCCTTAAAAATGTATATTCAATTAATTACATTTGCATAAAAGACACAATGTATATGTGATTATAACATTTGTTTTCAAAAATGCAAAATAATAATACAGAAAGTATTCTTTGTGGTACAATATATTAAAGATTGTCGGGAGGCGTGGCTATGAATATTAACAGAATTATATGGATAGTTTTAGATAGTGTTGGAATTGGTGAGGCCAGGGATGCAGCTAAGTTTGGAGATGAGGGTGCAGATACATTGGGACATACTGCAGAGGCTAATGGAGGTCTTAATATTCCTAATATGGTAAAGCTTGGAATAGGCAATATAGACGGTGCACATAACCTTGAGCGTTGTGATAATCCCATCGGGTGTTTTGGAAAACTGGCAGAAGTGTCTGCAGGAAAAGACACGACAATTGGACACTGGGAGATGGCAGGAATATATTCTCCTGATCCGTTTCCTGTGTATCCTGATGGATTTCCAGACTGTATTATTGATGAATTCATTAAAAAGACAGGAATTCCAGGAATACTTTGCAATAAGCCGGCTTCAGGAACACAGATAATTGCTGAACTTGGTGATGAACATGTTGCGACAGGAAAACCAATTGTATATACATCAGGAGATTCAGTTTTCCAGATTGCATGTCATGAAGATGTTGTGCCGGTAGAAAGACTTTATGAAATGTGTGAGACGGCAAGACATATCCTTACAGGAAAGAATGCTGTAGCAAGAGTTATTGCACGACCTTTTGTCGGGGAGAATGGCAATTATAAGAGAACACCTAACAGAAGGGATTTCTCACTAAAGCCAAGTGAGGATAATATATTGTGCAGAGTCCGTGATAAAGGGTTTGATGTAATCGGAGTCGGTAAGATTCATGATATATTTGCTGGTGTTGGACTTACAGAGTCTAAGCACACTAATGATAATCAGGATGGAATGGATGTAACACTTGATTATATGAAGCAGGATAATAAAGGAATTATATATACTAATCTGGTTGAGTTCGATTCAACATGGGGACACAGAAGAGATTATAAAGGTTATGCAAGAGGTCTTGAAGAATTTGATGAAAGGCTTTCACAAGTGTTAGACACTTTGAAAGACACAGATATGCTTGTTATTACGGCTGACCACGGTTGTGACCCAACCTATAAGGGAACTGACCATACAAGGGAATATGTTCCACTGCTTGTATATGGAAAATGCTTAAAACGTGGCGTTAATCTTGGAACAGGTGACACTTATGCTGATATAGCACAGACACTGGCTGAGATTTTTGGCACAGAACCGGTTAAGATAGGAAAGAGTTTTCTTAATAAGATTATGTAGGAGGTCTGCATTATGAGAATGGTTGATATTATAGAGAAGAAAAGAGATGGTGGAAAGCTTACTAAAGAAGAGATAGAGTTCTTTGTTAATGGCTATGTCAGGGGGGATATACCTGATTATCAGGCTTCTGCACTTCTTATGGCAATATATTTCAGAAATATGGATTATGATGAGACTCTTAACCTGACGCTTGCAATGGAAAACAGCGGAGATAAGCTGGATTTGTCGGGGATTAATGGAATTAAAGTAGATAAGCACAGTACAGGTGGCGTTGGAGATAAGACTTCGCTTGTTCTTGCACCTATGGTTGCAGCACTTGGCGGCAAAGTTGCAAAGATGAGTGGAAGAGGACTTGGACATACAGGAGGCACAATTGATAAACTGGAAAGTATTCCGGGATTTAACACTTCTCTGTCTGAGGAAGCATTTGTTAAGCAGGTTAATGATATAGGAATTGCAATAACAGGGCAGACAGGTAATCTTGCACCTGCAGATAAGAAGATATATGCGCTAAGGGATGTTACGGCAACGGTAGAGAATATTTCACTTATTGCAAGCAGTATTATGAGTAAGAAGCTGGCTTCCGGTGCTGATGCGATTGTTCTTGATGTCAAGACCGGAAGCGGCGCATTTATGAAAAATGAGGCTGATGCCGTAAGTCTTGCTAAGGAGATGGTTCGTATTGGAAAAGGCGCAGGCAGAAATGTAACAGCACTTATTACTGATATGGACCAGCCGTTAGGATATGCAGTCGGTAATGCACTTGAAGTTATCGAGGCTATCAATACTTTAAAAGGTGAAGGACCAGAGGATTTAACTAAGCTTGTCATTAATCTTGGAACATATATGGTGCTTGCTGCAAGAGATGACCTTGATAAAGAAACCGTAAGAAAAGAATTGGAGAGAGTAATAAGTGACGGAAGTGCTTTGGACAAGATGGCAGAGTTCGTTAAAGCCCAGGGGGGAGACCCTGACGCAGTATATAACACAGATAAGTTAAAGATATCTGATACAATAACAGATGTGTGTGCAGATAGCGATGGATACATCCAGTCAATCCAGTCTGAGCTGATAGGAAAATCTTCAATGATTCTTGGAGGCGGAAGGGCAGCCAAGGACGATGTGATTGATTTATCAGTTGGAGTTGTGCTTTCTAAGAAAATAGGCGACAAAGTCAGCAAAGGTGATGTGATTGCAAGAATTTACTGTGATAATGCAGAAAAGACTAAAGAAGCAGAAACAATGATTAAGGATGCGTATACATTTTCACAGGAATATGTCGAAAAAAATGTACTTATAAAGGGAATAGTTGGTTAATAGTTGTAAATAATTGGATTTTGTGGTATTATAAACACCAAACGGGGCTTTGCCCTAGGTTTGTGAATTGAAAAGGAGAGTTACGATGGAAGTAAGACAGGGTGCTAACGCAAGAGATGTAAAGGGTTATGATACAGAAAGACTGAGAAATGATTTTCTTATCCAGAATCTTTTCCCAGCTGATGATTTCAAGCTTGTTTACAGCCAGATTGATCGTATTATCGTAGGCGGATGTATGCCGGTTAATAAGGAACTTACACTTGAGGCAGGTTCTGAGCTTAAGGCAGCATATTTCCTTGAGAGACGTGAGATGGGTATCTTTAATGTAGGTGGCAACGGTTCAGTTATCGTTGATGGTACTGAATATAAGTTTAAATATAGAGATGGTCTTTATATTGGTATGGGTTCTAAGGAGATTAAGTTCAAGAGCGAGGATTCTTCTAAGCCAGCTAAGTTCTACTTTAACTCAACACCAGCACATAAGACATATCCTACAGTATTCATTGATCCAGAAAAGGATATTAAGGATGAGTTCAAGCTTCAGCTTGGTTCTGTTGAAGGATGTAATAAGCGTCTTAACAGAAAGTATATTTTACCAGGTCAGGTTGAGACATGCCAGTTAGAGATGGGTATCACAACTCTTGAGCCAGGAAGCGTATGGAATACAATGCCATGTCATACACATGACAGACGAATGGAAGTTTATTTCTACTTCGAGATTCCAGAAGAAGATATCGTTGTTCACTACATGGGTGAGCCAACAGAAACTCGTCATATCATCATGAGAAGTGAAGAAGCAGTTATTTCACCAAGCTGGTCAATTCATTCAGCATCAGCTACACATGCATATGCATTTATCTGGGGAATGGCTGGAGAAAACCAGGATTTCGATGATATGGACTGGGTAGACATGAAGGATTTAAAGTAATCCGTCAGTACATATTTTACTAAGGAATGTAACCTGTAGAGGGTTTCATTTATAAATTATTATTAGGAAAAGGAGAATTAAAATGTCAGTTAATTTTTCACTTGAAGGTAAGATTGCATTTGTAACTGGTGCATCATATGGTATCGGCTTCGCTATCGCTAGTGGTATGGCTAAGGCTGGTGCAAAAATCGTTTTCAACGATATTAAGCAGGAATTAGTAGATAAGGGATTAGCAGCTTATAAGGAAGCTGGTATCGACGCTCACGGATATGTTTGCGACGTTACTAACGAAGAAGCTGTTAACGCTACTGTAGAGAAGATCACAAAGGAAGTTGGACCAATTGATATCCTCGTAAACAACGCTGGTATCATTAAGAGAATTCCTATGTGCGAGATGACAGCTGCTGAGTTCAGACAGGTTATCGATGTAGATCTTAACGCACCATTCATCGTATCAAAGGCAGTAATTCCTTCAATGATCGAAAGAGGACATGGTAAGATCATCAACATCTGCTCAATGATGTCAGAATTAGGCCGTGAGACAGTATCAGCTTACGCTGCTGCTAAGGGTGGTCTTAAGATGCTTACAAGAAATATTTGTTCTGAGTATGGTAAGTACAATATCCAGTGTAATGGTATTGGACCTGGTTACATCGAGACACCTCAGACAGCTCCATTAAGAGAGAGACAGCCAGATGGATCAAGACATCCATTCGACTCATTCATCGTTGCAAAGACACCAGCAGAGAGATGGTTAAAGCCAGAAGAATTAGCTGGTCCAGCTGTATTCCTTGCTTCAGAAGCATCAGATGCAGTTAACGGACACATCCTCTATGTAGATGGTGGTATCCTCGCATACATCGGCAAGCAGCCACAGTAATCGCGAACTACAAGCGCAGTGCGCGAATGAATAAAGAACACAGGAATCAAGCTTGCTTGAATTCCTGTGTTTTTTTATGAATGAGAATAGAGCGCGACAGCGCGTGTGGACTGACCTGCGGTCAGGACACGGCACTGCGCGAAAGTAGTGGGACGCACCTGTCCCGTCCACCAATTCCCAGCCGCAAGAGTGAAGCGAGTTGCAGCGACCGTTCCGGCACAGAGGAATTCCATTGTATATGTGGTGTTATAATCAGCCTGATAGGTTGTCCAATATCCTGTCTTTTAACATGATACCTATAGGTAGTCATATAAAATGCAACCTTATAGGTAGAAAACACAAGTGTCTATATTTATAATTGTATAATAAACCTATAAAACTATTTTAAAATTGTATCTTATAGGTATATGCCCATCTAATCTGATATTAATCACCAAAAATCACCCTAAATCCGTCAAAAAACACCTATAAAGTATATTAAAAAATATAATTTATAGGAAAAGATTCATTTATATGTGTAGAACATGCTTAAATTATTTATAAACAACATATTTAGTAATCAGCCTGATAAACAACCTGAAACACTTATAAAACAATACTTGTAATTATGCCAATCAATGATAAAATCAAGTAAAAGGGGGATATGCACATGTCAATATTTAAAAAGAACACAACCAAGAAAGAGATAGAAACATCACTCAATGAAATCCAGATTAATCTTGAGAATAATTACAAGGATTTAGCAATTAAGGCTTTCAAAGACTCATCAGAGCTTGTTGAACGGTATCATAATGAGTCTTTGATTGATGAGAAAGCGTATGGTAAATATAAAGGACAGCTTGATGTATTTGCAAAGAGAATGGAAGGCTACAGTCACAGACTGAATGTGAAATTTTAAAAAGTATTGAAAAAAATAATAATATATTGTTAAGATATAGATACGTATGTTATATTAAATATGTAGATACAACCATAACCTGACTTGTGAATGGAGGGGTACTATGAAAAAAGTATTTTTAATTGGATTTACATTGATGTGTTTTGCTTCTATGGCAGGTTGTAAGACAAAGCCGCCAAAGGTTGCACATCCATATGTGCAGGAGTATGTGGCTGGCAGATAGCATGGCAATGTAAAAGTACAGGATTTTCTTGATCATGGAGAAGAATTTGCAATTGGGGCAGATGAAAATGGAAAAGCGGTATTTAAAGACCCTCAGAAAGCATTTGAGGCGTTAGTAAGGGATTATTCAGATGGTATTAATCTGATTAGGGATGAGTATAAGCTTGGACCAATCACTCCAAGAAACTTTTATGATTACATGACGTATGGGTATCAGGTTAATACTGGCACAGATGAAAGCAAGAATCAGGCTGCTTTTGTGTCTCAGGTTTTAGATATATATGAGAATAGTTATGATTTTGATAAATAGAATATGTTTTAATATAATAACCGCACCGCATTTGACGGTGCGGTTATTCATTAATCCACAACCCTTATAGTACTAATCACAGGCTGTTTACTCTTATCTGTAATCACACCATTCTGATTAGTATCAGTGCAGTCTTTACATATCTTATCGACAATGTCCATGCCGCTTGTGACTGTTCCGAAAGCTGCGTATTGTCCGTCAAGACTTGTTGTATCCTTCTGCATGATAAAGAACTGTGAACTTGCAGAATTGTTAGCAGAAGAGCGTGCCATAGATATAGTGCCTCTTACATGACTTATATTATTTTGGACGCCATTTGACTTGAATTCACCCTTGATTTTCTCAGAAGAGCCACCAGTTCCGTCACCATTAGGGTCTCCACCCTGAATCATAAATCCATCAATTACGCGATGAAAAGTCAGACCGTTATAAAATCCTGAATTGGCAAGATTAATAAAATTAGTAACAGTAATTGGGGCAGTATCTGCATCAAGTTCTACCTCAATCGTTCCATAATTGTTTACTTCAATGGCAACATGGTGCTTGCCGGATAACTGAGTGTTTCCATCAGAAGTTGATGAATTACCAGAAGTCTGTCTGCTACATGCAGTCAGGCTGAATAAAAGGCATAATAAAATTATGCTTAATAAATGTTTTTTCATCATTTTAAAATATTCCTTTCTAGAATTAGTGAATCAAGTATAACACTATCAGGCGGTATGTTAAACATCTAATGTGTATATAAACAATTAAAATGTATATAAATTTGACTATCAAAATTTCTATACATGTGATACAATTATCAAAGATTTCACAATATATGAGGGGAGATTAATTTAATGAAACTTGAAGTGAAAAATCTTACCAAGTCATTTGGTGAGAAAGAAGTCCTTCACGGCATTTCATTTGATGTGGAAGGCGGCAAGGCATTAGGTCTTCTTGGACGTAATGGTGCAGGAAAGACTACAACTATAAGAATTATTATGGATGTATTTCATGCCAATTCAGGAGAAATATTTCTTGATGGTAAAAGGTTTAATCCAAATGAGCATTTGATAGGATATCTGCCGGAAGAGAGAGGATTATATCCTAAGAAAAAAGTATCAGAACAGCTTGTGTATCTTGGCAGGTTAAGAGGCTTATCTAAGGCTGAAGCTAAGAAGAATACTGATAAATGGCTTAAAAGACTGCAGGTATCACAGTATACAGATGTGAAGTTAGAGACACTCAGCAAAGGTAACCAGCAGAAGGTCCAGCTTGCATCAACACTTGTCTGTGAGCCTGAGATTGTTATATTAGATGAGCCATTCAGCGGACTTGACCCGGTTAATTCTAAGATATTACAGGATGTTGTAACAGAATTGATAGAAGAAGGAAGAATAGTTATATTCTCAAGTCATCAGATGAGCTATGTGGAGGAGTTCTGTGAGGATATAGTAATAATTAATAACGGTGAGATTGCATTATCAGGTGATATTGCAGATATTAAGGCTGAATATGGAAAGAATCAGCTTATAATATCGGCTGTTGGAATGGGAGCAGAAGAACTGGCAGAAAAGTTAAAGACCAGCTGCGAAGATACATTATCTGTAACAGGAATACATAAAGATGGTGTTATAGTAAAGAATATTCATGAACTTTCTGGAAATGCACTTATTAAAGAAATTATGAATGCTGATATAGAGATAGCATCATTTGACAGCTACAGACCATCGCTTAATGATATATTTGTAAAAGCTGTAGGGGGTGACAGATAATGAAGAAGTTCGGAGTAATATTCCAGTATGAGATTATGAATTATATCAAGAATAAAAGCTTTATGATTTCTACAATTGTTATAGCTGTTCTTGCTGCAGTGATACTATTTCTTCCAAGTGTATTTGATATGTCAGGAATTCTTGGAATTAATAAAGATGATACTGATGATACCGCTGATAATACGGAGATTACTGATGTTATCATAATCTGTGATGAAAAAGATATATTTGCGGGAACGGGGATTGTAGAAGGTGTATTAAATGATGTGAAGATTGAAAATGTTTCGTCAAGAGATGCACTTGTAGATAAGATTGAAAATGATGAAAATGTCATTGCCGGTTTTGTTGTAAAGAATGCAACAGATTTTGAATATGTCGTTAATAATAGTGATATGTTTGATGATATGACGCAGAGATTTACATATGCAATGCAGCTGCTAAGCCAGTATAACTACTGTAAGGAGAATAATCTGGATATGGCAGAGATTGAAAATGCTTTTAATCCGGTTATCAATTCCGAGACTACTGTGCTTGGAAAAGACATGATGAGTAATTACTGGTATTGTTATGCACTTATAATTATTGTGTTCATGGTTATTATTCTGTATGGAGTAATGGTAGCAACTTCTGTAACACAGGAGAAATCAAACAGAACAATTGAACTTCTTGTAACCAGTGCTGATACTAACAGCCTTTTCTTTGGAAAGGTACTGGCAGGTACATCTGCAGCACTTTTACAGGTTGGAATTATATTTGCAGTAATACTTGGAAGCTATAAGATTAATAGAGACTCATGGGGTGGATTATTTGATAAAATATTTAATATTCCTTCAGATGTGCTTATAACATTTGCATTCTTCGGACTTGGAGGGCTGCTGTTCTATGTATTTATATATGGTGCAATGGGAGCACTTGTGTCTAAGACAGAGGATATTAACAAAAGTGCCGGAAGTGTACAGTTTGTTATTATGATTGTATATTTTATCGGATTATCCCAGCTTAATAATGTAGATGGAATTCTTATGAAGGTTCTTTCATTCCTGCCAATAAGCTCATACAGTGCAATGTTTGCAAGAGTGGCACTTGGAAATGTGAGTTTTGCTGAGATAGCTGTATCGTTTGTTATTCTTATTGTAAGCACAATAGCAGTTGGAATATTAGGTTCTAAGATATACAGAATGGGAACATTAAGATATGGCAATCCAATTACATTAAGAAATGCATTTAAGAATCTTAAGCATGAATAAAAAGAGGGCGGCAAACCTGTAATGGTGAGCCGCCTTTAATAATGCGTTATTATAATTTAACTGTTTCGCCGCCTTTTACTTCAACAATAGTACTATTATTTACTGCAAGCCATACTGGTTTAACAGAAGGGTTATGAACATATTCGTTATCAGCAAAGAATTCAAGCCTGTCAAACAATTCATTGTATTCAACGATATCAGAATTGGTTGCATACCAGATATCATCACGGTTAGCAATCGTTTCACAGAATTCCTCAATGATTTCCCAATTATTGTTTCTTTCAAATTCAAAACTGTGTCCCCAGACATACATCATGTAAAGATACTGTTTTTTAGTAAGTGCCATAAACTTCTTGCCAAAATCAATAAGATTATGATTGTGATGACAGGTTGGAACCCAGCGCATATAGTCTTCAGGCATAAAGAATCCGTTCTCATCCCCTATAAGTATAGGACCCTCGGCATTAGCAGCATAGGTTTCTGCAGCTTTAGTGGCAGCATATTTATCATTAGTAACTCTTGCATATTTGATGCCGACTGATTTAGCAATATCAATTATACGGTTATCGTAAGAACCATTAGGATATGCAAGACCATATATTGGACGTTTGAATATTTTTTCAAGATTATCCTTATCATCGAGAATTTCTCTAAGGGCATTATAATCGTTAAGTCTGATCATTGTAGGATGTGTAAGTGTATGGACAGCAATATCATGTCCTTTATAAAGCTCAGGCCATTCCTCCTGAGGAATTCTTATGGCAGGGTCAATAATACCTGTATTAAGGTTAAAGGTTGCTTTAAGATTAAACTTGTTAAAAAGCTTCACAAGACGTCTGTCCTCAATTTTACCATCGTCATAACTGAAAGTAAGAACTTTGAATTTGCCGCCGGGGAATACTTTATATACTTTATTCATAGTTGTTGTCTCCATATTATATAACTAGTTTAAAATCAACGGTCATATTATATAACACAATTATTTTTATGTCATTCTTTTTTTATAATTAATTAGAAAAAATCAGAATGATTAAAATATTTATTGAAATATTTTACGGATTATGTCGAGTGCATGAACTTTTTTGGGAATACTCTGCTTTGCTTTAAGACTGATGCTGCGGATTGGTTCATCGTTTACATATATATTAATTGTTCCATAAATTTGTGACGAATTGACAGGTGCAGAAAGCATTTCAGGAATATCTGCCTGTATAGTTACTGAGTCATCTTCACAGGCAAGAAATTCAATTGAACAGTCAGGTATAAGTTCACAGAAACTATTTTTTCCTTTGGATACAGGAATGTAGAATGTGTATTCATTATTAAAATATTTCTGTCGGCTGTATTGCTTTCCAAGGGCTATAAGATAACGGGCATCACTCCATTTATAATTCTTATTTGGTGGCCAGCCACATGCAAGCAGGGCGATACACAGTGTTCGGTTTTTGTCTTTGTATGCACATACATAGCAGTATCCGGCTTTGTTAGTGAAACCTGTTTTTCCAGAGATAATTCCTTCATCAGGATTTAAAAGCCTGTTTTTGTTATTTAGCTGGTAATGGTATCTGCCTGTTGTGTCTGAAATTGTTTTAGAAACAGTCTGTGTTATATATAAAAAATCCTCATTACTTATACAATATGCCATGGCTTTTGCAAGGTCATATGCTGTTGTATGATGAAAACTATAGTTATCCTCGGCATCAAGACCATTAGGTGTTATGTAATATGTGTCTGATAAGAGAATATCATCCGCTTTTTCATTCATAAGGCCGGTAAATATATGTACAAGTATTTCACTCTGTTCCCGGTCAATTTCAGAAAGAAATGAAGAGTCATAATTGTAATTGCTGATAAATGGAGTTTCAGACCTTAAAGCGGGATTCTTACACAGCAGGTAATAAGCTGCATTTTCAGCAATAATCACGGCAGAGTCATTATGCGATTCGAGCATAAGCGAGTAGTAAAGGTCGTTAAGGACGAACTGTTCACCAGTTACGGCATTAAGCTGTACATCAGGCATGGAAGCTGCGTAGGCGGAAGTAGTTGCGACAAAATTCTTGTCACAGTTTTCCAAAGCAATAATAAGAGTCATAATTTTAGTTGTGCTTGCCATGCTTACAGCCGTTGTTTCATTGCTTCCAGAAAGTATTCTGCCTGAATCAGCATCAATAAGAACAGAGTATTTTGAATAAAGGCCTGCTGCCTGAGTTGTTATGGGACAGAATATGCAACAAACCAACAACGATAATACTGGTATAATTAATAAAAAGTTTTTAAATGATTTCATAGAAATTTAATAAAATATCTTTCTATGATTATATTAAAATGCTTTGAAATTATGAGTGCCATAAGGTATTATTATATATAGATTAATACGTGATTTAATACTGTCTGGAATAAAAAAGGAGATAACTATGGCATATATAGAATTTAAAAACGTAAAGAAAATATACAAAATGGGTGATGTAAAGATAAGAGCATTGAATGGGGTGGATTTTAAGATTGATAAAGGCGAATTTGCTGTTGTATTAGGACCTAGTGGTGCAGGAAAGAGTACTATTCTTAACATTCTTGGAGGAATGGATACATGTACTACTGGGGAAATAACTGTAGATGGAAAAAGAATTGACAAGTATAATTCAAGACAGCTTACAGCATACAGAAGATATGATATCGGATTCGTATTCCAGTTCTATAATCTTGTACAGAATCTTACCGTCAAAGAAAATGTTGAGCTGGCAACACAGATATGTAAAGACCCTCTTGATATTGTTAAGACAATAGAAGCTGTGGGATTATCTGACAGAATGGGAAATTTTCCGTCTCAGTTATCAGGTGGTGAACAGCAGAGAGTTGCCATTGCAAGAGCACTTGCAAAGAATCCTAAGATGCTTTTATGCGATGAACCTACAGGAGCACTTGATATTAATACAGGAAAAAATATTCTTAAGCTTTTAAGTGATATGTGTAGGAAGAATGGAATTACTGTTGTTGTTATAACACATAATCAGGCAATTTCAGCAATGGGAGATAAAGTTATTAAGATAAAGAATGGTATCGTTGACAGTATTGTTATTAATGACAATCCTGTTTCAGTAGACGAGATAGACTGGTAATACTATGGAGGCTTGTTCAATATGGGAAAATCAGTATGGAAAGATCTCTTTCGTGAGATTAAGAGAACATTTGGAAGATTTATAGCTATATTTGCAATTGTTGCTATTGGAGTAGCATTCTTTGCAGGAGTAACAGCATCTTCTAATGATATGAAGAATTCAACGGATCACTATTATGATGATTATAATATGAGTGATTTAAGACTTTTATCATCAATAGGTTTTAATGAAGATGATATTAATGCAATAAGAGAAGTCCAAGGTGTTAAAGGCTTGTATCCTGCGTATTCACAGGATGCAGTTATCAGGAAAGACAGCATAGAGACAGCAGTACATATAATGTCAGTACCTGCTAATACTGACAGAGACAATAAAGATTATATCAACCAGTTAAGAATTAAAGAAGGGCGGCTGCCTGAAAAGAACGGAGAATGTGTTGTAAGGTATGAAGATACCAGAGATAACTTTTCTATAGGAGATACAATTAAGCTTTCGTCTGGAACACAGGATGATATTAATGACAGTCTTAAAGATTCAGAGTATACGGTTGTGGGAACAGTCTACACACCTTATTATGTGTCTTATGACCATGGAACTACTAATGTAGGCAGCGGCAGGATTAATTATCTTATGTATATTACAGAAGATGAATTTATGTCCGATTATTTCAATGAGATGTTTGTTACTGTAGATGGAGCAAAAGAACTTGATACATATGGAACTGAATATAAAGACCTCATTAAAGAGACAGCAGACAGAATAGATAATATTTCACAAAGCAGAATTAATGCAAGAAAAGATAATATACAGGATGTATATGAAACTTCAGTAAATGAGGCAAAAGAGGCTGCCAAAGCAGTTATATACGACCATGTTGTTGAATCACTTACAGAACAGTACAGTAATTATTTTGTCGGAATGGATGTTTCAGCTATTATTGAACCATATATACAGCCAGCATATGAGAAAGCACTTGCTGATTATGATTTCAGCAGCATTGAGACGCAGGCTAAGGAAGAATTTGAATCTAAATATGGTGACAGCGGCGACTGGAAATGGTATGAGCTTACAAGACAGGAACAGTATTCTTTTAAAGATTATGAATCCAGTGCAGACAGGATGAAAGCCATTGCTACGGTATTTCCAATATTCTTTATAGTTGTAGCTGCTCTTGTCTGTCTTACAACAATGACAAGAATGGTAGCAGAGGACAGGGGACTTATAGGAACATATAAAGCACTAGGATACAGTAAAAAGGTGATAGCGTTCAAATACATAGCATATGCATTAATTGCTTCGGTTACTGGAGGAATAGCAGGCTGTATCATAGGTCTTAAGCTGTTTCCGCTTGTAATATATGATTCTTGGAATATAATATACCAGCTTCCGCCAATAGTGTACGACAGCCACATACTTCTTTCAATTATAGCCATTACAAGCATGGTTTTAGTAACGGTTATAGCAGCTCTTTTTTCATGCTACAGTGAGTTAGAAGAGGTTCCTTCAGAGCTTATGCGTCCGAAAGCACCTAAGAGCGGTAAGAAAATCCTTCTTGAGCATATTACATTTATATGGAAACATATGTCATTCACAATGAAGGTTACTATGCGTAATCTGTTCCTGTATAAGAAGAGATTTCTTATGACTGTTGTAGGAATAGCAGGCTGTACGGCACTTATGACAGCAGGCTTTGGAATTAAGAACAGTATAGAATGTCTTATTCATAACCAGTACGGTGAGCTTATACATTATGACAGTGTTGCCACATTTACAGATGGGGTTACACAAGAGGATATGGATACTCTTGAAGGTGACCTGTCAGCAGACGGACACATTGATGATTTTCTGTTAAACTGTGGTTATTCTGATGATGTTAAGAGCAGTGAAGATACAGAGACAGCAGAATATGTCATAGTTGATGATAAGAATGCATTTAAAGATTATGTGACATTAAGAACAAGAAGAAAGCATAATGATGTGACTCTTGGAGATTCAGGCGTTGTTATCACTGAAAAGCTCTCTAAAGATTTAGGAGTAAAGAAAGGCGATAAAATTACAGTAACATCATCTGCCGGAAAGCAGGCAGAGGCTGTTGTATCAGGCATTACAGAAATGTATGTTAATCATTATGTATATATAAGTACAGAATATTACAATGAACTTTTTGGAAATATTCCTGAACATAACAGAGTTCTTATTAAGATTAGCGGTGATGTTAATGAAACAGAAAGCTACATGGGTGATGAATATCTTTCAAGAGATTATATTAAGGGGGTGAGCTTCCTTAATGCCAATGTGACAAGATTCGAGAATATGATTCAGTCGCTTGATCTGGTAACATGGGTGCTTATAATATCAGCAGGTCTGCTGGCATTCGTTGTGTTATATAATCTTACTAATGTTAATATATCAGAGAGAAGAAGAGAAATTGCAACAATTAAGGTTCTTGGTTTCTTTGACCCGGAGGTAGGCATGTATGTGTACCGTGAGAATATATTCCTGACACTAATCGGTGGAGTGTTCGGACTGTTCTTAGGAAGACTTCTTCATATATACATAATGCTTACTGTAGAGATGGATGCAATAATGTTTGGATATGCCATTAAGCCGGTATCATATATATATTCATATCTTATAACACTGATTTTCTCAGTTGTAGTTAATCTGGCCATGTATGGAAAGTTAAAGAAACTTCCTATGGTCGAATCTTTAAAGTCAGTAGAATAAAACGGACAGCCCTTTCATATATTGTGAAAAACAATAGTGAAGGGGCTTTTTTTGTATGACGAATCACTCTATAAAATCCTCCCGGATGAATTAATTAAAGACATTGGAATATATGCAGGATTACAGCATGTCAGGGAAATACGTCTGCGTATAGGAAGACTGCCTGCTGCCATATGTGATAATGGCGAATATATGGGAACCAGACCTGTAGATGAACATATGATAACAAGGATACTGTCAATAGCAACTAATTATTCATCTTATGCATATGAATCCTGTATGGCAAATGGATTTCTGACAATCAAAGGCGGACACAGAATAGGACTTGGCGGACAGGTTATATGGGAGAATGGTAAGGTAAAGAATTTCTTACATGTGACATTCATGTGTATAAGAATTGCTAAACAGATGAAGGGCTGCGCTGATAATATAATGGATGAGCTTTTAAAAGACGGGTTAAAGCACACTATTATAATATCACCGCCGGGCTTTGGAAAAACAACACTGCTTAGAGATATTATAAGACAGTTGGCAGATAAATATAGAAAAAATGTAGCTTTAATTGACGAACGATGTGAAATAGCGGCCTGTGTGAACGGAGTTCCATGTAATGATATTGGCTGCAGGACAGATGTTTTAGATGGCTGTAATAAGCTTACAGGAGTATATATGGCTGTTCGCTCGCTGAGTCCTCAGGTTGTAGCAATGGATGAGATTGGTGGGGAAGATGATATTAAAGCTGTAAAATACTGCATTAAAAGCGGCTGCGCTGTAATAGGAACTGCACATGGAAGCGGTATATATGATACAGATGAAAGACTTGCAGGTCTTTTCGGAAAAAATGGATTTAAGAGAGCTGTAATATTGGAAAAATGTGGGGAGGCAGGAAAATGTCTGGATATATAGGCGGGATATTAATACTTTCAGGTTGTTTTATGTATGGTCTTTCATACAGCCAGAGATTAAAAAACAGAATAACAATATTAAAAGACATGGTAAGAATGCTTTCTGTAATGAACAATCATATAGGATATTCACTTATAGATATGACACAGATATTTGAACGCCTTGGAGATTTTGACATGTGTTCATATGTCAGGAATTTCACCGGATACATATATGAAGCATTGAATAAATCGGACATTGATACATTTGCATTGATATGGAATGAGGCTGCTGATAAAGCATTTGCAGGAATACTTAGTAAAAGACAACTAGAGATTATAAAAGAGGCAGGCTCTATAAGCACATTTATTGACAAGGACAGTCAGTTAAAACACATACAATCTGTTGTGTGTGAACTTAATGAGGAACTTGATGTGGTTAAGACTAATGCAGCAGGAAAGATGAAGGCTTATATCGTTACAGGAATATCAGCAGGACTTATACTTGTGATTGTACTTATATGAATCGGAGGTGAAGTATGGAGGTAAGCATAATATTCAAAATTGCAGCGGTAGGCATAGTTGTTTCAATACTTAACCAGATATTAAAGCATAATGGAAGAGATGACCAGGCAGCGCTTACTGCACTGGCAGGGCTTCTTATTGTCATATACTGGATATTACCTTATATACTTGAATTGTTTACTACCATGAAAAAGCTTTTTGAATTGTGATAGGGGGTGGTACATATTAATGTGTTGTCGCTTTCGGTGTGTGCAGTTACAGGTGTGATTCTTGCTCTGGTTTTGAAAAGTACAGGCTCCTCAATGGGAACTTTTGTGTCTGTTGTTCTGTGTGTAGGAACAGCAATGCTTGTATTTAACGGGCTTATATCCGTGTATACAAGAATCAATATGTTTACTGCCGGTATTAATCAGGAATATATAAAGCTGATAGTCAAAGTCATAGGTATATCGTATGTAACAGAAATATCATCAAATATATGTAAAGAAAATGGATTTGCAGCACTTGCGTCAGCTATGGAAATATACGCCAGAATTTCTGTTGCAGGCTTATGCATACCGGTTATAGTAACTCTTTTTGAAATGGTTTCAGAGGGGATTGTCTGACTAAGAAAATAATTGCCTTTATGATAGTGTTTCTGGCGGCGCTCATCATACAGAAAACATATATATATGCACAGGATGAGGATACAGTTAATTATGATTCACTGACAGATGAAGCTGATTATAGTGAAATAGACAGTACGCTTGATGATTATGGCTGGAAGGGAACATCTTTTAAAGAACTTGTCAGGTCGGTTGCCAGTTCGGATACGGATATAGGCTTTAACTTTACCGGAACAGTTACCGAGGCAATTATTTCTAACAGAACAGTTCTGATACAGATATTACTTTTATCTATATGCGCAATGTTTCTTACTGTGCTTGATAAAAATGCATCTGATTCAGCGATGCTTTTTATATCATTCATTCTTATGACGCTGATAGTTGCGGTGTTTATTAATGCAGCAAGGACAGGCTATGAATGTGTTCAGATGTCGGTCGATATATACAAGGCACTCTGCCCGGTGTTTTTTCCGGCAGTTGCATATTCGTGTGGGGCATCAAGTGCTGCAGCATATTATGAGATAATTCTTTTTCTTATGTACATAGTTAATGTCCTTGTGAAAAATGTTCTTATGAGATGCAATTATGTATATATGATATTAGGCATGTTTGATACATTCAGTGAAAAAGATAAGTTCAACAAAATGTGCCAGCTTATAACAAAGATTATAAAATTGTCAGTAAAAGGAATGCTTATGTTTTTTCTGGGACTTAACGGAATAAAAAGTCTGATACTTCCATTAAGCGATTCACTTAAAATGTCCGTTTTATTCAAAGCTGTTTCTATGATTCCTGGCATTGGAAACAGTGCACAGACTGTATCTAAGACAATTGCAGGGTCTGCTGTGCTTGTCAAGAATTCTATTGGTGTGGCTGCGGTTATTGTTATGGCTGTAATAATAGGAATTCCTCTTCTTAAGCTTGTTGTCATGGCATTGTTATATCAGATTCTTGGAGCAGTATTAGAACCTGTGGCAGACAGCCGTATAGTCAAAGCTGTTCTTGTTCTGTCAGGAAGTCTTGAAAATATGATATATATGATTGCTGTCACAGTTGTTCTTATGTGCCTAACAATGGCAATTATATGCTTTGCAACTAATATTAATCTATATGTTTAAATGTGGTAATGTGCAATGACGGGTCTTATTAACTGGTTTAAAACAATATTTATTCTTGAAATTACAGGAGAGATTGCATTAAAGCTTGTGCCACCAAAGTATAAGGAATTCATAGCATTTGTAATGAAACTGATACTTGTAATGGCGATAATAATTCCGCTGCTTAATATTAAGAATGCAGATATAAGTGAGATTACGGATGGTATAAGTAATGGATTTAAAACATATTCTAAGGAGAACGATAATGTCTTACAGGCTTTATATAATACTTCAGACAAGAAAATGGCTGAAAAAATTATAAGTGAAGATATCAATAGCACTGCAGCTTCTTACGGTCTGGAAACTGTTTCTGTAAAATGCAGCTTCACATCAGACATGACTGCGGTCAGTATGATAAATGTATATGTTAAAGAAAACAATATTGCAGGCAATGATAATATTGACAGATTAAGAACAGATATAGCTGACAGGTATGAAATATCTGTAGAACAGATAGATATCAGGGAGGCAGGCGTAAGTGGATAATGGTGGTAAAAATGAAGCATTTTTTACAGGATTACTGAATAAAACAAGGAAAGACAAAATATTTATAGTAATACTGGCAGGGATACTTATGATGGTGATTGCAATGCCAACTAAAAGTTCATCTGCAAAAAGTTATACAACAGGTCCGGTTATATCTACAGGGTCAGAAGATTATGAGAAAAATCTTGGCGAAGAACTACAGCAGATGCTTGAAAATACAGATGGAGTAGGCAAAGTAAAGGTCTTGGTAAAAACAAATGATGCAAAAGAGGTTACAGGTGTATTAGTAGTGTGTGAGGGAGGTGATGATAAAAATCTGGTTGCTTATATCACAGATGCGATAAATGGCCTTTTAGGTGTTCCTGTACATAAAATTAAAGTGATGAAAATGTCGGAATAATTTTTTTGGAGGCAGTTTTGAAAAGAGTAAAAAAGAATCATATTATAATTACGGCACTTGCTATAATGATAGCTGCTGCCGGGTATATTAATTATGCGGGTGACCTTGATAATATAATTAAAGTTAAAGATAAAGAAAAGGCAGCTGCGGTTGTAGCTGACAATGTGTCAACAGACAGTAATGAGGCTGAGGCTGCTGACACAGATTTTACAGATGAGCCGGGAACTGTTATACTTACATCAGCAGGAGTTAAGTCAGAGGCTGTTGCAGCTGCTAAGTTAAACAGGGAACAGGTCAGAGCTTCAAGTATAGAGAATCTGAAAAGCATAGCTGATGATGCAGGTATTGCAGAGGATGCTAAGAAAGCAGCAGTTGAACAGCTTGCAAAGCTTGAGAACAATGCTGATAAAGAAACGGCAATAGAACTTTTGTTATCAGCTAAAGGCTTTGATTCATCGGTAGTTACAGTATCTGATACCAATGTGGATGCTGTTATTAATGTATCAGAGCTTTCAGATACAGATAAAGCACAGATTGAAGATATAATTAAAAGAAAAACTGGCTTTGCTGCGGATAAGATAACAATAAATATTTGCAATAATTAGTGTTTATGTTATAATCTTTTTAACTTTGAGTTAAATATGAATATATGGAGGACGGTTATGACAAAAGAGTTTGAAGATAGAGGTACAACTTATTCTATACATGAGAATGTTAATATTGGCGAAGTTAAGGTGGCTGATGAAGTTGTAGCTATTATTGCTGGTCTTGCTGCTACAGAGGTTGAAGGTGTTGACAGCCTTGGCGGTAATATTACTAATGAAATCGTAAGCAAGCTTGGAATGAAGAATCTTTCCAAGGGCGTTAAGGTAACAGTTGAAGAGTCAAGTGTCCTTGTAGATATAACACTTAATCTTAAGTATGGAACACAGATACCAGCTGTTTCAGCTAAGGTTCAGGATAAGGTTAAGTCTGCAATAGAGACAATGACAGGACTTTCAGTTACAGAGGTCAACATTAAGGTTGCCAGTGTTAATGTAGAAAATTAAATTCAGGAGTTAAAAGATGACAAGATCTACAATGAGGGAGCATATTTTTAAGTTATTATTCAGAGCTCCTTTTATCGATAACAAAGATGAGTATGAAGAGCAGATTAATCTGTATTTTGCAGATGCAGATATGGTAGATGCTTCACATCTTAAGGAAGAAGAATATAATTACATCAAGGATAAGACATTAGCAATAGCAGAGCTTATACCTGAGCTTGATGAGAAAATCGATTCTGTATCTGAGGGATGGCCAACAAGCCGTCTAGGAAAGACAGAACTTTCTATTATGAGACTTGCTGTGTATGAGATGCTTTATGATGAGGATATTCCTACTAATGTAGCACTCAATGAAGCTGTTGAGCTTGCCAAGAAGTATGGCTCGGCTGACAGCACAGCAGCTTTTGTTAATGGTGTATTAGGCAAGTTAATTAAAGAATAATGCAGTTTTTTGCATGTAAAGTGAGGATATATGGCTGGAGTATATACTGTAAAGCAGGTGAATTCCTATATTAAGAATATGTTTAAGCAGGATTTTCTGCTTAACTCGGTTTCTGTTAAGGGGGAGATATCTAATTGCAAGTATCATACCTCCGGTCATATTTATTTTACTTTAAAGGACGCTGATGCAGCACTTTCTGTCATTATGTTTGCAAGTCAGGCAGCAAAGCTTGCATTTAAGTTAAAGGATGGAATGTCAGTTGTTGTATCAGGAAGAGTTGATGTGTTTGATGCAGCGGGTAAATACCAGTTATATGCTAATACTGTGCAGCAGGAAGGTATTGGAGAACTGTACCAGAAGTTTGAACAGCTAAAACAATATTATGAGGATATGGGATATTTTGCTAAAGAATATAAAAGACCACTTCCTGCATTTACGAAAAAATTAGGTGTTGTTACATCTAAGACAGGTGCAGCAGTTCAGGATATTATGAACATTTCCAAAAGGCGTAACCCTTATATCCAGATTGTACTTTATCCTGCATATGTTCAGGGAGAACATGCAAAGCAGTCAATTGTAAGCGGAATTACCAGACTTGATAAGATGGGGCTTGACTGTATTATAGTAGGACGAGGCGGCGGTTCAATAGAAGATTTATGGGCTTTTAATGAACCTGAGGTAGTAGAGGCTGTGTTTAACGCTTCAACACCAGTAATATCAGCAGTAGGACATGAGACAGATTTTACACTCACTGATTTTGTAGCTGATATGAGAGCACCCACACCTTCTGCTGCGGCAGAGCTTGCTGTTACAGAGGTAGCGGCTGTTGAGAACAGGATGTATGAATATGAAAGACGATTAAAGCAGCAGATGATGTATTCGTTGTCTGCAAAAAGAGACTATCTGGAAAGATTAAAGCTACAGATGGAATATCTTAACCCTGTCAATCAGATATATGATAAAAGGCAGCGGCTTATGAATATGGAAGATAAGCTGAATATGTTAATAAAAAGATGTGCGGCTGAAAATAGAAACAGACTTCGTCTGTATGCTTCGAAACTTGAGGGCTTAAGTCCTTTAAGAAAGCTTGATATGGGCTATGGTTACATTGAGAATTCTGAAGGTAATAGAATTGTATCAGCCAGGCAGGTGTCGGAAGATGACGAGATTACAGTTTATCTTAAAGATGGAAGCATCAGATCTAAGGTTATTGAGGTAGGGGAAGCATGGCAAAAACATTAGAACAGTCATTTGAAAGACTTGAAGAAATAATTGCACAGATGGAAAAATCAGACACAACACTTGATGCATCATTTAAAATGTATCAGGAGGGGATGAAGCTTGTCGAAAGCTGTAATAACCAGCTTGACAAGGTTGAGAAACAAATCATAGTTTTGAATGATGATGGAGAACAGGACGATGAGTGATTTTAAGAATGAATTGGAACAGGAAGTAGAATTTATTAATGATTTAATATCAAGATATCTTCCTGATGAGACAGGACTTGATAAAAAAATAAGAGAAGCTATGAATTACAGCGTCAATGCAGGTGGCAAAAGAGTAAGACCAATGCTTATGCTTGAGGTGTATAAGCTGTGTGGAGGTGATGACTGTCAGGTTGTCTATCCATTTATGGCTGCTTTGGAATGTATTCATTCATATTCTCTTGTACATGATGATCTTCCAGCAATGGATAACGATGATTACAGAAGAGGAAGACTTACAACACATAAAGTATTTGGTGAAGATTTCGGAATACTTGCAGGAGACGGACTTCTTAATCTGGCATATGAGATTATGGCTGAAGCACTTATATCAGGTGAAGGAGATATGACGGCGAAAGCTAAAGCAATGGAAGTTATTGCAAGAAAAGCCGGAATAAAAGGAATGGTCGGTGGACAGGCTGTTGATGTTGAACTTACTGGAAAGGCATTATCTGATGAACAGCTTGATTTTATATTCAGATTAAAGACGGGAGCATTGATTGAAGCTGCATTTCTTGCAGGAGCATATCTTGCAGGCTGTGATGAGAAATCGGCTGACAGGTTATGCAGAGCAGCATCACTTATAGGATTTGCATTCCAGATAAGGGATGATATACTTGATGTGACAAGTTCGCTTCAGGAACTTGGTAAACCTGTATTTTCTGATGAAAAGAATAATAAAACAACATATGTTACTTTATACGGAATGGAAAAAGCCAAGGCAGATGTACAATCTATGTCTGATGAAGCTTTAGATATAATTAAGAGCGTGGGAAAGAATGAATTTTTAGAGGAAATTGTTCTTAACCTTATACACAGAAACAAATAAAGCAGGTGTGTTATGATTCTTGAAAAGATAAATAAACCAAATGATATAAAACAATTATCTCCAATTGAATATAATCAGCTTGCAGATGAAATCCGGAGATTTCTTATAGAAAAGATTAGTAAGACAGGTGGACATCTTGCATCTAATCTTGGCGTTGTAGAGCTTACGATGGCACTCCATCTGGCTTTTAATCTTCCACAGGATAAGCTGATATGGGATGTAGGACATCAGTCTTATACGCATAAGATTCTTACCGGAAGAAAGAATCAGTTTGACCAGTTAAGAAAGTTTGGCGGAATGAGTGGCTTCCCTAAAAGAAATGAAAGCCATTTTGATGCATTTGATACAGGACACAGCTCAACATCAATATCTGCGGGATTAGGACTTGTTAAAGCAAGAGATTTAAAGAATGAGCATTACAGTGTCGTATCTGTTATAGGTGATGGCGCACTTACAGGTGGAATGGCCTATGAGGCACTTAATAATGCTTCTTCACTTAAGACTAATTTTATTATTGTGTTAAATGATAATACTATGTCAATAGCCAAGAATGTTGGCGGTGTACCACATATGCTTAGTAATATAAGGTCATCTGATTCGTATTATGACCTTAAGGAAAATGTTGCAAATACACTTTATAAGTTTCCGGGTGGAGACCATATTGTAGAAAGAATCAAGAAAACCAAGAGTAATCTTAAGCAGATGATACTTCCAGGGCAGATGTTTGAAAGCATGGGAATATCTTATCTTGGTCCGGTTAATGGACATGATATTGAAAGGCTTATAAAGGTGTTTCATGTTGCCAAACGAATTAACGGTGCAGTTATCATCCATGTTGTAACACATAAAGGACATGGATATAAACCAGCAGAGCGTAATCCGGCTAAATTTCACGGAATAGGACCTTTTGATATTGCTACAGGCAAAGAGTTAAAGGCTTCTGATAAGCCAACTTATTCTGATGTATTTTCAGAAACAATATGCCAGCTTGCCAAAAGGGATAAGTCAATTGTTGCAGTTACTGCAGCGATGCCTGATGGAACAGGACTTGCCAAATTTTCCAAATGGTTTCCAGAAAGATTCTTTGATGTTGGAATTGCTGAGGAGCATGCAGTAACATTCTCTGCAGGAATGGCAGCAGGTGGGTTGAAGCCTGTATTTGCGGTTTATTCATCGTTTTTACAGAGAGCATATGACCAGATACTTCACGATGTGTGTATCCAGCATCTTCATGTAGTATTTGCAATTGACAGGGCAGGGCTTGTTGGAAGTGATGGTGAAACGCATCAGGGTATATTCGACCTTTCATTTCTGACTTCAATTCCGAACATGACTGTTATGGCACCTAAGAATGGCAGTGAACTTTCATCAATGCTTGAATTTGCTCTGCTTAACTTTAATTCTCCGATTGCAATAAGATACCCAAGAGGTCAGGCGTATGATGGTCTTGAAGAGTATAATGCACCAATCAGGTACGGAAAAGCCGAGATGATTATTGAAGAGTCTGACATTGCACTTGTTGCAGCAGGCAATATGCTTATTACGGCACTGGCAGTCAGAGATAAGCTTAAAGAAAAGGGATATAATATAACTGTTGTCAATGAGCGTTTTATTAAGCCGGTTGATACTGATATGCTGGACAGATTATCAGAGTCTCACAGACTTATAGTTACTATGGAAGAAAATGTTTTGTCAGGTGGCTTTGGTGAAGCGGTCTGTCAATATTATGATGATACATGTAATGATATAGATGTACTTAATATTGCACTGCCAGATGATTATGTTGAACATGGCAATGTTGATATTCTGCGACGGGAATCAGGTGTTGACAGAGACAGTATTATTGCGAAGGTGCTTAACAGATGGGCAAATGTATTGAATAAGGATAAGAGAAATGAGTAAAGAAAGATTAGATGTTTTATTAGTTAATAAAGGGCTTGCAACTTCAAGAGAGAAGGCAAAAGCTATTATTATGTCTGGCAATGTATATGTTGACGGACAGAAGGAAGACAAGGCAGGTCAGTCATTTCCTGACACTGCAGTGATAGAGGTCCGCGGAACAACTCTTAAGTATGTTAGCCGTGGTGGTCTTAAGCTTGAGAAAGCTATGCAGAATTTTGATGTGACGCTTGAAGGCAAGATATGTATGGATGTAGGTTCATCAACGGGTGGATTCACTGACTGCATGCTTCAGAATGGTGCAATTAAAGTCTATGCTGTCGATGTAGGACATGGACAGCTTGACTGGAAGTTGCGCAATGATGAGAGAGTAGTATGCATGGAAAAAACTAATATCCGTTATGTAACCCCTGATGATGTTGCGGACAGAATACAGTTTTCAAGTATAGATGTATCATTTATCTCACTTACTAAGGTACTTACTCCAGTAAGAAATCTTCTTACAGATGATGGACAGATAGTGTGTCTTATCAAGCCGCAGTTTGAGGCAGGACGTGAGAAGGTAGGAAAGCATGGCGTTGTAAGAGATAAAGATGTGCATATAGAAGTAATCAATAAGGTTATTGATTATGCAATGTCAATAGGATTTGAAATCCTTAATCTTGAGTTCAGTCCTGTTAAGGGACCTGAGGGGAATATTGAGTATCTGCTGCATTTGCAGAAAATAGCAGAACCACAGATAAAGGAAATTCCATTTATTGTAGAAAATGTAGTTGAAAAAGCTCACGAAGTATTGTAATATATATTTAATTCTTTTCGTATACTAAATGAGGTTCAGCATGAAATATTTTTATATTGTTACTAACAGGTTTAAAGATCCTGATGGTGTTAATACAAGAAAGATTGCACAGTTTCTGCGTTCCAAGGGAGCTGAATGTGTATGCCAGATAGAACAGGAACAGGCATTTAATAAAACAGGTTCATACAGTGATGTAAGACTGGTTCCTGATAATACTGAATGTGTTATTGTTCTTGGAGGTGATGGTACACTTATTCAGGCATCAAGGGAGTTGTCTGAGAAGGATATTCCTTTTATAGGCGTTAACATCGGAACTCTTGGTTATCTTACAGACACAGATATGTCAAGCTTTGAGGAGACATTAGAGAGTCTTCTTAGAGATGATTATGAGATTGACAGACGCATGATGCTTGATGGATGTATATATCGCGGTGAAGAACGCATTTTTTCTGATATGGCACTTAATGATGTTGTAATTAACAGAAATGGTGCTTTAAGAATTATTGATTTTGATATATATGTCAATGGCGAGTATCTTAATACATATTCGGCTGACGGGGTAATTGTTTCGACCGCAACAGGATCGACAGCGTACAGCCTGTCAGCAGGAGGACCTATAATACAGCCGACAGCAAGACTTATAATGGTGACACCTATATGTCCTCATTCACTTAATCAGAGAAGTATTATATTTGCTGCCGATGATGAGATTATGATTGAGATGAAGGATAATAAAAGCTCATCAGGAAGAATGACGGGTTCTCTTAAGAATGACAGCGCAAGAGTCGCCACATTTGATGGAGAAAGCTTCTGTGAAGTTGTAACGGGAGACAGAATTGTTATTACGCAGTCAGAGCGTATATCAAGATTTGTCAAGACAAGCAGAATTTCATTCTTAGAGAGAATAAGGAACAAAATGTAGTTGGGGATAATTATGAAAACAGACAGACATAAAAAGATATTAGAAGTAATTGACAGATACGAAGTTGGAACACAGGAGGAGCTGGCAAAGATTCTGAACGATGAAGGCTATAATGTTACGCAGGCTACTGTTTCAAGAGATATAAGAGAACTTAATCTGTCAAAAGTTTCTGTGGATGGTAAGAGAACAAGGTATGCAACACTTACAAAGGACAAACCTGTTGCAAGTGATAAATTTTTAACGGTTCTTAAAGAAGGCTTTGTATCAATGGATATGGCACAGAATATTCTTGTAATTAAGACTGCACCTGGAATGGCAATGGCTGTATGTGCTGCTATTGATGCACTGGAATGGAATGAGATTGTAGGTTCTATTGCAGGAGATGATACTATCATGTGTGCAGTAAGGACAGTTAATGATACTTTGCTTGTTATGAACAAGATTAAGAAACTTATTAAGAACAATTAATAGACAGAATTGAAAGGCAGGATATGTTAGTTAATTTACATGTTAAGAATCTTGCACTTATAGAAGAAGAGAATATTGATTTTGATGAAGGACTTAATATACTTTCTGGTGAAACCGGTGCAGGTAAATCTATTATTCTCGGTTCTATTAATGCTGCATTAGGAAGCAAGACATCACCTGATTTTATAAGGTCAGGATGTGAATATGGACTTTCAGAGATAACATTTGCAATACCAGAAGATAAGATTGAACGAATCAAAGAACTGGGGATTATATCATGTGATGACGGTGAACTTGTTATTTCGAGGAAAATCATGTCAAACCGTTCACAGATTAAGGTTAACGGACAGTCTTTTACATCCGCCCAGACCAGAGTTCTTGCACATGAATTGATTGATATTCACGGACAGCATGATAACCAGCTTCTTATGGATGAGAGTAATCATTTGTCTGTTATTGATGCTTATGATAACAGCATCATTCCACTTCTTGATTCGTATAAAGAATGCTATAAAGAATATGCTATATGTAGAAAAGCATATGAAAGTCTTTCTGGTGATGATGAATCAAGGATTAAAGAGATGGCTTTTCTTCAATATGAAATCAATGAGCTTGAATCAGCTGCTTTAAAACCTGGAGAAGATGAACAGATTGAAGCTGATTACCGGAGAATGAGTAACTTCCAGAAGATTGCAGGAAATCTTTCTGAGGTGTCGATGCTGCTTTCAGAAGGTGACAATAATCTTAGTGATATGGCAGGAGCTGCATTAAAGAATATGATAGCTGCAAGCGAATATGATGAATCTTTGAAAGATGACTGTGATATTCTAGCTGATATTGAGAATCTTATATCAGATGTGGCTCATAACCTTTCAGCTTATATGGATGATTTTACATTTGACCAGTCTGAATTCAATACACTTGAAGAAAGACTTGATATGATTAATTCTCTTAAGATGAAATATGGCAAGTCGATTGAAGATATATTATCTGTTCTTGATGATAAGAAACAGAAGTTATCTGAATATGAGAATTATGATGAAGTTGTTGCTGCAAGAAAAGCTGAATATGATAGAGCTTATAAAAAACTTATGAATGCGGCTTCTCTTTTAAGCAGCCAGAGGAAGAAAACAGCACTAAATTTTTCGCAGGATATAATAAATGCCTTAAAACAGCTTAATTTTCTTGATGTAAGATTTGAAGCTGAATTTGAAGAGAAAAATCCTGATTCAACCGGAACTGACAATGTCAGGTTTATGATTTCAACTAATCCGGGTGAAGATATGAAGCCTCTTGCAAAGATTGCATCAGGTGGAGAATTGTCAAGAATCATGCTTGCTATTAAAAGTGTAATGGCAGAGACAGATGTATCCAAAACACTGATATTTGATGAGATTGATGCAGGAATCAGCGGAAAGACGGCACAGCTTGTTGCAGAGAAGTTAAATACACTCTCAAAAACTCATCAGATAATATGCATTACACATCTTCCTCAGATTGCGGCAATGGCTGATAATCACTATGTTATTGAGAAGTCTACTAAAGATAATCGGACAATAAGTAACATAACAAAGCTTTCATATGATGAAAGTATAGGTGAGTTAGCAAGAATGCTTGGCGGTTCAAGTATTACAGATGCAGTTGTGTCTAATGCAAAAGAACTTAAGAATATGGCACAGACGGCAAAAAATAATTAAATACATTTTAACTGAATTTACAGTAATACCCTTTTTTAAAAGTATTTCATTGGTCAATACTAATCTTAGAAGGATGGTGGATTGATATGAAGGATTTTAAAAAAGGGTTAATTTATGCTGGGGTTCTGGCATTTTGCATAGGTTTTGGAGCTTATATATACTGTAATTCAATTAAGAAAAAGATTCCAGATAAGCTATATATATATAAGCAGGATAAGGCTGTTTTTTCTATGGACATACCTGTTGTTGGTACTGTATATGACAGCAGTAATAATATATGTGCCGATAATATTGATTTTGGAAAGCAGGTTACAATCCAGTCGGGAAATACCGGTCAGTATTATGTGGATTATAAGCTTTTTGGACTGCTTTCTGTCGCAAGGACACATATGGAGGTAGTCGATGAAAAATACATTTATTCTGGTGGTTTTCAGGTCGGTATATATCTTAAATGTAATGGAGTATATGTTGTTAATACAGAAACAATATGCACATATGATGGGCAGAATGTTGTTCCTGCCAAAGGAAAGATTAATAAAGGTGATTATATAATTAAAGTTAATGGTTCTCAGACAGATACGAAAGAACAGCTTTCACAGGCGGTGTCAGAATCGGCAGGAAATAGTATGGACATAACTGTCAGGCGGGATGGTCAGGAAATTGAAGAGCAGATTATACCTGTGAAAAATGTTGCAGGAGAATACAAAATTGGAATCTGGGTTAAAGATGATACACAGGGTGTTGGAACTGTTACTTATGTGTGTGAAGATGGCACATTTGCCGCATTAGGACACGGAATATCAGATAACGAAACAGGGAAGGTACTTGATATAAAAGATGGCATGATATACAGAACAAGGATTCTGTCTATTGTACCTGGAAAAAATGGAGAGCCGGGAGAGCTTCTTGGTACTATTGATTATAGAGAGGACAACATAGGAAGTATAAGGCGTAATACTGATAAAGGCATATACGGTGAAAATGCGTACTCTTTATATAAGGAGTATTCACCAGAACTGATGAAAGCAGCCGGGTCATATGAAGCTTCAAAAGGAACAGCATATGTAAGGTTTTATAACAATGGCAGTTTTCATGATTATGAAATTGATATAACAGATTTAAAGTATGGCGATTCTAAGAATATAACATTTAAAGTGACATCAGGAGAGCTTCTCAAGCTGACTAATGGAATTGTTCAGGGGATGAGTGGGAGTCCGATTATTCAGAATGGAAAGATAATTGGGGCTGTCACACATGTATTTGTTGATGATTCCACTTGCGGATATGGTATATTTATTGATAGAATGCTGGATAAAGACGAAAAAGAAACTAATTAAGAAAAGGATTATGATACGATGGAAAGAGAGAAATTTGGCAGCAGACTTGGATTCATACTTATAAGTGCAGGCTGCGCAATCGGAATTGGAAATGTATGGCGTTTTCCATATGTTGCAGGCAATAATGGAGGTGGAATATTTGTTTTATTATATATGTTATTCCTTCTTATGTTTGGAATTCCTGTACTATCAATGGAACTTGCGATGGGAAGAGCTTCTAAAAGCAGTATAATAAGGGCATATCATGAACTGGAGCAACCTGGACAGAAGTGGCATATTCATGGATATCTTGGAATGATAGGTAATTATATACTTTTATTCTTCTATACTACTGTTTCAGGATGGATGTTAGGATATTTTATTAAGTATGTAACTGGTGATATTACTAAAAATACTGACAGTTCACAGATGTTTGCTGATGTAACAGCTAATCCATGGATAATGTTTGTGTGGATGGCAGTAATAGTTCTTATTGCGGTTATTGTATGCAGTATGGGACTTCAGAATGGTGTTGAAAAGATTACAAAATATATGATGCTTATTCTTCTTGGACTTATTGTTGTTCTTGCTATCCACAGTCTTACACTTGATGGTGCCGGAAAGGGAATGCGATATTTTCTTGTTCCTGATATGAATAAGATAGAAGAGGTTGGTCTTGGAAATATTATTATTGAGGCAATGAGGCAGGCTTTCTTTACTTTAAGTGTGGGAATGGGCTCAATGATGATATTTGGAAGTTATATTGGGAAAGAACGTGCGCTTGTAGGAGAGGGAATACAGATTACATTACTTGACACATTTGTTGCAATTATGTCAGGAGTTATCATATTTCCAGCTTGTATGTCATATAATATACCAACAGACAGTGGTCCAAGCCTTATATTTGTCACACTTCCAAAGGTGTTCGAACATATGTCAGGTGGAAGATTCTGGGGCGCAATGTTTTTCCTTTTTATGACATTTGCGGCATTATCCACAGTTATTGCTGTTCTGGAGAATATTATTGCATGCAATATGGAAGCTTTTGGATGGAACCGTAAGAAAGCAGGTGCAATTAACCTGTTTATTATAATTATCATGAGTATCCCATGCGTTCTTGGGTTCAATGTATTAAACGGATTTACACCGCTTGGAGCTGGAACTAATGTGCTTGATCTGGAAGATTTTCTTGTAAGCAGTCTTATTCTTCCTATAGGAAGCCTTGTTATACTTCTATTCTGTACGACTAAGCTTGGCTGGGGATATGATAATTATATGAATGAAGTTAATACAGGAAAGGGTATTGGCATGCCTAAGATTTTTAAGTTTTATCTTAAATATATCCTGCCTCTGGTTATTTTATTCATTATTATTGATGGTTTGATTTAATAATCATAAGTATGTGTCGAATTTTGTCGAATGCTGCGATATCTTGCGATAAAAAGTGCTTGCGGACTGCTGCTGTTAAAACTATACTAGTTGTTGTGAAGTTAAGATGTGTCGGAATAATTAATTTTCACAATATGAAAGGGCTTGGATCAATGGAGAGGACGAAAATAGCTATTGCAGATGATAATCAGAATATTCTGGAAGCACTAAAAAATGTTATTGATGAAGAAGAGGACATGACAGTTGTAGGAATTGCAGATAACGGAGCTGACACTGTTAAGATAATTCATGAAAGCAATCCTGATGTTGTTTTATTGGATCTGATTATGCCGGGAATTGACGGTATTACTGTTATGGAAAAAGTGAGAGAGGATAAATCAATAAATTCTAAGCCGGACTTTATTGTAATAAGTGCTGTTGGAAGAGATAGTGTAACTGAGGATGCATTTAATATGGGAGCAGCATATTACATAATGAAACCTTTTGACAATGAGGTACTGGTCAACAGAATACGATACATAAGAAATCAGCATAACAAGACAAATGTTAAATCAATTCCGAAAGAGCCGGTATCTATTACAGATCGAAATCTGGAAACAGATATAACCAATATAATACACGACATAGGAATCCCTGCACATATAAAGGGATATCAGTATCTTAGAGATTCTATTATTCTTTCAGTAAAGAATGCGGAAGTGATAAATAGCGTAACGAAGGTGCTTTATCCAACTATAGCAAGAAAATATGAAACAACTTCAAGTCGCGTAGAAAGAGCAATAAGACATGCTATTGAAGTAGCATGGAACCGCGGAAATACAGATACGCTGAATGATTTATTTGGGTACACGATTAATTGTGGAAAAGGTAAGCCTACTAATTCGGAATTTATTGCTCTGATATCAGATAAAATCCGTATCCAGTATAATATTAAATAAAAAACACACACATTTTTCACATATAATTAGTTGTAAAGCCTTGAAATATCGTGTTTTATATATTATAATTACAAAATCGTAAACGATTTTTAACAATTTTGTAATAATTTTAATTGAGGTATATATGCGTAGGAGAATTTTTAAAGGTTTTGCAGCTATTTTATTGACATCAACTATAACGGTATCGACAGTATTTGCAGTTTATGCAGATGATGTTGATAAATTAAAGCAGCAGAAGAAACAGACAGAACAGGAACTTGATGACCTTCAGAACCAGTGGGCTTATCTGTTACAGCAGATGGATGATTTGGAACTCAAGATGGCTAATAAATCTGACGAAATAGATGCTGCCAATGTTAAACTTAAAGAAGCTGAAAAGGTTCAGGCTGCACAGTATGATGATATGAAGCTTCGTATTAAGTATATGTATGAAGACCAGTCTGTATCATTAGCTGAAGTTTTTCTTACTTCATCAGACATGAGTACAATGCTTAATAAAGCTGTTTATATGCAGGAAGTATATAATTATGACAGAAACAAGCTTGATGAAATGGCTAAGACAGCTCAAGAAATTCAAAATCTAAAAACAGGTCTGGAAAATGATAAAAAGGAACTTGATGAGGCGCAGGCACAGTTGACTGAGAAACAGGCTCTTCTTTACAGTACAATTCAAGAAACACAGGCTAAAGCAGATGATGTGAGCAGCCAGCTTGAATCCGCTGTTAAGAAAGCTGCCGAAGTTGCAGCGAAGAAAGAACAGGAACGTCTGGCAGCAGCAGCAGCCGTTTCAATACAGCAGAATATAGCAACACCGGCTAAAGGAGATTCTTCTGTAGCTAATGGGGTGGTTTCTTTAGCATATTCACTTCTTGGAGTTCCTTATGTAAGCGGCGGAAGTTCACCATCAGGTTTTGACTGCTCAGGATTTACTTCATATCTGTTCAGACAGTATGGAATTAGTATTTCAAGATCATCAAGTGCCCAGGCATATGGTGGTACAGCGGTTAACGGACTTGCCAATGCACAGCCTGGTGATGTTATATGTTATCCGGGACATGTTGGAATATATGTAGGTGGAGGACAGATGATTCATGCTAATGTTCCAGGTGGTTCAGTAAGGCTTGTTGGTGTTAATTCAATAGGTATGAGCGTAATTGCCATAAGACGTTACTGGTAATATTCTAATATATGTGATATAATGAGTGCAGTTTTACAGGAACTGCACTTATTTTTTTATAAATGCATGAAGAGTATGGGATTATAATTAAGAAGAAATGAGGACTAATGTATGAAAAATGTATTGTTGATTGCATCAGAGGCTGTACCATTTATTAAGACAGGCGGACTTGCCGATGTTGCAGGTTCACTTCCTAAGTATTTTGACAAGACTAAGTTTGATGTAAGAGTAATGATACCTAAGTATACATGTATACCTTGGGAGTATCGTGAAAAGATGGTTTATAAGACACATTTTTACATAGATCTTGCCTGGAGAACACAATATGTAGGTGTTTTTGAATTAGAGTGGAATGGTGTGACATTTTACTTTATTGATAATGAATTCTATTTTGGTGGTAATAAGCCATACAGCTGGATTCATGAGGATATTGAGAAGTTTGCATTCTTTAGCAAGGCTGCACTTTCAGCCCTTCCTGTGCTTGGCTTCAGACCAGACATAATTCATTGTAATGACTGGCAGACAGGTCTTATTCCTGTATATCTTAAGGAAAGATTTTCACAGGGAGAGTTTTATCAGGGCATCAAGTCTATTATGACTATACATAATCTTAAGTTCCAGGGCATATGGGATCTTAAGAAAGTTAAGGATATTACAGGTCTTCCAGATGAATATTTTACATCAGATAAGCTTGAAGCCTATGATGATGCTAATTACTTAAAAGGTGGTATCGTATATGCTGACAGGGTTACAACTGTAAGTGAGACTTATGCAGAAGAGATAAAGACACCGTTTTATGGCGAGAATCTTGATGGCCTTATGAGAGCAAGATCTAATGTTTTATCAGGTATTGTTAATGGTATTGATTATGATGAATATAATCCAGAGACAGATAAGAGAATTTCCAACAATTATAATCAGGTAACTTTCAGAAAAGAAAAGTGGAAGAACAAAGTTGCACTTCAGAAAGAACTTGGACTTACAGAAGATAAGGGCAAGTTTATGATTGGGCTTGTATCGAGACTTACAGACCAGAAGGGACTTGATCTTGTAGCATATGTTATGGATCAGCTCTGTGCAGAAGATGTACAGTTTGTTGTTCTTGGTACCGGTGAAGAGAGATATGAGAATATGTTCAGACATTATGACTGGAAATATAATGACAGAGTATCAGCTAATATATATTATTCAGAAGATATGTCACATAAGGTATATGCAGCCTGTGATGCATTCCTTATGCCGTCATTATTTGAACCTTGTGGACTTTCACAGCTAATGAGCCTTAGATATGGAACAGTTCCTATAGTAAGAGAAACAGGTGGCCTTAAGGATACTGTAGAGCCATATAACGAATATGAAGGTAAGGGAACAGGATTTTCTTTTGCTAATTATAACGCACATGAGATGCTTGGTATTGTTAATTATGCTAAGGATGTATATTACAATCATAAGAGAGAGTGGAATAAGATTGTTGACAGGGGAATGAAGACAGACTTCTCATGGAACAGTTCAGCTAGAAAGTATGAAGAACTTTATAATTCACTTTAATTAAGTGACAGTTTTGTATTTAACGGTGATTTTCTATAAAAGAAAAAGGAAGCTGCGATAAAAGCAACTTCCTTTTTTAATGCAGGTGGCGGGACTTGAACCCGCACGATGTTACCACCGGCAGATTTTGAGTCTGCTGCGTCTGCCATTCCGCCACACCTGCGCGACTTTGATAGTTTATCATAATAAATCTTAAAAATCAAGTAAAGAATACTTGCGTACATAATAAATTTCGAATATTATTTTATTATTGTATTATAATCCTTTTATGGAGGCGTTTATGGATAACTGTAAGGAAATCCAGAGCAGGATAGAAAGCTTTGAACATGGCAATCTGTCACTTAAAGATGAAGAAGCATTTACCAATCATATTCTTAACTGTGCAGACTGTCGTGAAGAGATGGAGATATATTATATAATTTTATATGGATTAGAAGATGATAATGAGAAAAGAACAGAGAACAGCAGATATAGTGCATATTTAGATGCATTTGATTTTACAGGGCTGGTTGAGCAGAAGCTTAAGGACAGTGAGGCTAAATGTTTGTTTTTAAGACAATGGACTCATTTTACAAGAGTAAGATATATTTTTGTTTCTACAGTTATGGTTCTTACAGCATTGCTTCTTATCATTATTAAATTCTTTTAAAGATGGGAGATTGTTATGGGTGAAAAACTTATATTAATAGATGGACACAGCATTTTAAACAGGGCATTTTACGGAGTTCCTGACCTTACTAATGCAGAAGGCATACATACCAATGCCATGTATGGCTTTCTTAATATTTTATTTAAATTTCTTGATGAAGAAAAGCCTGACTATATTACGGTTGCATTTGATTTATCTGCACCGACATTCAGACATAAGGCATTTGATGGATATAAAGGAACAAGAAAGCCTATGCAGCCAGAACTAAAGCAGCAGGTTCCTCTTATGAAGGAGCTGCTTAAAGCAATGAATATTACAGTTGTCGAGCAGGAGGGATACGAAGCTGATGATATTCTAGGTACAATTGCGAAGGAAAGTGCTGCGAAAGGAATAGATGTATCAATTGTTTCAGGTGACAGAGATTTACTTCAGCTTGCAGATGAGCATATTAAGATAAGAATACCGAAGACAAAGAAAGGCGTAACAGAGGTTGAAGATTATTATCCATCAGATGTATTTAATCTGTATGGAGTTACTCCTCATGAATTTATAGATGTTAAAGCACTTATGGGCGATACATCTGATAATATACCAGGAGCACCGGGAGTAGGACCTAAGACAGCGTCGGCTATTATTCAGAAATATCATAGTCTTGATAATGTTTTTGAACATCTTTGCGAGTTGAAGCCGCCTAAAGCAAAAACATCAATAACTGAGAATATCGAGCAGATTAAGATGAGCAGATTTTTGTCAGAGATTAAAATCGATGTTCCGATTGATTATAAAGTTGAAGATTCTAAAGCAGGTGATTTCTTTAATGAGAATTCATATGAACTTTTTAAGAAGTATAATTTTAAAAATATGCTAAAGAAGTTTGAGAATACAGATATAATTGCTAAAGACCCTGAATGTTATGAATATTTCAAGAAAATATCTGATTTTGCTGAGGTTGAAAATGTATTTAAAAAAGCGGTGGATATAGCAGGTGGGATTGAAAAAATCGGACTTTCTATTGTAAGAGAAAATGAACTGACTGCAGTTGGAATAACACTTTCAGATACAGAAATATACTATATCCCGGTATCGGGTTTTGTTACAGAGAGCTATCTTGCAGACCGTCTGTCAGATGTTGTAAGCGTGGCTTCCAACAGAAATATAGCTTCTGCCAATATTAAAGATTATCTTGATATATTTGAAAAAGACAAGATAAATGGCTATCCGCTTGTTTCAGAAAAAGCATTTATTGATACTGCAATTGCGGCATATCTGCTTCATCCAAGTAACGAAAGTTATGATTATGAAAGTCTTGGAAGAGAGTTTTTATCATTAACATATCCTTCAAAAACAGAACTTCTGGGTAAATTGTCAATTAATAAGGCAGTAAATGAAGCGGAAGACAATCTTATTAAGTATGCATGCCTTTCATCATATGCTTATTACAAATGTGCTGATAAAATTACAGAACAGTTAAAGAGTGAGAATATGTATGAACTTTTTGAAACTATAGAAATGCCTCTTATATTTGTTCTTTTTGAAATGCAGCAGCAAGGCATAAGTGTTGATAAACAGGCACTTGTTGATTATTCAAAGGTACTTGGTACTAAGATTTTGGTTCTTGAGAAAGAGATATATGAAGCAGCAGGCGAAGAGTTCAATATCAATTCACCAAAGCAGCTTGGTGTAATACTTTTTGAAAAGCTTGGAATGCCTAACGGAAAGAAGACAAAGAGTGGCTATTCAACAGCCGCAGATGTACTTGAAAAGCTTGCACCTGATTATCCGGTTGTAAGTAAGATTCTTGAATACAGACAGTTATCAAAGCTTAAATCAACTTATGCTGACGGTCTTACACAGTATATATCAGAAGATGGAAGAATTCATGGTACATTTAACCAGACAATAACTGCTACTGGAAGAATAAGCAGTACAGATCCTAATCTTCAGAATATTCCTATAAGAATGGAGATGGGTAAGGCTATAAGAAAGGTATTTGTTCCAAAGAATGGCTTTGTATTCTTGGATGCTGACTACTCTCAGATAGAGTTAAGAATTCTTGCTCATATGTCAGGGGATGAGAAGCTCATTGAGGCGTATAATTCATCAGCAGATATCCACAGAGCAACGGCGGCACAGGTCTTTGGCGTACCGCTCGATGAGGTTACTGATGAACAGAGAAGAAATGCCAAGGCAGTTAATTTCGGCATTATCTATGGAATGAGTTCATTTGGATTAAGTCAGGATCTTAGTATTTCAAGAAAAGAAGCTAAAGAATATATTGAAAGATATTTTGCAAGCTATCCGACTATCAAGACATTTATTGACGGACTCGTAAGTGATGCCAAAGAAAAAGGATATTCACTTACAATGTACAATAGAAGAAGAGAAATTCCAGAGATTAAATCTTCTAATTTCATGCAGCGTTCTTTTGGAGAGAGAGTTGCCATGAATGCACCGATTCAGGGAACTGCAGCTGATATTATAAAGCTGGCAATGATTAATGTATATAATGCACTTAAGGAGCATAATCTCAGGTCAAGACTTATATTGCAGGTTCATGATGAGCTTCTTGTTGAGACGGCAGAGGATGAGGTTGAAACTGTAAAGCAGATTATGCTTGATGGAATGAAGAATGCAGTAAGCCTTAAAGTTCCTCTTGAGGTAGATTTAAAGGAAGGAAAAGACTGGCTGGAGGCACACTAATGAAAGTTATTGGAATCACAGGTGGTGTAGGAGCAGGAAAATCTTCTGTTCTTGCACTCCTTAAAGAAATGTGTTCCTGCGACATTATACAGGCAGACCTTGTTGCAAGAAATATATACCACTCAGGTAATATTGGATTTAAAAAGGTCGTTGATATATTCGGGGAGCAGATTGTAGGAGAAGATGGAGAGATAAACAGACCTCTTCTCGCAGATATTATATTTAAGAACTCTAATAAGAGAATCGTTCTTAACAGCATAATTCATCCTCTTGTAAAACAAGAGATTATTAATCAGATTAATAATCATAAGATAGCAGGTGATGTTGATTACTGTTTTGTTGAGGCAGCACTGCTTATTGAAGATCACTATGATATATTCATGGATGAGATATGGTATATATATGTTTCGGAAGATGAGAGAAGAAAAAGACTTGCTGCTTCAAGAGGCTATTCTGATGAAAAGATATCAGACATATTTAAAAGTCAGCTATCTGATGCTGAGTTCAGAAAGCATGCAGATAAAGTGATTAATAATGGCGCAGATATTGAAAAAACACGCGCCCAGCTTGAGATTATACTTGGAATATGATACATTATACATAATTTGTTTATTCTAGAGGTAGGGTATGGATAATACACAGTCAAGAAATGAGACCCTTGTTTTTGGTCTTGATATAGGAACAAGAAGTATTGTCGGTGTTGTGGGATACATGGAAAGGAACCGTTTTAAGGTTATTGCAATGGCTGAGCAGAAGCATGAAACTAGAGCAATGCTTGATGGTCAGATTCATGATATCTATAAAGTTGGCGATACAATCAGAAAAGTTAAGAATTCTCTTGAGAATCAGCTAGAAAGGGAACTTTCAGATGTATGCATTGCTGCTGCCGGACGAGTTCTTAAAACTGTTAATTCGTCTGCTGAGTATGAATTTGAAGAAGAAACACGGGTTACACAGGAACATATCTATTCACTTAATCTTCTGGCAGTTGAGAATGCACATAATAAGATTAACGAAAAAGAAGATAAAGCAAGATTTTATTGTGTCGGAAACACCCCTATAAGATATCAGCTCAATGGTTATGATATTAATAATCTTGAGGGACATAAGGCTTCTAAGATTTCAGTTGAACTTATTGCTACATTTTTGCCGGAAGAGGTAGTTGATGGACTTTATGAAGCTGTTGAATATGCCGGACTTAATGTTGCAAGTCTTACATTAGAGCCTATAGCAGCCATGAATATAGCAATTCCTGAGCAGTACAGGCTTCTTAACATAGGGCTTGTTGATGTAGGTGCAGGAACATCAGATATCTGTCTTACAAAGGATGGCTGTATAATTGCTTATGGCATGATACCTTGCGCAGGTGATGAGATAACAGAGTGTATCGCAAAAACTTACCTTGTTGATTTTAATACTGCTGAAAAGATTAAAATGTCTGCAAGTTCTAAGAAAAAAGGACTTGTAACATTTAAAGATATCATGGGTATTACGCAGAAGGTAGATGCACTTGAAATAAGAAATGCAGCAGCTGATGTTGTGAATGCGATGGCAAAGGATGTTGCAGAAAAGATCATTGAGCTTAATGGCGGTAAGCCTGTAAATGCTGTGTTTGTTGTCGGAGGTGGTGGCAAGATACCAGGTTATACAGAAAGAGTTGCTGATTGTCTTGGAATACCGCACCAGAGAGTTGCGGTAAGAGGTGAAGAAGTACTTACATCAGTTGATTTTCAGGTTGATAATTTCAAGAAGGATTCATTATATGTAACTCCTGTCGGTATATGCACTAATTATTATACGCAAAAGAACAATTTTGTATTTGTTACTGTTAATAAAGAACGAATTAAACTATACGATACAAGTAATCTTACAGTTGTAGATGCTGTTATGCAGATTGGATTCCCTAATGAAAAGCTTTTCCCAAGAAGAGGGGCAGAGATTAACTTTACTGTTAATGGGAAATCAAGACTTGTAAGGGGAAGTGCCGGGGAAGGCGCAGTTGTTACGCTTAATGGAAGACCGGCTAATCTTCATACTCCGATAGAACAGAATGATATAATAGTTGTAACAGAATCTACAGTAGGAGAACCGGCAAGCATAACAATAGGACAGCTTGAAGAGTTTAATTCCCAGATAACATTTATAGTAAATGATAAAACTATCGTCTGCCCAAGATTTGCATATGTCAATGGAGAGTTAAAGTCAGAGTTCTATGATATTAATGATGGCGATAAAATCCGTATGGAGAATTTCTATACTGTTGCACAGCTTTTTGAGTTTCTTGACTTGGATTATAAGACGCTCAATGTAACTGTTAATAATGAACCAGCAGATAAGAATACTAAAGTATATGAGAACTTTACGGTAAGAACATCTTCATTAGAGGAATATAATGAGAACATTATGGCATCAGAAAAGCTGCAGGAGGCAGAAGAAGTTGATGATAGTTCATCAGAAGAACCGGTTAAACAGCCGGTTAATATAACTATTATAGTTAATGGACAGAGAGTTGTTTTATCAGGCAAAACTAATTATATAGTTGTTGACCTGTTCCAGTTCTATCCATTTGATCTTACAATGGTAAGGGGAAATCTTGTATTCTTACATAACGGAAATGATGCTGATTATTCATCGCCACTTAATGATGGTGATGTTATAGAGCTTCGCTGGGAGGATAAATAATTATGAGAATGATGCCGATTGCCAGCGGAAGCAGTGGTAACTGCATCTACCTTGGTACAGAGGACACACATGTTCTTTTTGATGCAGGAATAAGCAGAAAGAGAATTGAAGAAGGACTTAATACGGCAGGTTTAAGCCTTAAAGATATTGATGCAATATTTGTAACACATGAACATATTGACCATACAAAAGGGCTTGGTGTTATATCAAGAAAAGATGGAATCCCAATCTATTCAACTTCTGGTACAATAGATGGAATAGAACAGACCTCATCACTTGGTAATATTCCGGATGGCATATTTAATAAGATAAATGCTGATGAAGATATTTCAATTGGAGATGTAACAGTCCACCCATTTCGTATATCACATGATGCTAACGAACCGGTTGCGTATACATTTACTCAAAAATGTGCAGATGGCATAAAAAAAGCATCGGTTGTAACTGATTTAGGGTATTTTGATGATTATGTGGTTGATAATCTGACAGAATCTGATATTATGCTTGTTGAGGCTAATCATGATATCAATATGTTACAGGTTGGTCCTTATCCTTTTTATCTTAAGAAAAGAATATTAGGTAATAAAGGACATCTGTCTAATGAGACATCTGGACAGCTTGTCAATTCCCTGCTTCACGATAAGCTTAAGAAAATATATCTTGGTCATTTAAGCAAAGAGAATAACTATGATAAACTTGCTTATGAGACTGTGAAGTTAGAGATTGATATGTCAGATAACTCATTCAAATCTTCGGATTTTGATATAGAGGTTGCAAAGCGTGATGTTTTATCAGGTATTTGCGAAATATAACAGGCGCTTACAAGGTGCAGAAAGAGGAAAGCTATGAAAAAATGTGTAATTACTGTTGTAGGAAAAGATACTGTTGGTATTATTGCCAGAGTATGTACTTATCTTGCTGATACAAAGGTTAATATCCTTGATATCTCACAGACTATTGTTTCAGGATATTTTAATATGATGATGATTGTTGATATGTCTGGTTCTACAAAGAATTTTGACAATGTTAATGAAGATCTTAATAAGCTTGGCGAAGATATTGGTGTTGTAATAAAATGCCAGCGTGAAGAAATATTTGACATGATGCACCGTATCTAAGAAAGTGAGGAGACTTAAATACTATGATTAATATTATGGAAGTTACAGAGACTAACAAAATGGTCGAGAAAGAGAACCTTGATGTAAGAACTATTACTATGGGTATTAATCTTCTTGACTGTGCTGGTCCTGATTTAGCTGAGGTAAATGAGAAAATATATAACAAAATCACAACTCTTGCTAAGGATTTAGTTTCAACTGGAGAAGAGATTGCAAAGGAATTCGGTGTTCCTATTGTTAATAAGAGAATATCAATTACACCTATTTCTCTTGTTGGTTCTTCTGCATGTAAGACACCTGAGGATTATGTTACTATTGCGAAAACTCTTGATAAAGCGGCTCATACTGTTGGTGTTAATTTCATTGGTGGTTATTCAGCAGTTGTATCAAAAGGTATGACTAAGAGTGATGAACTTTTAATAAGATCAATTCCACAGGCACTTGCACAGACAGAGCTTATATGCAGTTCTGTTAATGTCGGTTCAACAAAGACTGGTATTAACATGGATGCAGTAAGACTTATGGGCGAGATAGTTAAAGAGACAGCAGAACTTACTAAGGATAAAGATTCTTTAGGATGTGCCAAGCTTGTTGTGTTATGTAATGCCCCTGATGATAATCCTTTCATGGCTGGTGCATTCCACGGTGTGACAGAAGATGATGCGATTATAAATGTTGGTGTCAGCGGTCCTGGTGTTGTTAAATACGCACTTGAGAGTGTAAGAGGAAAGAGTTTTGAGGTTCTTTGCGAAACTATCAAGAAGACAGCATTTAAGATTACAAGAGTTGGACAACTTGTTGCACAGGAGGCTTCTAAGAGACTCGGAGTACCTTTCGGTATTATTGACCTTTCACTTGCACCAACTCCTGCTGTTGGAGATTCAGTAGCAGAGATTCTTGAAGAAATCGGACTTGAGAGAGCCGGAGCACCTGGTACTACAGCTGCACTTGCAATGCTTAATGATCAGGTTAAGAAGGGCGGTGTTATGGCATCTTCTTATGTAGGTGGACTTAGTGGAGCATTCATCCCTGTATCAGAGGATCAGGGAATGATTGATGCGGTTAATGAAGGTTCACTTACAATTGAAAAGCTTGAAGCCATGACATGTGTATGCTCAGTTGGTCTTGATATGATAGCTATTCCAGGTGACACACCTGCAACAACAATTTCAGGAATTATTGCAGATGAAGCAGCTATCGGTATGGTAAATCAGAAGACAACAGCAGTAAGAGTTATTCCTGTTGTAGGAAAGGGCATTGGAGAGACAGTTGAATTCGGCGGACTCTTAGGTTATGCGCCTATTATGCCTGTTAATAAATTTGACTGTTCTGCATTCGTGAACAGAGTGGGAAGAATTCCTGCACCAATCCACAGCTTTAAGAACTAATTAAGAATTAAGATAAAAAACACCGGATGAATCATATGATTGGTTCAGCCGGTGTTTTTTTATATTCTTATTATATTCTGTTGTAATTCATTCTTCATTACATACCCATACTTTTCATATACAGCCTGTGCATATATATCAGAACATGCAAGGTCAAATATAAGTTCATTTTTATAATCAGCAGCCTTGGTAATGAAAGGTACATCAAGTTCTTTCTTGATGCTTCCAAGATACTGCTGTCCGGTTTTATTAAAACCTAATAATCTTATATATGGTATATTATTGTATGAATCGGACATGGATTTTCTTATTTCAAGAATTATATGCATAATGCAGCGGCATATTCTTGAATATACTATATTCTTTGATTTAACTTTTATTGCAAATTCTGTGATAGTGTCACTTCCTGTAAATGTACCTGCAAATCTGTTTGCGATGTCTGGACTGATATCTTCATATTCAGCAAGTCTGTCAGCAAAGTCAGTATTATCAATGTTACATAGCTGCTTAATAAATAACATTTTATGATTAAATATATTACTGAAATCATCAGGAAATAAAGGACAACTCTTAGAATTGCTGATTTCTTCATACATACCAGTAGTAAGGTATGTTTTTAATCTGTCATGTTCATCTGACATAAGCATTTTTCTTATTCCAAATGCACTTGCATATTCAGCGTTATCTGTGTCGTCATTGTAGCCTGCACCTTCACGAAGCACCGGATAATATGTCATGTTAAGGTTGTTGTAAAGAATTGCTTTTATATATTCAATTGCAAGAATGTTATTAGAACCTGTAATTATGTCTTTGCATTCAGGCAGATATTCCAGAAGAGCAGTCTGTCTTGCCGCAGGGTATGAGAGACCCTTTGCAAGAGCTTTGTTAAGAATTGCCTTATATTCAGGCGATTCTGATATTATAGTACGGCTTATCTTTGCCAGACAATCTGCATTATCAGTTTCAGCACCAAAACAGATTGAAGCGGCTTTCATTGTATTAAGTGTAAGAACTGCACCTTTTGCAAAATTCTCTGCACTTGATAATGCATAGTATACAGGTAGTTCAACAACGATATCTGCACCAGCTTTTAATGCAGCCCTTGTTCTTGCATACTTATCAATTACTGCCGGTTCACCGCGCTGCACAAAATTGCCGCTCATAACAACGATAATACAGTCAGCCTGCGAAATCTGTCTTGCTTTATTCATCTGATATATATGTCCTGTGTGTAATGGGTTATATTCTGCAACAATTCCGCATGCTTTCATGTAGTGTCTCCTTTATGTTTTTATTATATTTTACTGAAATCGTACATTTATGTCAAAAATATTGCTGAATTTAGTCAATGTATCGTTTTTAAAACATTTTTAAGTGCCAGACGACCTTGTTTTCGACTAAAAATTGGTATATAATTTTTGTCAGAGTTCAGTATGTTTACTGAAAATTTACTTTTTTATAAGGAGGAGTCATTAATCATGGCATTTATTGACACAATTAAAGAAAGAGCAAAGGCAGACAAGAAGACTATCGTATTACCAGAGTCTATGGATAAGAGAACTTATGAAGCTGCTGAGAAGATTTTAAAGGAAGGCATTGCTAATTTAGTTATCATTGGTACTCCTGAAGAGATCGAGAAGTATGGTAAGGGCTATGACATTTCTGGCGCCACAATCGTAGATCCATTTAACGATCCTAATAAGCAGAAGTATATTGATAAATTCGTTGAGTTAAGAAGCAAGAAGGGTGTTACACCTGAGATGGCTAAGGAACAGATGGAGAAGGATTACATGTACTACGCATGCCTTATGTGCAAATGTGGAGATGCTGATGGAGCAGTATCTGGTGCATGCCACTCAACAGGCAATACAATCCGTCCAGCTCTTCAGTTATTAAAGACTAAGCCAGGTATCAGCTCAGTTTCAGGTTTCTTCCTTATGGAAGTTCCAGACTGCGAATTCGGTGAGAACGGTCTTTTTGTATTCGCTGACTGTGCTGTAAGCCCAGATTATGATTCAGAGAAGCTTGCTGAGGTTGCTAAGCTTTCTTCAGATTCATTCAAGAGCTTTGTAGGAAAGGACGCTAAGGTTGCTATGCTTAGCTTCTCTTCATACGGAAGTGCTAAGCATGACAGAGTAACTATGGTTGCTGATGCTGTTAAGATTGCAAAAGAGAAGTACCCAGATATCACTGTTGATGGTGAGCTTCAGTTAGATGCTGCTTTAGTTCCAGAAGTTGCTGCACTTAAGGCACCTGAGAGCCCAGTAGCTGGTAAGGCTAATACACTTGTATTCCCTAACCTTGAAGCTGGTAACATTGGTTATAAGCTTGTTCAGAGACTTGCTAAGGCTGGAGCTTATGGTCCTGTTCTTCAGGGTCTTTCTATGCCAGTTAACGATCTTTCAAGAGGATGCTTTGCTGACGATATCGTTGGTGTAGTAGCTATGACAGCAGTTCAGGCTCAGAATGCATAATTAACATTTTTAAGGAGAATTTTTGTAATGAATATTTTAGTATTAAACTGTGGAAGCTCATCTCTTAAGTATCAGCTTATTAACATGGATGATGAGAGCGTAATCGCAAAAGGTCTTGTAGAGAGAATCGGTATTGAAGGTTCTGTTCTTACACATAAGCCAACTGGAAAGGATAAGTATGTTGTTGAGACTCCTATGAAGGATCACAATATCGCAGTTAAGCTTGTACTTGATGCTCTTCAGGATGCTGAACACGGCGTAATCAAGTCTACAGATGAGATTGCAGCAGTAGGACACAGAGTACTTCATGCAGGTGAGAAGTATATTGAGTCTTGTCTTGTAACAGAGGATGTTAAGAAGGTTGTAAGAGAATGTTTCGACCTTGGTCCTTTACATAACCCAGCTAACCTTATCGGTATTGAAGCTGTTGAGTCAGCTATGCCAGGCAAGCCAAATGTAGCTGTATGGGATACAGCATTTGGAGGAACAATGGAGCCAAAGGCTTACCTCTATGCTATTCCTCGTGAATACTATGAGAAGTACGGCGTAAGAAGATATGGTTTCCACGGAACAAGCCACAGCTTTGTTTCTAAAGAAACAATTAAGTTTGCAAACCTTGATCCTAAGACTGCTAAGGTTATCGTATGCCACCTTGGTAACGGTGCTTCAATTTCAGCTTCTGTTGGTGGTAAGTGCGTAGATACTTCTATGGGTCTTACTCCGCTTGAAGGACTTATCATGGGAACACGTTCTGGTGATCTTGATCCAGCTATCTTAGAGTTCTTATGCAACCATGAGAACCTTACAATAAGCGAGATGCTCAATATACTTAACAAGAAGTCTGGTGTACTTGGTATGTCAGGCGGAATCTCAAGTGATTTCAGAGATCTTAATGCTGCAGCTAACGACGGTAACGAAATTGCTAAGGTTACACTTGAAGCTTATGCTTACAGAGTAGCTAAGTATATTGGTGCTTACACAGCAGCTATGAACGGTGTTGATGCCATTACATTTACAGCTGGTGTTGGTGAGAATGCTGCATGGCTTCGTCCAATGGTAGCTAAATATCTTGGATACCTTGGTGTTGAACTTGATGAAGCTGCAAGCGAGAAGGCTTGTGGAGTAGAAGGAATTATCTCTACACCAGAATCTAAGGTTAAGCTTTGCGTAATTCCTACTAATGAAGAGCTTGCAATCGCAAGAGAAACATTAGCATTAGTAAAATAATTGACATATTCACGAAAAATATTGAATTTAAGTGAATTTGTTGTTGACAAAGACAGGGAGCATGCGTATAATTGACAAGGTGTGGATTAGCGCATGCTTTTCCTATGCATAATAGTATGAATTGGAGACAATTATGCTAATTGATTTAAGAGAGCTTTTATCCGGTTCACAGGATGAAAGAATAGAAAAGGTTTCAATTGAATCAGAAAGCTTTGACACTGGAATCGCTAAGTATAGTATACTTGAGAAGCCAGAGTTTGAACTTTGCATTACCAGAATTGGTAAGAATAAGCTTGAGATTAAAGCTGAGAGCTTTGTTGTTCTTGATATTCCATGTGACAGATGTTTAGAGTCTGTTCCTACGAAAGTAGAGTACAGTGTTGATGAAATCGTTGATTTCTCAGACAATGTTGCCGGGGAAGAAGCAAAGGAAGAAAAAGACTATATTGGTGGATACGAACTCGACGTGGACAGATTAGTTTTCGGCGAAATACTGATATCCATGCCGGGTAAGACATTATGTACCCCTGATTGCAAGGGGCTATGTTCTATATGCGGACACAACCTGAATGTCTCAGAGTGTGGCTGTGACCGAGAGTCCCTGGATCCAAGAATGTCTGTTTTCAAAGATATTTTAAAGAATTTTAAGGAGGTGTAACATATGTCAATTTGTCCAAAGAATAAATCTTCAAAGGCAAGAAGAGATAAGAGAAGAGCAAACTGGAAGATGGCTGCTCCAAATCTTGTAAAGTGTTCAAAGTGTGGCGCTTTAATGATGCCTCATAGAGTATGCAAGTCTTGTGGTTCTTACAACAAGAAAGAAATCATCTCTGTTGACTAATTGTTTATTAAAATGTATTTTAACAGGCTGTCCCATTGGGGCAGCTTGTTTTGTTTTATAAAGAAATGTGTTATACTATGTGGGATTTTGATAAAGGGAAGGCTTTTGATTATGAAAGTGAATAAAATACTCGCATTTATGTTTATATTAGAATTATGTATTATCCCATTACAGGGGTGCGGTGCAAAAAGTACAACTGCAGATTCAACAGAAACTCAGGGGACTCAGGCGCAGATAGATGATGCTTATGGCAAAGGTCTTAGTTTTACATACAATGATTATGCTGATAATGTGTTATCTTTAAGTTATAATCTTAAGCAGAATGCGGATGGAAGCTGGCAGCTGTCTGTCAGTGGACAGAATGCCCATGTAAATGGAACAAAAGTGATATCTGATAATAATGCCAATGGATTTTTCTATTATCTTTTGCATGAAACTAATATAGCCACTTATAAAGATTATAATAAAACAGATGATTCAATAACTTCTGATGTTGCGTGGTGGTTTAATCTTAATATATATTACGACAAGGATTCTATCGTTGCATATGGTTATATGATGCATCCGTCTGATTATGATGATATCAGAGTTCAGATTACTGAATATCTTAATGATTTATTTAAAAATGCTTAAGGTTGCGTTAATTTGATATTCGTAGTATATTTTACAATAGTATTTTAATGATTAATATGAAATGGAGTTTAATTTATGGTAAAAATCGCACTTGACGCTATGGGTGGAGATAATGCACCAGCAGAGATTGTCAAAGGAGCAGTACAGGCTGTTGCTACTGATAAGGACTGCTTTGTATATCTTGTAGGTAAGGAAGATAAGATTAAAGAATGTCTTAACGGACAGCAGTATGATTCATCAAGAATAGAGATTGTTAATGCTGATGATGTAATTGAAACAGGTGAACCTCCTGTTATGGCTATAAGAAGAAAGAAAGAGTCATCTCTTGTTAAAGCAATGTATATGGTTAAGAATAAAGAAGCTGATGCATTCGTATCTGCCGGAAGTTCAGGAGCAATCCTTGTTGGTGGTCAGACTATAGTTGGAAGACTCCGCGGAGTTGACAGACCACCAATGGCAGCACTTATCCCTACTAAGGATGGTGTTTCACTGCTTGTTGACAGTGGTGCTAATGTAGATGCGAGAGCAACTATGCTTGTACAGTGGGCTGTTATGGGTTCTATATACATGGAGAATGTTGTTGGAATTAAGAATCCAAGAGTTGCAATTGTCAATGTCGGACTTGAGGAAGAAAAGGGTAATTCACTTGTCAAAGAAACATATCCAATGCTTAAAGAGTGTCCTAACATTAATTTTATAGGAAGTATTGAAGCAAGAGAGATTCCAAACAGCTATGCAGATATCATTGTATGCGATGCATTTGTTGGAAACTGTATCTTAAAGCTTTACGAAGGAGAAGCCAAGATGATACTTGGAAAGATTAAGGGCGTTATGATGTCATCATTAAAGACTAAGATTGGCGCACTTCTTATCAAGAAGTCATTAAAGACACAGCTTAAGTCAATGGATGCTTCAGAACACGGTGGCGCTCCTCTTATCGGTCTTAATGGTCTTGTTGTCAAGACTCACGGAAATGCTAAGGCTAAAGAGGTTAAGAATTCATTAATTCAGTGTGTAACATTTACAAAAATGAATATAAATGATAAAATTACTGAGGCGCTCGGTCAGATTCCAGAGCAGCATAATTAAACATTGAAAGGATAGATATTATGGAATTCGAGAAGTTACAGAATATTATTGCAGATGTACTTAACATTGATAAATCAAAGATTACTCCAGAGACAACATTTGTTGATGATCTTGGAGCAGATTCATTAGATGTATTTCAGATTATCATGGGAATTGAAGATGAATTCGATATCCAGATTCCTGATGATGCAGCTGAATCAATTGTAACAGTTAATGATGCAGTTGTTCAGATTCAGAACGCAACTAATAAATAAACCATACAGATAGCGATGAATAACAAGAGCATAAGGAGCAAATATTCTTGCATAATTTGTTCCTTATGCTCTTGTTTTCAAAAGTTCGCAGAAAGGTGTATTAATGCATAATAAAGATTTGTCTGTGTTTATGCAGACTATTGGTTATGAGTTTAAGGATATAAGTCTTCTTCAGACAGCACTTACACACAGTTCTTATGCCAATGAGCAGAAGAAAGGGATGTGCGTGGATAATGAAAGAATGGAATTCTTAGGTGATGCTGTTCTTGAGCTTTCATCAAGTGATTATATATATAAGAATCACTCAGAGATGGCTGAAGGAAAGATGACAAGACTTCGTGCCAGCATTGTATGTGAGCCTACACTTGCTTTATGTGCAAGAGCTATTAAGCTTGATACATTTATAAGACTCGGCAAAGGAGAAGAGCTTACCGGAGGAAGAAGCAGGGATTCTATCGTATCAGATGCCTGTGAAGCTGTTATAGGAGCCATCTATCTTGATGGTGGTTTTGCTAATGCGAAAGAATTTGTTAATAAGTTTATTCTTAATGACCTTGACAATAAGAAACTCTTTTTTGATAGCAAGACTATATTACAGGAAGTTATTCAGGGACTTGGAAAAGAAGTTGATTATGAATTCATCGGCGAAGAAGGTCCTGAACATAACAAACAATTCGTTGTAGCTGCTGTAGTTGACGGTCTTTTTAATATTAAAGGAACAGGCCACACTAAGAAATCAGCATCTCAGAATGCGGCATATGCTGCGCTTATCGAGCTTAAGAATAAAGGCTACGATATCAACTCTGATAAGAAATAATAAGTGAGGGGTTATGTATTTAAAAAGTATAGAAGTACAGGGATTTAAGTCATTTGCTAACAAGATAGTATTTGACTTTCACAATGGTATTACAGGTATTGTAGGACCTAACGGTTCTGGCAAAAGTAATGTCGCCGATGCTGTGCGCTGGGTTTTAGGTGAACAGAGTGCCAAGCAGCTTCGTGGTTCTAAGATGGAAGATGTTATATTTGCGGGAACTGAGAACAGAAAGCCGGTTGGTTTCGCATTTGTATCAATAACGCTTGATAACAGCGACCATGCACTTCCGGTTGATTATGATGAAGTTACAGTTTCAAGAAGAGTATACCGTTCAGGAGAGAGTGAATATCTTATCAACGGTAATTCATGCAGGTTAAAAGATGTAACAGAGATGTTCTATGATACCGGTATCGGTAAAGAAGGATATTCTATTATCGGGCAGGGACAGATTGATAAGATTCTTTCTGGAAAGCCTGATGAAAGACGAGAACTTTTTGATGAAGCTGCTGGAATTGTTAAGTTCAAGAGAAGAAAAGCAACCGCTATCAAGAAGCTTGAGAATGAGCGTGCTAATCTTGTCCGTGTTAATGACATATTATCAGAGCTTGAAAAGCAGGTCGGACCATTACAGGTCCAGTCAGAAAAAGCTAAGGAATATCTTGATTATAAGGCTGATTTAAAGAAATATGATGTTAATGCATTTCTTTTGGAATCAGACAGGATAAGCAAAGATCTTGAAGAACTGACAGGAAAGATTGGCATTGCTGATAACGACCTTGCTAATTCAAGAGCTGAGTATGAGAGTACCAAGGCTGAATATGAAGAGGCAGAGGAACAGTTATCTAAGGTTAATTCTGACATTGAGAATGTTAATTCACTTTTATCAAACACTGAGCTTGAAAGCCAGAGACTTAACGGTGAGATTAATGTTATCACAGAGCAGATTAACAGATTCACTGATAACGAAAAGCATTACAGTGACAGAATTACAACTATTGATAAAGATAAAGCTGCAAAGCAGACTAATGTAGCTGATTTTGAAAAACAGCTTGAAGAGCTTTCAACATCTGTAGAAGAGTTCGAGAATAATCTTAAGGCTAAACAGGATGCTGCTGATGTTATAAAGCAGGATATTGACGGAGTATCAGACCAGATTGAGAGCCGTCAGAATGATATCTATGACAGACTTAATGCCAAGTCTTCTATTAATGCTGAAAACCAGAAGTTCACAACTATGCTTGAACAGCTCAACATAAGAAAAGCTGAGCTTAACAGCCGTCTTATTAAAGATAAGAGTGATGAAGCTGAACAGAATATCAAGATTAATGATATCAGTGCAAGATTAGAAGCTGCACAGAAAAATGCTTTGGAAATAGCTGAAAGAATTGCAACCAATAATGATGAAGTTACGGCTATTAAGAACGAAAATGCTGAACTTAATGCACAGCATGATAAGATTGTTCAGAGTTATCACAGAGAAAAATCAAGACTGGAATCTCTTATTAATATTACGGAAAGATATGACGGTTATGGCAACAGTATCCGTAAGATTATGGAATTAAAGGACAGTAACCCTGGAATACTTGGAGTTATTGCAGATATTGTAAAGGTTGAAAGAAAGTATGAAACGGCTATTGAGACAGCCTTAGGCGGAACAATCCAGAATATTGTTACGGATAAGGAATCTACTGCCAAGGAGCTGATTGCATATCTTAAGCAGAACAAGCTTGGACGAGCTACATTTTTACCTCTTAATGCAATATCAGGAAGAAACACTCTTGAGAAAGAGCCATGCATTAAAGAAAATGGTGTTATAGGAATTGCAAGCAATCTTGTAAGAGTTTCTTTTGAATATGAGAATTTAGCCAGGTATCTTCTTGGAAGAATTCTTGTTGTTGATAATATTGATAATGCGCTCCTTATTGCCAAGAAATACAAGTACAGCTTAAGGATTGTAACTCTTGAGGGTGAACAGCTCAATCCTGGCGGTTCTATGACCGGTGGTGCATTTAAGAATTCAAGCAATCTTCTTGGTAGAAGAAGAGAGATTGAAGAACTTAAGAAATCTGTATCAGAACTCAGTAAATCATCAACTGAGCTTAAAACTAAGATTGCAGATAACAGAGCTAAGATAGCATCTATAAGAGAGCTTATTGACGCAGATAACAAAGCTAACAGAGAGGCGTCTTTAGCTGTTAACACAGAGCAGATGAATCTTAATCAGGCAAAGCAGAAGTTATCTGAAATCAGAATTATATATGATAAAGATAAGGCTGAAACTACAGAAATTGACAGACAGATTAAAGAGATTGATGAAAGTAAGAACCAGGTCAGTGGAAGCTTAAGTGCGCTTGAGATACAGAATGAAAGCTCAAGAAAAGAAATTGAGAATCTTAATAAACAGCTTGAAGCAAAAAAGGCTGAACTTGATAAGGCTAATGATGATATTGAGAATCTTAAGATAAGATTTAGTTCTGTAGAACAGAAGACAGCATTTATTCAGGAGAACATTACAAGAATCAATTCTGAAATTGCTGCTCTTGAATCAGAAGAAGCTGATATAAGACAGAGAAAAGAATCTTTATCATCAGAAGTTGAAGATAAGAATGCACAGATTGAAAAGTTAAGAAGTGATATTCATAAAGCTAAGAATCAGATAGAAGACTGCAATACTAAGATTATAGCTCTCCGCAAGGATAGAGATATTATTAATGCAAGTCATAAGACATTCTTTGATAAACGTGAAAAGATAAATGAACAGATTGTTCTTCTTGAAAAAGAAAGCATGCGTCTGCATAACCAGCAGGAAAAGTTGGAAGAAGAGAATGACTCTATAGTAGATTACATGTGGAATGAATATGAGCTTACATACAGCTATGCTGCTGAATTAAGAAGTGAAGAGCTTTCTGATATATCTGATATTAAGAAGCAGATTAACATTCTGAAAGCCAATATTAAAAAGCTTGGCGTTGTTAATGTCAATGCAATTGAAGAATATAAGGAAGTAAGTGAACGATACAACTTCTTAAAGACACAGCATGATGATATGATTAAGGCTGAAGAGGCTCTTGTCCAGGTTATTGATGAGCTTGATAATGGCATGAGAATTCAGTTTAAAGAGAAGTTTGAGGAAATTAAGGTTGAATTCGATAAGGTATTCAAGGAATTGTTCGGTGGTGGACGAGGCACAATAGAGCTTGTTGAAGGTGAAGATATTCTTGAGGCAGGAATTGTTATTATTTCACAGCCGCCAGGAAAGAAGCTTCAGAACATGATGCAGTTATCCGGTGGTGAAAAGGCACTTACTGCAATCGCACTTCTTTTTGCAATCCAGAACCTTAAACCTTCACCATTCTGTCTGCTTGATGAAATTGAGGCCGCACTTGATGATTCTAATGTAGGAAGATATGCTAATTATCTTCACAAGCTTACAAAGCATACACAGTTTATTGTTATCACTCACAGACGAGGAACAATGGCTGCAGCTGACAGACTCTATGGTATAACTATGCAGGAGAAGGGTGTATCTGCACTTGTTTCTGTAGACCTTATAGCTAATGACCTTGACAAGAAGAAGGAGTAAATATGGGATTTTTCAGTAAATTAAAAGAAGGTTTAACCAAGACAAGAGATAATATTGTTTCCGGAATTGATTCTGTTTTCTCAGGATTCTCATCTATTGATGACGATTTCTATGATGAGCTTGAAGAAACCCTTATTATGGGGGATATAGGTGTTGTTGCAACCGAAGAGATTCTTGACGACCTTAAGAATAAGGTTAAAGAGAACAAGATTAAGAATCCTGCTGACTGCAAGCAGCTTCTTATTGACAGCATTAAGGAAAAGATGAATCTCGGTGAGAATGCGTATGAATTTGAGAACCGTAAATCCATTGTTATGCTTATTGGTGTTAATGGTGTAGGAAAAACTACATCTGTAGGCAAGCTTGCCGGTCTCCTTAAAGCACAGAATAAGAAAGTTATTATGGCTGCTGCTGATACATTCAGAGCTGCAGCTATAGAACAGCTTACAGAATGGTCTAACAGAACAGGTGCTGATATTATTGCACAGAGTGAAGGCTCTGATCCAGCTGCCGTTATATATGATTCAATTGCCGCATGTAAAGCCAGAAAGGCAGATGTTCTTTTATGTGATACAGCAGGACGTCTTCAGAATAAGAAGAATCTTATGGAAGAGCTTCGCAAGATTGACAGAGTTATAGAAAGAGAGTATTCTGATGCATACAGGGAAAATCTTATCGTTCTTGACGCAACAACTGGTCAGAACGCCCTTTCTCAGCTTAGAGAGTTTAATGATGTAACTAATATCACAGGTATTATTCTTACTAAGATGGATGGAACTGCCAAAGGTGGAATTGCAGTTGCTATACAGGCGGAATTTGGTATTCCTGTTAAATATATTGGAGTTGGTGAGAAAGTCGAAGATTTACAGAAGTTTGATTCAGACACATTTGTTAATGCATTATTCGATGTAGATAACGGCTCTGATGAAGACTGATAAGTTAATAAATTAAGATGGGAGATTAAGTGTAATGGAAGAATTAACATTGAAAAGTTTCGAGGAAGCTGCTGAGAAGGTTAAGGAAGCAACACTGCCTACTAATCTGGTATATAGTGAGTATTTCAGCAGCCAGACTGGTAACAGAGTATATCTTAAGCCAGAGAATATGCAGTACACAGGTGCTTATAAGGTAAGAGGTGCTTATTACAAGATTAGTACGATGTCAGAGGAAGCAAGACAGAAGGGACTTATTACAGCTTCTGCCGGAAATCATGCACAGGGTGTTGCATTTGCAGCTAAGAAATATGGGGTTAAGGCAACAGTAGTTATGCCTACAACAACACCACTTATCAAGGTAAACAGAACTAAAGGATACGGTGCAGAGGTTATTCTTTACGGTAATGTTTATGATGAAGCATGTGAATATGCAATGAAGCTTGCCAAGGAGAAAGGACTTACATTTGTTCACCCATTTGATGATTTAGATGTTGCAACAGGTCAGGGTTCTATCGCAATGGAGATTATTAAAGAGCTTCCAACTGTTGATTATATTCTTGTTCCTATTGGTGGTGGCGGACTTGCAACAGGTGTATCTACACTTGCAAAGCTTCTTAATCCTAATATCAAGGTTATTGGTGTTGAGCCTGCCGGTGCTAACTGTCTTCAGGAATCTCTTAAGGCTGGAAAGGTTGTTACACTTCCTACTGTAAGTACTATTGCAGACGGTACAGCTGTTAAGACTCCAGGAAGCAAGTTATTCCCATACCTTCAGAAGAATCTTGATGATATTATTACAGTTCCTGATGAAGATTTAATAGTTGCATTCCTTGATATGGTAGAGAATCATAAGATGATTGTTGAGAATTCAGGTCTTCTTACAGTTGCAGCATTAAAGCAGCTTGATGTTAAGGATAAGAAGATTGTTTCAATTCTTTCTGGTGGTAATATGGATGTTATTACAATGTCATCTGTTGTTCAACAGGGACTTGTACAGAGAAGCAGAATCTTTACAGTTTCTGTACTTCTTCCAGATAAGCCGGGTGAACTTGTAAGAGTTGCTTCTATTATTGCAGAAGCTAACGGTAATGTAATCAAGCTTGAACATAACCAGTTCGTAAGCATTAACAGAAAAGCAACTGTTGAGCTTAGAATTACTATTGAAGCTTTCGGACATGAACATAAGGATGAGATTGTTGATAAGCTTGAAGCAGCAGGTTTAAGACCTAGAATTGTTAAGGTAAACATTTAATCACTATCTGCAGCAGAGGGAAATCTATGAAGAAATATTCTTTCAAAAGATATGCAGGAGTTACAATGGCATTATTTGGGGCAGCTGCGCTGTCCCTATTGCTTTTTTTTGCATTGTTCAGAATTGATGCTATCCACAAAGCATTTTCACATATATGCAGAACTCTTATGCCTTTCATCATTGGCGGAGCATTAGCATATGTAATATGTCCAATATGTAATTTCTTCGATAATATATATAATAAGGCATTTAATTTTATTAAGAATGAGAAGAAAAAGAAAAGCCTGTCCAATAATCTTAGTGTGTTTACAGGGCTTCTTATAGCAATTCTGTTCATATATTTTATGATTATTGTTATTATTCCTAATCTTGTAAACAGTGTTGTACGTCTTATCCAGATTATTCCTGATAATGTCAATAAAGTTATTGATTTTGTACAGAAGTTTCTTAACGAGAATGAAACTCTTATGAAATATTCAGAGAATATTATTGATAAAACATATACATTTATTAATGACTGGCTTGGTAACGAGTTTCTTGGATATGCACAGGGAATTGCTACCGGTGTTTCAACTGGTGTAGTTAATATTATTGTTGTACTTTTTAATGTTCTTATCGGATTCATTGTTGCAGCGTATCTTCTTACAGCAAGAAAAAAGCTTGCAAAGCAGGGAGAGATGATTGTCTATAGTATATTCAAGAAAGAACATGCTGACAGCGTTATGGAGGAGATTAAGTATACTGATAAGGTGTTCAGCGGCTTTGTTAATGGCAAAATCCTTGATGCCCTTGTAATAGCACTTATATGTTTTATAGCACTTAAGATATTTACAATATGTAATCCTGGCAAAGAGATGATGAGTGAGATTCTTATTGCATTCATTGTTGGAATATTCAACGTTATTCCTTTCTTTGGCTGGTACATAGCATGGTTTATTGGAGCTTTATTATGTCTTATTGTCAATCCTGCACAGTGCCTGTTCTTTGTAATATTTAATTTTATATTACAGCAGATTGACGGTAATATTATTGGGCCTAAAATTCTTGGTAATACTACAGGAATCTCAAGTTTCTGGGTTTTGTTTTCAATACTCCTCTTTGGTGATATATGGGGATTTGCAGGAATGCTTTTAGGAGTTCCTATATTTGCAGTTATATATCATCTTATTAAGAAATGGGTGTTTAAGAGACTACAGATTAACGGAATGGAGAATTTAAGCGAAGAATATGAGGCTGAATATCCGCCTAATGAACGTGAAAAGAAGCTTGAGAGCTGATTTAATAAAATTTTTAAAAGTGTCAAGTAAAAATGCTTGACACTTTTTTTAATATCTGATATTATACTCAAGGCTTATGAGTCAATCATGGCTTATATGATATTTAAGTTTTGTGGCAGGTATTATGGAAAGAATTGTTGAACAGAATCTTTTATATGATTTTTATGGAGAGTTACTTAACGACCATCAGAAGAAGATATATGAAGATGCTATCTACAATGATTTATCTCTCAGTGAGATTGCCGATGAATATGGTATATCAAGACAGGGAGTACATGATCTGATTAAGAGAGTTACGAAGACACTTGATGGATACGAAGCTAAGCTTCATCTTATACAGAAGTTCCTTGAAACCAAGGACAAGGTATCTAAGATTGATTCTTTAGTTGATGATTACATGGAAAGTCAGGATATATCTGATATTCATGAAATCAAGAAGTTATCCAATGAGATTCTTGAAGAATTTTAAGGAGAGATATTATGGCATTCGATAGTTTATCAGAGAAATTGCAGAATATTTTTAAGAATCTTCGTGGTAAGGGCCGTTTATCAGAAGCTGATGTTAAGGCTGCTCTTAAGGAAGTTAAGCTTGCCCTGCTTGAAGCTGATGTTAACTTTAAGGTAGTTAAGCAGTTTATCAAGTCTGTAGAAGAAAGAGCAATTGGTCAGGATGTTATGTCAAGTCTTACACCTGGTCAGATGGTTATCAAGATTGTTAATGAAGAGATGGTATCTCTTATGGGATCTGAGACAACTGAGATTGCCTTGAAACCTGGCTCTGAGATTACTGTTATCATGATGGCAGGTCTTCAGGGTGCTGGTAAGACTACTACTACAGCAAAGCTTGCTGGTAAGTTCAAGGCAAAGGGAAGAAAACCTCTTTTAGTTGCCTGTGATGTATACAGACCAGCAGCCATTGAACAGCTTACAATTAATGGTAATAAACAGGGTGTTGAAGTGTTCTCTATGGGAACCAACCAGAAACCTGTTGATATTGCCAAAGCTGCTATAGCCCATGCTAAGAATAACGATTTTAACACAGTTATTCTTGATACAGCAGGTCGACTTCATGTTGATGAAGATATGATGAATGAGCTTATAGAGATTAAAGCTAATGTATCAGTTGACCAGACAATTCTTGTAGTTGATTCCATGACAGGTCAGGATGCTGTTAATGTTGCTTCTTCATTCAACGAGAAGGTTGGCATTGACGGAGTTATCCTTACTAAGTTAGATGGTGATACAAGAGGTGGTGCAGCACTTTCAATTAAGGCTGTTACCGGAAAGCCAATTCTTTATGTTGGTATGGGTGAAAAGCTTTCAGACCTTGAGCAGTTTTATCCAGACCGTATGGCATCAAGAATACTTGGTATGGGAGATGTCCTTACCCTTATTGAGAAGGCTGAAGCACAGCTTGATGCTGATAAGGCAAAAGCTATGGAAGAAAAGCTTAAGAAAGCAGAATTTGATTTTAATGACTTTCTTGAGTATATGGGACAGATTAAGAATATGGGTGGTATCAGTTCAATTATGAGCATGATGCCGGGACTGTCAGGTCAGATGAAGAATGTTTCAATCGATGATGATGAAGCAGAGAAGAATATGAGAAGAACCGAATCTATCATATATTCAATGACTAAGGCAGAAAGAAGTAATCCGGACATACTTAATCCTTCAAGAAAGAACAGAATTGCAAGAGGTGCAGGTGTTGATATTGCTGATGTTAACAGACTTGTAAAGCAGTTCGAGCAGATGAAGAAGATGATGAAGCAGATGCCGGGAATGATGAAAGGTGCTAAAAAGGGACGTTTCAAGTTACCTTTTTAACATAGATTAATTTTAAGAATAATACAGGAGGTGAATGTAATGGCAGTAAAGATTAGATTAAAGAGATTAGGTGAGAAGAAAAATCCTTTCTATAGAATTATCGTAGCAGACTCAAGATCTCCAAGAAATGGTAGATTCATCGATGAAATCGGTACTTATGATCCTAATTACGATCCTTGCAAGCTCAATATTGATGCTGAGGCTGCTAAGAAGTGGTTATCAAACGGAGCTCAGCCTACAGAGGTTGTTGGAAAGCTTTTCAAGATGGCTGGTATCGAAAAATAAGACTAGTGGAGGTGTAATTGACTATGAAAGAATTAGTGGAAATTATCGCTAAGGCACTAGTTGATAATCCGGATGAGGTTGTAGTAACAGAAACTGAAAAAGATAAGGCTCTTGTAGTCAATCTTAAGGTTGCTCCTTCGGATATGGGCAAGGTTATCGGCAAGTCTGGTAGAATTGCCAAGTCAATAAGAGCAGTTGTTTCAGCTGCAGCTTCTAAGAGCGACAAGAAAGTGATTGTTGAAATAGATAATTAAGCAAACACTACTGTCTAAGGCAGCCTTTCGGGGCTGTCTGTTTTGTTATTTATATATACATTTATGCCAGAATGGAGAATTTAAGTGGAAGATATGTTAAGAGTAGGGGTCATTACATCGACCCACGGAATCAGAGGTGAAGTTAAGGTTTTTCCTACAACAGATGATCCTCTTCGTTTTAAAAAACTTAAGAAATGTGTTATCGATGGAAAAAGAGAACAGGTAGCTGTCACTGTATCTTCAGTTAAATTCTTTAAGCAGTTCGTAATACTTAAGTTTAAAGAGTTTGATGACATCAATGATATAGAGAAATACACAAAATGTGACTTGCTCGTTTCAAGAGAAGATGCTGTTAAACTTGAGCCGGGAGAGTATTTTATATGCGATCTTATCGGACTTGATGTTATAACAGATGAAGGAAAACATTTGGGCGTACTGAAAGATGTATTAGAAACAGGCGCCAACAATGTATATGAAGTAGAGGCGGACAATGGCGAAAGCTATTTAATACCGGTTATTGACCAGTGTATATTAAATCATGACCTTGATAAGAAGACTATAACAGTCCATATCTTACCAGGGCTTCTGGATATTAATAAATAATAAAGAAAATGTATTTTTAGTCTTGCATTATTTGCTTGATTATGATAATCTAAACAAGTTGTGAGAAAAAGGGATGGTCCTCTGTTACAGAACCTGTATTAAGAACATCATAATATTAAGGAGGTCACACATGAATACAATTATTAAGAACATCGAAGATGCTCAGCTTAAGGCTCAGGCTCCTGAGTTCAGAGTTGGTGATACTGTAAGAGTATCAGCTAAGATTAAGGAAGGAAACCGTGAAAGAATCCAGGTTTTCGAGGGAACAGTATTAAAGAAGCAGGGAACTGGCGTTAGAGCTACATTTACAGTAAGAAAGATTTCTAACGGCGTTGGCGTTGAGAAGACATGGCCATTACATTCACCTATCGTTGAGAAGGTTGAAGTTGTAAGACGCGGTAAGGCTAGAAGAGCTAAGCTTAACTACTTAAGACAGAGAACAGGTAAGGCTGCTAAGGTTAAGGAATTAGTTAGATAATTTTGTTATTCACGGTAAGGGACATTTGAAAAAATGTCCCTTTACTTATATATAAGCGACAGGAAAGGTCGGAATATTATGAGATTTTTTCAGAGAAGATATCAGGAAAATACTACATTGCTTAATATATGCAAATATGTAGCAGATGTATGTGTTGTAATAGTACTTGCTTATGTTCTGGTTACATTCATATGCTGCCGTTCTACAGTTGTTGGTAATTCTATGGAGGAAACGCTGTCTAATGATAACACTGTTCTTATAAACAGAATATCATATGCATTTAATGGACCTAAGCGATTTGACTGTATAGCTTTCGAACAGGATTCTGTTGATTCCTCTAAGATATACATAAAGAGAGTAGTTGGACTTCCAGGGGAAACAGTCCAGATAAAGGATGGCAGAGTATATATTAATGATGTACAGCTTGATGATTATGTTGATACGACAATACTTACTCCAGGTGCAGCTGCCAATCCTTATAAACTTGCAGCTGATGAGTATTTTGTACTAGGAGATAACCGTAATAATAGTGAGGACAGCCGTTTTGCCAGTGTTGGAATGGTTAAACGTAAGAATGTTGTAGGAAAAGTATGGATGGTAATAGAACCGTTTGATTCATTTGGTTTTGTTAAATAATGGAGATATATATGGAAGAAAAGAAAAGAGCCATTAACTGGTATCCTGGTCATATGACTAAGGCCAGAAGAATGATGGAAGAAGATATAAAGCTTGTTGACCTTGTTATTGAGATTGTAGATGCAAGAATACCGTTAAGCAGCCGTAATCCGGATATTGATAAGCTGGCTAAAAATAAGGCACGTATTGTATTATTGAATAAATCGGACCTTGCAGATGACACAGTAACGGATGAATGGATAACATATTTTAAAGATAAAGGCTTTTACTGCCTCAAGCTTAACTCAAGACTCAATGTAAGCAACCGTGCAGTTAATAATCTTATAACTGCTGCATGTTCTGCTAAGATTGAAAGAGACAGAGCAAGAGGAATCAAGAACCGTTCTATCAAAGCTATGATTGTTGGAATACCTAATGTTGGTAAATCAACATTTATTAATTCATTCACCGGAAGAAAGAGTGCCAAGACAGGTAATAAGCCGGGTGTTACAAAAGGAAAGCAATGGATAAGAATTAATGGAAGTGTTGAGCTGCTTGACACACCAGGTATACTCTGGCCTAAGATAGAAGACAGAAATGTCGGTGAAAGACTTGCAATGATTGGTTCAATTAATGACCAGATTCTTAATATTGAGGAGCTTGCATTAGAAACTATAAAGTTTCTTAAGAAGAGTTATCAGCCGCAGCTTTATAGCCGTTATGATATAACAGAAGATATATTTGATAATGTTGATACTGAAACAATGATGAATCCTGAAAATGCTGCTGCACTCTGTATTATGGAACATATTGCCAGAAAACGTGGCTGTATTAAGAAAGGTTCAGATATCGATTATGAAAAATGTGCTGCATGTATTCTTGATGATTTCAGAGAAGGAAAGATTGGTACAATCTCACTTGAAAGACCTTAATTAAGATACCGGAAAGGAAAGCTATGACACTTAAAGAAGAACGTGAACTTAAAAAAGCAGCAAAGCTGGAGGCTGAGAAACAGCGTATTGAAGCTATGCGTGAATATGAAGAAATGTATGATACATTTTCTTATATATGTGGAATAGATGAGGCTGGAAGAGGCCCACTTGCAGGTCCAGTTGTTGCAGGCGCAGTAATTCTGCCTAAAGGAAAAAGGATTCTTTATGTAAATGATTCCAAGAAATTAAGTGAGAAAAAAAGAGATGAGCTTTTTGATGTTATAAAAGAAGAAGCACTTTCATATGGAATTGGAATTGTATCTCCTGAAAGAATTGATGAGATTAATATATTACAGGCAACCTATGAAGCAATGCACGAAGCAGTTAATAAATTATCAGTAAAACCCGATATACTTCTTAATGATGCAGTTACAATTCCGGGAATTGATGTTAAGCAGATTCCGATTATTAAAGGTGATGCCAAGAGTCTGTCAATTGCATCTGCAAGTATTCTTGCGAAAGTAACAAGGGACAGACTTATGACCGAATATGATTCTTTATATCCGGAATATGGATTTGCCAGGCACAAAGGCTATGGAACTAAAGTTCATATTGAAGCAATAAAAGAGCACGGTCCATGTCCTATACACAGAAGAACATTTATTAAGAATTTTATATAGGTGAGCGTATATGAATATTAATATGTCCGATTTTTTCAAAAATAATATATCATCAGGCAGCCAGACCACAGATGTTAATGTGTCGGAAAATGTACCACATGAACCGTCTGGAAGCAATAATGCTGTACAGGCTGCTGGCATGAAAATATTAAATTCTCTAATGTCAGGTGACACATTTACAGGGTATGTCAGCCAGTTAAATGGGGATAATGCATATATTACAATGAACAATGGAGCACAGATTCAGGCCAGGCTTATGCAGGGTGCTTTAATTAATATCGGACAGAATGTGACTTTTATGGTCGAGGATAACTCTGATAATAAAATTTCAATCAAACCGGTTTTGGCTAATGAACAGCAGGCAGTCCTTATTGATAAAGCATTGTTGGCTGCTGGTCTTGGTGCTACTGATGATAATATTAATATTGTCAAAGAACTTTTGGGACTGGGCATGCCGGTTGATGCACAGACATTAGGAAATATGGTTAAATATTCCATGAAATTTCCCGAAGCATCACTTAATACCATTGCCAATCTAATGAGACTTGAGATTCCTGTCAATGAACAGAATATCCGCGAGTTCCAGATGTATGGACAGTTTAATGGACATATTGAGAATCTTTTGTCAGATATGGAGAACGGTATCGTTAATGACTTATTAAAAAATAATCAGAATATTACAGGCTTTGCTAATGTTATCAGCGGTATGTATGAAGGACTTGAAGGAGAGGCGGTCAGCTCATCAAAAGCTGGTGATGTTCTTTCACAGCTAACGATAGATGAATTAAAAAATATGCTGTCTGATTCAGGAGTGAAACTTAATAATGATATCGCAGAAACTTCTGTGAAGGAACTTATTAACCAGCTTGTTGGAAATAATAGTCTTAATTCTGATAATCTTCAGAAAATTATCAATTCAGGAAGTTTCAGAGAGGTTCTTCATGCCGCAATTAATGATACAATGAAGCTTACTCCTAAGGATATACAGGAAGGGGAGGAAGCTGTAAGTTCATATTATAAGCGTATAAGAAAAAATGTAGAGAATATTGAAAATTCGCTGAAATCCGCAGGCAATTCAACTCCTGAACTTTCGAAAAGTCTTTCTGACATAAAAAGTAATATTGATTTCATGAATGATCTTAATAAGAATATGACATATTTTCAGATGCCTGTTAAATTCTCGGAAAGTGAAGGTAATGGGGAACTGTATGTATTTACTAATAAAAAGAACCTTGCCGGAAAAACAGATAATATAAGTGCAATGCTTCATCTGGATATGGATAATCTTAAATCAATGGATATATATGTTAATCTGTCTGGGGGTAACAATGTATCAACTAATTTTGTTCTTGAGACAGAAGAACTGCTTGATTTCGTGTATCAGCATATAGACAGGCTTAATGCCAGACTCGAAAAACTGGGATATAATACACATTTTGAAATGAAGGTAGCAGCCGATTCTTCTGATCGTCTTGATTTCGTTAAAGATTTTATAGAAGCAGAGACAAGACCGGCTGCAGGTGGACAATACATATTCGATGCAAAAGCATGACAGCTTTATCTAAAGAAGGAGCAGAATATGGAGAAAAAGAATAATGATGATAAGCCTAAAATAGCAGTTGCACTTGAATACACTCCGGGGGAACAGGCGCCAAAGATACTTGCAACAGGACGTGGGTATATTGCTGAATCAATTATTGAAAAGGCTGGAGAGGCGGATGTTCCTGTATATGAGGATTCTAAGCTTGCTGATACTTTATCAAAACTTGAAATTGGAGAAATGATTCCTCCGGAACTATATACCGTAGTTGCAGAAATTCTTGTATTTGTAGATGAATGCGATAAGATTAAAGGGAAAGTGGGTAAATAATGGCTGTTAATAAAAGAGCTGCCGGAGCAGATAAAGAACAGCTTTCTGCCAGATATCTTGTTGATAATGGGTATACTGTTCTTGAACGGAATTTCCGCAATAAAACAGGTGAGATAGATATTATCGCAAAGAAAGATAATTATATCGTGTTTGTAGAGGTTAAATACAGAAGTAATAACAAATACGGATATGCAGTCGAAGCTGTAAATTACAGAAAGCAGAAGATAATAAGGCAGGTTGCACAATTCTATATGACAACGAGATATAAAAGCTGTGATATACCATGCCGTTTTGATGTCATAGGAATAGATGGGGAAACAGTAACACATATTAAAAATGCATTTTAATAAGGATTATAATCATGAATATTAAATATATTGATACAGGAACACTTTATGAAGGATTAAAAGGAGCTGTGGTTAATGATTCCACAAGAATATCACAGAAGAATGGAATTCCTTATATTGAATTTACACCATTTGATGAATTTGACTGGGTCACTCTTCATTTTTCAACAAGAGAGGGTGGAGTGAGCAAAGGGATATATTCAAGCATGAATTTTTCTTTTGACAGGGGCGATGATTATGGGAATGTATATAAGAATTATGAGTTGTTTCTTGATACAATGAATATTAAGCCTGAAAACTGTGTTTGTACAAAACAGACACATACTACCAATGTGATTGCTGTTGATTATAATATGGCAGGAATGGGACTTACAAGAGCAAGAGATTTTGATAATGTTGACGGACTTGTAACTAATGAACCCGGTCTGTGTCTTATTACATATTTTGCAGACTGTGTACCTGTATATTTTATTGATCCTGTAAACAGATGCATAGGTGCATCACATTCAGGATGGCGTGGAACGGTTGCAGATATAACACATGAAACGGTACAGCTTATGAACAGAACTTATGGGTCAAATCCGGAGGATATTCATGCATTCATAGGACCATCAATATGTCAGGACTGTTATGAGGTTGATGAATCAGTTGCAGAAAAGTTCAGAAGTGCTTACAGCCAGAATGAAATCGGTATGATACTTTATCATACGACAGGAGATAAATACCAGCTTAATCTTCAGGCAGCTAATTATTTTAATATGATTCATGCTGGAATAAAACCTGATAACATAGGTATATCTGACATATGCACAAGCTGTAACAGTGACTGGCTCTTTTCACACAGGGCATCACATGGAAAACGTGGCGTTTTGTGTGGATTTATGAGTATATGCAGATAATATATTAAAAAGCCAGAACAGATATTTTATTGATGATCTGTTCTGGCTTTTTTTATTTTTTATTATGTTCCTGTTTGTATCTGGCTCTTAATTCAGCTTCCTCAGAAGAAAGCTTTGCCCGGCCTTTTCTGCCAACCTTGGTTATGAGCAGATATATTGCTGCAAGTATAGCGATAGGAATAGCTGCTGTAAGTATTGTCGATAAAGTCTCTGTAAACACACCGTTTTCAAATATGGATTTCTTCACATTTGTATACTGGGCTGAATTGATTATGTATCTGATATCATTAATCATCTCATCAGTGATTTCATTATCCTTCGATTGAAGAGAGTACATATATATATATCCGCGTGCTACTGTGTAGTATTTTCTTGTATAAATTGTCTGGTTTTCGTCTGATACAGATGTAACCTCTGTCCTGAAATATGGACGGTCGTTAATTATATCTATAGCCTTGCCTGTCATTGTCTCTGTCAGGTCATCTTCCTGCTTGGCATTCTCTGAGTCAATATATTGCAGGAACATGCCACTTAACTGATTCTCATCCAGTTCATCAAGGTTTGAAAGTGATGAGCCTGCTTTCATTCCGACAACAGCAATTTCGTAAGAAATATCTTTTGAAAATGCTTCAAGATATATATTAGATGCTTTCATTGAGTTCTGTACTTCATTGGCATCCTGTGCGCCAATATCCTTAAGATATGCATTATTGCCTGTTGTTGTCTGCGTAAAGCATATCAGTTCCTCAGGAACTTTTAATTTTAAATCAATTGCAGAGAACTTATAAGATGTATCTGCTGCCAGTGCAGTAAAAGATGGAAAAATAATTGCCGATATAAGAACCAATACCGGAATAAATGTTAATTTTTTGCGGGAAAATTTCACAAAAACACCTCCTAAAGTGCTTAAAATCAATATTTTGTATGATATCACAGTGCTTTACAAAAAGCAATTAAACTGATATTATATTATAGATTGCGTGTATTAATTTTTTGTAAATTTGCTATAAGAGCAAGGAGGAATTATGAGTAAACCAATAGTTGCTGTTGTCGGAAGACCTAATGTTGGTAAATCAACATTATTCAACAGTCTGTGCGGACAACAGATTTCAATAGTTAAAGATACACCGGGTGTTACAAGAGACAGAATCTATGCCGAGGTAAGCTGGCTAAACCACAATTTCACACTTATAGATACAGGGGGTATAGAGCCGGATACAGGTGATATTATTCTTTCACAGATGCGTGAACAGGCTGAAATTGCCATTGAAACTGCAGATGTAATTATATTTATGACTGATGTTAAGCAGGGACTTGTAGATTCAGATTCTAAGGTTGCTGATATGTTAAGACGCTCACACAAGCCTGTTATTCTTGTTGTCAATAAAGTAGACAGCTTTGAGAAGATGATGCCTGATGTATATGAATTCTATAATCTTGGAATCGGAGAGCCATTTCCTATATCAGCCGTTAATAAGTTAGGTTTTGGTGAAGTGCTTGATGAAGTGGTGAGTCATTTCCCAGAAGGTTCAGATACTGATGAAGAAGATGACAGACCTAAGGTAGCTATAATAGGTAAGCCTAATGTTGGTAAGTCATCAATCATCAATAAGCTTGTAGGCAAGAACAGAGTTATTGTTTCTGATATTGCCGGTACAACAAGAGATGCTATTGACACAGCTATCAAGTATAATGGCAAAGAATATGTATTTATTGATACAGCGGGACTACGCCGTAAGAGCAAGATTAAAGAAGATCTGGAGCGTTTCAGTATCATAAGAACTGTTGCAGCAGTTGAAAGAGCTGATATTGCAATTCTTGTTATTGATGCTACGGAAGGTGTTACAGAGCAGGATGCCAAGATAGCCGGAATAGCGCATGAAAGAGGCAAGGGTATTATTATTGCTGTTAACAAATGGGATGACATAGAGAAGAATGACAAGACTATCTATGAGTTTACGAATAAGATTAAAGATACTCTTGCATTTATGTCATATGCTGAGATTATATTTGTTTCTGCCAAGACGGGTCAGAGACTTAATAAAATATATGAATTAGTTGATCACATAGTTGATGCACAGACTATGCGTATTCCTACCGGTGTGCTTAATGAAATTCTTACAGAAGCAGTTGCAATGAAGCAGCCACCTTCAGATAAGGGTAAGAGACTTAAAATCTATTACATGACTCAGGTTTCGGTAAAACCACCGACATTTGTAATGTTTGTTAATGATGTAGCACTCACACATTTTTCTTATACAAGATATATAGAAAACAGAATAAGAGAATCATTTGGATTCAGAGGTACATCTATCAGATTCATCAACAGAGAACGTAAGGAGAAAGAGTAATGTTATTTAAAATAGGTGTTCTTATATATGGATATTTTGCCGGAGCACTCATTCAGGCAGGATACTGGATGGGAAAGTTCAATAAGATTGACATCAGGGATTATGGCAGTGGCAATGCGGGAACTACTAATGTTATGAGAACTCTTGGCAAGAAAGCTGGAATTGCAACTTATCTGTTAGATGCATTTAAAGCTGTAATTGCTGATATATTGATACATTTTCTTATAGTACCACATACTGCAATTCCGGAAATGCTTCTGTTTCTGTATTGTGGCCTTGGAATTGTGCTTGGACATAATTTTCCGTTCTACCTTAAGTTTAAGGGGGGAAAGGGAATAGCAGCATCTTCAGGTGTTGTTATAAGTCTTATGCTTTTTCCTAAGTACTGTTTTATGTTTACAGTTTTTGGTATTTTCTTTTTTGCACTTGTAGCCAGGATAAGCCGTTATGTTTCACTGGCCTCACTTATAGGTATGGCAATGTTTTTTGTTGAATTTCTTATATGGGGATTCTTAGGCTGGCTTCCATTAAATGGAACAGACCTTGTTGAAGGCACTGTTATTGTTTTCGCTCTTGCAGCACTTGCATTTATCAGACACCGCAGTAATATTGTAAGACTGGTTCAGGGAACAGAACGAAAAATCGGTGAAAAAAAGAATTAATTTTTGATGCGCTTATGCGCAGATTGGAGTATAATTATGGCAAATGTAAGTGTTTTAGGAGCAGGAAGCTGGGGCTTAGGTCTTGCTTTACTTCTTAATAACAACGGACACAATGTAACAGTATGGTCAGTATTAAAGGATGAAGTTGCTATGCTTCAGACTGAAAGAGAACATAAAAGATGCCTTCCTGGTGTAAAGATTCCTGATAGTATTACTATTTCAGGAGATACAGAGAATGTAATTGGCAGTGCAGATGTACTTGTACTTGCAGTTGCATCTCCTTATACACGTTCTACTGCAAAGATGATTGCACCTTTCGTAAAGGAAGGACAGATTATTGTAAATGTGGCAAAAGGGGTTGAGGAACATACTTTATTAACACTCTGCCAGATTGTAGAAGAGGAGATTCCTTGTGCCAAGGTTGCAGTTTTATCAGGACCAAGCCATGCTGAAGAGGTAAGCCGTGGCATTCCTACAACATGTGTCATAGGTGCACATGAAAAGGCAACAGCTGAATATTTACAGAATATTTTTATGAGTGATGTATTCAGGGTATATACAAGTCCGGATATGCTGGGAATATGTATAGGTGGCGCATTAAAGAATGTTATCGCGCTTGCCGCAGGTATTGCAGATGGGCTTGGTTATGGTGATAATACTAAAGCTGCTCTTATAACAAGAGGTAATGCTGAGATAACAAGACTTGGTGTTGCGATGGGAGCTAATCCTCATACTTTTGCTGGCCTTTCAGGTATTGGTGACTTAATCGTTACCTGTGCAAGTATGCACAGCCGTAACAGACGTGCAGGAATTCTCATAGGTAAAGGATACACCAAAGACGAGGCTATGAAAGAAGTGCAGATGGTAGTAGAAGGTGTGTTCTCTGCAAAGGCAGCGTTAGAACTTTCTAAGAAATATAATATTGAAATGCCGATTGTAGAACAGGTTAATAAGGTGCTTTTTGAAGACAAGCCTGCTGCTGAAGCTGTTAAAGAACTTATGTTAAGAGACAAGAAAATTGAAATAGATAATTCTGAATGGAAATAATAATCAGTTTTATCTGAGCCTGATTAAAAGAGGGGGATACCAATGGCTCATATCCGTAATTTAACTAACAGGGCATATATATCCAACAGTCTGAAAGAATCACTTGGCCGTTTTGAGATGTACAGATATAGTTTTATATATGCACCAACAGGCTACGGAAAATCCAAAGTCTGCAAAACTTTTTTTAAGAATTATTCAGGTTACACCGTTCTTTGGATAGATGCAGATAGTTCGCAGGATATATTCTGGGAGAACTTATGCAATGCAATAAAGATTCTTAACCCATCTTTTGCTGATTCCTTTAAGAAAATAGGCTTTCCTGATTCTCCGGAAGATGTAAATGCGATTATTAATATCCTTTCAATTATGAATTCTGACAAATCTTCAGCTCTGCTTATAATTGATAATTTTGATAATATACTGGATGATAATATATGTAAAATATTTGCATCTTCATATTCATCAACTGCTATTGGTTTTAAGTATATATTTATATTGAGGAAAATCACAAGCCAGAATATAATTAACCTGATATCAAAGGATGAAGCATTAGGCATTGGAAAAAATGAACTCTCATTTTCTCTTGAAGATATAGAAGATTATTTCCGTCTTAATGAAGTTATTCTTGATAAAGAAACTGCCAAAACAATATATGAAACAACATCAGGATGGCCTTATGTTGTACATTTATGTGCGGAAGCTCATAAGAATGGAATGGTAGAATTTGTAAACGATAAATGCAATACATTCATTGAAAATAATATATGGCTGGAATTAAACCATGATGAAAGAGAATTTTTGTCAGATATGGGTGTATTCAATTCTTTCACATTAAACCAATGTATTAAACAGACACTGTTAAAAGAAAAAGAATGTCTTGATATGCTTAATGGTATTGCATTTGTTGATTATAATGAGCATACTCGAAAATACAGTTTTAATCCTATGTTCAAAAGATTTATTGAACAGATGCTCAAAGAAAAGCCTGCTGAAGAAGTAAGAAATATTACTCTGCGTGCTGCAAGAACTAATCTTGAGGCTGGCAATTATTTTGAGGCAATGAAACTTTTCAGTCAGTCTAAGGAATATAGTGAAATATATCAGTGCACTTGCGATTTTGTGCATATATATCCTTTTGTTATCAAACAGAATAAGGATGTTTTTTCTGATATTGCCAACCATTACTGGAATGTCAAAAAGAATGGTCAGTACACATTTTCAATTATAATATGTTTTTCTATGCTTTTATTTAATGAAAAGCATATGGTTGAAACACTTCTTTCAGATATAGGCAATGACATTAACAATGATTCGATTCTTAATGAGAGCCAGAAAATTTTATATCTTGCAGAGCTCCAATATATTAAAGCATATACGGGATATAATGATTTTAATAAAATGAGAGAGGCATTCAATATTATTCCAACTCTTTCAAAATCACCTGTTAATATAATTGCCAATGGTTTTCCATTTAATTTTGAGTGCCCTTCAGTTATGATGTTATATCACAGACAGGCTGGTGCACTTGATGAAGAGATAAATGCATTAGAGAAGTGTGCGCCTGATTATTACCGCATAACAAATGGGCATGGAAAAGGCTTTGAAGCTGTTATGAAAGCAGATGCTTTATATAATAGAGGCGATTTTGACAGTGCTGAAATATTATGCCAGAAAACAATCTATATGGCTGACAGCCGTAACCAGTATGGTATATATATTGCAGCCTGTTATATTTTAGCAAATATCTCTTTATACAGAGGTCTTAACGATCAATATAAAGAAAACATGAACAAAATTGAACAGGCTGCAAGAAAAGATGATAATAAAACCGGTTCTCTTGTCAAGCTTGCAGATATATGTAATGCATGTATGCTCAGTAATATAGAACATCAGGATGAAATTGCCGCATGGCTTAAAGATCAGAAAAAAATTGAAGATACTGTCAGTTTTTATTCACTCAGCTTTGTAAATGTACTGTTTGGCAAATACCTTATTCTTAATGGTGAATATCATCATTTCTTAGGAATAAGCGGACAGTTATTAGGGCTGAACAACCTTTTTTCATATGTTCTACCACAGATTTACACATATATATATCTTGCTGTTGCTAACTATCAAACAGGTGAAACTGAAAAAGCACATAAGTTTTTATTAGAAGCAATAAAACTTGCCGAGCAGGACAATATATATATGCCTTTCGTACATAATTACAGCTTAATATCTGATCTTATTGCAGAAACAGTTGTAAGCCGTGATTTTTCAAGCTTTATAAAGCACATTGTAAAAATTTCGAAAAATTATGAAAAGGGTATTAAAAGCATAAAAAAAGCAGGTCATGTACTTGCTGATTATGGACTTACAGTAAGAGAAGCTGATGTTGCCAAGCTTGCAGCGCAACGGCTTTCTAACAAAGAAATTGCAGCTCAGTTATTCATTGCAGAAAGCACTGTCAAATCTAATATGAAGGTTATATTTAATAAGCTACAAATCAATTCACGCGCTGAATTAAAGAATTTTTTCGAATAAGAATATAGGAAAAGGAATTATTAATATGAGAGTAATAGCCGGTACAGCCCGCAGTCTGCCTCTTAAAGCAGCAGAGGGGGACAACACAAGACCTACTACAGATAGAATTAAAGAAACTCTTTTTAATATGTTACAGTCAGATATTGCCGGATGTAGATTTCTTGATTTATACGCAGGAAGCGGTGCTATTGGCATTGAAGCATTAAGCCGCGGTGCTAAAGAAGCCGTTCTCGTCGAAAATGCAAGAGCAGCATTAGCTGTTATTAAAGACAATCTTGCATTTACAAAGCTTGATTCAAAAGCTGTTATAATGGAACAGGATGTTTTATCAGCTATAAACAGACTTGCAGGAAAAGGAGTATTTGACATTATATTTATGGATCCTCCATATGGGAAAGATTACGAATATGATGTTTTAAATGCATTATCACATTCAGATATAATTGATAAATATACAATAATCATAATAGAGGAAGCTCTGCATGTTCCTTTAGATTATATTAATGAGTGTGGTTTTGAGACAATAAAAGTCAAAAATTATAAAACAAACAAGCACATATTTATAAGACTAAAGGAGAGTGAATAACTGTGAAGAAAGCAATTTATCCAGGAAGCTTTGACCCGGTAACATTAGGACATTTGGATATAATAAGGCGTTCAGCAAGTCTTGTCGATCATTTAATAGTTGGTGTACTTAATAACAGTACCAAAACACCATTGTTTTCAGTAGAAGAGCGTGTTAATATGTTAAGGGAAGTCACTAAGGACTTGTCTAATGTTGAAGTATTAAGCTTCAGTGGTCTTTTGGTTGATTTCGCTGCAGAACATAATGTATCTGTTATTATAAGGGGATTAAGAGCTGTTACTGATTTTGAATATGAACTTGCCATGTCACAGACAAACAGAGTTGCAGCTCCTGGAATTGACACTATATTCCTTACAACAAGCCTGAAATATGCTTACTTAAGTTCAAGTATTGTAAAGGAAATGGCTATGTATGGGGGAGATATTCATAAGTTCGTTCCAGAAGAGATAATTGACAGAGTATATGAAAAATATGGGATTAAGCAATAAAACACTAATAAAGGAGTATTACCATGAGTAGAATTGAGCAATTAATAAGTGATATTGAGAGTTATATAGATAATTGTAAATATTATCCATTATCTAATGTTAAAATTATTGTTAATAAAGAACAATTAGAAGACATGCTTACTGAATTAAGATTAAAAACTCCTGATGAGGTAAAGAAATATCAGAAAATATTAAGTAATAAAGATGCAATCCTTGCAGATGCAAAGGAACAGGCGGATGCAATTATCAATGCTGCTCAGATTCAGACAGAAGAACTTATTAATGAGCATGAAATTATGCAGAGAGCCTATGCTCAGGCTAACGAACTTATTGAACAGGCAACTGCTCAGGCACAGACAATCCTGGATAACGCTGCAGAGGAAGCCAACAGCATCAGATATGGAGCAATGCAGTATACAGATGACATGCTGGCTAAGCTTCAGTATATTATAGAACATTCAATAAAAGACAATAAAGAAAAATATGATTCACTTCTTTCAGGTCTTGAAAATGTTCTTTCTGTCGTTAATAATAACAGAAATGAACTTAGTGGAATAGAAGAAAACAGTACAGAAGAATCTGCTGATACTGACGCTTCTAACGATACTGATTCACAATCAGATGATGAAGAATAATTGATTATATTAATTTTAATACATATGTCAGAATCAATATTATCTGTGTTACAATACATAGAATCATTTTCTGACATATGTATTTTTTTATGCTTATGTATTGGCCACATACACATTTTGTCTGCATTATTGTGCATATTCCGCCAAATGCATCAAGAAGCACAATTGCTGAAATCCTAAATATATATGGTAAATCTGACTGTTTTATTATGCAGAGTCCATTTGATATTTCTAATAAGCCTGCCAACAGTTTATCTATAAAACCTTTTATCGGAATACATTGTATTATACTTATTATTACGGAAAAAAGTATAATATATACGCCAAGTTTAAGAGTGGTTTCAACAGATGCATTTACTGATTCTTCAAATATTTTAAATAATTTCCTGAAATTCAGATTCTGTGACAGATTTTTTTCATTGCGCTGCTTATGATTATATTTCAATAATAAAATGATAGAGCATAAAATAACAGGAATATATGTAACAAGAAGAAATATTACTAAACTTATTTCCCTTTCAAGAATATTAATATATACATAACTTATAAGAAACGCCGGGCTTGGAATGTTAATCAGACCTGCCAGCCTGTCCGTAAACCTGCTGTCCGGATTATTTTTTTTGTACCACGAACATATATATGCTCCATTGGGAAATCCTGTCATTATACCTGCAAGTACAAGTATTACAATACTTTTTGTTCCTTTATATTCCAGTATTCTTACAAGCATGCCTGTTAATATAAATGAAATAAATAAACCCGGAAATACTTTTATTCCGAAAAGATACAGACCTGATATCACACCCTCACATACAGGAACTGACAATGCCGAAAAAATAAACAGAAGTAATAATAGTATGCTTATCATACGACCTCTTTGACAATTGATATTTAATAATATTCTCAAAAAATTCTAATTATGTGTTATAATAAAATGTAAATTTGCAATCAAGGAGATTACAATGGAAATTCAGATGTGGAAGGAAATTCTTACACCTTATGATCTTGCGGTGGAAGAGCTTCAGGTTAAATTTAATCATATAATTAAAGAGTATCGTCAGGCTGGCGTGTATTCACCGATAGAACAGGTTTTAGGAAGGGTTAAAAGCATTTCCAGTATAATTGAAAAGGCACAGAGACGAGGAATTGATATTGATAAAATACAGGAAAACCTTTTTGATATTGCAGGAATCAGACTTATATGCCAGTTTACAGAAGATATATACACAGTCGTGAGGCTTATCAAGAAACGAAAAGACATGACTGTAATAAGTGAGAAGGATTATATTAAGAATATTAAAGACAGTGGTTATAGAAGTTATCACCTTATAGTCCATTATGAAGTTGAGACAGTGAAAGGAACTACTATTATACCAGTAGAAATTCAGATAAGAACTCTTGGCATGAATTTCTGGGCAATTATTGAACATTCGCTCCAATACAAATATGATGGTGAAATTCCTGCACATGTGAAGGAAAGACTTAATGCGGCATCAGATGCACTTATAACACTTGATAACGAAATGTCATCTATACATGATGAAATTATTAATTCCCAGACCTACTTTATGGTCAAAGCAAATATTGTTTCAGATATATTAAGTACAATCCAGAATCTGTACAAGGTTGCCAATAAGCAGGTTGTTATAAAAATTCAGGATGAATTCTATGAAATATTTGAAAAAGGTGATATTAATGAACTTTCAAGATTCTCACGCCAGTTAGATATAATTGCTGAGGATTATCGTGCACAGTCAGTGCAGTAACTCATTACAGAAACTATACAGAATTGAGGTATACAAAGTGAATTTACCAGAGAAATATACAGAATCAATGAAAGCACTGTTAGGAGATGAATATGACAGCTATATAGAAAGCTTTAATGATAAAAGGTTATATGGGCTGCGTGTCAATAACCTTAAGATTTCAACAGAGGATTTTCTTAAGATATGTCCTTTTAAGTTAGAGCCTATTCCATGGATTGATAATGGATTCTATTATTCAGAAGAGGACAAACCTGCTAAACATCCGTATTACTTTGCAGGCTTATATTATATTCAGGAACCAAGTGCCATGACACCTGCCAATGTACTTCCGATTGAAGATGGAGACATTGTATTTGATATGTGTGCAGCTCCCGGTGGCAAATCAACAGAGCTTGCAGCTAAGTTAAACAAAACAGGACTGCTTATAACCAACGATATAAGCAATTCGCGTGCCAAAGCACTTCTTAAGAATGTTGAAGTATTCGGTGTTCCTAATCTGTGCGTTCTTAATGAAGACCCTGTGGGTATAACTTCAAGATTCTCAGGATTCTTTGACAAGGTACTTATTGATGCTCCATGCTCAGGTGAAGGAATGTTCAGAAAAGACAATAAGCTTATCAAAGCATGGGAAAAGAACGGTCCGGAGTTCTATTCGCAGATTCAGAGGAATATCATTCTTGCCGGTGCTGACATGTTAAAACCGGGAGGTAAGTTATTATATTCTACTTGCACATTTTCAAAGTTAGAAGATGAGGATTCCGTAATACATCTGCTTACTAACAGGCCTGACATGCATCTTATAGATATTAAACCATATGAAGGCTTTTCGCACGGCTTTGATACTGATGAAGGATATCATCTTGAGAAGGCTGTAAGAATATTCCCTCATAAGATGTCTGGTGAAGGACATTTTGTGGCATTATTTGAGAAAGACGGCGAAGATTATACGTCTTCTAAAAGACCTGTATCAGGAAAGACAAAGCTTCCTGATGAATTAAAGGAGTTCATGGACAGCACCACATTTGAATATGACCCTGCTTATATCAATATAAGAGATACAAGGGTCTTTCTTACATCTCCTTATATGGCAGAAGAACGCGGTTTAAGAATTATAAGAAATGGCCTGCTGCTAGGTGAACTTAAGAAGAACCGTTTTGAACCGAGTCAGGCATTTGCAATGGCACTTACTAAGGATCAGTTTAATAACTGTCTTGACCTTCCTGTTTCAGATGACAGAGTAATCAGATATCTTAAAGGTGAAACTATAGATATAGACGACTTCGATGTAAAATCAGGCTGGACACTTGTATGTGTTGACGGCTATCCTCTTGGCTGGGGCAAGAACGCTAACGGGCAGTTAAAGAATAAATATCTTGCAGGCTGGAGATGGATGTAAATGCTTATAAGACTTGATAAATATCTTGCAGACATGCAGGTTGGTACACGTAGTGAAGTTAAAGAACTAATAAGAAAAAAGAGAGTCACTATCAATGACAGTATTGTGACAAAGCCTGAATTAAAGATTAATACAGACAGCGATTCTGTAAATGCAGATGGTGTGGCAGTCGGCTATCATGAATATGAGTATTTTATGCTTAACAAGCCTGCCGGAGTTGTTTCTGCAACTGATGATAACACCTGTACAACAGTCATTGACCTTATTAAGACAAAGAACAGAAAGGACCTATTTCCTGTCGGAAGACTGGATAAGGACACAGAAGGTCTTCTTATAATTACTAATGATGGTGCTATGGCACATGAACTGCTATCGCCTAAAAAACATGTTGATAAGACATATTATGCCAAAGTTAAAGGTAAAATAACGGATACAGCGGTTAAGCAGTTTGCTGACGGACTTATCGTTGATGATGAGCTTACAGCGATGCCGGCTGTATTAAAGATATTAAGCTATAATTCTGATGAAGATTATTCTGAGATTCATGTAACAATACATGAGGGCAAATTTCATCAGGTAAAGAGGATGTTTACTGCCATAGGTTCAGAGGTTCTTTTCCTTAAGCGCATAACATTTGGTGCATTATCACTTGATGAGAGCCTTAAAACCGGTGAATACAGAACACTTACAAAAGAAGAGATATCACTATTACAACGAAATCAGATTAAAAGATAAGGAGAATTCCATGATTAAGGATTTTCTTCCAATTAGCAGAGAAGATATGAAAAAAAGAGGATGGGAACAGTGCGACTTCGTGTATATAAGCGGAGACGCTTATGTTGACCATTCTTCTTTTGGAACGGCTATTATAACAAGAATATTGGAGAGCCGTGGCTATAAGGTTGGTGTTATTGCACAGCCTGATTGGAAAAAGAAGGAATCAATTGCAATCCTCGGTGAACCAAGATTAGGCTTTCTTGTTTCTGCCGGTAATATGGATTCAATGGTTAATCATTATACAGTTAATAAAAAGCACAGAAAGAATGATGCATATTCGCCAGGTGGCAAGATGGGCATGCGTCCTGATTATGCAACTGTTGTATACTGTAATCTTATAAGACAGACATATAAGAAAACTCCCATAATTATAGGTGGTATAGAAGGTTCTCTCAGAAGAATGTCGCATTATGATTACTGGTCTAATAAGGTAAAACATTCTGTTCTCATAGATTCCGGAGCAGACATTATATCTTACGGAATGGGAGAACATTCTGTTGTAGAGATAGCAGAGGCGCTTGAAGCTGGAATTGATGTAAAGGACATCACATACATAAGAGGCACTGTATATAAAGCAAAAAGCCTTGATCATATATATGATGATTATATTGAACTTCCAAGCTATGATGAGATTGCAGCTGATAAGAAAAAATACGCCGAGAGCTTCTATACACAGTACATTAATACAGATGCCTTCAGTGCAAAGATTCTTGTTGAGAAGGTTAAGGAAAAAATGTATGTCGTACAGAATCCTCCGGCAATGCCGCTTACACAGATGGAGATGGACGATGTATATTCACTGCCTTATATGAGAGATTATCACCCTGTATATAAGAAAATGGGTGGTATTCCGGCATTATCAGAGATTAAATTTTCTCTTACAAGCAACAGAGGATGCTTCGGCGGATGTTCATTCTGTGCGCTTACCTTCCATCAGGGACGTATCATACAGACAAGAAGCCATGAAAATATAATAGAAGAAGCTAAGACTATGACTCATGATCCTGATTTTAAGGGATATATACATGATGTAGGAGGTCCTACAGCTAATTTCAGAAGACCAGCATGTGACAAGCAGTTAAGCAAAGGTGCATGTGTCAATAAACAGTGTCTTTTTCCTAAGCCATGTAAGAATCTTGTCGTTGAACACAAGGATTATATAAGCCTTTTAAGAAAGCTACGCAAGATTCCTTCTGTCAAAAAAGTGTTTATAAGGTCAGGCATACGATTTGACTATTGCATGGAAGATTCTGATGATACATTTTTAAGAGAATTGTGTGAGAATCATATAAGCGGTCAGTTACGTGTTGCCCCTGAACATATATCAGATAAAGTATTATCGAGAATGGGTAAGCCTTCGAGAGCGGTATATGACAGCTTCATAAAACGCTATAAAAGAATTAACGATAAGACTGGAAAAGAACAGTTTGTTGTGCCATATCTTATGTCAAGCCATCCTGGTTCAACCATGAAAGAGGCTATTGAGCTTGCTGAATATGTGCGTGACTTAGGTTATATGCCTGAACAGGTACAGGATTTTTATCCCACACCGTCAACACTTTCAACATGTATGTATTATACAGGTTATGACCCAAGAACAATGGAAAAGGTATATACACCTGTATCCCATCATGAAAAAGAGATGCAGAGAGCACTTATCCAGTACAAGAAGCCAGAGAATTACGACCTTGTAAAAGAAGCACTTCTTGCCAACAACAGAAATGACCTGATTGGATTTGGTCCAAAATGTCTTATTCCACCTAGAAAAATAAGGAGCAGAAGCAATGAAAAAAATAGAAAAAGGTGAGTTTGGTTATCTTGCCTATAAAAAAAGCCGCAATATGATTAAAACAATTATTGCATTTGCTGTTGTACTCATAATATTTATTATTGGTTTCATAATATGGAAATCAAAGAATAACTACCTTACAATGCTTGCAGTTGTACTTGTTCTGCCTGCTGCCAAATTCGCAGTATCATACTTTGTTCTTATTCCACATAAGAACTGTGACGAAGAATTAAAGAATGATATTGAAGAACGCAAAGGCGAATTAAACAGCGTCTATGACCTTGTTGTATCCAATAAGCAGAAGCCTGTCGGCATTATGGCAGCAGTTATCAGTGATAACCAGATACTTGCCTATACAAGTGCTGCTAAAGCTGACAAGAACCTTTTTGAGACAAGTGTTAAGGAGTTCTTGAAGAATGAGAAGCTTACATGTGCTGTTCTTCTTTATAAGGATAAGGATACCTATCTTGAAAAAATTAAGAATGCAGCCTTGAATTTTGATGAGAGCAAAGAAAACAGCCTTGACAGAAAACAATATATAACAGACGCATTACTAAGAATGAGTATGTAATTAAGCAGGTATTATATGAAAGAAATTAACATTGATGAAAAGCTTGCAGGCCAGAAGATGATGCGTTGTCTTGAGCGTTATTTATCCAACGCCCCTAAGAGCTTTCTTTACAAAATGCTGAGGAAAAAGAATATTACACTCAATAATTCCAAAGCAACAGGTGATGAGAAGTTAAAATGTGGTGATACAATCAAGATTTTCTTTTCTGATGAGACATTTGAAAAATTCGCAGCCGATAATAACAGAACAGTTAATGACGATTACTACAGCAGAATATACAGGCCACTTGATATCATCTATGAGAATTCTGATGTTATATTTATTAATAAGCCTTCAGGCATGCTTTCACAGAAGGCTAAGCCTGAAGATGTATCACTTGTTGAATATTTAATTGCACACCTTATACATAAGGGAGAACTTAACGCCGGTGACTTAGCCTCGTTCAAGCCTGGCATATGCAACAGATTAGACCGCAATACAAGCGGAATTGTAGCAGCAGGAAAGACTACTAAAGGCTTACAGCAGTTATCGGAAGCATTTAAACAGAGAACCCTTGGAAAGTACTATCTGTGCATTGTAAAGGGAAGAGTTGATAAGCGTGCTTTAATAAAAGGATATCTGTATAAAGATAAAAAAACTAACAAAGTAACTATAAGCAGGACTGAAACTAAAGATTCACTTCCGATTGAGACAGAGTATATTCCGGTATGTTCTAATGGCAATGTGACTCTGCTAAAGATTCATCTTCTTACAGGACGAAGCCATCAGATAAGAGCTCATCTTGCAAGTATCGGACATCCTCTTATAGGTGATTATAAATACGGCCAGAAATCTGTTAATGACACATTTAACAGACAATACAAAGTAAAAGACCAGATGCTTCATTCATATGAATTAGATATTCCAGATATGGACATTCATATATACGCTGCAATACCGGATTCTTTTAAAAATGTCATGAAAGGAGAACAGTTATGCCGACCTGGAATTCAAGAGGACTTAGAGGCTCTACATTAGAAGACCTTATTAATATGTCTAATGATAAATACAGGACTTCACATCTTGCACTTGTCCAGAAGATTCCAACACCTATAAAGCCAATTAATATAGACCAGAGCACAAGACATATTACACTGGCATATTTTGACCAGAAAAGTACGGTTGACTATATTGGTGTCGTTCAGGGAATTCCTGTATGTTTTGATGCAAAAGAATGTGCAACGGATACATTTCCAATTCAGAACATCCATGAACATCAGATTGAATTCATGCGTGAATTTGAAAAACAGGACGGAATCTCCTTCATAATCATATATTTTTCTTCAAGAGATGAGTTCTATTATGTGCCATTTTCTGATATAATAAGTTTTTGGAATAGAAGTGAAAATGGTGGTCGGAAAAGCTTCACATATAAAGAAATAAATCAGAATTTCCGCATATATGCAAATCAGGGAATTCCTGTTCATTATCTGCAAACAATCCAGAAGGATATAGAATTACGATAGAAAGTAAGGTGAATCATATGAATCATGATAGTCATATTATGGGAAATAACCATATTGATGAATATGAATTAGTTAATGGATATGCTGTTGTTGACAATAATTTTACTATTGTAACAGCTAATGAACCTATGTATCTGTTTCTTGGAATGTCCATGCATTTTTCCATAATGGACTCAATACATCAGGTTGATCTTGACGATTTTGTTGATGTTGCAAATAGCTTAAGACCCGGCATAAAGAAATCCATGTGTATACGGATGCGAAGAATAGATAATTCATACCGCTGGGTAATTGTTGATATTGAAAAGAGGGTTATACCTAATACTGATTCATCAGAATATCTTGAATTACATATATCTGATGTTTTAGTTATCCGTGAACTTAACAAAAAATTACAGCATCAGATTAACGCATTTAAAAATAAAACTGATGAAAATAAAAATTTACTAATTACGCAGCCAGAACCTGCCATCAAAGAATTCTGTTTAAAAAACATAGAAGCTGATAATAACTGCGAACTATCACTTATATATCTTGAAGTTGACAATTTTGAGCAGTTTAAAGCTACACATACTGATGATGAATTTCATAGAATAACATATGTAATTGAAGATACTATATTAAAAGCTATTGATGATCGTGGTTTATTAGGCCGTCTGGATGATTTCAAATACACTATTGCTATTAAAAATATTAATAATGAAGTTAAGCTGCGTGCATTTTTGGAGCATATTAGGACCCAGATTTCATGGCATTGTAAATTTATTGATCCATCATATAATATAGAATTTTCTATTGGCATAGGAAGATATCCTGATAATGGAAAAGATTTAGACCTTATTAAGAAAAAAATCCAAAAAGCAATTAATATAGCACGTTCTAAAGGAGGCAACAGATATATAATCTATAAGGAGTTCCTGCATGGAGAAATCGAAGATTCTGATAAATAGTTTGTTGACAATAACTACATATTTATGTATAATTCATACAAATTTAGTGTGTTAGCATAGTATCACTTCAACGCATTAAAGCATTCAATATAACGAAAGGATATACATTTATGAAGAAAGATTTACTACATACACCAGAGGGTGTACGCGATATATACAGTACAGAATGTGCAGAAAAGAAGGTCATTGAGAATCGTCTTCATGATGTCTGTGCATCATATGGCTATAATGATATACAGACACCTTCTATTGAATTCTTTGATGTATTCAATAAAGAACGTGGAAGTGTACCGTCTAATGAAATGTTCAAGCTTTTTGACAGATACGGAAACACTTTAGTATTAAGACCGGATATGACACCATCTATAGCAAGAGCTACAGCAAAATATTTTGAAGACAGAGTTCTTCCAGTCAAGCTCTGTTATCTTGGCAATACATTTATTAATGTAAGCAAGTATTATCAGGGAAGACTTAAAGAAAATACAATGCTTGGTGCAGAACTTATCAATGATAACTCCCTGGCAGCGGATTATGAGATTATCTCTATGGTTATTGACTGCATGTTATCAGCAGGTCTTACTGAATTTCAGGTTGAGCTTGGTAACGTTGCTTTCTTTAATGGTCTTTTACATAAAGCTGGTATTACAGGAGATTCTGCAGAAGAATTATTAAGACTTATCAAGGATAAGAATTACTTCGGTGTTGAAGAACTCTTAGAGAGTCTTAATATTGATGATGCAGTTTCCAAGGCATTACTTGAACTTCCACAGTTATTTGGCGGTACGGAGGTACTTGAAAAGGCTAAGTCTTTAACAGATGAAGAAGAGTGCATACAGGCTGTTAGCAGACTTGAGGAGTTGTATGAGCTTCTTAAGAATAACAATTACGATAAATATATCTCATTCGATTTAGGAGATTTATCTGAACATGCATACTATACAGGTATTATTTTCCATGCATATACATTTGGAACAGGTGAGCCCGTTGTAAATGGCGGACGTTATGACAAGTTGCTGGGACAGTTTGGCTGTGACAAGGCATCTATCGGTTTCTCTATCACAATCGACAGACTTATAGCTGCACTTAACAGACAGAATATCCATATTCCACATGATGCCAACGGAACACTTCTTGTATACAATGCTGACAGGCTTGGTGATGCTATAAATGTATCTAAGAAATTAAGAAGCACTGGCGTTAATGTCTGCATGATTGAATATAAAGACAGCAAGTCTGATTCTCAATATATTGAATATGCTAAGGAATCATCATTGGTAAATGTAGCATTTATTGATGATGAATACACTTCTGATTCAACAATAAGAGTTATTGATGAATCAGGAAAAAATGAAAGAGCAGCTGTAAAAAGCCTTTTAGGAGGTACATTTTAATGAGATATATAACTATTGCATTAGCAAAAGGCCGTCTTGCAAAGAAGGCAATGGAGATATTTGAACAGATTGGTATTCCTTGCGAAGAAATGAAGGATGAAAAGACAAGAAAGCTTATCTTCACTAATGAAGAATTAGGATTCCGTTTCTTTTTATCAAAGCCATCTGATGTTCCTACATATGTAGAATATGGTGCGGCCGATATCGGTATTGTAGGTAAGGATACAATTCTTGAGGAAGGAAGAAGTCTTTATGAAGTATATGACCTTCAGATGGGCAAATGCAGAATGTGTGTATGCGGTCCTGAATCAGCAAGAGAAAAGTTACAGCATCATGAGCTTATAAGAGTCGCTTCTAAGTATCCTAACATTGCAAAGGATTATTTTAATAATATAAAGCACCAGACGGTAGAGATTATCAAGCTTAATGGTTCTGTAGAATTAGCACCTATTGTAGGTCTTGCAGAGGTTATCGTTGATATCGTTGAGACAGGTGCAACTTTAAGAGAAAATGGTCTTGAAGTACTCGAAGAGGTGTGTCCTCTTTCTGCACGAATGGTTGTAAACCAGGTAAGCATGAAGATGGAGCAGGAGCGAATTAATAAGCTTATTAATGATGTTAAGAAATATATAGAAACACAGGGCAGATAACAAGCATTAAAACAAGGAGGAAATATAATGCGTATCGTTGAATTAACAGATGAAAGTAAGAATAATATTTTAGAGAATCTTTTAAAGAGAAGTCCTAACAGCTATGGAAAGTTTGAATCAGCCGTTGCTGAGATTCTTCTTAATATCAAGACAAGAGGTGATGAGGCTTTATTTGAATATACTAAGAATTTTGATAAAGCTGATATCAATGCTGACAATATTGTCGTAACAGAGGCAGAGATTGAAGAAGCATATTCTTTAGTTGACCCTGAGCTTATTGATGTTATAAAAAAGGCTATCGTTAATATTCGTTCTTTCCATGAGAAGCAGAAACAGTACAGCTGGTTTGATTCTAAGCCGGATGGAACTATATTAGGTCAGAAGGTTACTGCACTTGCAAGAGTAGGTGTGTATGTACCTGGTGGAAAGGCTGCCTATCCTTCATCAGTTCTTATGAATGTTCTTCCGGCAAAGGTTGCAGGCGTTGAGCAGATTATAATGTGTACTCCACCTGATAAAGAAGGAAAGGTATATCCTACAACACTTGTTGCAGCTAAAGAAGCTGGTGTTGATGTTATATACAAGGCTGGTGGAGCGCAGGCTGTTGCAGCTATGGCATATGGCACAAAATCAATTCCTAAGGTTGATAAGATATGTGGACCTGGTAACATATATGTTGCCCTTGCTAAAAAGGCGGTATTTGGCTATGTAAGCATTGATTCTGTTGCTGGTCCTAGTGAGATTCTTGTAATTGCTGATGAGACTGCTAATCCTCGTTACGTTGCAGCAGATCTTTTATCTCAGGCTGAACATGATGAGATGGCATCTGCAATTCTTGTAACTACAAGTGAAGACCTTGCACATAAGGTATCTGCAGAGGTGGATAAGTTTGTAGCTGAATTATCAAGAAAGGAAATTATCCAGAAATCACTTGATAATTACGGATATATTCTTGTTGCTAAGGATATTGATGAGGCTGTAGATGTTGCTAACGAGATTGCATCAGAGCATATGGAAATCGTTACAAAGAATCCTTTTGATGTTATGACTAAGGTTAAGAACGCAGGTGCTATCTTCCTTGGAGAATACAGTTCAGAGCCTCTTGGTGATTACTTTGCAGGTCCTAACCACGTTCTTCCTACTAACGGAACAGCTAAGTTCTTCTCACCTTTAAGTGTTGATGACTTCATTAAGAAATCAAGCATTATTTCATACTCTAGAAATGCTCTTGAAGCTATCCATACTGATATTGAGAAATTTGCTACAGCAGAGCATCTTACAGCTCATGCTAATTCAATTAAGGTAAGATTTGAAAATTAATTAGCGCACTGGCGCGGAAACGGGGATTATATGGCTGTATCTGAAATCAGACAGGCAACTGTAAAAAGAAAAACAAGTGAAACTGATATTGCTTTATTTTTAAGAATTGATGGTTCGGGAGAAGCAGAGGTCGATACAGGAATCGGTTTTTTTGACCATATGTTAAAAAGCTTTGCAAAGCATGGTCTTTTTGACCTTAAGTTAAAAGTAACTGGTGACCTGATAGTTGACTGCCACCATACTATCGAAGATGTCGGAATTGTACTTGGTGAAGCTATCAAAGAAGCTATAGGAGATAAGATGTCCATAAGAAGATATGGCGACATTATTCTTCCTATGGATGAAACACTTATCATGTGTGCCATAGACCTTTCAGGAAGACCATATCTTGGCTTTGAATCTACATTTACAGCAGACAGCGTTGGATACTTTGATACACAGATGGTTAAAGAATTCTTCTATGCAATATCCTACAGTGCAGGCATGAATCTTCATATAAGGAAGATTGCAGGTGAGAACGATCATCACATTATTGAAGGCATGTTTAAAGCATTTGCAAAGGCATTGGATGAGGCAACTGTTAAAGATACTAGAATCAAGACAATTCTCTCTACTAAGGGAAGTCTCTAAATATACTTAAGGAGTTACATATATGCGATTATATCCAGCAATTGATGTTAAAGACGGGCAGTGTGTCCGCTTAAAGAAGGGACTTTTTAATGAAGTTACTGTATATTCTGAAAGACCTTACGAGATAGCTAAAGGCTTTGAAGAGGCAGGAGCACAGTTTATACATACTGTTGACCTTGATGGTGCTTTGAAAGGACACGGTGTTAATGCAGAAACTATTAAAAAGATATGTTCAATCGTTAATATTCCTGTACAGATGGGCGGTGGAATCCGTACTCTTGAGAACATTCAGGAGGTTCTTGACCTCGGCGTATACAGAGTTATTATCGGTACTAAGGCTGTTGAGAATCCTGATTTTATTAAGGCTGCCATTGACAGATTCGGTGCTGAACATATTGTTGTAGGTGTTGATGCAAAAGATGGTCTTGTGGCTATCGAGGGCTGGGAAAAGGTCAGTGATAAGACCGCACTTTCACTTGCACTTGCAATGAAGGATATCGGCGTACAGACTATTGTGTACACTGATATATCAAAGGATGGTATGCTTGCCGGTCCTAATGTTGAACAGACTAAGATTCTTTCTGATAAAACAGGTATTGATATTATTGCTTCAGGCGGCATGAGCTGCATGGATGATCTTACACATATTAATGATGCCGGTATCCATGGTGCAATTATCGGTAAGGCAATATATGAAAAACGTATTGACCTTAAGGAGGCTGTTAATCTTTTTGAATCCGGAGCATCTTACAGCAAGGCATCATCAATGCCTAAGGCTGATATTTCGTTTAAGGATTTAAAGCTTGATGCCAATGGTCTTATTCCAGTTGTTGTACAGGATTATGTCAATGATGAAGTCCTTATGCTTGCTTACATGAATGAGGAAGCCTACAATAAAACTTTAGAGACTGGCATCATGACTTATTACAGCAGAAGCCGTCAGGAGCTCTGGGTTAAAGGTCTTACATCAGGTCATTTCCAGTATGTAGGTTCTCTTGACATCGACTGTGACAATGATACTATTCTTGCAAAGGTTCGTCAGGTTGGTGCTGCATGCCACACTGGAAACAGAACATGCTTCTATAGAAATATTAAAACATGGAACAGATAATTTATGGAATATAAATATATAATCACAGATATTAACAATAAAATCTTCTGTTGCATATATACTTCTGATAATACCTGCCACTATCTTAAGCCTTTAGATAGTGGCAGTGTTGTTGGTAACATATATGTTGGAAGAGTTGAAAATGTAGTTAAGAATATTAATGCTGCATTTATTGAGATAGAGGATAAGCAGAAATGTTATTACTCTATACCAGACAACAAAGCACCAATATTTTTTAATGAGAAAAACAATCCTGAAATATGTCAGGGCGACAGAATTCTCGTAAAAGTTATAACTGAGCCGCTTAAAACCAAACCTGCAAAGGTATCTTCAAAGATAGAGCTTACCGGCAATTATTCAGTTGTTTCCAACGATGTAAAAGGTGTTCACATTTCAAAAAAGATAAAATCTAATGAAACAATTACAGAGATAAAAAAACGTGTTGCTGACATTCTCATTCAGAAGCAGCAGGAAGCCATAGAAAAAACAGGCTATGATTATCTTTCAAATTTCGGAATAATATTAAGAAGCGGCTGTGCTGATGCTGATACTAATGACATTATTAAAGATGTAAATGCATTGTGTGACGAATACACTGATATGCTCCAAAAAGCTGTTTTTTCAAAGTTCTATACACTTGTACATAAAGACAGACCTGGATATATTGAGGAAATTGTTCATCTGTCTGGAAAAGACAGTGTTGAGATTATCACAGATATTCCGGCTATATATAATGAATTAGAAACATATCTGCCTCGTAGCAGTAATATAAGTATCCGTATGTATAAAGATGAATTATGGCCTTTATACAAGCTCTATTCTATAGAAAAAGAGATAGATACCGCTCTTTCCAAGAAGGTCTGGTTAAAATCAGGTGGATATCTTATTATCGAACAGACTGAAGCACTTTCTGTCATTGATGTTAATTCTGGTAAGAATGTAACTAAGGCAAAGAGCATGGAAGCAATCGAGGCTTCTGCATTAAAAACTAATCTTGAAGCCGCAGACAAGCTGTGCCAGCAGATTAAGGTAAGAAATCTCTCGGGAATTATTATCGTTGATTTTATTAATATGAATCAGAGAAATTGCGATATTCTGATGGAACATTTGAAATCTCTGGCAAAAAAGGATATAGTAAACACTACAATCGTTGACATCACCAAGCTTGGTCTTGTTGAGATTACACGAAAGAAAATTGGAAAAAGTCTGTCTGAAAGTCTTAATAAAGCCTGAAAATGCATGGAGGATTTATGGATAATACTGAAGTAAATATTTCACAGGAGATTCCTGCATACGAAAGAAGATATAGAAAGATATCAGAATGGTTTCTTAATTGTAAGCCGGCTTATGCAATTCTTAAATTCATATACAAATATATGGCTTATTTTATCGCATTTGCATACATTTTTCTTATAATAATGAGTTTACGGGGAACTTTCTTTTCTGAGACAACTCCGATTATGTTAAGAAACAGCGGTATAGTTGTTGAAACTGATAAATTTTTACTTACATCCAAGCTTATTCTGACACCTTTTACATCATTTATTCTTGTATCAGTTATAAGAAAATGTATTGATGCGAAAAGACCCTATGAAAAATACAATATAAAGCCCTTGTTCGTTAAAGATACTAAAGGGGAATCAATGCCAAGCAGACATGTTTTTTCCATTACAATTATTGCGATGTGCTGGCTTTATGTTTCTGTTCCAGTAGGGATTATAATGCTTATGCTTGTAGCAATTATGGCAGCAAGCAGAGTGCTTGCAGGAGTACATTTTGTAAGAGATGTTGTTGCCGGATTCGCAGTAGGAATTATATGTGGAATTGCCGGCTTATGGATTATCTGAAAATTTTTAAAATATTTCTAAAAAACATTTGACAAATAGTAACTGAATGTATATTATATATTTTGTGTGCCGCTCAGTTAGGGTATAAGTGTATCTGATGTATGTCGGATTCCCCAAAACTGGCGAGTATTTAATTAAGGAGGATACCATATGTACGCAATTATAGCAACAGGTGGTAAGCAGTACACAGTTTCTGAAGGCGATACTATCAGAGTTGAGAAGCTTGCAGTTAATGCTGGTGACACTGTTACATTTGATCAGGTTCTTTTTGTAAACAACGGCGAGGCTAAGGTTGGTGAGCCAACAGTTGCCGGTGCTACAGTTACAGCTAGCGTTGTAGGCGAAGGCAGAGATAAGAAGGTTATCGTTTACAAGTACAAGAGAAAGACTGGATATCACAAGAAGAATGGTCATAGACAGGCTTACACAGAAGTTAAGATTGAAAAGATTAATGCTTAATTTTTGTATGGATGTTTGTGAGGTGTGTTATTCATGACTCATATAACTTTTTTTAAGAACTCTGAAAAAGAGATCACAGGTTTTTATTCTGCAGGTCATGCAGGATATGCTGAATCCGGCAGTGATATTATATGTTCTGCTATTTCAGTTCTGACAATCAATACTATTAATTCGATAGAGGCTTTTACCGATGATAAGTTTGATGTGTCAGTTAATGAGGATGAAGGAATTGTTATCTTTAAGATGGCTATGCCTGTTAGTCCGGAAACTTCGATTTTACTTAAGTCATATGAATTAGGTGTTAGTTCTGTGGCTGAGGATAATCCGAAATACTTATCAATTAGTGTTAAGGAGGTGTAACCTTATGTTAAATATGAATCTTCAGTTATTCGCTCATAAAAAGGGTGTAGGTTCTACAAAGAATGGTAGAGATTCAGAGTCTAAGAGATTAGGCGCTAAGAGAGCTGACGGACAGTTTGTTTTAGCTGGTAATATTCTTTACAGACAGCGTGGAACAAAGATTCATCCAGGTGTTAATGTTGGTCGTGGTGGCGATGATACATTATTCGCACTTGTTGATGGAACTGTTAAGTTCGAAAGAAAGGGCAAGGATAGAAAGCAGGTTTCTGTTTATCCTGTTGTTTCAAACGACTAATTTGTTTTTTAGCTCCAAGTCTTCGGATTTGGAGCTTTTTTCTTAATTTGTAAATGTTAATTCTAAACAGTTAACATAATTTAAATATAGAATGGAGGAAAGGTTATGTTTGCAGACAGAGTCCGTATTTTTATTAAATCCGGCAAGGGTGGAGATGGTCATGTAAGCTTCCGTAGAGAGCTTTATGTTCCTGCTGGCGGTCCTGATGGCGGCAATGGCGGTCATGGCGGAGATATTATTTTTATGGTCGATAAAGGCCTTAATACACTCGGTGATTTCAGACATAACAGCAAATATATTGCTGAAAGCGGCGAAGAAGGCGGCAAGAGAAGATGCACAGGTAAAGACGGTGAAGACCTTATAATTAAAGTGCCTGAAGGAACTGTTATATATGATGATGAATCCGGTAAAGTTATTGCAGATATGTCTGGAGATAACCTTAAGGAAACTATTCTTAAAGGTGGCCGTGGTGGTAAAGGTAACATGAACTATGCTACATCTACCATGCAGGCTCCACAGTATGCACAGCCTGGACAGGATGCGCAGGAATTATGGGTTCGTCTTGAACTTAAGGTTATTGCTGATGTTGGTCTTGTAGGATTCCCTAATGTTGGTAAATCAACATTTTTATCAAGAGTAACTAATGCAAGACCTAAGATTGCCAATTATCATTTCACAACACTTAATCCTAACCTTGGTGTTGTTGATCTTGATGGTGGTAAAGGTTTCGTTATTGCTGATATTCCTGGTCTTATTGAGGGCGCATCAGAAGGTGTTGGTCTTGGACACCAGTTCTTACGTCATATTGAGAGAACTAAAGTCATTATTCATATTGTTGATGCAGCTTCAACTGAAGGCCGTGATCCTATAGCTGATATTAAGGCTATTAACAAAGAGCTTGAGAATTATAATCCTAAGCTTCTTGAAAGACCACAGGTTATAGCAGCTAATAAGATTGATGTTATATATGATGATGGCAGTGACCCTGTACAGGCTATAAGAGATGCATTTGAGCCGGAAGGTATTAAGGTATATCCTATATCAGCTGTTACAGGACAGGGCGTTAAAGAGCTGTTATACGCAGTCAGAACACTGCTTGATAACTTCAAGGACGAACCTGTATTATTTGAAAAAGAATTTGACTACGACGAGCTTATGGATAATCCTAACGAAAGCTTTGAAGTTTCTATTAACGAAGATGGCGTATACGTTGTCAACGGACCAAAGATTGATAAAATGCTTGGTTATACTAACCTTGAATCTGAAAAGGGATTTGATTTCTTCCAGAAATTCATGAAGCGCTCAGGTGTTCTTGATGAACTTGAGAAGCTTGGAATTGAGGAAGGCGATACAGTTATCGTTGGTGATTACCTTGAGTTTGATTACTATAAAGCATAATTAATAGGAGAGAATATATGACAAGCAAACAGAGAGCTTATTTAAAGGGTCTTGCAATGACAATGGATCCAATATTCCAGTTTGGAAAGAACAGTCTTACTCCTGAGAACACTGCAGCTATTGCAGAAGCTCTTGAGGCAAGAGAACTTATCAAAATAAGTGTTCTTAATAACTGTGCCGATGACCCTAGAGAAATCGCACAGATGGTTGCAGAAAGAACACGCTCACAGGTTGTTCAGGTTATTGGAAAGAAAATCGTTCTTTACAAGGAATCTAAGGACAACAAAAAAATCATTTTACCATGATTAATTCAGACAAAATAATAGGTATTATGGGTGGGACATTTAATCCAATCCACAAAGGACATACAGGTATTGCCAGATGTGCCTACGAGCAGTCTGATATTGATGAAATATTATTCATGCCTTCAGGCACACCTGCTTATAAAGATAATTCTCCCATTGTAAGTGCAACTGACCGTTGTAATATGGTAAAGCTTGCAATTAAACCTTTTGATTACATGTCACTTTCTACGATTGAAACTGACCGTCCCGGTAATACCTACACAGCCGATACACTTGCACAGATATATGATTCATATAAGAAAATATATTTTATAATAGGTGCAGATTCGCTTCTTTATATTCAGGACTGGTATCATCCTGAGTATATATGCAGCCATTGTCATCTTTTATGTGCTAACAGAGACAATAATTCAGCCAGTGTACTTATAGATCAGAAACATTTTCTTGCTGATAAATATGGTGCGGTTATTGATTTTATTGATGTTCCGGAACTTCCTTACAGTTCAACTGATATACGAAAGAAGGTTGCAATGGGTCTGTCAGTAAAAGAAGATGTCGGCGAAGAAGTAGAAGAGTATATAAAGTCCAGAAAACTTTATGTTTAAGAGGTTTTATTATGGATAACAAATATATTGAACAATTAAGAACACATGTAAAAGACGCACTCCGTACAGACAACATGCGATACCAGCATACACTTGGTGTTGCTAATACAAGTGCCTGTCTTGCCATGTGTCATGGTGCAGATATGAACAAGGCGTATATTGCAGGTCTTCTTCATGATTGTGCCAAATGTGTTCCTGATGATGTAAAGATTGCTGAATGTGAACAATTTGGACTTCCAATATCAGATATTGAGTTTGAAAGTCCTTATCTGCTTCATTCAAAGCTTGGTGCATATTATGCAGCACACAAGTACAATGTTGAAGATGATGAAATATGTTCTGCCATCCAGTGGCATACAACAGGAAAGCCTGCAATGACTTTATTAGAAAAGATTGTATTCATTGCAGATTATATTGAACCCTACAGAAATAAAGCTGCCAATCTTGATGACATAAGACATATGGCATTCACTGATATTGATATGGCGGCTTATGTAATATTAGACGACACCCTTTCGTATATAAGAAAAACTGGTCGTAATATCGATACACAGACCGTTGATACCTACGAATACTACAAAGGGATTATTAAAGAAAGAGAGAATTAAGATATGGCAGATTCTAAGGATATGTTAAAGGTTATCATAGATGCCTTACAGGATAAGAAGGCTGAAGATATCAGAATTATTGATATCAGCAATGTATCTGTTATTGCAGATTATTTTGTTATTGCTAGTGGTAGCAATACTAACCAGATTCAGGCTATGGTAGATAATGTGGAAGAAGAAATGTTCAAGGCTGGCTTCGATGATCCTAAGGTTGAGGGGTATAATACAGCTTCATGGATTCTTCTTGATTATAAGGATGTTATTGTTCATGTATTCTCTGAGGATGACAGAGCATTCTATAATATTGAACGTATATGGCGTGATGGTAAAGAGGTTGATATTAACAGCCTGTAATGTTTAGGCTGGCATCCCGGAGAATACGATGTATTACAGGTTGTTAATTGGTGATAATATAAAAATATATCCAGCTATAGATATATTTAAATCCGGACGCCGTGAGAGTTTGTTTTGTTGCTTTGGCAGCTCACCAAGCTCTCATGGCTGGTTATCGGATTTCTTATATATCTATGGCTGGATTTTTTTTATTAGTCTATGCCTAGTCTGATGAGACCAATTACTTTTCCTAGTATCTCGCAGTCGTCTACGATGATTGGATCCATGAAATCGTTCTCTGGCTGGAGTCTTATGTGGCCATTCTCCTTGTAAAAACGCTTAACTGTTGCGGAATCGTCTACAAGTGCAACAATTACTTCTCCATTAGAAGCTGTATTCTGCTTTCTTACTATTATCTGGTCGCCTTCGTAAATTCCCATATTAATCATGCTGTCGCCCTTGACCTTTAACATGAATACTTCGCCGCCTGGCATATATTCTGATGGAATAGGGAAGTACTCTGTTATATTCTCAACAGCAAGAAGTGGCTGTCCTGCGGCAACCTGACCTAATAACGGAATATTAACAACCTCTCTTCTTGAAAGATTAAAATTATCATCAATTATCTCTATTGTACGCGACTTAGTCGGGTCTCTTCTTATATATCCATTCTTCTCTAATGACTCAAGATGTGCATGAACAGATGATGTAGACTTAAGATTAACTGCCTGACATATATCCCTTACTGATGGTGGATATCCCTTATTAAGAATCTGTGATTTAATATATTCAAGAATCTCAGATTGTTTCTGAGTTATTCTGCCATACGCCATATTACGAACCTCCATTAATTTCTTTTAAATAATTTTACCACATTTATACATTATGTGCAAACATAATTTCTGAAAGAATGTTCGGAAAATTTGTTCGATTTATGTTGACAAACGCATGTTCTGATTATATAATCAACTCATAAGCAACAGAACACTTGTTTGATTGGAGGTTTTACATATGAATAATTCAGAATATACATATAAAAGAGCAGAAGATAAGAAAAGAAACGACAGACGCAGAAGAAACAGACAGATAACTGTCAAGTCATTAAGAATGGTTATTATATGCTCAATTCTTATATTCGCTGTTTCTATTGGAGGCATTATTGTCAAGGCTTCTGATGACTCGAACAGGACACGAACATATAAGTATTATACAACAGTATCTGTAGAAGATAATGATACATTATGGTCACTTGCTGACAGATATAATAATGGGGATGAAGATACAGCTTCATATATTAACAATATAATGCAGATGAATGATTTATCATCTGACACAATCCATTCAGGTAAGAATCTTGTAATATATTATTATTCAACTGAGATAAGATAATATCTAATTGCATATACATTTCCCGCATGCAGTGAAAAGCTACTTAATATTGGACTTTTCACTGCATTTTTGTTAAAATTTATTGATAGCGAAATGGCTGTAGATATAACTTAATATTTAATAATTTATTTATAAGGAGATTAACTATGAAATTTAGCGATATAGAGACTATCTCTCAGGGTGTATCAGATTATCTTGCAGATAATAGAATCGTCGATATGACCGAAATACAGCGTCAGACGTATAAGCATATAATGGACAACCGCGATATTATAGCTTGTTCATCAACTGGAACAGGTAAGACACTTGCATATCTTATTCCAATTATTAATAGATTAAAGAGTAATACTCATAATATTCAGGCCGTTGTTCTTGTTCCAACAGCAGAGCTTGCAATACAGGTCAATAATACGCTTAAAGATATCTTTGCACATATGGATAATACATTTTCATCTGTTGCGTTAATAGGAGATGTGAATATATCAAGACAGATTGATTCTATTAAATCTAATAAGCCTGCAATAATTATCGGAACACCTAACCGCATACATCAGCTTATAAGTAACAAAAAGATTAAAGTACATGAGGTTAAGACTCTTGTTCTAGATGAGGCAGACAAGCTCTTTGATAAGACATTTATTCAGGATGTAGAAGCAATAAGAAAGTCTTTAATGAAGTTCACACAGGTTCTTTTATTCTCTGCAAGCGTAGATAAGAAGACAAGAACTAATACTTTGTGCTTCAAACCAATATTTATTGATATTAACAGCAATTCAGGCAATACAAGCCAGATTCCTTCAACAATCAAGCATATAAGTGTTATTTCTGACAGAAGGGAACGAATTGAGACTTTAAGAAAGATTATTAAAGCTGTTAAACCAGAGAAAGCAATTATATTCGTTAATTCCAAGTATGATCTGGAAGAATCCCTTCAGAAGCTTGAATATCATCATTACAATGTAGCTTCAATTGCCGGTAATAAAGATAATTCAGCCAAGAAAGCTGCAATAGAGAATTTCAGAAGTGGAAAAATTCAGCTTCTTATTGCAACAGATATAGCAGCCAGAGGACTTCAGATTGATAATATTGATACAGTAATTAATGTAAACCTTCCTGAGGACAATAAGGAATATATTCACAGATGTGGACGCTGTGGACGTAATGGCAACACAGGAACATGTATATCAATTATAACTGATAATGAGCTTAACAAGATTAAATCATACCAGAAAGCATTTCATATCAATATAGTCACTAAGAAGCTCTATCAGGGAAAATTAGTTGCAAAATAAGAGATAGCAGAATATAATTATCCATGCAGTAATCACTTCGCTAAAGTCAATCGGTTTAGCGAATGTTATAATATGTTTGCTCATGTGTGCGAATAGCCACTAATGCAGACATATTATGACTTCGCTAAATGAGAACTTTGGCGAATGTGATGGCAGTGTTGCCAAAATGAATAACATCAAATATTTAAGATGTGTTTATTGAACCACAAAAATAGTGGTTTGATAGATACATCTTTTTTTTGTATTCTATTTTACCAGTTTAGCGGAATGAAAACAAATGAAAGGAGTGGTTACTTAATGAAAGATGAAATGTATTCACCAAGGACATATGAAATTACATATGATTTTTGCGGTGAACTAAAATTGACGGTTCGTGCAGATTGTTTGGGCACTGCTGTTATAGGTGCAAATTTTATTGTTAAAAGAATATTGGGGTTTGTCCCTAAAATGTTATCTATTAGAGAAATTAAAGAAGAGGAGAAATAAGAGAATGATAGAACAGGTAAATGGTAGATATATAAACAGATATGCAGAATTAGACAAGCCTTTTACAGTAAAGGGAACAAAGTCTTATACAAGTAAAACAACAGGGGTAATATATGAAAGCATGATATTGACGCAGGACGGAGCAGATTTCAATTTTTCCGTTGCTGATACTGAAATCGGTGCAATGAAGAATTTTATCGGCAAGGATATATATATTTCTTGCGTGTACAATCCTTTCGGTAAATACAGCTTTCAGCAGTTATATGTGCAGAGTTTCGAGCCTATTCCAGTAAATACCAAGTAAAGGGAAGTCAAGGAAGCTGTCAAGGGTGCGCAGCACTTGCCTAGCCCTTTACAGATTCCACCTACAGACTGCCAACAGTCCAAAGGTAGGATAAGGGGGAACATGAAACGCCTTTCATTTCCCCCTTAACCATAAACAGAAACGCAATGTTTGCATTGTTGTATGTTCATTACATACCGTTTCTTTCGTAGTGCGCGCTACAACGATAATTATTGAAAGGAGTTTAGAGCATGGGTGAAGCTATTACAACAGCTGTTACAGACCTCTTAGGTTTGACAACTACTGTTATTGATTTTGTGACAAAGAATGCTGTTCTTGCTGTTTGCTTTGTTTCAGGAACAATTGTTCCAGCTGGCATTGCAATTTTTAACAGACTTAAGAATAACTAGTTATTTGTTGCTGTTCGTAGGGGAGTAAATAACTCCCCATTCTTTGAAAGGAGTTTTTGTGGTACAAAATAAACAAAAGCCTAATAAAATAAACATAGTAGCATTGATAACTTGCTTTATGTTAATAATGGTGTTCGTGTTTGGGTGCGTGCAATATGCGTTTGCGGATGAAACAAAAAATGCATTATATTTTTTGCAAAAAGCTAATGCTTCTTATGATGCGTATCTTTGTGTTGTAACAAATTATGAAGGTGCTGAATATTATCAGATATTTACTTTTAATTCGTCTGATTGTGGGGCTTATGTTCGAGAAAATAATGGTCAGTTATCATTTGGGCTTTTATCTAAATCTCGTGGACTAGCTTATAATATTAGTGTAAGTATGAATGATGAACAGTTATATGTGTCTAGTTATGATTATAATAATTGTTCGGCTCAACAGTATTATGGTTATGAATCTGCTACACATAACAAGTTTATACGCTTTGAATCTAATACATGTGTTTTTAGTAATTATGGAGATTTATATAATTATTTAGATACAGGAGAAGTTAATAATCCTATTTATGATAATAGACCAATTGAGTATGATGAGTCTGTTGAACTTCCTTTATCTGCTCAATGTCAAGTTAATGGTGATTTGTTTTTATTTAATTGTAAACAATCTGTTGCACATTCTGATTATACTATTCAATTGAGTGCTGATTGTCGTTTGACGCCTGTTTATAGTAATTTTGCCAGTAAATCATATGCAGACACTAAGCAATCATATAGAACTAATAAGAACGAAATAGGAAAATATGATAATCATGGGATTTCTTTTAATACTTCGTTTTCTACATCTGATTTATTAAATGGTGTTGATACTAGTAGAAAAGCTTTAGGATTTAAAGAATTTTATAATGGTATTTATATAAATTTACCTTATGAAAAATGTACGCTTTCTGAAATTGTTTTTTATGCTCGTAATATATGTGGTAATAAATGTAGTAACTGGGTGCGCGTTACTTTTGATTTAGTGAATGAAACGAGTAAGTATGAAGAGATTGAAAGCGTTACAGGCTCTAATGTTCCTAGTGATACTAAACATAATAATAGTGAATATTATCCCGATGACTATATTTATAATGATGATGAAGCGTTTAACAGTGGTTCTAATATAACTAATACATTAACTAATCTTAAAACTAATTATACAAGTCTTGTAAATTTCTATAAAGATTTATTTAGTTTCTTACCTAGTGAAGTATGGGTATTGTTAATAGGTCTTGTAGGTGTAATGGTTATACTTGCTCTTATTATTTTTATAAGGGGGTAGCGTATGAGTGTGAATGATTTAGCATATTGGCTCTTTACAGTGCCATTAAAATTTATGCAAATACCAGTAACAATCTGCGGTTATACCTTTTCGTTTTGGGATTTGTTCATATTTGCAGGACTTGTTGCAATATTCGGCGTAATGGTGTCTATATTGCACAGATAAGGAGTTGAAATGATATTTGAATTTATAACAGATGTAAATAGCGTTGATGAAATGCAACTTGCCGTTATGGCTTATAATCTTGGCTTGACATATTTTATTTATGATGTAGCTAAATTTATAGTTGGTTTCATACACAATAAATTAGAGAATAGGAGAATGAAAGCATGATTGAATTAGGCAGACAATTATTCGGTGATGTGGCATTCGGTTCTGACTTCCTTGTTGGTCTGTTTGCTACGGTGATAATGTTAGATATATTCAGTGTGTGCACTGATATGTGCAGAGGTTGGCATAAATGACAACATTGTTATTGATTGCCCTTATATGGTTCTTGATGTATGCCTTTCCGTTTATACCCTTTGTATTGCTCCATTTTGTCAAAATGGCGTTATACATGTGTAAGGATATGTTTATGTATATAAAAGGTCGAAAATGGAAGATATACGCTAACTACGGCATATATATATATGGCGGTCTATATGGTGGCGGTAAGTCCTTGTCAATTTCTAAGTATTGCACAGAGATATATAAAAAATATGATAATGTAAAGTTTATTAGCAATATAGACTTGCATAATGTGCCTTATGAAAAGTTTGAATATTTTGAGCAGTTAATGGACGAGCAAGACTATGACGGTCAGTGCATTATATATGTCATTGACGAAATAGGCTCTTTGATGAACGCAAGAAACTATAAAAACAATCGTATTGGAGAAACGCAGTTCTTGTATACGCTGAATCAGATTAGAAAGCAGAATAAAACATTGTTACTTGCTTCACAACGCTTCGGTATGTGTGACAAGAATTTCAGGCAATGTGCTGTACAGTGGATTGAATGCTCTAAAATATGGCGAGTAGTAAGTCAGACGATATATGACCCTTACGACTTGGAGTGTAGTTTAAATCCTAAATTGGTAAAGCCTATTAAGCGCAAAAAGTACTTTCTTGCAACAGATAAGATGTTTAAGGCTTATGATACTAAACAGCTAGTCAAGGACTTTAAGGACAAGTTTAATAAGGACGAGTTTAACCCGATTGTTGTAGAGCCTGTAGATAATAGCTTAGACGGAGACTTAAGCCAGGCTAGGAGATTAACGCACAGGGGAAAAAGGCGCAAAGGCTTCTAATGAAGCCTGCGCCCCCCCCCTGTGAGAAAGGTGTGTAAAATGAGTGTATTTATTGAAATTATATTGACTTTGGTTGTATGGGTTTTATTAAAGTTAGTTGTAGCGTTGATACTTGCTTTAATTGCTTACAATCTGCAAGAGCAAGAATGATTTACCGCTATCCACGAATAGCGGTAAAAATTAGTTATAGTTTTGTGGTACAAATTTGATATTTTTGTCATGAAAGGAGTATTTAATATATGGCGTTTTGTGGTACAAAGAAGTTTAGATGTGACAATGATATGTCACTTTTTATAAGTAACATGGCTTCTAAACTGGAAAAGTCGGAAAGTGAAGTTATAAGGATAATTATATTCAATTCTATGGTAAATACATACAAGGGGGAAATACCGCATGAAAACTAGTAAACCTATATCAACTATAAGCTACAATTCAGAAGATTTTTTGAAAGTAAAACTCGATTATCTAGTGAAGAATAACACGGTTGAATTTTGGTTCTATGTGAAGCATTTAGGGGAGTATGACAAAGAAACTAATATACAGGATAAAGACCATATACATCTATATATTCAGTGCTGTGATAGGGTTGACACTGTAAAACTGCGTGAGCAGTTTGTCGAATATGAAAACGGCGACTTGAATAGTAAGCCGTTGCAGTGTATGCCGTTTCAAACATCAAAGCCTTATGACGCTTTATTGTATGATTTACATTATCAGCCGTATTTGTTAATGAAAATGGAAACAAAGCAGTTTTCGTATACGCTTGATGATATTGTTACAAACGATGTTGATTATCTTAGGCACATGTACAGTGAAGCGTTACATTCTGATTTGTTCAAGCGTGATAGAATGATGAAGCTAATGGATAACGGTGTTTCTATTGCTGAAATGTGCTTTCATGGGCTTATCAATCCTAGTCAAGCATATCAGCTGGCATTTTATGAGCAGATGTTTAAGAAAGGACAAGCAGAAGTGGCAAGCAATGGTGGAGTAGTTAGTCAAGCTATAGCAGAACTTCAAAGTTCTGCTGTAGCTGTGAGTAAACCAGTAAAGAAAACGACAAGAAAGAAAGTTAATTCTCGTTCTGTTCCTGTTGCTTCTGTTGATTGATTAAGTAGTTTAATTTGTCGTGTGTATCTGCATGCTCTCTTAATAATTTATATTCCAGTTTGTCGCATTTAATGGATAAACGAATAATGAAGAATGGCATGAGAAATTGAAGTATTCCATAGCATACAATTAATATAAGTGTTATAGGATTGCTACATAGTGATACAAAAAATTCTACAAAATTCATGGCGTGGTTCTCCTTTGTGTGTATGATTAACCATTATACTATAACTTTCGTCGGTGCGCCATAGTTTAGCGTGTTGTTATTGTGTTAATTACGCACACGGCAAACTAGCGCCTAAACGCGGTTATCGGGTCAATAACTTAAATTGACGCCAATGTCTTGCACCCGTAGGAGCGTTTTGTTTTGGCGCTACTGTGAAATGTAGGGGCAACTTGCATTCTGTGGTGGTTGTCTGCGAACAGAGAACACACACGATAAAAAGCTGATAGTCAAGGGCGAAAAGTGGGCGCAGGTACAAGCCCGCTTTTTGTTTATATACCCTTGATTATTGGCTTTTTGTCACTTCGTAGCGTGAAGCCGGTAAGCTGTAGTGGGTATATATTAATTAAATTAATACAATTAAATAAATATACTATATTGACAAACTAAGTCTTTTAAGAGTAGACTATGTCATGTGGTAATCACTTCGCTAAAGTCAGGTTTAACGAAGTGATTAGCATTTTTTATATATGGAGGTATTCTTAATGGCTGAAAAAACCTACACCGAACAACAAAACATCAAGTACAAGAAAAAGCTTAATGACTTGCTTGATATATTACCTGATTTCTGTACACAGTATTTTGACAGTCTGGAATTTAATAAGCAGCCAAGAACTAAGATTGCCTACGCAATGGATATTAAAGGCTTCTTTGAATTTCTCATTGAATGCATACCTAAGTTCAGTTCATATGCTATGAAAGACTTTAAACCGTCAGATTTAGAAAAGATAGATGGTACAGATATAACCAGATACTTACGACATGTAAAGTTATATAAGAAGAACGGCCGTGATATAACTAACTCAGAAAGTGCTGCCAAGCGTAAATTATGTGCATTAAGACGTTTTTATGAATATTACTGCCGTTATGAAATAATCAGTTTCAATCCGACTATAAAAGTTGATATGCCTAAAATTCATGAAAAAGCTATTATAAGAATGGAGCCTAATGAGGTAGCTGAATTTCTTGATAATGTGGAATCTGGCAATAAGCTTACCAAAACACAGCTCCAAAGCCATGAAAAGCTTAAGACGCGTGATCTGGCTCTCCTTACACTTATGCTCGGAACTGGTATCCGTGTATCAGAATGTGTTGGATTAGATATTAATGATGTAGATTTTGATAATGACAGAATCAGAGTTATAAGAAAAGGTGGCTCTGAAAGCTTTGTATACTTTGGTGACGAAGTCCGTGAAGCACTGCTTAATTATCTTGAAGAAAGAAAGAATTTAACGCCTGATGAAGGACATGAGAATGCGCTATTCATATCAGCCAAAAAGAAGCGCCTATGTGTGCGATCCGTTGAACTTCTTGTTAAGAAATATGCCCAGACTGTTACAACTGTAAAGCATATTACCCCTCATAAGCTTCGAAGTACTTATGGTACTAATCTGTATCAGGAAAGCCAGGATATATATCTTGTTGCTGATGTTTTAGGACATAAGGATGTTAATACTACACGAAAGCATTATGCAGAGATTGTAGAAGAAAACAAGCGTTCTGCAAGAAACATTGTCAAGTTAAGAAAAGACTGACAACATATAAAAGGCGATACTCTTCCACTATTATGTGTCAGAATATCGCCTTTTATTTAATATTAATATTCTACTGATAAATTTCACGCCATTCCATATCGCCTCTCTCAAGAGATTTAACAAGCAATTCTGCTGTTGCAAGATTAGTGGCCAATGGAATATTATACATATCGCAAAGTTTGCATATATTATCAGAATCCGGTTCATGTGCTAAAGGATTCTCTGCCTCTCTAAGAAAAATAACAAGATCAATCTGGTTATGTTCAATCTGTGCACATAACTGCTGGTCACCACCAAGATGTCCTGCAAGAAACTTATGCACTGACAAATTAGTAACCTCTTCAATAAGTCTTCCAGTTGTACCTGTAGCAAAAAGCTGATTCTTATTAAGAATACCCTTATATGCTATACAGAAATTCTGCATTAACTTTTTCTTAGAATCATGTGCTATTAAACCAATGTTCATTAAAGCTTCCCCCTAATGTATAAATTAAAATGTATAAAAGCTATCCTCTGAAATCATCTGCAAACATGTCATCATCTCTTTCAACATTTCTTTGCAGACTTACATTGAGTACAATGCCCATAGCTATGAATAATGTAAGTAAAGATGTGATACCACAACTAAAGAAAGGTAACGGAACTCCCGTATTAGGAAGTATCCATGAAACAACACCTATATTAATAAATGTCTGAAAGCCTATATATATTGCCACCCCGCAACATATAAGCCGTCCTCCAAAATCCTTAGCCCTCACTGCTGCTATTATACACTCAATAACTATCAGAAACAATAAAAAAATTGTAATACAACTTCCTGTAAAACCTAATTCCTCACCTATTACAGCAAAAATAAAATCATTCTGTGCTTCTGCAATATATCCCGCATTCTTTAATGATGAAGTATCCTTGTTATTAAGCCCTTTTCCTGTAAGCTTACCAGAACCAATTGCCTGAACAGCATATGCCTGCTGATATGTTCCTGCATCATTCATATCAACTTCTTCTGACTTACCTTCAATAAAATCAACAATTCGTTTTCTTTGATAATCCTCTATAAGGATTGGGTGTTCAACTGATACAACATATATCAAAAATGCTGATAAAACCGGAATTGCAATCAGAATTGCAATTCCAAAAATCTTATAGCTTACTCCTGAGCAATAAAGCATTGCAATAACAATAAGAGATAAAAGTATAGCTGTAGAAAGATTCGGCTGTAATGCAACAAGTAATATAGGAAACAATGTAAGACATGCTATTAATAAAAGAAACTTAATTGAATTAAGTTTTTCTTTATTTGCTGCAACAAGTTTTGCAACCAGTAAAATAAGCGCAAGCTTTAAAAATTCAGAAGGCTGTAACTGTATCGGACCTATCTTAAACCATCTAGTAGCTCCATGCGATCCATGACCAAACACTGTAAGAACACCTATAAGCATGATATTAACTATTACGTACCATATCCAGTAATACTTTAATAACCAATTATAATCAATAAATGAAACAATAATCATTATTATAAACGATATTGCAATACCTGCTCCCTGCTTCAATGTATATGCACTATTGGCACTATTAACTACAGCCAGTGCAAATACTGATGTTACAATCAAAATAAAAACTAATATAAAGTTGTAAGAACGCAATTTATATTTTTTTAACATAATAAAACCCTTATTACTTTTCGCTATTTCTCATATCCTTAATTGGAATATTAGCAAAAATTGCTGGAACAGAACCGTTATTAGTATCAGATTCTGTAGAAGTAATCTGAATATCAAGTCCGTCTGTATCAATTTCCATATATTTTGAAATGACCTTTATAATATCATTCTTAATCATTTCCATAACCTCTGGTGAACAATTAGCTCTGTCAGATACAAGCAACAGTTTTAATCTGTCTTTAGCAACATCACTTGAACCTTTTTTCTTAAATAAATCAAGTAATCCCATATTTAATCCCTCCCTTAATAAGCTTTTTCAGCTTATTATAAATATACTAATTCTTCTTATCACTCTTAAATAATGAAGAGAGTTTCTTAAAGAATCCTCCCTTGCCATTAAGATCAAGGAAAGGAACTTCCTCACCGGTAATTCTGCGGCAGATATTCAGATAAGCCTGTCCAGCAAGTGAATCATCCCCAACAAGTGGCTGACCTTTATTAGTTGCCACAACTATATTCTCATCATCAGGAACAGCTCCGATAACATTAAGCTGTAAAATATCATTAACATCATCAATAGACATCATCTCGCCTCTGTTTACCATATCCATTCTGATTCTGTTAACAATTAAATCTTCATGATTCTGCAGTCCATGCGCATCAAGAAGTCCAACAATTCTGTCAGCATCTCTGATAGCAGAAACCTCTGGTGTAGTAACAACTAAGGCTCTGTCTGCACCAGCAATCGCATTCTGGAATCCCTGCTCAATACCAGCTGGACAGTCAAGAATTATGTAGTCAAACCCTTCTGGATCATTCTTAATTTCATCAATAACCTTAACCATCTGCTCAGGTGTTACTGCTGACTTGTCTCTTGTCTGGGCTGTAGGCAGAAGAAAAAGCTTTGGACATCTCTTATCAGCAATCATAGCCTGCTTTAATCTGCAGTTACCCTCAACAACATCAACAAGATTATATACAATACGGTTTTCGAGTCCTAATACAACATCAAGATTTCTAAGGCCTGTATCTGTATCAATCATTACAACCTTCTTTCCAAGTTTCGCAAGACCTGTACCAATATTAGCTGTCGTTGTCGTCTTGCCTACTCCGCCTTTTCCTGATGTTACAACTATAACTTCACTCATATTAAACCTCCATTAATAATTCATAGTAAATCGCAATATATTAATTATGCGAGATTTTTATTCTTAAATCAACTGTTTTTTTATAAAACAGAATAAAAACATATTAAATTAATCCAGTGATATATCATCAAGTGCATTCTGCTCCAGATCCTCAATATATATATTCTGATCATATACATATGCAATTTTAGGTTCTAATATTTTTGACTTATTCTTACCTTTAGATATTTTATTAACTCCTGAATCTGAACTTCTTGCAATAATATCACCTATCTTTATCTGCATAGGACTCATTTCAAGTGCTACAACAAATGCATTTTCATTACCATCCACACCTGCAAATATATTGCCTTTAAGACTTCCAAGTACAATAACACTGCCTTTTGCCACAACCTTGCCGCCCGGATTAACATCTCCTAAAACAACAACACTTCCGTCTGCCTCAAACACCTGACCCGAACGAAGTGTTCCCTTATAAAACATACATGTAGTTTTGGGATCCGTCATTGTCTGTCTCTCCGGCTGATGAGAAATATTAAAGCTATTCATAGCTTTTTTTACTGCTTCTTCGTATACAGACTTAATATCATTATTTTCATCAAGAACACATACAATATTAAGTTCAGATACATCTGATATCACATTGAGAATTCTTTTTTCTTCTTCAGCAGATAAGTTTCTTCCATCAAAAGAAATTGCCATAGTTGCATTATTAAAAAATTTAGATGCATTTTTAAACTTATCTGAAACATTTTCTAATAACTCTTCAAAAGGCATCTCCTCATCAAGAAATACTGTAATTCCATTCTTACTTCCTTTGATTATTACTGAATTATCCAAAACATTCACCTCTCATATCATATTATCATTTCTTTAGTACATATTAATCACTAATATTAAAAAGCATTTTATAAATATCTGCACCAAGTGTTACAGCATTTCCTGAAGCATAACCATTCTGGATACGCACTGCCATACAATATTCAGGATTTTCATATGGCGCATAGGTAATTAGTGTTGCATGGTCAGGATCAGTAGTTTTTTCCTGTGCAGTACCTGTCTTTGCAGCAATTGACATTTTCAATGATGAAAATGCTGAATAAGTTCCTGCAGCAAGATTCATACCTGTATGAACTGTATTCCAGATATCAGAACTTAACTCAACTTTATTATTAACCTCAGCACTGTTATCCCTTAAAACATTACCATCATAATCAGTTATTTTATCAATAAGTGTAAGATTATAACATGTTCCTGATGTTGCCAGAGTTGTAACATATCTTGCAAGATTAAGTGTACTATATCTGTGGTTACCCTGTCCGATTGCAGATGCAATTGCATTCTGCGAAGAAGCTCCAGGAGTTCCTTCTTCTATCTCTATTCCTGACTTTGTAGAAAGGCCAAGCATATCAGAATATTTTTTTAATACATTAGTTCCGTAAGTACTATTATACGAACCATTTTTGCTGCATGCAAGATTATATCCAACATTATACATATAAACATTACATGAATCCCTGATTGCAGTAACAGGGGTTTCACTTCCATGTCCCCATTTCTGCCAGCATCTAGGTGAAGGAGTTACCTTATCAAACACACCAGAACAGTTAAATGTAGTAGATGATGATATTATGCCGGTGTCAATACCAGCAATAATTGTGCAAGGTTTATAAGTAGAACCTGGTGCTATAAATGACTGTGTTGCCCGGTTAAGAAGCGGACTCGCATTATCACTTACAAGAGAATTGTAATATTTGGCATCAACCGTTCCTGACAATTTATTATTATCATAACTAGGATAAGATACAAGTGCCAGAATATCACCATTGTTTGGATTAGTTACAACAGCAGAACCAGAACAAGGCTTAAGAGCAAGCTGTCCAACAGTTATAATTTTATTAGAAACAACATATGACATAAATTCATATGCACCCATGCTTCCGGATACCAGAGCCTGATATTTTGAATCATCAGCATTAATATCAAGAACGCCCTGCTCATATAATAACATACACACCTGTCTGCCCGATATGCTGCCTGCATTAATCATGTACTTATACATCTTCTTAAAAAATGCAGTATCTGAATCAAGCGCTGATATAACATAATCAACAAGCGCATCATATGACTCCTGAAGACTCGTATACTTCTCAGATGTAAGTGATGACATATTAATCCAGTTCTTAGATATACCATAAGTAAGAAGCTGTGAAAGACTTGTCGAATCTCCATATATCCAGTCATAATAAACACTGTCACTTGTATCAACATTTGCAAGACTGAATATGTTCTCACTTCTTAAAAGATCATAGATATACCATATATACAGTTTCTGCTCTTCTGATAACTTTCCATATGCAGTATCACCAGAAGTAAGCTCATCCTTCAACCATGAAAGAGTCTCTGATTTCTTGGTCTCAAACTGACTGTATATCTCAGCCTCATTAGCTGTATTCTGCTCTTGTATCTGCTTTAAGGAAACCAGGTTATTATCAATAAGCGCAAAATATACTTCCTGAGCTGTTATATATATTGTATCAACATCACCTGAACCATTATATGTTATCTTATTATTTCCCGGCGTAAAATACTGCATAAAAATACTGGTTATTTCGTCTTCAATTGCATGATAAATAGATTTCTGAAGATTAATATCAATTGTAAGATATACATCATGTCCTGCCTGCGGATCTTCCTCATCAAGCACTTCTGTAATTCTTCCAACAGTATCAACATATACTGATTTTTCTCCCTTAGAACCTGACAACTCACTTTCCATACTCTTTTCAATACCGGACTTGCCTACAATATCATTGCTTTCATATCCATCTCCAAGTTCTTCAAGTTCTGCATTAGAAACAGTACCGGTATATCCTAGAATCTGTGAGCAATAGACACTGTCGACATATCTTCTGATATACTGTTCTTCTACCGTAACGCCTACAAGCTCATCACTGTTTTCTAATATAGCTGCAACTGTCTTGTCAGATACTTCATTTGCAATAATAAATGTAAGATATCTGTTATACGAATTGGCAGCCATATATCTTCTAAGATTAACCATCATCAAAGAGTGTTCAATTCCAAACTCTTCATAATTGATGCTGTATACTTCACAGAGATATTTAAACATATTCTCTGCAGATGTAGCTTTCTGTTCATCACTTAAAGCTGCAATCGACTCAGTTCCATAAGAATCTCTTAAAAACCTTAAAAGGGAGGTTCCTTCAACATTATACGAAAACTGTCCATTATTATAGATAATTGGAAGATCATTAGAATAAGTATCTCCATTCGTTTCAATAATAGTTAATGTTTTATCTATTGAATTATTAATAGTTTTATTTTTTACAGCTTTATCTGAATATCTACCTGAATCACTTATTTTAACAGCATAAGATAAGTCATTATAGGCAAGCAGCACACCATTTCTGTCATAAATACGGCCTCTCGCAGCCGCAACGCTCATATCCTTTTTAATAGAACTGGATAAATCCTCTACATATGAGTCTCCATTTACTATCTGAAGAACAAATAATCTGTGTACAAGAATGGAAACCATAATAATAAACACAAGAATCATAGGAAAAATCCTTGATTTCAGGAGACTAACAATATACTCAAATACTTCCTTCATCAATCTTACCCTTCTTTTTTCTTTCTCTTCCCTGCTGCGTTATAACACACAAATAATGTATCGGATGATACACCAATAACGAAACAAGTGCTGTATATACTACTTCCGGCAAGATAAATCTTGACATAAAATAGCCTACATTAAGTCTGTTATACAGCAGGAAATTACCAATATACGATATAAATCCATATCCAAAATCAGCAATAATCACAAGTGCCAGTGGTATAAGAATTTCTCTCACTTCGTACTTCTGATATAAAAATCCCGAAAAATATCCTATGTAAATAAAAACAAGTGCTGTAAAGCCAAAAAGTCCTGAAAAGAATAAATCATACATTATACCTGCAAAAAAACCTACAAACATTCCCTCATTCTTACCTGCAAAAAATCCAAAGAACACTGGCAATATAATCAGCCAGTTAGGTGAAATATTTGCAATTGAAATAACTCTTGCCAGAGATACCTGCATGAGATAGAAAAACAATATTAAAATCAATTCTGATATTTTTCTTTTCATAATCCCTTATCCTAAACACTTATTCTTTAAGCTGTGTTATAACCAAAACTTCCTGTAGATTGTTAAAATCAACTGCAGGAACAATGTATCCTGACTGGGTAAGATTATTAGAATCCAGCTTAACATCCTTAACATATCCAATCAGTATTCCCTGTAAATACTTGTCGCTTATATTAGAAGTGACAACTTTATCTCCATTTCGTACGATAACATTACTGTTAAAATGTGCTACCCTTATCATACCAGTATCCATAAGTTCAATATCACCCTCAACAATACATGTATCATTAGTATTAATAAGCATTCCACTCACATTACTGTTATTCTCTGTAATTGTTTTAATAATAGAATAATTATTTCCTGTTTCTGAAATAATGCCTACAAGCCCTCCGCTTGCAATAACATTCATTCCAACCTGAATGCCATCATCAGTACCTTTGTCTATCTTAAGTGAAGAATGCCAGTTATCTGTTGTAATGCCTATAACTCTTGCACCAATTTTAGAATACTCTGTATATTGTGAATCAAGTTCATATAAATCTCTTAACCTTGATAATTCATAAGAATCCTGCTTTAACTGATTATTCTCTTCAGTAAGAGCATCAACCTGATTCTGAAGATCTTTATTTTCTTCAAGTACAACTGATATCTCCTGTAAAGTCTGATACTTATCATATACCCATAATCCAATATTGTTCATTCCCTTCTGTACAGGAACAACAACCATTGATACACATTTTCTCAAAGGTTTTGTCAAAGTATCTGTAAAAAAGCTGGTTCCTATAAAGAAACAGCAAAGAACAGTCAGCACAATAAGAATATTCTTTGATGTCATAAACGAAGAAATCTTCTTTCCCATCTTCAAACCATTCCTTAATCAAAATTTTTCTCTGTAGGAGTGTATGCAACCTTAGTAAAATCAGGATTAGAAACAACTCCCATAAGACCTCTTACAACACTTTCTGCCGGATGTTCAACAATATTAACATTAAGATTAGTTTCTTCTTTTATAAACTTCTCCAGGTTGTTAATCTGTGATGTTCCGCCTGTAAAATAAACACCATCTTTGATAATATCCGCTGCAAGTTCTGGTGGAGTTCTCTCAAGAATAACCTTTATTGCATCCATAATAGAGTGAAGTGCATCGATTATTGCCTGATATATTATATCTGAAGAAATATCAACACTTACCGGAAGTCCTGATAAAACATTTCTTCCAAAACCAGGTGCAAAGCTTTCTGAAACAGGAACTGCACTTCCTAATTCTTTCTTTAAATTCTCAGCAGTCTTGCTTCCAATCACAAGATTATAAGCCTTTCTTACATTACTTATAATACAGTCATCCAGCTTGTTACCACCAATCTTAACAGCCTTGCTTATAACAATTCCTCCTAATGAAAGAACAGAAATTTCTGTTGTCTCAGCTCCGATATTAACAATCATGATACCTTTAGACTTAGTTACATCAAGTCCTGCACCAATAGCATCTGCAACAGGCTTATCAACTACATAAACATTCTTTGCTTTAACCTTGGAATCAACAACTAACTCATAAAAAGCTCTCTTTTCAACTTCTGTTACATCTGTTGGGACAGCAATATAAAAATCAGAACCTGTAATCTTCTTTCCTTCATTAATTTTATTAAAGAAGTTAAAAAGAAGTGTCTGCATATTTTCAATATCAGCTATCACACCAAATTTTACCGGAAAAGAAACATCAATATGCTCTGGTGCTTTCTCATACATTTCATATGCCTCATCACCAAAAGCTAAAAGCTCTGTTTTATTAGCTATAGCTATAATATTCTTCTCGTTAAGTATCTTATCTTTGTCACTACAGCACATTTTGAAATTACTTGTGCCTATATCAATACCGTATGCGTTACCCATGTCTTAATTCCTTTCTTCATCGTTAATTGATGTATTGCATTTGTTTAAAACTGAAATAAGAATTATCTCCTATAACAATATGATCTAACAGTTCAATTCCAATAATCTTTCCAGCTTCCATAACACTTCTTGTCACCTTCATATCCTCTCTGCTTGGAGACGGGTTTCCTGATGGATGGTTATGAAGAAGTACAACAGAAGCAGCCCTGTTATCCAGTGCCTCCTTAAATATTTCCCTTACTGAAACCATTGAACCTGTTGATGTTCCAACAGATAACACCTTATCCCTTATAAGACGACATCTGTTGTCAAGCATTACAAGAACCAGATGTTCTTTTTCTAAATGTCTCATATCTTCCATATAGTATCCGGCAATAGTTTCCGCATTAGAAAAATCCAGTCTTTCTCTAGCCTTCTGCTTGGCAATTCTTCTTGAAAGTTCAAGAATGCAGCATATCTGTACAGCTTTCGCTTTTCCTATACCTTTAATCTGCATAAGTTCTGAAACGGACATATCATAAAGCCCCTTAAGATTACCTGCGCTCTCCAGTAACTTCTCTGCAAGCTGGATAGAACTTAAACCATTAGTTCCTGTTCTTATAATTGCTGCTAGAAGTTCTGCATTATCAAGCGACATCGCACCATGCTGGAGACATTTTTCATAAGGAAGCAGCTTTTCTTCCTTTACACCTGTTATTATATTCTCATATACCATAAATTAAACAGCAGTCAGATTAAATAAATCTGTAAATAACAATTGCAAGTATAACTCCTATTATACTGGCAATTGTAATCTTAATCTGGAGTGCAAATGTTAACACAAGGACTCCAAGATCTAATACCAGTGGACTATCAAGCCCGAAGCTCTGTCCATAAGACAGCCAGCTAAGTGCATGCACACCGGCAGTAAGTTCTGCAATAAGACCGCCAAGCACAATGCCTATAAGAATAAAAAGCCATAACAGCCAGCCGTTCTTATATTTAGAAATATTACTCATAGATTTCACCCTTTAATCATAAATTGGAGTACGGAAAAATCCATACTCCAATGCATTATAACACAAATATTAATTCAATCAAAGCTTTATAAGGTCTTTTTCAAACATTTTCTGAACACTCATCATAATTCCAAGCTTTGCATGATACCAGGTAAGTCCCCCCTGGAAGAATACCGAATAAGGTTCTTTTAACGGACCATCAGCAGAAAGCTCTATTGATGAGCCTTGAACGAAGGCTCCGGCAGCCATGATAACGTCTGAATCATATCCTGGCATCGGCCATGGTTCTGGTGTAACGAAGCTGTCAACAGGTGCTGCAGCCTGAATTCCTTTACAGAAAGCAAGAAGCCCGTCTGCACTTCCAAGTTCAACTGCCTGAATAATATCATATCTTGGCTCACTTCCATCAGGTCTTACTACAAAACCTGCCTTTTCGTATACATTTGCAGCAAATATAGCACCTTTAAGCGCACCTGCAACAACTACAGGTGATAAGAAAAGTCCCTGATAAAAGCTCTGGTTTACACCGAGTGTTGCACCGACTTCTTTTCCAAGCCCCGGCGAAGACAATCTATAAGCTGCCTGCTCAACACATTCCTTTTTTCCTGCGATATAGCCGCCGCATGGTGCAAGTCCTCCGCCCGGATTCTTTATAAGAGAACCGACTATCATGTCAGCCCCAACCTCTGAAGGCTCGATTCTTTCAACAAATTCACCATAACAGTTATCAACCATGCATATAACATCAGGCTTGATATCCTTGATAAAACTTATAAGCTCACCGATTCTTTCAACTGAAAGTGTAGGTCTTGAAGCATATCCCTTGGAACGCTGGATTGTAACAAGCTTTGTTCTTTCATTGATTGCATTCTTAATACCCTCATAATCAAAACCACCGTCTGGCAGCAGGTCAACCTGTGCATATGTAATTCCATATTCTGCAAGGCTTCCCTTAGAAGGTCTGATACCGATAATCTCATCCATTGTATCATATGGCTTCCCAACCGGTGATAAAAGCTCATCACCTGGTCTTAAGTTAGATGATAAAGCTACATTTAACGCATGAGTTCCGCAGATAATCTGTGGCCTTACAAGTGCATCCTCTGTCTTGAATATATCTGAATATATTTTCTCAAGAGTATCTCTACCGTCATCATTATAACCATAACCTGTTGTTCCTGATAAATGCATTTCGGCAACCTTTTCATCCTGCATCGCCTTTATAACCTTCATCTGGTTATATTCTGCATTCTTATCTATCTCTTCAAATCTGTCATGAAGCGACTTAATTATATTGTCGCAATAATCATATACTTCATCACAGATTCCCATATTCTTATACATTTCTCTCATAATTAAATAATTTCCTTTTCTTTTAGTTGTTCAAGCATATACGAAAGCGCATCTTCTCTTCGTATCTGGGAAAAATCCACCCATGTAACTGATGGCTCTCGCCGAAACCAAGTAAGCTGCCTTTTTGCAAAATGTCTTGTATCCTGCTTAATCATTTCTCTAAGACCTGCCTCGTCACATCTGCCCTCAAGATAATCGAACACTTCTTTATATCCGATTCCCTGCATGGCAACATCGTCCTTTACAAGCCCCATGTCCGACAAATGTTTTACCTCATCAAGCAGTCCGTTGTCAAACATTATATCAACACGCCTGTTTATCCTGTCATATAAAATTTCTCTTTTATCATTAAGAACAAAGTAACAAAAATTATAAGGCGACTCTTTAGCTCTCTGCTCATTATTATGCTCTGATATCTTTCTGCCTGTCGTCTTATAAAATTCAAGTGCACGAATAACTCTTTTGACATTATTAGCATGAATTGCCTCTGCAGATTCAGGGTCAGCTACCTTTAACATATCGTGAAGAACATCTGCCCCCTTGGTATCAGCAATCTCCTGAAGGTAATCCCTGTATTCATAGTCACTTTCATCATCTTCAAATGTAGAATCATATAAAAGTGCCTGTATATAAAATCCGGTTCCGCCAACAACTACAGGAATATGACCGTTCTCACGGATTTTTTCTATTGCATTTGTTGCCATAGACTTAAATCTTGCCACATCAAAGCCCTCTGTCGGCTCAATCTCATCAACAAGATAATGCTTAACCCCCTGCATCTCTTCTTTTGTTATCTTGGCAGTTCCGATATCCATATATCTGTATACCTGCATGGAATCAGCGCTTATTATCTCACCATTTACCGCCTTTGCAAGTTCTATGGAAAGCTCTGTCTTTCCAACTGCTGTCGGACCTGTAAGTATTATTAAAGGTTCTTTTTTCATATCAGCCTCTATACTATTCGTTTAAATTTCTTTTCTATCTCATATCTGCTCATCATAATTAGTGTTGGTCTGCCATGCGGACAGTTATATGGATTCTCTGCCTTCATAAGCTCGTCCATCAGTTCAAATGCTTCATTAAATGACAGTCTGTTATTGCCCTTTACAGCCGCTTTACATGACATGCTTGCAACCTTTTCAGTAATAATATCAGGATCTTTGCCGGCACTTTCTTCAGAAAGTCCATCCAGAACATCAATAAGGAGCTGTTTGTAATCCATCTTAGGAAGTCCTGCTGGAATTCCTGTAACCTTATATTCATTGCCGCCGAATTCTTCTATCTCATACCCTAATCTTTTAAATATATCCTGATTAGTCTTGTATATTTCTTCCTCATGCATATTAAGTGACAATACAATCGGTGGAAGAATCATCTGAGTCCCTATTGTCTTATTATGAAGCTTGTTCATCGTTCTTTCATAAAGCACCTTCTCATGCGCCGCGTGCTGATCCATCATATAGAATTTATCTTCAAATTCAATAAGCCAGTAAGTATCAAACAGCTGCCCTATGATTCTGTATTTGTTACGGCTGTTCTCATCAAGAAGCTTATTCTCAAAAAGATTCATCTGCTTTGGTGGTTCAGATTTTGTCACAGCTTCATATCTTACTTTATCTTCTTTAACCATCTGCAGAGAACCCTTAATTTCAAATGGCTCCGGAAGTCTTTTCGGCTTAATTTCTGCTTTCGCAGACTCTGCAGATTTTGTCTCTGTCTTACATGGCATACTATCCGAAACATTCTTCTCTGGCAGCTTAACATCCGGCATAACATTTCTTACAACAGGTGCTTCCTGCATTTTAACTGCAACAGGGTCAGGCACAGAAACTTCTGCTATAAGCTCCTTTGAATTAAGGGCTTTTAAACATGTATCATACACAAAATTATATATATATTCATTGTTTGAGAATCGCAGTTCCATCTTGGTTGGATGCACATTTACATCAATAATTGCAGGATTAATCTTAAAATGTATCGCACTGAACGGATAATTATGTGGCATTATAAAACCCTTATAGGCATCCTCTATAGCCTTAGTTATAATGCTGCTCTTGATATATCTTCCGTTGATATAATAATTCTCATATGTCCTGTTTCCGCGGACAACCATAGGCTTGCCAATAAATCCGGAAGCCTCAATATCCTGAGATTTGCCGCCGATTTCATACAGATTATTGGTTATATCCCGGCCATACACATTATATATTATATCTTTAAGATTCATATTACCCGATGTATGCAGCTTATTCTGGTTATTACTTATGAACCTGAACGAAATATCAGGATGCGAAAGTGCCAGATATTCCACAAGCGAACCAATATATCCTCCTTCAGTAGTCGCAGTTTTTAAGAACTTTCTTCTTACAGGAGTATTATAGAAAAGATTTCTTACAATAAATGTAGTCCCCTCCGGAGCGCCTATTTCTGCCACTTCACCGGGTACGCCGCCCTCAATTGTATAACGCACACCGCTTAAGCTGTCAGCAGTCTTTGTAATAAGTTCAACCTGTGATACAGCAGCTATACTTGCAAGTGCCTCACCTCTGAAGCCCAGAGACGAAACAGCCATAAGATCTTCAATTGATTTAATTTTACTTGTTGCATGTCTTTTAAATGCTATCTCAATCTCATTCTTGTTGATACCACTTCCATTATCAGTAACCCTGATAAATGAAATTCCACCTTCCTTTATCTCAACTGTAATCGCAGTTGCTCCGGCATCTATAGCATTTTCAACAAGTTCTTTAACTACAGAAGAAGGTCTTTCGACGACCTCTCCTGCAGCAATCTTATTAATCGTATTCTGGTCTAAAAGTGTTATTGACATATAATTCTCCTTGTTTTACCAGCGGTTCTTAGCTTTTCCCTGCAGCTTATAAAGTGTATTCAGCGCATCAATAGGTGTCATATTGCTTATATCAAGATTCATTATATCAGTTACTATATCATCATCCTTAACAGTATCAAAAAGAGACATCTGCTTAACTTCAAGGTCATTAACCTTTCTGTACTTGTCATTCATCTTGTCAAGTTTCTTTGAATACTGTGCAATATCCTTAGCTTTCTGTGATATATCAGCATCACTTAAGTCCACAACAAGCTCCTTTGCCCTGTTAAGAACCACATCAGGTACTCCTGCAAGCTTGGCAACCTGAATACCATAGCTCTTATCAGCACCGCCTTTTACAATCTTTCTTAAGAAAACAATATCATCACCGTTTTCCTTGACAGCAATACAGTAATTATTAACTCCGTCAAGAGTTCCTTCTAATTCAGTAAGTTCATGATAATGTGTTGCAAAAAGTGTCTTGGCTCCTAAGTATTTAGTATTGGCAATATACTCAACAACAGCCCATGCAATACTCAATCCGTCAAATGTGCTTGTTCCTCTTCCTATTTCATCAAGAATTATAAGACTCTTAGGAGTTGCATTTCTTAAGATATTGGCAACCTCTGTCATCTCAACCATGAAAGTTGACTGACCGGAAGCTAAGTCATCAGATGCTCCGACTCGTGTAAATATACGGTCAACAATACATATATTTGCTGAATCAGCTGGAACGAAAGAGCCTGTCTGTGCCATAAGCACAATAAGTGCCGTCTGTCTCATATATGTAGATTTACCAGCCATATTAGGACCTGTGATAATTGAAATTCTGTTCATTCCATTGTCAAGATAAGTATCATTGGCAATGAACATATCATTAGAAATCATCTTCTCAACTACAGGGTGTCTGCCGTTCTTAATATCTATAATACCTTTTTCATTAATCTTAGGTCTTACGAAATTATTCTGTGTTGCAACAACAGAAAGTGAAGCATACACATCAATCATTGCAACAGCCTTGGCAGTGTTCTGTATCCTTACAACCTCTGCCGCTATGCGCTCCCTGACTTCACAGAATAAATCATATTCAAGTGAGTACAGCTTATCCTCCGCGCCAAGAATAATATCTTCAAGATGCTTTAACTCATCTGTAGTGTATCTTTCAGAACCGGTAAGAGTCTGCTTTCGTACCCATTCAGCAGGAACAAGGTTTTTAAATGAATTAGTAACCTCCAGGTAATATCCGAATACCTTGTTATACTTAACTTTAAGATTTTTAATTCCTGTCTTTTCTTTCTCCCTGCTTTCAAGCTCTGCAAGCCATTCTTTTCCTTTAATCTTGGCATTACGAAGCTCATCAGCCTCTGCTGAAAAGCCGTCCTTTATCATTCCGCCATCACGCATTGTAATCGGAGGATCATCTATAATTGCAGTGTCAACAAGATTATATAAGTCTTTTAAGTCGTCCATCTGCTCAAAGCACTGTCTGAATACATCACACTTAAAATGTCCTATCTGATTCTTAATGTAAGGTATCATCTCCAGGGAATTCTTAAATGCAATTAAATCTCTTGGATTAGCCGACTTACAACTAATCTTAGTCATGATTCGCTCAAGGTCATATATAGGGCCAAGATATTCACGAATCTCTTCCCTGTCAATTGCATTATCAGAAAGCTCCTCTATCGCATCCTGTCTTCTTATGATCTCATCTCTGTTAATAAGTGGCTGCAGCACGAGATTTCTTAACGCTCTTGCGCCCATTGCAGTCTTGGTCTTATCAAGTACCCACAGAAGCGAGCCTTTTTTCTGCTTTTCACGCATAGTCTCAACAAGCTCAAGATTTCGTCTTGATGAACTGTCTATAAGCATGTATTTGCCTGTTGTGTAAGGCACAATGCTTGTAATATGCGACATATCACTTTTCTGTGTCTGGGTAAGATATATAAGAAGTGCTCCCGCAGCATCAATTCCTACCGGATAATCCTTGATTCCAAGTCCGTCCAGCATATTTACATGAAAATGTTCTTTTAACTTTGCCTTGCAGGAATCATCATCAAAGTACCAGTTTTCAAGTGTTGACACTGATATGGAAAGCTTCTCTGATATAAATGTAAGGTCTATTCCGCTCATTGCAAAATACTCATTAAGTATTATCTCTGACGGAACAAACTTATTAATTTCATCAATAAGCTCCGCACCTGTCTCAATCTCAGTTACAAAGAAGTCACCTGTTGAATAATCTGCAATAGCAACACCAAGCACATCTCCAAGATAAACAATACTCATAAGATAATTATTCTTAGTTTCATCAAGTGCCTGACTGTTTAAGTTAGTTCCCGGTGTTACAACCTTTATAACCTCTCTTTTGACAATGCCTTTTGCCTGCTTAGGGTCTTCCATCTGCTCGCATATTGCGACCTTGTGTCCATTAGAAACAAGCCTGTTAATATAAGTTTCTGCCGCATGAAAAGGAACGCCGCACATAGGCGCACGTTCCTCCTGTCCACAGTCTTTTCCTGTTAATGTAAGTTCCAGTTCCTTAGAGACAACTAAAGCGTCATCAAAAAACATTTCATAGAAATCTCCAAGTCTGTAAAAAAGTATGCAGTCCTTGTACTCTGCTTTAGTAGCAAGATAATGCTGCATCATTGGTGAATACTCTGCCATTATATTACTCCCTGATTAATCCTCGATAAGTCTGCCCATATAGTAAAATCCTTTACATTCGTCAAGATGTACTGTAACAATCTGTCCGATAAGTGATTCATCCCCTGCGAAATGTACAAGAATATTATTAGTCATTCTGCCTGTAACAAAACCTTCTTCATGGTCATCTTTACCCTCAACCAAGACTTTCATATCCATGCCCTCATATCTTCTGATATGCTCATGTGACACTTCATTGACAGTTGCAAGCAGTCTGTTAAATCTGTCCTTAACAACATCCTCAGGCACCTGATTCTCCATTCTGGCAGCAGGCGTACCTGTTCTTTTTGAATATATAAATGTATATGCACTATCAAACTTTGCTTTCTTTACAACATCAATAGTATCCTCGAAATCTTCCTCTGTCTCTCCTGGAAACCCAACAATAATATCAGTTGTAATAGAAACATCGGGCAGTATTCTTCTTATCATCTCAACCTGCTCTAAGTAATGCTCTTTAGTATACTTTCTGTTCATCAGCTTAAGAAGCCTTGAGCTTCCTGACTGAAGTGGAAAATGTATATGATTACATATTTTCTTGGAATCTCTTATAACTTCAAGAGTTTCTTCCTCAATATCCTTAGGATGAGGTGTCATGAATCTGATTCTTTCAAGTCCCTCTATCTTATCAATCTCTCTTAGAAGCTGTGCAAATGATACAGGATTGTCAAGTGTCTTTCCATAAGAATCAACATTTTGTCCAAGAAGCATAACTTCCTTGACGCCATCCTTTACAAGCCTTTCAATCTCCATAATGATATCCTTAGGCTCACGGCTTATCTCTCTTCCTCGTACATAAGGCACAATACAGTAAGTACAGAAATTATTACAGCCGTACATAATATTAACACCTGATTTGAATGGGAACTTTCTTTCTGTAGGAAGCTCCTCAACAATATCCTTTGTCTTTTCCCAGATATCAATAACCTGGCTTCCTGATGTAATTCTGTTATATATAAGCTTTGCCATTGCATATATATTAAATGTACCAAAAACAATATCAACAAACTTATAAGAATCTCTTATCTTCTCGACCACATCAGGTTCCTGCATCATACAGCCACACATTGCAATAAGCATGTGTGGATTCTTTCTCTTGACATTCTTAAGATGTCCCAGACGTCCATAAACCTTAAGATTAGCATTCTCTCTTACAGTACATGTATTATATATAACAAAATCTGACTTATCCTCATCCTCTGTCTCAAGATATCCAATCTCTTTAAGTACCCCGAGAAGCTTCTCAGAATCTCTGGCATTCATCTGGCAGCCAAATGTGTGTACACACGCATATAACGGTCTGCCTATTTCTTTTGTTTTCTTTTCCAGGAACTTCTTACATTCTCCAATATAATAAAGCTGTTCTTCAAGTGCACTGGTGTTATTAACTTCCTGCATTATCTACAATTCTCCATTCTATACTTATCCTAATACAAATCTTTTCAAGTGCTGTTCTTCAAAATCCTGCAGGCATACCGGTTTACCATAATAGTATCCCTGAATATAATCTGCACCAAGTTTCTTAACACATGAAAGTTCTTCCTTTGTTTCAACACCCTCAATACACACATGCAACCCCATCTCATGTGCCATCTTAATTATAAAACTTACCATAAGATAATTATCTTTAAGCTTATCTATATCAGTTACAAACGACCTGTCAACCTTAACTATATCAAATGTTCTGTCACGCATATATCCATAATTTGAATATCCTGTTCCAAAATCATCAATTGCGAATCTGAATTCATTCTTTACAAATTCTTTAAATACGTTCTGAACAGCTGGTATCTGGTCCATCTCTATAGTTTCTGTTATTTCAAATACATAATGATTATTAGCTGCACTGTATCTTTCGATATTCTCTAATACATCTTTAATTATATTACTTTTGACAATCTGTACAAAAGACAGATTAATATGCATAACAAAATCCGGAATACTGGTAATCCATCTGTTGCATGCCTTAGCAGCAGTATTAATTATCCATCTTCCAAGTGGAATAATAAGTGCACTGTCCTCTAGAAGCGGTATGAATGTGTTAGGACCTGTAAATCCATATTTTTTGCTATTCCATCTTATAAGAGCCTCTGCTCCTGACAAACTGTCATCGTTGGTATTATATATTGGCTGAAAATATAACTCAAATCCTTCAAAACCTTCACTTATACATCTGCGTAATTCATCCTGAACACTAAGTTTTTCTATATACTCTGTATACTCAGTTTCAACAAATATTTCACATCGGTTCTTACCATTGAGTTTGGCAGCATGAAGAGCAAATTTGGCATTTTTTAACAATTCATTAAAACTGTCTTTCTCTGTATCAAATTCAGCAACCCCTGCTGATATTGTAAAAAATATGTCATACTTTCTTTTTTCAATTGCTCTGTCAATACGATTTCTTATTCTCTTATAGAGAATCTTAGCCTGATTAATATCATTTTCCATGGAATACGGCATAAATATGGCACATTCATCACCAGGCATTCTGAATATTCTAAGTGGTGTGTCAATATATTTCTTAATTGAATCAGTAAGAATATTCAATACTTCATCACCTGTTTTTGCACCATATTTTTCATTAATTTCTTTAAAATTATCTACACCAACAAGCATAATAAAACCTGATGCGTTTCTTGTTTTAGCATATTCATTATATACATTTTCAAGAACAATTTCCCTGTAAAGCCCTGTATTATTATCAAATCTGCTCTGTTTCCCAATCTCCGATATTCTTCCGATAAGGTAAATAGCTCCATGGCTTATTATATACTGTCCTCTACAATTTATTGCAACATATTCTCCATCCACAGTTTTCCATCTATACTCTAAATTATGACTGCTCTTTCTTCCATTCATTCCATCCTGTATATCATTCATCAGCATATCAATATCGTCCGGATGAACAACTTTAACCAATTCCTGCGTAGCATTGGAAAATTCCTCTGAATCAAGTGCAAACACATTAGTTATTGATTTTGAATAAACAGCTTTATCATTAGTTAAATCCAGTATATAAAGATAATCATCTGTACTCTGTCCGACAAGATGAAGAAAATACTTCATTTCTTCTAAATCAAAATCTCTTCTAATCATAAAAACACCCCATACTTATAAAACATCTTACTGTCTTATCTGCCCCTCTCCGTATATAACATACTTAGTAGTTGTAAGTGCTTTAAGCCCCATAGGACCTCTTGCATGAAGCTTCTGTGTGCTTATTCCAATCTCAGCACCGAATCCGAATTCAAATCCATCAGAAAATCTTGTGGAAGCATTTACATATACACATGCAGCATCTATTTCATCAAGAAATCTGTTGGCATTATTGTAATCTTTAGTAATTATTGACTCTGAATGGCCTGTGTTATATGTATTAATATGTTCTATTGCTTCGTCAACAGAGTCAACAGTCTTAACAGATATAATATAATCAAGATATTCCATTCCCCAGTCATCATCACTTGCCGGAACAATTCTTGAATCACACTGCATTGCATATTCATCACCACGCACTTCAACATTCTTTTCTTTAAGTGCATTTACAATAAGTGGAATTGCCTGCTTTGCAACAGCCTTGTGAATAACCAATGATTCACACGCATTACATACTCCAATTCTTGAAGTCTTGGCATTATATATAACTTTGACAGCCATATCAATATCAGCATATTCATCAACATATACATGACAGTTCCCTGTACCAGTTTCAATTACAGGTACTGTACTGTTGTTGACAACATTCTTAATAAGCCCTGCCCCACCTCTTGGAATAATTACATCAATGTAATCATTCATCTTCATAAGCTGGTTAACAAGTGCTCTGTCTGTATCTTTTATAAGATTAATAACATCAGGATTAATTCCGTTGTCAGAAAGTGCATTTGCAATAACATCTGCAATAGCAATATTAGAATTAATAGAATCACTTCCGCCTCTTAAGATGCAGGCATTGCCAGACTTGAAAGTAAGTCCGAATGCATCAGCAGTAACATTAGGTCTTGACTCATATATAATTGCAACAACGCCAAGAGGTACTCTCTTCGTTCCGATAACAAGTCCGTTAGGTCTTTTCTTCATGCCTGTTACTTCGCCAACCGGATCTTCAAGACCTGTAAGAACTCTTATTCCATCTGCCATTGCATTGATTCTCTTAATATCAAGCGTAAGTCTGTCAATAAGAGCAGGCTTCATTCCGTTGGCTTTGGCATTAACAAGGTCTTTTTCATTGGCTGCAATTATACTCTCTGCATTAGCTGTAAGTGCATCAGCAACCGCTTCAAGTGCCTTATTCTTCTCATCTATTCCAAGCTTAGCAAGATATCTTGATGCCTTCTTAGCCTTAATTCCAATCTGTTCAAGTGATTCCATCAATTCTCCCTCCTTATAAACTGTGTCTGTGTAATAATATAATCCGGTTTTAAATCATGTTCCTCATAAGGAATACTCTCTAAAAGCTGGAAATCAAAAGCAAGTGCCGCTTTTATAAATGTATTATCTTCCGATAGATATCTGTCATAAAAGCCTCCGCCATAACCTATTCTGTGAAAATCATAATCAAACGCAAGCCCCGGCATAATAAAAAGTCCATCTCTGATCTTTGCTTTATCGCAGATGTCAGACGGTTCCATAATTCCCATATAACCACTTACAAGATCATTCACATCAGATAAGCAATAAAACTCCATCTGTGTCTTTGATAAAACTTTTGGAGCATATACTTTCTTGCCATCCATAAAGCACTGCGAAAGAAGCATATATGTATCAACTTCCCTGTTATAGCTCATATACAGAAATACATTTTCCGATGTCTTATATATGTCCGATTTTTTCAATCTGTCAATTATAAGTCCGCTCTGCATTTCAATATCTTCATCTGACAATTCATGTCTGCGGTTCATAATAAGCTGACGCACTTCTTTCTTATCCATCTAGTTACCTTTCTCTGCCTGTTCCTCTGCCAATCTTTTCATCTTCTCATCATGTCTTGCCTTGACATCTATTAAAGAACCATCAGGATTCTTAATCTTAATAGATTCTAACTGTCCTCTTAAGTTTTCTCTGAAAGCTTTAACATAATCAGCTCTTAACTGCTTCTGTTCAGCAAATTCTGCATCTGTAAGTCCCTCTGCTTTAGATTTATGATAAAGCTCGTTAATTCTTTCTAATGTTTTCTCTGTAACCATAACTTCCTCATTCTAATTAGTAAATATTATCAAATCATCACCACTTTCAGAACAACTGTTATACTCTGCTTTAGTTGACAGCATTGGATGATGAAGTTCAGATATGCGGTATACTTCAATATATTCTGAAGGCTTCTTGATAAAGAAAAATCTATGTTTCATTCTTGTTACTACAACTATATCATTAAACATATATCTGAATTTCATATCAGAATGAAGCCTGTATTCAGTCTTCTGCGTATTAAGATTAATAAAACAGGTACTTTTTTCCTCTCTCTTAAATATATAAGGAGTATCATTAATAATATAAGTAAAACTTAAGTCCATAGCATGTTCAACATTATTATTCAGCCTTACCTGTTTAATCTTCGTAGATGTATCATATATAACAATTTCTTCTGACTGGCTCTTAAAATTATATTTTGAATAAATAATCTTTTCTGCACTTGCCTTAATATATGGAAATGTTGTTGCTTCATCAGACTTATCCAGTTCTTCTAAAGTAATCATACTGCCATTAAACGAAATTTCTGAAACAAACTGCTTGCAGTTAAGAAGTGCTATCTTTTCGGATGATTTACTGTCACGGATTTTCATCCTGTCTGCCCCGAATTTTATAATACAATTATTGCCACCGGCTGGAATAACCTTATATATTCCCATTTCATTTACAAATGTATCACTTAAATCGTTATCGGAATCAGCATTAATATCATGCATAAATATATCAATAAGCTGGTTATCTTTATCCTGTTTCTGTATAAAGAAATAATTCGAATCCATTACATAAATGTAATATGTAATTTCATCTGCAATGTCTGTATTATCTATCTCCATGGTATAAACAGCTTCACTCTCATTACTCTCAAACATAAATCTGTATACAGTAAGAGATGTCCTGCTTTCTGTAACAGATTCCATTGAAGTGAAAAATATATAATTTTTTTCACGACACGCATACCTGATTTTACAGAAATTATATTTCTTTATCTGTGCCGCCACTTCTGCTTTCTCGTTAGTTGCTGCATTCAGAATAAAATATTTTTTCCCCTGAAGTCCCTGATACTGATAATTATCATCTGTTATCTGCATTAAGAGTCTGTCATTGACAGGAAAAAATATACCCTTCTCCGAATTCTTCATCAGCTTAATATCCATGTATGACCTCCCGTTGTCGTCCAAGTAATCTTCAATCAGCCTTAATCTATAAGAGACATCAGGTCAAAATCAGATGCTCTGTGGTCTAAGAACAATGTTCCAACATTTTCCCCAGCCATAACCCTGATAATATTGTCAACATCATTACCATTAGTAATAATCATATCCGCCCCCGACAGTGTTGCAATCTTTCCTGCAATAAGCTTGGTTGTCATTCCGCCAGTCCCCATATTACTGCCGGATGAATCTTTACCCATTCCCATAAGCTTCTCATCAATCTCGTATACAGTTTCAACAAATTTTGCATTAGGATTAGTGTTTGGATCATCTGTATACAGACCATCAATATCAGATAACAGAATAAGAAGGTCCGCTCCGATAATTGAAGCAACAATTGCTGAAAGTCTGTCATTATCTCCAAAAGCCTGTAGCTGTTCAATCTCGTAAGTTGATACTGTATCGTTCTCATTAACGATTGGAACTGCCCCAAGCTTTAAGATTTCATTAAATGTATTCTGTGCATTAGTTCTGTTAACATCATTAACTATTGTGTTCTTGGTAAGAAGAACCTGTGATGCAACTGCACCATATTCTGCAAATATCTTCTGGTAAACCATCATTAACTTAGCCTGTCCTATGGATGCACATGCCTGTTTTACCGGAAGTTCTGTAGGTCTGTCACAAAGTCCTATAACAGCCCTTCCCACAGCTATTGCACCAGAAGAAACTAAAACAACATCTTTTCCTGAATTCTTAATATCAATAAGAATCCTTACAAGCTTTTCAATCTTTAAAAGGTCCAATCTGCCTGTCTGCTCATGCATAAGTGAAGATGAACCTATCTTTATAACAATTCTTTTCTTGTCTTTTATAAACTCTCTATAATTCCCCATATTTTAATATCTCCAGTAAAAAAATCAAATGCTGGTTTATTTTACTATATTTTTATTAAAAAGTCCATATTATCCCATACAAGCAGATGTTACTGCCATATATTCCGCAACCTTAACACCATCAACTGCAGCAGATGTTATGCCTCCTGCATACCCTGCACCTTCACCGCACGGATACAATCCACATACTGATGTACTTACAAGTTCATCGTTTCTTATTATTCTTACAGGACTTGAGGTTCTGCTCTCAACGCCAGATAGTACAGCATCTTTCCTGTCAAAATCATGTATGAATTTTGAAAATCCATGCACGCCTTCAACAACTGAATCTGCCACATAAGAAGGTAATACATTCTTAAGATTAGCAAATGTATATTCTCCTTTTATGCAAGGCTCAACCTCTCCCAATTTCGTTGTTGTTATATTTTTTTCAAAATCGCCAAATAACTGTACCGGAACTTTTCCATTTCCTTCAGCATAAGCGTTTGCTTCTAACTGTCTCTGGAATTTTATTCCGTCAAGTACTTCATGTCCGAAATCATCTGGTCCGACTGTAACAATTATTGCTGAATTAGCATTGTGGGAATCACGGCCTGAGTAACTCATTCCATTAACACATGTCCTGCCATTCTCTGATGAAGCATTAACAACATAACCGCCAGGGCACATACAGAACGAATACACACCGCGTTCTTTATCTGTATTCTTAGTCTTGTAAGTAACTTTATAATCAGCCGCCGGAAGCTCATATGCAGCATCTGCATAAGCATTATAATTAATCATTTCCTGTGGATGTTCTATTCTTACTCCAACCGCAAAAGGCTTCGGCTCCATATTTATATTCTCACTGTGAAGATATTCAAATGTATCTCTTGAACTGTGACCTATTGCAAGGCACACTTTACTGCATTTTCTTGCATGCTCGCCATCTTTGTCAGCTATGACAACACCACACACTTTTCCGTCTTTAATCTCAATCTTTTTAAGACAGCTTCCAAAATTAACTTCACCGCCAAGCGCGGTAATATGCTGTCTTATATTCTTAATTACAACCGCAAGCACATCTGTTCCTATATGTGGCTTATTGGCATACAGAATATTTTCTGATGCACCGAACTTTACAAAGCTCTGCAGAACATATCTTATTCTTCCAAATGTATCTGAAATCTGTGTGTTAAGCTTTCCATCAGAAAATGTGCCTGCTCCGCCTTCGCCAAACTGCACATTACACTCTGTATCAAGCTCCCCCGTCTCCCAGAACTGTGCAACCTTCTTCGTTCTTGTATCAACATCCTGTCCACGCTCATATACAACAGGTCTAAGCCCCGCTTTGGCAAGCTCAAGAGCACAGAATATTCCTGCCGGTCCAAACCCGATAACTACAGGTCTTTCATCTTCATTAACATTTTCTGTCGCAGTAACAGGAAACTTATAAATAACCCTTTTAGACATAACAGCATTCTTGCAGCCTGATTTCTTAATTATATTCTCAAGCTTTTCTTCCCTGCCAGAACGCACCACCTTATACACTTCGACACTGTATATATGCATAACCTGAGGCTTGTGTCTGCAGTCAAGTGACCTTTTTGCTATTTCATAATCAATCTGTGCATCTTTTCCAAGTCTTAATTCTTTTCTTATGACTCCTTCTAAAAATGCTGTATCTTTATCAGGAGATATCTTTATATTACTAATCTTAATACATTTCTTTTCCATTATTCTTATTCCTGTCTGTTACAATAATCAAACGCTGACTTAGCAGCAACCACGCCGCTGCTCCATGCCCACTGAAGGTTATAACCACCACATCTTCCATCTATATCCACAAGCTCCCCTGCAAAGAATATCCCAGGGTTATCAACTGATTCAAGATTCTCATTCAGTCCGGATACATCAACACCACCCTGACATACCTGTGCATAATCATTTCCCTTATATCCTGTTATATGGTAGTGGAGGGATTTCATATGTCCGATAAGTTTCTGGCATATGTCGTCATCTATATCAGAAGCCGAGGAATTGCCCTCAATTCCAATATCCTTACATATCATCATTACAAGCTTTTTATTAAACAACCCTGACAGGCTTTCGCTTACTGACTGATGCTTTCTTGTATTAACAGCACATTTTAGCATTGATAAAAGGTCATCTTCTTTAATATCTGCTGCCACATCAACAAGTGCTTCAACCCTCTGACCTTCTTCCATCGCCCTGACAGCAAAACGGCTCACCTGAAAAACAGGGATTCCTGATATTCCATAATCAGTAAACTGAATCTCGCCAGTATCCTCAGCAACCACTCTGCCTGCTGCCATAATCTTAACATTACCATATGCTCTTACACCCGTTGCAAGCTTCATATTCTTCTTGTCCGATTCAAGTGCCGTAAGAGCCGGAAGAGACTTAACAACCTTAATTCCAAGCTTCTTAACAAGCTTATAACCGCTTCCATCAGAACCAGAAGACGGTGAAGCTGCCGAACCGCATGCAAGAATCACTGTCTTAGTCTTAATTGTATTAGTCTTCGCACCCTCAAGCTGTAACACATATTCGCTGCCTGCCCTGTCAATTCTTTTAACAGATGTCTCAAAAAAAACCGGAATATCAAGTGCCTGTATCTTTCCTGTAAGCGCCAGCGCCACAGAAGCCGCCATCTCTGACCTCGGATACAGATAACCGTTACGTTCCTTCTTATATACACTTAAGTTCTCAAAAAAATGTATTGTATCATCAACATTAAACCTGTTAATAATTCTCATCGCATAATCTGCGTTATTGTTCTGGTACATTTCTTTAGTCATAAATGTATTAGAAAAATTACATTTGCCATTGCCAGTCTTTAATATCTTAGTTCCAAGCTTTGCTGTGTGTTCTATAATCACAGTCTGCATATTATTCTCTTTACATTGTATGGCAGCCATCATTCCGGCTGCACCTCCGCCTATAACCACACAATCAAAACTCATAAAATCTAGTCCTCATATTCAAAATAATCAAAATCTGCCGGTATCCTGCTTCCGCAGCCACCATTATTGGCATATATTCCAACAAGCGTTCCTGTATGACGCTTTCTGTCATCAGGTACACCCTCATCACACAGATATATACAATTTTCAAGCACTCCTGCTGGTTCCCATTGTTCACCATCATAGCTGTAGAAAAAGCTTCTTGTCAGTTTATCAACTGCAACCTTTAAGTATATGCTCTGCTCCTTTATATTGTCCACCTGTGAGATAAGTTCCTCGCCATGGTTTCTGTTAATCACAAGCTGCAATTTTCTTCCATTCTCATAGCATAGTGAAAATCTTACATAAGTCGCAGTGCTGTAATAACAGGTAAGACCTGCCTGTTCTCCGTCCTTTTCAGGATAGAAGTCAAGCTTTGTATGTGCTGTATACGATAATTCCTGCTCTCTTCTTACAAGAGTATTCTTAGCCCTTATCTCATTAAGAGTTCCGTCCATTGTCCATAGCCTTAAGTATCCTTTTCTTTCTGTAAGAGAATAATTACCCTTAACAGGATTTCTTACAAACTCCCAGTTAAGATTAAGTGTATCATCATCAAAATCATCTCTTGTCCATTTTTCAAATGTGCATTCAGGTAATTCAGGTGCTTTCTGTGTAAGGCTTGGTCCTTTTCTGTCATTAATCACGAACCAGCCATCTGAAAGCCATGTTACAGGGTCAAGTGCTGTCTCTCTTCCTATTGTTGTATAATTACCCTGATTAGGTCTTCCGCACAGATAATAACACCACCAGCTTCCGTCCTGTGCTTCAATCATATTGCCATGACCTGTTCTCTGAATCGGTGCATCCGGATTAAACTGTCTTAATACAGGATTGTATGGTGATTCCTCATATGGTCCATACAGATTCTTTGAACGGGCAGCATTGATTCCATGTCCATAGCCTGTGCCGCCTTCCGCAAGCATTGCATAATAATATTCACCCTTCTTAAAAATGTGTGGTCCTTCCGGGCATCTCTCTCCAGTTCCCGGCCATACGCACACACTTTCACCTGTAACCTTAGTGCAGTCATCACTGAGTGGTAAAAGATTGATTCCCGGACTTATAAGAAGATACTTCTTACCGTCATCATCAACAAATAAAGATGGGTCAATATTATCAACCTCAAGCCAGGCTGGCTTTGAATATGGTCCTTGTGGCTTATCTGATGTTACAACAAGCTGGCGTCTTAATACATTATTATCTCTTTTGCCATCTCCGTTAAGCCTTAAAGTTGCCATTATAATGAATTTACCATCAACATAATTAATATCCGGTGCCCATATGCCATGTGAGTCTTTAATATCTCTTAAATCAAGTTCTTCTGAATCTGTAATTGCATGTCCAATTACATGCCAGTGAATCATATCCTTGGAATGGCTGATTGCAATTGCAGGGAAATACTGAAATGTTGAATTAGCCATATAATAGTCATCTCCAACTCTTACTACCGAAGGATCTGGAAAGAATCCTCTCTGTACCGGATTGTTATACATATCACTCATATCGTAAACTCCTTTTCTTTAATATATTTTCTGAATTTTGCAGGTGTCATGTTGTATTTCTCAGTAAATATTCTGTAGAAATATCCTTTGTTTCTATATCCGACTTCCTTTATAATCTCATCAACATCCATTGAATCTTCTTTTAAAAGAATGGCCGATTTGTTCAATCTGCAATCCTGCAGATATTCCGTGAAAGTCATACCTGTCTGTACCTTTAAAAACCTGTTGAAATAATCCTCCTGATAACCGAACCTTTCAACAAGCATATCTATTGTAACATCTTTCATATTATCTTCAATAAAATCTGTAATTTCCTGATGCAAAAGCCAGTTAATTTTCTTTCTTATGTATCTTGACTGTGCATACTCATATACTGTTCCTAGCCGCCACAGAATCCTAAGCATAAGTCCCTGACATATATATGCAGACGCCATATCCGCCACACCACACTCGCTTATCATGGCAGTAAGCATATCCTTAAGCTCATTATCATAATCATTTTTATAGCCAAAATGTATATATCCGCTGTTCTTTAACACTTTAACAAGCTCATTAATATAATCCACCGTCTGTTTATCCGCCATAGCATTACTTATAACCGCATTAATAATCTCATCTGACACTTCGAGTCTTATTACAAATGTATCTTCTTCAAAACTTTCATAATGCATACATCCAGAATTAATAAGGCACACATCACCCATGCGCATATCAATATCTTCACCGCACACATGCTGCGTAATACTTCCATCTGACACATATAAAAGTTCCGCATAATCATGCTTATGTTTGTCAGTTTCACTACCTGACACATGCCTGTTCAAATGAAACAAAAAGCCGGTTCCCTTATCAACTGCATTTCCCACACCTGATACCTCCAACCAATATAGAAACATTCTATCACAAAAAGTCGCTATAAGAAACTTATATTTTAAAAAGTCGCTATAGGTAACTTTTAATTAGTAAATAACTACTTTGCAATAAAATATTTGTAATATATCTTTTTCAATGCTATAATAATTATGTTAGTTTTAACTAACCTATGTAGAAAGGAGCTTTTATGTCAGAATTTATAATATTAGCAATTCCTTTTATCGGAACATCTCTTGGCTCTGCCATGGTGTTCTTCTTAAAAAAACGGATTGCCCCAAAGTTTGAGAAAATGCTTTTAGGATTCGCGGCAGGAGTTATGATTGCCGCATCAGTATGGTCTTTGCTGATACCATCTATAGATATGTCAAAAGGAAGCAGTGCTCCGGAATGGCTGGCTGCACTGGTTGGTTTTCTTGCAGGAATATTCTTTCTTCTGCTTCTTGATACTATCATTCCACATATGCATATTGAAAGCAGAAATCAGGAAGGTATTAGAACCAATTCCATATCCAAAACTACAATGATGCTTTTTGCTGTGACATTACATAATATTCCTGAGGGCATGTCTGTCGGTGTTGCATTCGCCGGTGCAATGATGAAAGATTCAGGAATAACTGCTACTGCTGCAATGGCACTTGCAATTGGTATTGCAATACAGAATTTCCCTGAAGGAGCTATTATATCAATGCCATTATGCGGTGAAGGCATGAGTAAGAAGAAAGCATTCATATGCGGAGTGCTTTCTGGTGTTGTTGAACCTGTCGGTGGATTTATAACAATTCTTATTGCCGGTATTATTACACCTGTTCTTCCTTATCTGCTTTCTTTCGCAGCAGGAGCCATGATGTATGTTGTAATAGAGGAGCTTATTCCTGAATCACAGAATGGTGAACACAGCAATATAGGAACCATAGGTGCTGCTGTCGGCTTTGCACTTATGATGGTTCTTGATATAGCATTGGGATAGTGATTACTCTATCACTATCCCACAATCCTCGCTAATATTTCATATAATCTTTAATTACATCATGGTCTTTTAGCACCTTTTCAATAACAGTTCCTTTTATCTTCTTTAAGGCAACCTTTTTAATACCATTAAGCGGTCCTAAATCAATCTCTAATGGTGATTTGCCATCCATAAGCTTAACAGATGAATCAAGCAGGTCTCTTACATCATATACGCTGCCCCAGACCTCAGGAACACCTCTGTCAACGCCAAGCAGTCCATATACAGCCTCCATTGCAGTTCTTACTGAATACTCTGTTGTAAATATTGTGTCTCTCGGAGTCTCAGCAAACTGTCCAAGAAATGCAAAATTAACGCAGCCATCAGGAATAACATCAGGTCTGTCACCTTTTCTTCTCGGCATGAAAAATGCAGTAATAAATGGCATCATTGTTGGTGTAGTATTACAGTGGTTCTTGGCAAGCTCATCAATCTCTTCAACAGGAACGCCAAGATGATACAGCCATTCTGCTGTAATCTCTTCTCCTGTACACTCTTTCATAGGTTTCTTGATATAATCACCGTCAACATCAGTAAACAGGCTGTATACCCATACACATACCTCATCCTTCTTCTGTTCCTTAAACTGTCCCTGTCTGTTAATTGTCCAGCTTAAAAGCCAGCTTGAATCCTTACAGCTGACAATACCACCCGTAACAACTCTTCCAGTTCTTGGGTCTCTCTTACATATCTTCTTAATGTAAGAAATAATCTTCTCATCACTTGTTGTAACAGTTGCAGACTCCCAGTTAGACTTTGATATATCACCACAGAACTTCTCTGGATGTCCAAATGAACTGTCCTGTGCAGCAATATTCTTCCACAGACTCCAGCATCCACTTGTTCTTACCTCTGCATTGCCAACAGGTGCATGTGTATGGTCACCGTATATAGTACCTTCTGTACAGCTTCCATTAGTAACGAACACCAAATCATTCTCAGTAAGATCAATTGACTTAGTCTCACCTTTTACAGTACATTCAATAGTCTTTGCAATCTTCTTTCCATCCCTGAATTCAAATATTACATTATCAACTCTTGTGTTAAACCTGAAATCAACGCCTGCATCTTCAAGGTATTTCTGCATAGGCAGGATAAGTGATTCATACTGGTTATACTTGGTAAACTTCAATGCTGAGAAATCAGGAAGTCCTCCTATATGATGGATAAATCTCTGAATATAAAGCTTCATTTCAAGCGCACTGTGCCAGTTTTCAAATGCGAACATCGTACGCCAGTACAGCCAGAAATCTGAACTAAATACCTCTTCATCAAAGAAATCTTCAATTGTCTTATCGTACAAATCCTCATCTTTCGTGAAGAACAGCTTCATTATCTCCATACAGCCCTTCTGGCTTAAATTAAATTTGCCATCTGTATGTGCATCTTCACCTCTGTTTACAGTTGCCCTGCAAAGAGAATAATTAGGATCATGCTTGTTAAGCCAGTAGTATTCATCAAGTACAGAAACTCCCGGAGTCTCAATAGACGGAATACTTCTGAACAGATCCCACAGACATTCGAAGTGATTCTCCATCTCTCGTCCGCCACGCATTACATAACCTCTTGTAGGATCATTAATTCCATCACATGCACCGCCTGCAATATCCATAGCCTCAAGTATGTGAATATTCTCACCCTTCATCTGTCCATCTCTTACAAGAAAGCACGCTGCAGCTAATGCACCAAGACCGCTTCCTACAATATAAGCTGATTTATCATCAACTCCTTCTGGTTTTTCCGGCCTTGCAAATGCTTCATAGTTACCATTAGAATAATATATTCCCTTACTATTTTTAGTATATTTCCCTCTTTCAGTATTTCGGAACTCCTCATGTGCTCTTTCCTGAATGTCTTTAGTTACCTTCCTCTGCTCATCCCTTTTGTTCTTTTTTGATACAACTGCCGCACCTGCCCCCAGTGCAAGAATAGAAGCTGCTCCTAGTTTTAACGCCTTTTTGCTCATAATCTTTTCCACCTTTCTGTGCTTTCTTATTTATTTTTGCCGTTTTTTATTATATTTAGCATACATTTTTTCTCCAAATAAAAAAACAGGCAAAGCATGTACTTTGTCCCAAAATCGAACACTTTACATGTTTTGTCTGTTTTTTAACAATTAATTATTAACCTCGCACAATCTTATCATTGTGTCTATCGTTGCATCAAATGATTCGGAAAAACGCTTAATAAGATCTTTATCATATGGCGGCATTCCATCGCCAATCCATCTTGACACAATTCCAACAATAGAATAGCTGTAAAAGCATGTTATATACTCTCTGTCATCTTCTGTAAGCTTATGCCCTTTACAATATTTCTTAACAAAAAGTCCAACAAGATATTCTGTTGTATTATGCAGATATTTCTCAATAATATCTCTGTTTCTGGAATTATACACATGAATAACTGCTGCACGATACTCAATAATAACAGAAGCTGCCTTACTGTATGTCTCATAAAAAGTCGCATCTTCCGTAATATTAATATTCTTTTCTGTCTCTTCTACAAGGATACTGTCAAGCACATCATATATATCACTAAAATAATAATAAAATGTATTTCTGTTAACTCCACACTGTTCACATATATCTGTAACCGTAATCCTGTCAATATTCTTGTGCTTTAACATGTTAAGAAAACAGTCCATTATTGCTTTTTTCGTAAATTTAGCCATACATTTCTCCTGAAATTATTCTCCGGCAATAAAAAGAACTCCTAATGTTCCCGGACCACAATGTGAAGATATAACGCCGCCTGCCCTTGTTTCATATATTTCATCAAACACATCAAGTTGTTTAAGATAATTCTTTACTTCATCAACTATCTCTTTATCACATCCAGAGTGTGTAATGAATACACGGTCTTTCTTAGCCTTCTTAAGGTCTTCTTCCATATCCTTAACATAATCCAGGACAACATTCTTCATGCGTCCTCTGTACTTCTTTCCAGGATTCATCTTTCCATTATTAACTTCAATTCTTGGATGAAGTTTAAGTACACCGCCAGCCATGGCAGCCAGTCCGCTGCATCTTCCTCCTCTGTGAAGGTAAGTAAGCGTATCGACAACAAAGCTTGCCCTGACTCTCGGTCTTAATTCTAATATATTCTTCTCAATGTCAGCTGCAGACATGCCTTTTCCTGCCATAACAGCAGCCTCGACAACAAGATGTCCTATTCCTGTAGACAGATTCTCAGAGTCAATTACATGAATCCTGTCCTCTGCCTCAAGCTCTCTTGCCGCAAGTCTGAACACATTAGCTGTAGTTGACATATCCTCTGATATTGCAAATGCGACAATATCCCGGTCTTTCTCAAGAACACATTTAAACATCTCAATTGTATCATCAATAGACACCGCCGATGTCTTAGGTGTCGTCTTATTCTCATCTGCCCATTCATATATCTTATCTGGTGTAATATCAATTCCATCCCTATATTCATCATTGCCTAGCAGAATGTGAAGCGGAATAACTGATATATCAAGCTTGTCTATAAGTTCCTTAGTCAAATCACTTGTACTGTCCGAAATAATCTTAACCATGTAAATGTATATCCTTTCTAGCTGCTATATGTCTGCAGAAAATCATACAGCTGTGCTTCTCCTTCAAAATATATCCCTTTAGTCAGTCTTTCTCTTATATCATCTGGAAGTGAATCAATGTTAATATCTGCATAATCATAGAACACTTCTCGTCCTTCATCCGCAATATTTCTGTATATTCTTAAAGTTTCTCTTTCGTACTTAAGCACATACTGGTACTCTTCACTTTCAGTTACTTTAGTCACCTGTGAGCTTACTTCTTCTTTAAAATGCTGATTAGAAGGCTTCTTATTATCTGTTACCACAAGTATAAATATTGCAAGTACTACAGCTATTACAGCCATAGTCATAATCACAACATAAAGCCAGAATGATTTCTTATTCATCAATACTCCCTCCTGTAAGTTGTCCTTACTGGGAAGTATTAACATTTATAAGCAAAATTATACTATAACGAAAAGCTGTCTGGCAGAATCTCACTCATTGTATAAGTCTTAAGCCCGCCGCCTTCCTCAACAATAATTCTTGTATCAGGATTGAAAAATTCAGACATCACCTGTCTGCATATTCCACACGGATAAGCAGGCTGGTCTCCTGAACATACAATAGCAATCGCCTTAAAATCCTTTACACCCTCACTGACCGCCTTAAATATTGCAGTTCTTTCTGCACAGTTAGTAGCCCCGAAAGAAGAATTCTCAATATTACATCCTGTAAATACCTGTCCATCAGTACTTAAAAGTGCCGCACCAACTGCAAAATGTGAATACGGTGAATATGAGTTCTCAAGTGCCTCTTTAGCTTTAGCAACAAGTTCATTATCTGTCATATATGTCACCTCTTAACGGGTAATTCCAAGTCTTTCAAGTACTTCATTCTGCTTTGCTTCCATAACTGCACTTTCTTCTGGTGTCATGTGGTCATAACCAAAAAGGTGCATCATACTGTGTGCTGTAAGAAATGCCAACTCCCTTTTTTCAGAATGACCATACTTGTCCGCCTGTTCCTTAATCTTCTGAACGCACAGAACAATATCTCCAAGAAGAAGCTCTCCTGTATCAGGATTGAAATAATCCTCAGCATTGTTTTCTAACTCGTCCTCAATTGCATCAAAATCCGAAGGTGTAACATAATTAACTCCCGGAAATGAAAGTACATCTGTCGGAGAATCAATATTTCTGTATTCCTTATTAATCTCGTGGATAGATTCACTGTCAACAATTGTTACATTAACCTCTGCTTCATAAGGACATTTTTCATAATCAACCGCCTCATTAACAACATCAGTAATTATCTTCTCATAATCTAGATCAAGCTTTTCCCTGGCTTCGTACTCTATATTAATAGTCATATCAATCTTTTCTCCTTCCTGTCTGACTTCCCTTTCTTGCTTCTCTTCTCTTGGCAGCCTTAGCCTGATTCTCCTCGTAATCCTCGTATGCCTTAACAATCTTCTGTACAAGAGGATGCCTTACAACATCTTTATTCGTAAGCTTTATAAATGCAATATTTTCAACCTTGGATAAAACCTTAGTCGCAACCTCAAGACCTGACACGGTATCCCTTGGCAGGTCCTTCTGTGTCATATCACCTGTAACAACAACCTTTGAGCCGAATCCAATTCGTGTAAGGAACATCTTCATCTGTGCAGGTGTTGTATTCTGTGCCTCATCAAGAATAATAAATGCATTGTCAAGTGTACGGCCTCTCATATATGCAAGCGGTGCAACCTCGATAAGACCTTTTTCCATATTAGCATTAAAGCTCTCTGCACCCATAATCTGGAAAAGTGCATCATACAAAGGCCTAAGATACGGATCAACCTTACTCTGCAAATCTCCCGGCAGGAATCCGAGCTTTTCACCAGCCTCAATCGCAGGTCTTGTAAGAATAATCTTGTTGACCTCATTATTCTTAAATGCATTAATAGCCATCGCCATAGCAAGGTATGTCTTACCTGTTCCCGCAGGTCCTACTCCGAACACAATCATCTTATCCCTAATGGCATCAACATACTCCTTCTGTCCGAATGTCTTAGGTTTGATAGGCCTTCCTGCAATCGTCCTGCACACTGTATCAGAATCAATCTCAATCAGCGAATCAGCCTTTTCTTCAAATGACTGTGCAATGGAATAATCAACATTCTGTCTTGTAATCTGGTTGCCTCTCTTAGACAGCTCATACAGATAATTAAGTACTCCTGATGCTCTCTGCACTGCTGTCTCTGCACCTATAACCTTCACAGAGCTGTCTCTTACAATAATCGTAACTTTAAGTGTTTTCTCTATAACCTTCGCATATTCATCAAACTGTCCAAATATATTGGAGCAGTGTTCTACCGGTATATTAATAAGACTCTCTACCTCACTCATCAGATGTCTCCACCTTTCTAACATCAAAATCCGCAGGAACAGTTGCATCAATATCAGCATGTGCAATATACTTATCCCCGCTTCTTTCTATATTAACATGATAATCATTTATTTGCACTTCATTTTCTTTCAAATGTTTTATAAATCTCTCAGCTTTTTCATTAAGAATATCCGCTGCTTCCTCCTCACTGTACTCAGCCTCATTTTCCTTATACTCATTAAGAGTAATCTTCTGTACAGATACCGGAAGCGCAATAAGATTAGCAATCTTTATATTCCTATCATTAACAACCTTATCATGCTCTTTTAAATGTCGTGGAAAGCCGAGAGAAATTTCATATTTATCTATGCTTATGACATATGTCGTCATCTTTCGTCCAGTATATATTTTATCGGCATATACCGCATTTATCTCCTTATCCCATGATAACTGCGTTCTTATCAGAATATCCGCCTGAGCCTGCGTCTGGAATTGCTGTATGTTCTCCTCGTAATCATCAGGAACATACAATGTATTCTCAACAAGTATGTCGCCTTCTGATACCTCGTCACCAACAGTGACCTTCGGTGTTCCACTTCTTGTTATAATGTATTCAATAACACCGGAATACCCTGATATTATATTGCCATCATTAGTGGTGCTGTGTAACTCATCAGCTTTAGATTCATCAATGCTGACTTTCAGAATATTCCCCTCAATCCGTACATTAACCCATGTAACCTGCGACAATTCATCTTTAATTGCCTTCTCGATACTTTCAGTATCTATGTTCTTAACTTTGTCGCCTGTACTGATGCCATGCTCATTAAGGAATCTCAACATTGCATAATCTGTATATATGTAATTTCCGTCAAATTCAATACTCCACACGAATCTGCTGGCAATAAACATCAATACAAATGCAGTGGCAAAGCCAGCAATTATCGAATAATTTCTTCTGTATCTAGCAAAAAGAAACTCTATATCATGCTTCTTTACAACTTTAATATGAACATGACATTTTCTTCGCAATTCCTTAGTCTTGAAATAATCCTGTCTTGTTATTCTCGCTCTTATTGTCTCTTTCACACACTGGCAGTTATATAATGTAATCCCACGCCTGCAGCACAGATTAACGAACCTTTCCCGCTCCCAGCCGGATATTTCAATAACAATATAATTATGTATCCTTTTCATCAGCCTCTCCTTTTAGAGAAACTTTGCCAATGCGTCCCCTAAGAAGGATTTCGTCCTGATTCATATGGTATATCACAAGATTGCTCCCGCTCACTCTTATATTACCTATCTTCGTAGAAACCTTAAGATATTCGCTTGAATACTCAAGTATACCTCTGTAATTCTCTATAAAAACCTCGCAGTCACCCAGCATTGATATAACAGGAAGTCCTGCAACAACATCTCTGCTAAGATCACACATCTGTCCGAGCCTTATACCGCTGCTGATAAAATCGACCATATAAGCAGACTTCCAAAATCTTTTTATATTCTATGCTATTATCCTTTAAAGTATGATTTTAGTCTGTCATTATATTTCCTATTTCTAATTCTTTAATAAGACTCTCTTTAATATCCGTTATATGTTGTCTGAAATAGTTGTGATTTGTTGCTTCAAAATTAAGTATCCTGTTAAGTTTATAATTGAGACTTTCCAGTAAAACCGGATTTTTTATTATATAAGGCGTGTCATTAGACGCGAGATGTTCTGATAAAATATATTTATCAGTTATTGGAATAGCATCAGAAATGAAAAAGATTGATTTACTTGTAGTTCTTCCAAGATGATAATAGCAGCTTCTTAAATCCCTATTAGGTTTATTCATATACGATTCAATTCTTTCCATTGCCTTTGAATCTCTATGATTAACTTTACCAACTGGAACTGCCCAATATAAATCAGGATGTTCTCTAGATTGTATCAGACACACAATTGGTCTTTTCTTCTTATCATTCCATTCGCCTCCAAGACTGCGAACAAGCTGCTTAAATTCATCTTTAATATAGTACATTCCGTTTTGTTTCATTATCCCCCTTTATGTAAAAGAGCTAATGTAATCAAAACATTAGCTCTTAAAACAATGTTTCTTTGTCGCACATTGTGAAGCGTATTTGCATAAGTAATGTTTAAGCATACATTGCGAAATGCATTTGAGTAAACAATGTTTCTTTGTCGCACATTGTGAAGCGTGTTTGTTGAAATCTGACTGATTTCTTATTTATATTATACACAATATATTCTATATGTAAACCATTTTATCTAAAAATCACAATAAAATCCAAAAAGAGCGATGCCTAAGCACCGCTCTCTCATGTCAAAAATATTAATTATTAGTTGAACTTACGTTTTCTAGCTGCTTCTGACTTCTTCTTACGTCTTACGCTTGGCTTCTCGTAATGTTCTCTCTTACGAATTTCCTGCTGAATGCCTGCCTTAGCACAGTTTCTCTTGAATCTGCGTAATGCGCTATCTAAAGACTCGTTTTCTTTAACGATGACATTTGACATACTACTTCCTGACCACCCTTCTGTTGCAAATTGTGCGCCAAACTACATAAATAGGGTATTTACTAATCGCACAAAAAACATTATATCACATTTTTGCAAATCGTCAAGCCCCAATTATCCAATCTGTGCAAGAATTGTATCAGGTACTTTAGCAATAAGCTCATCAATACCGGCAGGGTTCTTACCACCAGCCTGAGCCATATTAGGACGGCCGCCACCGCCACCGCCAACAATAGGAGCAAGAGCCTTGATAAGGTTACCAGCATGAGCACCCTTGGCAATAACATCGTCTGTTGCCATCGCAATAACGCTTACCTTATCAGCACCCTGTGCGCTGACGATAACAACAACACCTGAACCAATCTCACCCTTTAACTTATCGCCAAGGTTTCTTAATTCATTCATATCAACACCGTCAACCTTAGTTGCAATATACTTAACGCCATTAACTTCCTTGATATCTCCTGCTGTATCTCCAAGTGCATTATTAGCAAGCTCGGCCTTAAGCTTCTCATTCTCGCTCATAAGAGATTTAATCTCATCATTCATAGCTGCAATCTTCTTAACAAGCTGTACGGGCTCTGCCTTGGCTGCCTTAGCTGCCTCTTCAATAGTCTTCTCAAGTTCAGCGTAGTATTTCATAACACCCTTATCAGTAAGAGCCTCTATTCTTCTTACACCTGCAGCAACACCTGCCTCAGATACAATCTTGAAAAGTCTGATATTAGCTGTATTAGCAACATGAGTACCACCACAGAATTCCTTAGAGAAGTCTCCCATAGCAACTACTCTTACCTTATCGCCGTACTTCTCACCGAAAAGTGCCATAGCTCCTGTCTTCTTAGCTTCCTCAATTGTCATTACATCAGTAACAACAGGAATAGCCTCTGCAATCTTTTCATTAACAATATCTTCAACCTTAGCAATCTCTTCCTTAGTCATGCTCTGGAAATGTGTAAAGTCAAATCTTAATCTGTCAGGATCAACATATGAACCCTTCTGCTCAACATGATCACCAAGAACAATTCTTAAAGCCTTCTGAAGAAGATGTGTTGCACTGTGGTTCTTGCATGTATCTGCTCTGTAAGCAGGGGAAACTTCCATTGTTGCAGTATCTCCAACCTTCATCATGCCCTTAGTCATAGTTCCGACATGACCAATCTTGCCACCCTTTAACTTGATAGTAGTCTCAACAGCGAATTCTCCTTCAGATGTCTTAATAACACCCTTATCGCCTTCCTGACCACCCATAGTAGCATAGAATACAGTCTCATCTACAATAACAGTTCCCTTATCACCCTCAGATAAAGCGTCAACAACTTCTTCCTCTGTTGTAAGAACTGTAATCTCAGATTCATTAGTAAGCTTGTCATATCCGACAAACGTGCTTGTTATAGCAGGGTCAATCTCATCATATACAGTTGCGTCTGCACCCATATAGTTAGTTACCTTACGGGCATTTCTTGCCTTAACTCTCTGCTCTTCCATAGCTGCATTAAATCCAGCTTCATCAATTGTAATATTCTTCTCTTCAAGGATTTCCTTAGTAAGATCCATAGGGAATCCGTAAGTATCATAGAGCTTAAATGCGTCTGCTCCTGATAATACATTTTCACCCTTAGAAGCAAGTTCAGCTTCCATATCATTAAGGATGCTTAATCCCTGGTCGATAGTCTTATTAAACTTATCTTCTTCTTCAGAGATAACCTTAGTAATAAATGTTCTCTTTTCCTCTAATTCAGGATAACCGTCCTTAGAGCCTTCAATTACAGTTTCACAAAGCTTAGATAAGAACTTTCCTTCAATACCTAGAAGTCTTCCATGTCTTGCAGCTCTTCTTAAAAGTCTTCTTAAGACATATCCTCTTCCTTCGTTAGATGGCATAATTCCATCACTTACCATAAATGTTACTGAACGGATATGGTCTGTGATAACACGGATAGAGACATCCTGCTTCTCATCTTCCTTATACTTAACTCCAGCCATCTCACAAACCTTGTTGCGAAGTGCCTGTAATGTATCAACATCAAATATAGAATCAACATCCTGAACAACAACTGCAAGTCTTTCAAGTCCCATACCTGTATCAATGTTCTTCTGGATAAGGTCTGTGTAATTGCCATGTCCGTCATTGTTAAACTGAGAGAATACGTTATTCCATACTTCCATATATCTGTCACAGTCACAGCCTACTGTACAGCCTGGCTTACCACAGCCATATTTCTCACCACGGTCATAATATATCTCAGAACATGGACCGCAAGGACCAGCGCCATGCTCCCAGAAGTTATCTTCCTTACCAAATCTGAATATTCTTTCAGGTGCAATACCGATTTCCTTATTCCATATATTAAATGCTTCATCATCATCCTGATATATAGAAGGGTATAATCTGTCTGGATCAAGTCCTACAGCCTCTGTTAAGAACTCCCATGACCAATGAATAGCTTCATCCTTGAAATAATCACCAAATGAGAAGTTACCGAGCATCTCGAAGAATGTACCATGTCTTGCTGTCTTACCTACATTCTCGATATCACCTGTTCTTATACACTTCTGACAAGTTGTAACTCTTCTTCTTGGTGGAATCTCCTGTCCTGTAAAATATGGCTTAAGTGGAGCCATACCTGAATTAATGATAAGCAGACTGTTATCATTATGTGGTACTAAAGAAAAGCTCTTCATCTTCAAATGTCCCTTGCTCTCAAAGAAATCAAGGTATAATCTTCTTAATTCATTCACACCTCTGTACTGCACTTTAACTTCCTCCTGATTATTCAGTAATCTCTTTCTCTTTATTCTCCGATGCAGCCATCTTAGCTGCCTTCTTGGCATCTGCTACCTTTCGGAGTTTACCACCTACGAATACTGCAAGTACCAGTAACGCAAGCATTATAACAAATCTTACCGCTTCGTAAGCTATCTCGCCCACGAGTACGCCGACTAACCCAACCATATTATTACCTCCACGAATTATAATAAAAGCCTTCGCAATAATTTATAATATCACAAGAAACAACATTTATCAAGATTTCCAGTTCCCATCTGTCAGGAAATGCATTGCACGCTGTTCTGCTCCCTTAATTATATTCTTATCATACCCTATAACATTAAGAAGCTTGATTGCATTCCTTGTTGTTGCAGGTCCGGCATACAGCTTATAATCAAACTTAACCTCATCCTCAGTAACTTCCTCCTGGAAATGATAGTTGCTGTAACAGTCCTTAAGTATTGTTGTAAGCTCAATATCATGTGTTGCCGCAAAGCACAATGCCCTGCCTGTATTAAGATTCTTTAATATCTCTGATGATGCTGCAATTCTCTCAACAGTGTTAGTTCCACGAAGCACCTCATCAATAAAACACAGAACTGGTCTTCCTGTTTTATCAACCGCATCAAGAATTCTCTTTAATGACTTAATCTCAACAATATAGTAACTGTCTGAATTAGCAAGGTCATCCCTTAATGCCATTGAAGAATATATCCTATATACCGGAGCAATGTATTCTTTGGAAAGACTTGTTCCTATAGTCTGTGCCAGAATACTGTTGATTGCTATTGTCTTTAAAAATGTTGATTTACCTGAAGCATTAGAACCTGTAAGAAGAACATTTCCTTTAGTTGTTATTGAGTTGCACACAGGATTATCTATAAGCGGATGATACACTTCTTTCACACTAAGGTTATTAGTATTTTCCTCAAATTCAGGCTTACAGTAAAACGGCAGGCTTTCCCTGAATGATGCAACAGCAATTGATGTCTCTATGAATCCAAGTGTATCTACAAGGTTATATGCATCCTCACTTTTGGCAGTTATAAGCTTTGTCATCTTATTAAACTTCACAATATCCATGTGCGTTATCATTCTTAGATAATCAAGTACAACCTCTCCGATTGAACCATCAACATTGCCTGACTCAATCATCCATGAGCCTTTTGTTACTTTAGAAAAGCTCTTTAATATCTCTTTAAGCCTGTTACACTCTGGTTCAAGAAAACTTATATTGCTTTCACATATATCTTCAGATGCCGATGCCATTTTCACAATAACATTAATACATTTGAAATAATTCTCAATCTTAGCCTTATACTTGTAATAAGTAATTATTGAAAATGCTACCGATGCAATTATAAGCCATATTCCAAGCACCGGAGTTACAAGAACCGTAACAAGAATTGAAGCTATAAGAAATACCCACGCAAGATAATGCACAATATTACTTCCCTGCTCTATATCCATTATATAACCGATATAATCTGTAACTGCAATCTTACGGCTTTTTCCCATATTCATAAATATCTTCTGAATTGTGATTCTTTCTTTTTCATTAGCTGTGAATTCATCTGCAAGCCTGTCCAGTTCGCGAAGCTTTTCTGCATCTGCAACCGGTTCTCTTAACATCTTATATAGATATTCCTGTCCAACAGATGAATTAGTATTATTAATACATTTAAATACTTCATCCATGCCAAGATCATTCCATGTTATATCATCAATCATAGATTCACTCGGATTACCTTTGGCATAATGCGATATATATTCAAAACTCTCATCTGTCCCCTTGTATACAGCACGTTTGCCCCACGCTTTCTTTATGGCATTCTCCGCTGCCTTCTTCCGCTTAATACTGCTGCTTACACATACATACACGCCGATTGCAACAGCCAGCAGTACAAAAACAATAATCTCTAAATCTGTATCTGTCATAAATCCTCCATCTGCCTGTTATTCTGCAATCTGACTGCAGTTTCAAGAGCTGTCTCCATCATATTAGTAAATCCTGTCTGTCTCTCCTGTGCTGACAGCTTCTCACCCCTGTAGAGATGGTCACTTATTGTAAGAATAGTAAGTGCATGTTTTCTGCATCTGGCAGCAGTCATATACAACGCTGCTGACTCCATATCAACTGCAAGCACACCCATTTTCTTCCATCTGTCATTAACTGTTGTATCATCATTATAAAACACATCTGATGCCAGTACATTGCCAACTTTAACCGAAAAATGTTTTTCTTCTGCAACATCATATGCAGTCTTTAAAAGCGTAAAATCAGCTATCGGCGCATATATGCCCGGAAGATTGTACTGTGCCGCAAAGTTAGAATCAGTGCATGAGCCCATTCCAAGTACAATATCCATAAGATTAAGGTCATCATCAAATGCTCCCGCTGAACCAATCCTTATAATATTATCCACATCATATACATTATATAATTCATATGAATATATTCCCATTGAAGGCATTCCCATACCACTTCCCATAACAGATACCCTGCATCCGTTATAAATTCCTGTGAATCCTGACATATTGCGGACCGTATTAAAGCAGCTTACATCTGTAAGATAATTATCTGCTATATACTTTGCCCTTAAAGGATCTCCCGGCATAAGAACTGTCTTTGCTATATCTCCTGTCTGTGCTTCATTATGTGGTGTCCCCATATCTGCCTCCTGTCATCAATCTTAAAAAGGCTGCTTTATATAATAAAGCAGCCCGAATAATTATTTACCTGGGTATTTAATTACTGACTCGACATCATATCCTGCAATCTTATCTCTTCCTTTAAGACCTTCAAGCTCCATAAGGAAAAGAACTTTAACAACTTCTCCTCCAAGCTCTTCTACAAGCTTGATAATAGCTTCTGTAGTTCCGCCTGTAGCAATCAGATCATCAACAATAATAACCTTCTGTCCCGGAGTAATCGCATCCTTATGCATCTCTATAGTAGCTGTACCATATTCAAGTTCATAATCTGCTGATATAGTCTCACACGGAAGCTTTCCCTTCTTTCTTACAGGAACAAATCCCTTACCGGTATTATATGCAACAGGAACGCCAAATATAAACCCTCTTGATTCTGGTCCTACTACAACATCAAATTCTGTATCCCCTATAAGATCTGTAAGACCGTCTATTGCAAGCTTTAATCCCTCAGGACTCTGGATAACACTTGTAACATCCCTGAATATAATCCCCGGTTCCGGGAAATCAGGTATACTTCTTACATAATCTTCAACTTTTTTACTCATAATGTGTATATCCTCCTTAGTTTTGACACACAAATATATTTAGTATTTTATCATATTATAAGCCCTAAATAAAGCATTTTTTACACAATAAGACACACAAGTCCTGAATTCTCATTCATTACTTTTTCAATTGTATCGCCAATCTTTCCCATGCTCTCAGTTGTCATATTATGTGTTTTTTCATATATTCCGTCTGATACAATCTGTTCTATTGTCTTTCCAAATATATTGGTATCCCAGATTCCGTCCGGATTATCTTTCATATTTCCTTTTATATATTCAATCAGATCTTCTGCCTGATTCCTATTTCCAACAATCGGGGCAATTTCAACCATTATTTCTGTCTTAAGCAGGTTAATAGACGGAACTTTAGCTTTTATCTTAACTCCATATTTATTGCCATTTTTAATTACTACCGGTTCATCCAGTTGTATATTTTCTTTTGAAGGTGTAACAACTCCGAAGCCATTAAGATTAACTTCGCTTATTGCATCACCAAAGCTTCCCAGTTCATTCTTCTTGTCTGAAAGAGATTTAATCATATCTATAAGCTCATGCTCATTATTAATCTGCGTTCCTGTAAGTTCACTTAATATTTTATAATACAGATCTTTCGAAAGCTTAAATTCAATTTCAACCCTCCCTGTTGACATATCAACATTTTTCACATCAATCTTTTCTATGTATTCGCATGTATTATTCAACTCAAGATACGCATCCTTCATAACATTTATATTATCAAGAATTGAAAGTGCCGCATCTACTATATGCATCTTAAGCCAGTGTGATGACTCAAGTACTTCAACCCATGCAGGTGCATAAAAATCAAGCTGTGATACCGGAAATTCTTTAAGCACACCTGATATAACCCTGTCAACGTCTTCTTTTCTTAGCTGGTCACAATTAAGAGCATAGACATTTACACCATATTTTTCTTTCATAGCTTCTGCAAGCTGCACAGATTCTTTAGCATAAGGCTTCACACAGTTTAATATCACAACAAACGGTTTTGAAATCTTTTTCAGCTTATCTATAGCCATCTGCTCCGCGTTGACATAATTATCCCGTTCTATTCCTGTAAATGAGCCATCTGTTGTAATAACGATTCCAATAGTAGAATGCTCCTCTATCACCTTTTCAGTACCAATCTGTGCTGCCATTGAAAATGGAACCGGTTCTTTTGACCATGGAGTATTAACCATTCTCTCTTTGCCATTCTCCTCTGCTCCCATTGCGCCATCAACCATAAATCCAACACAGTCAATTGCACGCACTTTAATCTTAATATCATCAGCCATGCAGATTGCTGCACTCTCACCAGGTATAAACTTAGGTTCAGTAGTCATAATTGTACTTCCCGCACTGCTCTGTGGCAGTTCGTCGATTGTGCGTTGTTTCTCGTTAGCATCTGCAATCTCAGGAATTACACATAGATCCATAAATCTTTTTACAAATGTCGACTTTCCTGTCCGTACAGGACCTACCACACCAAGATATATCTCCCCATTAGTGCGTTTCTTTATATCCTCGTACAGATTAAAGTTTATATTTTCCTTTCTGTCTGACATACTTTCCTCCCTGTAATTAAAGCGGTACATAAAAAATTATGCCTTCCGCATATACTTGTAAAAAATATATGTGAAAAGCATAATTTTTATTCTGCATTTAATTGTAATTTTGCTTAATTCCGAATAGTCGCAATTATTCATCAAATTCCGCAAGCACATAATAACCCCTGCTTGTCTCTCCAACCTCTTTAACAATTCCATGTCTTGACTTTAACCTGTCAGGTGTTGAATAGTTTCCTGACATTGCAACTGCCGGCTCTATCGTATAATAATAACTGCTAGGAAGCTTACCCTCCGTAATATCTACCTCATCTCCTGGCTTGACAAGATTAGGTCTGCTCATTGTGAATTCCATCTGTCTCACGTGCATACATCTCCTTTACAGATTAATCTTTTCTAAACATTTAATCGTATACTCTGCAACCTTCTGCTTTAGATATACATTATTCTCAAGCTTTAACTCAGGATCTTTCTTTAGCATATCTTTCGCTGCATCTGACGCTTCCTTTAATGTCTTTGCATCAGTAAATACATCTGCTATTCCGAAATCAAAATCACCGCTCTGCCTTACCCCGAAGAAATCTCCCGGTCCACGCAGTCTTAAATCTTCCTCAGCTATCTTGAATCCATCGTTGGATTTATTAAGAATTTCCAGTCTTTTTCTTATCTTCTCTGACTTATTGCCTGTAACAAATATACAATATGACTGATATTCTCCTCGCCCAACACGGCCTCTTAACTGATGAAGCTGTGCAAGTCCAAATCTTTCCGAATTCTCTACCATCATAACAGTGCTGTTAGGCACATTTACACCAACCTCGATAACTGTAGTTGATACCAGCACATCCGTTTCATGTGCTGCAAATCTTTCCATCACTTCATTCTTTAACGATGGACGCATCTTGCCATGAAGATATTCTATCCTTATATCCGGAAGTTCTTTCTTAAGCATTGCCGTGTAATCAACAACATTTTCAGCCTCTACAGCCTCACTGTCCTCAACCATTGGACATATTACATAGCATTGTCTGCCGGAAGCAACCTGCTTGTGTATAAATGCATACGCCTTCGGTCTGTAGCTTTCATCCACAACACAATTCTTTATAGGAAGTCTGTTCGCAGGCATCTCATCAATTATTGATATATCAAGGTCACCGTACAGTATAATTGCCAGAGTTCTTGGTATTGGCGTTGCACTCATTACAAGAATATGCGGGCTTTTCCCTTTCTGTGAAAAGTCACGGCGCTGGTTTACTCCGAATCTGTGCTGCTCATCTGTTATAACAAGTGCCAGTTCTTTATATTCAACCTTTTCCTGTATCAACGCATGCGTTCCTACTATTATTCCGGCAGTTCCATCTGCAATCCTTGCATATGCTTCCTTTTTCTGTTTCGCTGTCATTGAACCAACAAGAAGTTCAACTCTGATATCAAGTCCCGCTTTTTCAAAGCCTTTAACAAACGATTCATAATGCTGTCTTGCAAGAACCTCTGTTGGTGCCATCAATGCTCCCTGATATCCTGCAATAACCGTATTGATAAGTGCAATTGTTGCAACAACTGTCTTTCCTGAGCCTACATCCCCCTGTATCAGACGGCTGCACAGGTGTTCACCTGACATATCTTGTGCAACCTCTGACACAGTCCTTAACTGTGCATTAGTAAGTGAATATGACAGGCTTTCAAGGAATTGATCCTTTTCTTTGCTTTCTGGTATTACATAGCTGTTCGGTATGTGTTCATTTGCACTCTTTAATGAAAGAGTTGCTAGCGTGAATAAAAAAAACTCTTCAAACGCAAGTCTGTGTCTCGCCTGAACATATTCTTCCATTGTCTTAGGAAAATGTATATTAACAACACTGAAATTATGCTCAGCAAGCGAATATCTCTTTCTTATATAATCAGGTATATATTCCTTTTCAAGTCCCGCGCTGTATTTTTCAAGTGCCTGTGCAACTGCCTTAGTAACAGTATTGTTAGTAAGACCTTTAGTCAGAGGATATATTGGCTGCAGTGTTCCCTGAAGTTCCTTGTACTGGGCAAGTGTATACATTTTCGGCTGTTCTAATAACCAGCCTCTTTTATTAACCAGCCTTCCCCTGAATACATATCTTGTTCCAAGCCTTAATGTATTCTTTAAAAATGGCATGTTATACCAGCTGCATTTTATGGAGTCGCCATTATAATCCTTTATAGTCACAGTTAATATCTTAAGCCTGCCGCTCCCATATATATCCGGGCTTTTGCATACCTGTCCTTCAACAGCTATCTCTGTATGCTCTGATTCATGGCTTATATCTTTAACAAAAACAGGCTCATGGTATACATCGTAATCCCGTGGGTATAACCCCACGAGATCCGATACTGTGTATACCGAAAGCCTGTTAAAATTCTCAGCTGTCTTAGCGCCGATTCCCTTTAATTCTGTTATATTCATAATTCTTACTCAACAGATACAATATAATAATAAACCGGCTGTCCACCAAACTGAAGTTCAACATCTACATCAGGGAACTTTTCTTCAATCTTAGAAACAACTGCCTCGGCAGCAGCTTCTTCAACATCAGCTCCATAGTAAACACTTATAAGTTCAGCTTCATCCGACATCATTGACTCAATCATCTCAAGAAGAGTCTCATCCATATCAGTACCAACTGCAGCAAGTCCCTTATCACCTAATCCAAGATAATTATTCTTCTTAATCTCCTTGCCGTCAATTGATGTATCTCTTACAGCATAAGTAAGCTGTCCAGACTTAACTGTTGAAAGACTGTCTGTCATCGCATCGCCATTATCCTTAGCACTGCGTGTTGTCTCAAAGTTAATCATAGCTGTAATTCCCTGTGGTACTGTCTTAGTAGGGATAACAATAAGTTCCTTGTCTTCAACAATTGATGCTGCCTGGTTAGCTGCAAGAATAATATTGCTGTTATTAGGAAGAACATATATTGTCTTGGCATTAATCTTATCTGCTGCATTAAGGATATCCTCTGTCGAAGGGTTCATTGTCTGGCCGCCTTCAATAACTTCATCAACACCAAGTCCCTTAAAAATCTCTGCAATTCCGCTTCCCGGAGCAATTGTGATAAATCCAAAATCCTTAGCTGGCTCAGCTTTTTTCTGTTCAGCTTCAGAATTTTTCTCCATAGCCTGCTTAGCTGCTGCCGCCTGCAGTTCTGACTGTGCAACAACCTTCTGGTTATGCTCCTCTCGCATATTATCGACCTTCATCTTAGTAAGCTGACCATATTCCAAGGCCTTCTCAAATGCCTGACCTGGATGGTTAGTATGCACATGAACCTTAACAATATCATCAAGAGCAACACATACTATAGAATCACCTATCGATGTAAGGAATGCTTTGAAGTCTGCTTCAGTCTTCTCATCAAATTCCTTATCAAGCATAATTATGAACTCGGTGCAATAACCGAACTTTATATCTACATTCTCTACAGCAGCTCCCTTTCCTGCGCCTGGAACTGTCTGTTCAGTGGATGGCTTACTCTCTGTTATAGAAAAATCTGTAACCTTTCCTGTAAGTGCATCATACATTCCCTTAAGAACAACAACAAGCCCCTGTCCGCCTGAATCCACAACTCCTGCTTCTTTAAGGACAGGAAGCATATCAGGTGTCTTAGAAAGTACATATTCAGCATGTTCAATAATTATACGCATAGCCTCTTCAATGTCATCTGTCTGTGATGCAATCTCAGCAGCCTTATCAGAAATACCCTTAGCAACTGTAAGGATTGTTCCTTCCTTCGGCTTCATAACTGCCTTATATGCTGTCTCTGTAGCTCTACTTGTTGCAAGTGCAAGTGTCTCAACTGTAATCTCAGTTACACCCTTCATCTCCTTAGTAAAGCCTCTTAAGAGCTGTGATAAGATAACACCTGAGTTACCTCTTGCACCTCTTAACGAACCTGATGATATAGCCTTAGAAAGATTCTCCATATTAGGGTTAGCAATAGAACTTACTTCCTTAGCTGCTGACATAATAGTAAGAGTCATGTTAGTACCTGTATCACCATCTGGTACAGGGAAAACATTAAGGTCATTAATCCATTCTTTCTTAGACTCAAGGTTTTTAGCTCCTGCAAGAAACATCTTCTGCACAAGTGCTGCATCTATTGTATTAGTTGCCACGATTATCCTCCATTCTGCAATTAAGCATTATAACAATATTTCAATTAATCAATTACTCTTACGCCTTCAACATATATGTTGATTTTCTTAATCTCAAGGCCGGTAAATTCTGACACTTTATACTTAACATTCTCAATAAGATTATCTGCTACTGCAGCAATGCTTACACCATAAGATATAATAACATGAAAATCAATCTCAATAAGATTATTCTCATCTATAACCACACTGATTCCTCTTGTAAGGCTGTCTCCTTTAAGAAGCTTAACAAGTCCGTCTTTCATGCTGACAGCAGCCATACCCACAATTCCAAAGCACTCAACTGCTGTAGAACCTGCGTACTGTGCAATAACTTCCGAATCAATCGAAACTTTTCCAAGTTTATTCTCCAAAGTTCCCTTCATAGATAGTCCTCCAATACTGCGGCTTGTATTTGTTAACACCCGTAATACGGATGCAAGTTTCGCGCAGTCAAACTTTACATAAAAATATGTATATAAATAGCACAAATATTATACTATCTTTCTACAGAAAAATAAACACATTTTCGAATTCTTTATTAAACTTTGATTATCAAATGAATGTCCAAAAAATAAAGTGAATCGCGTTTTGCGCAATTCACCTTAATATACTGGTATTAACTTTAAAGCTCATAGATTATGCACGCTCAACTAAACCAGAACGTAAGCATGAAGTACAAACATACATCTTCTTAGCATTTCCGTTAACCTTTACTTTAACAGACTTAACATTAGCATTCCAAACTTTATTAGATCTTCTATGAGAATGACTCACTGCATTACCAAAGTGAGGACCTTTTTCGCAAATTGCACACTTAGCCATTTCAATAACACCTCCTTACCGGTATTGGGTAATTTACCCACAACAGAAATTATTGTATCAGATAAAAAAATATTTTGCAACACATTTTTCAAGAAATTTCTTCAAAATTCTCTCAAAAACACAACATATTGTTCTGATTACTGGCAGAACATGTTATAACCCACAACAATCAATGTAATTATTATGCATACACACAAGAATACATTATCCATTATAAACAGTGTTATTATCATACCAACAGCAATCCAGAAGAATATAAATCCAAGCAGTCTGCACATATATACACTTCCTTAATAAGTATGTTATATAATATGCACATAACATATGTTTATGAAAAACTACTCTGCTGCATCTTCAATAGCTGCATCAATATCTGCATCAGTTACAACCTTTTCATCCTTACCCTTGAATTTGTCAATAACATCAGGAATCATATCAAGAATCTTAGTTACAGTATCCTGATTCTTAATATTAACAAGCTTGGTTGCACCATTCTGAATAACTAAAACCGCACTCGGTGTAACCTTTCCTGTCATTCCACCACCGGCATTATTCTTCTTATCCCCTGCAAACGCTCCTGCTCCAACTCCAAACGAAACATCAACAAGCGGAAGGATAATTGTATCCTTAACCGTAACCGCATCACCAACAACAGTCTTAGCTGATATAAATGCATCCATTCCCTTAAAAAGTGATGCAACTGTTGAATCAAAATTATTCTCTGCCATAAAATCCCTCCTTGTTTTGCGAAGCAAAATCCGAATCCTATGATGAGGAGAGGGATTTTGACCTCCTTGTTTTGCGAAGCTCTGCTATATATTATAACATAACCTTCTCTATCTGGAAATAAACTTTTTAAACTGTTCATTTCTATACACCCTTAACGCTATAACAAGCACTGGAAATACCTGAATACTTCCTTTAAGGAATATACTTCCTTCCTTAACATCTTCTCCAAATACCGGTTCTAATGAAAGGTCAACACCTGATATTCCATAAAGAATTGAAACATATGCAAGCACCTTTCCCATTGTCGCCGGATCTTCAAAGCCAACCCTTGCATTAATCCTGTATTTCTTAGGTCTTATAATCTTAACAAGTGCCTTTAACTGCTCCACAAGAAAATGAAAAAGTGCCTTGTTATCTTCATCTGTGACAAATTCCTTTGCCTTGCTCACTTTTTCTTTAAGCCTGTCAGCCGCTCCGGAAACCTTCTTTACTGTATCCTTTATAAGCTTTATTATCTCTTTAATCTTTGTATATATTACAAAGCATTTATCCTTAACTTTATCAAAGAAGTTCTTATTCTGTGTGGTCTTAGATTCATCTTCTGATACAGTCTCTTTAAGACTCTCTGCAGACTCTTTAATATCTTCCACATTATTTTTAACAGCCTGTGTATCTTCTTTAGTGTCACTCACAGCCTCAGCCATCTTAATCTGTGGTTTTTCCTCATTTTCCGTAAGCTTCTTGGCTTCATCGTCGTTTACAGAAAAAATATTTTCTTCTGAGTGTTTTGTTTTTTTCTTCTTTGATGTCCTATGTTTTGAAGTTTTTTCTTTTTTTTGATTATTACTGTAAATTGTAATAAAAAGTGCCTTGGCTTTAATTGCAAGTTCTTCATCATACGAAACAAGCACCCTTAATATTCCAAGCCATGACAATTTCGCATGTGCCTTGAACTTACCATGATAATCAGCATCAGCCTTATATCTTACCGGCACAAAAAGAACTGCTGCCACAACAATTATTACAAGTCCTAAAATACACGCGATAACTATGCCTGTTATCTTAAGTATAAGCAATAAAACATGCAGCATAGCCCCACCTTTCCAGCAGCATGTCAGCTGCCCTTCCTTAATTCTGTGCCAAACCTAAGATAACCAGCGACATCAACGCCTCCTGTATGGGAATATGTGTCGTCAACTATGCATCTTACCAGTTCAAGTGCCTCATCCCTGCCCTTCGCAAGTCCTACAACATACACTTTATCTCTGTATGATTTATTCTTAAAATGTGGCTGTTTCAGCATATTAGCTGAATAAACATCAAGAATATTATCAGGATTGACAGAAATTGCAACAATATAAGTGTCTATGGTAAATCTGCTCTTTCTGATAAGACCAAATGTTTTGTATTTTGCTTTTCTTGCGTTATCCCCAAGATAAAGATATCTATACCACTTCAACTTAATATCCCCCGAAACTTATATTTCATTATGCATCAACACATCCAGATTAATTATCACTTATCATAGCCTTGATAATCTCAACAACTGCCTTCTGCTCTGCTTCATCATTGCACTGCATAAGCGAATTATTAATATATGACTGTATCTCTTCCGTATTGTTAAAGAATACCGGAAGACTTGAAAGCACTGATGCCATAACAGCTCTCTTAACCATTACATTCATATTCTTAAAGCTGTCATCAAGTTCCATAATAAGCTTCTCTGCTGTCTTATCAGCATAAGAATCATCCGGTATCTCTGCAAATACCTCTGATTCAAGCTTAACAAAATCACTGCCTGACTGTAACTTAAGTGTTTTAGACAAAGCATTATATGCAGATAAAAGTTCATATTCCTTAAGCTCAGCCACAAAGTTGGCAAGACTGTATTCTATTGCATAATCACCAGATGATACTGCCTCAAGAATCCTTTCCTGTTTTCCTTCAAATGCAGCAAAATCTTCTGAAATATCTTCAAATCTCTCACCTGTAATATAAGCATTTCTCGTCTTACTTAAAACATTCTTGGCATTCTCTATCTCTTCTATTCTGTCAAGTGTATTTCTTCTGGTAAGAACTATGGTGAGCGCATCATTAACAACCTGTGTAAGAAGCACATATACATCTGCATAATCTGTCATCTTCTCAGTTGCAATATCAAGCGCACCCTTTAGTCTTACATATTCGTCTTTATCAATATTTTTGTAGTCAGCCCCTGCAAGTGTGTTATATATATCATAGACATCAGGAAATTTATCAAATCCCGCCTCACCTGAGAGCATCGCACTAGTACTTAAGGTGTAATAGAAATCATCTATCGAATCCTTTCCTGCACCATGATACAGAGTAAATGCATCCCTGATATGTTCAAAGAATCTGTCCTTTAACATTCTTACAGGAAGCTGTCCTACTATCTCTGAAATCTTGCCATTAATAACAACATTATCCTTATCAGACAATATATAATGCATAATCTCATTAGTCATATAGGTATTATAGTAGTCGTAATCAAGTTCACCATCGTTAAATCTGTACTCAACTCTGTTAAGTACATGCTCATATATTCTTAATCTGTCTACATAAGCTGTTATAACTTCCATAATCTCAATAATCTGCTCACGGAATGAATTAAGTTCGTTGAATGCTTCATAATCATCACATTCATCATTCTCCACAAAACGCTCCACAAGCTCATTAAGTCTGTTAATCATGTTAAGAAGGTCTTTATCATTCTGTAAATCTCTTGCAATATCAAGTACAGTATAATAATTCATGGACATTTTGATAAATCCAAGTCCATTATACATGGAACACATTCCATTACCATACTTTAAAAGATTTTCTGAAAGATTCTTTCCCTTTGTAATTTCGCCTGCTATATAACCTAAATTCTTCAATGTATCAAACCTCGTTTATTTTAAATTCAACTTATCCAACGCATCACAGAAATCAAATGTAGCATAGTAATCCTTGATTGTCTCTGCTCGTCTGATCATCTGGACACTGCCATCTTCCTTAAGAAGAAGTTCTGCTGATCTTAACTTTCCATTATACTGGTATCCCATAGAGAAACCGTGTGCTCCTGTATCATGGATAATAAGATAATCACCCATATCGATCTTAGGAAGCATTCTGTCAATTGCGAACTTATCACTGTTCTCACATAAAGAACCTGTAACATCATACTTATGGTCGCAAGGTGCATCTTCCTTACCCGCAACAGTAATATGATGATATGCACCATAGATCGCCGGACGCATAAGGTTAGATGCACATGCATCGACTCCGATGTATTCCTTATAGATATGCTTCTCATGAATTGCCTTAGTTACAAGACAGCCATATGGAGCAAGCATAAATCTTCCAAGCTCTGTATAAATTGCAACATCACCCATTCCAGCCGCACCAAGAACCTCATCATATACCTTATGTACTCCTTCACCGATAACTGCAATATCGTTAGGCTCCTGTTCTGGCTTGTAGGCAACACCAACACCGCCTGAAAGGTTTACAAATTTAATATCTGCTCCAGTCTTGTCTCTTAACTCAACTGCAAGCTCGAATAAAATCTTGGCAAGTGTCGGATAATATTCATTAGATACTGTATTACTTGCAAGGAATGAATGGATACCAAAATGCTTAACCCCCTTGCTCTTTAATATCTTAAATGCTTCAATAATCTGGTCATGTGTCATACCATACTTGGCATCACCAGGATTATCCATAATAGATGTTCCAAGCTGGAAATATCCGCCCGGATTGTAACGGCAGCTCATTGTTTCAGGAAACTTACCATCTAATATCTTATCAAGAAACTCAATATGAGTAATATCATCAAGATTAATAGTAGCACCTATCTCATTAGCATATGCATACTCTTCCGCAGGAGTATCATTAGATGAGAACATAATCTCTTCCGGCTTATAATCAAGAGCGTAACCCATCATAAGCTCTGCCATAGATGCACAGTCAACACCGCAGCCATAATCCTTTAATATCTTTAAAATATATGGATTAGGAGTAGCCTTCACAGCAAAATACTCTCTATAACCTTTATTCCATGAGAATGCTTCCTTTAATCTCTTAGCGTTCTCTCTGATACCCTTCTCATCATAGAGATGATAAGGAGTCGGATATGTCTTGTCGATTTCCTTAAGCTGTTCAAGTGTAACAAATGTCTTTTTCTTACTCATTATCTTCCTCGTTTCTGTGCTGAATTTCTAAAAATCTTTTGCAAGCCCACGCACACAGCACCAACGCATAGTCAGGCCACTGTAAGAAATCCTATATTATGCAGAAATATTTGTCAAGTTTTTAGTCGGATACGACTATAAAAAATAAGAAGCCCACATAAGGCTTCTTATTAATCCAGTACCTGAACTGATTATAAATTAATACATCCTTTAAATGCATCAGGTGCAACTTTTACATTACTACCATAATCTGCTTCTTTAAGACTTGTACAATTAATAAACGCTTCGCTTTCAATTGACTTAAGAGACTCTGGAAACTCCACCTTCTCAAGTCGTCTGCAATTTTCAAAAGCATTGAATCCTATTGTCTCAACTCCATCTGGAAAAGCAACTTCCACAATATCATCCCTGTTAGAGAATAAACCTTCTGTTATTCTTGTAAAATCAGACTGGTCAATCTCTTTAAATGTTCTGTTATACAATGTCACTTTAATTCTGTTACTGTTCATAATTTTCCCCTCTTTCCTTGTTAGTTAAGACTACAAATCCAAAAGCTTAAGAACAAGCGGGCTTATCACAGACGCCTGTGCCTGATATATGGACTGTGGATCATTCTTATACACAGAATCATATGACGCATTATTGAGAAAATTCACATTAGCTGTCATAGCATCATATGACAGTTCTTTACCTGAATATATATAACCGGTGCTATTTTCTGCCATATCATTATCAGGTAATTTCCGTCCCACGTCCATATTCTTAATTACATCCGAATCATTGTCTGTAACTACATTATACAATCCTACTGATAATCTGTCATCATTATTAGCAGAAATTGTCCCAATTAATTTACCAGCCTCAGCTGATGTACCCAATGTACTTTTCTTAATTTCAATATCAGGTGCAATGACATTCTGTGCAACACTAAAATCTGTTGTGGATGCACCATCTACTGTCTTTGAATCCCCTGCCAGAGATCCACCTAATATATCATTAATTTTATTTATGTAATTAACAGTTTCATCATATGGAGGCACTCCTCCGTATTTCTGTACAGAACCGCTTCCTGCATTATAAGCAGCAAGTGCAAGAGTTGCATTACCATTATAATTATCCAGAAGTTCTGATAACAGCTGTGCCCCTGCATATATATTCTGTTTTGCATCAAACGGATCAGTAACCCCATAGCTTTCTGATGTAAATGGCATAAGCTGCATAATCCCCTGCGCGCCACATCCTGATACAGCATCCGGGTCAAATCCTGATTCTGCCTTTGCAACAGCTTTAAGAAAATTCTCATTAATTCCAAACTCTTTTGCTGCCCCTGCAAATATGCTTTCAAGCGAATCATCAACGGCTATGTCATTATATATTTTATCGAAATCAGTTCCCGATGTGGCATTAACGCTGTTTCCTGTACTGACAAGATATGCGCTGCCATCTATCGGACTAATATTGTTAACTGTACTCATTATATTTCCTTCTTAAAAATCAGTAATTCATCAATAAAATTATACATACTGTGTGACAGAATATCAATAGCCAAAATAAGTATCAAATACAGCTTTAGCTACATACTGTGCACTTGAGACTCCTGAATATCCGCCTTCAAGAATAACACATACCGCTATCTGCGGATTATCATATGGTGCAAATCCTGTAAACCAGCTATGATATTTTTCTGAATCATCATACTGTGCCGAGCCTGTCTTTCCTGCCGCTTCATACGAAGAATTCTTCATTGCATAACCGGTTCCTGAAGTAACAACTGCTCTCATGCATTCCGTAAGATATTCAGCCTCTTCTGCTGACATTACTGTATCTATTGCTGAAGGCTGGTTCTTTACAACAACTCTTCCCTCACTGTCACTGATGTTATCGACCATATAAGGTGTCATCATAACCCCGTCATTGGCAACACTTGCTGCAATCATAAGATTATGAAGAGGTGACATCATTGTTTTTCCCTGTCCTATGCCTGTTTCCTGCATTTCACTGACTGACGAATCTTTAGTCACTGACATTGTACTCTTTGAGTACTCGAATCCAACAGGAAGATTAGAATTAAACAGGAAAGTGTTACACAGATTAATAAATGATGTTTTATTAAGCCCGGCACCAATCGTAGAAAATGCAGAATTACACGAATTAGCAAATGCTTTTCTTAAATCCTGATATCCATGCACTGTGTGATCAAAGCATGCAATAGTTGTTCCACCAGCTATATATGCCTGTCCTTCACAGTTATATGAATAATTATAATAATTATTCTGATTCTGCCTTATATATGCAAGAGCTGTAATTATCTTGAATGTTGAACCCGGAGGATACAATCCCTGTGTAGCCCTGTTTAAAAGTACCGAATCAGAGCTGTCATAAGTAAGCCATTCATCATAATCGGTATTTACTGCATTTGCATCAAATGTTGGATTAGATACCATTGCAAGAATCTTACCCGTAGATGGTTCCATTGCTATAACTGCGCCTTTATTATTACCAAGTGCCTTATATGCTGCCTGAGTAAGCTCTAAATCAAGTGTTGTTGTGACATTATGTCCCTTTGCCTTACCTCCTGATATATCATTTCCAATCTGGTCAAGCACATTGTCAGTCTCCTTAAGAAGATAGAAATTCTGTGACTGTTCAAGTCCTGTTTTCATTCCGGTAAGAGAAGTAAATCCAACAGAATGACAGAACAAATCATCAAATGGATAATATCTTTTTTCATTGCCATCTTCATCAAGCAGCGTTGTCGCAAGTACAGTTCCATCATCTGACAGAATATCTCCTCTTATAACCTTTGCTTCCTGACTGTCAACTCTTTTATTATATGGATTATTAACAACCTTGCCGGCATCCTTTATATTGAATACGCACAGATAAACAATTGTAGCCATAAAAAGTCCTACAAAAAAGAATGCTATTATATTAGTTTCCTTATTTCTTAAATCCTTCTTTTCATTATCTACTATATCGTTCTGTGCCTTTTTGTTTTTTCTTTGTCTGACCTGCTTTTTGTTTTCTGCCATCTTTCCTGTCACCTTCATCCTGTCTCATAGTATACATTCCATTTATTAATGCAAACATTATCAGTGAGCTTAATATTGAGCTTCCTCCGTAACTTACAAAAGGAAGTGTAACGCCTGTCATTGGTATGAACTTAATCGCACCTCCGACAGTTAAGAACACCTGAACCCCATATGTAACACCAAGTCCTACTGCCACAAGACGATAAAAAAGAGTCTTACATCTTGAAGCTATATTCATCATAAGAATAAGATTATTAAGACACACCAGGAATAGGGCTATCGAAAATATAAGTCCAAATTCTTCAGATATAGCAGAAAACATAAAATCCTTCTCTGCCACAGGTATCTTATCAGGCATACCCTGACACAGTCCATAACCAAACCATGACCCCATTCCTATTGCAAAAAGAGACTGACATATCTGATATCCGCTTGTATCAATATATTCCCACGGATTACGCCATACAATAACTCTCGCTCTCACATGTGCAAAAAGCTTATATGCAATAACAGATGCACCTGCTCCGGCAATCAGTCCTGCCCCGGCATAGGCCAGTTTTCTTGTTGCTATATAAAGCATTGCAATATACACCACAAAGAATATAAGTGCAGCACCAAGGTCAGTTGAAAGCACAAGAATAATAACATGAAGTGCTGCAAACGCTGTAACAATACATGTCTGTTTAAATGTCGTTGACTTATTAAACATCGAAGCAACAAACATAACATACAAAATCTTAACAAACTCTGCCGGCTGTACAGAAAACGCACCAATACTTAAAGTAAGATTTGCACCATATACCTTGCTTCCTAATAAAACAGCACATAAAAGCACAAGTCCCGAAATGCAATATATCCATCCAAAATTTCTAAAGCTTTTAACTGTCTTTAAAAGCCATGGAACCATAAACATTATTACCGTTCCAAGTACAGCAATTACAAACTGTTTTACACATTTGTCAAAATTAAGCCTTGCAATCATGATAAAGCCTACCGCCATGAGCATGCACATATTATTGACAAGAAGCCTTGAAGCCTTTGGATACAATATATAATAAAATGCTATGAATATTATAAGATATATAAGCTGCACAAAGTAAAAACCTATATACTTCACATCCTGCTTCATTATATACAATACATAATATCCAAGAAAATGTATCGCAAATATTATAATATACTGCTGGACATATATTCCTTTTCTCTTTTCTTCCTTATGGATTATTGCTCCTCTGTAAGCAGAAAGAACATAAAACGCCATCAGAAACGCAAATATGTATTTTGTAAGTTCAATAAAAACTGACTGCATAGCAATCTCCTTTATTCAAGTCACTTAATCTTAGTCGATTGCCTGATGAAAATGCCCTGTAGTACCACCACACACTCCATCAGTCATAACTAATTGTATATCATCTGCTGCTCTTTCGTCAAATTCATAACGAATCACACAATTCATGGATTCTTCGGGATTTTCTTTTGTAAGATTGAGTTTTTCTCCATTCATTACAGAATAGCAGAATTCACACATGCTTTCCACTGTATAACTGCTGCCCTTTGGTCCAGTAATATTAATGCTGCCCCAGCTTCCGTCACATCTTCCGTAAGTTCTTCTCACACACTGTTCAGATACCATAAGAGGCACATCCCCATATACAACAAGTTCCGTGTCACTTCCAATTACAGGCTTCATCTCCTTATCTGTAAGTTCAAGTGGCAGTGTCATTCTGTCAAGAATAACCCCGGCATTACTGCACAGCCTTCTTAATTCATCTTTTGCAAATGTATTAAAAATATATATGCTGCTGTCTGTAATAATATGCACCTTGTCAGATAATTTCTTCCAATTGTCACTTCCAAGAAAACCAATCTGCTCAATATTACGGCATACAAACCTGTCTATGCCACAGTCAGAAGCCTTCTCACACAAGCACTTAAACTTATCATATTTCTCTGCCTTAAGAATATGCGGAAGGAACATATATACATATATTTCATGTGACTGACAGTGCTTTACAGCCTCTTTTAATGAATTCTCATCATTCATATAAAACATCTTATAATCAAGATAAATGCTTTCAACACCTGAAACTGATGCTGCTTTCTTTACCTGTGCTATATCATGAAGGTATGCAGCTTTTCTTACCTGATAATTATTATCATCAGTATTCTCCCTATCGTCAGGCTCTGCACATTCAGGCTTATTATAAGTTCTTACAAGACTGTGCTTTAAATGTGTCTCAAGCTGTTCAAGTACATTTCTTCTTAATTCCTTAATCCAGCCGACAGGCACAAACACATCATCATCAAGCTGCACTTCTGCATCTTCCACCACAAAACATGTATCGCCGGTTTTCTTTAAATTCTTAACAAGCTCCTCCTCTGAGGCCGGACGGCTCTGTGCTTCGGTAACTATCTCTCCTGTACATGTCTTTTCAATTGCATCATACATTACTGTAAGTGATATATTTTCATTCTTTCTTACACTAAGCTTCATATCTACATGAAGCTTAGGTGTTGTTCCGACATAATTATCCGCTACATATGCCTTAATCTTAGCATTATTCATTCTGTTGACAATTCTTCCCTCATACAGCGGGTATTTCTTAGGAAGATTGACAACGAAGGTCTGTCCTGCTGCCACATCAGCTCCGCTCTCAAATGAATGTTCCTTATCAATCTCAAAGACATCACCTCTGTTTACATTCTTTAATGCCTTAAATGTAATTCTTCCTGCCTTGTTAGATACTACCTTAAGGCACTCCGTTCCCATATGGTTAGGACGCCCCAGTGACATCATCTTCTTTCCCTTGACGCTGTCATAATAGCCTGTAGTAAATGCACCTCTGTTATATATATCTGAAAGGTCATCAATATCCTGCTTATCTACCTTGAAGCCTTTTCGTCCCCTCTCAAGATACATATCAACATATTTACGGTAAATATGCGTTACCATAGCCGCATATGTGACATTCTTCATACGGCCTTCAATTTTCAGAGAATACACTCCACTTTCTATAACATCAGGAAGTATCTGTAATGCACACATATCCTTAGGGCTTAATGCGTAACTGTTGTTTCTGTTATTAATCTTTTCGCCGTTATCATACACATCATAAGGCATCCTGCACGGCTGGGCACATCTTCCCCTGTTGCCGCTTCTTCCTCCGTTAAAGCTTGAAAGCAGGCATTGTCCCGAATAACAGTAACATAATGCTCCATGCACAAAGCTTTCTATCTCCACATCTAATCTCTCATGAAGCTGCTTTATTTCCTGCAGATTCATCTCTCTTGAAGTGACTATTCTTGTTGCACCAAGTTCCTTTAAAAGCCTGCTGCCATACACTCCGGTCTGTGTCATCTGTGTGCTTGCATGTATATCCATATCAGGAAAATGTTTTCTTATAAGGTTAAACACACCCATATCCTGTACAATCACTGCATCAAGACCTGCCTCATAGAATGGTATAAGATATTCTATAAGACTGTTCTCTATCTCTCTTGACTTAAGAAGAGTATTAACTGTCAGATAAACCTTTCTACCGAATAAATGTGCATATTCAATAGCACAGATAAGCTCTTCATCATTAAAATTATTGGCAAATGCCCTTGCTCCAAACATATTGCCTCCCAGGTATATGGCATCTGCCCCTGCCGCCACAACAGCTTTCATAATATCAAGTGAACCTGCTGGTGCTAAAACCTCCACCTGTGTTTTTCTCTTATCAACATTCATAGTTGTAACCGCCTTTAAATTAAATGGCTGCTGCAAATGCATTTGCAACAGCCGTTATTATTAATACCAGATAATCTTATGTAAATCACTTCTTAGAGTCATTCAGTTCTGTCTCTAACTTGACAATATTCTTCTGATACTTGTTAATCTCACTCTTTAATTCCTTAATCTCTTTTGCTGAACTTTCTGCCTTAATCTGTGCTGCAATAAGTTCATGCTTAAGGTCGTATATTTCCTTATCCTTGTTCTCAATATCTAATGAAAGACTGTCTGCCATCTTCTTAGCCTTGAAGTAATCATCTGCAATATTAAGATACATCATATCAGTTCTGAGCTCTGCTGACATTCGTCTGTAACTCTCTTCTTTATTAAATTCAGTTATCTTGTTATTAATGTATGATGCAACTCTCTGAAGATACTCCTCGCTTTCATATCCACCAAGCTTGATTACCTTACCTCCAAGAATTACTTCTGCTGTATTCTTTGATGACATAAGTCCCCTCCATATATGTAGAAATAAACATATTAAGTATATAATAAATACACTTACTATTCAACTCATAAAACACATTCTTTAGAATATTTTATGTTATTTTTGTTTGAATGGCCTGCCAAGATTATCATAAGCTGCTTTAGTTGCAACTCTTCCTCTTGGAGTTCTGTTAATATACCCGTTCTGTATAAGATATGGCTCATAAACATCTTCAAGAGTTCCTGAATCCTCGCCTATTGAAGCTGCCAGTGTCTCAATACCGACAGGTCCGCCATCAAACTTATCAACTATTGTAGTAAGTATAACACGATCGTTACGGTCCAATCCATCTCTGTCAACATCTAACAGATTAAGTGCATAATCAGCAACATCCTTATTGATATGTCCATTATATTTAACCTGTGCAAAATCCCTTACTCTCTTTAAAAGTCTGTTGGCAAGTCTCGGTGTTCCCCTTGACCTTCTTGCAAGCTCATGTGCTCCGTCTGAGTCAATATCAACATTAAGCACATTGGCTGAACGGATAATGATTTTCTCAAGCTCCGGAACTGTATAGAATTCCATATGGCTTACAACACCGAATCTGTCTCTTAAAGGTGCTGATAAAAGTCCCGCTCTTGTTGTTGCACCTATCAGAGTGAACTGTGGCAGATCAAGTCTTATAGACCTTGCTGTTGCACCCTTTCCGATCATAATATCAATCTTATAATCCTCCATTGCCGGATACAGCACTTCTTCAACCTGTCTGTTAAGTCTGTGAATCTCATCAACAAAGAGAATATCACCCTCACTCAAGTTGTTAAGTATAGCTGCCATATCTCCCGGCTTCTCGACTGCAGGACCGGATGTAACCTTGATATTAACCCCCATTTCATTAGCAATAATTCCTGCTAGAGTTGTCTTTCCAAGTCCCGGAGGTCCATAGAAAAGCACATGGTCAAGTGCCTCTCCTCTTTCCTTTGCTGCCTCAATATATACTTTAAGATTACTCTTAACCTTATTCTGTCCAACATAGTCATCGAGAGATAATGGTCTTAAGGAATTCTCAATACCATAATCTTCTTCAGTTATCTGTGTTGATATAATCCTCTTTTCCATATAGCCCCTCATTTCTCAAATACTATTCTGCTCTAGAATTTAGCCAGCTTCTTTAACGCTTCCTTAAGAACCGTCTCAGAATCCTTATTCTCTATATCTTCCACTTCCTTGACAGCAACAAGTGCATCTTTGCTTGAATATCCAAGTGATACAAGTGCCTCAACAGCGTCATTTCTTATCATCATGACATTACTTACATTACTGTTACTGTCTGCCTTCTTATTCTTAGAAAGTGCTGATTCAAATACTTCATCAAGCTTTAACTTATCCTTAAGCTCAATTATAATCTTCTGTGCTGTCTTAGGTCCGATACCAGGAAGTGCCTTGATTGCTGCCACATCATCAGCAAGAACTGCAAATCTTAAATCATCTGCTGTGATATTAGATAATGCACCAAGCGCTGCCTTAGGGCCAATACCATTGACACAGATAAGCATTTTAAACATGCTTAAATCATCTCTTGTAAGGAATCCGAACAGACTGCATTCATCTTCCTTGACATTCATATATGTATATATCTTAACCTCACTGCCAACTGATGGAAGCTCACCAGGAACTGAACCCGGAACATATATATTATATCCGATTCCATTGGCTTCCACAACGATTACATCTGGCAGGATTTCGGCAAGCTCACCTTTAATGTATGAAATCATTCTCTACCCCCAAGACAGTAATTGATAAACTGCTGTGCTGTTCTTCCTGATATTCCACCATGTGAAAGTTCCCACTTGTTAGCCTCTGCCATAAGCTCTTCATCTGTCATCTTAACATTATTCTTCCTTGCAAGGCCAATAACAATATCAAAGAATTCTTTCTGTGATGGCTTAGAATAGCTTATCTGGCATCCAAATCTGTTCACTAATGAAAGCTTCTCCTCAATAGTATCAGATCTGTGAAGGCCGTTATTGCTCTCTAAATCATTCCTGTCATTCCATGTTTCCTTGATAAGATGTCTTCTGTTAGATGTTGCATAGATAAGAATATTATCAGGCTTAGTCTCAACACCGCCTTCAATTACAGCCTTTAAGAACTTGTATTCAATCTCGAATTCCTCGAAAGATAAATCATCCATATATATTATGAACTTGTAATTTCTGTTCTTAATGCTTGCTATAACATTAGATAAATCCTTGAACTGATGTTTGTATATCTCTATCATTCTAAGACCCTGGTCATAATATTCATTGACAATAGCCTTGATAGAAGTTGACTTACCTGTTCCGCTGTCACCGAAAAGAAGCGCATTATTAGCTTTTCTTCCCTGAACAAAGGCCTCTGTATTCTCCACTAGCTTCTTCTTCTGGATTTCATAACCTATAAGATCATCTAACATAACCTTATCCATATTGTTAATTGGTGTAAATGTAACGCCATTATCACCGCCTATTACTCTGAATGCTTTATTAAGTCCGAACATTCCTACACCATATGCTTTATAGAAATCAGTAACATAATTAAAGAACTCATTTTCGTCCTTTGCTGTCTCAAGCTTAAGACTTAAAGCCTGTACCTTCTCACTTACATTCTTATTGTACATAAGCTCTTTCTTAACAATTGCCTTGTAATCAGATATAAGTGAAAAACAGTTAATTCCAAGTGCAGCCTCAATAGGTCTGAAATCATAATTAAACAGATTCATAAACACCTTGAAGTCGTTCTTAGCAAATTCATTGACGCTTCCGTCATTAGCACCTACCTTTTCACATGTAAGGCTGAATGGATTCTCATTAGTTATAAGATAGAATGTAAGGTAATTATGCCATAAATTCTTATCAAAGCCATAATCTGTGGCAACCTCCAATATTCTCTTAATCTGCTCATATATATCACTTATAAGCTTGTCAGGAGTCTCCTCATCCCTGTCAAATTTTTTGAAAATATCGGACATTTTCATAAGAATAGTGTCCTCATGATTACCATATATAATAAGTTTCGCAACTTCTCTGTACATTATTATTTCCTCTTCTTTCTCTTATTAATTACAAGCTGCATGGCAAAGATGGCCACACTTGCAAGTGACACCAACGCTCCCTCTTTAAGAAGCGGCGTAGAATACTTAAGTGTTACATTATGCGTTCCACTCGTAAGATATACAGCCATATACTGACCATTAGCATTATATAGCTTTTGTCTTTCCCCGTCTACATATACCTTCCAGCCCTTTGAATAAGGGATTGTAAGACACAGATATTTATTACGGTCAAGTGTTATCTGTCCTGTAACCTTATTATTTCCAAGCTCTACATCTGTTAATACATTTTCTTTAAGTGCATTAATCTCGTCCGTGTAACCATCCATCGGCTGGCATACAATCTGTATATCATCATAAGAATACACACCAATCTTCTGGAAAGTCACTGTAACTGATGTCACATTTTCTTCCGAATAGCCCATATTCACACTGAAATCATGCTGGTTACTGTAATAGCTGTAATCAGATGTAAAGTAATTCATTGACTTGGTTACTCCTGTATCAGTCGTAATCCCAAGCTTAACACTGCTTGTAGACTGTGTCCAATATATGAAATTCTTAAATATCTTCTTCTTTTCATTATGTGAAAGCTCTTTCCAGTCTGCCTTAGAGTATAAGTCTAACGGGTCAAACTTCCTCTTTCCAAAATACAGCTGGAACTGTGCCGCTCCTTCATAGTCAAGACCATTAATATTAAAGTAAGTCTCGCCTGCACCACTGCCTGTAAAGTTAAATGTTACCCTGGCACCTGCCTTAGTTACTGCAAATGTATTATCCATACACTGTACTTCTTTGGCATCATAATTCATTGTATAATCTTTAATCTGGCTGTCATAACTTAAATCTTTAACAGATACCCTGTCAGGAAACGCCTCCCTGGTATCTTTCCCACTTCTGCCAATAACAACAGCCTGAAGCATTGCTTTCTGCTTATCAACTGCACTTAAGCCCTCCCATTCATTCTTATTAACAGCCTTGTCATAAGTAAATCCTAATGGAAGTGCATTGTCGTTATTATACATTACATAATCATCATTTTCTGATTCATAAGTAAATCCATATGGAACAAGTCCGCCGGTCTTACTTACCAGATACTTTGAGGCAGATGACAATGTTATAAGAGATGACCTGTCATCATAGCCTGTGTATTTGTGCGGAAGCAGCGTATCAAGCCTGATTGCACAATCATATCTGAACTTCGATACATACGGATTAGTAAGTGTCCAGTACAGATTAGAGGATGATATTCCTGTTATGCAGTTCATATTGTACGAAAGTCCAGAGCCTGAATATCTGATAAAATCTGTATTCTCAGCATCTTTACTTATAAGCTCCTTCTCGCTTCCAAACACATCTTCTTGTGCCATTTTAACACTTATGCACTGTGCCGCATAATTTTCCCCAAATGAAGCATTTTTCCATATACCATTAGCTAATGCCGCCAGCATAACCGCTACTGTCACCATCATGCATCTGTTATATTCATTAACATTCTTTATGCTAAGTCCAATTAGCAATATTGCTCCAATTGCAACTGCACTTATAAGCTTGCCATTTCTTGAATACTTTACGCACATACATACCACAAAATATATTGTAAGTGCAACTCCAATAAAGCGGATTTCTTTTCTTTCAAGTTTTATAAGACGCGGCATCATGCACACAAGTATATATGCACATAATAATGCAAATGAATATATCCACCTGTTACACATATATGAAAATCCGTTCATTGCCTGTCCGAAGAACGGTATACATATCATCACAGCACTTATAATAAAATAAGTCTTAAGCATTGTGTACTTACGTCTGCTCTTAAACATTAAAAGCACTGCAAGCAACACAGGTACTGCAAATCCCATGCATGTCCAGAAGTTATCACCCTCAACGATAAAAAGTCCCGGAAGCTTTGCATAGTACGAAAAAGGATATACCAGTCCCATTTTGTTAGGTGTATTAAATCTGCTGTCACTTAAGAAAACGTGAAGCACAGGCAGAAACACTATTGCCGCCATACACAGTCCTGTAACCGATGAAACGGTCAGGCTTAATATCCCCTTACACCACATTTTTACATTCTTTCCATAACAGAATATGAATCTTACAATAACATATATAATTGTTGTGAACACAAGCATGTAGAAGAAATAAAAATTACTCATTGCAGCAACAGCTACTGTTATTGTAAAGAGCCACATTTTCTTCTCTCTGATTATCTTTTCAACGCCTAATACAAGCAGAGGATAATACAGAAGCGGGTTAAGAAAGAACGGATGTCTTACCGCATTGTATATTGCCCAGTAGCAGAATGCATAAGCTACTGCTCCTGGAAGGACATATCTTTTCTTATGTCCTGTATAAAAACACAGCATTGAAAATGCTACACCTGACAGATATATTCTTAAAAGAATCATTGCTTCATAGAATATATACATGTATTTTGCTGGAAACAGGAAACATAAGAATGTAAATGGGTCGCCTATCACATAATAGTGAAATGTTCCTATAACATCACTTCCCTCACCTATTGCAAAATCCCACTGTGGTATTACAAACTGATGATTGATAAATATATTTTTAAAGAAATCCCTTAAATACTGTGAATAATATATGAGTGACTTATAATGCTGTTCCCAGCCATCAACCTCCCATATGAATGTCTTTCCAGTGAAAAAATAAAAAGAAAACACACCTATGGCAAGGATTGCAAAAATAACTGAATAAGCCAGAAAATATGTTGATTTTCTGGAATCAAGTCTTTTATAAAAATCTTGTAACTTCGATTTCATCTCTGCCATAGGTGTATCTTCTCTTTTCTTAAACTAGGAAACTGCCATAAGCATAAGCCTACGGCAGTTTCTTATTATAACTTATTGTGATTAAATTATCAATGAAGATGTATTATCTTCTTAGGGCACTTCTCAGCACACTTTCCACAACCTGTACACTTTGAATAATCAATATGTGCAATATTGTTTTCTACTGTAATAGCACCGAACTCACACTGCTTTGTACATAACATACATCCAATACATCCAACAGAGCATGCTGACATAACATCTTTACCCTTATCGTTAGATGAACAGTTAACTGTATAGTTACTCTTGTATGGTATGATTTCAATAAGGTGTCTTGGACATACAGCAACACATTTACCACATGCTTTACATTTGCCCTTATCTACTACAGCAATACCATTAACAATATGAATTGCATCAAAAGGACATGCCTTAACACATGAACCATATCCCATACATCCATATGTACATGCCTTAGAACCGCCGTTAGGAACGACGTTCATTGCTGTACAATCCATTGCACCTGAGTACACATAATTTTCTTTTGCTTTGTCGCAGTCACCAGCACATTTAACAAATGCTGTCATTCTTACTGATTCTCCAACTTCCTCACCCATGATTGCACCAATCTTTGCTGCAACCGGTGCGCCACCAACTGGACATGCGTTAGCTGGAGCTTCTCCTGCGGCAATTGCCTTAGCAAGTGCATCACATCCTGCATATCCACAACCACCACAGTTGTTTCCAGGAAGCTCTGCTCTTACATCTATCTCTTTCTGATCTACTTCAACATAGAACTTCTTACCCATTACTCCGAGGAAAAGTCCGAGAAGAAGACCAGTGCAGCTTACAACAACTGCAGCAATAATTATACCTGACATCTTGTCGTCCTCCTCTTAAATAATACCTGAAAATCCAAAGAATGCGATAGCCATAAGTCCTGCAGTAAGTAATACAATAGGCATTCCCTTAAAGCTTTCCGGAACATCATTGAATTCGTTTCTTTCACGTATACCAGCCATGATTATGATTGCTATTGTAAAACCAACAGCTGTGCCTAATCCACTGACTACAGAATCTAAAAGCTTCTGACCAATATTAAGTCCTGCTGCTGTGTTATAGTTCTGTACGTTAGTAAGTGCAATACCAAGTACTGCACAGTTAGTTGTAATAAGTGGAAGGTATACACCAAGTGCTTCATAAAGAGATGGTGATGTCTTCTTTAAAAACATTTCAACAAACTGAACAAGTGCCGCAATTACAAGGATGAATACAATTGTATTCAGATATGTAAGCTTAAGCGGTGTAAGTATACAGTCATATATAAGACTGCAGACAGCTGATGAAATAGTGATAACGCCGATAACAGCGCCACCCATTCCTGCTGCTGTGTTTATCTTCTTAGAAACTCCAAGGAAAGGACACAAACCGAGGAACTGGCTTAAAACTACATTATTGACAATTGCTGTACTTACAGCTATCAATAATAACTGTGAAAAATATCCCATATTTACCTCCCTTAGTTATTCTTAGCCTCAGCCTTAGCTTCTTCTATCTCTTCTGTGTAGTCAGGAACTTCTGCAGGCTTCATGCCTTTCTTTCTCTTAATTCTGTTCATAATTGCAATCATGAATGCAAGAACAAAGAACGCTCCTGGTGCAAGTATAAAGATACTTGCTGGTGTGTAACCGATTGTTGAGAGATCAAATAATGCGTTAGTACCATCTGAGAAAATTGTACCGCCACCGATAAGCTCTCTTATTGCTCCAAGGATTGTGATAGCAATTGTGAATCCAAGTCCCATACCTATTCCATCAAAGAATGAAGGAATTGGAGGATTCTTAGAAGCATAGGCTTCCGCACGTCCAAGGATAATACAGTTAACAACTATAAGAGGAATATATATTCCAAGTGAGTCGTACAGACTTGGCAGGAAGCCCTGCATAAGGAACTGTACCATTGTAACAAATGATGCAACGACAACGATGAACGCTGGCATTCTTACACCATCTGGAATAGCCTTACGAAGTAATGAAATCATAAGGTTTGATAATGCAAGTACTACTGTAGAAGAAAGTCCCATACCTATACCATTGATTGCTGATGTAGTAACCGCAAGTGTAGGACACATACCAAGTGTAAGTACCAGGGTAGGATTTTCTTTAATAATACCATTATAAAGTCTTTCTATACATTTATTCAAAGTCCGCACCTCCCTAGTTTCCTGCCACAAGCTTGTAAACTGCAAGCGCATAATTTACACCCTTTGTGACTGATTTAGAAGTAATTGTAGAACCACCGATTGCATCAACATTAGCATTGCTTTCTGATGCTGAACCATCTGTTACTACTGAAAATGATGCAACTGCATCAGACTTAGCTGTAAACTGTGATGTAAATGATGGATCCTGTTTAGCTCTCATACCAAGACCAGCAGTTTCGCTGATTGAAAGGAATGATACTCCAAGTACCTTTCCATCTGTTGAAATACCAACTGTAAACTTGATATCTCCGCCGTAACCGTCACTATCTGTAACTGTTACAACATAACCTGCTGTCTCGCTACCTTTCTTTCCTATAGCAACTTCATTGACCTTATCCTTAGAGAAATCAATGTCTGATGAAGCATTAATATCATCATCAGAAGGAAGGGCATCTATTGTCTCAAAGCTGTCTGCTTCTGCAAGAACTGCTTTGTAAGCCTTTTCCTTAGCATTCTCATTAGCCTTTGCAATAGGATCAAGTGTTATCTGATATACAACACCAAGAAGAATTCCGGCTACAAGTGTTATAGCAAATAAAACTAATGCATCTTTAACTATTTTCTTCATCTTATGCAGCCTCCTTTGCTTTCTTCTCTGGCTTCTTCTTACCAAATGACTTAGGAACTGTTACTCTCTCAATAAGAGGAACTAAGAGGTTACAGAAGATAATTGCATATGAAACGCCTTCTGCTGAACCACCATACATTCTGAAAATGAATGTAAGAAGACCTAAGCAGCAGCCAAATACAATTTTACCATTAGGTGTAATTGGTGAAGTTACATAATCTGTCGCCATGAAGATGGCACCAAGTAAAAGTCCACCACCACATACTTCCTCAAGCATGTAGATTACATCGAAATGATGTCCTGGTGCAAAAAGGAATATAAGCACTGCAAATACACCTACATATGTTACAGGTATTCTCCAGTTAATAACCTTTCTTGCAAGGAGGTAAATACCACCTAAAAGAAGGCAGATTGCTGAAGTCTCACCGATAACACCACCTGTTGTACCAATAAACATCTTAGCTAATGAAACAACGCCTGTTGATTCTGCACCAGGCTTAAGGAGTGCAAGAGGTGTTGCGCCTGAATATGCGTCTAAAAATCCGTTAGATGTAACGAAATTAGTCATCGGACCTGTATATGCAATAAGAAGGAAACATCTTGCTGCAAGAGCAGGGTTCATGAAGTTCTGTCCAAGTCCTCCAAAAAGCTGCTTAACTACGATAATTGCAAATACACATCCTACGATTTCAAAACCAACATTTAATGTTGATGGAATATTTAATGCAATAAGAAGACCTGTTACTGCTGCACTTAAATCTGTAACAGTAACTTTCTTATGCATGAAATACTGATATAATGCCTCACATGCTACACAAGTAACAATACCAATTACTATACGAAGCAGTGCATCGAGGCCAAAATTAACTATACCAAATATGCTGGCAGGAGTTAAAGCAATAAGAACATCTCTCATTATTGTCTGAGTAGTATTCCCGCTTCGCACATGAGGATTAGTCGATACGTTAAAAATCTCACTCACTTTGATTGCCCCCCTTTCTACTTCTTTCTTCTGTTAGCAAGTACTGTACTTCTCATAGCCTTAATCTGCTGTGTTAATGGTCTCTTGGCTGGACAGACATATGAACAGCTTCCGCACATTACACATTCCATACCATCGAACTTAGTAAAGCCTTCTTCATCATTACGTGATGCAAAACCGGCAAGCTTTGCTGGAAGAAGGTGTTCCGGACATGCCTCACCACATTTACCACATCTTATACATGCAGAAGACTCTATCTTAGATACGATATCCTTCTGGAATACGAGAAGTGATGAACTTCCCTTAACAACAGGTACGTCAAGACTGTACATGGCAAATCCCATCATAGGACCACCGGAAATATATTTCTCAGGTTCTCCTACAGGACCACCGGCAGCGTCAAGAAGCTGTCTGTAATTAGTTCCTAACCATACATAGAAGTTGCCAGGCTCTTTAACTCCGTCGCCTGTTACAGTACATATTCTCTTAGTAAGAGGCTTACCTTCTATAACTGAAAGATAGATTGAGAATATTGTATCAACATTATGTACGATACATCCTGCATCAGCTGGAAGCATACTTGAATTAATAGCTCTTCCTGTTGTTGCATATATAAGACTACGCTCTCCTCCCTGTGGATACTTAGTCTTTAATGGCTTAACTTCAATATCAGGCTCAGAAGCTGTAGCTTCCTGCATGATTCTTATTGCCTCAGGCTTATTATCTTCAATACCGATAATTCCCTTAGCATGGTCAAATATCTTAAGAGCAATCTTAAGACCCATAACAACCTTGTCTGATTCTTCTAATAATCTTCTGTAATCAGATGTAAGGTAAGGCTCACACTCTGCTCCATTAACGATAATGTAATCTATGGCTTCAGGATTCTTTGGAGAGAGCTTAACATTAGTTGGGAAACCAGCTCCTCCCATACCTACAACACCAGCAGCCTTGATTCTTTCTAAGATAACGTCCTTAGTAAGATCCTCGAACTTCATAGGTGTATATTCAACTTCTTTGAATTCGCCATCATTCTCGATAATGATAGAATTGCACTTACCGCCTGTAGCCAATGTTCTTGGCTCAATAGCTTTAACAGTACCTGATACAGATGAATGAATGTTCGCAGAAACAAATCCACCTGCCTCGGCTATCAGCTGGCCTGCAAGGACATAGTCGCCCTTGGCAACAACTGGCTTAGCAGGTGCGCCGATGTGCTGTGAAAGCGGGAACACCATCTCTCCTACGGCTGGAAAGAGTTCTTTGATTGGTTTATCCTTAGAAAACTCTTTACCGTCATAAGGATGACATCCACCTTTAAATGTACACTTTCCCATGACATATTTCTCCTTATAAAGTTTTTATTAAATAGTATTTTATCTCAATAAATAGCAAAAATCTACTTTTTTTTGTGTATATATTCCTATATAATAAGAGAAAATGAGTACTTTTTTAACAATCGGTTTGTCTAATCAAACCTAAAACGAGGATTTTTTATGATAACTATTAATGATACCCTGCATACAAACGCAGACACCGCAATGCTTAAAGCAATATGTCCGGATACTGACAGCATCTGCTTTTTTGATATAGAAACCACAGGATTTTCAAGAAATTATAATATAGTATACCTCATAGGCGCTGTATATTTCCGTAACGGAATATCGCATTATTTACAGTGGCTTGCAGAATCCGATTCCGATGAAGCTTATATTTTATCCGCATTTAATGATTTTCTAAAAGATTTTCATACATTAATACATTTTAATGGGGATGCCTTCGATATTCCTTTTATTACTGAGCGTGCAGCACATCTTAATGTTTCACTTGACCTTTCACATCTTGAAAGCCTTGACTTATATAAAACCGCAAGAAAATGTAAATCTATTCTGTCACTTTCTGACTATAAGCAGAAAACTATTGAACATTTTCTTGGAATAGAACGTGAAGACATGTATTCAGGCGGTGAACTTATTGATATATACAGGAAATTTGCAGCAAAACCTTCTGATACAGCACATAACGAATACAGGAAGCTTCTCCTTCTTCACAACCATGACGATATAGAAGGAATGCTAAGCCTGCTTCCACTTGTTTCCTATTATGCAATAATTATGAATTCTTACACTGTTGACAATACTGTCATTGATAAAGATGCTGATTCCGATGGAAATGTGAGCCTTCGGCTGATTGCTGAATGTTCTCTGCCCGTAGGCGTACCCGTGGACAGGCATATACGTCTTGACAATCTGCATATTCTGATTAAGAACCGTACATTAACTCTTGTAATCCCTGTTATATCAGATACTTTGAAATACTTTTTTAAAGATTATAAGAATTATTATTATCTGCCATCAGAAGACGAAGCCATTCACAAAAGCATTGCACAATATGTAGACAGTAATAACCGTGTTAAATGCTCTGCTTCTAACTGTTACACCAAAAAGACGGGCATCTTTCTTCCACTCTATGACAATTGTGATTTAAACATATTTAAAAAAGATTATTCTGACCCGGAAAAATACTGCAATGCAGATGATATACTGTTAAAAAGCACTGACAATACAGAAAAATATATACATTCCGTTATAAATCATATATTTTCATAATTAAAAATGCGTAACCAGACTGATATTATTCCGGTTACGCATTTTATTAATTAGTCTTTCTGTAGAAGAAAAGATGGTCATAGCTGTATCCCATATCCTTATAACCGATTATCTGTTCAGTATTACCTACAAACAGGCATCCATCAGTAACTAAAGATTTATTAAACTTCTCATATACATCTTTCTTGGCTTCTTCCGTAAAATATATAAGAACATTCCTGCACACAATAAGATGACAGCCTGTTGGATATGGATCCTTTAGAAGATTACTCTTCTTAAACTCAACACATCTTTTTATATCATCAGATATTTTATAAAACCTGTCGCCCATCTTTTCAAAGTACTTATCCTGGAATTCCTTAGGAAGTCCCTTTATGCTGTTTTCACCATAAACACCATCTTTAGCCTTCTCAAGAACCTGTTCATCAAGATCTGTCGCAATAATCTTAATATCCCTCATAGGTACTTTCTTTGCAAGCACCATAGCAAGTGAATATGGTTCATCACCAGTAGAACATGCCGCACTCCATACCTTAAGTCTTGGTCCGAACTTACTTATCAGATCCGGCAGTATAACATCCTCCAGTGTCTTCCACAGATTCGGATTTCTATAAAATTCAGATACATTAATCGTAATATAATTAACAAATTCTTCTCTTAACCCTGTATCTTCCTTTATTGCCTTACAATAACTATCGTAACCATCATACTTATGTCTTGCAATAAGTGTATCTATACGCCTCTTCATCTGTTTTTCCTTATATGCATTAAGGTCAATAGTTGTAAGACTCAGGATAAATTTCTTAAAATCCTCATAATCTTTAATCATAATCCCTCTTTTCTACATCGTTACACGAAACAAATGTAATGTAAATTATTCTTAATTCTGTTATAATTCTATCATATTTTCAAAAAACCTGAAAGGATTATTTATAAACTAATGGATAATGAATCACTTTTAAAAAATAAAATAATGGACGCAGCCAATCGTTCCTTCAGGCAAAACATATACACATATACTAATTTTCTTGATATTAATGAGCAGTCAGTATTCGCACAGATGAAAAACGCACTTAATTTCGTAGCTTTTAAAACATACGGTGGCAATGATGCATGCGAAAGACAGATGATACAGTTTGGTTCTTACGAAACTCTTGGCTATGAAGAAGAATTTCCTATAACTCTTATAAAGATATCTCCTCTTATAGAAAAATATGCTGAATCACTGTCACACAGAGATTACCTTGGTGCTCTTATGAATCTTGGAATTAAAAGAGAAATGCTTGGAGACATAAATATAAAAGGCAAGGACGCCTATCTTTACTGTGTTTCACATATTGCTGATTTCATAATTGACAACCTGTCTACAGTAAAGCATACACATATCCAGTGTACAAAGACTGATATTAACGATATCGAATGTTCACCTGAGCTTGAAGATATTGAAGTTTTATCTGCAAGTGAACGGATTGACGCTGCCGTTGCCAGCCTCACAAAGCTAAGCCGAAGTCAGGCAGTAGAATTATTCAGGGCAAGAAAAATATTCATTAACAGCCGTCAGATGGAAAACAACAGCTATCAGTTAAAAGCTAATGATATACTTGTTATCCGCGGAACAGGCAAATTCATCTATCAGGGGTGCGGTAGAGAAACCAAAAAAGGCCGTATTTATCTTTCATTTAAAAAATATGTTTAAAAAAAGGGCTGTGAGAACAGCCCTTTTAACATCTTTAATTACTCTTCTGTTGCTGGAGCTTCTTCCTGAGCTTCGTTGTCGTTAAGTAATGCCTTAATGCTTAAGCTGATCTTCTTATCAGCTTCGTTAAGGTCAACAACCTTAGCTTCAATTTCCTGACCGATTGAAAGTGCATCAGATGGCTTTTCAATACGATCTCTTGAAATCTGTGAAACATGAAGTAATGCATCGATACCATCTTCTAACTGGACGAATGCACCGAAATCTGTCATTCTTGCAACTGTTCCCTTAACAACATTACCTACAGCATACTTCTCTGCTGCGTTGTTCCATGGATTAAGGTCTGGATACTTAACTGAAAGTGCAATCTTATCTCCGTTAATCTCTTTGATAAAGCACTTAACTGAATCTCCAATCTTGTAAACCTTCTTAGGATTCTCTGTTCTTCCCCAAGACATCTCTGAGATGTGAAGAAGACCATCTACTCCGCCTAAGTCAATGAATGCACCGAAATCTGTAACATTCTTAACTGTTCCTTCGATTGTATCGCCTTCCTTAATCTTAGAAAGAACTGCCTCTGCTGCTGCCTTCTTAGCTGCAACAATAAGCTGCTTGCAATCACCGATAATCTTTCTGTTCTTAGGATCATATTCAGTGATAACAAATGTAACTTCCTTACCGTTATATACAGATAAATCCTTAACAAATGTATCTGAAATAAGGCTTGCAGGAATAAATACTCTTGCTTCATCAACGATAACCTCAAGACCACCCTTGATGTTCTTAGCTACACCTGTAATTGGCTCCTGATTATTAAATGCATCTTCAAGTTTCTTATTGCCATTATCTGCAACAAGCTTTCTATATGTAAGAGCAACCTGTCCCTCACCATCGTTTGATTTAAGAACCTTAGCCTTCATCTCATCTCCAACTGAGACTACAGTAGTAAGATCCACATCAGGAGCTGATGTATACTCTGAACGAGTAATGATTCCATCAGATTTGCCACCTATATTAAGTACAATTCTATCTGGCTTAACTGCAATAACTCTTCCGTCTACCACCTCTCCTGTACGGATTTCCTTCCATTCTTCGTTATCTAACATCTGTGCAAAGCTTTCTTCTGACATTAGTATAAACCTCCTCAATGATATTGTTTGGGGTTGATGCCCCGGCTGTAATACCTATGCAGTCTGATGATTTGAGCTTATCAAGCTCAAGGCCGCTAAGAGTCTGAATGTAAAAGGTTTCCTGACATTCCGTCTTGCAAATTTCATACAGTTTACGAGTGTTTGAACTACTGCTGTCCCCTATAACAATCATAGCATCAGCTCTTCGAGCAATCCGTCTTGCCTCGTTCTGACGCTCCTCAGTTGCATTACATATCGTATTACTAATGCAAATATTGTACTCTTTTTTCTTTATAATTTCAACTAAATCTTGAAATTTCTTGTAATTAAATGTCGTCTGGGATACAACACGCACATTTTTACTCTTGTCAAGTTTCAACTTTTCAGCTTTTTCAACTGTATCAATAACATGTACAGGTGTCTCGGACCATCCCATAATGCCTTCAACTTCAGGATGCTTCTCATTGCCAATAATTACAATCTGGTCACCTTCAGCACTTGCATCCTTTACAATCTTGTGAATCTTTAATACAAACGGACATGTTGCATCCACAATCTTTGCCCCGCTGTTCTTTATTGATTCATATACTGCCTTTGATACTCCATGAGATCTGATTATAACAGTTGACTTTTCAGGTTCTGGAATCTCAGATATATCATTAACAGCCTTTACACCCTTGCTCTCAAGTTCATTGACAACCTCAGTATTATGAATTATCGGACCATAAGTATATACATTTTTCTTGTCTGCCTCAGCATACACAGTATCCATTGCCCTCTGAACACCAAAACAGAAGCCTGCTGACTTTGCAAGTATTACTTCTTTCAATTATCTGCCCGCCTTCTTTTCATCTATTATCTTACTTAAAGCAGCTACAACCTGTTCTATATTCATATCTGATGTATCAACAAGCACAGCATCATCCGCCTGTTTTAAAGGAGATATTGCTCTGTGCATATCTTCATAGTCTCTTTTTTCAATATCTTCCTTGATAGCATCAAAACTACAGTTTTCACCTTTTTCCTTAAGTTCATCATATCTTCTCTTAGCTCTCGCATCAGAACTTGCAGTAAGATATATCTTTGCAAATGCATCTGGGAGTACTGTTGTTCCTATATCTCTTCCATCCATGATAACATCTGTTTTCTTTGCAAGTCCTCTCTGAAGTGCAACCAGCTTAGTCCTTACTGCTGCATACTTAGATGTCTTTGATGCCATCTTTCCTGTTTCTTCTGTTCTTAAAAGTGATGTCACATTTTCACCATTAAGTATCACCTGCTGTACGCCGTCTTTGTACTCAATACTAATATCAATATTATCTACAGCACCATTAATTGCATTCTCATCATCTGGATTAATGTCGTTCTGTGAAAAATATACAGCCATCGCCCTGTACATTGCACCTGTATCAACATACACATATCCTAACTGCTTTGCTAAAAGCTTTGCTATTGTACTTTTTCCTGCTCCTGCAGGTCCATCGATTGCTATTGCACTCATTTTCTCTGCTCCTTTAAATAAATTATTGTATATGACTTGCAGCAGCGTATGCTGTTGACCATGCTACCTGTAAATTAAATCCTCCGGTCACTGCATCAACATCTATAACCTCTCCTGCAAAATATATATTCTTGACAAGCTTTGATTCCATTGTCGAAGGATTAATCTCTTTAACATTAACCCCACCCTGTGTAATTATCGCTTCATTAAAACCTCTCGTAGAAGTTACTGTCATGTCAAAATTCTTAAGAAGCTTCACAAGTCTCTGTCTTTCTTCCCTTGTAACCTCATTAACCTTCTTTTCAGGCTTAATTCCCGACTGCATTACAATCACAGGAATAAGCTTCTTAGGAAGCAGCTCATCTAATGAATTCTTAAACGCCTTGTTCTGTTCCTTTGAGAAATCCCTTAATATTCTCTCATCAAGCTGTTCATCAGTAATTGCAGGCTTTAAGTCTATGCTTAATCTTACAGGTCTTTCCTTAACTATTCCAGTAATAACGCTGCTTGCGCTTAATATTACAGGACCGCTCACACCAAAATGTGTAAAAAGCATTTCTCCAAAATCAGTAAATACTTTCTTATCTCCATCGTAAAATGTAACCTCTATATTCTTAAGGCTTAGTCCCATAAGAAGTTCTTCCCACTCTTCTCTTACATTAAGAGGTACAAGTGCCGGAAGTATTGGTGTAACGCTATGTCCCAGACTTTTAGCAAATCTGTAACCATCCCCTGTAGAGCCTGTGGATGAATATGAATTACCGCCTGTTGCAATAACGCACGCATCACCTTTAATCTCCTTCTGTCCTGATGCATCTTTTACAACAACACCTGCAAATTCGCCATTTTCCTCATTCACAGCTACAACCTGTGTATTAAGAAGCACATTTACGCCAAGTTTTTTCATCTGCCTTGAAAGCGCACCTATAACATCAGACGAATGGTCTGACTCCGGGAACACCCTGTTACCTCGCTCAATCTTGAATTTAAGTCCCAGCTCATCAAAAAATCCCATACAGTCATAGTTAGAAAATCCTCTTAAACTGCTGTACATGAACTTTTTATTGGTAACTATGCTGTTAAATATATCTTCTTCATCCCCGGCATTGGTAAAATTACATCTGCCTTTTCCTGTAATAAAAAGCTTCTTTCCAAGCTTTTCATTCTTTTCAATAAGTGTAACCTTATTATTGTTTCTGGCAGCAGTTATCGCAGCCATCATTCCTGCTGCACCACCGCCAATTATTATAACATTGCTCATTATCGCTCTCTCTTACTTTTCTTCATCAATAGCTGCATTATCCATGCATTTTTTTAATTCATTGACAACATTCTCATCTAACATATTAATCTCGTCATTGCCTGAATACTCAAAATTATCAACAAATGCGTTTATTTTCTCAATATTTTCTACTACCTGTTCACTATTCTTAAGACATATTGATACTATTAAAGCATTAATAAGGCTCATTGGTGCAACAAGTGAATCAACTATTGATGCCATATCACTTCTTGCAAACAGATTACATGATGAATACATATTCATTGGTGAGTGTACCGAATCTGTTATTGAAATAACTCTTGCCTGTCTGTTATTAGCAAATTCCATTGCTTTAAGCGTTCTCATTGAATATCTGGGAAAACTGATACCTATTGCAACATCACCTTCACCTATGTACATCATCTGTTCAAATAATTCGTTGGTATTGCCAGTCTTTACCACCTGTACATTTTTCTTGACCAACCTAAGATAATACCCAAAGAATTCTGCTAGTGGTTCGCACGACCTCGCTCCAATTATATACACGCTTTCTGCAGCCATTATATCCTCAACAGCCATATCAAAAGATGTTGTATCAAATGACTTTAATGTATGTTCTATCTTTCTTGCATCCATTGACATAACATTATTCACGACCATATTGGTTGTCATATGTGAATTAAGCACATCAATTCTGTCGAAAGAGTGAATTTTTTCTTGCAAAATGTCTTCTAACGCTTTCTGGAACTCCGGATACCCGGAAAATCCCAATGCAGCCGGAAATCTCACCGCCGTAGACTCACTTACTCCAACAACTTCTCCCAGCTTTGCCGCAGTAAGGAATGCACATTTTTCATAATTAGCCAGAATATACTCTGCTATTCTTTTATGTCCCTTGCTAAGTCCTGACATTCTCACTCTTATGAGACTTAATACATCTGTATGTTGTTCTAAATCATTCATTATCTATAAAAAGCTCTTCAAAATATGGCAGTTCTTTTACCCAGTCACAGAAGGTATGCCACTCTGCAAGCTTATGACCCTTTCTAGAATAATATATTCCAACAAGATTCTCGTAATTGAGAGTACATGTTCTCATCTGGTTATAACTTTCAGGGAGAAGCTGTATCATACTGTACCATAATGCTTTGTCCTTAGTCTCTACAAACTGTGTTCTGATTTCTTCCAGAAAATCAATATTCTTCTGCATCATTTCAAGTGTGGCATCAGTCATATGGTCTGTACTGAAATCAGACATCTCAAAAGGCTTGCTGTGAATCTTGTGCATTGTACTTGTTGAATTGGCAACTGTACCAACCTTATATGTATCGTATTCCTTCCACCAGTAAAGTGGTGCTGTTATATCAACCGTAACAAATATCTGTCTTATGAACTTTCTGTGGTCTGAGCCTGCCTTACATAATCTCTTGGCAAGGTCAAGATCATTAGGACCAAAAACAAATTTTCCTTCCTCATCAAAGTAACTGTCCATTCTTGCCCAGCTGTTCAATGGATTTCTTGCACCTCTGATGGCATTATTCATATTCATGACTTCAAATCGTTCTAACTTAATCACAATCGTGCTCCTTTTGCTTAATTATACTGTTTAATTTTACATGCAAAATGAATTTATATCAAGAGAAACATTCTGGATTGCAGGCTTGCTGCCTGCTTTTTTTGCAGGTCAAGTCTTTCGCTGTTATGCCTTTTTTGCAGGTCAAGTCTCTACGCAGCTTCGCTGCTCCCGAGCCTTGATAATTCACAACTTCCGCACTTCGTGCTTCGTTGTTCATTATCTGCATTCGCCATATAATCCAGAATTTGTGCAAGCACATTCTGGATTGCATAGCTCATTGCCTGCAAAAAAGACCGCCACATACGCTTTTGCGCACATGACGGTCTATTATATTAATTATTAGACTGGATAAGCCTTATTAGCTGTATCTGCCTTTGTAGGATCAACCTTTGTCTGCTGAGCTTCTCTATACTTGAAGAACTCTGTCGCAACCTGTGGGAATAATGCATATGAAAGCACATCCTCATCCTGCTGCTTGTACTGCTGTACAATTGGATCATTCTTGAATTTCTCAAGCTGTGGTTCAATCAAGTCAGCTGGACGGCATGTAATAGGCTTTGTATCACCGATAGCCTTCTTCTGAACTTCTGGATTGAATGGCTTGATTGTCTGACCAAATTCACCAGCAAGAACCTTCTTAGATTCCTTAGTAATCATCTTGTATCTCTCACCCTGTAATACATTAAGAACAGCCTGAGTACCAACAATCTGTGATGAAGGAGTAACAAGAGGTGGTTCACCATAATCTTTACGAACTCTTGGGATTTCCTCTAATACATCTCTGTACTTGTCCTCTGCACCAGCTTCCTTAAGCTGTGATACAAGGTTAGAAAGCATTCCACCTGGAACCTGATAAAGTAATGTCTTAATATTAACTCCAAGAACCTTAGTATTCATAAGTCCGCTCTTTAATGCTTCCTCACGCATTGGCTGGAAGTAATCAGCTATCTCAGCAAGAAGATTCTGGTCAAGTCCTGTATCATACTGTGTACCCTTAAATGTCTCTACCATAACCTCTGTAGCTGGCTGTGATGTTCCCATTGAGAATGGTGACATAGCTGTATCAATAATATCAGCACCTGCTTCTACTGCTTTTAAGTATGTCATTGAAGCTACACCAGATGTATAATGTGTATGCATCTGAATAGGAAGAGATGAACCATCCTTTAATGCCTGTACAAGCTCTGTAGCCTTGTATGGAAGCAAAAGTCCAGCCATATCCTTGATACAGATAGAATCTGCACCCATGTCTTCAATTCTCTTAGCTGTCTCTTTCCAGTAATCAAGTGTATAAGCATCACCTAATGTATAAGAAAGTGCAATCTGAGCATGTCCTTTTTCCTTCTTGGCAGCCTTAACAGCTGTCTCTAAGTTTCTTAAATCATTAAAGCAGTCGAAAATACGGATAATATCAATACCGTTAGCAATTGACTTCTGAACAAAGTACTCAACTACATCATCTGCATAATGATTGTAACCTAATATATTCTGTCCTCTGAAAAGCATCTGAAGCTTAGTATTCTTAAATCCGTCTCTAAGCTTACGAAGTCTTTCCCATGGATCTTCCTTAAGGAATCTGAGTGAAGCATCAAATGTAGCTCCTCCCCAGCACTCTACTGAATGATAACCAACCTTATCCATCTTATCTACGATAGGAAGCATCTGCTCTGTTGTCATTCTTGTAGCTATAAGAGACTGATGTGCATCACGCAATACTGTCTCAGTAATCTTTAAAGGTTTTTTAACCTGTTCTGCCATAATATCCTCCTTTTACATAACGCCAAACATGGCCATAAATGTACCGGCTGCAACCGCTGTACCAATAACACCGGCAACGTTAGGTCCCATAGCATGCATCAGAAGGAAGTTAGAAGGATCTGCCTCAGAACCAACCTTCTGCGAAACTCTGGCTGCCATAGGAACCGCAGATACACCTGCTGAACCAATAAGCGGATTAACCTTACCATGTGTAACAAGACACATAATCTTACCAAATAACACACCTGCTGCAGTACCAAATGCAAATGCAATAAGTCCTAATGCAACAATCTTTAATGTATCAAGGTTAAGAAATGCTTCTGCACTTGTTGTAGCACCAACTGATGTTCCAAGGATAATAACAACTATGTACATAAGTGCATTAGAAGCTGTCTCTGCAAGCTGCTTAACAACTCCACTTTCCTTGAAAAGGTTACCTAACATGAGCATACCAACAAGTGGTGCTGTTGTAGGAAGAATAAGTACTACTACTACAGTAACTACTATAGGGAAAAGAATCTTCTCAAGCTTAGAAACAGGTCTTAACTGTTCCATCTTAACTTCTCTTTCCTTCTTAGTTGTTAAAAGCTTCATAATTGGTGGCTGGATAATAGGAACCAGTGACATATATGAATATGCTGCTACCGCAATAGGTCCCATGTATTTAGTCTGACCAAGCTTACCTGCAAGGAATATTGAAGTAGGACCGTCTGCTCCACCGATAATTGATATAGCTGCTGCTGCCTTATCCGGGAATCCCATAAGGATAGCCATAAGATATGCTGCAAAGATACCAAACTGTGCTGCTGCACCAAGCAGGAAACTTGCCGGGTTAGCAATCAATGGACCAAAATCAGTCATGGCACCAACACCTAAGAAAATAAGTGATGGTAAAATACTCCATTCATCAAGTAAATAGAAATAATGTAATAAACCACCTACACCGTTGCTTGAATCCTCTATTGCTAACATAATGTCAGGATAAAGGTTTACAAGAAGCATACCAAAAGAAATAGGTACTAAGAGCAGAGGTTCATATCCTTTTTTAATTGCAAGATAAAGGAAAACAAACGCAACCAGAACCATAAGGTAATTACCCCATGTAAGTCCGAAGAATGCACTCTGGTGAACGAGGTTTCCTAAAGTTGTTATAATATAACTCATCTTATACCTCCGTAAGTCACTTTATATCAGTATCATAATTAATTTAATGAAACTAATACCTTACCTGACTCTACAGAATCACCAGCTGCACACTCAACAGTTGCAATTGTGCCATCCTGAGGAGCACAGATTTCATTCTCCATCTTCATAGCTTCAAGGACAACCAATACATCGCCCTTCTTTACAGCAGCACCTGCTGTTGCATTAACCTTAAGAATCTTTCCTGGCATTGGAGCATTAACTTTAACTGCTCCCTGAGCACCTGCTGGTGCTGCTGCCTTAGCTGCAGCCTTTGGAGCTGCTTTAGGAGCGGCTGCCTTAGCTGCTGGAGCTGCACTGCCTGTTCCTTCTTCTACAGTAACATCATATACGTTACCATTAACTGTAATTGTATAGTTCTTCATGATTATTTCCTCCTATTATTAACCTTTCTAATTGAGCGGACAACAAGACCATCCGTAGATGTTCCTTCTGATGCTGCAATTGCTGCAGTAATAACTGCAATAAGTTCAAGATCGTCCTCAACATTTTCTTCTTCATTAGAAACAATCTGTGCTATAGCATTATCAACACCAACAGAAGCTGTGTCTTCTTTCTGTTCTTTCTTTCTGTTCTCAAATACGCTTATATACTTGAACAGAGAAATAATGAATGAAATGAATATAAGAACTACAAATACAGTTCCCATACCAATAAGTGTATTCATTCCGGCCTTACCCATCTTCTCACCTGTTGTGTATGATGGATTAATAGCTCCACTTTCAAGTGTGTAATCTGTATTGATTACGAATTCGAATGTACATACTCTCTTTTCGAATTTAAGTTTAACTGAAATAGTACATAATTCACTTGTTTCATCACTGACCTTTACATTAATGTTGTTAACATCAACAGACTCTTTGAGTTCACCAAGTTCATCTTTAGTGCTGTTCCAGCTATTGTATAATCCTATTGTTTTAACATTCATTCCCTGCTGGTTAACAATATACATCTTACTGTTAACATCATTAAGGGTTCTTCCTGCTTCTGCATCTGCAATAAGAGCATCTGTTCCTGCTTCACCCTGATTGCTGTCAAGGTAAAGAATCATATCCTTTGCCCAGTCCTTGAGATAATTCTCAACATAAGCAACCTCGTTATCTTTAACGGATTCTTTAGCTGTATTATTATCAATCTGTGCATTACCACAAGCTGTCATACTGAATACGCAGGCTAACATGCAGAATAACAATAAGAATCTTTTCAAATTAGTCTTCTTCATATTGTCACCTCTTAATTAAACTGTTCCATGCTTCTTATCAGGACGAACCTCTCTCTTTGAAAATAACATTTCAAATGCAGCGGCTACATACTGTCTTGTATTCTCCGGGTCAATAACAGCATCAACATATCCTCTTGCTGCTGCTGACTCAACACTTGACTGTAACTTAGCATATTCAGCTGCTTTCTCTGAAACAGTTGCTGCCACATCAGAAGCGGCTGCTATCTCATCAGCATACATAATCTTTGCTGCAAGCTGTGAATCCATCATTCCGATAGAAGCTGTTGGCCATGCGTAGACAAGGTCAGCACCTAAAGACTTAGAGTTCATAGAAACATATGCGCTTCCATAAGCCTCACCTGTAATAACATTAACCTTAGGTACATCTGCGTTAGCAAATGCATATGTAAGCTTGGCACTTGCAATTGCAATTCCCTTCTCAGCTGCCACTGTAGCTTCGAATCCCTTAACATTAGTAAGTGTAAGTACAGGAATTTCAAATGCATTACAGAAATTAACGAAATTCTCTGCCTTATAAGCACCCTTAACTGTAAGAACAGGCTCAAACTTCTCAGCCACTTCGCCCTCTTCATCATAAAGAGCTGTTCTGTTAGCTACAGCACCAATAGTAATTCCATCTACCTGAATAAATCCTGTAACCATTTCTTTAGCATATGAAGCCTTAACTTCAACAAATACATTATCATCAGCAATATCTGAAAGAGCTAACGCAGGATCAGCAATCTCTGCTGCCATATCCGGGCATGCTCTGTTAAGATCATCTGTTGTTGCAGAAACTGCAGCATCCTCTTCGTTGTTAGCAGGAAGCATAGACACTAACTGTCTTACACCATTAGCAATAGTCTCCTCATCTCCTGTAAAATCAACAACTCCTGCTTCTGCCTGGAACTTAGCTGACGCTGTGTCAAGCTTTGATTCATTATTACCATCTAATGCATTAGGGCTGTTAACAAAAAGCTTGGCCTTGCTATCTTCCATAAATGTAAAATCAGATAATGAAGAAAGAATTGCAAGTCCACCGCCACAGTTACCGTAAACTGCTGTGATCTGTGGAATAACACCTGATGCAATAGACATCTTCTTATAAATTGTACCGAAACCTTCAAGAGCATCTGTTGCTTCCTGAAGTCTTAAACCTGCGCAGTCAATAAGACCTATCACAGGAGCTCCCATCTTCATAGCATAATCATAAAGTGCTGAAATCTTCTTAGCATGCATCTCACCGATAGAACCATTAAGAACAGTTGCATCCTGGCTGTATACATACACAAGATTACCATTAATAACTCCGTATCCTGTAATAACACCATCGGATGGAGCCTTCTTTTCCTGAATGTTAAAATCTGTAGATCTGGCAGTCACACCAGCACCGATTTCAACAAAGCTGCTATCATCAAGTATTGCTTCAATCCTTGATAATGCCTGTGTTGTATTACTCATTACGAGACCTCCCTTGTTTTTTACGTTGCTATTGCGCAACTCTTTGTTAATTTTATTACAATCTGCCAATAATTACAAGCATTTTTAGTCCTTTGTTTCAAATACAATCACAAGTCCTTTTTTTATATTTATAACCGCCTCATTTTCTTTAATTTCATTACTCTGGCATATGCTTAAACCCTGATGAAGTATATAATCATCAAGCACATATTTAAACCCTGCCAGGCTTATAATCGTTTCTTCAGATAGTGGAACAAGTGATACATAATCACCATACTGTCCTGTTTTTGACACTTTCACTTCTCCCATCTTATCATTTATAAGATATATTTTATTGTGACTGTCACATATAAAACATGGTACATTACAATCAAGTGCAGCCTTCATATTGCATATATTGGTAAATGTGTGATCCATCCTTGTACCGGTTGCCCCAAGTATATATATAGATGAAGCTCCAGCTTTCAACGCATTTATAACAGCAATATGCGTATCTGTATAATCCTTTTCTTTAGGATAAGTCTTAATGTCTGTACTTTTATACTTGTCAAGCAGTCCATCTTCCACTGAATCATAATCGCCAAGAATCATATCCGGCACAAGCCCAAGCTCATCAATATATTTAAGACCGCTGTCTGCCGCAATTATATATGCTGCATTAATTGTCTTAATAAAACCCTTTGCCCAGTTGATATCAAGGCTTCCCCCTGTCACTATAAGTGTTTTCATGGTAATCTCCTTAATCCTGCTAATCTGTAATATCTTTCTTTCGTATTTTACCACATTAATACAGATGTTCTTTATTTTTTCACAATTTTATTTTATAATATCTGAACAATAAAGGACTTATGGTTAAGTTCTATAACAAGGAGGAACATTATGTCTGAAAACGCAACTGACATAACTAATGACAACATTCAGGATAATAACGGGAATAGCTCTCTTCTTACAGGTGGAAACCTGTATGAAAGCAACACTGACAAGTACAAGGATAACTTATCTTCAGCAATAACATTCTTTGTATGCGGAGGCATTGGCATTATCCTTATGATTCTTAATGATGCCGGTATAATCAAGATAATAACTAAAGATTCTCCATCATTCATATTTATTAACATTGTACTTGGTCTGTTATTTGTCGGATTCATTGCAATCGGTGTCTGGTCCTTGAAATACTCTAACAAAATTAAAGCCAAGGCTGAAACTGAGGATAAGAAAGCCGCTGATGTACTTAACTGGCTGGAAGACAACATAACCAAAGAAGATATTGAAAATTCTTACGCCGGAGACATTCAGGAAGAAATGAAATATTTTAACCGTACAGCTTATGTTAAAGAACAGTTAACCGTACAATTTACAGAACTCTCAGATGAAGAAGCCGAGAATTTTTCAGAACAGTTCGTTGAAAAAATGTTTGATTAATTCTTATAATCAATAAAACCCGCTGTGTAATTAACAGACACAGCGGGTTTTCTATATTCTGATTAGTTGTTAGAAAGGAATTCATCAATTCCCTTAGCTCCAGCCTTTCCTGCTCCCATGGCAAGAATAACTGTAGCTGCACCTGTAACAGCATCTCCACCGGCATATACACCTTCCTTAGATGTTTTACCAGTTTCTTCTTCTGCTACGATACATTTTCTCTTATTGATGTCAAGTCCCTTAGTTGTTGAAGATATAAGTGGGTTAGGTGATGTACCAAGTGACATGATAACTGCATCTAATTCCATAACAAACTCTGAACCAGGAATCTCTACAGGCTTTCTTCTTCCTGAAGCATCAGGTTCACCAAGTTCCATCTTAATGCACTTCATACCTGTAACATTACCCTTGTCATCTGTAAGAATCTCTGTCGGATTAGTAAGAAGGTCAAATATAATTCCTTCTTCCTTAGCGTGATGTACTTCCTCAGCTCTTGCTGGAAGCTCCTCCTCACTTCTTCTGTATACGATATGAGTTTCTGCTCCAAGTCTTAATGCTGTTCTTGCAGCATCCATAGCAACATTACCACCACCAACGATAGCGACCTTCTTAAATCTTGCTATTGGAGTATCATACTCATCCTTGAAAGCTTTCATAAGATTACTTCTTGTAAGGTACTCATTAGCTGAGAATACTTCGTTAGCATTCTCGCCCGGAATACCCATAAATCTTGGAAGACCTGCACCAGAACCGATGAATACTGCATCAAAGCCTTCCTCTTCAAGTAACTGGTCAATTGTCATTGACTTACCAATAACAACGTTAGTCTCAATCTTAACACCTAACTTCTTAACATTCTCAACTTCGTGGGCAACTACTGTTGACTTAGGAAGACGGAATTCAGGAATACCATATACTAATACACCACCAGCCTCATGTAAAGCCTCAAATATAGTTACGTCATATCCCATTTTTGCAAGGTCTCCGGCACATGTAAGTCCTGAAGGGCCTGAACCGATAACAGCAACTTTCTTGCCTTTCTTCTCTGTTGGCTTCTCTGGCTCAACATTATTCTCTCTTGCCCAGTCAGCAACAAATCTTTCAAGCTTACCAATTGATACTGATTCACCCTTGATTCCTCTGATACACTGACCTTCACACTGTGTCTCCTGTGGACATACACGGCCACATACAGCAGGAAGTGCACTTGACTTACCAATAATCTTATATGCTTCCTCAATATTTCCTTCTTTTACCTGATGAATAAATGCTGGGATATCGATAGATACAGGACAGCCCTGAACACATCTTGCATTCTTACAGTTAAGGCATCTTGTTGCCTCTTCCATAGCTTCTTCCTTGTTATATCCAAGACATACTTCATCAAAATTCTTATTTCTTACGTCAGGAGCCTGCTCTCTGACTGGCACTTTCTTCATTACGTCCATTTTGAAATCCTTCCTTTCTAATTACACTGTCCACAACCGCCGTGATGTGTATCACCTTCCTGAAGCTTAAGCATTGCTCTTCCCTCTTCAGTTCTGTACATAGCACTTCTCTTCATAGCCTGGTCAAAGTCTACAAGATGACCGTCAAACTCAGGTCCGTCAACACATGCAAACTTAATCTCATCGCCAACCTTAAGACGACATGCACCACACATACCAGTTCCATCAACCATAATCGGATTCATGCTGACAATTGTAGGAATTCCAAGTTCCTTAGTAAGAAGACAGACGAATTTCATCATAATCATAGGTCCGATTGCTACACATAAATCATAATGTTTTCCTTCCGCAACAAGATCCTTAAGCACATCTGTACCCATACCTTTTCTTACATAGCTTCCATCATCAGTTGTTATGTAAAGATTACCAGCAACAGCCTTCATCTCTTCCTCTAAAATTATAAGTTCCTTATTCTTAGCACCAACGATAACATCAACATCTACGCCATGCTCATGCATCCATTTAACCTGTGGATATACAGGTGCCGTTCCAAGACCTCCGGCAATGAATACAATATTCATCTTCTTGAGTTCTTCAATATCCTTGCTGATAAGCTCTGATGGACATCCAAGAGGTCCAACAAAATCTTCAAATGCATCTCCTGCTTTAAGATGTGACATCTTCTCAGTAGACGCTCCAACTATCTGAACAACAATTGTTATAATTCCTGCTTCTCTGTCATAATCACAAATAGTAAGTGGAATTCTTTCGCCCAAATCATCCATCTTTACAATAACGAACTGGCCAGGTTCACAATGTTTAGCAACTCTAGGAGCTTCAACATCCATAAGGAAGATCTTCTCTGCTAACTTCTCAGCCTTAAGAATTTTATACATTACAATTCTCCTTTCAAAAAGTAATATTATGAAGTGCATTACGCACTATCAACCTTTAGTATTCTTTGGCAGAATAACTGCCTTCTGTACCTGTAACAGTATACACCTTGCCGCTTGATGTATCAACGCCATATAAACCGGCAGTTGTTGTAGAACCGCCCTTTATTACATCATACCTGATAATATACATTTCCTTATCAGAAACTGTCACCTTAGTTTCATATACAAAATTAGCTTTTGAACCATCCGCTGCAATATTTTCTGATTTTAACACTTTTTTTGCTATCAGTGTATTCTTAAGCTGGCTTTCTGCCTGGCTGAATGTATATTTATTCTTAACCTCAACATTATAATTACGTTTTACAACTGGACTGCTCTGATTGTGTTCATTAACTATAATAAATGATACAACCGTATTACCTGATGGCATTGTGAACTCCCCTGTATACTCTGTTGATGCTGCTGTAGGTGTTGAACCATCTATTGTATAATACACCTTGCATTTATCTGGTATATTATTAATCACTACTTTTTCGCCTTCTGAATACTTACCGGATACAGGTGTAACATCTGGTGCTGCCGGTGCTCCATACTCAATAACATATTCTAATTCGACAACATTACTGCTCACACCTATAGAATTAATTGCAACAGCTTTTATTTTGGCTGTTCCATTCTGTATTTCTATCGCAGAACCATCATATAAATCACTCTTTTTACCCGGCTCTGAACCATCAGTTGTGTAATAAACAACTGCCCCTGTATCACATGTAAATTTAAGTTCAATATTATCATCATATGAACCAGCTGCCTTTGATGGTACAGGCTCATTTACAATATATTCTTTAACAGCATCTTTACAGGAACCATCTTCATATTTTCTTATAAGTTTAGTTAAATTATCGCCATCCTCTTTCTTATAATATATCTGTGCCAATGATTTAACAGCATCTTTATAATTTTCATCATAAGAAAGAATGTCCTTTAACACATCAACTGCATCATTCTCATTGCCTGAACTCTCATAACATTTAAACAGTGTGTATTTAAGTTCAAGATTTTTCTTTCCTTTAGCATCTTTGGATGCCTTGCTGAGCATCCCCGTTGCATCTCCATAATTGCCTTCTTCATATAACTTCATTCCCTGATTATAATAATAATCATATGACTGTTTTTTCTTCTTAGATGCAGATACAACAATAATAAT